>Ga0210406_10000022_pt1 | contig 248205 bp, 221 predicted proteins | sample IncBWC30MmetaG_FD_155454 | JGI IMG/M metagenome (GOLD analysis project Ga0210406, IMG submission 155454) | Forest soil microbial communities from Barre Woods Harvard Forest LTER site, Petersham, Massachusetts, United States - Inc-BW-C-30-M | ecosystem: Environmental > Terrestrial > Soil >... | reverse complement strand
TGAAGATTGCGCTGCTGAAGTGGTATCTCGTCAACGAGACGACGCGCTTTCCGGTTGGCAGTCAGCCCTACGGAATTTGCTTTGACGGGGCGAATATCTGGACCGCTAATTTTGGTGACGGTACGGTGACCAAGCTCCGGGCAAGTGATGGCCAGGTGCTGGGAACCTTCCAGGCTGGAAGCGAGCCGTATGGCGTCACTTTTGATGGCGCAAACATTTGGGTATCGAATGTTGGGGACGGCACCGTGGACAAGTTGCGTGCCAGTGACGGCAAGAACTTGGGCGTTTTCCAGTTAAACGTTCCGGCTACATGGATGGCCTTTGATGGAGCCAACATCTGGGTACCAAATGGCGGCAACACGTTGACGAAACTGCGCGCCAGCGACGGCAAGAACCTGGGTAACTTCGGTGTGGGAAGCAGTCCCTTCCAGGCGGCCTTTGACGGGACAAATGTGTGGGTAACCAACGGCGTCTCTAACACGGTAATGAAGCTGCGGGCGAGTGATGGGAAGCTCCTAGGCACATTTCAAACCTCGCCAGGCCCGCTCGGCATTGCCTTCGATGGGGCTAACATCTGGACGGCAAATCGGGGGAGCGGCACCGTGACGAAGCTCCGCGCTAGCGACGGTACGCTGCTGGGAACGTTCAATGCCCCCATAGAGCCATACGGCATCGCTTTCGACGGGGAGAATATCTGGGTCTCGGGGAATTATGTGAATGTGTTGCGTGCCAGCGACGGAGCGTCACTGGGCTTTTTCAGCCCGAATACAAGTACGATAGGTGTCGCTTTTGATGGGGCGCACGTCTGGATTGCAGGATTGAACACCAACAAGGTAGGTAAGCTCTAGCATCGAACCGGAGAACTTTTTCGCGAAGTCACTTTAAGGCTTACAATTTCAGCCGGACATCTTCGGCCGGACAATTTTCGCTGGACGTGGTGTTGTCCGAAGCTCTAGCTGCGCGCTTATTTTAAGGAGGCCTCCGGTGATACGCCAATGGTGTTACACCTCGCTAGTCCTGCTCTGTTTCTCCAGTCTTGCATTCGCCGACTTGAAGATCACAACCCGTACGACGGTGATGGGACGTACGACCGAGAGCACGGTTTACATCAAGGGGCCGCGGCAGCGTACGGAGATGAGTTTTGGAGGCCATGGCACGGTCTCGATCATGCAGTGTGATCAGAAGCGCCTGATTTCCGTTAGCGGCAATCAATGCGTCGTGATGCCGATGGGGGGCGGTGAAACCTCGTGTCCGGCGACGCCAAGCTTGGCGGCCATAACACGGCAGGGAGCTGGGGGCGAGGTTTCGCCTCCGCGCAAAGGCGGCGTCCTGACTATCACTCGCACCGCCAACGATACCGGCGAGACGCAGGACATGTTTGGCTATAAGGCCCGCCACATCAAGACTTCCATGACCATGGAGTCCAGCCCTGACGCTTGCAATCAGTCGCATATGAAGATGGACGTCGATGGCTGGTACGCCGATCTGTCGGCGGGATTTTCCTGTTCGGATGAGTCGTACCGCTCGTTGGCCTGCGGTGGGGGCAAGGGCAGCCGCCCCGGATGCAACGACCGGATTGTGATAAAGGGCGGCGGCAGCTCCGCGCCTGGTTACCCGCTGAAGCAGACGTCCACAATTATTTCAGAACAGGGAACGTTCACTACGACGACGGAAGTGGTGGACCTGACCAACACGTCGCTGGATGCACCGTTGTTCGAGATGCCATCCGGATGCAGGGTCATGGACATGGCGGCTCTCATGGGTGGCGCTGCGGCAGCGCCATCGGAGTCGGCGCCTGAACCGGCGCCAGCGCCCACAGCTGCTCCCGCGGCGCCCGCTGCTGCTCCTGCGCCCACCGTCGCGCCGAAGGCTGCCGGCGTGGTGCGCATTGGTGTGGTCAAGATCAAGGACATGAGTGGCCAGTCCCTGCCCACCGACAACCTGCGACTCAACCTGATGAGCGAGTTCGCGCGCCAACAAATGGATCCCGTACCACTTGACGCCGACACTCCGCAGACGGACGTAGAGAGCGAAGCTCGCTCCAAGCAATGTGACTATTTCGTTTATACCGTTTCCACGCAAGTGACGGAACCGGGGAGCGCCGGCCTATCGCCGTCCTCGCTGCCCAAAGGAATAAAACTGGATCCTGCCAAGTTTCAGGCCTTGAGCAATGTGACTCTTTACAAAGTAGGCAAGCCGCTTCCGGAGATTAAGGATCTCGGGCTGACGGCGGATGCGACCCAGTTCAATGTCGATGCAGTAATGGGCACCTTCGTCCAGGAGTCCGACAGGATTGCCCAGCAAATCACCGACGATGCTCATCCGAAGCCGGCTTCAAAAAGCCCAAGGGCTCCGGCGAAGGCAGGGGCGAAGAAGCCGAATTAAGCTTTGTCCTCTGTGAGCTTAGCGCTGCGGACTTGCGTTTTGCGAGTTGGATGGCTACATGGCATTCATTTTACTGGGGTTATGTCGCGGTTGACGTGGCGCGGATTCCGCAATAGACTCCGGTAGCGGCCCTTTCTCCAGGAGCCGGTTCGAGGTTTTGTGACCCTAACCCTTCCGCAGCGTGGGATTTCCCGGCGTATCTTGCTGTTGTGCCTGGCATTGCTGCTGGTTCCGTCCCTGCGAGCGGCGGTTGGCGGCTCGGCGTTTTCGCCTCAAGCGCGCCTGGGTTACAGAGTTGGAGATCAGTGGGAGCCGGCGATTGCCGCCGATGGCTATGGCCACGTTTACGTTCTCTATCCACAGTACGGTCAGGTGCTGGCATGCACGACTTGTGTGTTGCCTTCGATGACGCTGCTGGTGAGCGATAACAATGGCGCCGCGTGGCAGCCCCCGCGCGAGATTACGTCTCACCTCACCGGACAGTTTGATCCCCAGATCGTGGTCGATCCCGCCGATCACCGGACGGTGTATGCCGCCTGGCTGCAGAACCGGAACACCGATGCAGTGGTGGCCAAGTCGGTGGACTTCGGCCAGAGCTGGTCGGTGGTAATCGCGGATCGTGATGACGAAGATGCCGACAAGCCGGTGCTCGCGGTGCGCGGCGGGGATGTGTACCTTGGGTTCAATCGCGATGGCAAGATGCGAGCGGCGGCGTCGCACGACGGCGGAATCACCTTCAAGGTCGGAGACGTTGATCCAGAGTTGAGCTTGATACGCGCATTGGGCGGGGGCGCTACGGTAGATCCGGACGGCGGCGTCCACCTTGCCTGGACGGGCTACACCCGGAGCGGCGCTGCCCGCGGACGAGTGAATCTGTATACCAGCCGATCGTCCGACGGCGGCAAGACCTGGACGACTACGCGAATGGCGACTTCGAGCGTCGCTCCCGATTGCTCGTCGTTTCATTGCGAGTGGGGATTCCTGGGGGCGCAGATCACAATTGCTTCCGATTCCGCTGGCACTCTCTACGCGTTGTGGAATGCCGGGACGCGATACGAGGCTTCGCAAAGAATTTATTTCGCTTCCTCCACGACTGCGGGGGAAACCTGGTCTGCGCCAGCCGATGTCTCGCTCGCGCCCGTGGGAGTGGAACACGCCTTTCCGGCACTAGTGGCGGGAGAAGACGGCGATGTGCGCATCGCGTGGATGGATACACGCCACGCTCCGCTCTGGAACACGTTCTATCGCAGCTCCAGCAACGGCGGTGCGACCTGGTCTGCGGAATCAAAACTCTCGATCTATGTGCCGGGGTATCGGTATATTCGGTCAAAGGGCTATAGCTTCCCGTTTGGCGATTACTTCGAAATGGACATCGACAGCCAGGGCCACACCCAAGCGGTATGGGGCGAAGGCCTCAACTTCCGCGCTCCGGGCACGATCTGGTACAGCAGCGGCAGGTAATCGGTTCGTCTCGCACCCTGCTCCCATTCCATATCATTATCATTGGCATCAAATTCGAGCTTCGATGCTGCTACGCCAGCCGCAGGCCGGGCGGGCGCTTCAGGTTCACTTCAGTTTGAATGTGTGAAGGTGATGTCTTGTGCGCCTCGCCATGGTTGAAAATAAGTGGCGTTGTGGTGCAATGTGGGGTCAGGCATTGGCACACACGGAGGATTTCTGCATGAAAGTATCAGTGGTATCGCGATTTGCAGCGGTTGTCTCTTTGCTACTGCTCGGAGGGCTTGCACTGGCTACGGCTTCAGGTGGGTACCACCTGCTGAAGAAATACGCCTTCGCCGCCGCCGAGGGCAGCACACGGGAGTATTTTGACTACATCACAGTCGATTCTTCGGCTCGCCGCGTTTATCTTTCGCATGGCACGGAAATAAAAGTAATCGACGCGGATACCGGCGCTCTAATAGGGAACATCGGTGGGATGAAGCAGGTCCATGGCGTCGCCGTGGCGCATGATTTCGGCCGCGGATTCATCACCGACGGGGCCGAGGGCAAAGTAATCATCTTCGATTTGAAAACCCTTAAGCCGACTGGCGAAGCGAAAGCTGATAAAGACGCTGACAGCGTAGCCTACGATCCGGCGTCGAAGCGCGTTTTTGTGATGAATGGCGATCCAAATAGTTCCACGGTGATCGATGCCAAGAGTGGCGCGGCCGTAGGCTCAATTAATCTTGGCGGAGGTCCCGAGTTCGCCGTGGCCGACGGCAAGGGGACGGTCTATGTGAATTTGGAGGACAAGAACGAAGTGGTCGCCATAGATTCGCGCACACTTGCCATAAAATCTCGATGGCCGGTGGCGCCCGCCGGAGGTCCCACTGCCCTGGCGATGGATCAAGGGCACCGCAGGCTGTTCAGTGCGGGTCGCGATCCCCAGATGCTGGTGGTGATGGACGCCGACAGCGGACACATCGTCCAGTCGTTCCCCATTTCCGCAGGAGTCGATGCCGCCGCCTATGAGCCCGAAACCGGTCTGGTGTTCGCCTCCACGAGGGAAGGAATGATTCATGTGTTCCACGAAGACTCGCCCGACAAGTTCAGCGAAGTCGAGACTGTTAAGACCGAGTTCGGAGCGAAGACTATGGGACTCGACAGCAAAACGCACCACCTGTTCGTGGACACAGCGGATTTTAGCCCAGCTGCAAGTCCGACCGCAGAGCAGCCCCACCCGCGGCGGACGGCGATTCTGGGCAGTTTCCGCGTTTTGGTTTATGGGAGATGATGAGCCGCGCCTCGTCGGCGCGGCGAAACCCTCGGGGGATGAGCGATTTAGCGCGATACTTTTCGCTTGCCTAGCTACTATTGGCAGTCGTAGGATGAACGCGTGTTGGGTGGCCCTTGGGTGGGCCTGCCGGTTCTGTGAACCAAGTCTTCTGGCCTGACTTCCGGCACGGCGTTCCCCCCGCTACTTCGTCGGGAGGGGATAATATGTTCTGGAAATTGGTTCTAGCCTCCACGGCCTGGTTGGTTCTGCCAGCGGCAGCTTGGATTCTGGCCCATCAAGTCGCTCGGCACCTTGGTTCGCCTTCTTCGCAGAACTTGAAGATAAGTCAGTTTTTCGATCGCTCAAGGATTGTCAGCTAATCGAAAGCATGCGGTGGTTGGCGTTTCGGAGGGATTCACTCATCGAGCGGAATCTCATAGTCCTTTTCGTCTGAGCCTGCTCATCGAACCCGCGATGTTTATCGTGGAGCAGGTCCGTCTGGCCCACTGTCCCATTCGAAGAATCCCGTGTGACCAATCACCCGTTGCGCAAGGTCGTGTGCTGCTGCGATGCGATCGACGATGACCGGAGCCAATAACGTTTGTTCGATCAACCTGCCGGTAGTGGGATCGTCCAGATTTATCTGCTGGAACTGCTCTTTAAACCGGACCGAAAAACGCTGCCTGGAAGCGAACCAGTAGCGCACAGTCGCCTCAACTGCCCGAGCCAGGATGAGCATTGCGTTTGTGGCATCCCGATCTGCAACCTCGAAGGCGTCTTCATAAAGGCATGCGGCTGCATAGCGCTGCCGTTCGAGCGCTGCCTCGGAGAATTGCGCGCCACGTTTGAGGCTCTCTCGCGCGTGCTCAAGGATCGAATCTGTCTGCGGCGAAGACGAGTACACAAGAACGCCGGTGGCGAGCATGTGGGCCATTACAGGACGGCCTTCCGCTGACTCTTGCTTCAGATAGCTCTCTATCCACTCCGGCGAATTCACGAAGATTTCAGTTGGGATACCCTCGAACCACTTCTGGACGCGCCGCCGCCATGAGTGCCGATGAATAACGATGATGTCGAAATCGCTCGCAGGATCAGGGTTGCCACGAACGATAGATCCGGAGACCACAACGGCGAAGGGATCGAATTCGCTAAACACATACTCGGATGCAGCGCGCAGAGCTCGTTCATAGCGAGGCGAGAGTGATGGAAGTGCAATGCGTGACGATTCCATAGGCAAGTTTATCTCGTCCGATGCGCGATGACGCAATGTTCGTCCCGGTTAGTCGGCAAACCGACAGTAATCCAAGCCGCCAGCGATCGACTCAAATGGCGAAACATCACCATAGCACTCAGTGACCGTACCTGACTGATTTGAGTAACGGCTGATTTCACCCCATTGTGCAGATGCTTGCACTGTTACTAGGGTCAACAGACCCAGGGAAGCGTGACCTCTTGCCGGCGGTGGCTGGGCTTGAGATGATCGGTTTGCGTCCTGTCAGCCTTCCTTCACCCGCCGATGAACTTCGTCGGCGGGTTTTTGCTGCTTTAGTCAGCGGCTTAGTCGAGAACCAATCCGTTGGTCAGTTCAGCCAGCCGCTGCACCTTGTGTTCCAGGCACCAGTCGCGGAGCCCGTCCACGGTCTTTTCCGTTGCGCACGGATCCCAGTAACTAGCAGTGCCGATCTGAACTGCGCTCGCGCCCGCCAGCATGAATTCAACGATGTCCACAGCGGTGGAGATACCGCCCATGCCGATGACGGGGATCTTTACCGCTTTGGCCGCGTCGTAGACCATGCGCAACGCGATAGGCTTGATGGCCGGCCCCGAGAGTCCGGCGGTTATGTTGGCAATGCGCGGCTTGCGAGTGTCGGCGTCGATGGCCATGGCCACGAAGGTGTTCACCAGGGAGATCGCGTCGGCCCCGGCTTCCTCCGCGACGTGCGCCATCTGGGCGATGCTGGTCACGTTGGGCGAGAGTTTCACGATCAGCGGCCGCTTGGAATTGCGGCGGGCAAGAGAGACCACTTCGTCGAGCGAACGGGGATCGCTGCCGAACTGGATCCCTCCGTGGGCGGTGTTGGGGCAGGAGACATTCAGTTCGTAAGCTGCAATGCCATCGCCGTCGTTGAGGATCTGGATCGTGCGCTCGTAGTCTTCGCGGGTGTAGCCGAACACATTGGCGAGAACAACGATGTCCTGGATTTGCCGGAGCTTGGGAAGTTTCTCGTCTACAAAGGCGTGGGCGCCAATGTTTTGCAGTCCGATGGCGTTGAGCATGCCGGCAGCGGTCTCATAGAGCCGGGGCGGCGGGTTACCGGCCATGGGCTCTTTGGATAGTCCCTTGACCACGAAGCCGCCAAGCTTGTTGAGATGGACAATGTCTTCAAACTCGATTCCGTATCCGAAAGTACCGCTGGCGGCAATGACGGGATTCTTGAGTTGTACGCCGGCAACGCTCACACTGAGGTCGGGATTGCGAGCGCCATTGGGGGATGGGGCCATTGGGATGTAGTGTACCGCGTGAGCAGGGAGGTTCGGAAAGTCTTTAACCACAGAGGACACGGAGAGCACAAAGGCTTCCGACCGCTGTGTTAACCTGAAATCTCTTCTAATTTCGCTGATTGAGGTTTCGACTTGGCGTTTCGCCTGCGTAATCAACTCCTGCTTTTGGCCACGTTCCCGGCATTGTTTGCCGGCTTGCTTTTTGCCGATAGCACGCACACCTGGGAACAATCGAAGTTTGACGAACTGACCAAAGGGACCAGTCAAGGCGTCGCCATCCGCAGCGCGGGAGGACTGGAACTGGCGCCGGCGTTCAAGTTGCTGGGGACGACTTCGTCAGCGTTTATTTGGGCGATTGCGGCCGATCGCGAAGGCAATGTTTATGGCGCTGCCGGGTCCCCGGCGCGGGTATACCGGATCACGCCCGAAGGAAAGTCCACAGTGATTTTCGAGCCGCAGGAATTACAAGTGCAAGCACTGGCCGTGGACAGGAGTGGAGTCATCTTCGCGGCCACCAATCCTGATGGCAAGATTTACAAACTTGAACGTAGCCCGGGTCAGAAGGAAAAAAAACCGGCCGCAGTGGAGAAATCCTCGACTGTCGATCCGGCGTGGAGTTCGTCCATATATTTCGATCCCGGCACCAAGTACATCTGGGACCTTGCGCTCGACGAGGCCGGCAACTTGTACGCAGCCACTGGCGATCAGGGGCAAATTTTCCGCGTGACACCGAAGGGCGAACATTCGCTGTTCTTTAAGAGTGACGATTCCCACATACGGGTGCTGGCTTTCGACAAGAAAGGCAACCTGATCGCCGGCTCCGACAGCAGCGGCTTGGTTTATCGGATCTCGCCAAACGGAGAAGGATTCGTACTTTACAGCGCGCCGAAAAAAGAAATCACGGCGCTCGCCGTCGATAAAGATGGGAACATCTACGCGGCGGGGGTGGGAGAGAAACGCACGTCCGGGCCTTCAAGTTTCGGAACGCCGATCTCGATTCCTCCTGCGGCGTCCAGCAGCGGGACACAGGTAGGGCCGGTGGGAGTAAGTGCCCCGCCGAGCGTAACCCAGCCCACGGTGATTAACATTCCCAGCCCAGGAGCGGGAGCGACCGGGGGATCGGAAGTGTACCGCATCGCCCCGGATGGTTCGCCCTCGCGGATATGGAACTCGCATGAAGACATCGTTTATGCGCTGGCGTTTGACCGCCAGGGCGTGTTGCTTGCGGGGACTGGCAATCGCGGCCAGGTTTTTGCCATCGCCAGTGACGACCGTTTTACCGACCTGCTGAAAGCCAGCGCCACCCAGGTCACCGCGTTTGCGGCGGCTCCGAATGGGCTCTACGTCTCGACCAGTAATTTAGGAAAGATATTCTTGCTGGGTGGGGCAGCGGCTCCCGAGGGCAGCTACGAGAGCGATGTTTTCGACGCTCACATCTTCTCGCGCTGGGGACGCGCGGAATTGCGCGGCGCCGGCGGCGTGGAACTCTTTGCACGAAGCGGTAACGTGGACAATCCTGACCGCAACTGGAGCCCGTGGACGAAGGTCGATCTCGAAAAAGACGGCAAAGTCAGCGTCCCCCCGGCGCGGTTCGTGCAATGGAAAGCGGTGCTGCACTCCGGCAGCGTGGCTCCGCGGGTGGAAAGCGTTACGCTCAACTATCTTCCTAAGAATGTCGCGCCGGCTTTTGATGACGTGACGGTGCAAACCGGAGTCCGCTATCAAGCCTTGCCCAAGACCAGCGGCGGCGATTCCAGCGGCGGAAGCGGGCAGCCGCATTTTGACGTACAACCTCCCACGACTCACGACCGCGATTCCATTGGAGTGAAGTGGAGCGTACACGACGACAACGACGATCAAATGACTTATTCGGTTTACTACCGCGGCGATGGCGAGACGCGGTGGCTTTTGCTCAAAGATAACCTGACCGACAAGTTCTATTCTTTTGATGCCTCATTGCTGCCGGATGGCGGATACACGGTGAAGGTGGTGGCTTCGGATGCGCCTTCGCATTCGCCGGGCGAGGGGCTGAGCGCGGAACGGGAGAGCCCGCGTTTCGAAGTGGACACCACCCCGCCGCAGATCAAAGAACTGAAGGCCGCAGTTACTGGCTCCCGAATTCATGTGACCTTCACCGCGTGGGACGGGTTTTCTACCATCAGGAAAGCCGAATACTCGGTGGATGCCGGCGATTGGCAATTCGTCGAACCGGTAGGACAACTCTCGGATTCGAAGAATGAGAATTACGACTTCGAGGCGCCAATGCCTTCCGGAACAGCTGGACAGGTTGATCATGTGGTGGTGGTGCGGGTTTACGACCGCTATGACAACTTGAACTCGGCGAAGACAGTCATTCGCGCTAAGTAGTCCGGTCTTGCGCGCTGACCATCTGGTCGGCCCGCCGCAGTTCAGGAAATCTCCAAGCCCAGATCGCGATCACCACCAGCGTTCCGATTCCTCCCAGCACCACCGCGGGCACGGTCCCGAACCACTGCGCGGTAATGCCGGATTCGAATTCGCCAAGTTGATTGGAGGCGCCGATGAACATCATGTCCACGGCGTTTACCCGGCCGCGCATTTCGTCGGGAGTGCCGAGTTGCACAAGAATGGCGCGAATGACCACGCTGACCATGTCGGTTGCCCCCACCAGCAAGAGTGAAATCAGCGAAAGGATGAGATTGTGCGACAGGCCGAAAATAATGGTGAACACACCGAACCCGGCGACGCACCACAGCATGGCGGGGCCGACTCGGCGCTTCAACGGGCGATGCGCCAGCAAGACAGCCATTGCAGCCGCGCCAACTCCGGGAGCACTGCGCAGCAGACCCAAACCCCAGGGGCCGGTGTGCAGGATTTCGCGTGCGTAAACCGGCAGCAGCGCTACCGCACCGCCGAGCAAGACGGCAAAGAGATCCAGCGAGATAGAGCCCAAAACTACTTTCTGTTTCCAGATATAACCGAATCCGGCGAGAACCGTGGTCAAGCTGATGGGTTCTCGCGGGCGCGGCTGCTCGCGGGCTCTGATTCTCAAAGTTGACAGGACCGCGCCCAGCGCGGCTGCGATTGCCGTTGCATAAACAGCAGTGGGGCCTCGAGAAAATGCATAAAGGAGGCCACCGAAGGTCGGACCCAGAATCGTGGCTCCCTGAAAGATGCTGGAGTTCCACGCCACCGCGTTGGAGAAATGTTCCTCCGGAACCAACTGGGGAAGCAGAGCGCGGCCGGTGGGAAAATTGAAGCATCGCACTGTGCCCAGCATCGCTGCGACCATGTAGATGGGCCGCGCAGAACTGAGTCCGTGGAGGGCAAAAAGCAACAGCAGCGACGAGCAAAAAGTAAATCCGGCGTAGCATGCCATCAACAGCCGGCGGCGATCGACCCGGTCGACGGTATGGCCAGCCAGCAGGAAGAACGCGATCCCCGGCAGGAATTGCGCCAGGCCGACCAGGCCGAGGTCCAGCGGCCGCTTGGTGATTTCATAGACTTGCCACCCGATGGCCACCGACTGCATCTCCAGCGCGGCGACAATGCAGAAGCGCGAGACGGCGTAAGCGGTGAAGTCGGGATACTGAAAGGCGATGCGGCCGAGCCTGGCCTCAGACGGCGTGGACATGAATCCCTACTGTGCCACAAAAGATTGTGGAGTGCGAACGTCGTCGCGGTTGCAGAAGCGGTCCAGTGAGACAATGACTCACTGATTCAATGATTCAGCTCAACCTTCTCGGCTGGCTGGCCTGTGTGGTCTATTCGACCATCCCGTGTTTCTGGTTCCTGGTGCATCCCTGGGCGGAATATTGGCGTTCGCGCAGGCACTCGCCTTATCTGGTACTGCTTCCGGCGTGGGCAGCGATGTGGGTGGTGACGGGGCTGATCACGATGCCATGGCGGGATGTGGTGTTTTACCGCAACACCTGGCCATGGGTTCCAGCGGTGTTTCTGTTCAGCATCGGAGCGTGGCTGTATTTGCAGTCGGGCAAGAACTTCAGCGCGCAGCAACTGAGTGGTCTGCCGGAAGTGGTTTCCGGTCACCGCAAGCAGCAGTTAGTAACCACAGGGATTCGCGCCCGGGTGCGGCATCCGGTGTATCTGGCGCATCTTTGCGAAATGCTGGCGTGGAGTATCGGGACAGGGCTAGTGGTTTGCTATGGGCTGACAGTGTTCGCAGCGGTCACGGGCGCAGTGATGATCCGGATGGAGGATAGGGAACTGGAACGGCGATTTGGCGAGGAATATCGGCGATACCGAGCGCTGGTGCCCGCTGTCCTACCAAAGTTAGGCCCGTGAAGCTACTTCAATCCTGTCACCACGATTGCGCTCTGGCGACTCACGCTGCTTGACTTTTTCAGCGAGGGGAGTAGAGTTGGCTCGTTCCTGAAACAGTCCTGGAAGGGTGCGCGCCGGAAGCCTCGGGCACTTCCCATTAATTCTTGTGCGTGCGCCGAGCGGGGCGCGTCGTTAAGAGTCCATCTTTACGTCCCAATTTCAGAAAGTCCAGTTCAGGTTGAGACCAAAACTCTGTGAGGAGATGAAACATGCGTCAATTATGGTTGATTGGCTGTTCGGTGTTGCTGCTGGCATCGCTGTCGCTGGCACAGGAGAAATTGGAGTCGCAGTGGAAGTGTGATAAAGCGTCTGACGAACACACCATTGATGTGGGAGATAAAGCAAATCACGCCTATGCGGTCAGCAAATCGACGTGTACGGCCAGCAAAGGCGAAGTGGGCGGTGTGAAGGAGAAAGAAGGCATCGGCACGCAATTTAACGAAAGCACGGGAAATACGACGACGTGGCATGGAGTGTTCGTGGTGACCGCGGAGAATGGTGACAAGATTCACTACCACTACACGGGCAAAGGCACGATGAAAGATGGACAATTCGTGTCCGGGACGAACAAGTGGACGATGGCCGGTGGAACTGGCAAGTTCGCCATGGCCAAGGGCGAAGGCGGCTGCACCGGCAAGGGCAATGCCGACGGGACAGCCACCTGGAATTGCACGGGGACGTATACAGCGAAGTAATCGTACGGCTGACATTGAAATCGGAACCCGCTTGCGTTTGGGAGCGGGTTCTTTGTTTTTGGTTTCGGCTGCGTTCGGCTTCTTACGAATTTGTTTTGGCGCGAGGCTTGGCGGGTCGCGGTCTGCTCTCGCCGGGAATCTTCAGGCCGGCTTTGCGCAAGCCGTCGATCAGGCGCTCGACGTAGTCGGGCTGCCACCACTGCTCCATATTCTTGCGGACGGTGGCGGCGAAGTCGGGCCGTAGTTTGAGCAGCTCGCCGAGGGCCTTAGCTGCCGCATCACTTTCTCCGAGCTGCCCGTAAGCCGCAGCCACGGTTACGTGTTGAAACCAGTGGCCCGGCAGATTGACTTTGAGCGCGAAGCCGAGGGCGGCGCGGTAGTCGGCCTGACGGTAGGCGTTGTAGAAGTCGGCATACCAGTACCATCCGGGATGATGAGGATTGAGCTGCTTGGCGCGACCTACCAGCGCGAGACCGCGTTCCGAGTCACCGCTGTAGGTCACCAACTCACCGAGAAGCGCGGTAGTGCAGCCGTCCATGGGATTGAGTGCGGCGGCCCGGTCTGCGGCGATGCGGAAGCTCTGAAATTCCTTTTGAAAGAACAGCGCCTGGGCCAGACTGCAATGGGCCATGTAGTTGGAGGGTGCTGCCTCAACGGCGCGGCGGGCGGCGGCTAATCCGCTGGCCAGGGAATCATCGCGCAGGTTGAATCCCTGGGCATAGTCCTGGACGCACATTATTGCCAGCGATGCCCAGGCGTCACCATAGGCGGGCGCCTTCTGCACGGCCAATTGCAGGGCAGACAGGGCTGCGGAAAGTTCTTCGGGAGTGGCGCGCTGCGAGTAGCAGAAGCCGCGCAGCACTGCTTCGTACGGGCTTAACTGCTCAGGCGGACGGTTGCGCACGGCTTCGCTCATGCTGCGGGGCAGAACCCCGTTCATATCGGCAACGGTCGAAACGATGCGCGGGACCAGGTCGTCTTGTAACTCGAAAACTGTTTCTGGGCTGAAGCTGCGTTCGTAGTTCTCAGCCCACAGATGAGCGCCGGTAGTGGTATCGACGAGCTGAACGGCGAGACGTAGTTTGGTTCCCGCCTGGCGCAGGCTGCCCTCCATCACGTAGCGCGCACCGAGTTCTTTGCCGGTGGCGCGAATATCTCCTGAGTCGCTGGAGTATTTCGCAGTCGAGCCGCGTGCGATCACACGGAGGTAGGAGAAGCGCGACAAGCCGGTTCCGACGTCTTCGGTCAATCCTTCAGCGAGGGCTGTGAGATCGGCGTTAGAGCCGGCGTATTTGAATGGCAGTACCGCGACCCAGAAGCCTTCATCTTCTCGCAAGGTGGCACGGATCGCACCGGAGGTTGTAGCGGCCGGTGAGGGGCTCGGCATCGCCGAATTGCCGGGGATTTCCAATCCGGCTTTGCGGAGACCGTCGACGATCTGCTCGATGAGCTCGGGGTCGTACCATTTGGCATAATCCTGGCGCGCTGTGGCGGCGAAGTCAGGACGAAGAGCCAGTAGATCCTGGAGAGCTTTGCGTGCGTCATCTTGCCTGCCGAGCTGGCCGAGCGCGGCCGCACGCAGCGCGTGGGTGTGATAGTAGCTCGGCATATTGACGCGAGCTGCGCCTTCGAGCACCTCCGCGTACCTGCCCTGCCGGTAGGCGTTGCAGCATCTAGCGAAATAAAAATAGCCCGGACAGTTGGGATTCAGCTGCATGGCGGACTCAACCATCTGGCAACCACGATCCCACTCACCCGCAGCGGCGATCAGCAAGCCCAGACAGGCTCTCGCCGAAGCATCCAGGGGATTGAGCGCCAGGGCCCGCTCCGCCTCGACACGGAAGGGGACCATCTCTTTACGGAAGAAATAGACCGCGGCAAGCGCGTAGTGGCCGAGAGCATTGGTGGCAGCCAGATCGACGGCACGCTGGGCGGCCGTCAGAGCGCGGTCGAGCGGGTTGGGGCCGGCATTGAAACCCTGGGCAAATTCGCCGCGATAGATCATGGACAACATGGCCCAGCTATCGGAATGGTCGGGAGCCACGCGGACGGCGCGTTCGAGAATTTTCCCAACTGCGGCGTGCTCCTCGGAGGTGAGGTGCGTGAAATAGCTGAAGGTGCGGAGCACGGCCTCGGACGGGGTCAAGTCCTCCTCCTTCTTGCTGTGGAGAGCTTCGCTCATGCTGCGAGGCAGAATGCCGTACTGGTCGGCGACGGTTGAGACGATGCGGGGGACGAGATCGTCCTGGAGTTCGAAGGCGGCTTCGGGATTGAAGGTGCGCTCATAGGTTTCAGCCCAGAGATGAGCGCCGGAAACTGCGTCGACGAGTTGGATTGCGAGGCGCAGTTTGGTTCCAGCCTGACGCAGACTGCCTTCCATCACGTAGCGAGCGCCGAGCTGGTTGCCGATTACGCGAATGTCTCCTGACTCGCTGGAATACTTCGCAGTCGAACCGCGTGCAATCACCCTGAGATAGGAGAAGCGCGACAATCCGGTCACGACCTCTTCGGAGAGGCCATCCGCGAGCGCTTTGAGCTCGGCGCTCGCACCCGCGTACTTGAACGGCAGCACCGCGACCCAGAAGCCTTCGTCGGTCCGGGTGGCGCCGGATCCGGTTGTGGCGGAGGTGGGAACTGAAGGCATTGGTTTTGCTGGATCGTCGGGCATCTCAAGACCCGCGTTGCGCAGCCCCTCGATCAGGTGTTCGACGAATTCTGGTTCGTACCGCGCCTGCAGGGCTGATCGCGTGACCGAGGCGCTGTTCGGCCTTAGCTTGAGCAAATCCTGCACCGCCTTGGCCGCTTCATCACGCTGGCCCAGTTTGCCGTAGGCTGCGGCGAGGGCCATATGAGTTCCATAAAAGCCGGGCAGGTTAATTTTCAGGGCGAACTTCAACGCTCCGCTGTAGTCGCCTTTGCGATAGGCGTTAAAGCTGAGCGGAAACCAGTACCAGCCGGGGTGATTCGGATTGAGTTGCACGGCGTGCTCGACGAGGGCGCATCCCCGGTCCCATTCGCCCGCGTACGCGATGTAAGCGCCCAACTGGGCGACGTTGCATCCATCCATAGGATTGAGGGCGATGGCCCTCTCCGCTGCGGTTCGGAACGCCTGGATCTCCCTTCGCAGGAAGAGAACCAGGGCCAGTGCCTGATAACCACGATGACCGGCTGAGTCGAGTTCGACGGCCCGCCGCGCGGCTTGAAGCGCACGCTCCAGCGGCTCGGGCTTCGGGTTGAATCCTAAGTCGTATTCGGCGCTGTTGACCATCGACAGCATGGCCCAGGCATAGGCATAGGTCGGGGCCACTTGAACGGCGCGTTCCAGGGCGTCACGCGCGATCGCGTGCTCCTCGGGGGTAACGCGCTCCGCATAACCGAAACAGCGCAATACCGCCTCGTATGGGTTAAGTTGTTCCGGGCTCTTGCCCCGGATGGCTTCGCTCATGGTATGCGGCAGAATTCCGTGCGCATCGGCGACGGTGGAAACGATGCGGGGAACGAGTTCATCCTGGAGCGCGAACACCGACTCTGGGCTGAAAGTGCGCTCGAAGTTCTCGGCCCAAAGGTGAGCGCCAGTGGTTGTGTCGACTAGCTGCACGGCGAGGCGGAGCTTGGTTCCCGCCTGGCGCAGATTGCCTTCCATCACGTAGCGGGCGCCGAGTTCCTTTCCGACCGAGCGCATGTCAAGGGATTGGTTTGCAAAACGAGAAGTGGAAGTGCGGGCAATGACTTTCAGATAAGAGAACCGTGACAAGCCGGTGATGATGTCTTCGGTTAATCCCTCGACCAGCGCGGTAAGATCGGCGTTGTTGCCAGTGTATTTAAAGGGCAACACTGCTACCCAGAAACCTTCCTCGGCGCGGGCTGCGCCGGAGCCAAGGGTAGAGGTAAGCTCAGGCCTCACCGGACTCGATGTGAGTTTGGCTTCTGCGGTAATTTCGAGGCCCGCTTTGCGGAGGCCGTCGATGATCTGCTCCACCAGATCCGGCTGCCACCACTTGCTGCACTCTTCTCGAGCTACATTGGCGAAATCCGGACGCACGGACAGCAACTCCTGCGCCGCGCGCTGTGCCAGCTCAAGTTCGCCGAGCTGTCCGTAGGTAGCGGCAAGTGCCAGTTCGTTGCGCCAGAAACCTGGCATGTTGACCTTCAGAGCAAACTCCAGAGCGGTTCGATAGTCAGCCTTGCGGTAGGCATCGAGGAATGGCGGGAACCAGTACCATCCGGGATGATTGGGGTTGAGGCTGCGAGCCTTTTCCATCAGGGCGCAACCGCGCTCCCAGTCTCCGGAAAAAGAAATCAGAAAACCCATATAGCCGAAGGTGAAACCGTCCATGGGATTGAGTTCCATGGCCCGCTGGGCGGAGCTGCGAAAGGCCTGCATTTCGCGGCGGAAGAACAAGACGGATGCCAGAGCGTGATGCGCCAGGTGATTGGACGGGGCAGCGTCCACCGCGCGGCGGGCCGCGGCCAGGGCGCGTCCCAGCGGGTCGGGACGAAGATTAAACCCGTGGCCTTTCTCTTCCCGGTAGAGCATGGCCAACATCGCCAGGCAATCGGCGTTGCCGGGCGCTTGTTGTACGGCTTTCTCCAGCGCCGCCCGCGCGCCCTCGTGGTCGGCGGCGTTGACATGCTTGAAGTAGGCGAAGCCGCGGAGTAGAGCTTCGTACGGAGTCAACTCGTCCGGGTTTCGATTGCGAAGAGTTTGGCTCATGCTGTACGGCAGCACACCGTGGGTTTCGGCAACTGTTGAGACGATGCGCGGGACGAGTTCGTCCTGAAGCTCGAAGACAGCTTCGGGACTAAAAGGACGATCGTAGGTTTCCGCCCACAAGTGGGCGCCGGTCGCGGTGTCAACCAGTTGCACGGCGAGGCGCAGCCTGGTTCCGGCCTGGCGCAGGCTTCCCTCCATGACGTAACGCGCTCCGAGTTCTTTGCCGATGGCTCGGACGTCTCCTGATTCGCTGGAATACTTCACCGTCGAACCACGCGCGATCACACGGAGATAGGAGAAACGGGAGAGGCCAGTGACAATGTCTTCCGTCAAGCCTCCGGCCAAAGCGTTCAGATCCGCATTGCCTCCGTTGTATTTGAAAGGCAGCACCGCAACCCAGAATCCTTCATCGGTGCGGGCAGCCCCTGAATCTCTTCCGGCCACGCCGCGGGACGCCGAAGTTGCCCCCGAAGCCGACGTCTGAGACGTATGCCGCTCCAGGTCGCGAAATTCGTTGCTGACGTCACGTGCGGTCTGAACGCGGTGGCGCGGGTCTTTCTCCAGGCAGCGGCGGATGATGCGGGCGAGATCGGCGGATAGATCCGAGCGTGCGGAGGTGATTGCTGCGGGCGTATCGCGCAGAATCGCCGAGGCTAATTCCGCCGAGGATGTTCCTTCGAAGGGGCGATGGCCGGTCGCCATCTCATACAAGATGATACCGAGCGAAAAGATGTCGGTACGGTGGTCGAGGGGGCGGCCGGCGACCTGTTCGGGCGACATGTAGGCCGGTGTTCCCATGACGATGCCTGCCTGGGTGCGGCCGGCCGAGGTCAACGTGGCGTCGTTAGAACTGTCCGCGCGAATATCTTTTGCCAGTCCGAAGTCCAGCACCTTGACGCGGCCATCGCTCGAGACCATGACATTGGCAGGCTTCAAATCACGATGGACGATTCCTTTTTCGTGTGCGGCAGCGAGTGCGTCGGCAAGGGCGCTGGCGATCTCGACGATCTGCTCAACCGGGAGGCCGCTCGAGGAGATCAGGCGGTCGAGCGATTGGCCTTCGACCAGTTCCATGGTGAGAAAGTGGACGCCGTCGGTTTCCTCGACGGAAAAAATTGTCACGATGTGCGGATGATTGAGCGCGGCAATGGCTCGAGCTTCGCGCTGGAATCGGGCGAGGCGTTCGGGATCACGGGCTACGTCGGGCGGCAGGACTTTGAGGGCCACGTCGCGGCCGAGCTTGGTGTCGGTGGCGCGATACACTTCGCCCATGCCGCCTGCACCGATAGCGGCAGTGACGCGGTAGTGTCCGAGGGTCTGGCCAATCATGCGGATAGAATCCAGGCGCGGGGTAATCTTAGGAGTCGGCTTGAAACAAGTCAACGCATCCGAAGCCGGCCTGTAGGCGGTTACAGCCTGGTGACCATGCCACCGGGAGCAACCCATTCGCCCAACGGCAGCAGCCCGCCGCAATCCAAACACCGGGTCGCGGCAAAGCGGGCTCCGCAGTGTGGACAGACGCCTTGGGTTTGGAAGGTGTCGAAGGACTGGCCGCATTGGCCGCACTTCCAGAAGTCTCCTACTGGTGGCGCGCTGTGGCAGCGGGGACAGGCGAAGCCATCGCGGCGGGGCAATTTCGCCAGTCGCGAAAGGAAGCGTGCGTGTTGCAGGCCACTCCAGCAATTCATCAGCATGAAGGCGGCGAGAACGCCGTACCACACGGATTGCGCCCACACGGCCAAGCCAATAAATGCGGCCACGCCGATGAAGCCGAGGACGGTAGCCACCATCAGACTGCGGGCGCGTCCCAGCACAAACCAAAGCAGCGAGCGAAGAATCTGGCCGCCATCCAGAGGATAGATGGGCAGTATGTTGAAAATCAGAAGAGACAAATTGATGAAGGCAATCGTGCGCAGCAACTGGTGGAAATTGGGCATCGTCTCCGCCCATCCCAGCGACCGGCTCAACATGCCAAGCCCCAACAAAACCGGAAGCAGTGCGACATTTACCAGCGGTCCGGCAGCGATGCTCCAAAGCGTAGCACCCGGCCGCGGGGGAGGGTCCACGTACGCCACCCCGCCGAGCGGCCACAGCACGATCTGATTTGCTGTGCCTCCAACCTGCCGGCAGGCCAGTGAGTGTCCGAACTCATGCATCAGCACGATGAGAAACAGCGCGAGATACTCCAGCACGTTGAAGGTGAGAGAGGAATAGCTTCTCCCGCGGCCGTTGATTTCGTACGCGGCCACCAGAAACCACGACCAGTGCAGGAACACAACAATGCCAGCGGCGCGGAACAGGCGAAGCGATCCTTGGTGGGTCGGCATCTGGGAGTGTTATAGCACATGGCGCCGATGGTCTTTATCGCGGGAACCCGACCTTCTTCACCAGCTCGGCAAACCGTGGATCAGAGTGCAAAGAATCAAAATTGAAATCCGTTCGCAGCGCCACCAACAAGGGATCGTGTTCCTGGTATGCCGTATTGAGCCATTCGAAGGTACGATCCTTGTCGCCCAAATCGGCGTACGCCTCGGCAATTACATAGGGAGCAACATAACCGGTCTTGGCTTTGCGCTGCGCCAGTGAAACCTCAATGGTCTTCTGCAGGGCGCCTGGCCATCCCCCCGATCGAAAGCCGGCATCCATGGCAGCGCCCTGGTCAGCCATATTCCTGTCGCCTACCGCTTGCGCCGCGGCTTGAAATGCCTGAATGGATTGTTGATATTTATGTGCACCCGAATATGCGATTGACAAACCCACGAGCGCCGGCCCAAACCCAGGATTGTCCGCCAGGACTTTGTTGTAAAGCTCGATTGCCCGGTCAAATTGGTGGGCATAGATATACGATTCCGCTTGTGCGTGGCCAATGACTGGGGATAGCGGATCCAGTTGGCGCGCCCGGTTCGCTTCATCCATCGCTTCCTGCGCCCGGCCGCCCATATACGCGAGAGACTGCGCAAACCATTGATGAGCGGTGGCGTCGCTCGGATCAAGCTCGATCGCCTTTCTAAACTCAGCCTCACCCCCGGCAAAATCCCAGTTCGTTTGCATCTTGATCAGGCCCAGGTCCGCATGCGGCCGCGCCAAACCGGGATCGAGTTCGAGGGCCTTCTCGGCCGCAGCAACCGCCTTCGGTTCGACGTCTTTTGGGTCGAATCCATAATTGCCCATCACGCTGTACGCGTCCGCCAGCCCCGCATATGCCATCCCATAACCGGGGTCCTTATCAATCGCCTGATTGAAGTACGAAATCGCGGTCTTAAGGTCAGGCGCCGAGCGCTTGTTCCAGTAGTAGCGACCTTTTACGTAAAGCTGATAAGCCTCCGCGTTTTGCGTGCCTTGCTTGGTGACCTGCTGTTTTTCCGCTCCGCTTAACGTCGAACGCAGTTTCTGCGCAATGTCTCCTGCAATCTGCTGTTGCAAAGCAATAATGTCCGCAGCTTTGCGCTCATACTGTTCACCCCAGATCGCAGTATTGTCCTGAACATTCGTGACTTCGGCACTCACCTGAATCATGTCTCCGTGCTGCACGACTCTGCCGGTAAGCAAGGCATCCACGGTCAATTCTTTCCCGACCTTCTGCACATCAACTTCTTTGCCCTTGTAGCGGAATACAGAATTGCGCGACTTCACTTTCAACTGCGGCACATGCGCCAGGCTGTTGATCAACGATTCCGTAAGGCCGTCGCTGAGATAGTCGGTGTCTCCGTTGCCGCCAGAACTGGAAAATGGAATCACCGCAATGGATTCGACTTGGGCTGTGCTCGACTTGCCCCGCCAGTACCAGAGCCCCGCCGCCATCGCGACGAGTAGAAAAGCCAGCGTGGGAACCACAGCTTTCCATAGCTTTCCCCGCCCAACTGCAGGAACATCGCCAGCCTTGACCGCGCTCGCTGAGGATGATGCGGCAATCGCAGGCGAAGAACCAGACCCTGGCTGCCCCGATGGAGCGGCCTGAGACCCGCTCCCCTGCGTCACCGCCACTGATCCCGAACTGCCAGGTACGCCGTGGCGCGATTCTGTTTCCCGCTTCAGTCGCTTCAGGTCAGCCCGCATGTCAGCGGCATGCTGATAGCGCAGCTCACGATCTTTCTCCAGCGCCTTGCTAATGGTGTCTTCCAGCTTGGGTGGGAGGTCAGGATTTAGCCTTATTGCCGGAACCGGATCACGATCCAGAATCTCGCGAGAGATGACTCCAGAGCTCTCTCCCCGGAAAGGCAACGTTCCGGTTGCCATTTCATACAGCACAGCTCCGAAGGAGAACAAATCACTCCGCACATCCAATTCCTTCCCACGCACCTGCTCCGGAGACATATACGCGATGGTGCCCAGCGTGGAGCCCGGACTGGTCAAGTGCTGTTCCTCGGCCTCCGTCATCGTGTTTGCCGACCCCACCTGGCCCACTGAACTGGCTGCTGTCGCCACCTTTGCCAGGCCGAAATCCAGAATCTTGGCGTGGCCGCGCTCGGTGACGAATATGTTCGCTGGCTTGATGTCGCGATGAACAATCCCCTTGGCGTGTGCAGCATCGAGTGCGTCGGCAATCTCAATTGCCAGACTGAGCAATACATCCATCTCCATCGGCCTGCCCGCGATGCGATGCTTCAGCGTCACTCCGTCCAGATATTCCATGGCAATGAAGGCCCGCCCATCCTGCTCGCCAATGTCGTAAATCGTGCAGATGTTGGGATGATTCAGCGCCGACGCCGCCTTGGCTTCGCGTTGAAAGCGAATCAGGGCCTGGGGATCCTTCGCAACGTCATCGGGCAGGAACTTCAAAGCCACAAAACGACTAAGCCGGGTGTCCTCAGCCTTGTAAACCACGCCCATGCCGCCGCCACCGAGTTTCTCAACAATGCGGTAGTGCGAAATGGTTTGGCCAATCATTTGAGATATCCGCTATCGCAACACTTGCTTCTACTTCTTCAACCCCTCCGCAAAGTTCGTCACCACTGTAACTGACGGGCTGACCTGCTGCGCCACTCGCGACACCAGAATTTTCTTGCCGTCAGGAGTAACACTAAAGAACGGGATGCTCAGAATCGTCAACCGGCTGACCAGAGTTTGCGGAGCGCTGAATTGCAATGCCCCTCCCGCCTGTTTTACCGTCACTGCCTGAATCGAAGAGGTCGCGTCAAGGTAGTAAAGGTCTTTGCCGTCGCCGCTCCACTGCGGGATGCCTCCTCCGTTCGGCGAGACCTGCCACTTGCCCGCTCCCCCGCCAAACGGCACCACAAAGACTTCAGGCGATCCCGATTCAATGGAATCGTAGGCCAGCCAATGGCCGTCGGGCGAAAGCACCCCGTTCCCGGCGTGCGCCAGCAGACCCCGTGGCTTGCGCTCTCCCTCGAGCGGCAACAGCCACATATCGAAAGGCCCGCCCAGCGGACCACGCTGATAGAGCAGCGTCTTCCCGTCCCGCGACCAGTCGGTGGGAACCACGCCACGCTCATCCGTCACCAAAAGCTCTTCCGCGCCGCTGCCATCGCTGGCCTTGCGATAAATCGTCGATTTTCCATCGCGCAGCGAAAAATAGGCGATCCACTTGCCATCCGCCGACCAGACTGGAAGATTGTTCGACACCGGCCCGAAGGTCAGCCGGGTGCGCACTCCGCGCGCTGGGTCCAGTACCCAGATATCATTTGTTCCGGTATCGATCTGAAGCGCGACGCGGTCGCCTTGTGGCGATATCTGCGCATATCGCAAACTCGTGAACTTGTCCGCTGCCACCCCAATCTGGTTCCCCTTGCGGTCAAGCCACACCAACTGCACATCTCCGCTCCCTCCGCTGCCGAAAACCAGCAGGCCATTGTCCGCGGCCGAAGCGTCGGTGTGCCAGGTGGTCGCGTCGCTGATCACCCCTTTCGCTACACTCTGCGCCTCGCCGCTCAAGGTCCCGCTCGCCGGATCGAAAGCCTGCGCCATCAGTTGATCGCCGCGGGCAAAAAGAAGAAATCCACCCGCGTAAACCGCGCTCGATTGCGTGCGCAACAACAGCTTGTTTTCTCGCCCATCCACCGACGCGTAGTAAATCGCGTCATTGCCACTTTGCGCGCGATCATGATTGAGCGCCAAATACAGAAAGTGCTTTCCGTCAGGCAGAAAGAACGGCCAGCGATGCGATGAATGTTGAAGCGTATCAATTTTGGTGACCTCTACTGGATTGCCTCCGTTAGCATTGACGCGCACCAGTGGCCCTATCGGCCCCGGAGAAAAGATAATCACTCCACTCGCAGCCCATGCGCCTCCGCGCCCCAGCAGCGCGTCGCAAACCACAACTCCAGACCCTCCATTCACATCAATGGTCTTCAACTTTCCATTGACGAAGAAACCCAGGGAACGGCTGTCTGGCGACCAGAAAGGAAAAATCGCGTCGTCCGTGCCGGCGCGCGCGCGCGCTTCCACCGAATTCATGGGCCGCACCCACAGCCCGTTTTTTCCCTGTTGGTCGACGGCGGTGAACGCCAGAGTGCTGCCGTCGGGTGAGAGCACGGGCGGCCCTCCAGCGTCGTCCGTTAGCCGAAACGCGGCGCCCGGCGGAGGATCGATGACCGTGCGCATACTCGGCACGGCCGGTGTCGAACGGTGAACCAGCCAACCCGCAGCCATGCCAAGAACCGCCGCTACAACTGCGGCCACCACCCAAACCAGCGGAGAGCGTGCCGGCGCTGTCGCCGTGGGCGCAGCCACTGGAGCGGGCGGCTTTTCCGTCGCGATCCATTGCAACTCCAGCTTGATGTCATGCGCCGTCTGGTATCGCTCTTCAGGGTCCTTCCGCAGGCAGGTCGTGACCACCCGCTCATAACCGGAAGGCGTTTGCGGTTTGATCGCGCTGATGGGCTCGGGATCCTTTTCTAAAATCGCCGACGCCAGCGAGATCTGGCTCTTACCCTCAAACGGCCGCTTCCCCGCGGCCATTTCATACAGCACCGCGCCAAACGCAAAAATGTCGGAGCGCGCATCCGCCTCTTTTCCCTCAATCTGCTCCGGCGACATGTACTGGATTGTCCCCACGATGCTGCCCGCAGTCGTCAGCGGAGTCATCGGACTTGGACCGCTCATGGTTGGCAAGGCGGTGAACGAAGGCACGGTTCCTGAAGCGACCGTCTGCAGGCCCAGCGGTTTGGCCAGCCCAAAGTCCATCAATTTTGCGCCGCCCGGAGTGAGCATGATGTTCCCAGGCTTCAAATCGCGGTGCACAATGCCCTGCCGATGGGCGATCGCCAACGCCTCCGCTACCGCGATTCCGATCTTGAGAATCTCATTCAACGGCGGCGCGCTTTTCCGCAGCCGTTCCGCCAAAGTTTCGCCTTCCAGAAATTCCATCACCAGGAAGTCGGTCCCATCCTGCGAGCCGATGTCATAGAGATGGCAGATGTGCGGATGATTCAGCGAAGAAATCGCCCGGGCTTCGCGCTCCATACGCTGCTTCAGTTCTGGCGAAGATGAAAGATGAGAAGCGAGGACTTTGATCGCGACAGTACGGTCGAGGCGCGTGTCCCGGGCACGATATACCTCGCCCATTCCCCCCGCGCCCAGCGGAGACTGGATTTCGTAGGGCCCGAGTTTCGTGCCAGAGGTAAGGGCCATCTGCGTCGCCGCCATTATAGCCCCTGGCGGTTTTCAGCCGTGAGGCGGCGAAACAGCTGCTTCACACGGTGGGACTAGCCGTCCGCCTCGCACTTATGTGCGTCAAACTGTCTTTGCAGATTGTCCGTGGCATCCTTGACGCTGCGCAGCGCAGGCAGCGGAGCCTGGAATTGCTGGCCGCAAGCCGTGCAGGCGGCTACGCACGGCACCGGCCCGATGTGCTTCACCAACCGAACCGCACGCTTTGGCGTAGCCGTCACTTTTCTCTGTCTACATTACTTGAGCACACGGAACGGCACATTGCTGGTCAGCGTCCCGCTCGGTGTGGTTACAGTTACATAACCGGTCGTGGCACCGGTGGGGATGGTCGCAGTGAGATAGGTGTCAGACTTGACCGTGAAGTGAGCCGGAGTTCCGTTCACCGATACGCTGGTGGTTCCGGTAAATCCCTGCCCCAGAAGGCTGCCGGTCTGGCCGACCTTGCCCATATCCTGCACAAACGCCACGAATGGGCCGAGGCCCACGTTGAGGCTGAAGACCGTACCTACACCGTTGGTGCCGCCGCCAACTGTTGTCCCATAGAAAATCCCGTCGGTCCCCTGCACCAATTGTGACCAGGGATTTTCCCCGTCCACGCAATTTGCCAGGGCGCAAAAGTCATAAAGCGTCGTCAGCGTGCCGCTCGGAGTCATTCTGAACAGCGTACCCAGGTTGTTGGTACCGCCCTCAGTCGTAGTGCCGTAGAAATTTCCATCACTGCCTTGTATCAGTGACGTCGGGGGATGGATGCCATCCGCGCAGTTGGCTTGAGCACAGAAGTTATAGAGCGTAGTCATCGTGCCTTTGGAATTGATTTTGTATATCGTCCCGTAGCCTCCCAAAGACTGGCCGTTCGCTCCGCCCCAGTAAGTCGTCCCGTAAAGGTTTCCGTCGATCCCTTGAATTAACCCTTCCGGAGTGTAGCCATCCGTGCAGTTCGGTTGGGAGCAAAAACTGTGCAGCGTGGTCATGACGCCCTTGGCTGTGACTTGGAACACCGTACCCGCCCCGTTGGCAAACACCCCTCCATCGAGCGCCGTACCGTAGAAGTTCCCGTCGGTAGCTTGCAGCAGCCAAAAAGGCTGAGCGCCATCCGTGCAATTCGTTCGGGCACAAAAGCTGTAAACCGTGTTGAAGACCCCCGTAGCCGTCATCCGGTACACCGTTCCTCCGCCATGGACGCCACCCTGGAACGTCGTTCCGTACAAACCTCCATCCATGCTTTCGATCAGGCCTCGCGGTTCCTCCCCGTCCGCGCAGTTAGCCTGCGCGCAAAAGGCGTAAAACGGTACCAGCGAACCACCAGGGCTCATCTTGAAGATCTCGCCGCCACCGTGGGCCCCGCCGTTGCTGGTGGCCCCGTAGAAGGCTCCGTTAGTGTCTAGAATCAGTCCTGCGGTCGAGGGCGTGTTGTAAACGAAGTTGTACAAGTTGGTCAGCGTGCCCCCGGGGGTGACCCTGAACGCCGTCCCTCGATTCTTGGTGCCGCCAGACAGCGTCGGGCCGTAGAAGTTTCCATCGAGACCCTGAACCAGCGACCACGGAGAATTCCCGTCCGTTTTGTCGAAACTCATGAGCGTGGTAAAGGTCTGTGCAGGCGCCGGAATCGCGGTTGCGGCGCAGAGCAGAAAAACCACGGAGGCACATTGCCATCCCTTAAGTTTCGTCATCGAACCCTCCTGGTATGAATTCCCTGGGTCGCGTGCGACAAGTCCTCACGCGAAAAAGACGGTGGCCGCCCCGGCTGCGAACCGCAAGTGGGAATCGCTCAGCGGCACGCCGGGATGCGTGGGATTATCCTACCGGGCGGAGCAAAGGTCAATAGAGACATTCGGCTGTAACAGGGGTCCTCGCCGGCTGTCGCGAGGGCGTCACGCCCTCACTTCGATGCCAACATCAATGCTACGGAATCACCCGGAACGGCACATTGCTGGTCAGCGTTCCGCTGGGCGTGGTGACCGTGACGTAGCCGGTGGTCGCTCCTTCGGGCACTGTGGCTTTTATAAATGTGTCGGAAATAACGGTGAAGACTCCAGGAATTCCGTTGATAGCAACACTAGTGGTTCCGGTGAACCCCTGACCAAGAATCGGGCCGGTCTGGCCGACCCTGCCTGCGAAGCGAACGAAAGTGACAAAAGGATCCAATCCAACGTCCAGGCTGAAGAGTGTGCCCCAGTTGCCGGCCCCCATCGCTTCCGTCGTGCCGTACAGGATGCCATTCGTCGCCTGCGCAAGTCCGCCGATTGGAGTACTTCCGTCAGTTCCATCGAAATTGTGCACCGTTGCGAATGCTCCGTTGGGCATAATCCTAAATATTGTCCCGCAACCCTGGTAGCCCGAATTGCAGACGGGATTTCCGCCTTGGATCGTCGTACCGTAGAGATTGCCGTCAGTAGCTTGGAGCAGCGTTCCCTGCGGATTGGCTCCGTCGGTCGAATTGAAGGTGTGCAACGTAATAATCTTTCCGTCAGGGCTCATCTTGAAGACGGTACCGCAGCCGTTATCGCAGTTGGTATCATCGCCGCCGGCAGCCGTTACGCCATAAAAATTGCCGTCGCTTGCCTGAATTAAAGCTTGCGGACCTGCACCATCTGTGAACTCGAAAATGTGCAGTGCTGTGAATTGACCCTTAGGACCAATCGTGAACACCACTCCGCAGCCCTCGCCATTGTTGCCCGGACATGTACGATCCCCGCCAATCGGGGTTGTCCCATAGAGGTAACCGTTGCTTCCCTGTATCACCGGAGACAAGGGATTAGAGCCGTCGCTCCCATGAAAGCTGTGTATTGTCGCCAGCACACCACCGGAAGTGATTCTGAAGACGGTGCCAAACCCACCCTCGCCCGTACCTCCGCCCTCATTTGTTGTCCCATAAAAGTTCCCGTCGGTCGCTTGAATCAGGCTCGCGTATGGGTACTGTCCATCACCACACTGGCCTTCCTGTGCGCAAAAATCGTGTAGGGTCGTCAGCCCACCGGATGGGGTGACCTTAAAGACTGTGCCGCATGCGCTTCCGCCACCGATGCAATTGCCCATACCTCCGCCATAGGTTGTTCCGTAGAAGTTCCCGTCTGTGCCCAGAAGCAGGCCAGCCTGTGGCAGGGCCCCCGAGTCGGAGCCGAAATTGTAAAGCGTTGTTAGCTTGCTTCCCGGGCTGATCTCGAAGACCGTGCCCAAGCTACCATCCCCATGCCCACCCGCCTCCGTAGTCCCAAACAGGTTTCCATTGTGGCCTTGGACCAAGGTTACGTGCATCGGATCAGCGCCGTTGGCGAAGTCGAAATTCACGAGCGAAGTGAAAATCTGCGCTGGCGAGGTGATCGCGGTCGCGGCAGAGAGCGTAAACACGGCGCCGGCCATTTTCCACGCGCTAAGTTTTGTCATCGGGAAGCCTCCGTTGCACTCTCAAAGTTACTTGATCACCCGAAACGGTACGTTGCTGGTCAGCGTCCCGCTCGGTGTAGTTACGGTGGCGAAGCCGGTGGTTGCCCCGGGGGGAACTGTAGCCCGTATGAAGGTGTCGGAAACAACCGTGTAGCTTGCCGGAGTTCCGTTGAGCGAGACGTTAGTCGTCCCAGTGAACCCTTGACCGAGAATGCCGCCAGTCTGACCAACTCTGCCATAGCCGCGCACGAAGGCCACGAACGGACCAAGCCCAGTAGACAGACTGAAGACCGTGCCGCAGCCGTACGCTCCGCATGCGTTCGAATTGCTGCCGCCCTGGAAGGCTGTTCCATAAAAGACTCCGCTGGTTGCCTGAAGAATCCCGCTTATAGGGAAGTCGCCATCTGTGCCATCAAAGTTGTGCAGCGTTGTCAGCGAGCCCTGTGTCGTGATTTTGAACACGGTTCCGTGATTATTCGCGCCGCCGCTGGAGTTTGTGCCGTAAAGGGCGCCGTCAGTGCCCTGGATCAGTTCTCCATAAGGCACCCAACCGTCTTCGCACATGCGCTGGCAGGGAAAGGTGAAGATCGTCGTCAACCTTCCAGCCGGAGTGATCTTGAACACGGTGCTTTCCGTTGTCCCGTAGAAGTTCCCGTCGCTGGCGAGTAACAATCCTGCATAGGGGAACGCGCCGTCGGAGCAGTCTCCTTCACAAAAGCTATGAAGCGTCTTCAGAGTGCCATTCGGAGTGATCCGGAAAACCGTGCCGCAGCCATATAAGAGAGAGAAACCGCAGTTTGTTCCCAATCCTCCTCCGTTCGTTGTTCCATAAAAATTCCCGTCTGCAGCCTGGACCAGGTTTCCTGTCGGCTGGTATCCATCCGCACAGTCCGATTGAGCGCAAAACGTGTAAAGAGTCGTTAGATTTCCCTCGCGAGTAATTTTGAATAGAGTATCTCCGACGGTCGTGCCGTAGAAGTTCCCGTCAGCGGCTTGAAGTAGGCCGGCCACGGGGTTGGAACCATCGTTACCATTAAATCGATGCAGGGTAGTCAGTTTTCCCTCTGCAGTGATCCTGAAAACCGTGCCGCATTGGTATTCGCAGACGTTATTGCCTCCATGAAGGGTCGTCCCGTAGAAGTTCCCGTCTGTGCCAAGAGCCAGGGCGCCTTCCGGATAAGCCCCGTCAGCGCAACCATGCTGGGCACAGAAGTTGTAGAGCGTCGTCAACGAGCCCTCAGGAGTTACCTTAAAAACCGTTCCACCTCCGTAGGCTCCAGCGCCGGTAGACGCTCCGTAGAAGCTGCCGTCGGGTCCCTGAACAAGCGACGCGGTAGGGCTCCCGCCGTTGGTCCCGTCGAAACTCACCAATGTGGTGAATGTCTGCGCCGGCGCAGCAATCGCCATCGCGCCACAGAGCACGAATATGGCGCCCATGGTTTTCCAGTACTCATGTCTGATCATGCTGCACCTCTTTCTTGCTCACTAGCTTCACGGGATCACCCGGAACGGCACATTGCTGGTCAGCGTGCCGCTGGGCGTGGTCACGGTGACGAAGCCGGTGGTTGCGCCGGGCGGAACCGTCGCCCGTATGAACGTGTCGGAAACAACCGTGTAGGTTGCGGGGGTTCCGTTCAGTGACACGCTGGTGGTCCCAGTGAATCCTTGACCGAGAATGCCGCCGGTCTGGCCGATTCTGCCCGCCGCGCTCACAACTGCAACGAATGGGCCGAGGTCCAAGTCCAACTTGTAGACCGTGCCGCAAGCATTAACCCCACACTCGAACGCGCCACCGTAACTAGTCGCCCCGTAAAAGCCGCCGTTGGTACCTTGAAATAATCCACCGTAGGAGTTAGCTCCGTCCTCGCCGTTGAAAGCGTGCAACGTTATTAGCTTGTCGCCTTGCGTGATCTCAAAAACCGTCCCATTGGTGGTGGTGATCCCGCCTCCAAATGTTACCCCGTACAGGTTCCCGTCGGTGCCCTGAATCAGGCCCGCGTAGGGGTATGCACCGTCACTCCCGTTGAAGCTGTGCAGCGTAGTCAGTGCGCCAGATGGGCTCATCATGAAGACCGTGCCGCAGCCGAACTCGCATGCAGAATTCCCGCCCAGGGCGGATGTGCCGTAAAGGTTCCGGTCGCGACCCTGTATTAGACCAGCGTATGGGGAATCGCCATCGCTGCCGTTGAAACTGTGCAACGTTCTCAGCGTGCCGTCTGGCGTGATTTCAAAAATCGTGCCGTTGTTGGTGGGTCCACCTTGATAAGTTGTTCCGTAGAAGTGTCCGTTGGTACCCTGAATCAGCCCACCAAGGGGTAGCGCCCCGTGACTCCCGTCGAAGTTGTGCAGGGTTGTCAATGATCCCGCTGGACTAATTTTGAAGACCGTGCCACAACCTGGGGCTGCGCAGTTCGTGCCGCCATATGCCGTTGTTCCGTAGAGGTCTCCGTTGGCCGCTTGAATCAATGCACCGAAAGGAGAGAAGCCGTCAGCAGAGCCGAAGCTGTGCAGCGTGGTCAGCGCGCCAGCAGAAGTGATCTTGAAGACCGTCCCACCCCCGATTCCGCCTGTGGTGGTTGTCCCATAAAAATTCCCGTCTGCGGCCAAGAGCAACCCCGCATACGGGAAGCCCCCGTCTGTACACGCAGGTTGCTCGCAGAAGTTGTAAAGAGTCTCCAGCGTGCCCACTCCGGTGATCTTGAAGACTGTGCCGCAACCTAGATTGCAGGTTGCGTTGCCACCACGTTCGGTTGCCCCATAAAAACTTCCATCCCGGCCCTGGACCAGAGACATTAAGAATGGATTGGCACCGTTGGTCCCGTCGAAACTCACCAATGTGGTGAATGTCTGCGCCGGCGCAGCAATCGCCATCGCGGCGCAGAGTACGAATATGGCGCTCATTGTTTTCCAGCAGTTATGTCTGATCATGCTGCACCTCTTTCTTGCTCACTAGCTTCACGGGATCACCCGGAACGGCACATTGCTGGTCAGCGTGCCGCTGGGCGTGGTCACGGTGACATAGCCGGTGGTTGCGCCGGGCGGAACCGTCGCCCGTATGAACGTGTCGGAAACAACCGTATAGCTTGCCGGAGTTCCGTTGAGCGAGACGTTAGTCGTCCCAGTGAACCCTTGACCGAGGATGCCGCCAGTCTGGCCGACTCTGCCTGCGGCCTGGACGAAGGCGACGAACGGGCCAAGCCCCGTATCGAGGCTGAAGATCGTGCCGCAGCCATGCGGTGGACATGCAATGCCGCCCTCGTCCGTTGCGCCATAGAATTTTCCGTCGGTCCCCTGCAACATCGTGAGCGGGTAAGAGCCATCGGCGCTGCCGAAGTCGTGCAAATTGGTCAGACTGCCGTTTAACGTCATTTTGAAAGCCGTACCACAACCGCCCAAGCATTCACCAACGACAATGCTACCGCCGCCGAACGTCGACCCGTAGAGATTCCCGTAGGTCCCTTGAACCAGTGTGCTCTCGAGGTTGCTGCCCTCTCCGCAGCCATTTCGTTGGCAGAACTGGTAAAGGGTTGTCAGTGTGCCGCGAAGAGAGATTTTGAAGACTGTGCCGCAAACGCGATACCTACACGTGAGGGTCGACAAAGTGTCTCCGTAGAGGTTTCCGTCGGTCGCCTGAATTAATCCTCCCACGGGAAACTCACCGTCGTTGCCGTCGAAGGCATGCAACGTCGTCAGCTTTCCCTTTGTAGTGACCCTGAAGACCGTGCCGCAGCCGCCATCCGCTGGCTCGCATCCGAAATCCCCTCCCAGTGTTGTTATGCCGTATAAGCTCCCGTCGGTGGCCTGAACCAATCCTCCTGGACTTGCGCCGTCGGTGCCGCCGCAGAAGCTGTGAAGTGTCGTTAACTTGCCCTCCGAAGTAAGCTTGTATACCGTGCCATAATTCCCGCAGGCTCCGTCATAGGCAGTGGTTCCGTAGAAATTACCATCAATGCCCTCGATGACACCTCCGTCTGGAATATACCCATCGCTACAATTGGGCTGGGCGCAAAAGCTGTATAGCGTTGTGAGCGAGCCCCGGGGCGTGATTCTGAAGAATGTGCCTGCGCCGTAGGCTCCACCGCCCGCGGTTGTTCCGTAGAAGTTCCCGTCCCTGGCTAGGATTAATGCCGAGGGGTTGAAGCCGTCGGGGCAGGTTGCTTGTGAGAGGCAAAACCTGTGAAGAGTTGTCAGCACCCCATCTCGGGTGATCTCGAAGACTGTGCCGCAGCCGGCGGAACCATGACAGGAGACATTGCTGCCACCCCAGACGGTCGTCCCATAAAAGGTTCCGTCGACTCCCTGCACTAGCGCGCCCCCGCTGGGCACACTGCCGTCAGCGCCGTCGAAACTAAACAAACTGGTGAAGTTCTGCGCAGGCGCAGCAACCGCCGTCGCGGCGCTACAGAAAACAAACACAGCGGCGGCCTTTTTCCATGCGTTCAGTTTCGTCATCGGGAAACCTCCGTGGTACAAACTTCGCGAATCGCGGCCCACTCACGCGAGAAAAACGGGGCTCATCCCGGCTGCGAACCGCAAGGGGGGAGTACACTGCGTCCCGCCGAGATGCCAGCCATTGTCCTCCCGACCGGGCTTGTGGTCAAGGGACAGGTTATCCCTAGTCCGAGCCTCCTTTGGCAGCCTATCGAGAGCTTTGCGCCCTTTGCGGTTAAGGCTTTGATCGCAAAGTTAGCAAAGGATTCTCGCCAAGCGCGCGCGAAGAACCCCGGCGCTACGGGTTCTATGCCCTTCCGTCACCTCACTCTACAACCCATTCCAGCCATACCCGGCGTTACAATGAAGCTAACTTCCCGAAAGGACAGCTTTCCGGCAGTGGGAACCGAGGCCGATCTTCGATCAATGGCCGCAAATTCCTGCCGCCCCAAGCTCGACACCTGATGTTCGGCCGCGACGAAAAAGTATCACCGATGCGCTTGACCGCGGCGCAATACGTCGTGCTGGGCATTTTCCTGATCCTGGCGTATGGCCTGTGGCGCCTGCAAGTAGTGCAAAGCGACTTCTACGCCTCGCTCGCCGAGAAGAACCGCATCCGCAATGTGCCAATCCTCGCGCCCCGCGGCCGCATTCTCGACCGCGAAGGCCGCACCATCGTCGACAATTATCCGTCGTTTACCGCTCTGCTGCTGCGCGATTCTTCCCGCGACCTTACCGCCGACGCCGATCTCATTGCCCAGGGCCTGCATCTCGATGCCAAAGAAGTCAAAGACCGCATCCGCCACTTCGCCGCATCGCCGCAGTACCAGCCGATCTATCTGAAAGATGACATCACGCCCGACGAACTCGCTTTCATCGAGTCTCATCGCAACGAATTGCCGGAACTCGACACCATCATGGCTCACCGCCGCCTCTATCCGCGCAACGGATTCATGGCACACCTCATCGGCTACGTGGGCGAAGTCAGCGAAGAGATGCTGAACCAGCCGCAATTCGAGCTCTACAATCCCGGCGATGTGGTGGGCAAATCCGGCGTGGAACTTCAGTACAACACCATATTGATGGGCAAGAACGGCTCCCGCCGCGCGGTCGTCAACAGTCACGGCAAGGAAATGCAGACCCTCGACGACACTCCCGCGCAGCCCGGCCACCCGCTGAAGCTCACCGTCGATCTTGATTTGCAGATCGCCGCCGAACAGGCGCTCGAAGGCCGCAACGGCGCGATCATTGCCATGGATCCGCGCAATGGAGAAATTCTAGCGCTGGTTAGCCGCCCAACCTTCAATCCCAACGATTTCGCAGTGCGGGTCTCGCGCGATCAGTGGTCGAAACTCATCAATGACGACGACCATCCCTTGCTCGACAAAGCCATTCAAGCCCAACTCGCTCCCGGCTCGACGTTCAAGATCATCATGGCCACCGCCGGCCTGCAAGAAGGCATCGCGCAAGACATGCACGTGACTTGCAACGGCGGCGCTACGTTCTACGGACGCTATTTCAAATGCTGGGTCGTAGCCGAACACCGTGTGCACGGCGTCGTGGGCATCGACAAAGCCATCTTCCAGTCTTGCGACGTCTTCTTCTATACGCTGGCTGAGAAGCTGGGCATCGGCCGCATTGCGAAATACGCCACCATGTTTGGATTAGGCCAGCGCACCGGCATCGACCTGCCGCAGGAAGTCTCCGGCATAATGCCTTCCGAAGAGTGGAAGATCCGCAACTTCAAACAGAAGTGGTATGCGGGTGAAACGATTTCAGTGGGCATCGGCCAGGGTGCAGTCACTGCCACGCCGATTCAAATGGCACGCGCCATTGGCGCCATCGCCAGCGGCGGTTTGCTGGTGCGGCCGCATGTCACCAACCCGCAGGACCTGCCGCCAGGCGTGATTCCCGCGAGCAACATGCCCGACCAGGTAAAGATTCCACTTGATCCGCAAAATTGGCAGATCATTACCGACGCCATGTCTAATGTTGTAAACCCCGGAGGCACCGCGCCCAGTGCACACCTGCAAGGCATCGACTTCGCGGGCAAGACCGGCAGCGCCCAGACCATCAGCAACGCCCTCAAAGCCAAGCTTGGCGCAGCAGGGAAAGCGAACTTCAAAGACAACGGCTGGTTTGTGGGCGTCGAGCCCCGCCGCAGCCCGGAAATCGTGGTTTGCGCCTTGTTAGAAGAAGGAGAGCATGGATACCTGGCTGCACGCACCGCTGCCCAGGTGATCAAGGCCTACGTTGAAAAGCAGCGGCGCACACCCAGCAAGGTCGCACAGAATAAAGATAAGGTCGAGATCGGCGCAGTCTGGAACGATGCCGACCCCGACGGCGAGAACAACGATTCCCTGCGCGCCGGCCGTATGGTGATCGATTTGACGAAAGAACACTTGCCGCTGGCGGCAGCTGCGCCGGGAGTGAATTAATGGCCGACGACCAACGACCGTTTTTAGCTTGCCCTGAGCGGAGCGAAGGGACCGACGACTAACATGGCCCGCTACATTTCATTCCGTGATTTCGACTGGGTACTGTTCATTTTCGTGCTGATGGTCTGTGCCTTGGGGGTGACCGAGATTCGCAGCGCCACCGTCCACACCAAGTTTGCCGGAGCGCACATCCGGCAAATCTACTGGATCGTCGCCGGCATAGCCTGCATGTTCCTGATGAGCATGGTCAACTACCAGATGCTTCTTGAACGCGTGCATTGGATGTATATCGCCGCCATCGCATCCTTAATGATGGTGATGATCTTCGGCCACCGCTACCTCGGCGCCAAGCGCTGGGTGAAGATGCCGGGCGGCTGGCATTTCCAGCCTTCGGAATGGGTCAAACTGATCTTGATCCTGGCCGTAGCCAAATATTTCAACGACTTGCACCAACGAGAACTTACCTGGACAGACTTCATCAAAGCCGGCGCAATTGTAGGTGTCCCGATGCTGATGGTCTTGTCCCAACCTGATCTTGGCACTGCCCTCACCTATATTCCGATCGCCGCTATGGGTCTGTTCCTGGGAGGGTTACGGGCGAAGCAGGCACTTACGGTAGTAATCCTGGCGGGGCTAATGATGCCCCTGGCCTGGCACGTTCTGAAGCCTTATCAGCGCGATCGTTTGACCAGCTTCATGGAGCCCGAAGCCGACAGCCAGGGCTCGGGATACCAAGTAATTCAATCACTTATCGCGGTTGGATCTGGTGGAATCTGGGGCAGCAGCGCGGGATCGCAAACCCACCTTTCTTTTCTCCCGGTGCCGCAGACCGACTTCATTTTCGCGGCCTTTGCCGAGGAACATGGATTCGTGGGCGCTCTCAGCGTCATGTTATTATATTTTATAGTGTTGATGCGCCTGACCCAGAATGCGCAGACAGCGCCCGACCGCGCTGGTACATTTGTGGTAATGGGTGTGGTGGCTGTGCTTAGCTTTCACATCCTGGTCAACATCGGCATGGTGGTCGGCTTTATGCCGGTCACGGGAATCCCGCTGCCTTTAATGAGTTATGGCGGATCTTCCGTTTTGTTCATGTTCCTGGCGCTGGGTATTGTGATGAATGTTCGAATGCGCCGATTCGTGAACTAGAGGAAGACGGTAGCAGTGTCGCCGCATTCGTGCGGCGCAAAACAAGATTACGATCGCCCTCGCGTAAAGGGGGCACACCACCGGTCACGACGGGCAGTCACGACCGGGCAGGATTGAAGCAAAATTTACTGCCGGGCGGGTAACGGCCCCCTCAGATGTGAGAGAGCGGTCACAACCCCGGCGAGAGCAATGCGATAAGTGAGAAGACTTTCTAAGTTTGCACAGCTAATTCGGCCACCGGCAAATGCCGGTTGTCAGTGCCGCGCTCTACCCGGGCCGGCCATCGCGATGCTCAATCCTCCCGTTCGTTTTCTGCCTGGTTCCCGGTGATTTCCTGACGCCCCTGGAGGCGCGGGACCGGAGTTAGCATGACAACTAGAGAATTGTACGTCTCATCCACTCCCCATGAAACCAGAGTGGGGATGGTGGAAGACGATCTGCTCGCGGAAATCTACCTCGAGCGCGAAAACGAATACACCTTAGCAGGATCCATCTACAAAGGCCGGGTCACTCGCGTGTTGCCCGGCATGCAGTCCGCCTTCGTCGATATCGGACTCGAACGCGACGCCTTTCTGTATGTCTCCGATTTCATGGAACTGCCGGAAGAGGACGATGTCGAGGAAATTCCAGCCGACCGGGCGACCGCACCACAGCCCTACCACCAGCAAGCCGAGGCTCAGCCCGTGCCTGAGAACATGGCCACGCCGGTGGACGCGCCCTCCACTGAAGAAGTGGAGCGGCAGCCTTCAGATAATCGCGGAAGGTTCAGCGGTGGCGAGCACCGGGAATCGCGCGGCGACTTCCGCAGAGGCCGTCGCGGGCGTGGACGCCGCGGCGAACGCATGCCGGAAAGCCGCTTCGCCCGCCCAGCCGCGGAACCATCGCGCGTCGAACCCGCCGAATCGAGCGACCGTCCACAACGTGCCGATCGCTCAGAACGCAACGATCGTCCAGAACGCAACGACCGAAGCGATCGCCCGGGACGCAGTGAGCGTGCCGACCGCTCCGACTATGGCCCGCCTCCCGGATACCAGCCAATCCTTCTTCCCGGCGAGTCAATCTCAAAATATTCGCGGCTGAGTCAGACCCAGGCTGCGGCTCCGCCGCGCACTGAGGCAACGGCATCCACGCAGAACGCCTTGCCCATCGCCTCTGCATTTCCCGAGGATGAGCCTTTATTCACGGCGGAAAGAGCGGAATCCTCACGCGAGGTGCCCCGCGCCCGGGGCGCCGCCGCCAACGCCGAGGTCGCATCTCCCGAGTGGGACCGCGAACAACTCAAACGTCACGAGATGAATGTGGCGTCTGTCTTCGGAGGTGCAGAGACCGATGTAGATGACGAGGAAGAGAAACTGACGGTCATCGAAGAACACCACGATCGTGCTCCCATATCCGCTGCCCCCGCCGCCGGCACCGTCGAAGAACAAGAAATCGAAGAAGAAGAAGCTGACTTGAGTGGCTACGTCGAGGATCTCGACGACGATGCTTTTGAAGAAATGGAAGAAGAGACCCGCCACGCCGACGACTATCAGGGTACAGTGCAACACGAAATCGCTACATCGAGCGCCGCGGCAGAAGAGACTGCACCCGGGCAAACCGTCGTCACCGGAGACATCCTGAACGGCGCAGCCACACCGGAAGAAGTGGAAGAATCCGAAGAAGACGCTGAAGACGCGGAACTTGAAGAAGCTCAAGCCGAGGCTGAAGCGATGCTCGCAGCCGAATCCGGCGGCGCACCGGTCGAGGCCCGCGCCGAAGTTCGCGCTCCGTCAGACACTGCTGCCTTCACGCAGCCATCTCCGCGCCGTGGTTTCGACCGCCGGCCCGGTCGAGGCGGGCGCCGTGGTGGCGGAGGCCGTCGTTTCAAACGCCGCGAACCGCAGAACCTGCCGCTCATCAGCGACCTTCTTAAAGAAGGCCAGGAAATTCTGGTTCAGATCGCCAAGGAACCTATCGCTAAAAAGGGCGCGCGCATCACCAGCCACATCGCGCTCCCCGGCCGCTTTCTGGTGTACATGCCCACGGTCAACCACACTGGCGTCTCGCGCAAGATCGCATCCGAAGAAGAACGCCAGCGCCTCAAACGCATCATTATTAGCGAGCGCGAAAACGGACACGGCGGCTTTATCGTTCGCACTGCCGCTCAGGGAGCTTCTGAAGAGGAACTCCGCGCCGATATCCGCTTTCTCAAAGGCCTCTGGACGGAAATCAAGAACCGTGCCGAAAGCGACAAGTCACCTGCCCTGATCTATCACGACCTGAACGTGGTCGAGCGCGTGCTGCGCGACCAGGTTACTTCCGACTTCTCCGCCATCTGGGTCGACACCGAGCAGGAATACGAGCGGGTTTTGCGCTTCGCCAACCGCTTCCAACCCGGCCTGGTAAAGCGGGTCAAACTCTACAGCAAAGAGACTCCGCTGTTCGATCAATTCGGCCTGAACGAAGAAATCAACAAAGCGCTCAAGTCCAAAGTCTGGCTCAAGAGCGGGGGCTATATCGTCATCAATCAAACCGAGGCGTTGGTCGCCATCGACGTGAACACCGGCAAATACGTGGGCAAGACTGCGCGCCTCGAAGACACTATCGTCAAGACCAACGTCGATGCCATCAAGGAAATCGTGCGCCAGATCCGCTTGCGCGATCTCGGCGGCATCATCATCATCGACTTCATCGACATGGACGAGCGCCGCAACCGCCAAAAAGTCATGCAGGCCCTCGAAGAGGCTCTGCGTGCCGACCGCGCTCCCTCAAAAGTCCTCCAGTTCAACGATTTCGGCCTGGTGGCCATCACCCGCAAGCGCGTCAAGCAGTCGTTAGAACGCACCATCGGATCCCCCTGCCCCTATTGCCAGTCCACCGGCTACGTGAAATCGGTGACCACGGTCTGCAATGACATTTATGTCGAGATGCGCAAAATGGCCGCTCACCTCGACCACTCCGACGTGATGCTGCGGGTAAATCCCGAAGTAGCCAAAGCGTTAAAAGCCAACAGCGCCCGTCTGCTGACAGAAATGGAAGAGCTGACCAAGAAGACGGTGATCATCAAAAGCGATCCCGCCCTGCACCAGGAGCAATTCGACATTAATTAGGCTGGCAGGAAGTTCGCGGAGGACGGGCGCGGACGCCCGTCCTTTTCTTTCCCGATTGTCATCCTGAGGCAGCGGAGTCGCTCGCGCAGCGAGAGACTCCCAACGAAGGATCTATGCGTTTCGGTTTATCCCCTCCCCCAATCCTCCCACTCCAAACCCTTGACCCGACCAAACTCCCTCGAATTCGCCGTAACTAAAGTCAGCTTGTGTCGCAAAGCTTGTCCGGCGATCAACAGATCGTAAGCTCCGATTGGTTTTCCAACTGCTTCCAGGTTGGCGCGCACCGCACCCGCAGTCTTCGCATCCTCGTCGTCAAATGCCAGCAGGCCGATGGGCCCAGCAAGAAAGGTTGTGAGCAGTTGCGCGTTCGCGGCTACCCGAGCGCTCTTGGCCACTCCATACCAAAGCTCAAAAGCAACCACGGCCGGCACAAACACTCTCGCCTGCGTCTCGAATTCCCGCTGTAATCTGGTTCGCACCGAACGCGGTTTACCATTGATCACGGCAATGCAGGCGTTTGTATCAAGCAGATACATTACTCAAAGATCTTTCGGCGGGGGGTTCTGGGCTGATTGCGGGTACTGCGCCTGAATTCATCGGAATTAAGCCGGTCCAGTTCGGCGAACCACTTAGCAGGATCAGAAATGAGAGGTTCCAGCAAGACTCCTTCCGTGACCTGTCGCACCCGTACCTGGCTGCCCTCAAAGCGAAACTCGCGCGGTAGCCGCACCGCCTGGCTGCGTCCATTGCGAAACAACTTGGCAATCCCGGTTCCGGCCATGACAATCCCTTCTCAACTTAGTATATACCATAAGTATATATCCTTTGGCTAGTTGACGAAAAGCGCATATCTATTGCCCACTCGATAAATGAAGCCTACGCCCAGCGAAGTGCGGCGGCGCAAACTGCTCGAGTGCTTAGAAGGGAAAGAGCCTGCCTGGAAGGACAGCGACCATCCCGAACTGGCGAAGGGCGCGGCCGCCTGGGTGCTGAAACTGCGGGGGGAGAGTGAGTTATCCCGCAGGAGCAATCTCGACAGATTGCCAACGACCAACGACTAACGACCAACGACGGGGTCTAAACCACCACCGCTTCCTTATACTCTCCAAAAACCTTCCGCATCGTATCGGAAATTTCGCCAACGGTAGCATAAGCCTCAACCGCCGCCACAATGTGCGGCATCAAATTCGCTCCCGACCGGGCTGCACCCTCGATCTTCTTCAACGACTCTGACCATGGCCCCGCATCCCGCCGCGCCCGCAGCGCTCGCAACCGTTCCACCTGCTTGCGCTCCAGGGACTCGTCAATTTTCTGTAATGGCACCGGCTTCTCGTCCTCTTGCCGAAAGCGGTTCACTCCCACCACTACCGCCTCGGCGCGGTCCACCGCCTGCTGATACTCATACGCCGCATTCTGGATTTCCTGCTGCACAAATCCACGCTCAATCGCCTTCAACATTCCGCCCAAGGCCGCGATTTTATCCAGGTATTCCGCCGCCCGTTTCTCCACTTCGTTGGTCAGAGCTTCAATGTAATAAGACCCGGCCAGTGGATCGACGGTTTGGGGCACTCCCGATTCGTAAGCCACAATCTGCTGCGTGCGCAGCGCAATCCGCGCCGCCTGCTCGGTTGGCAGGGCCAGCGCTTCGTCGTAGGAATTGGTATGCAGTGACTGCGTGCCGCCGAGCACCGCGGCCATGGCTTGAAGCGCTGTCCGCACAATATTATTCTCCGGCTGCTGCGCGGTCAGCGTAGACCCCGCCGTCTGCGTATGAAAACGCAGCATCCACGACTTCGGATTCTTCGCCTTGAAATGCTCCCGCATGATGCGCGCCCACATCCGCCGCGCCGCCCGGAACTTGGCTACCTCTTCCAGAAAATCGTTGTGCGCATTGAAGAAGAACGAAAGCCGCGGCGCGAACTTGTCCACATCAAGCCCGGCATTGACGGCCGCCTGCACATACGCGATGCCATTGCCCAGCGTGAAGGCAATTTCCTGAACTGCCGTCGATCCCGCCTCTCTCATGTGATAGCCCGAGATCGAAATTGTGTTCCACTCAGGGACGTTGGCGTTCGTCCAGGCGAACATGTCGGTAATGATCCGCATCGCCTGCGCCACTGGAAAAATATATGTTCCCCTCGCGATGTACTCTTTCAAAACGTCGTTCTGCACTGTACCCGAAAGCTTCCGAATATCGGCGCCTTGCCGCCGGGCCACCGCCACATACAACGCCAGCAGAATCGATGCCGTCGCATTGATCGTCATTGATGTCGAAATCTTCGTCAGATCAATGCCATCGAACAGGCGCTGCATGTCTTCGATCGAATCGATGGCCACACCAACTTTTCCCACCTCCCCCATTGCCAGCGGGCTATCGGAATCCATTCCAATCTGCGTCGGCAAATCGAACGCCACCGACAACCCCGTGGTCCCGTTGGCCAGCAAATAGCGGTAGCGCTTGTTCGACTCCTCCGCATCCCCGAACCCGGCGTATTGGCGCATCGTCCAGAGTCGTCCGCGGAACATTGTGGATTGCACGCCGCGCGTATAAGGAAAGTCGCCGGGATAGCCGACCTGGCGGTCGTAGTCCCAGCCCTCAAGATCGGCTGGCTCATAAACCTGGCGCACCGGAATATGCGAAGCCGTCTGCGGATCGGCTGCCACATCCGGCTTCTTGGTTTTTTCCGTCATGAAAAACCTGAACTACCGAGGGCACAGGGGATCACAAAGCACGCCCCACTGCAACATCCTGCGGTTTATGTCACCGCTTTTTCCGTATCGACCAGAAGGAACTTGCGCCAAACCAGCCAAACAGAAATGTAAAAGCTGCCGCCAGAACCAGCCGTCCGCGACTGCCGTGCCGCGACCACTCCCGCCAGAACGCCAGACCGCCGATTGCGGCTAAGGCGAAGAAAACAAATCCCGTGACCTCAAGCCACAACTGGCCGAGCGCATGCCCCCAGCGTGCCGCCGTCATCCGGCCGGCCTGCATGACCGCGCCAAATGTCCGCGTTTTGCGGACTTGCCGCCCGGCGACCCGCGCCGCAATGCCCAGTTTGCGCCCAGTAGAAAGTGGTGACATCGTCATCGATTTTATCAAGCTTCCGATGTAGAATAACGCGGCGCAGGTAGTTTTCTGTAGGAGCCTGCGGCGGCGCAACTGCATCTAAACAAATTGTAGTAACGCCAGGCAGCCGGGAGGAGTCGTGGACCAGGAACTCAAGCAGCTCATGAAGGAACTTGGGGAAGCGATCAACGAGTCGCTGGCCGACTCCGACCAGATCGCCGAAGTCGTCTCCCGCATTAAAGAAGGCGGCTACGACATTTTCCTGGTGCTCGAAGCCACCATCGGTGTCAGCAAGCCCGGCGACAAATCCGCCGACAAGACTTCGCTCGTCACCACCCTCAGCAGCAATCCCGAATTCAAAATCAGCGATCAGGACTTGAAGTTCCTGAAATCCTTGCGCATCAAGATCGAAGAAGACGCGGCCTAAGGCGTTCCCGATTTCCAGCCACCGGCCGAAACCTGCCGGGGATCTCGGTCGCCCCGCGACTGTAACCGCCTGTTGTTGTGGGCCATCGCTTACAATCGTCAGGTGTGAACGCCGCAAGACCAATCTTTGTAATATCTTTGTTCCTCTGCATTGGAAATGCCCTCGCGCAGACTGACGATAAAGAACCAGTCGCTATCATTGAGCTTGGAGCCGCTGCCAACCGAAGTCTGACGGAAGGTCAATCGAGCTTTGGCCCCACGGTCGCGGTTGAGGCCACACCGATAGAGAACTGGCTCGAACTTGAGGCTGGGGTCACGCCTTTGTTTCGCCGTCACTCGACCGAATGGAGCGTTGATCTTCTCTTCAAGAAGCCGTGGACGATTTCCGGCAAGATGGAGTTCATGCTCGGGGTTGGCCCCGAGTGGATTCATACCAGCGCAAACGGTATCCGAATGAACTCAGTTGCGGCTGAAGTCGCACCGGACTTTATGTTTTGGCCGTCCAGAAAGCACAGACTCGGCTGGTATCTCGAACCCAGCTACGAATACAAATTCGGGCCGGGACATGAACACTCGCTCGGCATCACGGGCGGGCTGCTGATTGCGATCCCCTGAGGGCCTTTATTTCTTGAGTGCCAGGTTTCGGGCGAATGGATCAATTTGACGTAACCTCGCGACCACAATCATGGGCTAAGGAGTAGTGCCAATTCCCATGTTTCGCAAAGGCGGCGAGCCATGGGGTGCCCGGCCGAGGCTCGTGGTGGCTACGCCCGCCCCTTGGAAAAGCGCCAAGGAGCGGGGCACCCCGGTTTAAGCCAAACCCTCGGAATAAGGGACGGGCCACCCGCCATGGGCTTCATCAGACTGAGACGCAAATTCTTCCATGAACCGGGACTCTGTCTTGTTGGAGACTTCCCTAAAGTAGACCAAGGAGCCTTGGCCGCCTTTCAAGCTGGGGAACGCCCCCATGTACAAGTGCCAAAGGCTAAAGCCAAGCAGAAATGCGGGCAGCAGAGTGATCAGGATTATCAGGTCGAACGAACTTGAAGGGGGAAGATTGCTAGCTAGAATCGCCAGCATCCCGGTGTCAACCGCAAGTAGGACCGAGCCCTTTGCGTCCGCTCGGGGAAAGAAGGCCAGCACTCGATCACGCTGTGCAGTTGCAGCCTCGGACAAATGCTTGTGTTCCATTTTCGACTCCCGTCCCGGGCTGAGCCGGTTCAAGCAAGAACTCAGGGCTTTCCGATGGCTTTCTCGAGATATTCGGAAAGCAAGTTAAGTTGATCGGGCATTTCGCCGAACTTGAAGTTAAACGGCTTCTTTCTGTCCTCGGGAATCCGAACGCTCTTTAGTATCTCCTCTGCCCGAGGAGCCACGAGCACGAGTTTCAGCTCATCGTTGACCGAGACCGCCCCTCTGAGGCGCGTCAACGCGTCATAGTCGCGGAAAGAGTAGCCGATCGCGATGCAGACCTTCGTGCGTTCGCAGCATCGCTCAAAGTACTCGTATCCGGTGTAGAAGGGGTCCTCGGTAGCGATCTTTCGCTTCGCCGGATAAATCAGGATATTTTCGTATGCGTCGGAGTCCATAATGTCAAACATTGCCTGTCCCCGACGTATCCGGTTGGTCGACTTCACATGAAGCCAGTCCACCGAGCCGTGCAATTTGAACAGGGCCAAGTTCCGCTTCTCCGGCTCTAGTTGGAACCTGTCAAACACGGAGCGACTCCAGTAGTTGTGGCGGTCGGCGCGGTCGTAAGCGAACCCGTCGCATATGGCGTACTGTTGGTGTTTCTCTCTGTAAAACTCCTCAATAGCGGGGTCATAGTTGGTTGTAAATATTGTGAGGCAATGTGCAGCCTTCTTTAGGTACGGAAATATTACATTGAAGAGCGGTTCGTAGATCTGAGATGTCTTGAGGGCATCCACGTTGCGGTACTCTCGAATTATTGCGTGCTTGATATTGACGCGTAGGCTTTCGGCGGTTCCTATGTTGAGGGAGAACCTCGAGTATCCACTTCCAGCTGGAGCCATTCCGTCCACGCTCGCCGCATAGTCGAGGTCAATGACCGTGTCTAGTTCGCCGAGTATCGCTTCCAGGTCGTCGCCGCGAACCTTCCGCAAGAGCGAGAGAACGGATCTCTCCGAATCGTCGGTTATGAGCGCCGATACTTTCTTCACGAACTCGCCCATCATTGGCTTGTCTAGGGGCTGGGACGCACCAGCACCTAAGAACAGGAGAATGGGCGAATCCAGGATGACGGAATTATTTAGCACGTTCAGGCTCCAGGTTCTATTCTAATCAACGCGCTCGGCTTCTTTCGCCGATGTATGGATCGCCTACCTGACATCCGGGTCCAACACCGCATTCACATTCACCTGACCGCTCGAAACTGCAATCTTTCGTTCCCAGGGTTTGAAGCCGGACTTCTTTACAGATATCTGGTGCTGTCCTGCGGCTACTCCGACGGTGGAGGGAGTGTTGCCGACGAAGCTGCCGTCGATTTCGATGTCGGCGGCGTCGGGGGTGGAGGAGATTTGCAGTTGGCTCTGGCCGCTGGCACCAGCAGCACTCGCCGATGCCATCACGGTTGGCGCTGCCGAAGCTGGCAGCGAAGGTTGGAACCTCGCAATGTCAAGTTTCATATCCCCGTTCGCGTAAGCGGTAATTTCGGTGCCTTTGGGGATGGTGATGTCCTTCCCGTGCATGAAGAGAAAGAAGGGCGCGGCGGGCCAAAGCACGAGGCTGGTGGCGACGATTGCCCCGGTCATGGCTCCGGTGTGGCCTCCGCCTTTGAGTTCCTTCACGGCGCGGAGTGCGGCTTTCTCGTCGTCAACCAGGCGCACGTAATCGATGTTGATGTCGAGCTTGCCGCCGCGCGCCATTCTTCGCTTGGCTTGCGCAGCCGTCACTGTGGCAAATGCGAGCCCGCCTTTAGGGACGACGAGCACGTCATTGACCCGCACTTCCTCCAAAACCTCGAAGTCAATCGTGTCTCCAACCTGGGCGTCGGCGGAGGAGACGGTTCGGTTGATTCTTATCTTCACCGGCGTTCCGTCTTCGAGGGTAAATGCCTTTGTCGAGACGGGCCTGGCGACGGAGCTTGGTTCGGCGTTTGTGCATAAAGCACGCCACACAAACAAACGAACACCGCGGTGCGGATGGCGACGTTCATCACTACCTCCAACGCACAATAAGTTTTCCCAGGGGAGTGTTACAGGACCGACTGCTGAAGCGAGAGAAATGTACTCCGAGGGGAGGGAAGAGTCAAGAGGAGCATTCAGCCGTCAGCACTCAGCATTCACATTCAGTGAGTCATCGGGGAAATCTTCAGCAAGCTCCTGAAGGACCTGTTCGCCCGGTATCATTTTCACCTTGCCGGAGCGAATCTCATCCACCCTGCGTTTGATCTCATCCCCCCAGGCTTCCTCCGTGCCCGCCTCGGCCGGTCCTTCATCCAGGCTTTCCACCAGTCGATCGATCAGAAGTTCGCGCTCTTGCGGCTGAGTTGCATGGCTTCAGCCAGCACTTCTGAAGCCTTTGGCGTCATCTGCGGCATAGTGTCCTCAACTAAGTCATTTTATCCCACACACGCAAGAACCGCTCTCCGCCTATCCCCGCCGCCTTTTCCGCAGCAAATGCCACGCCTCTCGGTAGGGCTCGTAGATCGACTGCCGGTATTCAGGCGTGAGGTAAAGCCTCTTTTGTCCCGTCAGCGCCACTGCCGCCGGGACGATATACCAGAGATCGCGTGGAATGATATAGGCCGCGATGAAATCGAGATGTTCCGGCGTGTAATAAACCCGCCCGCCGTGCAGATGACAGTTGTAGGCATTCTTCTTCTGGCTCATAGTCGACTTCACCTGCACCCGCAGAAATGTTTTCTTATATTGCACCGCGAAATCGTAATGTGACGATTCTCCCCAGGGTTTTGCGACCACCAGGCCGTGCTCGGTGGCACGCGCCATGAAAAGCAGTTCAGCCCACTCACCGCGTTGTTTCGGGTATCGGATGCTCATTCCCGGACAAAACATTTTGTATTCTCCAATAAAAAAGCGGCCCGTAGGCCGCGTTTTCTTCTCTCTAGATTTCTTGTCATTCCGAGGGCCGCAAGGCCCGAGGAATCTGCTTTTGACCTTGAATTATCTCCCTACTTTCAGACTAACAAATTGCAAGGCTAAGTGAGACACGGTTTCGAACTTTATATCTGGAATGGATAGAGCAGGATGTAGGGAATTGCACCATTCTTGGGCCTTGACAAGATTCTTGGAGGGTCGAGCCAAAAAGGGAAAAAAGATGTTTTGGTTCCAGAACGGGAGGGAACGATGTTTTTTCGCGAGGGACAGTCCGGACGGGCAGAGGCGCCGCTTCCCTCACATCGCCGTTTTCCCTGTGCTAGTATGAGCGGTTCGCGGGCTTGTGAACGAAATCGTCAATGCTGAAAACGCCAGGCCCGCGAACGACATCTAAGCGAAACAGCCCATGAAAGACACGCTCGGAGTTTTGCTGGCAGGAGGGGCCGGGGAACGGCTGTATCCGCTGACCCGCGACCGGGCCAAGCCGGCAGTCACCTTCGGCGGCATCTATCGCATCATTGACGTGACTCTGTCGAATTGCGTCAACTCCGACCTGCGCCGGGTGTACATTCTCACCCAATATAAAGCGCTGTCGCTAAACCGCCACGTCCGCGAAGGCTGGGGCAATATCGTGGGGAGGGAGTTGGGGGAATTTATCGAGGTTTTGCCGCCGATGAAGCGGGTGAGCGAGGAGTGGTATCAGGGCACGGCCGACGCGGTGTATCAGAATATTTATTCGATTGGGTCGGAACAGCCGCGGCATGTGCTGATTTTGTCGGGCGACCATATTTATAAGATGAATTATGGCCGCATGCTGAAGCAGCATCAGGACTCGGCGGCGGATGTGACGCTGGCCACGATTCAGGTGGATCCGGAGGAGACTTACCGGTTCGGGGTGGTGGACGTGGACAGCGATCATCGGGTGAACGGGTTCCAGGAAAAGCCGCGGGAGACGGCGCTGCGTTCGCCTTACAATCCGGAGAAAGTCTCGGCTTCGATGGGAATTTACATTTTCAACACCGATGTGCTGATTCCGGTGCTGTTGAGAGATGCGGAAGACCCGAAATCGAGCCACGACTTTGGCAAGGACATTCTGCCCAAGATGGTGGACGAGTATCGCGTGTATTCCTTCGACTTCGTGGATGAGAATAAGAAAGAAGCGCTGTACTGGCGGGATGTGGGGACGCTGGAGGCGTTTTACGAAGCCAATATGGACATCGTGTCGGTTTCCCCGGTGTTCAATCTTTATGATTCAGAGTGGCCGATCCGAACGCATCAGCGGCAGTATCCTCCGGCGAAATTTGTGTTTGCGGAAACGGGACGCACGGGGACGGCGCTCGATTCGATTGTTTCGATGGGCTGCATCGTTTCGGGCAGCACGGTGAAGAACAGCGTGCTGTCACCGGACGTGCGGGTGAATTCCTATAGCGAAATTGAGGACTGCATTCTGTTTACCCACGTGAATGTGGGACGGCACTGCCGCCTGCGTAAAGCGATTATCGACCGCGATGTGCATATCCCCGAGGGAACGACGATTGGGTACGATCCCGAAGCCGACCGCCAGCGGTATTTTGTGACGGAGAGTGGAATCACGGTGGTGACGCGGGATTATTCGCTGTTTGAGAACCCGGTAGCGGTGGACTACTTTACAAGCGAGTAGGTGCTTTCTCGCTTCATTTTCGGAGGAGCCTTCGCTCTTATCGAGGGCCATCCGCCTTTACTGTCGTTTGCGATTGTCTTCGAGGTTGGCGATGCGGTCTTCGTGCGCTTCGGCGGTATGTAGAAGACGGGCGGTGCCTTCCGCGATCTGTGTGGTCAACTCCGCCAACTGACTGACCGTGCCGATCAGCCGCTCCATACGTTTCTCGTTGGCCTCGAAGCGGCGTTCGTTGGCGGCGATGCGAACTTCGTTTTCGCGGTGCATTCCCGCCAGCAACTCGACGCTTTGGGTGAGCGCCTCCAGCCTGTCATCAAGGTTCATCTGAATCCCGGCATGGTATTCACGGTATGCTGAGCGCTCAGCATTGTCAAGGACTGTAGCGGCCTTCCTTTTCATGGCCTTGCCGAGCGCTCAGCACGAATTCCCGGAATGGGATGGTAAGAATGAATGCATGACGCGAAAAAACCCTGCGGCAGTCGCTCTGGGAAGGCGGGGCGGACGGCAGTATGCGAAAACTTCCAGCCCAGAAGAACGCACACGGCGGGCGCGAATGGCTGCCGAAGCCCGTTGGGAAAAACAGCGCAAGCGCCTCGAGCGCCTGGTGGGCGAGATCACGAAGGGTACCAAGGCTCTGGAGAAGAAAAGCCGGAAGAAGAAGTGAACTCGCCATGCGAGTTTCGTCCTTCGGCGCTTAGTGCCTACCGCGGTTTCTTAAACAGGCCGTTCTGACTTGCTGCCAACGGGATGACATCGGAAGGGTTTTGGTCATGGCGAGCGATGCGGTAATCAAGCTCCGCCCCTTGCGCTTCTGTCAGCGATACCGCGTCCGCTTCCAGGCTTTCCCAGACTGTATCCAGCAGTTCCGCTTTCTCAGCAGGAGAGAGGCTGTTTATCTGCTCTCGCAAATCACTCATACTCTCACCACCCTAGCGCGGTTTTCCAGATGAGGCAAGTCAGCTACGTGACTCTTCTTGCGGCCTGAGACCTGTTCCTGAGTTTGCGTGCACTTACAATGCCCTTGCAAGGAACAGACGTGGGGCGCCCGGCGATCGTTCTGACTCCAAAGATGGATGAGTCCGTGGAATCCCACGTTTCGAAAACCGCGAAACGTGGGCCACCCGGTCTTTCGGCGCGGCTGAAGCCGTGCCCTTTCACGGTGCTTCCTGACTTTGCTGGTGTGGCGTCTGCTGGGCGGACGGTTTCTGGCAAGATGCATAGGTCCCTTCGACATGCTCAGGGCAGGCTCTTCGCTGCGCTCAGGATGACATGGCTGAGGGGAGTTGGCGCTGCCTGCACGGGCGAGGACGCCCGCGCCTACATTGCTGCGAAGGTCAAAAGCGGCGGACGGGAGTGTCCGCCCCACACGAGCAATGATTGTTTCGTCCAGTGTGTACGGGGAGAATGCCTTGCGGCGGCGGTGCAGGTGTGTGGGAGTGTTGGCGGTCCTTCGATTTCGCTCAGGATGACATTTTGTTTGGTTCTTTCGGCGCGGCTGAAGCCGTGCCCTTTCACGGTGCTCCCTGACTTTACTGGCGGGGCGTCTGCTGGGCGGATGGTTTTCCGGCAAATCCATAGGTCCCTTCGACATGCTCAGGGCAGGCTCTTCGCTGCGCTCAGGATGACATGGCTGAGGGGAGTTGGCGCTGCCTGCACGGGCGAGGACGCCCGCGCCTACATTGCTGCGAAAGTCAAGGGCGGCGGACAGGAGTGTCCGCCCCACACGAGTAATGATTGTTTCCTCCGGTGTGCTCCCGCATTCTTTGCATGAGTCCATGGAATCCTCGCAAAAACAACGAGACGTGGGGCGTCTGGCGATCGCGCTAACTCCAAAGATGAATGAGTCCGTGGAATCCCACGTTTCGAAAACCGCGAAACGTGGGCCATCCGGCACGAAATACACGGCACGAAATACGACAAATTCTTGACGTTGCTCTGACAAACCCTCGTCCGTGCTGATCTAACTTATTCTCCAGGGAAACGACTTGAAAATGATTTTTCACACATTTCTTCGGAGAGTTCTTAGCGCGGGCAAGAGGCACCGGATTCCGCTAGTTTTCGGTGCGCTCATCCTCGGACTGACTGCGCTGAACGGGTGCGGTAAGGGGATGAACGCAGCGCCGGTACCGGCTGTTGCCACGAACCCAACTACCAGCTTTGCGTTCGTTGCGAACTCGGGATCCGGCACCGTCAGTGCATTCGCCATCAGCGCCTCGGGTGGTCTTTCCACGGTTTCTGGCTCACCCTTTGCCGCTGGTGCGGGGGCGGAATTTATGGCTTTTGATTCTGTCCACGACTTCCTGTTTGTCGGCAACGCGAATTCCAGTAATTTGTCGGCTTTCTCGGTGAGCACGGCCAGCGGCGCTCTGAGTCCGCTGCCCGGATCCCCATTCACAACTGGTGTGACTCCCCACGGCGTGGCTGTAGATCCAGCAGGAAAATTTGTGTTCGTGGCAAACGGAGGCGATAACACGATCTCGGCTTTCGCGTTGAACATGGCGACCCGCACACTTGCGCCAGTGCCGGGATCGCCATTCGTAGCAGGAGATAACCCTTTTGGTGCGACGGTCAGCCCATCCGGCACGTTCCTGTATGTTAACAATCTGAATAGCAGTACGGTTTCGGCGTTTCTGATCGACGCCAACAGCGGTGCGCTCACTCCGGTTGGAGCATCTCCCTTTCCCACGGGGCAGACTCCGATACCGTTGGTGGCCGATCCTAACGGGAAATTCGTGTACGTGGGAAACCACATGGGAAACTCGGTCACGGCATACAACGTCAACGCGGCAAATGGAGGCCTTAGCCCGGTGGGCGGCACGCCCTCGAGCGCTGGAGCTTGTGGAGTGTCGTGCCACACCAACCCCATGCGGATGGCGATTGACCCGGTCGATCGGTTCCTCTACGTGACTCACGTGGGGAACAATAGTGTGGAGGCGTTTCAAATCGCCGATGGCGTTTTGGTGCCGGCTTCGTCTGCTGCAACCGGCCAACATCCTTTTGGAGTTGCGCTCGATCCCAGCGGCAAATTCCTGTATGTCGCCAACAAAGTCGACAATTCGATTTCCGTTTTCTCGGTGAGCGCCACGGGCGCGCTGGCAGCGTTTCCTGGTTCGCCGTTTTCCGCTGGAGGCAACAGCCCGACCAATATTGTGATTGTTAAGGCGAAGTGAACATGAGTCCGTGGAATCCCACGTTTCGAAAACCGCGAAACGTGGGCACCCGTCTACGAAAATTCAGTTCCAGTTCCGGCGGCGAGCGACTGGCCTGCGCGATCTTATGCCGCGTGTGCGTGTTCGGTCATGTTCTGCGGCGGCTTGCGTAGATCGTCAGGCCGCTTGCAATCGGGGTAGTTCGGGCAGGAAAGGTAGAAGCCCGCGCTCGACTTCTTGACCACCAAGGGTGTGAAGCATCGGGGGCAACACGGCGGCATCTTCATGTCCCGATCATGAGGCAAACCGTCTGGGAACCACAATACGGGAATTACCGTATGGGCGAAGGCGCCGTCGCTGCCGCGAAGAAACCGCTACGGAGGTCGCCCCTCACCGCTTGTTGGACAAGAGTTCTGCTTCGCCTAAACCTACGAGGGCACAGGGCTTAAGGACTAGTGCTTTCGTCATCTTTCCCTCGCTTGGCACTGCGTCAACAATGGCAGAGGTCTTCCGCCCGCACAGCTACTGCTCCCCGCGGCTTGTCGATCAAGATAGCAACCATTCTTGTTCTGTTTTGGAGGCTTCGGATGTTCGTGCGTTCTTCAAAGTCATCTGGGTTTCGGCGAACGATGTTGGTGCTGATGCTAGCGGTCCTCGGTTTTGGGGCGGGCTTGATTGCGTCAGCGCAGACGGCAGGGGTGCAGAGGGAATTTTCGGCGCAACCACGGGATCGCGTCACCGGCTACATTGATGACGAGCGCACCATCGTGTTGCATGGCAACCGGCATCCGTTGGCGACGGCCGGCAATGACGCCGGCATGGTGTCGGACTATTACCCGATGGAGCGGATGATTCTGGTTTTGAAGCCGGATGCAGCCCAGCAAGCCGCGCTGGAACAGTTGGTCGTGGCGCAGCACGATCCCGCGTCGCCCTACTACCACCGCTGGCTTACGCCGGAGGAATATGGCGAGCGCTTCGGAGCATCGGAAAACGATTTGGAGCAGATCGTGGAGTGGCTGGGAACCCATGGGCTGGAATCGATGGAAATCGGGTCTAGCCGGAGTGCGATTGTTTTCAACGGCGCCGCCGCACAGGTGGAGGAAGCGTTTCACACTCAGATTCATGGCTACTGGGTGGCTGGCGAACTGCATCACGCCAATGCCAGCGATCCGGAAATCCCTGACTCTTTGTCGGAAGTTGTAGCCGGAATCGTTTCTTTGCATGATTTCCGCAGTGAACCGATGCACACCGCACTGCAGCAGCCGATAGCGGACTATTCCGCCGGCAGCACACACTACATGGGGCCGGCGGATTTCGCCACGATTTACGACGTTGCACCGCTTTATCAGCAAGGGATCGACGGCAGCGGGCAGAGCATCGCAATCGTGGGGCGTTCCAATATCAAGATCGCCGATGTACGGCAATTTCGAAGTACGTTCGGGCTGCCGGCAAACGATCCGCAGATCATTGTGAACGGAGTCAACCCGGGGGTGCTTGGTTCCGGGGAGGAATCGGAGGCCGATCTGGACGTGGAATGGTCGGGGGCGGTAGCGAAAAAGGCCATCATCAAATTTGTAGTGTCGGCGTCCACCAACTCGAGCGATGGCGCCTATCTGTCGGCGCAATACATTGTGAATCACAATCTTGCTCCGGTGATGAGCATGAGCTTCGGGGTGTGCGAGGCGGCGCTGGGAGCGTCGGGAAACAGCTTCATCAACAGCTTGTGGCAACAGGCGGCGGCGCAGGGCATCAGCGTGTTTGTTTCATCGGGGGATAGCGGGGCGGCGGGTTGTGATGCTTCATCCGTCACTCATGCTACGCACGGGCGCGGAGTCAATGGCCTGTGCTCGACCCCTTACAGCACATGCGTAGGAGGTACACAGTTCAGCGACAGTAACTACAGCCAGTATTGGGCGCCGTCGAATACTGCGACCATGGGCTCGGCGCTGAGTTACATTCCCGAAGCGGTGTGGAATGCGAGTGGAGCCTCGGGGTTGTGGTCGGGTGGAGGCGGAGCCAGCACGGTTCATGCGAAACCTACCTGGCAGAGCGGCGTGGGCGTTCCAGCGGATGGTAAGCGGGACGTCCCGGATGTTTCGTTGAGTGCGGCCGTACACGACGGCTACCTCATCTTCATGAACGGCGAAAACCTAGTGTGCGGGGGCACGTCGGCGGCTTCGCCGTCATTCGCCGGGCTGATGGCGCTGGTGGTCGAAAAGACGGCTGCACGCCAGGGCAACGCCAACCCTGTGTTTTATTCGCTGGCCAACGATCAGAGATTTGGCGGCGCAGCAGTGTTTCATGACGTGAAGGTAGGGAACAATTCGGTGCCTGGCGTCACCGGGTTCAGTGCCGTAGCGGGATACGATTTGGCGAGCGGTTTGGGTTCGGTGGACGGGAATTTGCTGGTCAGCCATTGGAAAGATGCGGCTGGAGCAGCGGCGGTTCACTTGAGCGTGTCGTCGAGCGCAGTCTCGGTTGTCCGAGGAGGAGCCGGCGCCAAAGTGAGCGCGCGGGTTAGCTTAAGCGGTGGGTTTGATGCGCCGGTTGCGCTCACGGTGAAGGGATTGCCTGCGGGGGTTTCTGCAACTCTTGCTCCAGCGGCTTTGGCAGCGCCTGGGGCGGGCACGTCAGTGGTGAGTTTGACCGCGTCGTCAACGGCCAAGCCGGGACGGTATACGACGACGGTGTCGGCTGCGGGCGGGTCTGGGGTGGCGCAGAACGCGGTTGTTAGTTTGACGGTGAATTAGGGGGGCGCACTAAAAAGCCGATGGTTGCCTAGTTCGCTTGAAGGGGCTAAATCGCCTTTTCCACGCTTGTTCAGACGCTCTATCGCCCCTCCGGGGCTCGATCATTTATCAACCTGCACCCAGGGCTTGCGCTTGCGCCCTGGGCTGTATTCTTGCGCCGCTTCGCGGCTGCGAGCCGGAAGGCGCTTTCCTCCGCGCTCGGGCGAGGACGCCGGCGCCGTTTGCTCCGGCGATGAAGGTCAGCGTGGGAAGAATCACCGCGAAGAAGAAACAGCCTTTTTGCGGCGATCGGCAAGAATTTGTTGCAGCCGCTTTTTCTCGATGGCGACGCCCGCACGGGCAGCCCGCGCCATCTTTTCAGCCATTTCCCTTAGATCACCAGCCATGGGTCAAGAATACTCCAAAACGGGGGTATGGATGATGATTTTGGCGCCCGTAGAATCAGTGGCTTGGCAGACTCTGTGAGGACGGTTCGACCAACTCACTCACTTTCGGGGTGCTGTTACAATGCCTTGTTTCCCGGCATTCTGAGAACTTCTGCGTCCACCATAACGTATCGGTTATGTGGTGTTGAGCCCGGATGCTGTCGAGGTCGATGTCCGGGGGTCGTCCCAAGGATTACCAGGATTCCTCAGGAGTGCCGGTTGGAAGACGCTCAAATCGCTGCGTTGCTAGTCCGTCGCTGCGTAGCTGGCGATGCAGTGGCGTGGGAAGAAATCGTGCAGCGCTACAACCGGCGCATTTACAACATCTGTTATCGTTTTGCGGGATCGGCGGATGATGCGCAGGATCTGACGCAAGAGGTCTTCATCAAAATGTATCGGACGTTGAAGACCTATGACGTGGAACGCGGCGCGTTCATGACTTGGGTCACGACCATCACGCGCAACCTGCTGGTGGATCATTTCCGCAAGACTAAGCAGGACCGCGTGACGGATTCGCTGGACGGGTCTTCGTCTGAAAATGAAGACGCGATGCCGTTGAGCGAGCGGATTCCGGATCACGCTCCGACTCCCGATACGCGGGCGCAGAGCCAGCAGGTGGGGGAAGTGGTGCAGCGGGCGTTGACGAAACTGTCTCCGGATCTGCGCGAAGCAGTGATTTTAAGGGACTTACACGATATGGACTATCGTGACATTGCCACGGTACTAAAGGTACCGGAGGGAACCGTCAAATCGAGAATTAACCGCGGGCGAGCGGAACTTGCGCGCCTGCTCCAACGTACATATAAACAGGTGATGTAATGGCAGCAGAATCCCATAACGACATGCAGTGCAACGAGTTTGATGCCCTGCTCAGCGACGCGCTGGACAAGATACTGACAGGGCCGAAGGCGGGAGCCTTTCTGGCCCATGGCAAGACTTGTGCAGTATGCGGACCGCTGCTGGCCGAGGCTGAGATCGGCAAGCACTGGCTGGAACAGCTGGTGGAAGTCGAGCCCCCGGCGATGTTGATGCACAATATTCTGGCCGCCACGGTTGGGATTGATACCGCAAGAATGCACGGCGCGGCGACGGTTCCGGTGCAAGCGTCGTGGTTCGAGCGGATGGCGGAATGGGGCCGGATGGTGGTCAGTCCGATCACTAACGTTGCCCGGCAGCCGCGCTTTGCCATGTCGTTCGGCATGGCATTTTTCTCGCTCTCGATTTCGCTCAGTCTGGCTGGAGTGAAATTGAGCGATGTTCGTCACGCTGACCTGCGCCCGAGCGCGATCAAGCACACTTATTACGAGACCAGCGGCCGGGTGGTGAAGTACTACGAGAACATCCGGTTCGTGTATGAGATTGAATCGCGTGTGCGCGAGTTCAAACGAGCCACCACGCCTGCGGAACCCGCTCCGCAGAAAAAGGAAAAGCACGACAACACCAGTCAACAACCCGATGAAAAGCAGCAACGCAACTACAGTCAGGGAGAGACGCAGGTGATGCTTGCGGGTCTCTCTGATAACCCGCCTGTAGTGGAGTTCGCAAATCTGGCCACACTCAGGAGGATTTCATGAACTGCGCCAACCACCCCGATATTGCCGCAGTGGCTTATTGCCGCACTTGCGGAAAACCACTGTGTGCATCCTGCACGCGTGATGTGAAAGGCGTGATCTATTGCGAGAACTGTCTGGCTGACCGCCTGGCAGGAGTGCAGCCGACGGTCACTCCTACGTTGCCGGGGGTGGTTTCCTCGGCGCCGGTGGCGCCGGGTTCGGGGCCGAATCCGGCGGTGGCTGGAATTTTGGCAGGGTTTTTCCCCCTTGGCGTAGGGGCCGTGTACACCGGCCAATACGCAAAGGGATTGGCTCACCTGCTTATATTCGTGGGCCTGATCTACGGCATGACGGAGGGTGGCACGGCCGCGTTAATTTGCGGCTTGAGTTTCTCTTTTTTTTACGTTTGGCAGATCATTGATTCGGTTCGGACCGCCCACGCGCTCCAGGCCGGGCAGCCAGCGCCGGATCCGCTCGGGCTGGGCGAAGCATTCAGCACGGGAGGGAGGTCGGACGCAGCCAGGGTGCCTACGGCCGCCGTTGTGCTCATCGGCCTTGGAGTGCTCTTCCTTCTGCAGACCGCGGGGGTCTTTCGGTTCGGTGTCGATCAGGTAGGGCCAGTTTTACTGGTTCTGCTTGGGGGATGGCTGTTTGCTCGGAGAAGCGGCCTGATACCCAGTGTCGGTGCTTCGGACTACAGCCGGAGGCGCAATTTTGTAGGCCCCGCAGTGCTTGTTGCCGTCGGAGTCCTGTGGTTTGTCGACAACATCCGCGGTCTCGGCTTCTTCGGTTGGGTCGGGACACTGCTCCTTGTGATCGGTATCGTCAAGATCGTCCAGCGTGACGGAGGAGGGCCTTCTCAAGCGGCCGGACCGCCATTTGGCGGGTCGGGGTCAGCGGGTACGAGCGCCGGCAGTGAAGTTCAACCTCCGGTGAGTGAGGTGCACAATGGCTAGCCCCACGCAAGTTCCTCCCATTCGCCACCGGCGTTCGTTATCAGGGCCGATCATTCTGATCGCGATTGGCGGCCTCTTTCTGCTGGGCACGATGGGAGTGCTCAACTGGGGAAACCTGGCGCGCTGGTTTGCGCACTACTGGCCGGTGATTCTGATTGTTGCCGGCATCATCAAGCTGATTGAGTATCAGGCAGCGCAGCGGGAAGGCACGCGGGCTTCGGGCATTGGCGCGGGCGGAGTTTTTCTGATCATCCTGGTGGTCTTTTTTGGCTTGCTGGCGACGCAGGCATCGCGCTTCAACTGGGGAGAGTTGCGCGATCAGATCGACATTGATGACAGCGACTTCACGCTGTTCGGGCAGAAATACACCTACGAGGACCGGCTGGCGGAAGCCTTCCCCGCGGGCAGCGCTCTACATGTGAACAACATTCGCGGAGCGGTGAACGTCAGCGCCGGGGACGATGACCAGATCCATGTTTCGGTCCACAAGCGGATTAACGCGGACAGTGCAAACGATGCTGACAAGTGGAATGCCGGCACCAAGCCCCAGATCAATGTGAGCGGGGGCGTGGTTACGCTCAATGCCAACAATCAAGCGGCGGGCGATCACGGTATTGCGACTGATCTGGATATTACGATTCCGCGGAAGGCGGCGGTGACGATTTCCACGCGCAACGGCGATGTCAGTGTGGTGGGCCGGGACGGCGATGTGCAGGTTTCAGCCCAGCACAATGATGTGACTGCGACCGACATCAATGGGAAGGTGAGCCTGACGCTGGAACGCAGTTCGGCGCGGATATCACAGATTTCGTCCGACGTTACGCTTGAAGGACGGGCCAACGATGTGTCCGTGGAAGACGTGAAGGGGGCTGTGCATCTGGACGGCGAGTTCATGGAGAGTGTGAAGCTGGCTCGGCTGGCGCAGGGAGTGACCTTCCATTCATCGCGCACCGATTTGCAATTCTTCCGCCTGAATGGCGATATGGACCTGGATTCGGGAGATCTTCAGGCCTCGGACGTGGTGGGTCCGGTGCGTTTGAGCACACGTGCCAAGGACGTTCGCTTGACCGGCGTAGCCGGCGACGTGCGGTTGCAGGACGAGAATGGTTCGGTGGAACTGCATATGAGCAAGCTGGGCAGCGTGCAGTTAGAGAACCGCAAAGGGGACGTCCAGATTTATGTTCCTGACAAAGCCGGATTCCAGGTGGATGCACGGTCGCGCGGCGGGGACGTCGAAACCGACTTTGATGGATTGAAAGTGGACAACCGGGAAGATCAGGCGACAGCGACGGGAACGGTGGGCGGGGGCGGTCCACACCTGGTTGTGACCAACGAGCACGGAACGATTGAGATCCGCAGGGGGTCGTCAGTGGCGGAGGCGATGCCAGCTCCGCCCGCAACGCCGTCGCCTAAAGCGCCCCGGGCGCGGCCAGCGCAGCCGGCTGCTCCGGCAGTGACAGAGAATTGAGGCTCGGCGATTTGGTGCTCCCAGGGTTGAGTGAGCCACATAAGTACTTCAGGCGCTAGAGCGCGGGTCGAGGGGAATCGATAATGCGGCGCTAAATCGCTGCTCCACCTAGAACCTGTGCTGCTCCGCCCCACGGATTTTGTGCGAGTTGTGAAGGGCCTCTCCGCCCAAACCTTGCGGTTTCCGGCTTTCTAATCTTTCTGCCACGGCTGCCGATACTTAGAACGTGGCCACTCCCGCATCCTCCCCCACCCCCAAACCGGGCACGCGGTTCGTGGCCCGCCAGCCGATCCTGACCGGAGATGAAAAAGTCTTTGGCTATGAACTGTTGTTCCGGGACGGCGTGGAAGATTACTTCCGCAATCCCGATCCGGATGCGGCTTCGCGCAGCACGCTGAGCACGTCGATGTTGATGGGTCTCGACGTGTTGTGTGACGGGCGCCGGGCTTTCATCAACATTACCCGCGATGTGCTGCTCAAGGACTACATTACTCTGCTGCCTTCGTCGCAAACTGTGGTGGAGATCCTGGAAACCGTGCCCCCGGATGATCTGGTAAGGGCGGCGTGCCAGCGGCTTAAGGAAGGCGGATACCAGATCGCGCTCGATGACTTCGGTATGGACGATCCCCGGGAATCGATTACCGATTTGGCGGACATTATTAAGGTTGATGTGAGAGCTACACCGCCGGAGAAAGCCGCGGAGCTGGTGAAGCGGCACGGTCCCTGGCGCTGCCGCATGCTGGCAGAGAAAGTGGAAACCCGGGAAGAGTTCCTGGCGGCGAAGAAGGCCGGGTTTGTTTATTTCCAGGGATACTTTTTTCGCAGGCCGGAAATGCTGAGCACGCATGAAATCCCTGCCAACCAGCTCAACTACCTGCGGATGTGGCAGGCGGTGGCGCGGCCGGAGCTGGACATTCGCGAAGTGGAGGGAGTGATCAAAGGCGAGGCCTCGCTCTGCTATCGGCTGCTGCGCTATTTGAACTCGGCGGCGTTTGGGTTCGGCCAGGAAATTCATTCCATCCGGCACGCGCTTTCGCTGTTGGGTGAGCGGGAAGTGCGGCGCTGGATCCGGCTGGTGGCCACGCTCGGCGCCGGGCAGAACAAGTCCAGCGACCTGGTGCTCTCCGCTCTGGTGCGAGGGCGGTTCTGTGAACTGCTATCCCCCACGGTTGGAGCTGGGGACTCAGACTTGTTTCTGATGGGGCTGTTGTCGGTGATGGATGCCATTCTCGAAATTCCCATGGCGCGCGTGCTGGAGAATGTCCCCGTCGATCAAGAGAGCAAGGCGGTGCTGCTCGGCGGGGCCAGCCGGTTGCGTCCGTTTTATCAGCTGATGCTGGCGCAGGAGTCGGGCGAGTGGAAAACCGCGCATGAGCTGGCTGGCCAGTTGCACCTCAGCGAAAGCGAAGTCGCGGAGAAATATTGGGAAGCCATGCAGTGGGCGCGGCAAGTGAGCGGAGGGTGACCGTGTTAGTAAGAGAACCTGGAACCCGCTGAAATCTCGAAAACCACTCCTCCCTTGCCGTTGGCTCCGCCGTCTACCGCCGTACCGTAAAGACTATTGCTCCGCGAAATAAGCGTAGCGACGGGGTGCGTGCCATCCGCGCACCCAGCTTCTGAACAGAAGCTGTAAAGGATTGTTTTCGTCGCCCCTTCAAGTTTGAAAAGCGCGCCGCCATTCACGCTGCCGCCCAGTTCTGTCGTTCCATAAAGAGTATTACCGTGGATAAGAACTCCCGCTGCCGGCGACGCACCGTCAGGTGTGCCTGAAAAGAAAACAGTGTGTTCACGTCCTTGTGAGGTAAGTCTGAAAACCCCACCGGCGCCGTTCACACCCCATGCCGACAGCGTGCAGTACAGATTTCCGCCGCTGTCAAAATTCACGGCTGAAAGCGGATTTGCTCCGGTTCCGGTTCTAAATCTAAAGAGCACGGTTTCTGTCCAGGGAAGTTGAGATGTTGGCGACAGTTTGTAAAGCACTCCCCAGCCGTCATTACCGTGTGCGCCCCCCTCAACCGTCGTTCCATAAAGGTTTCCAGACGTATCAAAAGCTACCGCCGCTCGCGGGTCATATCCGTTGAAAGGGTCGAACCCGAAAGACAAAAGGATGTTCTCCGACCATTGCCCTCCTGCGGTAGGAACGAGTTGAAAGGCTGTACCGCCGTTGTATGCGCCGCCGCTCGAAGTGGTCCCATACAGGTTTCCAGAGGCATCAAAAATCAGATTCGAAACAGGTTCCTTACCATCCCCTTGAGCGCCGAAGCTCCAGACCACAGCTTCGGTCCATGCGGCTCCCTGAGTAGAGGGTGGTGTCAATTTAAAAACTGAACCTAGTCCATAGGCGCCACCCCCTTGGGTTGTGCCATACAGGTTACCTACATTGTCGAAGGTTGGGCCAGCAACCGGGTTGTACCCATCTGGGCAGTCTCGGACCTTGTTCAGGCAGAAATTGTAGAGGACGGTCTCAGTCCAGTTGCCGTTCGACGGGCTAAGCTCGAAGACCGTGCCGGCCTGGTAAGCACCACCACCAGCCGTTGTTCCGTATAGGTTCCCAAGTTTGTCAGAAACGAGCTGGCCGCTTGGTCCCGCCCCGTCCGCGCAGTTGGCGGATGAGCAGAAACTGTATAAAACGCTGTACTGGGCTTGCCCGAGTGCGGCGCTCGGGAGCGCCAGCCCAACCAGCAGCGCGCCAAGAACCGGCAGAGTGCGACACCGAAATTTGCCATAAGGAGTAAGCGACATAAGAACTCTCTCCGACTCCAAAGCGCTCAGCATCGCGCATCGATACACGCCACTATAGGCCGATCGGCCAAACATGCAAATAGAGAAATCGGACCAGGGTCTTTTCGTTTACCGCCATGCGCAAAGGTGCGGGCTGGTCCACTCTTCCCGCGTTGGGACGTTTAGCCGGTTGGACATTGAGGCGTAACGGCTGAATTGAGAGTCCGTGCAGCGTGCCCTGTAACCAGCTTGCCCGAGGTGGATGGGGCAGCTTGCCCACCGTTACTTCTGTGCAAAATATCGTCACTTTGGCCCTTGCGCAAAAATGGTTGTGAAGGATACCATTTAACTGTTCCCTAGTGGCTGCGCTTCCTAGCGAGCCTCCCGCGCCGCTTAGCTCCAGGCGCCTGAAACGGACAAAGATCATTCACCAGAGAAGTGGGCAGCAGCCGGTTTCTACATATGTCCCGTGCGCCAGCGCACGAGGCCAAATACTATCCCGGAAGTGTGAACGAATACGCTGCAATCGAGTCTGACAGTCAGGACAGAGGCAGCACAACACAAAGAGAAACGATTATGAATGTTGGACCTGGAGGTCCCTCCCGAAGCGGAGGGAGAGGCAGACGGCGGCGCGGACGCCGCCCTTCGAATCAAAGCGGGCCGATTGGGGGCCGCGACCGGCAGCACAGCGGCATCTACACGGCCCCGATGGACCACAACTACCGAAGCGGCGGCATGGGCGGCGACAAAGGGTCCAGAGGGGGCCGCGGGCGTCCTGGCTTTGGGCCGTCGTATTCGCCGGTCGAGCCTGAGCCGCTGCCTCCGAGTGAAGACGCCACTTCGCGCATTTTTGCTTTCGTCGATGACTTGTTCTTTCAGGCAAAAATTCAGGAGACGGCGCGCAAACTCAACGTCAAAATGGAATTCGTGAAGAGCGACAAGGAACTGGCTGAAAAGATGAAGCAGAATGGGGAAGAGAAGCCCTCGCTGATCATCTTTGACCTGAACAGCGTCAACGCGAAGCCCTTAGTCCTGATTCCGAAACTCAAGGCCAAGCTGAAGAAGGGAACCTCGATTATTGGTTTTCTTTCGCACGTGCAGGGTGATTTGAAGCAGAAGGCACACGAAGTCGGCTGCGACATGGTCCTGCCGCGGTCGGCGTTCTCGCAGAACCTGCCGCAGTTGTTGCGCCGTCATGGCGCTCCCGATGGGGAAGCTGCGGGGAGCTAGCCGCAGGGTGTTGACCGCAGGGGGCTCCGTCCTCATTGCCATAGCCTCGGGATCGGCGCTAAACTAGCCGACTCAGAAGGCTTTTCGATGAACAACTTTCGCAACCTCGTTTTCTCGCTCGCGGTTCTCGCCGCGCTGGTGGGTGCGTGTGCAGCTCAGGAAGGGCGCAACTTTCCCACGTCAAACACGCAGCCAAAGCTGATCTTCTACGGCGGCGACGTGAACCCGGACGATCCGAACGCCTACGCTTTCGCTAACGGCAACACGCTCGCGGTTTTGGCCCAGACCTATGGCTGCGTGAGTATCCCCTACACGAAATCTTTCTATGTGAGTGGGTTTTTGTTCAATATCGTGGCAAACGTGCAGTCAGGAATGATCTTCGATCCCATGACGGCGACTTATGACGTTCGGCGGACGATTGGCACTGGACACGGCGGCCTCGACGTCAAAAGCGGCACGGCGGCGCTGACACTCACACCGACGGGAAGGATGCCGTTCGGCGAGACCGAATACTCGGCGGTCATCATGCTGCCTGGCGCGCTGAAAGTTGACGCCGGCGGCGCATGGTGCATCAACGTCACCCCGCAGTGCACCGACCAAGCAAACCCGCTTTGTTCGCAGGTGGAATTTTTTGTGGACAATACCACCCAGCGAACCAACGCCATCAACCCCAAAGTCGAGCTACCGCAGTATCTCTGGGTCTACTCCACGGCTCTCGGCTACAACTGGGACAACTGGTGCAGCCTCGGGCTGAATGCCGAGCAGTGCGCGTATCTCTCGTTCGGGATTTACGGGTACTAGGTTTTTGATTCTGTGATTTCTTAGAGATTGGGGCAATCGTCGGCCGCTTCTTGGCGGCGCCGACGGGCTAGTTGCCATCTGGGATGACTAGCAGCCAAATCGATATCCCATCTTTCCGTCAATCTCTCGCCTCCAACTTTTCCACATCAATCCTCGCTTGGCCCAAGAGTTCCTTGTAGTTAGGTGCAAACGGTTCCACAAGGACGGACTCAAGTTGTCCCTCGATTCTCCACATCACCTTTTCTTCCGATGAATGGGAAAACGGAGATGTCTTCAATGAGTCGAGATTCGCCAACCACTCGAATAATACAAGCGCTTCGGCCTTTGAAAGTCGTACCAATACTTCACTGCCAGTCATGATTATTCCTTTCTTAGAATAGCCGGCCAGTGGTTTGGACGCCGTTCATCTGCTCCGGCCCAACGTCCACGCACCTGTGAATCGGCCGATCGGATCAACAACAATGTTGAGTCCACGCGCTAGAGGCGAGGGAACCTCGCCTATCCTGGAGGCCATTGCAGTGCCCGGCCACCGATCAAATGCACATGCAAGTGGAAGACTGACTGTCCGGCTCGCGGACCCACGTTGAGCACGGTGCGGTAGCCGTCTTCAATGCTGCGCTGGCGGGCAATGTTGGCGGCGGCCAGATGGCAGAAGCCGATGAGTTCGCTGTCCTCGGGGCGGGACTCTTTCAATCCGCGAATATGTTTCTTGGGCACCACCAGCACATGCGTGGGGGCCTGCGGGTTAATGTCTTCAAACGCGTAAGTGTGCTCGTCTTCGTAAACTTTCTTCGAGGGAATTTCGCCGCTGATGATGCGGCAGAACAGACAATCGTTCATAGCACGTCCATGGATTCTTAGATTAGGGCTCTAATTGCGACGCGGAGCCAAACCACCCCGGGGAAGGACGCTGACCGCAATACACGACTATTTGCGGCAAAAACTAAACGCAGACAGCATATCACCGTCGCGGGTTGAGCCGCAGATTTTCGCTGAGAAACGCAGATCTAACAAGAGCAACATGGCTGATTAATCCGTTCGGACTAATCCAGACGAACTAGAAAAATGTCGCCTTCCGAAGTGTGGGTATTGTGGGCGACTTCCTCGGCGCGCTTGCGGTCGTCGTCCTGCACGCGCACCCGCACCCACCAATCTCCGACTGGACTTCCAAAGCATTGCACCTTGGCGGTTTGATAACGATGGGACAAGTGGTCTCTAAGCTTATCGGCGGCATGTTCTTTCTCGAAGGCGCCGATCTGCACCGCCCAGCGTCCCCCCTGATTGAGCGGAACCGGAGTGCGCAAGACTTCTAGGCGGACCATGGCAACGCCCGCTCCCCAAACGTCCACCTTCTTTGCGGCGGCCTGCGAAAGGTCGAGAATGCGACCGGAGACGAAGGGGCCGCGATCTGTAATCTCGACCACCACGGAGCGTCCGGTCTTCAGGTTGGTCACGCGTACAGTCGAGCCCAGCGGAAGCGTCCGATGGGCCGCGGTCATGGCATGCATATCGTAAACCGCTCCGTTGGAGCTGCGACGCCGGTTGTAAGGAGCGCCATACCAACTGGCCAGGCCGGTCTCGACGAAGAGCGACTTACCGTGACTGGGCGGCGCTTCATGGAATTCTTCATCGCGTACATCTGGCGCGGAAGCTTCGTGGGAGTCAGCGTCCTCTAATGATTCATGTGCCGGTTCATTGCTGGCGATGACAGGGGGAGGTGGCACGTCGATTTTGGCCTGCTTGTGCCCACCACAAGCGGTCATCCAGAAAGTCGAGACACAGATCAGGGCGCAGACGCGGGATAGCGAAAGCGGACGGATCACTTTTTCTCCGGATGAGTCTCCATGTAATCGGCCAACCGGGCCAATTTTTCGGCCGCGATGCGGAGGGCTTTGGTGGAGTGTTGGCGGACGGCCGGAACCACTTCCGTGTTCAGATACTCGACCAGTTCCGCAGTTTCTTTCTCCAGAGTGGTGGCCACGTCGTTGATGGATTGGTTGAGACGCGATGAGGCCTCTTCCACCTTGCGGTTGAAGTCGTTCATGGCGATTCCTTGTGAGGGCGAAAATGGCCACTCGTGATTTGCGGACACCAGGCTGGGGCTATTATTTCGCGGGCCCGACCCTGGGTCAATGGGGAGCATCCCGGCGTACACCATTGCGGGCAGACTGAGGGAAGGGAATCTCACAGTACAATGCCGGAAGGTGATGAGCCAGGAACCGAAACATTTGCCGGCGGGGACAACCAGCGATCGACGCCATTTTCAGGAGCGCTTGTTGCGGTGGTTTGACCAGCACAAGCGCGATCTGCCCTGGCGGCACGATCGCGATCCGTATCGGGTATGGGTATCGGAAATCATGCTGCAACAGACCCGGGTGGCGGCAGTGGTGGACCACTACAAGAGATTCCTGCTGCGATTCCCGACCCTGGAGAAGTTAGCCGGCGCGCGGGAGACTTCGGTGCTGGCGGCATGGAGTGGGCTTGGATACTACCGGCGCGCGCGCATGCTGCATGCAGCGGCGAAAAGGGTGGTGAACGGCTCGGGCAGGTTTCCGCCGACTGCCGCGCAGTTGCGTGAGCTTCCGGGAATCGGCCGGTACACGGCTGCGGCGATTGCCAGCATCGCGTTCAATGAACCGGTCGCGGTGGTGGACGGGAACGTCGAGCGGGTCATCGAGCGCTTGTGGGGGAATCGAATCGCGGGCGAGGCAGTGTGGCTCACCGCGCAAGAGATGCTCAGTCATGAACGTCCGGGTGATTTCAATCAAGCCATGATGGAGTTGGGGGCGACACTGTGTGTGCCCAGACATCCGAAATGCTCGGAGTGCCCAGTTATGGGGATGTGCGCAACGCGGGGGGAGTTATTGGCTCGGGAACCCGGAATTCGTCAGAAGAAACGGGAAATCAATTATGCGCTCGATCGCCGCAACGGGTCGATATTCCTGGTGAAGCGGCCGGCAACGGCATCTTTGATGCCGGGCATGTGGGAGTTGCCAGAGATTGCCGGCGCACAGGTGAAAACCCGCCCGGACTTGACCTTGCGGCATTCCATCACGGTAACCGATTACCACGTGGGAGTACTGGAAGGCGAGGCTCCAGAGGGGACCGCCGGCAACTGGGTCGCGAAATCCCGGCTCACGAAGTTACCATTGACGGGGCTCGCCCGGAAAATCCTGCGTGCCACTAAAGTCATCTAACATAAGTGGTTCTCATGGCTGCAAAATGAAGAACTGGTTTGGCAGCATTTTCGGAGGAAAGCGTATGGCGGCACTAACCGTGGGAACTCGGGCACCGGATTTTACCCTGCCCACCATGGATGGAAAGCAATTCTCATTGAAAGATGCGCTGGCCAACGGACCGGTGCTGGCGGCGTTTTTCAAGATTTCGTGCCCAGTGTGTCAGTTTGCCTTTCCGTTTATCGAGCGCATTTTCAAAGCCTACGGCAACCGCAACGTTACCATCGTTGGCATCTCGCAGAACGAGAAGAAGGCGACGGCGACGTTCATCAAGGAATATGGTGTGACGTTCCCGGTTTTGCTCGATGACACTAACTCGTATCCGGCCTCGAATGCTTATGGCCTGACCAATGTTCCGTCGCTGTTTTGGATTTCGCCAGATGGACGGATTGAGATTTCGAGCGTGGGTTGGAACCGTAAAGAGATTGAGGAAATCAATCAGAAGGCGGGGGAGACACCGGGGCAGAGACCGCCGACTATGTTTATGCCGGGCGAAAATGTGCCCGAGTTCCGGGCGGGTTGAGGGTCTAAGAATTGACCCGCGGTCGCGGGTCAAAGCGATACGGTTGGCGAATTTCCGTAACTTGTTCATCCATAAATTTTGAACTTAAGGAGCTCTGGCGGATGCGCAAAGGCGCTCTTGTGCTTCTAGTGTTGTTGGTGGCTTCTGGCTTCTCTACGGCGCAGGATGCGCGCAAGTCGTCAGGCCCTCAAGGCGTGTCAGCGCGATTGCCGGGACCAGCGATTGCCGCTATGCAGCGGATCAATCCCGAGCGAATACGGGCGTACGTTCGTTATCTCTCGCATGACTTGCTCGAGGGGCGCGGCACGGGAGCGCGCGGTGGCGACATTGCAGCCGAATATATTGCCACTCAATTTGCCCTCGAGGGACTCAGGCCTGCCGGCGACAACGGTACTTACGTGCAGAGAGTGCCAATGGTGGGCATCACGCCGGATCCGCAAACTACTTTTAGCCTGGTTCCAGCCAAACGTGCAGCAGTGAATTTGAAGCCACTCGATCAATACGTGGCCTACGATCAGACACAGGAAGCGCAGTCGGAGGTCGACGCCCAAATTGTCTATGTCGGGTACGGCATTGAAGCGCCGGAATACAAGTGGGACGACTACAAAGGCGCAGATGTGCGCGGCAAGGTGTTGCTGATGCTGGTGAACGAACCGCCGTCGGATGATGTGAAATTCTTCAAGGGCAAAGCGCTGACCTATTACGGCCGCTGGACCTACAAATATGAAGAGGCGGCCCGCAAAGGAGCAGTGGGTGCGATCCTTATTCACCAGACCGAGATGGCCAGTTATCCGTGGGAAGTGGTGCGCAACTCGAATTCCGGTGAAAAGGCTTTCTTGAAGCTGGAGGGTGCGCCGGTGCTGAAGGTGGCTTCCTGGATTCAGTTCGACGCGGCGAAAACTCTGGCTGAAAATGCCGGCATGGATCTGCCACAGATGCTGGTGGATGCACGCTCGCGAGACTTCCATCCGGTGACGCTACCAGTGAAGCTGAAGGCGCATATGGTGAGCAAGGTGCGTCCGTTCGAGTCGAACAATGTGCTTGCCATGCTGCCGGGATCGGATCGCAAGCTCAAGACGGAAGCGATCATGTACACGGCACATTACGATCACCTCGGTATTCGCCCGGATATGCCGGGCGACAACATTTATAACGGGGCGAAAGACAACGCCACAGGCTGTGGAATTCTGCTGGAAGTGGCGCGGGCATACGCGGAGTCCTTGCAGCGGCCAGCGCGGTCTGTCTTGTTTGCGTCGGTCACGGCCGAGGAACAGGGACTGCTCGGCTCGGAATATCTGGGGAAACACCCGCCGATTCCCGCAGGCAAGATCAGCCTCGATATGAACTACGATGACGTGCCACCGTTGGGCTCGCCCGAGGAAGTGGAGGTATCGGGTGCGGAGCGGACGACTTTCTATCCAATGATTACGGTCATGGCGAAGACTTTCCGGTTGGCGATCCGTCCAGATTCGCGTCCCGAGGCAGGACACTACTACCGGTCTGACCATTTCAGCCTGGCGAGGGTGGGGATTCCGGCTTTTTCGATCAATGAAGGCGTGAAGTACAAAGGCCACGATGCGGCTTGGGGCCAGGCTCAAGCCGACGAATACACCGCGAAGCACTACCACCAGCCGAGCGACGAATACAGTCCTGAGATGGACTTCGTCGGAGACGCAGCGATGGCACGCTTCGGATTTGCGCTGGGATGGGTGGCGGCTACTCAGTTGAAGGAAGTCGGCTGGCTGAAAGGTGATGAGTTCGAGGCGGCACGGATGAAAAGCGCGAGCGGGAGCGAGTAGGGAAGAGCAAGGTCCTTAAACCACAAAGGACACTAAGGTGCACAAAGGAAAAGTTTCGCTAAGATTCCATCACTTTCAGGGCGGGACTCACCATCAATCTGGCTTCAGTTGCTTTCTGAACATCTTCTGCCGTTAGGCCGGGCGCGGTTTCCTCCAGCATCAAACCCTTTGGCGTGACCTGAATCACAGCCATGTCGGTAACGATGGTGTTCACCACGCCGACGCCGGTCAGAGGCAGGGTGCATTTCTTTAGAATCTTTGGCTCGCCTTCGCGGGTAGCGTGTTCCATGGCGATAATCACGCGACGTGCCCCGGCCACGAGGTCCATGGCGCCGCCCATGCCCTTGACCATTTTCCCCGGGATCATCCAATTCGCGAGATTCCCCTGCTCGTCCACTTCCATCGCGCCGAGGACACTGAGGTCAATGTGGCCGCCGCGAATCATGGCGAAGGAATCCGCGCTGGAAAAATAGGCGGTGCCGGGCAGTTCGCTGACAGTTTCTTTGCCGGCGTTGATGAGGTCAGCATCTTCCTGCCCTTCCACCGGATACGGCCCTATGCCGAGCATGCCGTTTTCGCTTTGCAGGATCACGTCCATGCCCGGAGGCACGTGATTCGCCACTAGCGTAGGCATTCCGATGCCAAGGTTTACGTAGAAGCCATCGCATAGTTCGCGGGCGATGCGCTTGACGATACGTTCACGCTTTTCGATGTCTTTGCTGCGCTTCTCAACCGTCATTGGTCGTTGGTCCTTGGCCGTCGGTCGTTGGTCGTTGGTCGTTGGTCGTTGGTTTAACTTCAGTCCGCGATCGCGGCTCTATTCTCACAGAAGGGCCAACGACCAACGACTAACGACCAACGACGGGTTTCACGGTTCTCTTTTCGATTCTCTTTTCAAACAATTCTCCCTTTAAGATACGGTTCACGTAAACGCTGGGAGTATGCACGAGATCGGGCTCGAGTTCGCCGGGCTCCAACAGATGTTCGACTTCGGCGATGGTCACTTTCGCCGCTGCCGCCATCATGGGATTGAAATTTCGAGCGGTCTTGCGATAAACCAAGTTGCCCCACTTATCGCCTTTCCACGCTTTTATGAGGGCAAAATCGGCCTTCAGAGCTCGTTCCATCACGTAGGTGCGGCCGTCGAACTCGCGGGTCTCTTTTTGTTCGGCAACGATCGTGCCCACGCCGGTGGGAGTGAAAAACGCTGGAATGCCCGCGCCGCCGGCGCGAATGCGCTCCGAAAATGTGCCTTGGGGCACGAGATCCAATTCAATTTTGCCCTGCAAGACCATCTGCTCCAGCAGCTTGTTCTCGCCGACGTAGGTGCCGATATGTTTGCGAATCTGTCCGGCGGCAAGCAGCAACCCCATGCCGAAGCCGTCGACGCCGACATTGTTGCTGATGGTGGTGAGGTTCTTAACGCCCTTCCGCACCAGGGCGCGAATCAGATTCTCTGGAATGCCGCAGAGGCCGAAGCCGCCGACCATGATGACAGCGCCGTCGAACACGTCGCGAATGGCTTCATCGGCATTGGCAACGACTTTGTGCACAAGGAAGATTCTAAATGAAAAACTTGCATGGAAGTGTCGCGTCGACCTCAGCGCAGACGATAAGGAAGCGAGCCACTCGCGGGTTTGTTGGGTCGCAGATAACGCGACCCATCGCGCGACTCGCCCAGATCCTTCACTACGCAGAAAACGCTTGTGCAGGATGACAGTGCACTAGCTCTTCGGAGCTTTCCGCAACTCGCGGGCGCGCTCGAATTCCATCGCGAGGTCCCTGGTATCGAGATTCTCACGGAGGTGTGCCAGCCGCTGCTCGAGCTTGGAGATGGCGTTGCGCAGGTGCTTCTTGTTGGTGAGGGCAATATCGCGCCACATTGAGTATGGACTGCTGGCGGTGCGAGTCATTTCCCGCAGCGCACGGCCTCCGGCTTCGAGCAATGGAGCTTCCTGACCGTATTCATCGACCAAGGTTGCCGCCAGTGCGGTTGAAATCATCTGGGGCAGGTGGCTGATCCAGGCGCAAAGGCGGTCGTGTTCATCGGCATCAAGGCTGGCGATGCGGGCGCCGATTCTATCCACCCAGTCGAGGAATTCTCCGCTCAGCCCTTCGTAGATCTTTTGTCCTCGAACGGGAGTTACAAACCAGGCGGCTTGCTGGAACAGGTCGGCATCGGCAAACTCGATACCAGACTGTTCTTTCCCCGCCATAGGGTGCCCGGCGAGAAAGCGGGCGGCGGTGTTTTTCCCGAACACAGCTTTGGCCTCGTTCAAGACTTCGCCCTTGGTGCTGCCTACATCGGTCATCAGAGTTTTCTGCGGAAGGGCCGGGCCGAGACGATGAATGAGGTCGATGATTGCGAGTACGGGGGTGGCCAGCATTACTATCTGACTGCCGCGAATTGCCTCAAAGGGATGCGAGAAGCCCTCGTCAATGGCGCCTCGGGTGAGTGCGCGGTCGAGCACTGCGGCGCGGTCACAGCCGACGATGCGGCCAGTGAACCCCTGCTTCCGGAGTGCCAAGGAAAACGATCCTCCGATGAGGCCGAGGCCGACAATGGTGATTTGGCGGATCGCCATCAGGCGATCCTGCGGCCGACCGCCGGGGCGATCATGCGCAACTGATCCATGAGTTCGGTGAACTGGGCGGGATAAAGAGATTGCGCGCCGTCGGACAGGGCCTTTTCAGGATCGTGGTGTACTTCAATCAGCAGCGCATCGGCGCCGGCGGCGAGCGAGGCCCGCGCCATGGGAGCTACTTTGTCCCGGATACCGATGCCGTGAGAGGGGTCGGCGGTCATGGGCAGGTGGGAGAGCTTGTGGATGACGGGAATCGCCGAAATATCCAGCGTATTGCGGGTGTAGGTTTCAAAAGTGCGGATGCCGCGCTCGCACAGGATTACGTTGTAGTTTCCTCCGGCCATGATGTATTCGGCGGAGAGCAAGAGCTCCTCCAGGGTGGCGGCAATGCCCCGCTTGAGCAGAACTGGTTTTTTGACGAGGCCCAGTTCGCGCAGCAGATTGAAGTTCTGCATGTTACGCGCGCCGACCTGAAAAATATCCACGTAAGGCAGCATGAGGGCAATCTGCGAGATTTCCATCACTTCGCTGATCACCAACAGCCGGAATTGATCCCCTGCCTCGCGCAGCAGCTTCAAAGCTGTGAGGCCGAGCCCCTGAAAAGAGTAAGGAGAGCTGCGCGGCTTGAAAGCGCCGCCGCGAAGTGCGCGTGCGCCAGCTTTGGCCACTTGCTCAGCCACGGCAAAAAGTTGCTCACGCGATTCCACAGAGCAGGGGCCGGCCATCACTACCACGTCTTTGCCGCCGATTCTTACACCGTTCGGAAACTCCACCACCGTGCCCTGGGGGCGGAAACTCTTTCCGGCCAGCTTGTAGGGGGCGCTGATGCGGTGGACGTGTTCCACTCCGGGCAGCAGTTCAAGGTTGCGGATATCGAAATCGACGCGTTCGCCGACCGCGGCGACCACGGTCTGCCGCGCGCCCGTGGAGCGGTGAACGGAAAATCCCAGGCGGACCAGGTATTCGATGACCCGTTGGATCTGGTCCTCGGGAGCGGATTCTTGCATGGCAACAATCATAAGATGCTCTTGGCCCTTGGCTTTTAGCTCTGGGCCGAGTCCGTGATTAGTTCAAAAGCAAAGAGCTAAGAGCCAAAGGCTGCTTCAATCATTTACCTCCGCATCCAACTCGGTGCCGGAGGGGGCTTCTGTTTTTGGGGCGATTTCCTGTTGTTGAATTTGACGCATGATGTCCATGATGCGCTCGTAGATATTGAGCAGATCGTGATTGGGAAGCGGGCCGGGGTTGGCGCGGCACACGTTGTCAAACACCGTTTGTTCGCGATCGGGCTCGTAGATAGGCATTCCAGCGACGCGCTTCAACTTGCCGATCTGGTGAGCGGCCTGCGCCCGCTGGCTCAGCAAATCTACGAGCCTGCGGTCCAGTTCATCGATTTGTTTGCGCAACTCGGAAATATCCATAAACCGGTCCTTGGTTGTTGGTCGTTCGTCGTTGGTCTTTTGCGACCAACGAGACTAACGACCATTGACCAACATCTTTCTTATAAATTCTGCCACAGACCTGGCTTCGTTGCCGGGGTTGCTCTCGATGGTCTGCACGATCGCGCTGCCGACTACTGCCGCGTCGGCGAATTCCCCTACCCCGGCCAGTTGAGTCGCGGTCGATATCCCAAAGCCAACGGCAATCGGCAACTTTGTATAGTTGCGCAAGCGGCGAACCAGTCTGCGTGCTTCCTGGGCCATTTCCTGCCGGGCTCCGGTCACACCAGTGCGTGAGACGGCATACACAAACCCGCGGGAGACCTCGGCAATTCGTTTCAGGCGTTCGTCGGTGCTGGTGGGTGCGGCCAGGAAAATCGTCGCCAGGTTACGGCGCCGCATGTGGTGAAGGTAGTCGCCGGCTTCCTCGATGGGCAGATCGGTGATAAGAGCGCCGTCAATGCCTGCGTCTTGCAACCCTGCGCTGAAGTTCTCCAGACCGATGCGTAGAATCGGGTTCAGGTAAGAAAAGATGATCAACCCTGCTTGCGATTGCCGGCGGATTTCTCCGCCAAGCTCGATGACCTGGGTAAGCGAAGTGCCATGTTGAAGCGCGCGCTGGCTGGCCCGCTGGATGACCGGGCCGTCGGCCAGGGGATCGCTGAAAGGTACGCCCAGTTCGATGACGCTGGCGCCGGACTCGACCGCGGCGAGAGCGATGTCGCGGCTGGTAGCGAGGTCGGGATCGCCACAGGTGATGTAAGCGACGAGAGCGGGACGGGTTTGGAAAGAAATGGGCATTCCTGCGGCGGATGGAAGCGTCAATCCAACTTCAGATTCTCCCTCAAAATGCCTATGTCTTTGTCACCACGCCCGGAGATGTTCACGATGAGAAGATCCGACTTCTTCATCTTTGGGGCACGCTTGATGGCCTCTGCCACGGCGTGGGCGGATTCGAGCGCAGGAATAATGCCTTCGGTGCGGGACAGAAGGGTGCAGGCTTCGAGCGCTTTGGCGTCGGAGGCGGACACATATTCGGCGCGGCTGGAATCCTTCAGCCAGGCGTGCTCGGGACCGATGGAGGGATAGTCGAGTCCGGCGGAGACGGAATGCGTAGTTGACACTTGGCCGTTTTGATCTTGCAGCAGGTACGAAAACGTTCCTTGCAAGACGCCGGGCGATCCGCCGTGGAAGCGGGCGGCGTGCTCGCCGAGGGCAGGGCCGCGGCCGCCGGCTTCGACGCCGATTAATTTCACTCGCTTGTCTTTGATGAAGTCGTAGAAAATGCCAATAGAATTCGACCCGCCGCCGACGCAGGCGATGATTGCAGTCGGCAGCTTGCCCTCGGCTGTGAGAATCTGGGCTCGCGCTTCGCGACCGATGACGCGATGAAAGTCGCGGACCATGGTGGGATACGGGTGCGCGCCCAGAACACTTCCTAAGAGATAGTGCGTGGTGCGAACGTTGGTGACCCAGTCGCGCATGGCTTCATTGATGGCGTCTTTCAGCGTGCATGAACCGGAGTCCACCCCGCGGACTTCCGCTCCCAGCAGGCGCATGCGGAAGACGTTGAGTTCCTGGCGGCGCATGTCTTCCGTGCCCATATAGACGACACACTCAAAGCCGAACAGCGCGCAGACAGTGGCCGTGGCTACTCCATGCTGACCGGCGCCAGTTTCGGCGATGATTCTTTTCTTGCCCATGCGCTCGGCGAGTAGCGCTTGTCCGAGGCAGTTGTTGATTTTGTGTGCGCCGGTGTGGAGCAGGTCTTCGCGTTTGAGATAGATTTTCGCACCGCGAAGTTTGCCGGTGAGGCGGCGGGCGAAGAACAAGGGTGTTGGGCGTCCGGCATAGGTTTTCAGGAGTTCGTCAAGGCGACGCCGGAACTTCGCGTCCCGCTTGGCTTTATCGTATGCGCGCTCCAATTCGTCGAGCGCAGCCATCAGGGTCTCGGGGACGTAACGGCCGCCGTAGGGGCCGAAACGGCCCGGCTGCTTGCGTTTTGTGAGAGCGGCGGTAGCCATTACGCTTCCTGGTCGGCGTGTCGTACGGCTGCTATGAAGGCGCGGACCTTCTCCGCATCTTTCTTGCCCGGACGCGCTTCTACGCCAGTAGACACATCCACGCCCCAGGGTTTTAGTATACGCATGGGTTCGGGAACGCTTGTCGGGGTGAGGCCGCCAGCGACCACGATGCGAAAGTCCGACTGGAGCACACGAATAGTTCCCGCTGCTCCCGTCCAATCGAAGGTCTTCCCAGTCCCTCCGGGCTGCGTGTCGTTGCCCGCATCCAGAAAAATCGCTCCAATATTTCCCTTCACATCCTGATACCAAGGGAGACTCGTGAATCTTCCCTGAGCGTCCAACAAGTCGCTCGCGCGCAGAACCAAGTACTTCGTCGCCTTGGAGCGCAACGCAGCGCATTCAGAATGCGGGAACCTCACATGCAACTGCACGCCAGTGAGGCCGGCCATTGCGGCCACTCCCTCCATTTCATCGAGGCTCTTCTCCACGAAGACCCCGACCTTCTCTACTTTTGCAGGCAATTGGCGCACAATTTCGCGTGCCGCTTCCTCAGTAATGTGTCTGGGGCTTTTTTCGTAGAACACGAAACCCAAGGCATCGGCGCCCGCATGCACGGCTGTCAGGGCGTCCTCAACGTTGGTGATTCCGCAAATCTTTACCCAGGTCATAGAAACAGCTTCTAGCTCTTAGCTCCTAGCTTTCAGCTTGTGCGAGCAGAGTACGAAGGGCATCCCCCGGGGACTCCGCTTTCATCAGCGATTCACCGATTAGAAACGCCTGGTAGCCTGCCGCTCTAAGACGCGCAATGTCTTTACCACTCTGGATGACGCTTTCGGCGACTGGTAGCACATTCTTCGGCATCAGGTCGGCGAGGCGAAAAGCAGTCTGAAGGTCGACGGCAAAGGTTCGCAAATCGCGACTGTTTACGCCTATGAGGTCACATCCGGCGGTGAGGGCGCGTTCCAGTTCCTGCTCGTCATGTACTTCACAGAGCACGTCGAGGCTGTTATGTCTTGCCTTCCTGGCCAGGGTCTCCAGTTCGGTTTGCGACAACGCCGCCACAATCAGCAATATCGCATCGGCATGGCTGGCGCGAGCTTCCAGCAACTGGAATTCGTCCACAATGAAGTCTTTTCGCAGGCAGGGAAGATTGGTCGCGGCCGAGGCCTGTTGCAGGTTCTGCAATGAGCCTTGAAAAAACTCGGCATCGGTGAGGACCGAAAGCGCTGCCGCTCCGGAGGCTTCGAGTTCTTTGGCCAGACTCGCAGGATCGAAATCGGAGCGAATCAGGCCGCGGGAAGGAGACGCTTTTTTCAGTTCAGCGATGATTGCCGGGCTACGGTTCTCCAGGGCCTTGCGAAAGCCGCGTGGGATGTGCTGTTCGGCTTGCCGCTCCAGTTCCCGCAAGTCAGCCGATCGTCGGGCTTCGGGTACTTTCCGGCGGGTGGCGGCAACAATCTGGTCGAGGCTGGCAGGCATAGCTGATCCCGAAATGCTCGGGACGTCATTGTTAGATGAGTGGTGCCATCGAAGGGACTCGAACCCCCACACCCTTGCGGGTACATGGACCTGAACCATGCGCGTCTGCCAATTCCGCCACGATGGCAATACTAGGTGACGGCCCTTGCGGGCCGTCTTTCAGGAAGAACCATTATTCTACAGGCTGCCGTGGACTGTTACCAACTCTAGCCTTCCAGCTTCGCGGTCATGGTGATGTTGGCTTTGAGCAGCTTCGATACCGGACAGCCGCTCTTGGCGTTTTCCGCCGCTTTCTGAAACGCCGCCTGATCCGCATTAGGGACGTGGCCTACCACATCCAAATGAACTGCGGTGATGGTCCAGCCGGACTCCAGTTTTTCCATGGTCAGCGTGGCTGAGGTTTCGATGCTTGAGGCGGTGAGGTTGGCAGCACCCAGTTGCCCCGAAAGTGCCATGGAAAAGCAACCCGCGTGCGCAGCAGCGATCAGTTCCTCGGGGTTGGTTCCGGGAGTGTTTTCAAAACGTGTGGTAAAGGAATATGGAGTGTTGCTCAACACGCCGCTGGCGGAGGAAACCGATCCCTTGCCGTCCTTGAGTCCGCCCTTCCAGATTGCGCTGGCTTTGCGTTGCATTCGAATCTCCTATTTTGTGAAGTTTTATGACCCAACTATTGTAGATGGAAGTTGCGGATGTGTCAGGGAACAGCAGTTGGCACTTAGCCATATGGCGTTCGTGAAGAGGCCGGAACTAGACGAGCCAAAAGCCAAATGCTGCTTTTCTAGTAGAAATCCGAGCAGCTCAAATAGAAGCCGCAGCGCGGGCAACTCAGCTTGCAGCGGTGTTCTTTGAGTTGCGCGGCGCAGTTGGGGCAAAAATTCGCAGCCGTCAGCGGCCGTAGCTTGGGTGTTTGGGGCACGGCGTAGCCAGCGTTTGTCGCCTGGGGACGGGGCTCGCTCATGAGGGAAAACCTATCACTGTGAATGCACTCACGACAATGACAATTTCGGCCCTGGCGGTGAGGCGTGTTTATGACTTTGCGGCTTTAGTCTAGAATCCCAGTGTCTGGGGGCAACGACTATGTTTTTCGAACAGTTCTACCTGGGCTGTCTGGCGCACGCCTCGTACATGTTGGCATCTGAGGGCGAGGCCGTGGTGGTTGATCCCCAGCGGGATGTGGAGATTTACCTCAAAGCAGCGGAAGAACAGAAGGTAAAGATCCGTCATGTTTTTGAAACCCATCTTCATGCCGACTTCGTTTCTGGGCACAAGGAGCTGGCGGCGAGGACTGGGGCCACCATATATATCGGGACTCAGGCCGGGGCGGCATTCCCTCATGTGGGCGTGCATGACGGGTTTGAGTTGCGGATAGGCAAAGCAAGGATTTCCGTGCTGGAAACTCCAGGACATACGCCGGAAAGCGTGTGCCTGGTGATCACGGATGAGGAGAGATCTTCGAAGCCCTGGGCGGTGCTGACGGGAGACACGTTGTTTCTCGGGGATGTGGGACGGCCCGATCTTTCTAAGACGCATACGCCGAAGCAACTGGCCGGCCTGCTCTATGACAACCTGCACGGCAAGCTGTTGAAATTGTCGGACGACGTGCTGGTGTATCCGGCGCATGGCGCGGGCTCGCTGTGCGGACGCAATATGCGGGCTGAGCGCTCGTCCACGATTGGCACCGAGCGGTTGACCAACTATGCGCTGCAGATTCAGAGCAGAGAGGAGTTCGTCCGGCAGTTGACGGAGAACCTGCCGGCCCGTCCAGACTATTTCTTGCAGGATGCGGAGATCAACCGGGCTGGGGCCTCGTCGCTTTCAGAATTGCCGATCCTGGAACCGGTGCCGGCGGTTGAGCTAAAGGCTCTTCTCGATGAGGGATTAATTGCTCTCGATGTCCGCCCCGGCGAGCAGTTTGCCGCGGGCCACGTACCCGGCTCCATCAATATCGCGCTTTCCGGACAGTTTGCCACTTGGGCAGGCACGGTGCTGGGCTTGTCAGCGCGGCCGGTGTTGATTGCAGAATCGCCGGAGCAGTTGTCCGAAGCGCGGATGCGGCTGGCTCGGGTGGGAATCGAAGACGCGCGCGGATACCTGAAAGATGGAATCGGCGGCTGGAAGCAAGCTGGGTTAGCGCTTGCAGAAACGCCACAGATTTCGGTTGAGGCGCTGAAGCAGCGAATGCAGGATGACGCAACGCGCGTGCTCGATGTGCGCCGCGAGCCGGAATGGCAGGCAGGACACATTGAGGAGGCGACATGGTGGACGCTGGATAATTTCAAGGTGGCAGCGCCGGAGATCGATCGCAATGCGCCGGTGGCAGTCCATTGCAAGAGCGGCTATCGCAGCATGATTGCATGCAGTTTGCTGCAACGCGCTGGGTTTAGTAACGTCACCAATGTGGTCGGCGGGTTTGATGCGTGGTTGCTGGCAGGGCTGCCGGTTGAACGGGAGAAGCCTGTGGTGGCGTAGGCTGTCATCAGATAGCCTGCCGCTGGGGGTGGTCACGGTTACATAGCCCGACCTGTCCCAGGCCTCGCGCCCTGGGTTTTATTCTTCCGCCGCTTCGCGGCTGCTCACTGTCCCGTTCCCCCCAGGTTCACGACTTGCGGGCTGGTCACGGCGCTATCGGTTACCGTGACTGCGCCTTTGATGCTGCCGGTCTGGCTAGGAGTGAAGGTCACGCTCACCGTGCATTGACCTTTGGCCGCCAGGGTCGCAGCACAAGTATTGGTTGCCAACGCGAAATCGCCGGTGGCAGAGATGACAATCTTGCTCAGAGTGGTGCTCAGGTTGTTCGTCAGCGTAACCGTTTGCGGAGCGCTGGTCGTGCCTACGTTCTGCGCGGCAAATGTAAGACTCGTTGGCGAAAGAGTTACGGGCAGAACGGCCGATCCGCTGACGTTCAGAACCTGTTGATTGACGGTGGCATTGTCGGAGACGGTAATCGCTCCCTTGATGGTGCCGAGGTAAGTCGGCGTGAAAGTTACGTTCATGGTGCAGGCGCCGTTCGAAGCCAACACCGTGCCTCCTTTGCAAGGAGTGGTTCCGCTGCCCGCTGCGGCAAAGTTTCCGCTAGCCGCGATGGTGGAAATGGTTACCGAACTCGCGCTGCTGTTGGTGATAGTCACGGTTTGCGCGGGACTGGCGGAGTTGAACGCCTGAGTGGCAAAGGTCAACGAGGTGGGACTGAATTTCAGCGGTGCCGCGGGACCTCCCGTGCCGGTGCCTGAGAGAGAAACTTCCTGCTGGCGAACTATGTTGTTATCGGTGATGGTGACGGCTCCGTTGATGCTGCCATTCGCGGTGGGAGTGAAGGTCACAGCCATAGTGCAGTTTTTCCCGGCACCGAGGGTGGCGCCGCAGGGAACGGTCCCGCTCCCGGTCGCGGCGTAGTTGCCGCTGGAGGCGAAGGTGAAGCTCAGGGTTGTGGCTTCGTTATTGGTCACAGTAATGGTCTTCGGCGGCGAGGTTGCACCCACCGCTACGCTGCCGAATGCCAGACTGGTTGGGGACAACGTGAGCGGCGTCGCTCCCGTACCGCTCAGGCTGACGACTTGTGGTGAATTGGACGCAGAATCAGTCACCGTGACCGCCCCCGTGATGGCGCCTACGTTGGTGGGAGTGAACTTCACACTGATCGTGCAACTGGCCCCAGCGCCGAGAGAACCGTTGCAAGTATTGGTCTGAGCAAAATCGCCACTGCCGGAGATGGAGAGACTTGCAGGCGCGCTGCCGGTGTTGGTCAGGGTCACGCTCTTTGCGGCGCTGGTTGTCGCCACCGCCTGGGTGGCAAACGTAAGACTCGCAGGGACGGCGGTGATTGCAACCGCCGGCTGGGAAACAAAAAATGGCAGCGCAGCAGACACGGAACAGGCTGAGCCGGCCGGGAAGTTCTGCACGAAGATCTGGAACGCCGTGGGTGAGGCGATGTCGTTTGCGGTAATGGAGACTTGCAGCGTAGTGGAATTCACGAAAGTTGAGCTGCGGAAAGTATTGTTCACCCAAACCTGCGTCCCTGAAGTAAAGCCGGTTCCGGTGATGGTGAGCGTGAAGGTTCCCCCTCCGGCGGTTGCGGATGGCGGGGAGAGGCTGATCATGGAGATTGGAGTGTTGGTGGTGTTGTAGTTGGCAAACACCAGCACTTCATCCGTCAGGGTCAGATTCTGCGGGCTGTTGAGGCCGGTAAGGTCATAAGACCATCCGGCGAAAGTCCACCCCGTGGCCGGAGTCTGATCAAAGGTCAGCACCTGACCGCTGGGGTAGAAGCCATCGCCTGTGGGAGAACCGGGAGTGATGGAGGCGGAAGCAGCGCCACAAGGCAAGCCGAACTGCCAATTATCGGCCGGGGCAAATTCCGGGGTCACGGTCGCAATGTAGCTGGTGCTGGTCGGGGGCAGAATGATGTTGTGCGATTGTGCTCCGCCATCGCTCCAACTGGAGAAAGCATAGCGGCTGTTAATGCTAAAAGGATATTCAAGCGCGTCGATGTTCAGAGTGTGCTGGCTGCCTACTGTCCAGGTTGAATCATAGAACGAAGAGAAATTCCTGGGAGTGAAAGTAAAGCCGCTGAAGTTCTGAGTGGGATCGACGTATGCGTATTCATTTGAACTGAAGGTCTCGGGCGTCAGGTCGACGGTGTAAACCGGCGTGTTGGAGAATTCCGCAGTGGTGTTTACCGGATTGCCGGTGTCGGGTACGTAGAAGGTCTTAGGATTCGCGCCCAGGCCGCCTGGCAGCCAGAACGGTCCATTGTTAAATTCGTAAAAGTTCCAGCCGCTGGTGGGCGTGGCTGTGAGCGTAGCCTGCTGGCGGGCTGTGAAGTACAGACCAGAAACACCGGGGTAGCTTTGGGGCTGCGGTGAGACTCCGACGCTCCCCGAATCCGAGGGGTACACGGCGGCATTGTAAGGAACCAACTGGATGAAATTCGCCGCGTAGGTGGCCACTTGCGGAGAACTGGCCGGGAAGGGAACATCGCCGTTCCCCGGCGTCACGGTGACGGTATGACTTTGAATGGGGCTGTCGTTCCAGCGTCCGTAGGTGTAGTAAAAAGTTGCGGTGGTAGTGCTGTTCTGGATGAAGCCGGTCAAAGTCTGTACGTTGGTGGGGACGTCGAGTGTGTGTGTGGAGTTAAGAGCCCAGGTGTAGACCTGTGGCGTGGTGACCGGGACTCCGTCCACGATCACTTGCAGGCCCGGCGGATTGGAAGTCACTGTGATCTGGGTTGGCGGCGCGCCGTACAGGCGCTCGATGCCTTCTTTGTCGCCGGTGGAATAGTCGATAACTTGTGGCACCGGGATTCCGTCAAAGCTGCCCAGTGGCATCCCGGCAGGGATGGTCTCGATGCCGGGCCCGCCATTGCGGATAAAAGAAAAGGCCGGGTACTGCATGAGCGACGCGTAATCATAGAGCGTGAGGTTCTGGGCGTCGTCCTGAACAATGTCGAAGTTGAAACGCGATCCTTTGATGATGTTCTGGTAATTCACGCTGATGTAGTTATCGCGGTCGGAGCGTGACTGCTCGTGCCAAAGGCCGATGACGTGTCCCATCTCGTGCAGGATGGTGCCTTCGGCGCACAGGAATGACCCGGTCATCGGCTGAGCGGGAATGCCCTCATAGCCTTCCGCCGCCTCACAACTCCCACTGAAATCATTGCCGCTCAAATTGATGTCGACATAGTTGGGGCTTTGCGGGTTCTGCGGATTCCACTGCACCCACTGAATCACATTCGGAAAATCGGAGTTGAACTGTGTGATGGCGGCGTTGATTGTGGGCGTCGCCTGAGGATCTGAGTTCGGATCGATGATGTAGTAGACGGTGGCGACGCCGCTTACCTTGGGCCACAGATACTGCGAGTAGGCGGTGGTCATCGAAGGGCCGCGTCCTGCGCCGGCCTGGGAGGCCGAAGCGGTGCCTCCATTCATGATGGGGAAGACAGGATCAATAATAATGTCGCCCTGGTAAATGGGTTTCCCGTGGACGACGGTGTAGTTGACCGGACGCCCGCGCCAAATACCGGTGTAAATGGCCGGAACCGAGGAAGCCTGGGCCAGCACCAAGAACGGGGAAAACAATAGAACAGCAAGTGCACGGGCTACAGGCTTCGACACAGAACCCCCTGAAAATCGGCGTGTCTGGGAACACAGCCGGACGATGCGGGGGATGATTAGAGTTTGGCGGGTGATCGGTCCAGTGTCAAGCTGCAAAAAATTGCACGTCAGAAGTCAGGGGTTGGGGGACGGCCGCTGCCAAAGTGTGCACATATCGGCCTAGCGAGGCCGTTGATGGGCTGAAGGCTCATCCGCCCAGGTTTCAGGTGCAGGTTCGGTGACGAATGGATGTTGCGATGGGTGTATGATAGTGCCGTTTTCGAGGTGAAGAAGGAGATTCTGGATGGATTGTTTGTTTTGTTCCATACCCGAGATGTCTAGCCCTCCTAATCCAGAGGACGAAATCATCGATGAATCCGAAAATTTCTACGCCAAAGCGGCTTTGGGCCACTTTGTCTTTGGATACACACTGATTATCTCCAAAGAACACTTTCTCAGCTATGCATACGTGCCCGAGCACCTATTCCCCGAACTTGAAGCCTTCAGAGATAGTGTCCTCGACAAACTGCACAACATTTGCGAGCACCCAATCACAACAATGGAACATGGCGCCCTGGATCGTTGCCAGCGAGGGGGTTCATGCATCGATCATGCTCACCTGCACCTGATGCCTCTCGCCCCAGACTTATACCCTGTCTTAAGCGAGAGATTCTCGTTCGGTGAATTGGGGTCCATCAGCGAGGTGCGACGCTTCAAAGACGCACAGGTTCCTTATCTGTACTACCAGAGGGAAGGGCTCCGCAGTCACGCTGTCCACCTTGAACAAGATGTGCCCAGCCAAATGCTGAGGCGAATTGCCTGTGAGGCGTTGGGTGAGCCTGAGTTGTGGGATTGGCGCGACAAGCCACTGCGGGACGTTCTTCAACGGTTCAAGAGTGAATATAAGCGTCTCGCAGTCGCTGCCACGAGTAGACGGAACGGCACCGATGGATGAGGCCAGTGCTGCGGCTGGGAATGCGCGACCTGAACCTGGATGTGATTGAGCCCATTGCCGAGCCTCAAATTTGCAATGGATCGCTACTTTTCCGAAGTGCTCGGCAGGAACCGGTGAAGATTCCCATGGTACATTGCCCATTTTGTCGAGAACTCCAGAGTGGTAGGCTGCCCGACTTTGTTGACGCGGATATCGGTTCCCGCATTTTGCATGAGACCGACCGGTTTGTTGTCATGCCTGATATCAGCCCTCTGGTGCCTGGCCATGTGATGATTGTGCCAAAAGCCCATATTCTCTGCTATGGCGCTATTGAAGGCACCGCATGGGACGAGTTTCTAGGCATTGTGAATGCCACCCGCACGATCATAAAAGAACACTATGGTCCATCCGTGATTCTTGAACACGGCACATGTTCGCTCGACGATGTTGCGGATCATGTCTCACACGCGCACTTGCACATTGTGCCCGCCGCGATTGACATTCGTGACTCCCTGCTGGACTTCAACACAACAAGGATTGCGAGTCTCTCTGACCTGTCACAGTGGGCTGCTCGCGATGAAGCTTACATCTACTTCGAGAGTTGCACCGGCGAACGCATTGTTGCCGATCGAATTGTCGACCTTAAAAGGCTATTCTTCAGATCGGAAATCGCGAGGCGGATCGGCCTTCCCGATCCGCTTTGGGATTGGCGCCGTCATATACTGAGCGACAATCTTCGTTCAACCGTAGAGACGCTACGGCGTGCGAACTGGAAGAGTTATGCTAGCTGCTGAAGTTGATGCCGTTCATCAACGCGTTTGGCAGGCAGTCTGTCACCGTTGGGAGCCCAATAAAATTCATGGCCACGGCCCCGATCACGCTTTGCGCGTGTATTCGATGGGACTTGAGCTTGCTGCGGCGGAAGGGGCTGACCCTCTTGTTGTAGGCGCGGCCTGCTACATCCATGACGCAGGAATGCGCCCCGATGTTGGTAGAACAGGACACATTGAGCGGTCTCTGGAGATGGCCTCGGCATTATGCGAGGAGATGCCCGAGCTGGCTGGTGTCCGGGATCTTCTCTTGACGGCGATTCGCTACCACGAGGCAGAGATTGCGTTCCCGGCTCCGTTACCGATAGAGGCGGTGTGTGTCCGTGATAGCGATACTCTCGACCGCCTCGGTTTTACCGGAATACGAATGACGCTCCAATATGGAGTTTGGATGGGAAGAGCGCTTTGTCATCCAACCGACCCTCTATGCCGCGAACGCACACCCGACCTTAGCGGCTTTACGATGGACTACGTGCGCTATCTAGAATCGCTGCCTGAACGTCTGATGACTCCTCTTGCCCGCAGTCACTCCACGGAGAAACAAAAGCAGCATGAGTTCTACTGCCGCGACTTCCTGTCATCTTTTCGAGAGGGGCGTATGCGCAATCACGAGGACGCGTTGCAGTTGGTTACCGCCCACATGCGTGAGGAATCTCCCGTCGGATGAACACCGGCGCGTCAGCAGTGCCACTCAAATGGAGGAAGTATCTTGCGCTGGTAGATTTTGGCTTCCAGTCCGCCGACGAGTTGGCGGCGGAGATTCGGCGATATCCGAGAAGCAAAGTTCAACGGTTGGTCAGTGATATAAGGTCCGACATTCAGCGCGATTCCCGGCGATCTCGCCGGAGCCTGTACGTGGTGAAGTTGGTGCCGGCTGATCTTCAAGGCCAGCTTCCTAACTTCAGGGTAGAACGGAGTTCTCAGCTGAAACAGCTGGTTGCGTTTCTATCCGCTCACAGGGGAGTGAACTACGTCGAAGCGTGGTATTGCCGTACGCGTATTGATTCTGAAGTCTTCAGTGTGGCGGGCCGGATCGTCTTCAGCGCGGCTGACAGTGGAAGGACCCAACTGGTTGAACAACTGTGGCGAGGCAGTCCTCGATTGCTGGAAACCTATTCTGATGATTTTGAGTTTCCCTATGTAAGGGCATCACGATATTCCTGGGGTTGGCCATATTCAATTGAACATGTTCATCTTCCTCGGAAATCGGCCCGGAAATCAGCGCGGAAATCGGCACTCAGCCATTTGCAGCTGCATTCTGAATTTGGCTATGCGATGCGCTGTATCGAGCAAGAAAGTGAAAAGATCGCGGCGTTTTGCGCATTTCTTGACTCGTTTTCTTTCAGGGCCTATAGCCTCGAATACAAGATCGTTGCGTCACAACTCAGAATCATCGACTGGGATACACCAAACGATAGGCGAGTGCTGGCGTCACAGAATGAGCATCTTTTGGATGTGCGTTGAGTCATGTTTACCATCGAGCAATTCGGGGACAGACGGAACGCTCCCACTAATTAGTTTGCATCACATCCCAGAGAGAACCGCAGCGCAGCGCACACTTCATTCATGCGCGCGGTACTCAACTGGGCTACGCGTCTTCCTAACCGCTGTTGCGATACGGTCACCGCGTTGTGCAGGTTTACAGCGCACGGGGACTTCATGCCGTCTTCCTCATGCAGAATGACTTCCGAGGGCACACCGCGAATGGTAGAAGTGATAGGGGCAACCGTGACCGTGGATAAATAGGCGATGGCGCTGTTGCGGGTGAGCACTAGGGCCGGTCGCTTCTTGTCGGGCGCGGCAAACTGGTAGAGTCGAACTTCACCGCGCGCTATTCTTCCGGCCACGCAGCCTCCGATTCCCAATCCCGCGCTTCCGCGTCGGCTTGCGACTGTCGCGAGTAGCCTTGGCGGTCGCGCTCTTCACTGGCTTGCAGTTCCAACCGACGGAGATGTTCCCGCAGGGCGTCGCGCACCAGAGCGGACCGGTTTCGTCTAGTGCGCTTCGCGGCTTGGTCAGCAGCGTGTAACAGCTTTCTATCCAGTACGACTTGAATGATTTGCATATGTGGACTCTGTTCCACAGTATACTCCACATTCAAATATTTTAAAACAAGCTGTCACATTCCAGGAAGTGGGCGGGGTTGCCTACCCCGGCACAAGCAATCCAGGCTGAACACAAATCCGGACTTGAGCGGACCAACCCTGGGTACTAGGATCACGGATGCACTTCTTTTGCGCTTTGAACCAATATGAGCAAACTCCTTCCACCGCACGGCAGTTCTGAACTGAGGCCGCTCTTGTTGGAAGGCCAAGCCAACCGCGAAGAGACCAGGAAAGCTCAGGGGTTGAAGAAGATTCCCCTGACCAGCCGCGAAACTGGCGATCTGATCATGATGGGCATCGGCGCTTTCACTCCGCTCGACGGCTTCATGGGCAAGGACGACTGGAAGAGCTGTTGCGACGACTACAAGCTCCCCAGCAAGAACGGTCTGTTCTGGCCCATCCCGATCACGCTGTCGGCGGAGGAGGCCCTGACGAAATCCATCGGCCAAGGCGAAGAAGTCGCGCTTTGGGACGCAGAGACAGACGCGCTTGTAGGCACTATGAAAGTGAACGAGAAGTACGCGATCGATAAAGAGCATGAGTGCAAGCAGGTGTTCCGCACCAACGATCCAAAGCATCCGGGCGTGCAGAAGATCATGCAACAAGGGCCGGTGAATTTGGCGGGCCCGGTGAAAGCGCTGTCCGAGTCAGTATTCCCTGAGGAGTTCAAGGGGATTTATCAGCGTCCTGCGGAGGCTCGCAAGCTCTTTGACGAACGCGGCTGGAGCACGGTGGCGGTTTTGCAGCTCCGCAACCCAATGCACAACTCGCACGCTTATCTGGCGTGGATTGCCATCGAAGTTTGCGACGGGGTTTACGTGCATCAGTCGCTGGGCAAACTCAAGCCCGGCGACATTCCCGCCGATGTCCGCGTGAAAGCGATCGATGCGCTGGTAACCAACTACTTCCGCAAGGAACGCGTAATTCAGGGTGGGCACCCGCTGGAGATGCGCTACGCAGGCCCGCGCGAAGCCCTGCTCCACGCCACTTTCCGTCAGAACTATGGTTGTTCGCACCTGATCGTAGGACGCGACCACGCCGGCGTAGGCGATTATTACGGACCGTTTGACTCGCAGAATATCTTCAACGAAATCCCGCAAGGGGCGCTGGCCGTGCGGCCGCTTTGCATGGACTGGACCTTCTACTGCTATGAGTGCGGGCGCATGGCTTCGATGAAGACCTGTCCCCATGAGAGCAACGCTGTGATCGACGACAATGGCAACTACAAGGGCGGCGCCAGACTCCTGCTTTCCGGTTCACTGCTTCGCAAGCTAATGAGCGAAGGCAAGCCGGTTCCCGCGGAGTTCTCCAAACCCGAGGTGATCGCGGTTCTGAAACAGTATTACGACACGCTGCAAGAAGAAGACAAGGTAGAAGTAAAGTTGCACCGTGCGGCGACGGGCGTGGTGACGCCGCGCTAAGAAGTTCTACGGCCGCATTGGTTCGCACTAGGGAACAGCCTTCTTGAGAAGGAAATTGAGCCATGGCTCGCGGCGAGCCGACGACGAAATGTCTTCTGATTTCCAGCACATTATTTCACGAATCGTTGGCGTCCCTTGGAGCAAAGCCCTTAGGGACTCCGCAGTGTAAGAATTGTAGAGCCTACCGTCTGCGGAAATGTGCTCGCCTTCGCCCTCAACGAAGCAGACGTACATGGTCCCACCCGGCTTCAGTGCCGTGACAACACGATGTAACACATCCTCCATCTCGCACTTGGGTACGTGCAGCAGTGAGGCGCAGGCCCAGACACCGTCAAATTCTTCGCGGAATTCTATTTCCTGGAAACGAAGGACGTGACATTTCTGGCCTGTATAAGCACTTGCAATGCGTGCCATCTGCGGAGAGCCGTCGAAAGCGCTCACAACATATCCTCTCTGGAGGAAGGCCTTGGTATCGCGGCCAGAACCACAGCCTGCATCCACGATGTGTGCATCGGGCGCGAGCTTGTCCAAGAACCGCGTATAGACACTGCTCATGTCCAGAGCCACGGTTGACCGACAATACTCGTCGGCGTGCGTCTCGTAGTAGTCAATTTGACTCACACTGGGTGATGGCACGGTCGCCTACCGGTGATTATGCTAATCCTGAACGTTCGGCTTCGTAATGCGTCTCTCGATCCCCATTTTACCCGTCAAGAACCGGATCATAAGGACTGCTATGAGAAATAGGGCTGGCGGCGTTGGCGCAGGTGAGAGGCCGAGGCTCACCACGCTAACTCATTGCCTGAACAGGCGTCTAAGCTGCTCAGAACAACAAAGGAGGACCTGGAATTCTTATGTCCAAGAAGATTCGAGCGGCACGAATCGTGGTAATCCTGGCGATGCTGGCCGTCGGGAGCGGCCTTCGCGGCCAGTCATCAACAACCATCTCTTTGAAGGACCGGGTGATGATGGCATCGCAAATCTACCATGTCATCAGCACTTTTTTCCCTGACCTGTCGCAGGAGAAATTCGATGCCGCCTACGAAGAATATCTCTCCGCCATTTTCCGTACCGACGACCGCCGTGAGTTTGATCTCATCTCAATGGAGTTCGTGGCCGACCTGCACGACGGGCATTCCTGGTTCTACGACAACTGGCTCGGCGAGACCTACGGCCAGCCAATTGGGATTCTGGCTTATCCTCTAGCGGGAAAATGGACGGTCGTGCGTAGCGCGCTCATCTCGATTCACGTGGGCGACGTAATTACCGCGATTGACAACATTTCGATGGAAGACTTCTTCGCGCGCAATCGCCGCTACGTCTCCGCCTCGAGCAGCCGCGACGCCGGCCTCAGCTTCTTCGACACGCCTGCTATCTTTCCCGAGAAATTCACAATCACGCTCGACGATGGCCGCCAAGTTCCCATCGACCGGAAAAACGACAAGAAAACCTCTCCGCCGCCCGCGAATACCGAGGGACGCTGGCTGGTCGGAAAGTCTGTCGCGTATATCAAGGTCCCGACTTTTCACGGCATCGAGACACAGGCGCAGGCCCTGGAATTCCTCAAGGAATTTCACGATGCGAAGGCCGTGATCCTCGATGTTCGGGGAAACCCCGGTACTGGAGCGCCCAGAGCCTTGCAGACCTCCCTGATGGTTCACCCGTACCCGGACTGGACCGAGTCCAGTTCCGAGCACGGCGGCGCGCTACTCCGCAACTACGCGCCGGCTTATCCGGGTCACTCGACCGTTACCATCAGCGACACCATGATCCATCCGCACGACGTCGCATACTCCGGCCACCTGATCCTGTTGACGGACCGTGTGTGTTCCTGTGCCTGCGAAGATTTCGTCATGCCGTTCAAGTACTCGAAGCGTGCCACGCTGGTTGGTGAAACGACCGCCGGCAGCTACTCCATGACCCGCCACGTGGACTTCGCCAATGGCATGATTCTGAACATCGCCGCCGTCCATCACACGTTTCCAGACGGTTCCCAGTTCGAAGGTGTGGGCATTGCTCCCGACATTGCGGTCGAAATCACACCAGACGACTTGCGTAGCCGCCGTGACCCTGTTCTGAACAAGGCGCTCGAGATGGCTCAGCTTCCGTAGCTCGGGAATTTGGTCTCTCGAGTCACGGACCTCTCTGGATTACCGGACGTGCGATGACGTGTTTCTAGCCGACAATCAGCTGGGCGGCGCGGCCCGCAATCATCTGGGTAGACACGTTTATCCCGGCCCCGTGACCAATGTGTCGATTATTGTTGGATCTCCCCGTCTAAGAGCCGAATTCCAACATGGCAAAGATCTCGCCAAAGGCCTCATTCAGGATTGGAATAGCTTCTGGTCAATGAACGTGTACAGCTTTGACACACGACCGTCAAGCTCTTCGAGGAAGTCTGTTCCCGTGTAGTGGAACGGTTGACCTGGCATTCCGCTTCCCCACCGGCAAGTCGCTACGTTGTGCATGACCTGGATCTCACTCGTGACCGTGTAGCGGTAATCTCGGAAGTGTTTGCGAATCTCCGTAGCTGCGTCATTGATACCCTCGCGGCCCACAATGCGACCGCCGGGATGAATCCAAAGGCAATCGTCGGTGTAAGACTCGGCGAGCAATGCCGCACGCTTGAGGGCATCGAGTTCTATGAAAATCTCATTGAAGTTGCGCATAAGCAGTTCAGAGGGAGTTGCCTTCATAAATAAATCCTCCTCAACATCGTGCAAGACAATTTAACCAAACGGGCCAAATAGCTTCCAGCCGTTGCGGACTGCCTCGCACGCCATGCCCCAAGTCTTCAGGCCCGTGGCTGCAAGCGCGACTGGGCCAACCCGGTAAAGGCTGGTCGCACATCGACGAAGATCACCGTCCACAATACAGCCACGAAAACCGCCAGCGGAAGCCCGCTTGGGGCCATCAAAGCGTGGAAAGAAAGAATATTGACGATCACCGGCGCCAGCACGGCCACCGCCAAGGGCACGAAACGGTTGACCAGCAGAAGTATCGCCGCGATGATCTGAAAGGCGAAGATTACCATCAGATAATGCGAGGCGTACAGGGCGCCCATGAACTGGCCCGCGATGCCCCCTGGCGGGGGGAGGGGAATGAAGTTCAGAAAGCCGTTAAGGCCGAAAACAAGGAAGATCACACCCGCTAGATATCGGGCGATTGCGGAAATGGTTTTCATATAGGTTCTCCTTTGGGTTCGACGGCCATTAAGGTTGGCGTCAATTATATTGACTTCAATACAATTGATGTCGTATCCTTTTCGAGGATTCAGGTTTTTATGGCCCAAGGCATTCGGGAGACCGATCACGTCTGGCTGGTAATGATGAAGGCGATGCAGGCCCTGACGCGCTACGCAGCTGCTGGCATTGAAGAGACCGGGCTCGGCAACTCGGATTTTCGAGTGCTGGAAGCCCTGCTACACAAGGGGCCATTGCCCGTCAACACGATAGGCCCGATGGTCGATCTGACCCCAGGTTCGATTAGTATCGCCGTGGATCGTCTCGCAGCGAAAGGTTTGGTTAGCCGGGTCGAGAGTACCGAAGACCGGCGGGTTCGGATGGTGGCCCTCACGCCCCGCGGCAAGAACCTTATTGTTTCCGCCTTCCGAAAACATTCCGGACAGATGAAGAGAGTGTTCTCTGAACTGAGTCCCGAGGAGTTTCGTGGCCTGGAAGTGGCGCTTAAGAAGGTCGGCAAGCAGGCGGCTGTGCTGATCGAGCAAAAGTGAACGGCTCCATAAAATAGTCAATGTGAGCGCTCAATTGATGGCAGCAAGCTCTGAGCGCCGTCTCCCACCCTCGAGTCAAGGTCTCGAAAAATACTGCTTGAGGCCAAAGACCAAGCCGCTGAACGGCATGCCGAGCGCTGCGTACACTGCCTCGGCCTCCGGCGCCGCATTGTCGGCCAAGATCTCAATGGCGACGTTGGAATAGCACACCGGAATGACACCGGCGTGCTGCATGCGCAGGATTCCCATGTCCACCTGAGTCTGAGTGAAGCCACCCGATGCATCGATGACCGCATAGCTCTGGAAACCGTCGGCAAGGGCAGCCATGGCAGGGAAGGCTAGGCACACGTCAGTGGAAATACCGGTGACAATCAGGTTCTTGCGCCCAGTCGCCTTCACCGCATCCGCGAAACGCTTCTCGTCCCAGGCGTTGACCGTAGTGCGTTCAATAGTCGGCACGGCGGGTAACACCTCGGCGAGTTCGGGGATAAGCGGGCCCCACATTTTCTCCGTGGTTGTGGTCACGATCACGGGCACTTTGAGCGCCAGCATTGCCCGTGTCAGACCGACGATATTGTGCTTGAGTTGAAGGAGGTCGATGTCGCGAACGCCGGTGTACAAACCGATCTGGTGATCCACCAGGAGTAGCACAGCGTTATTGCGTGTCAGACGTTCAGGGCGCTGCGCCGTCATCATATTCGTCCTCTCGCCGTATGTTAAAGACTGGCTCGTCTCTTGCAGAATTGCATTTTATTGTTTATTGCCTATAAAGCTTGGAACCGTGTGGTTAACAGTGCCACGGACGCTACAACTTGACTACGTCTTCAGGAGCGTGCCGAGCACCTCGGGCCACCGATTCTCGAAGTCAACTTCCCGTTGCAGGCCGCGCTCCAACAGAGTTTGGATCCGCTGCTGCGCTTCAGGCCACGTTAGCGCGGTCTGAAAGCTGGTGAGGGCGCCGAGGAGCCGGTCGGCGGATGGCAACGAGACCTGGTTGACGAGATTCTTCGCAGCGGCGATGGCGCGCCGGTCGAAGGAGGCGATCCGGCGCGCGAGCGCGTCGACGAAGCCATCCAGCTCGGCGTCTGCAAGTGCCCGGTTGACGTATCCGTATCGTTCCGCAGTGTCGCCATCGAAATCGTTCGCGCCGAGAATGATTTCGAACGCCCGGCCGCGGCCGACCAGATGTGGAAGACGTTCCGCACCGCCGCCGCCGGGATGCAGTCCCACTCCGACTTCGGGTTGGCCGAGTCGCGTGTTCTCGCGCGACGCGAAGCGCATATCGCAGGCGAGCACGAACTCGCTACTCACCCCCCGGACACAGCCTCGGATCTTCGCGATGCTGACCACCGGGGACGTGGTGAGACGCACAAACGTATCCAGCAGGATCGGGAGGCCCGAAGCCCCGACAGCAGTCATGATGTTCCCTATCTTGCCGGTCAAATCAAAGTGGGCAAGGTAAAACTCGGGGTTAGCGCTTTCGAATACGACGACCCGCAGGCTCGGGCTGGCGTCCATTCGCGCGAGCAGATCCTGAAGGGCTTCGAATATGCTGGCGTCTACGATGTTGAAAGGCGGGTAATCGAACACAACCCTCCAGTACGCAGGTGTTTCCTCGATGACGCGCACGGGCGCCGCTGGATTAGTTTTAGCCATGGTTCACCTTTATTGGACCTCGAAACAGCAGTTTCTATAGCATTGGACCATAACGAACGCGTGGCCGACTAACCTTAAGCCTCTTGCGCGTGTCCTCGCTTGCAGGATTTTGCTGATTTTGTCGTTTATTGCCTAGAAATGAACCGCACCTTTTTGGACGGAAAGGCGCGGCAATTTGAAACGTGGGGAAGTTGGGAAAAGGGGTTTTACGCTTGGAAATGTGTCGTCATGTAATGCCGTCGCCATCTTCCCGGGCTGACGCCGACGAGTTGATGGAATGCGCGCGTGAACGCTGCCTGGTCATTAAATCCTGATTGAATCGCAATCTCGATCAGCGACCTGCTGGTCTGGCTCATCAGTTGTTTGGCACGGTCAATTCGATGTTGAATCAGCCATTGGTGCGTGGAAATGCCGAAAGAGGTTTTGAAGGAGCGCGCAAAGTGGCTGACGGAAAGTCCGCATTCGCGTGCAATGTCAGAAAGGCGGATCCGGCCATGCATGTTCTCACGAAGAAGTTCCGAGGCTCGTCGCTTCTGCCAGGGCGCCAGACCTCCCTTTGAACGCCGTGCGGTTTTGTGGAGTACAGCGTACTGCTGAAGAAGATGCGCTCCGAGAATGAGGCTGAATTGATCGAGAGCCAGCACGGAGGGGCCGTCGCTTCGCCCAAGAAACGGAAGGATGCTTTTGGTGATCTGGGCTACAACTAGATCGTCTTCGAGCACTGCCAGGCGATAGTCACTTACGCGGCCAACACCGAGGTCCTCGGCAATGTCATCGAGTCCCGTACGAGGGACGGAATAGTGAATGTAATCGAAGGCACTCCCTGCCCAGCAGCTTGGCGTTGAATCGAAATCGATGACATTGGTGCGAAAAGGGTGAACGGAGGATGTGGCAATGAGCTTGTCTGCTGTCCACAGCTGATAGCTCGCTGATGGCAGAAACTTAAGGGAGATCGACACCAGTAGCGCGGGGACGGGCGATAGCTTTGTGATTCGGTCAGGAAGCCCAGCCGGGGACTGGAGCCGGGTGATCGTAAAAGTCCCTGGAGTGCGAAACTGCGATGGAACGGGAGACTTTCCGTCCACTTGAATGAAGGTTGCGAAGGGAGCTTCAGGCGACATTTGCGTAGTCTTATCCGCCTTCGGCGAAGCGTTGTCGTCCATCGCGCCTCCGGCGCAGTACAACCCGTCCTGCACATGATAGCAGGCTGGGAAAGTTGGTCTCATGAATTGGCTTCGAGATCAGCACATCGCACTCAAGCGGCTACAACGAGGTCGTCATCACGTTCGTCCTCCCTCCGTATGTTCAAGACTGGCTGGTCTCTTGCAGGATTTTACTGTTTTTCTTGTTTGTTGCCTAAGAAATGAGTCAGGATTTAATCTGTGCGATAGCACTTTCGCATAACGCGAGCGCAAACATGACCTTGAACGACAGAGACGCGAATCACGCCCACCCCAACGGTAACGATCTTTCCCCGTTGCCAGACAGAATCCTCGCGGATCAGGATTCCGCCGTCAGCAGAAGAAAGTTTCTCGGCATGACGGCGGCGTCCCTTTTGATGGCCGGCCGGCTCAGCGCTTCCACGAAGTCAGACAGTCAAAATGGAATCCCGTACCGAACTCTGGGCCATACCGGTGAGAAAGTTTCGCTGATCGGGCTTGGAGGCTATCACCTGGGTACCCAGGGCGATCCCGAAGAGAGCCTTCGCATTATCCGTACCGGAATCGATGAAGGAATCAACTTCCTCGATAATTGCTGGGACTACAACGGCGGAGAGAGCGAGATTCGAATGGGCAAAGCGCTGCGCGATGGTTATCGCCACAAAGCCTTTCTGATGACCAAGATCGACGGCAGAAATAAAGCTGCCGCTACTGCCCAGATGAACGAATCGTTGCGACGGTTACAGACAGATCGAATTGATTTACTCCAATTCCATGAAGTGATTCGCGATACGGATCCAGACCGCATTTTTGCCGAAGGGGCGATGGAGGTCGTGCAAGACGCACAAAAGGCGGGCAAAATCCGTTTTATCGGCTTTACCGGCCATAAGAGTCCGGACATTCATTTGAAGATGCTGGCCACCGCCTCAAAGCATGGATTCAAGTTCGATGCGGTTCAGATGCCGCTGAACGTAATGGACGCACACTTCAACAGCTTCGAAAAAAAGGTAATGCCGATGCTGACCAGGGACGGCATCGGAGTTCTCGGAATGAAATCGATGGGTGACCATTTTATTCTCGGGAGCAAGATGGTCACGGCCGTCGAGTGCTTACACTACGCGATGAATCTTCCCACCAGCGTCGTCATCACCGGCTGCGACTCGTTGTCGATCCTTCAGCAAGCCCTTCACGCCGCCCGCAGTTTTCAACCGATGGAGGGGGCCCAAGTTGCAGCCCTGTTGGCGAAAACGGCGAAGGCTGCGGAAGCAGGTCAGTTCGAACTATACAAAACGAGCCACCATTTTGACGGTACTGTCGCCAACCCACAATGGCTTGGCTAGGAACAAAGGCGCGGGAAAAACAGCGTCGAACATTAAGAATCTGAGGGTGGATCGAGTTCCTGCACGTGGAGATCGGGCCGTGAAATCCCGAGCTTCTGCATCTTGTGGATCAGCGTAGTACGTTTCAAGCCAAGTTTAAACGCTGCGCCTTTGGGACCGCCAATCACCCAGCCGGCTTTTTCAAGCGTACGCAGAATCAGAGCGCGTTCGGTGTCCCTCAAAGTGCCGACAGGCGTGGGGGTGGTGGTGGCCGAAGCGACGGTGACACCCTGTGTCCCCGCCAACGGCAAAGGATTGGGAAGCACGCCATTGTTAGAAAGTATCACCGCACGTTCGATCACATTCTGTAGCTCACGGATATTCCCCGGCCACTGGTAGGAACTCAGGGCAGACATGGTGTCGGAGGGGATGGTTTCGATTTCTCGATTCATCCGCCGGCCAAGAATCTCGGCAAAGTGCGTCACCAGGGCGGGAATGTCCTCGCGACGCTCCCGCAACGGCGGCAGCAGAAGCGGGAACACATTCAGACGATAGTAGAGATCGCTGCGGAATTCGCCCTGATTCACCATCTCCGTCAAATCGCGATTGGTTGCAGCAACCAGGCGGACGTTGACTTGGTGAGTGCGAGTGCTGCCCAGACGCTCAAACTCCTGTTCCTGCAAGACACGCAGCAGTTTGGGTTGCAGCGCCGGCGGAATATCGCCTACTTCGTCTAAGAAGAGTGTGCCGTGGTCGGCGAGCTCGAAACGACCTATCTTTTGTGCAATAGCTCCAGTGAACGCGCCTTTCTCGTGGCCAAAAAGCTCGCTTTCCAGCAGATCCAGCGGAATGGCGGCGCAATTCAACCTGACGAACGAACGTCCGCAGCGCGAACTGAGGTTGTGAATTGCGTGCGCGATGAGTTCTTTGCCGGTTCCTGTTTCTCCCTGGATGAGAACGGTGGAATCTGTAGGGGCGACACGTTCGACTTGTTCGAGCACCGCTTCGAGAGCGGCACTGTTGCCTACGATTTGCTCAAACCTGCGATCATAAGAAACCTGATCACGATCTCTCAACGTTGCGATAGCCGCCACGAAAACCCCCTTAGTGCCGCACTTGCGACTTCTTATTGGGATCAACTCTCGAGAGCTGCCCGAACACTCCCGAGCAGCACTTCATCGTCGAATGGTTTTGCCAGAAATTCCACTGCGCCAGCCCGCAATGCCTGCATCCGCATTCTGGTGTCGCCGTGCGCCGTGATAAAGATGGTTGGAATCCTGCAATGTTCAGCGTTCAGCCTAGCCTGTAGTTCCAGGCCGGACATTCCCGGCATGCGAATGTCCGTAATCAGGCATGCGGTCTGGTGCTGCTGACCGGAATTCAGGAATTCCTCCGCCGATGCGAACGCTTGCGACGACAATCCGACCGATTTCAGCATGCCCTGCAGGGCACTGCGCATCAAGTCATCGTCGTCGACGATCGCCACTAAGTTCGTCTTATTTTGGATGGCCATGGCCAAAAACTAGCAGGGTCGCCAAAGTCGCGCAATCATACTTTGGTATGCCAGTTCTCACGCCGCCCGACCGTCTGCTATGGTGTCGGTTCGCTGCATGGCCAGAAGGCAGTGAATATGCGGTGTTTATTCGTGGGATGGGGCTTTGCTGGGAAGAGTGAGGTGAAAACTTGCGCCGCGCGGAGAATTACCGGTCGTCCACAAACGGCCCCCATGCGATTCCACAATGGAGCGGCTGATCCGAAGCCCCATGCCGGTGCCGTCAGGCTTGGTGGTAAAAAAGGCATCAAAGATCTGATCCGCCTGTTGTGCGGGCAGCCCGCTACCGGTATCGCTGACCGAGACCATCAGTTGGTCGTCTTCGGTGTGCCGCGACTTGACGGCGAGTTCACGCGGCGCATCCACATTTCTCATCGCCTCGATCCCATTGATCATGAGATTCATCAACACCTGCTGCAATTGCACGCGATCTCCCACGATCTGGGGAAGGTCTGGGGCCAGTTCAGTGCGGACTGATACTAGATTTCGCGTCGTCTCGCTGCGCAGCAGCATGAGCATCTCTTGAATGACTTCGTTTACATCAACCAGCGTCCGCTCGGAAGTGCCCTTTTTAAAGGCCGCGCGGATGCGGGTGATGATCTCCGCCGCACGGGTTGCGTCTTTGACGACTCTTGATGCTGCCTGACGGGCCTCCTCCAGATCAGGGTGATCGCGCGCAAGCCATCGCAGGCAGGTGTTGGCGTCGGTGACGGCAGCGGCAATCGGCTGATTCACTTCGTGCGCCAGCGAAGCGGTCAGTTCGCCCATGGTAGTCACTCGACTGATGCGCGCAAGATCCGCCTGCGCCTGGCGCAAACCCTCTTCAGCCTGCCTCCGCTCTGTAATGTCGGTGGAGCTGCCGACGAATTGCATGAGATGCCCAAACGCGTCCAACACCGGATGTCCGACACTGTGGAGGTGCCTTACGCTGCCATCGGGAAGAACAATTCGGTATTCAACTTCGTAATCCGATTTTTCATTTATTGCCCGATCGATTGCTTGTTGCCGCCGGCTTCGATCATCTGGATGAATGCGCTGCAGTCGTTTGTTCCAAGCCGGCATTCCCTCTTTCAAATCGAAACCATATATCCGGTACCACTCTTCGGATAAATGCAATGCGCGCCTGCCCGCTACCTCCCAGACCCAACTGCCCGTATGCGTGAGCTTCTGCGCCTCCGCTAAATACGCCTCACTTTGCCGCAGCTTCTCTTCAGCGCGTTTGCGCTCGGCAATCTCAAGGCTCAGGTCGTCATTGGCGCGAGTCAGCTCTGTTGTCCGTTGTGCGACTCTCACTTCGAGCTCATCCCGAGCTCGCGTGGCCGCAGTCATTAAGAGCGCAAAGACTAGGAACACAAGGTCATAAAGGACGCGAGACACGCTGGTCATGTCGGTATCAAAGATATAGCTGCGGACGAGCGCGGCGAGCACCGCTGCGAGAATGCCCGACCTGGTGCCGCCGTACCAAAACGTTATCGCGATTGCAGATAGGGCAAATGCACTAAACGCCAACGGCAAATGGAAGTACAGAAACAACTGCGTCAAGCCGGCAGACACGGCGACTGAGACCAACGCGAGGCCATAGCCGACGGTTGGCCGCCCACTCCATTTCGCCTTATCCTGATATCGCATCGGTCGAGTCTCTTAATCGTTGTATGAAGACTTCCACGTCTTGTCCGCGAATGAACCGTTCATAGTTGTAGTTCGCTTTCGAGCCGAGCGTCTGCTTCACCGTGGCGGCATTGATTACTTCTTGGCAGGCGGAACCTCCAGCTTCCCCGCCATTCGGACCAGTTCTGCCAGAGATTCAGCCTGCATCTTCCGCATCACGTGCCCGCGTTGGATCTTCACGGTGATTTCGCTGGTCCCCAGGTCAAAAGCGATTTGCTTATTGAGCATGCCCGAAACCACGAGGCCCATGACTTCGCGCTCGCGTGCGGTCAGCGACTCGTAACGCCTTCGCAACTCTTCAAGCTCGCGCTCCTGTTCTCGCATGACGCGATCTCGGTCTAACGCCTGGTGGATCGCATCCAGCAAGTCCTGGTCGCGGAATGGCTTGGTCAGGAACTCCACCGCTCCCGATTTCATGGCTTTTACCGTCATCGGAATATCTCCATGACCGGTCACAAAAATGATGGGAATTCGGATGCCGGCGTGAGCCAGCTGATGTTGAAAATCCAGACCGTTGACTCCGGGGAGTCTGACATCGAGAACCAGGCAACTGGGCCCGTCTGACCGCTTGCTGCGAAGGAATTCTTGCGCCGTCCCGAAGGTCTCGGACTGCAAGCCAACTGACTTCAGCATGCCTTGGATGGCAGCACGCACCAAGTCATCATCATCAACAACGAACACTGTCGGGGCGGCAGCAGGTGTCATTTAGCAGAACATGATAGCGCAGCAACCGCGGCACGGTGTCGTGAACAGCGTCCGCGGGCCGACAGCGCTATCAGCCGGGGGACACCTGGCACAGTTGTTCTCTCGGCATTGCTGACCCAAGACTCTGAAGGACCTTGCCTTAGCAACAGAACGACGTTTGGAGATCTGCATGCACCTCCTCTGGATGACCGAAAGAAAGGAATTGCGAATGGCGAATCAAACTGCGAAAAAATGCGCGCACCTACCCCGCCTCTGTGAGGTATCTAAAAGTGAAGAATACTGCGGAGAATCGTGCCGGGACGCGGGAAGTGAAGAGTTGGAAATTGCGTGTCAATGCGACCATCCAGCGTGTCCACTGACAGCTCGGCAGCTGGTATTTTACAGCGACGATGAATTGGCCAATTGGTAAACGACATATCAGGCGGTGACGATTGAGATCGCCCCGCTAAAGGAGGATTGATTGTGAAGTTCTTAAAACAGAGCTTATCCATTTTGCTTTCATGTTGCCTGATGTTAGGCGCGGCGCCGGAAGTGTTCGCCGCTCAGGCAGACCAAGCCACCACGCAAGCGCCGGTTCAGGCCGCGCAACAGACGCCGGAACAGCTAGAACAACTCGTGGCTCCGATCGCGTTGTATCCCGATGCGTTGGTGGCTCAGATACTCGCAGCAGCTACTTATCCCGACCAGGTTGTGGAAGCCGACCGGTGGTTGCAGCAGCACCCCAACCTTAAGGGCGAACAACTCGGCCAGGAAGTCGATAAACAGCCTTGGGATCCAAGTGTGAAGGCGCTGGTGGAGTTTCCCTCCGTGCTTGCCAACATGGACAAGAACCTCTCGTGGACTTCGTCTCTGGGCGATGCCTACGTCAATCAACAGCAGGACGTGATGAACGCTGTTCAGGTAATGCGCGACCGTGCTGATAAAGCCGGCAATCTAAAAAGCACGTCGCAAGAGAAAGTGAGCAAGAAGGGGCAGACCATTGTGATCGAACCGGCTGACCCTGAGGTGGTTTACGTGCCTGAGTATGACCCATGGCTCGTGTATGGCGAGCCCATCGGGATCTGGCCGGGCTGGTATTCCTATCCCGGGCTATTTCTCGCTGGTCCGGGAATCGCCTTTGGTTTCGGCTTTGGAATCGGATTCTTCGGTGGCTTTGGCTGGGGCTGGCACCACTGGGGATATGATTGGCATCACCACGGGATTATTTACAACCACAACACCTACATATCTCACAGCAGAGTGTTCGTCAATCGCAACAACTTCAATCACGCCGGCGGATTTCATGGAGCCAATGGCTTTCATGGCGGACCGGCGAGAGGATTCGCGGGTAACCAACATGGGTTTGCGTCGCATGGCTATTCCGGGACCCATTCCGGTGCCTTCAGCGGCTTCAATCATGGAGGCGTTGCGAGAGGCTTTTCCGCTCGCGGGCAGTCTAGCTTTGGGGGAGGCTTTCATGGTGGTGGGGGTTTCCACGGTGGCGGAGGTTTTCACGGAGGGGGCGGCCGCCGGTAATCCGGTTCGATTAACAAATGAGACTGATGAATATGGAGAACAAATTCATGCACACGAAAAATATGAAGTTTGAACGTAAACTGAGACTCGTCTGTGTGGTGGCATCCTGGATCCTGCTGCTGCTGGTCGTGGTCAGTACTCGATCGAGCTCCGCTCAAGAGTTGCATCCGAAGACGTTCTCGTCTCCTGCCGGAGCAACTGAGGCCCTCTTCCAGGCTGCACAGAATGAAGATGAGCAGGCTTTGGAAGCAATCCTGGGAGCAGGGAAGGAGGTTACATCGTCAAACGACGAAGTTGAGGACAAGCTCGAACGTGAACAGTTCACTCAAAAGTACAGAGAAATGCACCGTCTGGTACAAGAACTCGATGGAAGCACGGTACTGTACATTGGCGCAGAAAACTGGCCTTTCCCCGTACCCCTGGTCTCGAAGGATGGTGCGTGGTACTTCGATTCTCATGCCGGGATGCAAGAAATCACGTTCCGCAGAATCGGAGAGAACGAAGCCGCAGCGATGGAAGTTTGTGGTGCATTCGCGGCGGCAAAGAAACAAGGTGAGACAAAACCCGCCGGTGACGATGACCCGATCGGCCAGTACGCGCAAAGGCTCATCGCCGGCTCTGCTGAGAATGGGTCCTCTTCCTACCACGGGTACTACTTTCGAATTGTGACAGCAGATTCTGCGGCAGCGACTGCTCATGTTTCCGGCGACAAGAAGAAGGGCGGCCTGGCCTTGGTGGCATATCCGGCGGAGTATCGATCGTCTGGGGTTAAGACCTTCGTAGTCTCGCAGGGCGGTTCTGTATACGAAAAAGACCTCGGGGCCGATACCACGAAAGTCGCACCAAGCATTAAAGCGCGCAGTTCTAGCTGGCGTCTTGCGGAATGAGTTATGAATCGAACGTTTAATCAGACTGCAACCAGCGGTCATCTAAATAAAACGAGTATTTTGGAGGATGAATATGAAAGAGAAAGACAAGAAAGCAACAACTCTGTCTGCCGCCAACGGCGGAACAATCACACTCGGTGGTGAACTTACTGTCAATCGTCTGGGCTTCGGGGCGATGCGCCTCACCGGCGAAGGAATCTGGGGGCCTCCGAAGGATCGTGCGGCGGCAATTGCCGTTCTTCGCCGAGCCGTCGAGCTGGGGGTCAACTTCGTTGATACCGCCGATTCGTACGGTCCCAACATTAGCGAGGAGCTGATTGCCGAAGCACTGTCTCCCTATCCCGAGGGCCTTGTCATCGCGACTAAGGGCGGATGGAATCGCCCCGGGCCGAACCAGTGGACCCACGATGCCAGCCCGACCCACTTGCGTCAGGCGGTGGAAGGCAGCCTGAAGAGACTGCGCCTCGAGCGGATCGACGTTTATCAATTGCACGTGCCGGATCCGATGATACCTCTCGACGCATCGATTGAGACTTTGGCTAACATGCAATCAGAAGGGAAGATCCGCTTGGTCGGATTGTCCAATGTCACGGTAGAACACATCGAGCGAGCGCGGAAAATCATACCAATCGTGTCGGTCCAGAACCGCTACAGTTTTGCCGACCGCGAATGGGATTACGTGGTGGACTATTGCGAACTCAACGGGATCGCGTTCATCCCGTGGTTTCCGCTAGGAGCAGGGACGGTAGCGGGCAGGCTGTTGGAGAGGATTGCCAAGGCCCGCCAGGTGAAACCTCTTCATGTCGCATTGGCGTGGTTGCTGAAGCGGTCTCCGGTGATGTTGCCCATCCCAGGAACCTCCTCGATTCCGCATCTTGAGGAAAATGTGCAGGCGGCTTCGTTGCAATTGACTGAGGAGGAATATATGGAGCTCAACGGTTTGGCCACGCTGGCTTCTTGAGTGAAGCCGTTCGGAAATGGCTGACTACACAGCGCCCCGGTGACCCCTTCGAGCCGGGTGCGCTGCATGGTCGGCACGGTTCGATGTCATCCTCGACTTCATCGACCCGTCATCAAGGGCACGTCCCAATTTCTACTGCCATCTGTCGAATCACGAAGACAAAGGGATTATGGCCTGGACCATCCTGAAATACCGTGAATCGCGACCGGCAGCACCACGCAGCCACACCTAAAACAACCCTGATATTCGAAAATTCCGTGACCGCGCTTGAGCGCGATGTCCGCGGAAGTGTCGATGTTTCGACCCGGCTATGCGATTGGATCCCAGTGCAATAGTCATTTCACTCGCTGTTGCTGGCAGTTGGATTGCAAACGGCGCAGTTGTTCTTCTCTCAAACTTCCAGAAGGTGAATGACAATGAATCAGCATCCTTTGGTTCAATCGACGTTCTTCGGTGGCCGGGCCAATTCAACTCGCGTTGTGCTGGTGGCAGTTTTGATTGCGATGACGCATCCGCTCGGCCATGCACAGAAGTCAACCGCTCCACCAGAAATGGCGCCCACTTCTTCGATTACCACCAACGATCGGTTCGGTGGCAACCAGACATCATCAATCCGAGGAGCGGGGGATCAGGAGGCAACCAGTCGGTGCAGCTTGCGAGTACCTGCCGCATTACGCGAACTCCCAGCGAAAGCCGACGATGCGATCACGATGGATGCACCCGGGTTCTACACGCCTTTATCGGCCCGTTGCAAGTTCGACCTGTTTCTCAGGCAAACGTATTCCCCGTACACATTCGTTTCGGCGGGTTTTCAGGCAACCATCGACCAAGCCGAGTGGCAGTGGCCCCACTACGGCGGAGGAATGCAGGGTTGGGGCAAGCGATTCGGGGCGACGCTGGCGGATACGGAATCGCGGAGGTTTATCCAGACCTTCGCTCTGTCGACGATCTTGCATCAGGATCCCCGATATTTCCCATCGCGTCAGAGAGCCTTCATTTCCCGCGTATTCTATGCTGCAACCAGGGTCACGATAACTAGGGACGATAGCGGCCGTGAGACGTTCAATAGCTCCGAGTTTCTGGGCGCTCTGTTCGCCAGTGCGCTCCAAAACAGCTACTACCCGAGACAAGACCGAAATCTCGGGGAAACCATGAACCGTTTTGGCGGCGCCCTTGGCTCGGATGCAATAGGAAATCTTCTACACGAATTCACCCCTGACATGAAGCGTCTTTTCCGCAAACATGCACCGAAGAGAATCCTCAGAATCTGTTACAGGCTTCCGATCCCTGCCGAAGATAAACCATAGTCCCGCTGGTCTCCGTTCAACGCCAACAGGAATCTGTCGACATGCGGACGCTGTGTCCGCCACGGGACGCCCACCTGAACTTCGTATGGTCGTCCCAACCAATCCGTTGATCCCAGCCTGCTGAAAACAAACACCCAAGCCAGCGGCAGCGGATTGGAGCGTGGCGTGCCTTTTTGTAGGTAGCAAAGGGAACTCTTATGTGGATTGTTCGACTCGCTTTACGACGCCCTTACACATTTGTGGTGCTGTCCATCCTCATCCTGATCATGGGTGGACTTGCGATTCTTCGCACCCCCACCGACATTTTTCCGAACATTGACATTCCGGTGGTCAGCATCATCTGGAACTACAACGGCCTCGTCCCGCAGGACATGAGCGACCGCATCGTCACCATTACGGAGCGGAATCTTACCACCACTGTCGACAATATCGAACACATCGAGTCGCAGTCGCTCTATGGGATCGCGGTGGTCAAGGTGTTCTTGCAGCCGACAGCGAACCTGCAACAAGGGATTGCGCAGATTACGGCGGTTTCGCAGACCCAACTCAGGCAGTTGCCGGCCGGATCGACGCCGCCGCTGATCATCGCGTATAGCGCGTCGAGTGTCCCGGTTCTACAGTTGGCCCTGTCCGGCCAAAACCTGTCGGAGCAAGAACTCAATGACTATGGCTTGAACTTCATTCGGACGCAGATCATCACGGTTCCCGGCGTCTCGGTGCCCTATCCTTACGGCGGCAAACAGCGCCAGGTGCAAGTGGATCTGAATACGACTGCGTTGCAGTCGAAGGGACTATCCGCGCTGGATGTGGTGAACGCGGTCAGCGTGCAAAACCTCATTCTCCCCACAGGAACTTCCAAGATCGGTTCCAGAGAATACGACGTATCGATTCCCAACGCAGCGCCGCAGACGATTGCTGACCTGAACCGGATTCCGATCAAGACGATCGGAAGCACCACGATCTATATGAAAGACGTTGCGTGGGTGCGGGACGGCTTTCCTCCGCAGACGAACATCGTGAAGGTCAACGGGCAGCGCTCGGTATTGCTGACCATTCAAAAGGCGGGGAATGCGTCGACCCTGGACGTGATCTCGGGCATCAAGCACTTGTTGCCGCAGATCGCAACGACGGTCCCACCCCAATTGAAAATGACGCCGCTGGCAGACCAGTCGATTTTTGTTCGTGGCGCCATTAGTGGAGTGGTCAGGGAAACATTGATTGCCGCGTGCCTGACCTCGTTCATGATTCTTACGTTCCTGGGCAGCTGGCGGAGCACCGTGATAATCGCGACCTCGATCCCTTTGGCGATTCTCAGCTCCATTATTGTGCTCAGTGCCATTGGACAGACCATCAACATCATGACACTGGGTGGACTCGCTCTGGCAGTCGGCATCCTGGTGGACGACGCCACGGTCGAGGTCGAGAACATAAATCGGAATCACGAAGCCGAGCCAGAGAAAGACATGGACGAGGTGGTGCTCGAGAGTGCATCGCAAATTGCGACACCTGCCTTCGTCTCTACCCTCTCGATCTGCATCGTCTTTGCTCCGATGTTCCTGCTTTCCGGTGTAGCTCGATACCTGTTTGTACCGCTGGCTGAAGCGGTGGTCTTCGCCATGTTGGCTTCGTATTTCCTTTCACGGACCATCGTTCCGACCATGGCGAAGTATTTACTGCGGGGAGAGAAAAAGCAAGCTGACACGAGCCGCAATGTGTTCGCTCGCTGGCAGAAGCGTTTTGAGGAGGCCTTCGAAAAATTTCGCGACAGCTATCGCAGAGTGCTTGAAAGTTGTCTTCATCACCGCCGCGCGTTCCTGATTGCGTTCTTTGTCGCGTGCCTCGGTTCGCTGGCGATCTTGATTCCATGGCTGGGCCAGGATTTCTTTCCCAGCGTTGACAGCGGCACTTTCAAGCTTCACATGCGGGCTCCAACGGGGATGCGTATTGAAGAGACCGCCAACCTGTGCGATTTAGTCGAGCAATCGATTCGAAAGCAGATTCCAGCTGCTGAAGTCCAGAGCGTCATCGACAACATCGGCCTGCCCTACAGCGGGATCAACCTTTCTTACAGCAACTCGGCTCCTGTCGGTTCATCGGATGCCGACATTCTTGTGACGCTGTCCGCCAAACACCATCCCACGGACAATTACATTCACCAGCTTCGTATGACACTGCCAAAACAGTTTCCTGGCGCTTCATTCGCTTTTCTGCCTGCTGATATGGTCGGACAGATTCTCAATTTTGGGTTGCCCGCTCCTATCGATGTTCAGGTAGTCGGGAACGACCTGCAGGGAAACCGGACCTACGCAAACGAACTGCTGGCAAGAATGAGGTATGCTTCCGGAACAACCGACTTGCGGATTCAGCAGCCTTTCGACGAGCCGTATCTCCGCCTGAGAGTTGAACGGACGAAAGCAGAGCAGCTTGGTTTCACCGCGCACGATGTTGCACAAAACCTCCTAGTGTCTCTGAGTGGCAGCTTCCAGACTTCGCCTTCCTTCTGGCTCGACCCGAAGAATCATGTCAGCTATCAGATCGCTACCCAGACTCCGCAATATCGCACCGACACGCTGCAGGGTGTAGAGAACATTCCGATCACAGGTACGGATCCGACGGCTCCGCCATCGCTCATGGCCAGTCTTGTGTCCACCCAGCGAGGAGCGGGCATGGCGGTAGTTTCTGACTATAACGTTGCGCCGGTAATCGATATTTACGGTTCGGTCGCTGGTCGCGACCTGGGTGGCGTGTCGGGAGACATTAACAAGATCATCGACGCCACGCGCCAGCAATTACCGCGAGGTTCTCGAGTGGTTGTCCGGGGGCAGGTGCAGACGATGCGGGCGTCCTACATCGGCCTTTTGAGCGGGCTGGTGTTCTCGATCGTGCTGGTTTATCTGCTGATCGTGGTTAACTTCCAATCGTGGCTCGACCCTTTCATCATGATTTCCGCGCTGCCCGCGGCACTTGCCGGGATTGCCTGGTTCCTGTTTCTAACCCACACCACCCTCAGTGTGCCGGCGCTCATGGGAGCCATCATGTGCATGGGCGTCGCAACTTCAAACAGCATTTTGGTGGTGAGTTTTGCCACCGAAAAAATGGCGGAAGGAATGGACTCGATCGGCGCGGCACTGGAGGCAGGCTTCACGCGCTTTCGTCCCGTGTTAATGACTGCGCTGGCCATGATTATCGGCATGGTGCCTATGGCGCTCGGACTCGGGGATGGCGGTGAACAAAATGCTCCCCTGGGCCGGGCGGTCATTGGTGGACTGATTTTCGCAACAGTTTCGACGCTGCTTTTCGTGCCGGCATTTTTCAGCGTCCTGCGCGGTTCGCGCCGGCATGCAGCTCAAATGGAACAAAAATAATAGACAAAAGTTGTAAGGAGTTATTTATGCCTCAAACTGAAGACACGAAACAGATTGGCGAATCGACGCTTCCTCCAAATGACGCGGCAGCGCTAAAACGGTCGCCCAAACATTGGCTGGGCCTGACGATTGCCTTGGTTGTGGTTGTCGGCCTGTTGTCATCAGGTATCTGGTCCCGAGTCAAGGCCCGCACCGCTCTAAACGCTGAGACCGCGCAAGCGGCGCTGCCGGCGGTGTCAGTGGTTTCGCCCAAACAAACTGCACTCGCCGACGAAATCATTCTTCCCGGCAATGTGCAACCATTCATCACCTCACCTATCTATGCCCGCACTAATGGTTACCTGAAGAAGTGGAATTTCGATATTGGGGCGCATGTGAAGCAGGGACAATTGCTCGCCGTGATCGAGACGCCAGAAGTAGATCAGCAGCTTCAGCAAGCCCGAAGCAACCTGTTGACCGCGCAGGCGAATCTCGAACTCGCATCCATCACCAAAGCTCGGTATCAGGGGCTTTTGAAGAGCAATGCTGTCTCCCAGCAGGACGTTGACAACGCTGTCGGTACATACAACGCAAATAAAGCAACTGTCGAAGCAGATAGAGCAGCTGTAGAGCAGTACTCGGCTATGGTTTCTTTCGAAAAGATATACGCTCCGTTCGACGGTGTGGTTACAGCGCGCAACACCGATATCGGCGACCTTATCAATTCCGGAAGCGCCGGCGGGACGAAAACCGACCTTTTTCATATCTCTCAACCGGGAAAGTTGCGAGTGTACGTAAACGTCCCAGAGGAATACTCGCAAGGGGTCAAAGTCGGGATGACGGCGGATCTCAGTCTGGCTGAGTTTCCGGGGCGCACATTTCAGGGACAGCTGGTGCGCACTGCCGAGGACATCAACCTGACGACCCGCACGTTGCTGATTGAAATCGACGTGGACAATCCTACCGGCACTCTGCTCACGGGTTCGTACGCGGAAGTTCATTTGGCGGTTCCGACGCGAGCATCTACTTTCCGTATACCGGTAAATACTTTGTTATTCCGGTCGGAGGGCATGCGTGTGGGCGTCGTGAAAGGCGGGAAAGTGGTGCTTACCGCCGTGACTCCAGGGCACGACTTCGGCAATGAGATAGAGATCGTCGCCGGGCTCACGCCTCAGGATCAGGTCATCGTCAATCCGCCCGACTCAATCATTTCCGGACAGGCGGTGCAAGTGGTTCAGGCAACATTGCCGGGAGACATCAAGTGAAAATATCTCAAGCAATGATTTTCTCTGAACAACCGCAGCGAGCTACTCAGTTGATTCTGCTTGCGCTCGTGCTCGGGTTAACTGGATGCGCGGTCGGTCCCAAGTATCACCCTCCTGTGGTGCAGGCTCCGCCCGCATATAAAGAAGTAGGGGACTGGAAACCCGCGCAGCCAAATGACCAGAATCTTGGGGGTGACTGGTGGACCATCTTTCATGATCCGCAGCTCGATGCGCTCGAGCAGCAGATCAATGTAGGCAACCAAAACCTCAAGGCAGCCGAGGCGCAGTTCCAGCAGGCACGGGCAGCTCTGCGCTACAACCGGGCGGACTATTATCCGACGGTGACGGCCGGACCTTCGGCGACCCGGACGCGAATTTCGGCACATCGTCCGCCCCCGAATTCGATTTTTAACGGAATCACTGAGAACGACTTCGTGTTGCCAGTCGACGTTTCCTACCAGGCGGACGTCTGGGGACGCGTTCGGAAAAACGTGGAATCCTATCGAGAACAAGCACAGGCCAGCGCGGCGGACCTGGCCACGGTCAACTTGAGCATGCACGCCGACTTGGCCATTGATTACTTTCAGGCCCGCAGCCTGGACGCCGAAGAACAGCTCCTGAATTCCACCGTTACCCAGTATGAGCAGGCCCTCCAGTTGACCCAGAGCCGTTTCGAAGGAGGAATTGCGTCGGAAGTAGAAGTCGAGCAGGCAAAGACCCAACTGCAAACGACCCGGGCGCAGGCGATTGATGTGGGCGTGGCTCGAGCACAATTCGAACACGCGGTTGCAATTCTCATCGGGAAGCCTCCTGCCGAGTTCAGTCTTCCACCGCTGCCTCTGACTGCACCGCCTCCACATATTCCTCTCTCAGTGCCGTCAGAATTGTTGGAACGACGCCCGGACATTGCAGCCGCAGAGAGGCGCGTAGCGTCCGCCAATGCGCAGATCGGGGTTGCGAAATCGGCCTACTACCCGACTATCAGTTTGGGCGCCACGGGAGGGTTTGAAAGCTCCAGCATTACCACGCTACTCAATGGGCCGAGCGGGCTATGGTCTCTTGGACTGTCGGCCGTCGGAACGCTGTTCGACGGAGGGAGACGCCACGCGCTCACCGACCAGGCGCGTGCGGCTTATGACTTTCAAGTCGCCAGCTATCGTGAGAGCGTGCTGGGCGGGTTTCAACAGGTGGAAGACAATCTGGCGGCTGTAAGAATCCTAGAAAATGAAGCCAAAGTTCAGGATGAAGCGGTCACGGCGGCGCAGAACTCGCTAAACCTTTCGATCACTCGATACAAAGGTGGGGTGACAAGTTATCTCGAGGTGATCACCGCACAAAGCGCCGCGCTTACCGATGAAGTCACGGCGGTCAATATCCTGGGGCGTCGCATGGCGAACACAGTTTTGCTGATTCAGGCTCTCGGCGGTGGATGGGACCGATCGAGTTTACCCGAACGACCAGAATGCTGCGGCAAGCTGGAGAGCAACAACGGCAATTAAGCGAGTAACACATAGTGTTCAGGGCAATGCGATACCGGCGACGTGGTTTTGAAGCGTAACCCAGATGTTGGATCTGAAATGTGGACCACGGAAGGTCCAACTGACAGCAAACTGACAGTGGCTACCTATGACAGCTCGGTTGAAAAAATGTCAGCCATCAACTAAGCTGCATTCTGGCTCGCAGTTGAGTAATTGCCGGGATGGCGGAACTGGCAGACGCAGCGGACTCAAAATCCGCCGGGCTTCGGCCCTTGGGGGTTCAAGTCCCCCTCCCGGCACCAAGGTATTAGCTCTAGCCGTGGAAAGTGCGCAAAACGTTGATCGCGCGACGAGTCAACAAGCACCATGCCGGCAACTTCGTGAGGATGGAGCACCGCGAAACATCGCACCAGGATTTCACCAAGAGAGTGTCCAACCAGAATGTACGGCGGCTGCACACCAGCAGCTCCCAAAGCGGCGGCCAGTTCATTTGCGATCTCCGTATCTGCGGGGTCCAGAAAGATTCACTCCACGCGTAACGGGCGCGATCATACGACCACACACGAATAAATTGTGAGACATCCGGCTGTACAATCCAATCCAGCTGCCAAACCATGCCCAATTCCTGGCCCTAGGGTAGCTTTATCGCCAGGCCTGTCTGTCCGAGCGGGAGTTTCGCCGACGACTCATTACGGACTTTAAGGTTGGCGGCGTCATCGTCTCTAGCTTCGATCCCGGCAGCCGTCATACCCAGCCCGCCTCCCTGAGCGAAGAGGGTCACGCAAATCAGTCCGATCAGCAGTGTGCCCGTAGAACCTCATACAATGCACCACACCCTCCGCGATGCGTCGACAAACCATCGTGGTAGCGGAAAATCTCCGGGCAGCCGTCGGGGGGTCTGCCGCGGCTACCCAGAGTTCGAACTTGATCACCGCGGTAGGCTAGTACTGGCTGGGGGACTTGTCATCATGCTTCATGCTGTCGTCATGCTTCATATTGTCGTCCTGCTTCATCATCTTGTCTTTCTTCTTCTTGTTTTTCTTCAACTTCTTGTCGTTCTTTGTATCATCTTGTTTCATGCTGTCGTCTTGTTTCATGCCGTCGTCATGTTTCATCTGGTCTGTTTGGGACTGGTCCTGCTTCATGCTGTCGTTCGATTGAGCAAAAGCGGCAAGCGACAGTGAGAGCAAACACATTGCCATCAACTTGTAGATCATCTTGTTCATACTTTTCTCCTATTTCTCGCATTTAACTTTTATGCCGACACAACTGGCCTTGCACATGAGACGGTCATAACCCGGAAAAGTTACACGGCGATCTCCCGATCAACCCCCGCGCCGAAGCGTTCAATGGGCACCCCGGGAACAATCAAAATATTTCCTGATGCGAGGAATAATTTCGAGATCTTTCAGTTTTCGCTCCGAGCGATGGCGCCGCAGTCCTCAGACGCAAAGGTTTCAATATTTTGACAAGGCTCTGACAAGTACAACCCACGGTCCGGCTAAGGTCACTTCGTTCTTTCTTGTAAGTCAAATCCAAGGCCAATGGCCACCAATGAGGAAGTAGCGAATGAACTTCATACCGCAGCCACTCAAGGCAGTAACAATGGCAGTACTGATCATGCTCGGACTGAACTTTGGTCCCCAACTTAACGCTCAGCAGGGTGCACTCTCTATTTGGCAGATTCAACATCCTCCTTTTTCCAAAACGATCGGATTGGAATTGAATGCCATCTCCGCGCAATCAGATCAGAACGTTTGGGCCGTAGGAAATGGCTCGGCCCACTGGGATGGCAACGCCTGGAGTTATCTACCCATCGTTCGGCACGACAGCTTGAATCTTGTGGGGGTTGCGGCGCTCGCGTCAAACAACGTCTGGGGCGTCGGTTCCTTCGTCAATGCGGGCGGAAGATCGGTTGAGGCGGTCGAGCAGTTTGATGGTCAGGCCTGGCACGTGATTCGTGATGTGAACCTGATCGGACGGAACCTCGGGGGGGTGGTTGGCTCCGAAGCACTCACTTCCATTTCCGCCCTCGGTCCCAACGATATTTGGGCGGCCGGATACATTGGCATCGAACCTCCTTGCGACTGCATTGTGCCCTTCATCGAACACTTCGACGGAACTCAGTGGAAACTCTCGGGCGTGTTGCTGAACAACAATAGCCCTGACAACTTTCAGTTTTTGCAGGGGATCAGCGCAATCTCAGATTCCGACGTTTGGGCAGTTGGATATGAGAGCTTGAATGGAGCACTAAACGGTGCTGCGCAAATTTTCCATTTTGACGGCACCCGCTGGACTCTAGCCGCTTCCCCGAGTGGGCCGACGGCGCGCTTCAATGCCGTTACCGCCATCGCCAGCGACAATGTCTGGGCAGTCGGAGTGAACAATCAGCAAACCTTGATTGCACATTTTGATGGCAAACAATGGCAGACAGTCGCCAGCCCGAACACCAAAGACATCAACAATATTCTGTCGGGAATTTCCGCCGTATCGCCCACCAGCGTTTGGGCTGTCGGACAACACTTCCAGGGTTTCGGTACGGGAAAAGTATTGGTTCTGCATTTTGATGGTTCTCACTGGAGCATCAATCCCGCTCCCTCCCAACCCGGCAGCGACATCACCGTTCTGTCCTCCGCCTCCAGTCTCCCTTCTGGTCAAGTCTGGCTTGCTGGTAACTTTAGCAGCCTCCAGCTTCCGCCATTACGGCCTTTCATTCTGTTCACCGATCAAGGTCGCTAACCGGTGTTGGGGAGGATGGGGACGATCGATCCATCCTCCCCAAGTGCTGCCACTCAGTATGCGATTTGTGTTCTCAATTCCGGCACCGCAGCCAAGTGGGATTCGCACAGATGGCTGTCTTCAGCAAATAGACCATCGTCAACGCGATGTCCAGCGCTTCGGCAGACGTATCGTGTTTCCTGGTAGCAGAAGAGACAGTTGGAGGGTCGTGGGAAATCGCGCGATCTAGAACCTGCGATGAGTGCGGAATTCCGGCATTTAGGAAAAAGCCAGCGCCCAGAATGGGCAGAAGCTCTGCGTGGGCGTAGTGACCGCTCCCAGCATGCGGCAAAGAAAAATCAAACCTCAGGACCCAAAACTTTACGGTGTCGCTTTGAACAAGTTCGATAGATTATTAATATCGGCAGCGCTCGCGTCGCCGATTACAAAATAGCGAAGACCGCCTTGACTCCATGTTTCCATATTAAATGACGGTTTCTTCGGCGAAATAAAATCCCCGCCCAATCCGGCTGTCAGTGACCGCTCTTGAAACACTAACACCGAAATATGATGTTTCCGAACATCGTAGATCAGATGCGCGCCCGGCGTTTGGCCCAGAAAGGTCATCCGGCCTCCAAGCAGGGAGAAATCGGAGTTCTGCAGCTCCGGCAAATCGAACGCGAAGGGGATCTTTCCCTGGAACCATGGCTTCACTGTGTGCCGATCTGTGGAGACCACATCGACCGGCGATGAGCTTGCCAATGTGGCGACATGCAGGTCTGCGATTTCGCTGTAAGCTTGCTCGCCGCGCGTTCGCTGGATGCCCAGGTAGGCCGAAAGCGAACTCGCGACCACCACCAGCGATAGCGCTGCCGCCAACATCCACGTTAGACTGAGACTGCGGCGCGCTTTTGGTGCAATCGACATTCGCACCCGACGCCGAAAGTCAGATGTCGGAGCAAACCGTTTCCCCGCGGCCTGAATGCTGCGTTTCATCTGCACCCGTGCCAGAGCATCTCCTGCGCAGGAGGGGCAGTTACGCACATGGACGTCGAAGTTGCGCATCTCCGTCTCCGCGACCTCTCCGTCGAGATAAATATCGAGTTTTGTCCTCCAAGACTCACAAACCATGGTTCATCTCCCTAGCCGTTGCCACCGTCGTTGATTCCTGCAACCGCGGCCGCAGACGGTCGCGTAAGGTTCGCCTCGCCCGCGATAACCGCGACATCACTGTGCCTATGGGAACCGAAAGTGCTTCAGAAATCTCCTGATACGACATCTCCTCCACTTCACATAAAAGAAGGACTTCCCGGGAATAGACTGGCAGGTCATCTATAGCGCTCTGCAGCACTTCCTGGTTCATCCGCTCAAATAGCAGCGATTCCGGCGTGTCACGCTCAACTGCTAGTTCAGGTCCATCCTCCTCGGCATCAAGAGGTACGGTCATGGTAACTTTCAACCCAGTGCGAGAGGTCAAGAACGCGTTACGCAAGATGCGATACATCCAGGCTCGAAAATTGGTCCCCAGCCGGAAAGACGCGAATCCTTTCAACGCCTTAGCGTAGGTTTCCTGCACCAAGTCTTCGGCTTCTTCGCGATTCCGGGTCAGCCAATGGGCGAAGTTGTACAACTGATCGAAGAGTGGCATAGCCAGTTCTTCGAACGAATCGGATTGAAGGTTCGATCCTGACACGTCCATCGAATAGAACATCGGAATCGCGGTTTTATTCCCTTCAAAACAACAAATTCTTAAGTGAAGCGAGGCTCAGGCAGTAGCAAGACAAACACCCAATGTATGGCAATCACTTCTCGTGGCTCCATAAGAACTCCTTCGCGGTCACGATCACTGCGTAAGAACCAGTTCCTACAGTCGATATTCCATTGAGGTCGAATCAGTCTCTCCCACTCCACAATCTGCGCGCCGGAATACGCGATCGGAATAAAAGATCAGAGAGTCGGTTATCCACGATGAGACTCATTTCGTAAGACGATGAACGTCGTGGCGGCAGAGCCCCGGTAACCTCCGGAGAAGTTCTAGAGAGGCAGAATGATGGTGAATCCTTTCGATCTCAAGACGGCAGCTTTGGCCAAGCACGCGCAACATGTTGTGCTTATCCACTTCCCGATCGCGCTTTTTATTTCGGCCGTAGGTTTCGACCTGCTGGCGCAATGGAAAAAGGGCCGTGGGCTGGCGGACGCGGCATATTACAACCTGGTCGTGGCGGCGATTTCAACGTTGCCCGTCCTCGCCACCGGCGTTCTCGCGTGGCGGTTTCAACTCGAGGGGCAAAAGGTGAAAGGCATTCTCTTGCTGCACCTCGTATTTGCCTGCGTCTCGACCCTTCTGGTATGGCTGGTGTGGTGGGTGCATCGTCGCGCGCGGCGATTGAATACGGTCTTGCCGGGTTACCGTTTGGCGCTTGAGTTTCTGGGCGTCGCCCTCGTCGCGTTGACCAGTCACCTGGGCGGCTTTCTGAGTGGCGTGAACATGCCTGGCTAGGTGGAGCCGTGTTGAAAGGACGTCCTTAGGCTCAAAGAGTCCTGATTTTCTCTCGCGCTTGTCGCAGCAAATGGGGCGGCGACGAATCCCATCGAGCCCTTGCGTCAGCAAGGTTCTTCACTGTGAGCTACACGCGAAAATCGGACGCGGCAAACCGCGATTAGCGAAACAAACTGGAATGAATGCCTCAGTTGCAAGTTATCAAGACTGACAGGCGGCTAAATCCGTCGCTGTAAACCTAAAAATCCGAAATAAGAAAGGAATAAGCAATGAAGATACGAACTATTCATACGATCGCGGGACTACTAACAATTTGCTTCGCATTCGGCGTTACCTCCGCACGAGCCCAGGCCGGCAGCCTGGACACAAGCTTCGGCTCGAGTGGAACCGTCACAACCAGTTTCGCCGATGGCGTCGCAGGTGTCGGAGCCTTCGAACAGTCTAACGGCGAAATCGTGGCGGTCGTTCAGGCCAATTTCGTTAACCAGGTAGGCACTGGAGTTGGTTTGGTGCGCTATACCTCTACCGGCGAGTTGGACACAACCTTTGGGACGAATGGAATCACGCTCACCACATTCGCTGGCATTGCCTTTGACCCGTCTGGGTTTGCCGTGCAACCGAATGGCGACTTCCTGGTTGGAGGGGTAGTCACGAACAAGGCAGGTCTACATGGGTTCGGCCTGGCGCGTTACACCTCCAACGGCGTTCTGGATACAGCCTTCGGAACCAACGGCCTCGTGGCCACCAAAGTTGGTACCCGGTCTGATGCCCCCAGCGCGCTGCTACTACAACCCAACGGCAAAATCGTGATGGGCGGCTTCGAAGTTGCCGGGGGACAGGGGCTTCCGGGGATGACGTCACTGGTGAGGTACAACGCCAATGGCAGCCTGGACACAACGTTTGGCAAGGGCGGAATCTCGCTGGCGAGGGTGGCATTCTTAGGGCCTGAGACGCTGGCGCTGCTTTCGAACGGTGACTATCTGGCCGTGGGGCAGGACGCAGATTCTAATACGGGCCTAGTCGCGGAGTTCAGCTCCCAGGGAGTTCTGCTGCCCAATGTAACGACCGCAAAAGTTGTGGCGGGCCTCACGTCATCACAGAGCGCAGTTCCCAATGTTCTGTTCCAGTCCCCTACTATTTTCCAGCCAAACGGCGACTATGTTGTAGTCACGACGAGTTGCACCTTTCACTCGGAGTGTCGCGGCACGAAATTCGCCGTGAATCGTTTTCTCGAAACAGGGAAGACGGATACAACCTTCGACGCCGTCGTCGAATCGTTCGACCCGACACAGACAACGTCGGTGGCTCAGACCGTCGCTCTGCAGGCGAATGGGCAAATCGTGGTGGGCGGCCTTATCAACCAAGACTCGCCAATTTTCGGTGGCTTGGTCCGGCTCGATAGCAACGGCAAGGTGGATACTACCTTCGGCACCGTCGACTCGTTTGGCATCTGCTGCTCGGTGACGAGTGACCAGACGTTCTCCGGCCTGCTGATCCAGACAGATGGAAAGATTGTTGCCATCGGCGGGCTCGATGGAAATCTCGCAGTGGCACGGTACCTGGCCAATTAGCACAGGGGGCCGAGCAAATGTTCCTACATCAAAACATTTGCTCGGTCTGACCTTTCTCTTCGTACCTGGAATAAAAGCGACTTCGTTTCAGTTGTTAAGTCTTGATTTACGCGAGCATCATTCTTTAAATTCTAAGGAGAAATTGTGAAACGCACATTTAGCGCAATAATACTTCTCGGGCTGACCATCGCCATATTTCAGGGTGCGCCGGCATATGCACAATCCGTGGCGTCCTCGATTTTCCAGGTCGTCCCAACCCCGAATCAAAACAGCATCAACAACCAACTTTTCGCAGCAGCGGCATCTTCTCCGAACGATATTTGGGCGGTAGGACACACCGTGATCCACTTTGATGGCAACGAGTGGTCCGTGGTTCCAGCGCCGGGCGTCGGGGATGGCAACCTTAGCAACGGCTTGCTGGGCATCGTGGATATTTCTCCGACTTTGGCTTGGGCAGTGGGCAACGTGAGTCAAGTGGGTCATCACTTGATGCCCCCACAGCAAGTGATCGAGCAGTGGAACGGAACCAAGTGGAATGTTTTCCCAGGGCCTAAGTTTCCTCCTAACTCTCAAGCGATCCTGGCGGCCATCACCTCGACCTCGGCAAATGACATTTGGGCAGTCGGTGAGTTTGGAGAAGGCCAGTTTGCCTTCGAGCTCTTCGAACACTTCGACGGCACCGCATGGACAGCGAAAGTCATACAGGTGAAAAACGGTCAGGAAATGTTCGGCGTGTCCGCCGATGCCCCCAACGATGCCTGGGCAGTGGGACAACAGTCTGGGGACCCCATTAAGACCTTCGCGACGCACTGGGACGGGACGAACTGGACGAGCGTGAAAACTCCTAACGTAGGCACGGGAAATGGTCACTTGAACGCCGTGCTGGCGCTGGCGCCGAACAATGTGTGGGCGGTTGGCCTTTCCACGCCAACGGGGGCGCAGCAGTCAGCCACGCAGACCCTGATCGAACACTTCGACGGCAAGAGTTGGTCGGTAGTGCCGAGCCCGAATGTTGGAACTGGTGACTTTCAATCGAACCAGTTGCTGGGATTGACGGCGAACTCGCCGGACGACATTTGGGCGTTTGGTTCGTTCATCTCGCCTGACGGCTTGCGAACTATGACACTGGTTTTGCACTGGGACGGGACCAGTTGGACGATTGTCTCCAGCCCCGATCCCACGAAGGGCTTCCTCGATGATGGGCTGAGCTCCGGAGTTGTTCCGTCTCCAGGGAACGTTTGGATTTTCGGGAGCGCGGAGGAGGGACGAGGCATTGGCTTTGGAACTTTGGCCCTCCATACGACGACAGGAGCAGACTCCAGCTACTAGTTTCTCCTGACGAGTTGCCGCGGCGGCCCCCCTGGGAATGCCCGCCGCGGCATTTCGGTGTTTCTCTTTTCAGACGCCGCTCGATTCATTGCGGAAGACCAATGCGGCGCACCAACTCCTGAAAGCGCGGATCAGAGCGTAGCGGATCGAAGCCGGGGCGCAGCAGAACGCCAGGATTAAATCGCTCTTCATAACTCTTCTCAAGCCAGTTCATGGCTTGATCATTATTTCCCAAAGCCGCATAGATCACAGCGAGTTCTGAGGAATGCGGATCGCCGGAGGCCGAGCGCTTCTTGAGATCGCTCAATTGCTCCATTGCCGCTGCCTTCTGTCCCGATGCAGCATAAGCGCGCGCTAGATTGGCGGTGAACGTCGGGCTGCCACCGGAAAGCTGGATCGCCCTTTGGATTTCCGCAATTGCTTCCCCAAACATACGTTTTTCGAGATACCCCTGACCCATCTGGTTATGAGCTAGAGCAAAATTGGCATCCATCTCGAGGGTCTTGCGGCTCTGTTGTATCGATTCGTCAGGAAGGTGCGCGATCAGAAGAAGCTCCGCCAAATCTGCATTGATAATGAGGGAGAGTGGATCCAGGTTCTCCGCCTTTCTCATTTCGGCGATGGCCTCACTGTTCCGTCCTACCAGGCTCAAGTGCCAGGAATACCAATGGTGAGCGGTCGCGTAGCCCGGGTTGAGTTCGATTGCACGCCGGAATTCCTTCTCGGCGGATCCGAAATCCCAATCGAAGCCCTCTAGGCAGAATGCCAGTGAATTGTGCGCTTCGCTGAGGCTGTCGTCCAGTTCCAGCGCTTTCATGGCCGCGGCCTTGGCTTTGGGCAGCGCTTCCTTCGGCGTCATCACTGCATATTGCCAGTCTCCCAACAGAGCATAAGTATCGGCCAGACCCGAATAGGCTTGGGCGTATTTCGGATCTTCTTCGATTGCCTGGTTGAAATAAGCCAATGCAACCTTCAAGCCATTCGCGGTTCGCTTATTCCAGAAAAAGCGCCCTTTAAGGTAGGATTCGTAAGCTTCGGGATTAACGAGCTTGACGTTCTTCAGCGCAGCTTGTTCCTGCGGATTTAGCTTGATCCGAATCTGCTCTGCAATGGCGGCAGCTACCTTATTTTGGAGCGCCAGCGTGTCGCGCACATTTCCCTCGTAACTCTCCGCCCACAGATGCTTGTCGTCCGCCGCCTGGATCAACTGCGCCGTGATTCGAACCTGGTCGCCCGATCTGAGCACGGTGCCTTCCACCACCGCGTCCACGTTCAATTCCCGAGCGATCTGCGGGAGTGGCTTGCGCGCCCCCTTGTACACCATTGCGGAGGTGCGGGAGATCACCCGTAATGCGCTAATGTGTGCCAAATCGGTAATCAGCTCGTCGGTCATGCCATCAGCGAAGTAATCCTGCGAAGCTTCGCCTGACAGGTTATCGAGCGGAAGCACCACCAAGGAGCGGATGCCTGTCGGCGTATGGCTGCGGGAACGAAATAGCCAGACGGCAAAGGTCCCTAGAATCAGGATGAGTGCCAAAGCGGCGATGATCTCGCGCTTCGGCCGCAACCGGCGTTTGTACGCAACTGCCAACTCGGCGCCGGGGGGATGCGTAGGCGCGGCGATGGGCAGTTCTCCGGCAGCCGGTTCTGGCCTTTTCGTGCGCCCCTCGACCTCGATAACCGAAACCTCAGCAATAAAGCGATAGCCACGCTTGGGAAGGGTCTCGATGTAACGCGGATTATCCGCAGAATCCCCTAAGGCACTCCGAAGCTTCGCGATTGCGATATTGACGGCCTGGTCGAAATCCCCAAAACTCTCGTCGGGCCAGACTCGGCTGCGCAATTCCTCCCTTGTGACGACTTCGCCGGGGCGCTCCAGCAAAAACTCCAGCAGCTTCATCGGCTGCTGCTGGACTCTGATTCTGACTCCCGCCTTGCGGACTTCGCCTGACTGCAAAGAAACCTCAAAGGTTCCGAATCGCACGATAGAGGCGGGACGAGGGGATTCCATGTTGGATTTGGGCTCAGCAAGGCAGTCTAGCACTTCCATGCCGAGGATATGTTTAGAGCTAACCCGTTTGCCATCAGTTGCTTGGTTGGCAATGAACAGGCTATGGGGAGAAAGCCTCGGGTGAATTGACGCCTGACGACTGCGGGGTCAGATTGGGCTGCGACCCGGTTTGAGACTGATTTGGAGGCGCACATGGGGCGTTTTGGATTTGGCTCACAAGGGATGGCGCTCCTCGGGGCCCCATCTTCACAAGTCGATCTATCGTTCGAAGATTTGGCCATGCCCCTGCTCGATTCTCTCCACAACTTCGCGCGCTGGATTACTCGCGATCCGAAAGACGCTGAGGATCTCGTGCAGGAAACCTACTTGAAGGCTTTGCGCGGTTTTGCCTCGTTTCAGCCCGGTACCAATTTCAGAGCCTGGATGTTTCGAATTCTCAAGAACACCTTTTTGAGTTCGCGCTCGAGGCTCGATCAGCGCATGACCGTTGCGATGGACTCCGAAGAAGAGGCCCGGTCGGGACTGGTCGTCGAGAACGAGACTCCCGAAACGATTCTAATGAAACGCTCTGATTCCGGCCTGCTGCAGAACGCCATCGAGAACTTGCCGGTACATCACCGGGAGGTACTCCTTCTTTGCGAAGTCGAGGAAATGTCCTACCGGGAGATCGCAGAGATACTGTCGATCCCGGCTGGAACTGTAATGTCACGTCTCTCGAGAGCCCGAAAAACGGTTCGCGATTCACTCCGTGACCGGTTAGCAACTCAAGGGCTCCAGGTTTCTTGAAGAGGCCGGTAGGACGTTCCCTAACCAGCCGCTGGCTGCTAATTCGCTTCGATTCTTGCGGGAATAAAAGCGACGCGGGCCAGTTATCTACCCAGAACGCTAAAACTACGGAGGGCAAATGCCGAAAAAGAAACAAGATTTCATCGATCAGAAGTTGCAAGACCTCAACAACGACGGAGTCGACCGTCGCGGGTTCCTGAAGTGCATGGCATGGGCGGGCACAGGTCTGGTCTGGACCTTGAGCGGAGGAATCCCGGTGTCCAGGGCGTTTGCCAAAGACCACGGCAAAGATGCCGGCAAGGGCGCGGACTTTAGCTTCGTGCAGATCAGCGACAGCCACATCGGCTTTAACAAGCCGGCCAACCCGGACGTCACCGCAACGCTGCAGACGGCAATCAACAAGATCAATGCCATGCCCCACAGCCCGGATTTCATCATTCACACCGGTGATCTGAGTCAGCTCTCGAAGCCGAGTGAGTTCGACACCCTGGACCAGGTATTAAAGGGAGCGTCGGCAAAACAGATTTTCTTTGTTCCGGGTGAGCACGACATGCTCTCCGACAACGGCCAGCAGTTTCTCGATCGCTATGGGAAGGACACAAAAGGTTCGGGATGGTACAGCTTCGATCACAAGGGTGTGCATTTCGTCGGTCTTGTAAATGTCGCCAATTTGAAAGCTGGAGGCATGGGATCGCTTGGCCACGAACAGCTCGAATGGCTTGAGGACGATCTCAAGGGCCGCACCGCCAGCACTCCGATTGTGCTGTTTGCCCATATTCCATTGTGGACGATCTACCCGGACTGGGGCTGGGGCACCGACGACAGTGAACAAGCCTTGTCGTACGTGAAGCGCTTCGGTTCTGTGACGGTGTTGAACGGCCATATTCACCAGATCATGCAGAAGATCGAGGGTAAGGTTTCATTCCACACCGCGATGTCGACTGCTTTCCCTCAACCTGCGCCGGGAACGGCTCCCTCAGCTGGACCGATGAAGGTGCCAGCCGACCAATTGCAACAGGTACTGGGCATCACCGATGTGAACTACGTGGTCAGTGGTCGCAGCCTGGCAATTGTCGATTCGCCACTCGGGGCGTAATCAGTTCAAGCAAGAGAATCAAACATTAGAAAAGGAAACGGAAAATGACGAAAAAGAATGCATGGGTTGCAGGTTTAGCGATCCCGGTAGTGGTTGCAACGCTGCTGCTATTTGTGGGGTCACCGAGTGTCCGGGCGACTGATCAGTCCTCGGCGGCGAACGGAGCGGTGAAAATCGATAACTTCGTGTTTGGGCCAAAGACGCTCACGGTGCCCGTCGGAGCAACCGTGACCTGGACAAACAGTGATGATATTCCACACACAACGGTCAGCACAGAGGGTGTGTTCAAGTCCAAAGTACTGGATACGGACGAAAAGTTTTCCTACACGTTTACCAAGGCTGGAACGTATCCCTACTACTGCACCATCCACCCCAAGATGACGGGCACGGTGGTGGTGCAGTAAGGCAGGATTCTTTTGGACGGCATGGCCAGTTTCTAACAGCGTCAACGCCTGCGCGAAAGGTGGCTCGAACGAATATGACCGCAATGTTGGCACAATTCGCCGGGAACACAGCGGCAAGCGGTGATCTGGATCTGGTCCATGCCGCCCAGAACGGGGACGTTACTGCATTCGAGCAATTGGTAAAGCGCCACGACCGCCAACTGCTTCGCATCGCCCAAAACGTCACCCATAACCTGGAAGACTCCCAGGATGTGGTTCAGGAGGCCTTCCTGAAGGCCTTCCGACACTTGGACCAATTCCGGGAGAAGTCCAAATTCTCAACCTGGCTGATTCGGATCACTATAAACGAGTCGTTCATGAAGGTGCGAAAGCAGCGCGGTGTGAAAGAAGTTTCCCTGGACAAGGATTTTGAGGAGGATGGAGACATACTCCCAATGGAGGTCACGGATTGGGCTCCCAATCCCGAACAACTCTGTGGGGCCTCCGAATTGCGAGACATACTGGTCAATAGCCTGCGAGAGCTGCGGCCGAGCTTGCGAACTGTTTTCGTGCTGCGAGACATTGAAGGGCTCTCAATAGATCAGACGACCGAAGTGCTGAACGTGAGCCACGCAACGGTGAAGGCGCGTCTATGGCGAGCTCGGTTGCAGCTCCGGGAACGGTTGAACAAGTACTTCAAAAAAGAAACAGGGTCTGCGCGAGTCGAGTTCAGGTTACACCATCGCATAACCCGGCCCTCGTCACATCCTCACCGGTTGTTGGTTAATCAGCCAAGCGTTACATGATCTCAAGAAAGCTGCCAGAAGCGCGACGGCTTTCTTTCGTGCTCGACGCGGATTTGACAATCAAATGACATCTCCTCCGCATCCCCCCGTTCGGAGCCACGTCTAACTCACATAGGTTGTCGAAAGCATTTGGCAACGGGGGCAGCGAAGCCCGTGTGGAATAAAGCTTTGCGATTTTTGGTCCTCAACAAGTAACGACCGTTAACGGTCTCACACGTGGCAAGCAAATGGTGTCGCTTTCCTTGGAAGGAAATATTATGCGGCGTTTCACGGGGTATCTGGGTGGATTTGTTCTCGGACTGAGTCTTACCTTTCTGGCTTTGGCCGCCCACGCGCAAGAGTCGGTTCGCATCAATGCAAGAATACCTTTCGATTTTGTTGTCGGGGATAAGCAACTGAAAGCTGGTGATTACGTCATTGAGTCCTCGCTCGACCACAAAGCGCTGCGATTTCGAAGCCAGAATGGGGATGTTCAACAACTGGCCCTCACCGTGCCAATCGAAACGAACAAGATTGGAAATCACGAACGGTTGATATTTCATCGTGACAGCGACAAATATTTCCTGTCGCAGGTCTGGTTCTCCGGAGACGAGGACGGTCGCGACCTTATTCCTGGAGTTCAAGAAAAGAATCTTGGAAAGAGCCCGTCAGGTGATCAGGCAATTGTTGGCCAGTGAAAAGCCTATCTTCCACGATTGGCGAGCTCCGCTTCCCTTCAATTTGTGAGATTCAGGGGGGAATAAGAGTCAGTCCACATCGTTATCAGATGTAGCGTGAGAATCAGGAGTGTGCGCGGCGCAGGTGACCAAGTGTCTTTTCTTCCAACGAAGGGCTTTCTCGGTACCGGCGCGACTTTCGGGGCAGATCTCAACCTCGTGGTCCAGTTGATCATGGGAGCCGCCTTGATCGCCGGCGCTCTTCTTGCGAAGCAGAAACGCTACAGAGCGCACGGCATTTGCCAGACAACAGTGCTTCTCTTGAATTTGCTGATGATCGGACTGGTGATGGGGCCATCGCTCCAACAACAGGTGAGGCCGGCGCTGTCGAAGGTTTTTCACAAGTGGTATTACGAGGTGGCGGCGATACATGCGGTGCTGGGGGTGACGGCTGAACTTCTGGGGCTGTATATCGTCACCGTGGCAGGAACGGACGTTCTCCCGCAGTGGCTGCGGTTCAAGAACTGGAAGTGGTGGATGCGCACGGAGCTGGCGCTTTGGGTGATTGTTCTGCTCAGTGGCGTGGGAACGTACTGCGCATGGTATGTGGCGCCATTCCGGTAGTGGTGGTGTTGCACATCCAAGAAAGGTAACGATGCTGGAGCTGACGATGTACGGACTTGTAGGGCTAGCTGCAATGCTGGTCATAGCGTTCTATTTTGCGTGCAGTGATCAATTACCCTCGGTCCGAGAGAACTCCCCGGTTGATCTAGCAAATCTGGCCGTCCATCCCGATCGCGGACAAGTGGAGGCTTTTCGTGGCTGATGCGATGCCTTTTCTGCTGACAGAACATACCCGCTCCATGCCGCTCATGGCTCACCTCGAGGAGTTGAGAAAACGAATCATCTTTTCGGTCGTAGGGGTACTCGTTGGTTTCCTCGGCTGCTGGTCGTACGCGGATCGTATTTTCGGCTTGGTGCAACAGCCCCTCATTCAGGCACTACGGCACCATGGGCTCACTGGCGGGTTGGTGTATTTGAATCCAACTGAGCCTTTCAACCTCTATTTGGAGGTTGGGCTCGTCGCCGGACTATTTGCGGCCTCGCCATTTGTGTTCTATCAACTGTGGTTGTTCATTGCTCCCGCGCTGTATCGGCATGAAAAGCGCTACGTTCTACCCTTCGTGATCAGCACCGTTGGCCTGTTCGCGGCAGGAGGGTTGTTCGGCTACAAGATGGTTTACCCGGCGTCCCTGGACTTCTTGATCGGTTACGGCGAACGCTTTCAACCCATGATTACGATTGGGGAATACACGAAGCTCTTTGTAACCATCATCGTCGGTCTTGGACTGATTTTCGAAATGCCGATTCTGGTATTTTTTCTCGCCCTGATGCGTGTGATTACGGCGCGCTGGATGTGGCGAAATTTCCGCTATTCAATACTCGCAATTTTTGTGGTCGCTGCAATGATCACGCCGACCACCGACATTTTGAACATGTGTCTTTTTGCTGCCCCCATGATCGGGCTTTACGGTCTCAGTATCGGGGTCGCCTGGCTGGTGAGCTCGGCGCGTCGGCGCAGAAGGGCTGCCCTCTAGTCTTGCAGTGCGAACAAACCGCCGCCGTGTCAGGACCACAAAGTTTCGCGCAACGGCGTGTTTCTGAGATTCAGGCCCCGGCTAATTGACAATTAAATTACAACTCGGGTAAGTCCAGAGTTCTATTTCTGAATCCAATTCTAAAGTTCCGCAAGATGCAACTGTTCGATGCAGCGGTGTCGAACAGTTGTTTTGTCAGGAGAAATATTTCTGGCATTGGGGAATAGCGAGCGAGCAGCGGAGTTGTACATAGCACTGGGACAAAAATTATAAAGAAAAGGAAGTGGAGCAAAGCATGAAAGAAGAGAATTCTCAATCGGCTGTGGTATTGGAGACGAACTCATCTGAAACAACTCATTCTTCGACCGGAGAAGATGTTCAACGTCACTGGCAGGGCGTAGTCAAAAGACGTTCGTTCCTCAAGGGCCTGGGGATTGCCGGTGCAACGCTGTCAGCCGGATCCTTACTGGTAGCTGAGGGCAACGCGCAGACCGCGCGCAGCTCAGGCAAGCTTTCCAAAGGCGATGTTGCGCTCCTGAAGTTCGCGGCGGCGGCGGAACTCATCGAGGCTGATCTTTGGCAGCAGTACAACGAACTGGGAGGAGTCCAGGGGGGCAATCCGGCGTACATAGCCGCGCTCAGCAACCTTGATGGCGATATGCCGCAATACATTGCGGATAACACCGACGATGAATTGAGCCACGCGGCCTTCCTGAATGCCTACCTGATCTCCAAGGGGGAAGAACCGGTTGATCTCGACGCGTTCCGAAACTTGCCCAGCAGTCAGGCCACCGGCGCCAAGAATATCGGAAGGTTGACCAACCTGCTGAAGCTCAACGTGGACCTGAGCTGGTATACACGGTACCGCAGCACCCAGAACCCTGATTTCGGGGTGAAGTTCAAGGGGCCGTTTACCATTGCGAACCAGCCCGCCATCCCGCTCAACGACACCGACACTCCTCCCAACCAGCCGCAACCCGTCCCCCCTGCGAACCCGCAAGAGGCCCGCATGCAGGCGATCGCGAACACGGCAGGATTTCACTTTGCGTTCATCGAGCAGGGTGGGGCGAGCCTGTATCCGACTCTGGCCTTCAAGGCGACGGACCCCGAAGTGCTCCGCATCCTGGTAAGCATTGGCGGAGTTGAGATCGACCACTTCGGGCTCTGGCATGACAAGGCGGGCAATGCAGTGGCTCAGCCGTTGGCCGGTGTGACTGACCCAGAAACAGGTCTGACGTTCCCGGACCTCAACGCCCGAAACTCAGAACTGGACCAGACGAACCTGATCCTGCCTGAGCCGTGCGAGTTCATCAGCAAGAGTCTGCCTCCCTGCTCCGTGATTCGGCCAACGCTGACACAGAATGGTGGAGCAATTGCCACCATCAAGGCTTTCACGGATGACCTGTTGTTCCTGGGTCAATCGCAGGCGTTCTTCAGCCTGGTGAACCGGCTGGCTGTCGAGGCTGATACAGTTCGGCGCGGCTTCTGATTGTTACAAGCTCTCTCCTGCTGTTAAGGGCGGGCGCTGTAGCTGCTTACGGGTTGCAGCGCCTGCATTTTTACCGACACGTATTTGAAGTGTTTCACTCACTCTAAGGAGCACACATGTTCGAAGGACTGTTTCAACCCATGCATCTGCTGGTGATTTTCGGAATTGCTCTGCTTGTGTTCGGGCCCAAGAAGCTTCCTGAGTTGGGCAAAGGAATCGGAGAAGGCATCCGCGGCTTCAAGGCAGCGATGAAAGACGAAGAGAAAGCGGTCGCCACAACATCGACCATAACCAACGATCAGGGCCTGACCAAGGAGTGAGTCATGGGGTTCGGCACAGAAATCCTGTTCCTCCTTCTGCTCGGCCTAGTTGTGTTGGGACCAAAGCGGCTGCACGCAATGCTAGGACAGGTGGCGCGGGTTAAGGCAGAACTCGAGAATGCAGCGCGCGGCATAAAGTCTCAGCTCGCGACAGAACTCGATTCTGCGTCCGGGAACGTCAAAGCAGACTCCTCGCATGAAATGACCGGGGACTAGTGAACCATCCTCGGATTCTCGGTATCGGAACGGCGAACCCGCCGGTCAGGCTGACGCAGGAATAAAGCTTTCATGCGGCGGATTAGCAGGGGGGGACGCATTTGGAAGATCTTTCTGAATAGCGATATTGAGCACCGCCATTTTTATCTGGAAGGAGCGCCGAATCGCAAGGAAAGCTCTGATGAAATGAATCAGCGCTATCTACGGGGCGCAATGAAAACGGGTTGCCGCGCGATTCTTAACTGCGTAGAAGGTGGCGGACATCACGCACGGCATCAATTCGGCTTCGGGTCCCGAGTTCCCAGGCCAATCACCATCGACATATCTTTTGGATAGACGACGTCGCGTCCTCGCGCCAGGAAATGGGAATAAATCGACCGCGCGGCCCCGTAGGCGCCAAATCCCGAACTGACAACTCTTGAGTGCGCCAACGCCCCAACCAGAGTCCCGATGACACCAAACCCAGATGCTCCGCTGGCGGCGCCTCCGCCGGGGTCTCCTTCGCTTCCAGATTGCAGCCCGTGGTCGTGATCCGGCGACATCGAAGAGGCGGCAAGCGCGACGGCAATTGCGGTGGTCAGGTAGCGCGTTCTGGGAGTGGTGACCTGCGCTCCGCCTTCGGCATCAAGGCTCAGGTGTTCGCCCTTTGCCACCTCCACGCCTTCCAGGCTGGCCTCGACTTTCTGGTCAATGCCATCCGGAGGGACAACCTGATGAAACACAATGCGAAGTTGCCCATTACGATTCAATCTACGGGCGGGTCGCACCTGTAAGACCGAACCCCTAATGTGGCTGCCCTGTGGAAGAAACAAGTGATTCGAGACGACGAGGGGCTGGCTGATGACAGCTTCGACGGGTTCGCCCTTCCTGGTGGTGGCCGAATTCAAGGGCGTGACCAACACAGCATGCACGACGCTGCCGGATGGAGGCGGACTCCCGATGACCGAGAGCGTTTCCGGCCGCAACGGCTCAGTTCCGAAGTTGAGGGGCTCCTGCAAATCTGCGTTGAAGCTGGTGCCGGAATCCATGTACTGAGGATGGTAGGGAAGCTGCGCCACGGCAAATCTTTGCAATCGATGCATTTTCCCCGGCGCGTGGAGTTGAGCCATAGCCACATCCCATTGGCGCTTGGCTTCCTGCCGCACCTCGCTTATCTTCCGCGAGGCTACGTTCCTGCTTTCGCCGGCCGCACTGGTATTCTCTTTGGCGTTCGCGGGGACAAACTGTAATACGCCCTCTGACGCAGGAGATACGACGGTTTGCAAGGGGATGTGCGTGCCATCCGCGAGCACCAATTCGTTGAACTCGACGTGCACCTGCCGGAGCGGCGAAAAGTTAGCGTTCATCGCCGCCGCCGTGCGATTTACTTTTGAGACGCCCTCGATGCTCGCGATTTTGCCGTTGACTTCGCTGCCGGCCGGGACGACGAGCTTATCGAAGGAGTAAACCGGCTCAACAACTTTTCCGTGTACCGCCTGGCCGACACTTCTGACGCGCACTTCCTGGTCCAAGGCTACTTTCAACGGACTGCCGGCGGGTACGGTCAAGGGAATGGAATTGCTGCCGGACAGGGTGGGAGCTGAATCAGCCGGAGGCAGAGTGGGCTGTACTGGCCTGACACTGAAAGTCTGCCCCCAGATGCATGTCGTGCAAGTCAACATCAGGGAAACTGCTCGAATCATGCGATAAGGGGGTTTCACATGAAGACCTCGACGGGGCACACTACCAGAATCATACGTTATTTTTCACCGGCTGGACGCCGCCAGCATGCTTAGATGCATCCTGCGCTCCCCAAAAAAACTGCATTACGTTTCCTTTCCCTCCATTTACGTCAAACTGGTCCCATGTCGTTCTCGCAATAGAGCAACCGTCTTGTTCTCGTTGCCGGGAAACAGAACGGCGTACTCCAGAGGCGTGCACTCGACCACCTCGCCGGGCCGTTGATAGTGGCCGGGAAGTTTTGCGCGAACTGAGAGATCGGCTCCGCGTTCCAGCAACAGTTGCGCCATGGGCCATCCCCAATCGCCATATTGCGTGACTGCATGAAAGATTGGCGTCTGCCCGCCTATTCCGGCATCATCGACCGTAGCGGGGGCGTTAACATCCGCTCCGCGATCAAGCAGCAGCATGGCAGCCTCCGGGAGCCCATACTCCGCGGCCACGTGCAGCAATGTCGCGCCCTGGAGCGAGAGCTGGCGGCCGCCAGTAACGCCGATGTCAAGGTTGGGGAATTGCAAATTCACCAGGGTGGAATCGTCATCCACGTGTTTAGCCAGCAGATCAAGGCGGTTGCGAAGCAAGTCGAGCACCGGAGGCATTTCATACTTTGTGACGCCACCGGCAGCGATCAAAATGTCGATGCAGGCGCCGAGCTGTGGCGAACGAGCGTAGCTGAGGATGACCTGATCAAGGGCCGTGCCGGGATACTTACGCCCCGGCTTTGCGCAGTTGGGATTTGCGCCGTGGTCCAGTAACCACTTGATCGGCGCCGGCTCAACCGTCTCGCACGGGGCAAAGATAATCGGGAAATATCCATTCCATTCGGCGTTCACATCCGCGCCGCGGGAGACCAGAAGCTCCATCATGGGGATGCGGTGACCGAAGAGCGCAGCTCGCATCAGCGGGCCATCGCCGCCCTGGTGGACGTCAGAACCGTTGTCGATCATCCACTTAGCCATAGCCAACCTCGCCGGGCTGGGCGGCTCCCAGGGCACGCGGCATTCGGCGACCCAGGTGAGCGGGCCGTTCTGGTTATAACCCAGCGGAGCGTGATGCAGCGCCGGGTTACGAGTCATGAGATCTTTGACGCGATCGAGCTCATTGGTATCAATGGCGTGCTTAAGCTCCCCGAATTCTTCAACGGACTCAACATGGGTCTTCAGTTTTGGCCAACTGACGAATCCATAGAGCCGCGCAATCTTGGACTGTGCATCGGTAAGCGAATCAGCCTCTCCGGCTTTGAGCAGATCTTTGGCCTGATCTTTTAAGTGGCGGAGATTGGGACGGTCGGGGAGCGGGCGAGTTACTTGGGACGGGTTGGTCGGCATGGCGACCTCCTTTCGATGAACCGCCCGTTGTCCGCAGATCGGGCTGAAAGAAGGATCGCGAAACTCTGTTGCTGAGAGGTGGGCTTCTACCCTTTCCGCGGACCGGATGCGTCCCTAACGCTGGAAAGATGGTAGCACAACGGTGGACTGGAGGAAGGTCTTAGCGAGAAGTTGTGAAGCCGATCTCAGCGACCGTTGATCGGGGGTAGAAAGCGTTCGTCTTGCAGCGCTTTGGATTCACGCGTTTCCAGTTCCGCCTGGCGAAGCTGGGTGGCTTGCTCAGGACTGGTTCCGGGTTTGAGTTCGGTCTTTTCGCAGAAATAGCGCCAGCCTGCCTGACGCTCTTCCATACTCTGACCGCTCTCGTATTGTTTTGCAGTGGTCTCGGCGTTCTGCTTGCCCTTGATCACGGCCGCGACTCCACCCGATTCGTAGGTGCGGACGTTGTGACGGATAATCGCGTAGGAAGTTCTGAGTTCTTCGCTGGTCAAACAGACTCCAGTCTGCTGTGGATTTGGGGGAGAAACTATAACGCGTGCCGGCCCCAGGTTCGGTCGCCGGCACGCTCACTGTGAACCTTACCGACTAGAGCGGTCGGACGTTTTCAGCTTGCCAGCCTTTTGGCCCCTTGGTCACGTCGAACTCCACTGTCTGGCCCTCCTGCAGGCTCTTGAAGCCGCCCGCCTGGATAGCCGAGAAATGGACAAATACATCCTCGCCAGTCTGACGGCTGATGAAGCCGTAGCCTTTGGCGTCGTTAAACCACTTTACTGTTCCTTGTTCAGCCATATTGTTTTGTTACGGATGTTCCTTTCGATCAGTTTACGCTGAAAGGATTCGGAAGTACGAAGGGCATGTCCTAGCTGGTTGGCAAGAAGTTGCTCTACAACCGATTCTATCAAACGCATATCTAGCATAGCAGAGAAGCTGCTGAAATGGCAAAGTGGCGGGGCCCCCCGACTGGTGATGCTTCGCAGAAGCTCTTGACCGTAAAGGGCGCGAAGTGTTCGCAAAGATCGCGAAGAACACCTGGTTCCGCAGCTACAGGTCCTCGCGGCACGTCAGTAATCTCGCTGCGGGTTACAGTCGTGATTTGGAAACCCTCGAAGGTGCCATTGTTAGGGGGGTGGCGGGGATGCAAACTGTGCGTGGGCGAGGAAGTCCCAAACGCGCGCCCGGAGGGATGAAGAGATGAAAGACTTTCTGGGCAGACTTTGGTGGACGGAGGAAGGCCAGGATGTTGCCGAATATGCGGTGATGCTGGCGGTGATTCTGGTGATCGTCGTGGGCACGGTCAAGTTGATCGGCTCGAACTCCAACAATGTTTTTTCCAGTGTGGCTAGTTCGATTGGAAGCTAGGCGCAATCTGTCGTCTTCGCGCACTCCGAAGTCGTTCTCAGCGGTCTCCGCGTCTTAAGCTTTTGATAAGACCTTGGGAAAACGAAAATCTTGAATCGCGGAGGTCGCGGAGGACAGCCGCAGAGTGCGCGGAGAAACCCAGCCGCGAGCAAGCCGAGACCCCCCAATCACGCTCTGAGGTATGCTGAGTCACGCAGTCACTTTCGAAGGATGGCTCGGCATCCATGTCCCACAATCACTTCTGGCATGTCTCCGCACTCGAAGCGCAACAAGCGAAAGCCGGTAAGGCTTATCTGGAATTTCTGCGCGTTCCGGCCATGAGCGCCGGTCTTTACGTTTTGCCGGCGGGCGGCGCCGATGCTCAATCTCCGCATAAGGAGGACGAAATGTATTACATCGTCCGAGGAAAGGCGCGGATGAGAGTTGGCGCTGAAAATCGGTCAGTAGGTGCGGGCAGTGTTATTTTCGTTGAAAAGCAGGTCGAGCACCGCTTTTACGACATTGCAGAAGACTTGGTGGTGCTGGTGTTCTTCGCCCCGGCGGAAGCGGCTTAGGAGGCGTCTTCGAGACTGTGCACATCAACCCCATGACGGATGAGGACTGGCCCGCAGTGCGGGAGATCTACGCCGAGGGCATTGCTACCGGAAATGCCACGTTCGAAACTGTGGTTCCTGATTGGGCAACGTGGGACAACGGGCATCACAAGAACTGCCGCCTCCTCGCGAAAGACGGTGAGCATATTCTGGGCTGGGCGGCCCTCAGCCCGGTTTCCACTCGACAAGTTTATAGAGGTGTGGCCGAAGTTTCGATCTACGTTGCCGGATCGTCGCGCGGACGCGGAGCCGGCAAAGCGCTGCTCAAGGCGCTGATCGAGGCTTCGGAGCGCCACGGAATATGGACTCTGCAAGCCGGCATCTTTCCGGAAAACGTGGCCAGCATTCGCTTGCACAAGTCCTGCGGCTTCCGCGAGGTTGGCTTGCGCGAACGGCCCGGCCAGTTGGCGGGAGTATGGAGAGACGTTTGCCTGCTAGAGCGCCGCAGCGGCAGCGTGGGTACGTGAGAATTTCCTGCGAGCTACTTCCCGTACACCAGCACTACAAAACTGTCCGGCAGAATGGTGCGACGCGGGTGCGGGTTGTCGGCTGTCGGCGCGGGAGGCGGCCCAAACTTTGCGGTGACGAGATAGACGTTGTGAGTTTTCTCGTCAAGTGCCATAGTGCGGGCGCCGGGCTGGGTTGTGACGGTTTGCGCAACGCTGAACTTCGTTGGTGAATCTTCGTGGACCACGGTGAGAACGCCCTCTCCGCACGATGCGAAGGCGAGATCGGTCTTGGGATCAAAGGCATTGGCATCGACGCCATCGCCGATCGCAGGCGTAGCAATCACCTTACCGGTGTCGGCGTCGACCACCGCCATCATCTTGTTGTCGCAGCCGGCGAACAGGCGGCGCTGTTTTCGATCCATGGCCAGGCCGCTTGGCTCGTCGCAGGGTGCGAGCGGCCAACCCGCCTTGACCTCGAGCGTAGCAGGGTCGATGGCGTCGATCTGGCTTTTGTCCTCGATATTCACGAAGATTTTGCCCTTCTCGTCGCTGACGGCAAATTCCGGTTTCCCCTCAAGCTTGATGGTGCCTGCCACGGTGCCGGTTGCGGCGTCAATCGCCGTGGCATTTTGGCTGCGCCCATTAAAGGCAAAAACGCGTTTGCTCGACGGATCGTAGAGAATCGCATCCGGGTTTTCCCCCGCCTTGACTTTGGTGATGGCTTTCAGCGTTTTCAGCTCAAAGATCGTGACCGTTCCCTCTCGCCCGTTGCTGATAAATCCGCGCCCCAACTCCGGCGCCAGCGCGATGCCATGAACGCCGGGTGTATCCGGGATATCCCCGACCACCATGCCTGAGTCAGCATCCATGACAATGACGTGGGTGGCGCGGGAGATGTAAAGCCGTCGGGCAGAACTGTCGAGGGTAAGATAATCCCAGCCGCCATCGCCGCCGAGCGGGTACGTGTTGACGAGGTGATAACCCGGCTCCGCTGCCATGGCCACAGTGGCCGCCAGCATCACTAGGAAACCGAAGAACCAGCTTTTCATGAACATGCTTTGCCTCAGGACCCGTCGTTTCATGACAGAAATTATAGCTCAGTCGCCCCATGGGACCTGTGGCGTCCACAGTAAGACACTCTGCTCGTCCACAAGCAGGTGGAGTATACTGCGATGAAGTTTTCAATTTCTTCAGGGAAGAATTGCAATCATGTCCGTGAAAGTAGCAGAAGAGGCATCCCCACAAGCTTCCGCCGACGATTTTCAGGCGCTGGAGCAGAAAGTGTACCGCACGATCGAGTTGTACAAGGCAGCGCGAGAGGCACGGGCGGTCGCCGAGCGCGATGTCAACCGGTTGCGGGAGCAATTGGAAGAGCGCGAGGAGGAAGTGGAGACCCTGCGCCGGCAGATGGTGCAACTCCGCCGTGAACGCGAGGAAATTCGCGGACGGGTGGAGAAGATGTTACAGCACATCGAGACGGTTGAAGAACAGCCGGCTGCGAGCTGAGGGATTTGCTTCTACGCGGCCCGTGGGGAGGAGCAGAATAAGGTATGGCAATCGCCACCAAACCAGCAGCGGGCAAGGACACCGGCAGCAGCAGCGTGCGGGTAGAGATCTTCGACCAGGCGTACAATCTGCGCGGCTCCGATCCCGATTACATCCTGAAGTTGGCGGAATATGTGGACGGCAAAATGCGCGCCGTTGCCGAGCAGACCCACACTGTCGACACGGTTCGCCTGGCGGTGCTGGCCGCGCTGAATATCGCCGATGAGTATCATTTGCTCAAACGAAACCAGGACAGTGGGACGGTCGAGTATTTGAAGCGGGCGAACAACCTGGCCAATGCGCTGGATGAAATCCTCCGGGAGAAACAGAAGGCGGGATAGCGTGTCGCCTGCAAGCCTTCTAGTCACTTTCCTGTCCTTAGTCCTGATGGCTCCCGCGGCCGCGCAGGAAGCGACCATCCGCAGTCAATCCAACGTAGTGCTCATACCAGTGTTGGTCAAAGACGCGCGCGGGCACGCGATCTACGGGCTGAAGGCGCAGGATTTTGTGGTGGAAGATGATGGTACAGCCCAGGCGGTGCATCTGGACGAAGAAGCGGAAGCTGAGCCAATATCGCTGGTCATTGCCATTCAGACTGGGCGCGAGGCTGACCGGGAATTTCTCAGGATCAGAGGTCTGAGTTCCATGATCCAGCCAATTCTGGATCAGGATGGAACGCTGGCCGCAGTGGTTGAATTTGATACTGGGATTGAACTTTCACAGGACTTCACCGGCGATCAACGGCTGGTTGGCAACACCCTCAAGAACTTGCAGCCGGGCGACGGTGGAGCGGCGATTCTGGATGCGGTGAAGTATTCGCTGAACTTATTGGACAAGCAACCCGTGGGACGGCAACGCGTGCTTCTGTTGGTCAGCGAAACTCGCGACCACGGAAGTCACTCTGCCAGGATCGACGATGTAGTGACCGCGATTGGCGAGACCAATACGACGGTTTACACATTGGCATTTTCGCCCGCGCGGTCGAATGTGCTTGATACCGTACGCGGCAACAACAAAGACGAGATGAATGCGGGGCCTGATCTCCTGGCGCCGTTAAGGCTGATCCGAGAGGCGATGCGAAAGAACACTCCTAAGGCAATCTCGTCGATGACCGGCGGCGAGCACGCCTCATTCGAGTCGCAAAATGGTTTTGAGACGCGGTTGATCGATTTCACAAATCATTTGCACAGTCGATATCTGCTCAGCTTTCAGCCGCGGGACCCGCATCCCGGGTTGCATGAATTGCGGGTGCGATTGCGAGATGCGGAGAAGGTTGAAATCCTGGCCCGGGGGAGCTATTGGGCAAACGGCCCCGCGCAATAAGCGGATTTGTCGCCTTACTAAAGTTGCTGGCAAACCGAGTGCCAACTTTTTGTGCCTGCCCCCTTGCTAATCTGCGCCGACTTGCCTAGGATGCGAAATTGAAAGTCGGCCTGCAAGGTTGGTGATGGTGGTCACCGAATTTTTGAACCAATACTGAATGAACGGGGGCCTGACTCGCATTAAGATCCGGTGCGCCATGCTCCGCCACGCGGAGACGCCTAAAGGGTCTCGGCGGGCTCCCAGCGTCTACCGACGGGTTCATTCTCGGCCCACCACACGGCAGGCGCGGGTCGGCTTTTAATTCTAGTCGTTGGTCGTTCGCCCTCGGTCGTTGGCCACCTCGGTACTGTCAGCCTTGCACCAATACCAACGACAACACCAACGCCGCGCTGCCTTCTGCTAAACTTCAGTCAGTCAATTTCCCGACAATTAGCATCTAACTAAACGTGCTGCCCCGACTCTTTCATCTTGGCAATTTCAGCCTGCCCACCTACGGGCTTCTGGTTTCTATTGGGGTGCTGGTCGGCTTGTGGATCAGCGTACGCAACTCCGAAAAGCAGGGCATCAATCCAGAGCAGGCCTGGAATCTGGGGATTCTGGTCGTGCTCTGCGGAATCGTCGGCGCCAAGGTTCTCTACATCGTGAATGACTGGAGCACCTATGCGGAGCATCCCGGAGAGATCTTTAGTTTTAGCACCCTGCAGGCGGGAGGGGTTTTCTCCGGAGGTCTGATTGGAGCTGCGATCGCTGCGGTCTGGTATATCCGGAAACATCATATGCCCGCCCTCGCTACTTGGGACGGGTTTGCACCCGGCCTCGCTCTAGGCCACGCCATTGGACGGGTGGGCTGCTTTGCCGCAGGTTGCTGTTTTGGCAAGGAGACCAACCACTTTTGGGGCGTGACTTTCACCAATCAGTTGGCTCATGACTGGACTGGTACGCCGCTCGGGCACGCGCTCGAGCCGACGCAGCTTTTCGAATCAGCCGTCGAGCTGGCGAATTTCTTCATCCTGATGTGGTTGTTCAAACACAAGAAATTTGATGGCCAGGTGCTCGGGGCTTATTTGTTTTTATACGGTGTCGCGCGATTCTTTCTGGAGTTTCTCCGGGACGATCCGGGCCGCGGATCGGTGTTCGGCGGGCTGATGACCGGCACACAATTGATCGCCATCGGGCTGGTGATCACTGGCGGATTTATCTGGTGGCTGCGGCCGGGGATGAAAGCGGTGCCGGCACACGCCACGCGGTAACGGCCGCAGATTACGCTGAGAAACGCAGATTAAAACCTCCATTCGCGATATTCTTCTCTCAGCGACCACCACTCGATGGAAGACTTTCCCAAGACTTTTCTTGCCGGATCTGCCGACTCAGGCAAACGCCTGGATCAATTTCTGGCGAGCCAGCTAGCCGAGACCAGCCGGGCGCGAGTGCAGCAACTCATTGCCGAGGAAAAGGTGCTGGTCAACGATGCTGCGGCCAAGGCTTCGTTGCGACTGCGCGGCGGAGAGCGCATAGAGGTTCTGGGTTCGCCCACGCTGCCGCCCCTGCGGGCGATTGCCGAAGACATTCCGCTCGACATCGCGTACGAGGACGAAGATCTGGCAGTGGTCAATAAGGCCGCCGGAATGATGGTCCACGCGGGAGCAGGAGCCACGGAAGACGAGCGCAACCGCGGAACTTTGGTGAACGCGTTGCTACACCACTTTGGCCAGCTTTCGACTGTTGGGGGTGAGTTGCGGCCAGGTATTGTGCATCGTTTGGACAGAGCCACTAGCGGATTGATCGTAGTGGCAAAGAATGACGAGGCGCACCGCAGGCTGGCAGCGCAATTTGCGCGGCGGAAAGTAAAGAAGACATATTTGGCGCTCGTCCACGGTTTGGTGAAGCCGGACCGCGGGACCATCAGCAGCAGCATCAGCCGCGACCGCGTACGGCGCACGCGAATGACGACGAGGCGATCCGGAGGCCGTGAAGCCATCACCCATTATCAAGTGCAAAAGCGGATTGCCTCGAAGTATGGAAAATTCACCCTGCTGGAGCTGCGAATCGACACCGGGCGCACGCATCAGATTCGGGTTCACCTGGCTTCGTTGAGGCATCCCGTGGTGGGGGACACTCTGTACGGCGCGCCACGGGAAGCTCGGACCAAAGACGCAGCGATTTCGCTGCCCAGGAATTTCCTGCATGCCGCGGAGTTGCAGTTCGAGCATCCGCGAACAAATCAGTTGATGAAGTTTTGTCGGCCGCTGCCGGACGAGTTGGAGACGTTTCTGTCCCTGGTCGCAGAGTAGTGCAGACAGCCGGACGCTGCCGGGCTCCGCGAGACAACTGCTTCGGAGATCTAAGTGTTGAGACGATGTGTCGCCAAGCATCCCATGCTTGACCGTTGGTCACTTTGGCCAGCATGGTTTAATCAAAGATCTGAGAAATGTCTTGACTTAATAGGTGTTTCAGGAGAAACAATGGGCACAAACACGAAATGACCTGAGGATCAAGTATGAAGAGGAAAGGGATACTCGAGCGACTGCGTGAGGGGCCGGTCCTGGGCGACGGAGGATATTTGCTGGAACTGGAAAAGCGCGGATGGGTGCGCGCAGGACCGTTTACTCCCGAGGTCGCGCTGACGCGTCCGGATGCGCTGCGTGAGCTGCACATCGAATTTCGAGAAGCAGGCGCCGAGGTGTTGCAGGCGCTAACGTTTTATGCGAGCCGCGACAAGCTGGCCACCGTCGGCCTAGAGAACCGGCTTGAAGAGCTCAACCGCGCGGCGGTGAAGATCGCGCGCGAAGTCGCCGGCGACCAATGTCTGGTGGCGGGCAATCTTAGCCTTACATGGATGTACGAGCATGACAGCGCTTCCGCCGTGGATCGTGTGCGCAAGACGTTCGACGAGCAACTCGCGGTACAAGTGGACGAAGGAGTGGACTTCATTATCGGTGAGACGTTTTCCTGGCTCGGTGAAGCGCTGTTGGCAGTCGAACGCGCCAAGCAAACCGGCTTGCCGGTGATGGTGACCATCTGCTTTGAGAATAAGGACGAAACAACCGATGGAAAAAGCGCGGCGGAATCCGCCAAAACCTTGCTCGATGCCGGGGCTGACATTGTCGGAATGAATTGCCTGCGCTCGCCGGAACACATACTCGGTCCGATGGAGGCAATGCGCAAAGCGGTGGACGGTTATTTAGCCTGCCAGCCGGTAGCGTATCGTACGCCCAAGCAGCAACCGGATTTCTCGAGCCTTCCGGAGTTTCCTTTTGGGCTGGACCCGCTGCAACTTACGCGCAAAGAGATGGCTGATTATGCGTTGCGCGCGCGAGAAATCGGGATCAACTATATCGGCGCATGTTGCGGTACAGTGGCCATGCATGTCCGGGAAATGGCCAGGGCGTTGGGGAAGGTCAGCGAAGACAAGCGAGTCTGGAAAAAGGGCGGCGAGAAGCCGATGTCAGCCTACGAATATTACGATCATGATAGTCTGGCCAGCAGTCGGAAGAAATAATCAAACGAGAGGAATCATATGAGCGTAATGCTAGCGGACGCCAGACGTGTGATTGCGGCGGCGGAAAAAAAGTCGACAGAGATCGGCCAGCCGATGAATATCGCGGTGGCCGATGAAGGCGGGAACTTGGTGGCGCATGTGCGCATGGACGGCGCATGGCTGGGCAGTATTGATATTTCCATCAAGAAGGCATACACATCGCGAGCGTTCGATATTGCCACCAAGGATCTAGCGACACATTCGCAATCAGGCGGCCAATTCTTCGGGATTCATGCTTCCAATCAGGGCAAGATCATGATTTTTGCCGGTGGCATTCCCCTGAAGCGGGGCGGTAAAGTGGTAGGTGCAATTGGCGTAAGCGGCGGCTCCGGCGAGCAAGACCATGCCGTCGCGGAAGCCGGAGCAGCGGCATTCTAGAGCACGCCGCTTCCGCTGGCTCTCACTCTATTGAAGTCCCGGGACCTCTCGCCGGGAACGGGCCAGCAGCGGATCGCCCGTCCACGTTTCCACATAGCTTACCGATCGATGATGTACCAATTGTCATCAAGGCTTCACTTAATTGTAATTTTTTTGTCTGCCCTGCCTTCTCAGGGCCGGCCATAGGCTGGACTATCCGGGGTGGGCGGCGCATAGTCGTGACCGTACATGTTCTTGTGTTCCTCAGGCAGGCTGATAGTAGGTAACTGAAACAAACCCAGGGAAGATGTAGTTTCGGCGATCGTAACCTCGCGGGCCATGGCATTCAGCCGTTCCGGGAGTGTGGCCTCGTACCAAATTCTAAGGGTATAGCGGCCCGGCACCACCGCCGGGATTATGACCTGGCCTTGCCGGTCTGAGATTCCATAGTAAGGAGTATTCAGCGCCAGCACTGCCGCGCTCATCTCGGGGTGAATATTACAGAAGATGTAAGAGATGCCGGCTTTGTCAAACAGGACGTTGCGCGTGGTCCCGGCCTCATAGAGTCCAAGATCGAAGCGTTTGCCTTCGAACAGCGAGAATACATTGTGAAAAAAGGGATCGCGGTTGGGAAACTCCACCAGCGACCCTACCCGCACCACCAGCACGTGGGGTTCGAAACTCTTGTTCCTCTGAATCAGGCGTGGAAGCGGGAACGACTGCGGAACCGGCGGGGGCGCCACCGCGGCGCCGTCGGAAGGCGTCAGCCAAACCACCACATTGCTGGCGTCACGGGTTTTGCTCTTCTTGGCGTTGCCTACCAACGCCACTCGGGCGGTGATCGTGTTCTCCTGGGCGCACACTGCACCTGCAACCACGAGAATCACCAACAGCCAAGGGAAGCCAAAGCTCGACGCCTTTGTGATCAGAATAAGACCCCCATCATGACATTGAATTGATCAGCGGTGTTGTTGGAACTCGGCAAAGGAAATGACTGCAAGTAGCGGTACTCAGTGGAAAAAAGCAGATTGGAACGCGGGCGAAAGATAAAGTTGACCAAGCCTCCGCGATTCTGTGTGAATAACTGGCCTACATAGGGTTGACTCGCGGTGCCGGCCCGCACTTGGGAGCTGGTGGGGTCATCCACGCCGAAAGCGGCGTTGAATTCAAGGCGGTTGGTGGCCTTGAATTTCAACTGCGACCACCCTCCCATCGAGTCCAGTCCACGTACTGGCGTGGAGGGGCTGCCGGGAGTTCCGTCAAAGACGACGCTGCGGCTGATGCCCCCGCCAATGCCACCCACAGCGCGTCCGCGGTAGAACTCGCCGGACCAACTCAAGCGGGACATGATCGGAATATCCCAGTCCGCCATGCCCGCCCACCCATCGTTATCATGATCGAAGGCCCAATTTTGGCGGCTGTAGTAGCCCGCGGCGCCAATTGTAAGGGGGCGGCCGAGAAAGTTGCTGGTCCATGCAGTACGAAAACCAAAAGCGGGCTGGCTCGATTGCTCGCCCGGCCCAGGCGACCGGAAATAGGGATCAGACGGGAACTCGCCTGTAAGATTATCCAGAACCCCAGCCTGCACGGTAACGTGATTCTGGTCGGAAAAATCGAAGCGATGTTCGACCCTCACTTGTGGCGTCCAGGCCCAAAGATTTCCGGCGTAGGTGAGTGCAGGGACGGCTAGAGATGCGAACGATGTGGGGGAGAGCGGAGAAACAAAAAGATCGTCTTGTCCCACGACCACTGCCGTCTTGCCCCAATCCATCCGCATCCGGGCAATGCGCAAACGGAAGACTCCGGAGTCCACGCCATTCCAGGTATTGGGAAAGCCACCAGCGAAGTCCGCTTGCAGGTTGGCCGAGGTCTTCGCGCCAGCTACAGTCGGGCCGAAGGCCTCAATGCCAATCTCGGACTGGCGCAGGGTGGCGCCGAAGTTTCCGCCCTGGTTGGGTCCGGTCACATAAGCGGGAAAGTCAGCGTTATCCGTCTGTCCGCGGTTGCTGAAGAGATTCAGCAGCACAATGCCGGAGAGGCGGATGCGGTATTTCGACGCACTCTCGACTTTCGATTGGTATTGGTCGTTCAATTTACTGTTCAACAGCTGAGTTGTCTCCTCAAGCGCGGAAACGCGGTCGGGCAGCGGATCCGAAGGCACCGCCGGCCGGGGCGAGACTTCGGACGAAGCGCCGACGGTAGCGCCGGCTGAGGCGTAAGAGCCGGTGGACGGGGCCGGTTCGACTGAACCAGGCTGCCCACGCATGGCTCGCAACTCACGACGTAGCTCCGCAGTTTCCGCCCGGTACTGAGCCGCTTCAGAGCGGATTTCAGCCACGGCGGCGCGCAGTTCGCTGACCTGTTGTTGCAGATCCTGCACCGCGGTGGACACTCCGTTGCTGGCTGGAGGTGATTGCGCAACCGCCGCTTGCGGCCAGATAGAAAGACCGCAGCCGACGATGAGGAGAATGATCCTGTTAAATTGCCCGACCCAATCAAAAAAAGCATTCCTCTGCTTCACAAGCGCCTCCCGAAGAAGACTGTGGAAGTACCAGAACGAATCGCGTCGACCTGAGACGGTCTTTAAGAACTGGAACGGGGCCGCAAATGTGGGCCCGTACTAGGAGAACATCCCGGCCGATGCTCGTAATCTGTCCGCTGGCACGTTTACCTAGACTGGAATCCTACTCCACCGGGGTTTTTCTTGCCGAAACCAGTGATGAAAACGTCAATTTTCTTTCGCCGTCACCGTCCCCCATGGACTCGGAGCCGAGTGGCAGTGTAAGCCGAAAAACGGTTCCCTCGATTGACGTCTTCTCGACCACAACGTCCCCGCCATGGTCCTGGATAATCTTTTGGACAACGGTGAGCCCGAGGCCGGTTCCATTTTCCTTGCCGGAGCTGACAAACGGTTCAAACAGTTTGTCTCGAACCGATTCCGGGATACCGCGGCCATTATCCACAACTCGCACCTGCACTCCGTCCGGGATCCCGGTCAACTCAACCGTAATCCGTCCACCTTCTCCCGGAGTGGCCTCGCAGGCATTCAGCAAGAGATTGTAGAGCGCCCTTTCCAGTTTCTTGGTATCGAACCAGCCTTTGCAGTTTCCTTCCTGGAGAACACTGATCCAGACGGGGTGAAAGCGAGGATGAGCGTGAATGACTTGCACCACCCGGTCCACCGACTCCTTAACGTTGCCGAAAGTCAGGCGAAGAGATTCCCTCGTGCGTGAGAACTCCAGTAACGAGTCGATGAGTTCGGTCATCTGGTTCACGCCAATCCGGACCTCCTGGTAAAGCTCTTCTCGCTGTTCAGTAGAGAGACGGCTTTCCAGCAGGAATTCGGCGTTGGCAACGATAGCGGCCAGAGAGTGCCGCAAGTCGTGAGAAATGGAACTTGCCATTCGACCAATGGTGGCCAGGCGTTCTGCCTCCAGCAGTTCCTGTTGGGTCTTCCGCAAGCTGGCGCGCATACGGTTGAAAGCGCCGGTCACTTCCGCGACTTCGTCGCCGCCCTGAGCGTCAAGCTTGTAATAAAAATCTCCTCCCTCCAGGGCGCGGACTCCGGCGACCAGGTTTCTCAGGGGCCGCGTGAAGGTGTCTGAAATGAAGAACACCAACGCGCTGCCCGCGCCCAGTGCAGCCAGTCCAAGAGCCAGCAGCAAGCGGTTCAGGCTATCAAGGAAGGCGGTGGCTTGATCGTAGGATTTCAACACACTGAGCCGGACCGAAGCCGTGTTGCCTGGAGCCAACTCCAGGGACGTTCCCAGGAAGTGTTCATCGCCCAAGCGGACTTCCTCAGGCTCAGCGGTGGATGGGGCGGAGCGCACCACTGGATGCCGGGCCAATTCCGCCTCGTGGGCGGGGTCAAGAGTGCTTCGTACAATTGTGTCTCCGTAGTAGAAGGCCACCTGACTGGCAGCAATCCGGCTGACTTGCGAGGCCACGACGTCATCGATCTCATAACCGATGACCAGGAAACCCAGCAGCCGGTCTTCCGCAGCCGGCCCAAAATAGATGGGCTTGAGAAACACCTGATAGAGATGTTGTGCTCCGAACCACCATTGACCTGAAGCTTCGGTGTTGAGAGGAGTTCCCAGCGCCCGCTGCGCCATCTCTCGCGTGAAGCCCGGCGAGGAGGTGTGCAGGGCGGCAACCCGCCCCTCGCGGTCTGCCAGAACGAACAGATCACTCCCTGCCAACCGCCACAAATCGGTCGAAGCATCCTGAATAGTGGCTTCGTGGCTCGTCGTCATCAGGGCGCGCAGGTTGGGCAGATCCGCCAGCAGTTCGGCGGAGTGAGTGAGAGTCAGTTCCCGCTCCCTTTGAAAGTTCTGGAAGGTGCCGACGGAGTTGTGAAGGTCGGCAAAAATGCCTTTACGAACCTGCTGCTGCACACTATGCCGCACCAGCCAAAGGCTGGTCCACGTCAATCCCGCTGAAATCACCAGCATGGAGAGAAGAAATTTCGTGCGCATTCTAAGTTTCATCGCGCTTCTCATCTCCGGCCACTGGCTTTACCTGCTTCCTCGAATCATCAAAGCTATTTTACGAACTTGTATCCCACCCCGTGAACAGTGCGGAAATGGGTAGGGTTCGAGGGATCCCTTTCGAGCTTCTGTCGCAACTTCAGGATGTGATTATCCACCGTGCGCGTGGAGGGATAGTTCTGGTACCCCCACACTTCATTGAGCAACTCGTCGCGCGAAATGACCCTCTCCGGGTTCTGCGCCAGAAATTTCAAGGTCTTGAACTCCTGCGCGGTCAGGAAGATTGACTCTCCATCCCGGGTCACTTCCATCCTGGTGAAGTCCGCGGAAATTCCATCGAAGGCAACCAGGTCTCCGGTGTCCTTGCGAACGGTGCGGCGCAGGGCCGCGCGGACTCGTGCCAACAGTTCGCGCGGACTGAAGGGTTTGGTCACGTAGTCATCGGCGCCGAGTTCCAGCAGTAAGACCTTGTCGGAAACGTCGCTGGCGGCACTCAGCACAATGATCGGTATCGAAGGAGCCTGTTGCTTGATCTCACGGCAAACGTCGCGTCCTGACATTTGGGGCAAACGCAGATCCAGCACGATTGCCGAGGGCGTAGTCCTGCGGAATGCTTCGAGCGCGGACTTGCCGTCAGAGCTTACTTCAATTTCAAATCCTTCAGTTTCGAACAAGCGCTTCAACGCCTTCTGTACGGCGTGATCGTCTTCCACCACCAAAATCCGCTCGGTCGTGCTCCCTTGCAGAGTTCGGGCGGACTCTTTGGACAATGCAATAGGAGGCCTTTGAAAGTCCGCTTCCCGGTTGGTTTCCACTCGCATGATAGCTGGCTCCTCGCTGACGTAAGTCAAGCAAATACTGTACTAGATTACTACTCCGAGACAACTTAGAGGGCGCGTACGACCAAATGTTGACAATGTTTTGACAATTCGTAGACAAAAAACCGGCCTCCACCGTCAGCTTCACCTACCCATGAAATCGGATCCCTAGGAATGCCTCTCAATACAAATACGGTCTCAACTGGGGAATCCGAACCTGGCTCCGATGAAGAAACTCATCATCGTCCGGGGCTACAGATCGATACTCAACCCATCTTCCGCGATCTCCCAGCCCGCGTCGCGCACTTCACGATATTGTGGGCCCGATTCGTCGAGCATGGGATTGGTGTTGTTGATGTGGATGAACACTTTGCGTGGCCGACGCAGGCCCGCCAGCTTTCGCAAGGATCCGTCGGGGCCGGAAACAGGGACGTGCCCCATCTCGCGAGCGGTCGCACCGCTTCCCTGGACGCGAACCAGCTCGTCGTCGCTCCAGAAAGTTCCGTCGAACAACAGCAGGTCTGCCGACTCCAGACGCTGCACCAACGCTTCGTCAATCGCCGGAACGGCTGGCGCGTAGGCCAGTCTCTTGCCCGAGGACGATTCCAGGATGAGGCCGAGCACGGCCTCTTCCGGTCTGAGGGTCACCGATCGCTGCGCCGCAACGTACGCGGGATAATGAGCAGTCAACGCAAACGCTTCGCAGCTGATTGGCGAGTTGGCTCCTGCCACGTCGCGCAGCGGAAGCTTTCGACCGGGTGTGATTTCGTCCCAGGAAACCTGCCCGGTAGTGCGATTCAACATCCCGAACATGGAGTTGTCCTCCCGTAGGATGCGGCGAACTGAAGCAGCGCAGTAGATGGAAAAGGGCTGCAACTCGCGTAGCGAGAGCAGGCCCGCAACCTGATCAATGTCCGCGCTGGTAAGCAAAACACCGTGGATAGGAGAATCGCGCTGGCCGTTGGAAGGGTGCAGGTGCGCCGTCGCCTCGATTTGCAGGCGCAGATCAGGGGAAGCGTTAAGAAGAAAGTAGCGTTGGCCGTCGCCCGTGACTGCGACCTGGGTCTGAGTACGAGCTTTGCCCCGGAAGGTCCCGGCACGCAGAGACTGGCAGTTACGGCAGTTGCAATTCCACTGCGGAAACCCGCCCCCTGCGGCCGAGCCCAGGATTTCGATATGCACAATTACATTGCAGCGCTAGCGTAGGAATTGATCTCGCAATTCAGCGCGATCTCTTCGAACTGCGGTGTGGTCCATTCCATGGTTCTCACCTCAGCAAATTATTGCTGAACGCTAGGTTAACATAATCCGCGTCCAGTCTAAGTGAATGTAAATTGAAACGAGTCACAAAATCCAGGCGTCTTTCTTACCTGGGACTTTCGTCTCCACTCCGGCGGAGATGATTTGAGGACGAGATTTCCACAACTTTTCCGCACGTGCCAGCAATTACTTACGAGGAAGTCAACTGAATCGCGTCCGCCGAATCTATGTCGTTAACGCAAGCCCTTGTGGTCACCCGATCAGTTAGCCACAACTTCTCGTAGTTTCCCAATGAAGCGGTGCGTCCCTACGCAAACCCATAACTTTGTTATTGACAACAAACAGCTTAGGCGTAAGATGTGGACAAAAGTGGTAAGAAGTGGTTGGATCAATAGAGGTCGTGGGCGGAAGTGAAACAACGAGAGGCGCCAGTGGACTTTGAAGCTGACACCCCGAAAAACGGCCCGAACGAACCGCAACCGACTGACTTTCTTGCCGTTTTTACCTCCCTTGCTTTGGCAGTTGCAGCCAAAAGATTTTCCGCTCCCTTAAGGGGCAGCAAACATGTTTCGCGGCAATCATCCAACTCGCGTCGACGAAAAAGGACGGTTAAAGGTCCCGGCGGAGTTCAAGCGGGTGATCGACGAGAAATACAGCACGCAATTTTACATCACCAGTCTGGACGGAAAGGTTGCACAACTGTATCCCTTCGAGGAATGGGAGCGGATCGAGCAGAAGCTGGCCGGGCTCTCCACTTTCAATCCTACGAAGAAGAAGTTCCTCAGCCGGGTGAACTATTGGGGGCAGACGGTGGAGATGGACGGTCAGGGGCGGCTGCTGATGCCGCAACTACTGCGCGATTCGGCGCAGATCAAGGGCGAAGTGGCGGTCACAGGCAACCTGACGTATTTGGAAGTCCGTAACCTCGAAGCGTACCGGTTGGAGATGGAGACGGAGAAGTTCACGCCTGAGGATGAGAAGACGCTCGACGAGCTGGGCATCTAGTGGCGGAGGGTTTCACAGACACCCCCGAGCGGGGTGGGCATGGGCAAGCGGACCATGTCCCGGTTCTTTTAAAAGAAGCGATCGACTTTTTAGCCGTCCGGCGTGGCGGGACTTATATCGACGCCACGGTGGGCCTTGGCGGGCACAGTTACGAAATCGCAAAACGCCTCGGCGCACCGGGTCATTTGATTGGGCTCGATAAGGATCCTGCGGCGCTCGGAATCGCGCGGGAAAGATTGGTCGTCGGTCGTTCGTCGTTGGTCGTTGGCGAAAAAGCTGACTGGCCAACGGTCGAATTACAGCATACATCATTTGCAGACTTTGCCAACGACCAACGACCAACGACCTACGACGGGATTCTTGCTGATCTCGGAGTGAGCAGCCTGGAGTTTGGCAATCCGGCGCGAGGCTTTAGTTTTCAGGCGGAAGGACCGCTCGACATGCGAATGAATCCGCAAGCCGAGCTGACCGCCGAACAAGTGGTAAACCACAGCGACGAGCGTGAGCTTGCCGATGTGATTTACGAATTCGGTGAGGAAAGGAGGTCGCGGAGAATCGCCAGAGCCATTGTCCGGTCGCGGCCGATCCGTACGACTGTGCAGCTTGCAGACGTCGTATCAGCCGCGGCCCGGTCAATGAAACATGAGCGTATTCACCCTGCGACCCGAACCTTTCAAGCTCTCCGAATCTTCGTAAACCATGAACTGGACGAATTGCGGGGACTGCTGAATGCGGCCCCGCAGATACTGAAACCGGGTGGGCGGGTGGTGATCATCAGCTTTCACTCGCTGGAAGACCGCATCGTAAAAGATGCCTTCCGCGAAGGAGTGAAGCAAGGTCACTACAGAATACTGACGAAGAAGCCAGTGACGCCCGGTGACGAAGAGATTGATCGCAATCCGCGAGCGCGCAGCGCGAAATTGCGCGCAGCGGAAAAAGTTTAGAAAAGAAGACCCAAGGTCAGGTAGGCAGGAGAAGAACATGTACAGCGGAACACTGATTGACGATCTGATCAAAACCGTGGAGCGGACTGAAAGACTCGCTACGACAGAAATGTCCCAGCCGGGTGAGATGGAGTACTGGCACGCCATCTCACAAAACGAACTCGCGCAATTCCAATCATCACTGGCTGGGGTGGCATAAATGGCAGCAGCAGCGGCGGTAAACCCGGGAACCATCGGCAGCCGGCGAAAGCCTTGCTGGGTTGGAACGCCGGAGATCTATTTCCCCAAGGCGATCGACAATTCGCGCCTGGTCAAAATTGAGGATCCTAAACGCAGCCACGAAATGCGCCAGTTTGGTATTGCGCTCAGCTGCCTTTTTCTCCTGGTGATGACCTACACCTGGCAGCACTTCAAGGCGATCGAATACGGTTACAAAGTGGAGTCGCTACGCAGTCAGCGTGATGGTCTGCTGGAGATGAACCGCGCGCTCCGCCTGGAAGAAGCTTCGCTGCGTTCCCCCGAACGCATTGATAAGCTGGCGCGGGAGTATGGCATGCAACCGCCGCGCGCCGGACAAGTGATTCGCATGGATTCCGCCCTGCCCGATGCTGGAGCGCCTGTGATTGCCAGCGCTGCGGTTTCGGTGATTTCAGTGCCGTAACGAAAGTTCACCATCGCCACGGATTTGCACGGATACGCACGGATCAAAAGCTACAAGAGTTATCCGTGATGATCCGTGTAATCCGTGGCGTTTTTCTAGAAGGCCGTTCTGATGGCAGCCGGTTCCGCGCGCAATTCCACCAACGTCAGGCTTTACCTGCTGGCAGCCATCCTATTTTTCTGGGGTGGAGCGATCGGTCTGCGGCTGGTGTACCTGCAAATTTTCCGCTACGGAAGTTTCGAGCTGCGGGCACAACACCAGCAACAGCGCACCACGGAGGTTTCTGCCCGCCGCGGCATTATTTACGATCGTTCCGGTCATGAACTGGCCATGTCGATCGCAGTCGATTCCGTGTTCGCAGTGCCCACAGAAATCCCTGATTTGGCGGGGACGGTTTCGCTGCTCTCGCGCATCACGCATTCCGATCCCCGCGAAATTCTTGCCAAGTGCCAGGCCGGCCGGACCTTCTGCTGGCTGGCTCGCAAGGCGGACGCCGATACGGCGGACCGTATCCGGTCACTCAATCTGCGCGGCATCTACTTCCAAAAGGAGTCCAAGAGGTTTTATCCCAAGCGCGAACTGGCAGCCCAGGTGATCGGCTATGTGGGCACGGACGATGAGGGCTTGAGCGGCATTGAGCGTGAATTCGATGACAAGCTGCACGGCAAGCCGGGAGAAATGCTGGTCTCCGTCGATGCCCGGCGGAAGTGGTTTGGCAGCGTAGAAAAACAACCCCAGCCGGGGCAGAACGTCGTACTCACCATCGATCAGCAGATCCAGTACATTGCCGAGCGGGAACTGCAAACCGCAATGGAGCAGACCCACGCTGAGGCGGGAACACTAATTGTAGAAAATCCGCACACCGGCGAGATTCTGGCGTTGGCCAATCAACCCACGTTTAATCCGAATCTGACCCGCGAGATCACTCCGGCCAAGCTCAAGAACCACGCGGTCAGCGACGCCTATGAGCCGGGATCGACCTTCAAGGTGGTCACCATTTCCGCCGCTCTGGAAGAAAAGTTGACAACGCCGCAAGAAGTTTTCGACTGCCAAATGGGATCCATCGTCATTAATGGGATGAGAATTCACGATAGCAGACCTCACGGCCTGCTTCCCGTATCGGATATTCTCGCTGAATCCAGCGACGTGGGCTCCATTAAGATCGGCATGCGACTGGGCGACGAACGCTTTTACAAATACATTCGTGGCTTCGGCTTTGGCTTGCAGACTGGAATCGAACTGCCGGGTGAGACTCGTGGATTGAGCAAACCGCCGAACCGCTGGTCGCGGGTCTCGTTCGCAGCCATCTCCATGGGTCAGGAAATTGGAATTACTCCGCTGCAACTCGTCGGGCTGATCTCAACCATGGCGAACGACGGTGTCTGGGTGGCGCCCCGGATTGTGGCCGCGACCAATGCCCCGCAAAGCACACCGCAGACCATCGCATTTCATCCGGTCGAACAACGCCGCGTGATTTCCGCGCTTACTGCGGCCCAGATGCGGCAGATGATGCAGGGAGTGGTATTGCACGGCACGGGCACGAAGGCGATCCTCGAAGGCTACAGCTCCGCTGGTAAGACCGGGACCGCACAGAAGGTCGATCCCGCGACCCATGCCTACTCGCATTCGAAATACGTAGCCTCATTTGCAGGTTTCGCTCCCATCAACAACCCTGTGATCACGGTGGCCGTGATTCTTGATTCAGCCGTCGGGCTGCACCAGGGCGGCCAGGTCTCAGCGCCGGTATTCCAGCGGGTGGCGCAGCAGGTTCTGGAGTACCTGCACACGCCGCACGATGTTGAGTTGCCTCCGAACCGTCAGGTGTTGTTGGCCTCGCGCCAGGTGAAGGACAAGGAAGTGGAAGAAGGTTCGCCCGATCATTTGGGCGATCCGTTGGAAGTCGCCGAGGCGGCGACACCACCGCCCGTTACGCCCAGTGTTCCGGTGAAGAACGCGGAGGGGCCCGGACCGGAAGTGGTCACGGCGGCACTGAAGCAGCGTGAGGCTGTGCTGCCGGAAGAGCCGAAACCGACCGCAGACGCTGCTGTGGCCCAGTTGCCGCCAACGGCAGGCGAGCATCCGCCCGCAAATGGTACGGTGATTCTCGATCTTGAGCAGAATGCGACGGTGGTGCCCTCATTTGCGGGCAAAAGCGTTCGTGCCGCCATCGAACTGGCGCAAGAAAACGGATTGGATCTGGATGCGGTCGGCAGCGGGTTGGCAAGAGACCAGTCACCGGCTCCGGGTTCCCATGTAGCAAGCGGCGCGAGGGTCACGGTGAAGTTCGGGCGGTGAGCAGCGTTTGCCACAGAGGGCAAGAAGGAACTCGGGGGAAGTGCTTGATTCCAGCCGTTCTGACCGTACCATATAATTCACTCCGATGACGTTTGAACAGCTTCTGCAAGGGGCGGAGGTGCTCAGCCGGACCGGAAATGTGCCGGTAAGCGGCCTGGAGTACGACTCCCGGCGCGTGAAGCCGGGAGATTTGTTTGTTGCCATGCAAGGCGAGTCTAGTGATGGCAACAAATTCATCGACAAAGCCATCGCCGCCGGAGCAGTGGCTATTGTTACCGACTCGGCGGCGGAGGCGCCGCGCGCTAACGTTGCCTGGGCACAAGTTGAACATGGCCGCCGTGCACTTGCCCGCCTGAGCGCTAATTTCTACAAGCGACCCGCAGAACACCTCACAATTAGTGGCATCACCGGAACCAACGGTAAGAGCACGGTGGCGTTCTTGCTGGAGTCGATTCTCGCCGCCGATCATCGCAAGAGTGCCTTGGTCGGAACCATCGAGTATCACGTTGCGGGAAAAATATTGCCTGCGCCGCACACCACGCCTGAGGGGCTGGACTTGAACCGCATCTTGGCGGAAGCCCTTGGCAGCGGGGCGACGGAAGCCGTCATGGAAGTATCCTCTCATGCACTGGTACAGCAGCGTGTGTACGGAATTCCTTTCGACGTAGCGATTTTCACCAATCTAACGCGTGATCACCTCGACTACCACCACACCATGGAAGAGTACTTTGCCGCGAAGCAAGTGCTGTTCGAGGGATGCGGAACCGATGCTCCTCGCGGGGCGGTCATCAATGTCGAAGATGAATATGGCCAGAAGCTCATCGCGGTCAGCCGGAAGCGCAGCGCCGAAGTTCTAACTTACGGGTTGGCGCTGGGGGATTTCCACTCCCAAAAGGCCGAGATCACATCCCGAGGGACGCGTTTTGATTTGGTAACACCCGCCGGGACTATGCCGATCTTCTCCCCTCTGATTGGCAGGGTGAACGTCTTCAACATCATCGCCGCCGCGGCAGCGGGCAGTGCTCGTGGATGTAGGCCTGAGGCCATTGTCAGAGGCATTGAGGACCTGCGCCGTGTCCCCGGTCGCTTCGAGCGTGTGGACTGCAACCAGCCATTCACCCTGGTGGTCGATTACGCCCATACCGACGATGCGCTGCGCAATCTGACCGGGTTGGCGCGCGAATTCGTACGGCAAGCCGGCCACGGAAGCCGGGTAATAACGGTTTTTGGATGCGGCGGCGACCGCGACCGCGCCAAGCGTCCGCTGATGGGTGAAGCCGCAGGCCGGGGCAGCGACTTCGTGGTCCTTACTTCCGACAATCCGCGCAGTGAGGATCCTCTGGCGATCATCAATGACGCCATGGTCGGCTTGCAACGGACCGGAGCCAAGTACACGGTGGAACCGGATCGCTGTGCAGCCATCGCGATGGCAGTGGCCGAAGCCGGACCTGGGGATATCGTGCTTATCGCCGGCAAGGGTCACGAGAAAGTGCAGGTCACACGCGAGGGATCACGACCGTTCGACGATGTACGGGTGGCACGGCAGGCTCTGCACTCGGCCGGCTACAGTTGCGAGGCGGCCGATGCCGCCGTCGGGAACCATGCATGAAGCTGCCGCTCTCTCGAATCGCCGAGTTCCTTACCGCTAGCGGTGAGGTGGACCACAAAGCGCTGGTGTTGGGCTACTCCATCGATTCACGCACCATCCGGCCGGGAGAGCTGTTTTTTGCGGTCAAGGGTGAGCGCATGGATGGCCACGATTTTGTAGCTCAGGCGCTGGGGAAGGGCGCAGCAGCCGCAGTGGTCCGTAAAGACCAACTTGCCCGCTATCCGGTCATCGCCGGGTTGCTGGCGGTGGATGACACCCTGGATGCCCTGCAGAAACTAGCCACAGCCGTGCGACGTTGGTGGGGAAAGCCGCTGGTGGGGATCACAGGCTCGACCGGAAAAACCACTACCAAGGACGCTATCGCACATGTGTTGTCGCAGCGTTTTCGAGTGTTGAAGTCGCAGGGGAATTTCAATAACCACTTCGGCCTTCCGCTGATGCTGCTCCAACTGGAGCCCGAACACGAAATTGCGGTGATTGAGATGGGGATGTCTCATGCCGGCGAAATAGCGGCTCTGGCGAAGATTGCGCAGCCTGAAGTCGGCGTGGTCACGAATGTAGCGCCGGTGCATCTGGAGTTTTTCGATTCGGTCGCGGACATTGCACGTGCGAAGTATGAACTCATTGCTTCCTTGCCTGCGGGTGGCACCGCCATTCTGAACGCTGATGATGAGTATGTCTCGCAATTCGGGCGGGATTTTCATGGCAAAGTCGTGCTCTACGGGATGAAGTCTTCGGCCGACGTGCGTGCGGAGAACGTGGAGCCACGCGGAGCTGCAGGTTCAGAGTTTGATCTGGTTGTTGGAGGCTGCCGCGAACACGCCACACTGGCAATGGTGGGAGTCCACAACATATACAACGCGCTGGCCGCGGTGACGGTGGGGTTGGATCGCGGGCTGACGCCGTCCGAGGCAGGAGGCGCGCTGGCAACGTTGGCTCCGCCGGACAAGCGGGGAGAGGTCGTCCAACTCGGCAACATCACTGTCATCAACGATTGTTACAATTCCAATCCAAAGGCCCTTGATGCAATGGTCGATACTTTGGCTGCGATGCCAGCCAAACGCCGTATTGTAGTTGCGGGTGAAATGCTGGAATTAGGCCCGGCGGGTGAAGAGATGCATCGGCGCTCCGGACAGCACATGGCCGGGCATAAGATTGATTGGCTGGTGGGGGTGCGTGGCCTGGCGAAACCGATGGTCGAGGCTGCCCGCGCAGCCGGCATTCGCGCCGAGTTCGTCGCCACACCCGAAGAGGCCGGAGAATGGCTAATCCGGGAAACACGGGACGGTGATGTCGTGTTGCTGAAAGCGTCCCGAGGGGTGAAGTTGGAACGAGCTCTGGAGAAGTGGTCGCAAGGCGTTGGTGCTGTGGCTGGCGGACAGCCAACCACCAACAAGTAAAATGGAGGCGGATTGCTCTACTGGCTGCTGTACCTGAAACTGTTCCATTATTTTCCGCCTTTCCGCATTTTCCGTTATTTAACGTTTCGCACAGCCTTTGCCAGCCTGACCGCCCTGTTCACAGGGTTGATCGTGGGCCCCTTGGTCATCAACCGTCTGCGCGAGTTTCAGATCGGCCAATACATTCGCGAGGAAGGGCCAAAAGCCCACCAGAAGAAAGCTGGCACGCCCACTATGGGCGGGTTGCTGATTGCGATCTCCATCATCATTCCGACTTTGCTGTGGGCTGATCTCAGCAATCGCTTTGTATGGATTGCCATGCTGGCGACAGCTGCATTCGCTGCCATCGGCTTCGCCGACGACTACACCAAAGTTGTCCACCGCCGGAATCTGGGGCTAACCGGCAAGGCCAAGATCGGGTTGCAGGTTGCGACCAGCGTCTTGATCGCGGTGGCGCTGATCGCCATGCAGACCCGCGGACTTTATTCGACCAAGCTGCTGGTTCCTTTCGTGAAGCAGTTCCGGCCCGACCTGGTGATCACTTCGCTCGAACACAGCCCCCACCTGTGGCCACTGGCGTTTTTGCCATTTGTGGCTTTTGTGGCATTAGTGATCGTGGGTTCGAGCAACGCTGTGAACCTGACCGACGGGCTGGACGGTCTGGCGATTGGGTGCACGGTCATTGCCGCCGGGGCCCTTGCAGTGTTGACTTATGTCAGTGGGCACGCCACCTTTGCGTCTTATCTCGAGCTACAACGCATGCCGCAAGTTGGAGAACTGACCATTTTTTGCGGGGCGATGGTAGGGGCGTCGATCGGTTTCCTGTGGTATAACGCGCATCCGGCGGAAGTCTTCATGGGAGATGTAGGTTCACTCGCGCTTGGGGGCGCGATTGGAACGGTCGCGGTCATGATCAAGCAGGAGTTGCTGCTGCCGTTCATCGGCGGCGTATTCGTCATCGAGGCAATGTCGGTGATCTTGCAGGTGGCGTCTTACAAGCTGCGCAAGAAACGCATCTTCAAAATGGCGCCGATTCACCACCATTTTGAATTGATAGGATGGTCGGAATCGAAGATCATCGTCCGTTTCTGGATTGCTTCGCTGGTGTTTGCGTTGTTCGCGCTGACAACGTTGAAATTAAGATAGTCTTTTCATCACAGAGCCGCAGAGAAATCTGGTGTAGAAATTGTCTTTGGCATGGCTTTCTCTGTGACTCCGTGACTCTGTGGTGAAATGAAGTTCTCATGGATGTGAACAACAAACGCGTGCTGGTGGTGGGGCTGGGCAAATCCGGGGTGGCTTCAGCGATCTTTCTGAAGTCCCGCGGGGCGCGCGTGACTGTCTCCGATACAAAACCGCAAGCCGAACTCAAGAATGAGATTCCCGTATTGCTCGATCAAGGGATTGTAGTGGAGACGGGTGGGCATGGGGAGCGCACGTTTCGCGGGCAGGACCTCATTGTGGTGAGCCCGGGCGTACCGGTGGACGCGCCACCCCTGGTGCAGGCACGGGCATTGGGCGAAAAAGTCATCGGTGAGATCGAGCTGGCCGCAGAGTTCTTTCCGGGAAAGATTGTTGCCATCACCGGTTCGAACGGGAAAACTACGACCACGACTCTGGCAGGGGAGATTCTGGCGGCTGGCGGCCTGGCTACCGTGGTCGGCGGCAACATCGGTACTCCTGCGATTTCTCTGGTGGAGCGGGCAACTGCCGACAGCACTGCGGTTCTCGAAGTGTCCAGCTTTCAGCTTGAGACGATTCAGACTTTCCGCCCGCAAATTGCCGTCGTGCTCAATGTAACTCCTGACCATCTCGACCGGCATCGTACATTTGCTGCCTATGTTGAGGCCAAAGCGCGCATCTTCGAAAATCAGCGCACGGAAGACTTCGCCGTGCTTAATGCCGATGACCCCACCTGCGTCGAGATGGCAAAGCGGACGACGGCGCAAGTGTTCTGGTTCAGTGGGAAGACAGAAGTGAAACGGGGGGCTTACGTTCGCGAAGGCGAGATTCTATTTCGTGACTCAAAGGGCCAGCGCGAACTCATGCTGCTGTCAGAGATCCCGCTAAAGGGCGCCCACAATGTCGAGAATGTACTGGCGGCGGTTTGTGTGGGCGTACTGAGCGGGGTCGAGCCTGGACGAATTCGCAACGCAGTTGCCAGTTTCAAAGCCGTGGAACACCGGCTCGAATATGTCGCGACCATCCGCGGCGTCGAATACTACAACGATTCCAAAGCTACCAACGTAGACGCCACTATCAAGGCGCTGGAATCCTTTCCCGCCAACATTCATTTGATCCTCGGGGGCAAGGATAAAGGCAGCGACTACAGCGCGCTGAACAGCCTGCTGCGTCAACGGGTCAAACGCGTCTATACCATTGGTGCAGCGGCCGCGAAAATCGAGGCCCAAATCAAGGGAACGGCGGAAATTGTCCATGCTGAGACTCTTGAGAACGCCATCAGACGCGCTTCGGAGTCAGCCCAGCCGGGGGACATCGTGTTGCTGGCCCCCGCCTGCGCCAGTTTCGACCAGTTCCGCAATTACGAGCACCGTGGCAAAGTCTTCAAGGAAGTCGTGAAGGCGTTGGCCACCGCCGTTAAGGCTTAGTCACGAGAGTTTTCCTCAATTTCCTTAAAATCAACAGGCACCCGGAACCAACTCCGTCAACCATTCTCAAGCTCTCCCCGTGATGGAATGAAAGTTCATGGCAAAACGCGTCAGTGTTGACGGCTGGCTGTTCTCGGTGACGCTGGTACTGATTTTCGTAGGCCTGATCATGGTGTTCAGCGCCTCGGCGGTCATGGCCAAAGAGCGTTACGGTTCGGCCTACGTGTTTCTGCTCAAGCAACTTGGCTGGGCGGCCGCCGGCCTGGTGCTGATGGTTGCCGGGATGAGAATCGACTATCGCCGCTATAAGCATCCGGCGGTAGTTTTTTCGCTGTTAGGTGTCACTACCCTGATGCTGATTTCGGTTTTTTTCCTCGACCGCGCCCATCACACGCATCGCTGGATGCACTGGGGCCCGCTGTCGTTCCAGCCTTCGGAGATGGCGAAGCCTGCGCTCATACTGTTTCTGGCGTTTTTTCTGGAGAACCGCACCAAGTCGATCACCGACTGGCGCAACACCATCTTGCCCGCGGTGGTGCCAACCCTCATCTTCATCGGCTTGATCGTAGCCCAACCCGACCTGGGCACTGCCATTGCCTGCGCTGCCATCACCGGCTGCGTGATGTTTGTGGCCGGCATGGAGATGCGCTATCTCGGTTACGGCTTTCTGGCGTCGTTGATTCCTTTGTATTTCCTGATTTTCCATGTGGCCTGGCGCCGTGATCGCATTCTTGCATTTCTGAATCCTTATTCTGATCCGCAGGGACGTGGCTTTCACATCATTCAGTCGCTAATCGCCGTGAGCACTGGCGGCATCACCGGCGTTGGCTTGATGGAAGGCAAGCAGAAGCTGTTTTATTTGCCAGAACCTCACACTGACTTCATTTTCGCAGTGACTGCGGAAGAACTAGGCCTCGTGGGATCGCTGTTCATCGTAGTCCTATTTGCGGTGTTCTTGTGGCGGGGCACTCGCACTGCTCTGCGAACCCAGGACATGTTCGGACGTCTGCTGGCAGTGGGCATTACGAGCATGATCGTGGTTCAGGCTTTTATCAACATCAGCGTCGTGCTGGGACTGATGCCGACCAAGGGAATTCCCCTGCCTTTTGTTTCTTATGGCGGTTCTTCGTTGTTGTTTGCGTTGGCCAGCGTTGGCGTTCTGCTGAATATTTCCAAGCAAGCGGAATAGAAGCGCCCGCCCCTGAAGTGTCAACCTGGCTCGGCCCACACATTTCACTTCCGGTTTATAGTCACTGCATGCGGGCGATTCTGGCGGGAGGCGGAACCGGCGGACACGTGATCCCCGCACTCGCCATTGCGCAACAACTTCAATCACAGTATCTGGCCGAGATATTGTTCATCGGTACTGCGCGGGGGATCGAGAACCGCCTGGTTCCGGCTGCGGGATTTCCGCTGCGATTGGTGCAGGTGGGCGCGCTCAAGAATGTCAGCCTGGCGACCCGGCTTCGGACTTTTTCTGATCTGCCGCGGTCAGTCTGGGAGTCGCGACGGATCTTTCGCGAGTTTCGTCCCGATGTCGTCATCGGTGTGGGCGGATACGCCTCCGGACCGGGAATGCTCGCCGCTGTTCTCATGCGGATTCCGACGCTGGTATTCGAGCCGAACTTCGTTCCCGGCTTTGCCAATCGGGTGGTGGCCCGGTTCGTTTCGGCGGCAGCCGTCCACTTTGAGGAAACGGGCCAATACTTTCGCCGCTGCCAAGTCACGGGAGTGCCGGTGCGGGAGGCGTTTTTTCAAATCTCAGGCGTGCCCGCCACTCCAACGGTTCTTGTTTTTGGCGGGAGCCAGGGAGCGCACGCTATCAACCAGGTCGTGATGAACTCTGCTCCGGAAATGCTGCGGCGAACGCCGGGGCTGCGACTCATCCATCAAACTGGCGAACGGGATTTCGTCGATATACAAGCCGCCTACGCAAAGCTGGGCGGAGCGGTTGAACCTCATCGCTTTATCGATAACATGCCGGGCGCGTTCGCAACGGCAAGCTTATTGATCTGCCGCTCCGGGGCCAGCACCGTCGCGGAGGTCACGGCGGCAGGGAAGCCGGCAGTGTTCGTGCCTTTTCCACGCGCTGCCGACGATCATCAGAAACGCAATGCCGAAGCTCTTGAACGCGCCGGGGCAGCGGTCATGCTGGAGGAAGCCAAGTTGACCCCGCAGAGTTTGGTGGAAACTGTATCTTCGCTTTTGGCGGACGCTGTGCGGCTGCGAAAAATGGGTGAAGCGGCACGCAGCTTGTCTCATCCCGATGCAGCGCGGGACATTGCGGCAATGGCGGCAAAACTGGCCGATACCGCAAAATAAGTACACCGCGTTCGAGGTACTCCCAGCACGGGCGAGGACGCCCGCGCCTGCATCGTGAGAACATAGAAGTCACACCGTGATTCAGCTCTCAGCCGCCGGAAAACGCTATGGTCACAAACTCCTGTTTGAGGGAGCCGACTGGCTGATCACCAACCGCGACCGCGTCGGCCTGGTGGGAGCGAACGGCACCGGAAAATCTACGCTGCTGAAGATCCTCGGCGAGATGGAAACGCTCGATTACGGATCGCTGAACACCGCCAAAGGCATCAGCGCCGGCTACCTGCCGCAGGACGGACTCGCGCTCTCCGGCCGCTCCGTTTTTGCCGAGTGCATGTCGGTGTTTTCCAAACTCCGAGCCATGGAGCAGGAGATGGAAGACCTGACCGGGCGCATGTCAGAACTCGACCACGCGTCTGTCGAGTATTCCCAGGTGGCCGAGCGCTATCAGCGGATCGAGCACGAATTCCGCGCCCGTGACGGATATGCCATCGAAGCGCAAGTCGGGGCGGTTCTCATGGGGCTGGGTTTTCAGAAGAACGACTGGCAGCGGCAGACCGAAGAATTTTCCGGCGGATGGCAGATGCGTATTGCGTTGGCCAAGCTATTGCTGCAGCAGCCGAATCTGCTGCTTCTCGACGAGCCTACCAACCACCTCGATCTTGAGGCGCGCAATTGGCTGGAAGAGTATTTGACTAACTATCCCTACGCTTTCGTCCTGATTTCGCACGACCGCTATTTTCTTGACGTAACCGTCAACAAGATTGTCGAAATCTGGAACAAACGAATCCATTTTTATCCCGGCAACTATGAGAAGTACCTGTCGCAGAAGACGCAACGCCAGGAACAGCTCGACGCTGCCTACCGCAATCAGCGCGAGAGGATTGAGCAGTTGGAAATGTTCATCAGCCGCTTTCGCTATCAGGCGACCAAGGCCAAACAAGTGCAAAGCCGCATCAAGGAACTGGAGAAAATGGAGCGCATCGAGTTGCCGGAGGAAGAGAAGACCATCCACTTCTCGTTTCCCCAGCCCAAAGCCAGTGGCCGGATCGTGGCGGAATTTGCCGGGGTGGCGAAATCTTATGGTGAGAAGGAAGTGTTCCGCGATGTCAACTTCATGATCGAGCGTGGCGACCGAGTCGCGCTGGTGGGGGTGAATGGCGCTGGCAAATCGACGTTGATCAAACTTCTGGCCAACGAAGAAGATCTGACGCAAGGCGAATATAAGCTGGGTCACAATGTGCAGGCGGATTATTTCGCGCAGGATCAGTACAAAGAGCTCGACCAAGACTCGCGGATTCTCGATGATCTGGGCAGGGTTTCCCCGCAATCCCGGGAAACCGAGCTGCGCAGTTTATTGGGTTGTTTCTTGTTTTCGGGCGAGGACGTCTTCAAACGCATCGGCGTGCTTTCCGGCGGGGAGCGGAACCGCTACGCACTGCTGCGCATGTTGCTGCATCCAGCGAATTTCCTGCTTCTGGATGAACCGACCAACCATTTAGATATGAGGGCCAAGGACGTTTTGTTGGAAGCCCTGTCGAAGTACACCGGTACGGTGGTATTCGTCTCGCATGACCGCTACTTCATAGACAACCTGGCTACGCGGGTTTTTGAGATTGGCGAAGGGCAGGTAGAGGTCTATCCCGGGAACTACGAAGACTATCGCTGGCGCAAAGAGGGCGGAGCGGCCCGGTTGCAGGAGAACACGCAGCTCGCGGTGTCCGCGGTGCCGGCGAACGGAAACAAACCAGCCGCAGAGCCTGCCGAAAGCAAAGGCAAGCGGTTGAATCCCATCAAGCGCAAACAGATGGAAGAGCACGTGCGCAGGCTGGAACAGGAGATCAACCGCACCGAAACTGCGATCACACAGCACGAGACTGCATTGCAAAACTTTGTTAGCGCCGAGGAGACCGCGCGCCTCGCGCTGGAATTGGAAACGCAACGCGCCATTCTGCAAAAGAGCCTGGCCGAATGGGAAGAATTGACGCAGACGTTGCAGAGCTAGCTTCGATTAACAACCAGCGCCGCCGTCCCCGGCTGTAGCCCGCCGCTACCCGTCGACTTTCATAGTTCTAAGGCTTCCGTAACCTCCTCTTATTTTCCTGCCCGTGCGATAGTCAGTCACAAATCCATTGACCCGCAAGCGCTGACTCCCCCAAAGCCTGCGGAATAAGGAACCCCGATGTTGCAGCCAGCGCAGTCCAATACCCAGAAATTCCCCACGACCCCAATCCCGACTTATAACCCAGTCAAAACCATCACAGCCCCTCTGGAACAGGCTACTATCGGACGTTCCGTGGTCATCAAAGGTGATGTCAGTGGCGCCGAGCCGCTCTTTATCGACGGCCAGGTAGAAGGTTCCATCACGTTCGCGGACACTCGCGTCACCATCGGACGCAACGGCAGCGTCGCCGCCAACATTAATGCCAAGGAAGTCGTCATTATGGGCAAGGTCACCGGTAACGTCGAGTGCAGCGACCGTCTGGACATCCGTGGCGAAGGCACACTGATCGGCGATGTAGTGACCCAGCGCATCAGTGTGGAAGATGGCGCGGTGATGAGCGGCAAAGTTCAGGTTCGCGCCGCCGAAAAGGCGCACGAGAAGCCCAAAGCACTAGCTGCCAGCGCCGGCGTGTAAGCTACTATTTCTTTTCCGGCTGTTCGGGCTTGAGGTCGAGCGAAGCTGAATTCATGCAATAGCGCAGGCCGGTGGGCGCGGGGCCGTCGGGGAAGACGTGTCCCAGGTGCGCGTCGCACTTGGCGCATCGCGCTTCCGTCCTCTTCATGCCATAGGTGCTGTCGGTATGCTCGGCAACGGCTCCTGGAGCCACGGGCTTGAAAAAGCTGGGCCAGCCAGTGCCGGAATTAAACTTCGTCTCGGATTCAAACAGCGGCGCTCCACAGCATACGCAGTTATAGGTTCCTTTTTCCTTCGTGTCCCAGTACTTTCCGGTGAAGGCAGGCTCAGTGCCGGCTTTGCGGGCCACCTGGAACTGCTCGGGGGATAACTGCTGCTTCCATTCTGCTTCGGTCTTGGTGATCTTGGGGGTTTGCTCAGTGAGTTTTGTCATAGCACTGTATGAGATTATCTCAAACCAGAAAAGTTACACTTGACTTCGCTTTATATTCGCCTACAATTCTTTCATGGCGATCACTAGACGGCAGCGTGAGCTGTACGACTTCATCTCAGAGTTCGTGCAAAAGAACCAATATTCTCCCTCGTTCGACGAAATTCGCGAAGGCATGGGGCTGAATTCGCTGGCAACCGTGCACAAGCACGTCACTAATCTAGAAAAAAAGGGCCTGCTTACGCGCGACTACAACCGCAGCCGCTCTATCGATCTCGTGCCACCGAAAGGCCGCCTCAAACAAGCCATGAGCGTGAATACGACTATGGTTCTGCCGCTCCTGGGCAGAATCGCCGCCGGCCAGCCGATTGAGGCGGTAGAGAATCCCGAGACCATCTCTCTGGCCGACTTCGTCCGATCAAAAGAGGTTTTTGTGCTGGAGGTCCGAGGCGACTCCATGCAGGATGAACACATTCTCAGCGGGGACTATGTGTTGGTCGAAAAGGCCAAGACGGCGCACAACGGAGAGATCGTAGTGGCGCTGGTCGATGGTACGGATGCCACCTTGAAGCGCTTTTACCGCGAGGGCGACACCATCCGACTGCAACCTTCAAATGCGGCTATGAAGCCCATCATTGTGCCGGCGGCATCGGTCCAACTGCAAGGACGAGTGATCGGAGTGCTAAGGAAGTATTGAAGCGGAAATTAGCATTGGCATTTAGCACTTAGCCAAACAATAGAAATGCCCGGGATGCTAACCGGGCATTTTTCAAGCTGAATGCTGACGGCTGAGTGCTGAAGGCTGTGCTTTACCCTACGTGCTTCTTGAGCGCCTCGGCGATGGCTTCTTTCGGCTTGTAGCCTACGAGTTGTTCCACTACCTGACCGCCTTTGAACACTAACAGCGTGGGAATGCCGGTGACCTTGTAACGCATCGGCGTGGCGCCATTGCGGTCAACATCCATTTTGCCGATCTTCAACTTGCCCTGGAAGTCTTTGGCTAGTTCGTCGACGATAGGGGCGAGGGCACGGCAAGGTCCACACCAGGTTGCCCAGAAGTCAACCAGTACCGGAGTGTCAGACTTCAATACATCTTGATCAAAATTTGAATCAGTTACTTCCATAATGCCATTTGCTGCCATTTACATCCTCCCTTGGCGCGCCCGGAAATCTTTCTCTCCAGGTCAAACCGTGTCAAGACCAACAGGAACTGTTTATCCTAGCACTTTTCATTAGATGCGCGGCAGCAGTAGAGGACGCAGACGGCCGGGGCGAATGCCCTCGGGCCTTCCAAGGCATAAAAAAAGCGCCCTAAACTTTTCAGTTCAGGACGCCTGGCAGCCCTCCCCCAGAACTGCCAAACTACGACTGGAGTGTAGCCCGCCCCTATATCTCTGTAAATGTCACTTTGGTAATGCGTTATTTCTCGCGAGTAATGGCGTTCAATCGGGGGGAAATGCAGTTGAAATGACCTCTGACTTAATCACTGTTTTTGCCAGTTTTGGCCGCCATCCTCAGTGGTCCAGACTTGCTTGCTGGAAGTGCTCAACCTGCCGTGCAGCGGGTCCGGGAATTCAACTCCGATAATGTCATCCGTAAGCGTCTGGCTTACGTCTACGGGTTGCACCTGAACCCAGGTTTTCCCCGCGTCGACAGAGTGATAGAGTGCGCCTTTCGACCCTCCCACCCAAATGTCCTTTCCGCTGGCGGCGAGAGCCCGGAAGCTGGCCTGACTGGCGACCTGGACGGTTTGCCAAGACCTGCCGAAATCGAGAGAACGTTGGAGTGTCCCATCGGAAGTGACCGTCCAGCGCGGAGCGACCGTGGGAAGGAGTAAGGCTGAGCGGGGCCGCGACGCTTCGGATGCAGGGATACCCTCCCCACCAATCCCACCGCCAAGAATTGGCTGGTTCGATGCATCCTTTGCCCTGCCCGGGACGAGTTGATCGGCTGCGACGCTATTTGCCGCGGACTGTGCGGCTACTTGGGCAGCAGTTGTCGTCTTATCGAGGTCACTCCTGCGTTCGTTGGCGAGGGCACCCGACGCCGAGTCTACTTTCTGACCGGGGATTGGTGTAGCCTCTACTCCGGACTGTTGCTTCTTGAGCCGGTCCGGCTGCTTGCTTTCTGCGTCGTCCATCGAATCGCGTTTCGCCGAGGGAAGGGGAGCCATCTCTTTCAGGGCGGCGATTTGGTGCTTTTCCTCAGAAATGGGAGCAGCAGCTCTTTCCTTCGCGGTGGGCGTATCCGTCTGTTGCAGGGAGCCAGAGGAGGTTGCGACCGTGCCCGACTGACGATGCAGGCTGACGGCGGCGACCACGACCACTACAGCGGCAACGGCAGCGCCCCAGCGCAACACCGGCCAAGTCAGCCATCTTGATGGGGCTAACGCCGCCGTCGGCAGCGTTACCGCGTCCGGAGTGGAGAGAAACACTACCTCTCGGCAATCGGCGCACTGCGCCAGGTGCTGCACGATCCGGGCACGCGAGTCACCCGGCAGCGAGTTCTCGGCGAACGCGCTGATGAGGTTCGGATCCGGATGGATCTCTGTCGCGGTACTGTTCTCCTGTAGCCGCCGTATCGCGATTTTGGGTAAGTCTGCCATGGTTTATCGAATCAATTACAGATGTAGTCAGCTACGTCTCAACGCAAGGTCCTATCCGGAGCCTCCAGCCTTCTTTCCTGAGAACGCGGGAGGTGCACTTTCTTGCGCCAGCCGGTTGCGGAGATTAACCCTAAGGTCTCGAACATCGACTTCCATCGCCTCTTCGGCTTGGCGGCGGCTCATCCCCTGCCTGCCGAGACCAGCCAAGATCCTCTTTCGCAATGACTTGGCCAATTTGTCCACTTTACGGCTGATGGTCGATTCGTGCACATGCAGGGAGCGGGCGATTTCCGCCAGAGTGCGCGAATCAAGAAAATAGGACGCCAGAATGAATTTGTCTTCCGGCGACAGTTCAGCCAGAGCTTCATCCGTCGCAATCTCGACGCGCGAATCGACAGCCACGACCGGCTCTGGATTTGCGGAGGCGAACTGTACACCTTCTTCGCTTTCTTCGTCCAAACTGACCGTGCGGCGCTGGCGGCGATAGCGGTTCACGAATTCCTGCGCCATCACGGTACGCAGCCAGCCTTCTAAAGAACCTCGACCGGTATAAGAGGCCAGTTTGGAGTTACGTTTTCCTTCGCGCGTGGTAGTGCCGTACAGGTCGGCATAAATCGAGTCGGCCAATTCTCGGGCCGCGGAACTTTCTTTCGCAATGTACCCCGCAATGTTGTAGAGCTTCTCCCGGTAACGGGTCAGAAACACTTCCCAGGCGCGCTCGTGGCCGGCGGCACAGGCGCGGGCCAAGGCCAATTCCTCGACGCGTAGGCTGCTGCAAAAATCATGCACGCCGGCGCGCGCGGCGTCAGCCGGCACATACTTTGCGACCACTTCCTGCACCACCTGCTCGAAGGCCTCGACCGTCAGGTCGAATTCCGCGCCTCTGCTTTTCTGATAAAGCTCGTTCAATACGATCCCCAAATCCGCAGACTTCTCGGTTACGCCGGGTTGGACACTGCGGTTGGGCATGAGTGGCGCGAGCCTTTCTGGATGCTACCAACTTTTAGACGCAAGAATTGAGAATTTTGCCGTTCGGAAAATAGCAAGGGATCGAGATGTCGCCTCAAGGGGTGGGACAAACCCCGCCCCTGACGAGGTGTCTGTGAGCCTTGAAGGAGGCGGAACATGCGGCTGGAATGGTCCATTGCGGGTCTCGCGGTTGGGTACTGGTCAGTGCGGCCGCGGTGATACCGTGCCTGGCACCGGCGGGCGAGGCGCCGCCAGTTTTTTCGTACAAAGCGCTCACTCCGATCCGGCATGGAAATCTGGAAGTGTTTCCGGTGGTGGCAGCCTCATCTCACGACACACAGAACTTCCTGACTCTCGATGAGGGACTGCGATCCGGCGACGTGATCGTTAGCGAATCGGGAAATATACCTCCGCTGATTCGTCCACGCCACAAGGATGTAAATCTGCTGCCACCCATCGGCGGTGGCGCACAGGTCAACCAGTTGGTGCTGGTGAACAATTCCAAGCGGCCGCTGATTTTGCTGGCGGGTGAAATTGTGACCGGGGGCAAGCAGGACCGCGTAATCGGCAAAGACCGCCTGGTGCCGGCCGAGAGCGATCCCATTGACCTCAGCGTTTTTTGCGTCGAGCCGGGACGCTGGACCGGCGCCAAGATGAGCTTTTCTGGAGGCGGCATGGGCGCGGGCATGGCACAGCCGGGAGTCCGTGCAAAAGCCATGGCCGATAAGGACCAGGCAAAAGTCTGGGCGGAAGTGAGAAATTCTCAGGTTCGCGTAGAGGCGCGGGCATCGCCACAGGCAATGGGCGCCATCGGCAGCACGACTTCGTATGCGAAAGTGATGGATAACGACGAAGTGAAGCAGAAAGTGGATGCGGTCGCGGCCCCGATGCAACGCGATTACCAGAGCCTGATCAAACAACTGCGTGATCGCAACGCGGTCGGCGTGGTGGTAGCGGTGAATGGTGAAATCATCTGGGCTGACGTCTTCGCCAGTACCAGTCTGTTGGAAAAATATTGGCCAAAGTTGGTTCGGTCCTACGCCGCCGAAGCTTATGTGAGCCGGGCGAATGACAAAGAGGCAGGTGTGAAAGCCGCGCAGCAATTTCTGGAGGATCTGGAAGGCCGCCGGGAGACGGTTGAAACCGAGCCCGGCCTTTATCGCCACACCGAGATCAGCGGAGACGGCTTCCGGGCGTTCGAGCTGACGTCATTGCTGCCCCGGACAGGATTTGATCTGCACGTGGCCAAAATGGCGGAGTGAACGAGCCCGTCATAACAACTTGAGGCCCTCACGGATCGTGGGATAAGCAAGAACAGGCAACAGTTCGCGCTTCATGCGTGAAGTATCGGCGACACAAGAAGTCATGCCGGCACTGACGATATCGCGGTTCAGGAAAGTCGGGACACGGAACAGCAGAGACGCCAATTCACAGCTCACGCCTGCGAATCGAAACATCCATGCGGGTAGACGCCAAGGCCTGGGACGATGGTAGTGATCGGCCAACAGGTCGGCAAAGTCCTGAATCGTGATCGGACAGTCGTCGCAAACCTGGTAGATGCCGCGGGCAGTCTCGAACTCAATGGCGGCTTGAAGCGCCGTCAAGAAGTCTGGCAAGGCAATCAGGTGTGCCCAAGTTGGCTTCCGCCAGACTGCTAACAGGTGCTTCTCGATCATCCAGCGTGCTCCCTCGAGCAGCTTTACTCCCTTTCCGTACACGATTCCCGCACGAAAGACCACCGGGGTCATGGGGCTGTCTTTTGTGGCCTCAATGAGGAGTCGTTCAGCTTCCAGACGAGTGCGAAAATGGATCACACTTGGTCTTGCATCCTGGCGGCCGACGGCGAGAGAGTTAGGAGTGGTTTCACCCTCGACGTGCGGAAAGCTTACGAGCACGAATTTTTTCACGCGGGCGTCCCTGGCCACCGCGAGCAAGTCCCTCACGTAGCCAACGTTCGTCCTCGGCAGGAACCGTTCCGGCAGAGGAGCAAAAAGAACTCCAGCTAGGTGCACAATGCAGTCGATGCCGTCGCATGCCTGTGGCAAAGTTTTCGGACATGCAAGGTCAATGCGGCGAACTGAAACGTCTGGATTCCCTGCAAGGCCTGACGGCAGCGAAGCCTTGTGAACCGCCAGATATAGATGGTGACGACTAGATAGCAGATGACGCGCCACCAGCGAACCCAGGTTGCCCGATGCCCCGGTGATGAGGATATTCACGCCGTCTTCCCGAGGCGCGCCATGAACTCCTGGAAGTAAAGCATTCCGCCGATATCAAAGAGGCCGTGCGCGATCATCGGAACCATCAGATTCTTTGACCAGGCGAAGAACAAGCACAGATACAGAGCTTGAAATATCGACCACAGGCTGACGACGCGAATCTCCTTGCCGCCAAAATGTGCGAGCATGAACAGCAGCGATGCCGCAATGATGCCGAACCTCTGTTGCAGAAAGCCACGAAAGAACAGCTCCTCACCACAAGCCGCGGTGATGCCGCCGAAAATGATCTGCGGGAGGCCCGCGCTTACGTATACTCTGGCAAGGGAAGCGGTCAATTTCTGAGAGTAGGCTTTTCCCTTCGCGATTGAATATCCAGACTGCACCAGCAAGGTCCACACTGCCAGCCACAGCGAACCCATAACGCCCAGCGCAATCGTTCGCGGGGAAATGTCGAGAATGAGAGGTAGATGATAGCGTCGAATTCCCCAATAACCCAATCCGCCGAGCAGGAGAGTGACAACGATCTCAAGACTCACGAACCGCTTGATGTAGAAGAGCATTCGGCGGCCTAAGGCGTTCTCAGCCGCTGCAACCGGCGTGCGGCTTCGTCCAGCGTTTCGTCTCGCTTGCAGAATGCAAACCGCACTTGCTGTGCACCTTCGCGAGGATCGTTGTAAAAGCTTGATCCCGGAACTGCGGCTACGCCAATTTCTTTCACCAGATATCTGGTGAACTCCACATCACTCGGAAATCCGAACCGGCTGATATCCGTCATCACGTAGTACGCGCCCCGCGGTCGGAAACAGCGAAATCCGGCGTCTGCCAGGGCCGGCATCAGGCGGTCCCGCCGTGCACAATAATTCTTGGCCAGGCTTTGATAATAATTGGCCGGCAAAGCCAGCGCGGCTGCACCTGCCTCTTGCAAAGGAGCCGGCGCTCCCACGGTGAGAAAGTCGTGGACCTTGCGAATCGCATTGGTGATATTGGGTGGCCCTACCGCCCAGCCCACGCGCCACCCGGTCACGCTGTAGCTTTTCGACAAGCCATTGATGGTGACGGTGCGGTCAACCATTCCGTCCAGGCTTGCAATCGAAACGTGCTGGGTTCCGTCGTAAAGAATATGTTCGTAGATTTCGTCGGTAATCGCGAGCACATCAAACTGCACGCACAAATCGCGAATCAGTTCCAGCTCCGCCCGTGTAAAGACCTTGCCAGTGGGGTTGTTCGGAGTATTAAGGATGATTGCCTTGGTGTGGGAGCGAAACGCCGCACGTAGTTCGCGTTCATCAAACGCCCACTCGCCGTCGGCGGTTTGCGGTGGGCGCAACTTTACGAACACTGGCTTTGCCCCGGACAAAATAGCGTCTGGGCCGTAGTTTTCATAGAACGGTTCGAAGACCACGACTTCGTCGCCACGGTTGCAGACCGCCAGCAGCGTCGAAATCATGGCCTCGGTCGAGCCGCAGCAGACTGTGATTTGCGTCTCCGGATCGACTGGAATCCCCTGCCACTCCTTCATCTGCCGGGCGATCGCCTGGCGCAGCTTCTTCGCGCCCCAGGTGATGGCGTACTGGTTCACGTCGGCCGCGATAGCTTCCTGGGCAGCGCGTTTGATCTCCGCCGGGGCGGGGAAATCTGGAAACCCCTGCGCCAGATTTACCGCTCTATAGAGTAAGGCCTGCCGCGTCATTTCACGAATTACTGATTCCGTGAAATGCTCGACTTTGTCGCTCAAAAAGTGTTTTGGCTGTACGCCGACATCCGTCATATTCCGGTCAGACTAGCACACACGCTGCGCTGCACAACAGTTGGCTGGACCGCACCGAGGTTTCGTTGCGCAGGACGAGATCAACCAGGCCGAGCCGATTAGCGTGCGTGTATAATTTCGTCCACCTTCACCCTGTGACCGTGTTTCGTGAACGCAAACGTCAACCAGGCTGCCCACCAAAACCACCCCAGATGGGCTACGATGGGCGCGCTGGCCGCAGTGTATTTTGTGGCGGGGAAACTCGGGCTTCACCCTGGCTTTCGTGCACCCAGCGCCACCGCCGTTTGGCCTCCCGCAGGCATTGGGCTCGCCGCTCTGCTGACCCTGGGCTCGGAGCTTTGGCCCGGGATTCTGGTGGGCGCGTTCCTCGTCAACCTGACGACCGCCGGCTCGGTGGCGACATCTATAGGGATCGCGGCGGGAAATACTCTGGAAGCTCTTCTCGGTGCGTACCTTGTCAATCGCTTTGCGGACGGACGCCATGCTTTCGACCGCACGCAGGACACTTTCAAGTTTGCCTTACTCGCGGGAATGGTCAGTTCCGCGGTCGCTGCCTCGTTCGGAGTTATCAGTCTCTCGCTTGGGAGGGTCGCTCCATGGGCCAATTTCGGTCCCATCTGGGCCACCTGGTGGTTGGGCGACGCTGCTGGCATTGTAATCGTGGCTCCTCTGTTGATTCTCTGGAGCTCAGCGCCGCGCCTGCGATGGGAACGAGCACAATTTCTTGAGGCCCTCGCTCTGCTGGTCTGCCTGATTATGGTTGGCCTGGTTGTCTTTGACGGATTCCTGCTGCCCGAGACAGCCAACTATCCGTTGGAGTATGTCTGCATTCCATTTCTTATCTGGGCGGCGTATCGGTTTGGACAGCGTGAGGCTGCTGCCGCAACCTTCGTGCTCTCGGTGACCGCGGTTTGGGGGACGTTACATCGTCTGGGGCCGTTCGTCCGGCGGACGGAGAACGAGTCTCTGTTATTGCTGCAAGCTTTCATGGCGGTGGTGGCCGTGACTACCCTGGGCCTGGCGGCGGAGTTTGCAGAGCGTCAGCGCGCCATCGAAAAAGCGCGTCATCTCGCGGTGAGCGATCCGCTGACCGGATTGGCTAACTACCGCAAGCTGTTCGACACACTCGATGCGGAAATCAAGCGTCATGGCCGGAGCAGCAGATGCTTCGCGCTCTTGCTTCTCGACCTCGATGGGCTAAAAAACCTCAATGACACGCACGGTCATCTGACGGGCAACCGTGCTTTATGCCGGCTGGCAAATGTGATGCGGAGCTATTGCCGTGACATTGATACCGCCGCTCGCCACGGTGGTGACGAGTTCGCCCTCGTCCTCCCGGAAGCCAGCCGCGACGCGGCGCAGCAGGTAGCGCAGCGCATCGCAGACGGATTGCGCTCTGACACCGAAAATCCCGCGATCGCGGTAAGTGTCGGAACAGCCGTCTACCCCGAGGACGGGGACACCATCGAGGGCCTGCTGGCGGCGGCAGATCGCGATCTCTACGAAAGCAAGCGACGCCCCATTTCCCGGGCGGCCACCCCGCCCGAAAGCCTTTAGGGCCTGAAAACAGTCGGCCCGCGATCAGGTTTTCCTCAAGTCAATTTCCTTGGGATTACCCTGACCGCGGGCGCGCAAGCCAAGGCGCATCTAGCGAGGCCTCTGCTTGCTTGTTCTAAAGGCGATGTGGCACTGGAGTGCGGCCCGATCTTATGCCGCTTTTTTCTGCGCTGCTTTCCACTTGGCCCAGCGTACTCTTTGGGCGGCAGCGATTCTTCTTCGCGCAGCGAGGGACATACGGCTGCGCGGCTGCGCAGAAAGGCTGCCCGAGGTATTATTCAGGCCCCGTATCACCCCGATTGCGTGATCCAACTTACCCACTTCTTTCAGCATCTTTTGACGTTCGGCTTGCAACTGACTTAGTACTCCCGTAAGACTAGGCATGTGTATCCCCCTCGGTGCATGATATTAGCAGAGACCTGAGTTTGTTGCGAGGGGCGGTTAGGACTTCCTGAGCCTTCCGCCCAATGCTTCGAGCGCCTTGATAATCTGTGTCGACCATTGCGCTACTTCATCTTCTCGCAGCGTCCGTTCGTCGGATTGGAACGTAGTTCGGAGCAGAACAGAATATTTGCCCGCCGGAACTGCTCCTCCGCGGAAAATCTCAGCGGGAACAAAGCTGCGCATTTCCCTCAGACGCAACGCGGTGACAGCCTGCCGGATTTGACTGAACTTCACGGCATCCGCAAAGACAAGCGAGAAGTCTCGCTCCACCCCAGGAAACCTGGGCAAGGCCTCGTAACGGACTTCACGCAGGCCATGCTGGTACAACCGGTCCAAATAAAGCTCGGCGATGAATACGTCCTGCTTGAGTTTTCGCTTGGCCGCCGTCTCCGGATGCAACTGCCCGAACTGCGCCACGGCCGCGCCATCCATCACTGCCCGCGCCGAACGCCCGGGATGATAGTACTCGGCGGTTTGAGTGTCAAAGGCCAGGGTGTCATGCTGGAGTAAGTGGAGAAGCGTCTCCACATCTCCCTTTAGATCAAAAAACGAGAAGGGCCGCGCCGTCTGATGGACGTTCTGTCCAACCGCGCTGCCACTCGCGCCCACGCAGATTCGTCTCAGCTCCGCAGCGCCCGCATTTTCGGCCTCGAACACATTGCCAGCCTCGAATAAGCGCACATCACCGCTGCCCCGGTTAAGGTTGTACGCCAGCATGTCCAGTATCCCCGGCACTAACGAGGTGCGCATGACGGAAGCTTCGTCGCTTAGCGGATTCGTGATTTCGACGACTGGCACCGCGCAAAAATCACTCGCGTCGTCGTGTGAAATAAAGGTTAACGACACCGCCTCGTCATAACCCAGCGCCAGTAGTGAAGTGCGCAGTTTCCGGTCCTTGGCCGCGTCCGGAGTTTCAATCACCGACCCGGAAAAGGCAGGCAGGGTATTTTCAAACTTGTCGTATCCGTGCAGGCGGGCGATCTCTTCAATCAAGTCAATCTCGCGCTCAATATCGAGCCGCCAACTAGGAATGCGCACTGTAAACTCGGGGTCTCGATCAGGCTCTGGCAAGACTTCGAAACCCAGTCGCTGAAGAATGCGAACCACCTGATGACTGTCCAGGCTGTTGCCCAAGATGCGGTGAACCTCGGCCATGCGCAGCCCAACCGGAGCCTGATCTAACCAGCGAGCCACTACGTCGACGGCACAGCCGTCGAGTTCGCCTCCGGCAGACTGCAGGACCAGTTCGGCAACCAGATCACAAGAAAGCACTGTTGATTCGAAGTCGGCGCCGCGCTCAAAACGATGAGAAGCGTCGGTATGTAGTCCGTGCCGCCGGGCCATCTTGCGGACCATCACCGGGTCCCACCAAGCCGATTCGATCAGAATATTCCTGGTCTTATCGGTGATCATGGTGTCGAATCCGCCCATGGTGCCAGCCAGACCGACTGGCTTCACGGCATCGGCGACCACCAGGTCTTCTACCGTCAGCTTGCGCTCCACGCCGTCCAGAGTCTTGAGTTTCTCTCCATCCCGTGCCCGCCTTACGACGATCTTGCCGCCTTCCAGTAAATCGAGATCGAAAACGTGGGTGGGCTTGCCCATCTCCCAGAGCACATAGTTGGTAGCATCGGCAGCGTTGTTGATGGCCCGCTGATCGAGCAACGCCAGCAGCTCGACGATCTTCGCCGGCGACGGCTTGATCGTTACATTTCGAACTACCCTGGCAGTGAATCGCGCGCAACCCTGTGGATCTTTGATCTCGACAGGGAAGGCGGGGGTGCTTTGAGCCTGGGGAGTTTGCACGCGCGAGGCGGGCTTTCGCTCGCTGGCAGGCTTCGCACCTGGCACTTTTGGCGCCATCGGTTTTAGCGGCAGACCGTAGATTGCCGCAGCCTCACGGGCGACACCATAGTGATTCATGGCGTCGGGACGATTGGTGCCGATCTCCATCTCGAAAACGGTTTGTTTGCCTTCGCCGTTGATGCCTTCGACCGCGATGCCGGCATTGGTCAAATCATTGGCCAGGCGGCGGTCATCCACCGTCAAGTCAACGAAGTCGCGAATCCAATGGGGAGAAAGTTTCATGTCTAGCTTTTGGCTCTTGGCCTTTAGCGCTTAGCTTTCGGCATCTGTTCGCCGCGGCCGTTCGTGTTTGAAAGCTAAAGGCTAAGAGCCAATAACCAATGGCCGTTCATGCGAACTGCCGCAAGAACCTGACATCGCCCTGAAAAAACAACTGAATGTCGTCGACGCCGTACTTCAATAGTGCGACACGGTCAGCACCCATGCCAAAAGCGAATCCGGAAACCTTCCGCGGATCGTACCCGTTGTCTTTGACAAACTCGAACACGTTGGGATCAACCATACCGCAGCCCAGAATCTCGATCCAGCCGGTCCGCTTACAAGGACGGCAAGGCTCATCGCCGCGCTGGCCACTGCCGCCGCAGATGAAGCAACTCACCATCATCTCAGCGCTGGGCTCGGTAAAGGGAAAAAACGAAGGACGAAAATGGGTCTTTACACTTGATCCGAACAGCGCTTTCATGGCGTGATCGAGCGTGCCCTTCAGATCACCGAACGTAATGTTGGTGTCGACAGCCAAGCCCTCAATCTGATGGAACATCGGCGAGTGGCTGGCGTCTGGCGGATCGTTGCGGTGCACTTTGCCTGGAATCACGATGCGCAGCGGTGGCTTGATCTTCTCCATGGTGCGAATCTGTACGGGAGAAGTGTGGGTACGCAGCAGCAGCCGCTCGCGCTGCGGCTTTGATTCCTGGTTAGCGACGAACAAAGTGTCCTGGGTGTCGCGTGCCGGATGGTTCGGCGGGAAATTCAGCGCTTCGAAGTTGTAGTAGTCGGTCTCAATCACCGGCCCTTCCTGCACGGAATAGCCGAGATTGCGGAATACGGAGACGATTTCGTTCATCGTTTTGATAACGGGGTGTTCCGCACCGATGGGGCGTTGTATGCCGGGAAGGGTGATGTCAAGGCGATCAATTTCGAGCCCCGGTCCAGAAGCGTGCTGAGCGCGATTGTGTGCGGCGTCGATGGCTAGCTCGACCCGCTTCTTGAGTTCGTTCACCTGCTGGCCGACGTCGCGTTTGGCATCTTTCGGCGCCGCCTTAAGCCACAATTCGTTTACCTGAGTGAGCACGCCGTTCTTGCGCGCCATCCAGCGATCACGGAAGGCTTTCGAGTCAGCCTCGATTTTGATTTCCGCGGCCTCCTCCTCGAGGGCGGCGAGGAGTTTCTTTGAGGCCTTCTCAAGTGCCGCAGCCGAAAAATCCTTTAGTTTGGGGACGGTATATGCCACGGTGCTTTCGCCCTTTCGGGGTTTGGATCCGGTTGCGCAGCTAACCCACGGCTGATGCCGTGGGCTGCATTCTTGCACCGCTCACGCGGCTGGAACCGCCGCCGTTTGCAAAGCCAAAGGCAAAAAGCTAAGAGCCAGAAAGCTGAAGGCTGCTACGCGCCCAAGGCGCCCTTGGCCTGCGCGGCGAGGGTCTTAAAGCCATCCGGATCGTGCACCGCCAGATCAGCCAGGATCTTGCGATCCAGTTCAACGCCGGCGGTTTTCAACCCATGAATGAACTGGCTGTAGCTCAGGCCATGCAGTTTGGCAGCGGCGCCGATGCGCACAATCCACAGCGAGCGGAACTGGCGCTTGCGTTGCTTGCGTCCGGAATAGGCGAACTTCAGCCCACGGTCCACCGCTTCTTTGGCGGCGCGGTAGAGTTTGGATTTTGTCAGGAAGTAGCCGCTGGCGCGCTCTAGAATCTTCTTGCGTTTCGCGCGGCGTTTGGTCCCACGTTTTACACGAGGCATTGTGTAACTCCTTTTTCCTTCAATTTACGGCGGCTGGAGGCAGGAGACGAACATCGTCATGGCCTCTTCACGCGCCCGGCAGCAGCCCTATTTGCCCGCCGCCCGTCGTCGCAGCAATCTGACAACGATCTTAGTACGGAATCATCCGTTTGACTTTGGGTGTATCCGCGTCACTGACTAGTACAGCATGGCCCAACTTCTTTTTGCGCTTGTGCGACTTTGAGGTCAGTATGTGGCGCAAATGCGAATGATGGCGCTTCACTTTACCTGTGGCGGTCTTCTTGAAGCGCTTGGCAGCGCCTTTGTGTGTTTTCAATTTAGGCATAAATCCTCAAAAACAGCAGTTAGCATTCAGCACTCAGCATTCACGGACCAGATCGTCACCGGTTCCGCTAGTGAAGCCATGGGGCTGAATGCTGACGGCTGAACGTTGATTGCTGCTTTACTACGCCTGCTTCACCCGGTCCGGAACTGGCGGGGCCGATGACGGCTTATGGCCGGCGTCTTTCTTCGGAGCCAGGATGGCGTGCAGCGTGTTGCCCTCCTGTCGCGGCCGGAACTCCACGATGCTCTTGTCTTCCACGTCCTTGATCAACCGTTCCAGAATCTGGCGGCCAAGATTGGTGCGTGTCATCTCGCGTCCGCGAAAAAAAATGGTCGCCTTGACCTTGTCTCCCTCGTCCAGAAAACGCAGCACATGGTTCTTCTTGGTCTCGTAATCGTGATCATCCACGTTGATACGGAATTTCACTTCCTTGACGGTGATGACCTTCTGATGTTTCTTCGCTTCGCGTTCCTTTTTTTCCTGCTGGTACAGGAATTTCCCGTAGTCCATGATGCGGCATACAGGAGGTACTGCGCTGGGAGAAATCTCCACCAGATCCAGGTTCTGTTCGCGGGCCTTTTTCAGCGCTTCGAAGGGCGGCATAATGCCGATCTGTTCACCTTCGTCCCCGATCACGCGAATCTCGCGTGCTCGAATGCGCTCGTTGGTGCGGATAAAACGTTTGTCGATACAATCCTCCGGTCGTTAAGAGCTTAGGTAAGGAAAAAATTATATCATGCCCATCGGGGTCTTCGGACTGAGAGGGACATGCTGCTGGGGAACCATTGAAGCCAGCGGTTTTGCCGGAGTCAGCCTGGTTGCGGTATTCTGACCAGACTTCAAACTCAAAGGAGGATTTGGGAACGTGAAATTTGTGCTGGTATTCGCTGTAGCCGGGCTGTGCTTGCTGATTTCACCTTTTGCGCTGTCGCAGGCCTCCACACCGCCAGCTCCGCAGGCCACGCCCACACAAAGCCCAACTGAGGCTCCAACCGTCGCTCCACCTACCACCGCAGACCAGCCGGCTGACACTATGCCACGAAGGTACGTCGACCTGTGGAATACCGGCAACTTCGATAACATCCAATCCATTTTTATCTACCCAGCGGTCATAGTTTCCCATGGAAACCGGACCATGATGAAGCCGGAAATTTTGAAAAGAGTGATTGTGGCATGGCGAAAAGCGATGCCTGATCTGAATTTCAAGATTGAAGACACCCTGGTCCAGGGTGATGAAGTGGCCATGCGTCTCAGTTTCACGGGATCTTACAAAGAGCGCCTTTTCCCCAATACGGCCGCGCCGACGACCGACAATCCAAAAACCGTGCGCGCGACCGAGATGCTGATGTTTCACCTCAAGAATGGCAGAATCAACCAAATCTGGGAGGAGTACGACGAGTTACGTATGCGGACTCTAATGGGTGGATTCTGGCGCACCAATGAAGAACTGGAGAAGGCCGCGGGTGCTTCTGCGCGATCCTCAAAGCCCGCCCCAGTTGAGGAATCGCCGGCTGCACCCCCTCCCAAACCCTGATCTGGCAGGGAGTTGGCCGGTTTGCATGGAGAACCGAAGGTCACTGCAAGCGGCGACCGCAGACAGGTACCACTCTGTGGATTGCCCTGCATCCCGCGACCATAGCGGCAATTGGCCGGCTTGAGCGCGCGGCTGAGAGTTCCGGCCCCTAACGATTTTCCGCGTGATGGGGACTTCCTTCTCTCTTGCATCGTTCGGTGATGAAGGATAGGATTGCGCGCGGTTCGGGCTATTGCCCGGCACCACTGCTGAAAGCTGAATCAGTACTTGCATCAACTGAACAACTGAAGATCTATACCTGAGTACAAAAAAAAAGGAGAACCTAACAGATGAGGAGAATTATTCTGGCTCTTGCTGTGATCGCTTTGTTCGCCACCGTATGCTTGGCGCAAAATAGCGGCCACCTTCTGATCAACAACGATAACGTCAGCGCCAATTCCGCGGACATCGATACTGTCAGCGCGACTGGCGTCCTCAAGCTCTTGAAGAACGTTCCCACCGGCGGAACCGGTCTGGGCGGCGGCTACTTCGCTGCTCCGCGTAGCGCTGTCGGACAGAACCTGAAGTGCTTCTTCGTGTCCGATGCTGCTAGCAGCGACATCGCTACTTTCCAGATCCCAAGTCTCGCGAAAACCAGCAACTTCACCAACTCCTCGCTGAATGGCGACTTCCTGGGTGTAGGCTTGGCCACGTCACCCAATGGCAAGTTCCTTTATTCGGCTTGGTCCGGCAGCGCCAACCTCGCGGTTATGTCGATTGGTTCCAACTGCTCTCTGACTCTGGTCGGAGCTCCGATCTCACAGCCAGACAACGTTGCTGACATCACCATCACCAAGGACGGAAAGATTCTCGTCGTTTCCTATCCGAACGCTGGTGGCGCGCAGGCTTACTCACTCAACGCAACCACGGGTGCAATGACGGCCCTCGGCTCTGAGTTGATTTTCGTTAACGCAGTTTCGGGTTGCTCATCCGAAGGCTGCTTCCCCACCGCTCTGGACGTTGACGGCACCGACAAGAACTGGGTGTTCGGCAACGCCACTCTGGCCGGTGCTTCTACTCTGACAGCCGTGCTGGGCAACTCTGGTTTCACCAGCGCCGCGCTTCAGACTTATCCGACCAGCGGTCTGGCGAACGTTGAAACTCCGTGGTTCAGCCCGGCTGGCCGGGCAGGCAGCGGTAACCTCTACCTCGGCGCATCGGGCTTCGGCACCGGCTACCCGGCAGGGGTCATCGTAACCACCTACAGCCATGGCACCATCACATTCGCAAGCGCCACGGTAAACTCGGCGGCCTTCTACGCTGGCAACGTCCAGACTATCGGACGCACCGGAACGGGCAGCCCGATCACTCAGATCTGGAGCGATGGGTCCGCCAACAACACCGTACAGTCCTACACAGTTAGCGGCACGACTCTGACTCCGGCTTCCAGCCTGAAGACGACCTCGTCCGGTAGCTTTGCGTTCGCAACCAACGGAGTTGGCCGCTAGTTTTGGGTCTTCACCGTTTGGTTTGAAATGGCGTGGTCTTCGGACCACGCCATTTTTGTTTGCCCATTAATGCGGTCCTTTGACCGACTGTCCTGGCGCGATCCTTCAGACCTGCGTTTGCTGATGGCTCGGTTACCTCAGTTACATGTCCCCCGCGCCGTATCTAGGTCAAAATAAGATCCATGGGACGTTGGCGTCTATTGGCGGTCCTGCTGTGGGCTGCGACTATGCCCAGTCTTGTCCAGGCCAGGCAATTGGCGCTGGTTGCGGACGCTGGCAATGCGACCACCAACCTTACCTCCGCCGACCTGGTGAAAATCTTTAATGCCCACACTCGCACTTGGCCGGATGGGAGGGCCATCACGATTGTGCTGCGCGACCCATCGTCTCCTGACATGCAACTGGTCCTGCGCAAGCTGTTCAATATGACGCCGGACCAGGCCAGTGCCTTTGTGCAGGGCCATAAGGGCGCCATTGTCGTGGCGGATTCCGACGACGCCGTGATTCATCTGGTCTCGTCCACACGCGGGGCCGTGGGCGTGATTGACCTGTACTCGCTTACCAAAGATGTGACCGTCTTGAAAATCGACGGCAAGCTGCCGGTTGAACAAGGGTATCTCTTGAGGGGGAATTAGCCATGTTTTGTACGCGCGCGATCTCGAAGGGTCTGGTCCGCAATGGAATTGTTTTTCTTGCAGCCTTTGCCGTAGTGCTTGCAGCGAGGATGGCTTCTGGCCAAGAATCCAGCCCCGCACAGCGCTCGGACGCACTTCCGCTCACCTCCAAGTCTGCTGAGGCGAAGCGTCTGGTGGTTGAAGCCATGCGCGTGGGCCTCGATCTGGTGGAGCAGGAGCAGTCTGACGTAATGCTCCGCCAAGCCATCAAGCTCGATCCCGATTTCGCCATGGCGCACGAGTTGCTCGCGCAGAACAGCCTTGATCCCGCCGAGCAAGTCGCTGAAAATGCCAAAGCCCTGGCCCTTAGGAGCCACGCTTCGCCCGCCGAGCGGCTGGTGATGGAGTGGTGGCAGGACGCCACTGACCATAAGCTGATTTCCGCCATCACCAAGATGAACGACGTGCTCAGCCAGTATCCGCATGACAAGTGGGTCATTTTCATGGCTACCAACTGGCTGACCACGCAGACTCAGTACGAGCGCGCCATCGCCGTGTACGAGCGTTCGGGCATCATCGATTCGCCTGGCCTGATGAACAACATGGGCTATTGCTATGCCTACATGCGAGAGTTCGACAAAGCTTTAACCCTGATGGACAAGTATGTCTCTGCGATGCCGAAGGATGCCAACCCGCAGGATTCTTACGCGGAAATCCTGCGCATGGCGGGCAGCTTCAATAAATCGTTGGACCACTATCGCGCTGCGCTGGCCATCGATCCTCAGTTCTATTCCTCACAATTCGGCATTGCCGACACCTACTCGTTGATGGGGGACCAGGTCCGCGCCCGCCAGGAGTATGAAATCGGATTCCAGAAATTTCCGATGCCTGAATTGCATGAGGTGCAATGGCAGACCCGGGAAGCGGAGACGTATATCCGCGAGGGCGATTTGAAAGGCGCTGATGCGGCTTTCCAGGCCATCGCCAGCGATGCCCATGCCAAGCATATGAGCCAGGTAGAAGCCGATACCTATCGGCAAATGGCAATGTATCAGCCAGATCCTAAACAAGCGATCACGTTACTCAACAAAGCCGAAGCGGCCCTCAAGGAAGGCAAGAACTCCATGCCGGCTTCGATTCATCAGGAACAGGCGCAGATCCTGCGGGTGCGTGTAGAAATCGCCGTGAAGACCGGCAATCGCCAGACGGTTAGTACGCAGCTTGCCCGCCTGGATGAGATGTCCTCCACCTCCACCGACCGGTTGATCGATACGGCGTATCACGGGGCCGCGGGCGCAGCATTGTTCTCTCAGCACAAATACGACGAAGCCATCTCCCATCTGGAAGAGGACAAGAACAATCCGCTGTCGCTGAAGCTGCTGGCGTTGGCATATCAAAAGATCCGCTACAGCGCAGGGGCAAAGCGCACCAGTGAAACGCTGGCCAACTTGAACGATCCCTCGCTGGAGCAGGCATTGGTGGTTCCGACGTTCCGCAAATGCTACGCAGACCCATCGTGCAGCGGCGGTGTGAAGGCGGTCTCGTTGAAGAAATAGGGTCGGCCTAGCGCTTGCTCTTCACCACATCTTTTTCCACCACACCGTCTTTGATGTGAATCACGCGGTGGGCGAACTCGGCGATGTCGTGTTCGTGAGTGACGAGTACAATCGTATTTCCCTGCGCTTGTAGACGATCCATCAGCGCCATGATGTCGTTTCCGGTTTGTGAATCCAGGTTTCCAGTTGGTTCGTCGGCGAGGATGATCGACGGCCGGTTCACCAAAGCGCGGGCAATGGCTACTCTTTGACGCTGTCCGCCGGAGAGTTCGTTGGGCTTGTGCATCATGCGTTCCGCCATGCCCACGGAGGTCAGCGCGGCCTTCGCACGTTCCGAACGTTCCTCGGCTGGAACACCGGCGTAGATCAACGGTAGTTCGACGTTGTGCAACGCCGTGGCCCGGGCCAGCAGGTTAAAAGTCTGGAAAACGAATCCAATCTCTTTGTTGCGGATGCGCGCCAGTTCGTCGTCATCCAGTTCGCTTACCAACTGGCTGTTCAGCCAATACTGACCCTTGCTGGGCGTGTCCAGACATCCGATCAGGTTCATCAATGTCGATTTTCCCGATCCCGATGGCCCCATGATGGCAACGTATTCGTTGCGCTGGATGGTCAGATTGACTCCGCGCAGGGCGTGCACCTGCTCCGAACCCATGTCGTAGGTCTTCCAGAGATCAACGGTGTTGATCATGAACGCGTCGGGAGCCGCCGACACTGCGGGTTGGGAAAAATTCAGAACTTCAGCGGTTGCCATTCTCTTCTCCTCGTCCTGTAAGGACACTAACGGCTCTCCGATCTGGTGTCATATCCGGCCCGGCTTTCCATTGGACGAACCACGCCGGTGAAAGTTATGTTTCTTCCTCTTCCTTCTTCGGGGCCGAGTTATCGACCTTCACGCTGCTTCCGGTGCGCAGCGTCCGCAACACTTTGTAGCTCCCGGTAATGATTTCGTCACCGTCTTTAAGTCCTTTTAATACTTCGATATCGGTGGTTCCAGCGATGCCCGATTCGACCGCCACGAACTCTGCTTTGTGATTGCGGAGCACGAAGACGCCCTGAATCTCTTCCTTGCTATTGTCATTAGACACAGTTTTGGGCGGCGCAGCGGCCTCGACTGAATTTTTTTCGTTTTTCGGAACCAGATCTTCCTTCCGGCGTACCGTCAGAGCCTGAATGGGGATGGACAGCACGCTGGTTCGCGTGGCAGTGGTGATCTTGGCGGTCGCAGAAAGGCCGGGCCGCAAGTCTTCGGGGGGATCCTGGAGTGTGACCACTACCTTGAAATCTTTTGCTTCCTGGCTGCTGCCCGCTTGCTGGGAAGTGGAAACGCCAGTCGAGCGCACGATAGCGTTGTCGCCAATCTGCGTCACCACTGCCTTAAAAGTCTTCCTGGGAATCGCGTCAATGGTTACTTGCGCCGCTTGACCCAGTTGAACGTTCACAATGTCGGTTTCATCGACTTGAACTTCGGCGGTGATGATCGACATGTCGGCGAGGGTCATCAGCGTGCTGCCGGGAGCGTTCTGGATTCCCATCACCACGGTTTCGCCTTCTCGCACGGGCAAGTTGGTGATCACTCCGTCATATGGCGCTTGATAAGTGGTCTTTTTCAAAACGTCGCTTGCGTGGGTGAGATTGGCGACGGCTTGCGTGACCCGGCGGTCAGCGGAATCTTTCTGGGCTTTGGCCTGGGCCAGCCGCGCTTCAGCCTGCGCCAACCCTGAGACTGCGGTCTGGTGGGCCGCCCTTTGACTATCGAAATCAGACTTCGCGATGAGCGCGGCTTTATACAGACCCTGAGCGCGCGTCCAATCGAGTTCGGAACGCTCCGCGTCCGAGTGGGCGCGGTTCAGGTCGGCTTGTGCGGTATTGCGCGCGGCATCGGCCGCCAGAGCGTCGGTACGGGCAGCTTCGAGCGAGGCTTGCATGGCGTCCATGTCGGCACCGGCCTGAACGTTTTCCAGTTGCGCCAGCATCTGTCCCTGCTTTACCCGCTCGCCTTCCTTCACGTACAACTTAGTGATTTTGCCGAAGGCATTGGCGCCGATGTTCACGTAAGTCTTCGGCCTGACTTCTCCTGAAGCGCTGACGATTGCTGCCAGGTCCTGCCGCTGCACTCTGCCGGTTTGCACTGTCACCACGTTCTTGTGGCTCTGGTAAACAGTAAAAGCGACGATGGCGGACAGGGCTACCGCTGCTCCAAGGCCGATCGCAAGTTTCTTCCAGCTGCTCATTGCCTCCCCACATGCGTCCCTGAGCCGCGCCCGGCGTAGTGTCTACTCTTGAGCCTGGCTGATTCCGGCCCCTTGGGGACGGCGGGGTGCACACCCTTAGATACGGCTACCCCCGGCGAAAAGTTCCCCATGGTTGGAACGACTGGAACCGCCAGAAATCCAGCGGAATAACGCTAAGCCTTGCATTATAACGCCTGCCTTGATCGAAAGTGGTTCGGGGTTCAGGTTGTCACCCTGCTGTGTTACAGACGCGCTACAGGGCCGGCAGCGCTCCGGAGATTGGCCCGCGAGCAGGTTTAAAGAGAATTCCTTCTAAGGGCAGGGAAACACCGCGCTCATCCGGCGATTCGGACGAGCGCGGCGCGTAGCTAGTTGACGGTAATATTCACGGACACGGAAGGAATGCCGTTCGCCACCACTACCAGCGAACTCGCTCCTGTTTCCATTCCAGCAGGCACATCGAAACTGGTGGACACCGGCTTGGTACCGGTGGCGACACCCATGCTGCTGTGATCATGCGTGTGAGCATAGAAAACATGCCCGCTCGCCTTGTTCGTGATTCGAACCAACGGATAGTTGGTCGCGGTCTGATACTCATCTCCGAATGAGTTTGCTTGCGACAAACCGTTGAACTGAGTTCCGGAGATCTGGTAAGTGTTTCCCCGCGTCACGGTGGCCGGAGCGGTCGTGATCGTAGGGGCCCACGCCGGATTATAGGTTCCAGTCGAAGTGTAAATCTCCGAGCCGCCGATGAGGATTTGGCCGGTCGGCAGCACCATCAGACTTCCACCAGCGAACGGGCCGGGGGTGAGGTTGGTCCCGTCGAAGGTGTACAGGGTTCCGGAATCGCCTTCCACCAGAACGTCACCATTCGTCAGGAGCGCAGCGAAGGAGTCGCCGGCATTGTCGCCATCCGGGAAATCCGGTCCCACGGTCCAGGTGCCGGGGTCGGTCAGGTGAGCGCCCGGGGTGTAAATAGCAGTGTGCCCAGGGCCGGCATTGGTATACGAACCAGTGGCGAACACGGTGCCGTCGGGACGCAGAATCGATGGCCCCACTTCTCCGGGTGGATAGTAGCAGTACTTACCGTTCGGCCCAAAATTCAGGCAGCCAAACGGGGAGGGCGAGTGCAAGTCGACAATGGTGCTCCCCGCAGTCTCCCATTTTTTCAGTGTGGGGAAGAATCTCTCGGAATTGGGCGCATTCTTCACGTCGTAGGTAAGGATGGTCCCGTCGGGCATGAGCGTCCAGCCTTCCTCGGCGTTGAAGTCGCTCTTCCCGGGAGCATTGCCCTGGACCCACTGCATGGTTTTGGGATTAAGCGCAGCTACATTCTTGACGAGCTTGTTGCCGATAAGAAAAGTGCCATCGGGCAAAACCGAGGACGGAGAATCTCCGATATATGACCAGTTCGGCGGGGGCTGGAGCGGTGTCCAGGCATTGGTTTTGGGATTGTAGACCGCACCCAGGTTGGTCAGAGTAAAGTTGCCGAAAAGGTACTCACCACCTTCAATCAACAACCGGCCATCAGCCAGCACTGCCGAGGCAAAAGCATCCGGCACGTAGTTCGACGGAAGACTGGCGAGTTGTGTCCAGGTGCCGTTGAGGTAGCTGCCTTTGTTGTCGGGCGTGAGCTTCCACCAATCGGAGTCGTTAAAGCCTTGCGCCATAACCGTTCCGTCAGTCAGCTGAAAGGTCAATATGGCGCCGTCGGGAGGCTGGTGGGTGAGTGATTGAACTGTCTGGGCCTGCAAAGCGCAAGTGAGCGCGAGGACCATTAGAGGAGTCGCACGAAGAAAGAATTTTCGCAAGATGGATCACCTTTCCTGAGAGCTACTGAAGAAACAAGTTCTGCCAAGGGGAGAATCGGCAGGGCCGCAATGTTAGCAAAAACAGTTGCTCCAAGCAAAGGCTTTCCTCGCCAGTGGCTCAAACTGAGCGATTTCTCCGCCGCCGCGTACTGCTGGAGATAGTTGACGCCACAGACGGTTGCAGCGCATAGATTCGCGGGCTTTGTGGCTTTGTGTCACGAGGACCGCTGCCCTAGGGCAGAGCTTCAAAAATAGGCTATTGGAAGTCCTGGCGCCACCCACACGGTATCCGTTGCTCGAGCCAAACCGCGGGTAAGACCGGGCACCCTCCGCGGGGTTGCCTGCATCCTACAATTTGTTTAGAACGTGACGGTTAACCTTGCGTTCCGGTAGCCAAGGACATAAAATGAGGAGCACAAGAGTGTCCACGAGGAGTGTCCCGTCTATGTTCCGGGTAGGGTTGCGCTGGCACCTTTTCATCATATCTTTGACGCTGCTGGTTTTAAGCGGCTTTCCGGCTCTTGCGCAAAACCCTAATTCTGGGAGCACGGATCAAACCACGCCTGGAACTTCTCCCGCGCCTCCGGCATCCTCGGTGGACCCGCTAAAGCGACCGATCAGCGAGAAGCAGAAGAAGGAAAACGCCAAGGCGCTTCAAAAAGAGTTGGGCAAGACTTACAAGAAATGGCTGGATGAAGACGTGGCCTGGATTATCACCGACGAAGAGCGCCGGGCCTTCAAACAGCTTTCTAATGACGAGGAGCGTGACCAGTTTATCGAAGCCTTCTGGCAGCGTCGCGATCCCACGCCCGACACCGAAGAAAACGAATTCAAAGAAGAGCACTACCGTCGCATAGAGTATTCCAACGAACACTTCGCCGCCGGAATTGCCGGCTGGCGGACGGATCGTGGCCGTATCTACATTATGTACGGACCTCCCGACGAGATTGATGCAAGTCCTTCCGGTGGAGCGTACGATCGCCCCATCGAAGAAGGTGGAGGTTCAACTTCCACCTATCCGTTCGAAGACTGGCGGTATCGTTATCTGGAGGGCGTTGGGCAGGAAGTCATCATCGAATTTGTGGACAAGTGCATGTGTGGCGAATACCACATGACCCTCGACCGCGGCGAGAAGGATGCCCTGCTGTACACCCCCAACGCGGGTCTCACACTTTACGAAGGGATGGGACTGGCGTCCAAGGCCAGCCGCCTGGATGGAGGGGGGCTGGAGACGCTGGGCGCCGGGCCCTCGAGCGCCAACCAGGCAAGCAAAGAGTTTGACCGTCTGACGCAATACGCCAAACTCCAGGCTCCGCCGCCGGTGAAATTCAAAGATCTGGAAGAAGTGGTCAGTCACAAAATCAGTGTCAACCTCATGCCTTTCGATGTGCTGGCAGATTTTGTGAGAGTTACCAGCGACACAGTGCTGGTTCCGGTGACCATCCAGATCAAGAACCGCGACATTACATTCATCAACAAAGATGGCGTGCAGCGTGGGACGGTAAATATTTTCGGCCGAGTCTCTACCCTGACTGGGCGCGTCGCGCAGACTTTTGAGGACACGGTGCAGGCGGACATACCGGCGGAATTGCTGGCCAAAGTGGCGGAGAATTCGCAAGTCTATTGGAAGGCGCTTCCGTTACGCCCTGCACGCTACCGCTTCGACATTGTGGTGAAAGACGTCAACGGCGATCGCGTTGGAAGCTGGAGCAAGGGCATACAAGTGCCGGATTTTGCCGACGACCGTCTGGTGGCCTCGTCGCTGATTGTGGCGGATCTGATGGAGCCGGTGGCGGCGAAGAATGTGGGAACCGGGAGTTTCGTGATCGGCGCCACTAAAGTTCGTCCGCGTGTGCCGCCTTCCGACGGCAAACCGATGACTTTCAAGCGTGGACAAAAACTGAATTTCTGGATGCAGGTATATAACCTGACCGTGGATGAGAAGACTCACAAGCCTTCGGCGACGGTGGAATATAACGTGATCAACGCCGCGACGAACGCGGCTGTGGTTCACACTGTCGAATCCACGGAGCAAATGGGCAATGTTGGCGAGCAAGTGACTCTGCAGAAGACCCTCTCTGCAGCCAACCTCAACCCAGGTGTTTATAGGATCCAGATCAAGGTGAACGATAACATTTCCAAGCAGACGGTCGACCCCACGGCCACGTTTGCCGTGGAGTGACCGCGGAGAGTTTGGACGCCGCGAGGTGGTGGGTGATGTTCCGTAGGCTCGGGTTCGTGGTGATGATTTGTGGCCTGGCGCTTCCGCTGTGGTCGGCGGACCGCCCCGGCTCGATTTCGGGATACGTGCGTAGCGCCAGTGGTGCGCCGCAAATGGGTGCGGTGGTCGAAGTGCTGGGCGAAGCGGCACGCACGGTGCACGTGTTCACCGACGCGAACGGATACTTCTCCGCTACAGATCTGGTTCCCGGCCTATACAACCTCAAGGTTTCGGCAGCTTCCTTTCTTCCCACGTTTAAGGAAGGCGTAGGTCTTCGGCCCGGGGCCCGAGTTCAAGTCAACCTCACGCTGAACACCCTGTTTGAAGCCATAAAGATGGCGCCCGTAAGGGGTCCGGCAGAAGCTGACGACTGGAAGTGGGTATTGCGATCGGTATCGAACCGGCCGATTCTGCGTCTGATCGACGACCCGTCCGCCAAGTTGGGCAGCGGAGAACAAAAGAATGACCACGATTTGAGAGGCAGCCTGCAATTGGTGGCGGGGTCCGCAGCGGAAGGCTTCGGCAGCGCGTCTGATTTGGGCACTGGGTTTTCGTTGGAGCGATCGATTTTTTCTTCCGACACGATTGGATTGCAGGGCAACATTGGATATGGCGGCGATTCGCCGGCATCGGTTCTACGTGCGTCCTACAGCCACAAGATGGAAAACGGCACCGAGCCCTCATTTGCCTTGACCATGCGGAACCTGCCTGCGCCCGACCTGGGTTTACACAGCAGTTCGTTCCAGGCTTTCTCCCTGACCACAGCTGATAGCTTCGCGTTGGGCGATGTGGTCGAACTCCACTTTGGCAGCGAACTCCAGACCATTCAGTTCCTGGGTCATGTGACCGCGTTTCGGCCCTTCGGGTCAGTGGATGTTCATCTCTCGCCGGACACGATGGTGGAGTACCGTTATGCCGCTTCCGAGCCCAATGACCGTCTGGACAAGGGTTTCGATACTGCTCCTGCCGACATGAGCGAGTCCGGACCGCGGGTGAGCATGGTCGGCTATGCCTCAGCGCTTGAACATCCGCATCATCATGAGCTCTCGCTCTCCCATCGCGTTGGTAAGACGAACCTCCAGGCAGCCGTTTTTTATGATCGCGTGGTAGATCCGGCTCTCACTGGCGTGGGCGAATTTGCCAGCGACAACGGCTCAGTGCTGCCCGACCCTTATTCTGGAACCTTTACCTATCAGGGTAACGACTTGAAGACCGAAGGCGTCCGCTTCGTAGTGCAACGCAAGCTGACGGATGACATCACCGCGACCGTGGACTTTGAATACGGCGGGGTGCTGGATTTGGAGAAGCCTGGAGTTCGTCTCGAAGATGCACAACAATGGATCGGAACCCGGGACCGTCACAGTGTTGCCGGCAAGATTAGTGGTGTGGTGCCGAAGACCAAGACCCGGTGGATCGCATCCTACCGCTGGATCGACCAACAGGCGCTTACTCCGGTGGATATGTTCAACACCTCGGCCGGACGCGCCGATCCCTATCTAAATCTATTCTTCCGTCAGCCCATACCTGGAACGGGCTCTCTTCCTGGCCGCTTCGAGGCTGTAGTTGATCTGCGGAACCTCCTCGCCGAAGGCTATGTCCCGGTACTGGGGCCTGACGGGCATACCGTGTACCTGGTGCAATCGGCGCGGGCGGTGCGCGGCGGATTAAGCTTCACCTTCTAGTCGTCTGGTATCCCCCTTTCGTCGGCCTCCCTACACTCGTTCTCTCTCCTCGCACACTTCGACGCCGGTGACCTTCGTCACCCTGGATGTGCAATACGCTCGAAAGAATTCTGCACTGCTCTGAGAAACTGAGGAGAGTGCCGCAAATCCCGTTATAGCCTTGGTTATCCGTATGTCCGGCCCTACGTTCTGTGGCCAGGAGTCTTAGAAAGGAAATCTGACTCGTGAGTGCCGGGACCAGTCCCGCAGTAGTGGCAACATCGTCAACGCGAGCGACTCGCAGCATGGGGTGGTACTTCATGCTTTTTGTTGGCTCCGGTTTTTGCAGCATTCTCTATGAACTGATCTGGTTGCGGCTCGCCATAGCACAGTTTGGTGTCACCACCGCGCTGGTCTCAATGGTTTTGTCGATGTTCATGGCCGGCCTGGGTCTCGGTTCTTGGGCTTCTGGCCGTCTTATTTCCAGACTGGGTGATCGCTCCAAGCTTTCCCCGTTGCGGCTCTATGCCCTGCTTGAACTGTTCATTGCTGTCTCTGCTGTGGCGGTTCCACTCGAGCTGCTCTGGGGCCGCGCACTGCTGGAACGGCTGGGAAGCTTGCAGCCGTTGTCTTCTTCCAGCTATCACTTTGCAGCGGGGATCGGATTGGCGTTCACGCTCATACCGTGGTGCGCATGCATGGGGGCGACGCTGCCGGTTGCGATGTCCGCCATCCGCGCGGATCAATGCCGGCATTCACAGCGGTCATTCAGTTTTCTTTATCTGGCCAACGTGCTCGGTGCAATCGCCGGTGCAACCCTGCCTTTGTTGCTGATCGAGATCGCGGGATTCAAATCAACATTGCACGCCGGGATGCTGGTAAATCTGACTCTTTTCGCCACAGCCCTTGCCCTGAGCGTCCGGCCTGCGGGAGTGTCCGGCGGCAATGTTCCGAACGTTGCGCTGCAAACCAGCCTCCCCGGTCAGCCGCGCAACGCAAGAATTGAATGTCTCGGGCTGCTGTTTGCCACCGGGCTGAGCAGCATGGGGATGGAAGTGGTTTGGACCCGGCAATTCACGCCGTACCTCGGAACATTTGTTTATTCCTTTGCCCTTATTCTGGCGCTCTATCTAGGCGCCACTTTTCTAGGGTCGAGCATTTATCGCGCCTGGAGCCGGGGGCGTAGCCGGGAAGACGGTCTGGTCTGGTTCGCTCTATGGCTGGCAGCACTGTTTCCCTTGCTTACCGCGGACCCGGAAATTTCGCTCTCCAACTTCGTTCGTGTGCTGGGCATTGTGCCTTTCAGCGGCCTGATGGGCTTTGTCACTCCGATGCTCGTGGATCGCTGGTCGGAAGGCGATCCGAACCGGGCCGGCCGTGGCTACGCGGTCAACATCACTGGATGCATTTTGGGCCCTCTCCTGGCTGGGTTCGCGCTGTTGCCGCTAATGGGCGAGCACAGGGCCGTGCAGGTGCTGGCGGCCCCCTGGCTGGTGGTGGGCCTGGTTTCGATGTCGCGCGCGGGATCGTCGCGGGTGCGTGAGTCCCTGCGCTGGCGCGTCGCGTGCTATGTCCTCTGTCTGGCGGCGGTGGTCGTCATTTTTGACACTCACAGTTTCGAACAGCAATATCCGCAAGGGCACTTGCTGCGGGACAGCACCGCAACCGTGTTGGCGGAGGGCGAGGGCATGGACAAACGCCTCTTCGTGAACGGTGTGAGCATCACTTTTCTGACGCCGGCCACGAAGATGATGTCGGCGCTTCCGTTGGCGATGCTCGACCATTCTCCGCAAAGTGCTTTAGTGGTGTGTTTCGGCATGGGCACCACTCATCGCTCGATGTTGTCGTGGGGGATCGATTCGACTGCGGTAGAGCTGGATCCCAGCGTGCCTTCGCTTTTCTGGTTTTTCCATGCCGATGGAAGTGAACTGCTGCGTTCCGCGCGATCGCACGTCGTAATTGATGATGGCAGACGTTTTCTGGAGCGAACTACGGCGCAGTATGACGTCATTGCCATTGACCCTCCGCCACCGATTCAGGCGGCAGCCTCCAGCCTGCTCTATTCGCGCGAATTCTATTCCGTCGTCAAGCAGCGGCTGCGTGCCCACGGAATCTTCCAGCAGTGGGTTGCCGACGATGGTGATACAGCAGCCCAGGCGGCTATGGGGCGATCACTAAAAGAGTCGTTTCACTATGTGCGCGCCTTCGGTTCGGTTCCGAAATACGGCTACCACCTGATTGCCAGTGATTATCCGATTCCTAATCGCAGTGCCGCTGAGCTGGCTCATCGCCTGCCCGCGACCGCAGCTGCCGACCTGGTGGAGTGGGGGCCCTATGCCGACGCTGAACAGCAGTTTGCGGAAGTTCTCAAGCAGGAAGTTGCGCTGGACGGGATCATTGCGAAAGCTCCCAGCGTTCCTGCTTTGCGTGACGACCAGCCGGTCAATGAATATTACCTGCTGCGCCAGTTGCATCTGTCGGCCTACTAGGTTCAAACAGCTGCGTTTTCAGATGACACAAAAAGTCAAAGCCGCAGCGGGCTGCGGCTTTGTTCCCAACGGAAGGTCCGATGCCAACCTAGTTGTGCTTGTCTTTGTAAATGCTCCTGCTGACATGATTCTGTTGACGGTTTAGCTTGTTCTGCTCCGCCTTGGTCAGGTGACCATTGTTCTTCGCCATATCTCTTTTTTCTTCGTTCTGGATATGGTTTTCTCGCCTTTCGAGGTTCGCAGTTTCACCCGGACTCAGCGAGCCATTCTTGACGCCATTCGCAATCCTTTGCTGCTGATTCTCTTCGCGGCCATTTACCTGATTCACCCGGGGATGACCAGGATCAACTACTCCCGGGCCGGCGCCGGAGGTGTTGCTGGTTGCGGTTTGAGCAGCCGATGCCCCTGCGAGCAACATTCCGGCCGCCAAGACTAACATTGACTTGGTGATTTTGTTTACCATGCTGGCTTAAACCCCCGACGAGAAGGTTAGTTTGGTGACTCGCGGCGGAGCTAGGTTACGAAAGTAGTAGCCAGTGCGCACTGGTTGGCGACATCAAGCTTCCGCCATTTCGGGGCCCTCCAAACCTCTTTTTACAACTCGCTAACCTGCCCTTGCCGCGCCCGTCTATGCCCTCTAGCAGAGAGGCTCCAGGTCGTTGACTGGCCGGGAGTTGCGCTCATTCACGCCGTCTGAGGACCGGACAATGTCGCTGACCGCAGTGCTGGTTCCATGTAAAATCGGGATGGCCTACACTTGGCGTCCTATGCGTACTGTGCTCGACATCTTCGGGCAGATCTTCCGCACCTTGTGGTCACATAAGCTGCGCTCGTTTCTCACCATGTTCGGCATCGCATGGGGGGTGGGATCGCTGTTGCTGCTGGTCGGCTTGGGCGAGGGGTTCCGGTCCGGTAATAAGCGGGGTATGAATGAATACGGAGAGAACATCATTTTCTTGTTTCCAGGGCGGGCGCCGGCCGTGGCCGGAAGCATGAGTTCGGCGCGCTTCTACCGGCTTACTTATCAGGACTATGCCGATATCCACCGGGAAGCGCCCCACGTGCTGGCTGCATCTCCAGTGCTTACCAGCAGCGATGTGCGGGCGGTGAGTGAGTTTGCCAGCGCCAATGGCGAAATCACCGGCATCGAGCCGCAATACAAGGGAATCCGTTACCTGCCGATGAAACAGGGCCGCTGGCTCAACTGGCTGGACGAAGGCCAGCGCCGGAACGTAATTGTGCTCGGTGACGAGATGACCAAGAACCTGTTTCCCGGTCGGCCCGCGGTAGGCGCGACGGTGCTGCTCAACGGAATCAGCTTCGAGGTAGTCGGCACCATACAAAGAGTCGGACGGGGCGACGACAACTCCACCAACATGCGCGGCTACATTCCTTACCAGACCATGAGCACATATTTCCGGCTCAAGGGAGAATCCGAGCAGAACGCCATTTCCTTTATCAATTTCCAACCGCTGACCGCGGCGGATCATTTGCTGGCCGTCGAAGAGACACACAAAGTGGTTGCCCGCAATCACGGTTTCGACTATCGCGACGAAGATGCTTTTGAAGGCTGGGACACGGTGAAACAGGCGGAAATGATGGGCACGATTTTCGACGCCATGAACATGTTTCTGGGAACCGTCGGAATGGTGACACTGGCGCTGGGTGCGATCGGGGTCATCAATATCATGCTGGTGTCAGTTTCGGAGCGCACACGGGAAATTGGGCTGCGCAAGGCTTTGGGCGCCACCAACCGCAGCATCCTGTTCCAGTTCTTTCTCGAGGGAGTGCTGCTTACTTTGCTGAGCGGCCTGATTGGCCTGGTGCTGTCGGGCGGATTCATGGCGGTGCTGGGAACGGTGAACGGACCTGCGGGATTTGATCCGCCTCGATTGGTGCCTTCCACCGCGACGCTGGCAATTGTTTGCCTTACCTTGGCCGGCGTGGTGGCCGGACTCTATCCAGCGCGCAAGGCAGCTCGCTTGCAGCCTGTAGAAGCGCTGCGGCAGGAATAGGCGATGTTACGAGATCTGCTCCACGAAGCCTATGGCGCGATGCAGCACAACCGGCGTCGGACTGCGCTCACCATGCTGGGCATGGCCTGGGGCATCGCCACGGTGGTGATGCTGCTGGCGTACGGCAACGGTTTCGGGCAGGCCTGTGCCAACATCTTCGCTAACTTCGGCACCAAGTTGATGATCCTGGTGCCCGGGCGGTCCTCCATGCAGGTGGGAGGACAGAAGGCGGGAGCCCAACTCCGGCTTACCCTTGATGATGTGGACCTGCTGATCGCCGATGTTCCGCAGATCATGCACATCACGCCGGAAGTAGGCAAGGACGCCAACTTTCAGTACGAAACTCGCACCTACACGTTCAACGTGACCGGTAACTATCCCAATGTAATTTCAGTGCGCGCACTCACCGTGGGGCAGGGGCGCTTCTACAATCTTGAAGATGAGATGCAGCGGGCACACGTCGTTGTGCTCGGTTCCGAGGCCAAAGAGAAGTTATTTTCGGGCCGGAACGCTCTTCACGAGCGGGTGCGCATCGACGGTCTGAGTTTCGAGGTGATTGGCGTCCTTACTCCTAAGATGCAAGCCGGCAATGACAACATCAATAAGGTAAGCTTCGTGCCTTTCACCACCATGAGTGATCTTAAAGATACTCACTACCTGGATTCAGTATGGTTCAACTACGAAACCACCGAATATTTGAGGCTGGAGCAGGCGGTGCGTTCTGTGCTGGGCACGCAGCACCAATTCAATCCTACGGACCGCCGTGCGTTGGTGGTGTTCAACCTGATGGAGCAAGTGAAAGAGTTTGAGCTCATTACTTTGGGTCTGAAGATTCTGCTGGGTTTCATTGGCACGCTCACCCTAGGCATCGGCGGGGTGGGGCTGATGAACATCATGCTGGTGTCGGTGACCCAGCGCACGCGCGAGATCGGAATGGAAAAATCGCTAGGCGCGCGTAGCCGCGATATTTTTCTGCAATTCCTGGCGGAGGCCTTGACCATCAGCTTCGCGGGCGGATTGCTGGGAATTATTCTGGCCTACGTGGTTTCACTCTCAGTGGGCCGGTTGACGTTGTACAGCGCCATGGCCCAGCACGCCGAAGCCGGTGATATCCGGCTGGTGCTCGATCCACTGACGCTTCTGGTCTCGACTTTGATTCTCGCTCTGGTAGGACTCGTGAGCGGAATGTTGCCCGCTATCCGGGCATCGCGGCTGGACCCGATTGAGGCCCTGCGGTATGAATAGCCGCTTACTCTGTCTTTAGCACGATGTCGAAGCTGATCTCGATTTCATCTTTCACTTTCACGCTGCCGCCGAACAAGCTGATGGGCGGAATACCGAAGTCGCTCTGCTTCAACTTCACCGTTCCTTTGTAGTGGCCATTCAGCAGCGAAACGGTAAACGCGAGCGGATGAGTAGCGCCGTGGAGCGTCAAATTGCCATCCACTGTGTAGGCGCTTTCGCCAGACGGCTTCACGCTGCTCGAAACGAAGACGATTTCCGCAAAACGGCCGGCATCGAGGACCTTGTCACTCAGCATCGTCTCCTGGATCTTGGCGCGGTCGCCGGCGGAAGCGTCCGGATCCAGCACCTTGAGTTGCCGGGCATCGAAATGGACTTCGACGGAGGGCGCAGCAGGATCGACGATTCCAGACGACAACGGGGCGGCAATGTCGTGATCGTGAGCAAAGCCGGAGAACAGACCCTTTTTGAACACTCGGATGGAGAGCGTGGAATGCTGCACATCTACGGGTGAGGGTGCGGCGAGACAGTGGCCCGCAAGAACCCACAACAACGTGGTGCTAAGAAGGAAAGCGTGTTTTTTTCGCATGGAGTGTTTCACTCTCAGTGTAAAGCGGTGGGTTTCGAGCTGCAAACAAGACTGCCGAATGAGGGGAGTATCCAGCAAGTGGATGGACAACTGAAGAGACGCCGGGCCCGGCGAGACCACAAGGGTAAAGGGGGAACCGCCTTCACACTTGCTTTGTGACCACCGTGCGTTACAATTTCCCGTTAGTTCGGCCAAGGCGTTGGGAGTTAATGTTCTTAACCCTGGATCCAAGCGAGAGTGTGGATATCTTTATGACTCAGGAACTGAGGAGAACGATCATGAGATCAACACTGGTTCTGATGGCGGTGCTGGTAGCGGCAACTGCGGTGTTTGCCCAGACGTTTCGCGGAACCGTCCTGGGTACAGTGACTGACCAAAGTGGCGCCGTGATTTCCGGAGCCAAGGTGTCGGTAAAGAACGCGAACACCGGTTTAGAGCGCACTACCCAAACCAGTGCCGACGGCAGTTATGCGGTCCCGGAATTGCCCATCGGCAGCTACAGCGTGACCGTTTCGCAGACTGGCTTCCAGACTTCAGTGACTAGTGCAGTCGCGGTCGACGTGGCGCAGGAGCGCCGGGTGGATATCGCGCTCAAGCCTGGCCAAGTATCGGAACGGGTGGAAGTGTCCAGCGAGACGCTGCCAATCGTGGAAACCACCAGCAACACCTTGGGCGGCGTGCTCACTCAGGAAACCGTCAAGGATCTGGCTATCAACGGACGTGATTACACCAAGTTGATTTTCCTGACTCCGGGCGTTACCGGATCGCCCGACCAGATCACTGATTCCCCTGGTTCTTTCGGCGAATTCAGCATGAATGGCGCGCGCGGCCGCTCCAACAACTATTTGCTCGATGGAACCGACATGAACGACGGCTACCGCAACGACCCAGCCATCAATCAGGCCGGCGTATTCGGCACTCCGTCAGCGATTCTGCCGATCGACGCCATCTCCGATATGAATGTGCTTTCCAACTTCATGCCGGAGTACGGACGGAACGGCGGCGCCATTGTCAACATTGTGACCAAGAGCGGAACCAACACTCTGCATGGCGGTTTCTTTGAGTATTTTCGCAATGATGCTCTGGACGCCCGCAACTATTTTGATCCAACTTCTGCTCCCAAAGCGGCTTTTCACAACAACCAGTTTGGCGGATCGCTAGGCGGACCGATCATTAAGGACCGCACCTTCTTCTACGTGGATTATGAAGGCCAACGCGAAAACGTAGGTGTGGTTTCATTGGCTTGTGTGCCCTCTCTGGCCCAGATCCAAAATGCCATCAACGTTAATATTCCAGCCGCGGGTGGCAAGGTGAGTCCTGTAGGTCAGTCCCTGCTCAACTTCTGGCCGCATAATGCTGCGAACTTCATTCCCGGAACAACGTCGACCGACCAGGGTTGCTTCAATGCGAGCGGGAATTTCGCACCGGACTACACCGCGATCGCGCCGTCATTCAATAATCTCAGCAGCTTCATCGCCAAGATTGACCACAGTTTCAATCAAAATAACAACATCAGTGGCCGCTACTTCTTTGGCGACAGTACGCAGCAGTTTCCGCTGGCTTTGAACGCCAGTGGTGGCCAGCTTCCAGGATTCGACACGGTTACTCCCACCCGGGTGCAGTTGGTGTCGATTTCTTACGTGACCGTAATTTCGCCGACGAAAGTGAACGAAGTGCGCTACGGGTGGAATCGCTTTGCGGAAGGGTTCTTCCCCCAGGACAAGAGTTTTAACCCCAATTCTATCGGATTTTGCAATACTCCTTCGACGTTCTCAACTTGTGACTCGCAGGGCATTCCCATCATCCTTCTCGTGCCAAACGCAACCGGAGCCGCAGGATTCTTTTCCCAGATCGGCGCCACCTCCGGCGATCCCCGGCAACGTGTGGATACCAACAATCAGTTCATCGACAGCTTCTCCTGGAAGCTCAACAAGCACGACATAAAGTTCGGAGGAGAATTTCACCGCACCAGTGTTGAACAGCAGTTCGACAAGTACTCCCGCGGAAGGATACGTTTCCCCGATTTGGAAAGCTTGCTGGAGATGGCCCCGCAGGAGTCGAATTTTGGACTCTTTGACTACACCGGCTTTACGCGGCGCCATACCAGCCAAAACGGGATCGGGTTTTACGTTCAGGACGCTTTCCGCGTAACTCCCCGGCTGACCTTTAACTACGGTTTGCGCTGGGATTACTTTGCCCCGGTAAAAGAGAAGAACAACCTGTTCTCGGATTTCATCCCCACTTCCGCCACTACAGGCAGCCTGGAGCGGGTTGGCCCCGGAGGTCTGTCGAATGTGTATCAGCCTGACTACAGGAACTTCTCTCCAAGAGTCGCGCTGGCCTGGGACGTTCTAGGAACGGGGAAGACGGTTGTCCGCGCCGGCTACGGACTCTTCTTCGATGCGTTCTCCCAGGATATGCTGCTCGGCCACCTGCCATATCCGACGTTTTATGCTCCGGGCCCCGCGTATAACAACATTGGCCCCGATCCGGTGCAGATGGCGAATGCTAATGGCGCCGCATTTGCCGCCAACCCGGATACGACGCCAGGGAGGAACGGAGTGTACATTCCGGGTGCACACATCTATGGAACTCCAGGTTGCTCGGTTGAATGCGACACGTTTTCCTTTGACCAGCACATTAAGACGCCCTACATCGAGAATTACAATCTGAACATTCAGCAGCAGTTCTCACGAAACGTGGCGCTGCAGGTTGGGTATGTGGGATCGCAGGGGCACCGATTGTTCCGCTTCTTCGACCTCAATCAGCCTAGCCAGGCCGCTATCAACGCGGCGGATTGTCCGCTCGGACTAGCCACCTGCGCCACCACCGGAGCCATCCAGGACTTCAACGTGCCACGACCCTACGCTGTCCCCGCCCCCGGCCTTAACACCGCGGCGGGCTCAACCTATGTCTTTCAGGAGAACTCCACCGGCAAGTCGAACTACAACTCTCTGCAAGCCAGCTTGCGGGTCACCAACTACCACGGTTTCATGTCCATCGTGAACTACGTGTGGTCGAAGTCTCTGGACAATTCCAGCGACGGCGAAGATTTCGTGGTCAACGCGGCTCAGCCTCAAGACAGCAACAACCCGCAGAAGGAATACGGACCGTCGAATTTCAACGTTCCCAACCGGTTTGTTTGGGTGGCTGGTTACGAGTTCCCCAAGATGAGCGGAGGCTGGTCACGGCTGCGAAACGGCTGGGGCGCCGACAGTACAACGACTCTGCAAAGCGGCCAACCCTTCACCCTGAACTACAACTTCGAGGATGATTACAGCGGCGGCGGCGACGGCTTCGACCGGCCCGACGTAGTAGGACCAATCGTTTACAACAAGCGCAATCCTGCTAACTACCTCCAGCTCAGTTCGTTCGCCATGCCCTGCACCGAAGCCGCTGGCCAGTTCTCGGGATTCGCTTCCGATTGCGTTCCCGGCACGCGACACTACGGAACCCTGGGGCGGAATGCGCTGATCGGTCCGACCTACAAACAGTGGGACCTGGCAATCTACAAGAACACTCCCATCACCGAGCGCGTGTCGGTGCAGTTGCGCGCGGATTTCTTCAACATCCTGAACCACCCCAATTTCGCTAACCCGGTGCTTCCGGCGTTTATCGCTGATCCGTCCGCCAACATCAACAAAGCCTGTACCTGCGGATTCGTGCAGGGACCGAATAACCGCGAAGTCGGCAACGGCGGCTATCAGATTACTGCCACCGGCGATGTGGGCGTCGGCAACCCCTTCCTGGGTGGCGGCGCACCGCGCGGTATTCAGCTGGCGGCAAAGTTCACGTTCTAGTCAGACGGGTTTTCTTTTGGGCTCCTTCTGCGCAGGCAGGAGGAGCCTTTTTCCTTGATCGCCGCTCGCGGCCGAGGTTCAGTAGAAGGGCGCGACTTGGGACGTTAGGCCGAGAGATGACTCTAAGGCAAGCCAACTTTGACAGGCCAGCCTTCAGCTAAAGCGGCGTGGGATAATCTGCGCCTTTTTATATGATCAACAGGTGCAATAGACCTGGCCGCAAGTTACCGAAATTAGAACAATTTCCACTTCGGTGCTTTTGATGTACAGGTTATGACAAAGCCAGGATCGGTTCGGGGAAACGAAGAGGCAGAGTAATGCAGGCGGTCCACCAATCCAAGGTCTGGCGCATCTTCCAAGTTGCTTCCGGCAATTTTCTCGAGAGCTATGATGTTGTAATTTTTGCCTATTTTGCGCCGTCGATCGGCCGCGCCTATTTCCCGAGCGAGAGCGAGTTCGCCACGATGATGGCGACGTTCATGACGTTCGGCGTTGCCTATTTGTCGCGCCCGCTGGGAGCGATATTGCTGGGCCCCTATATCGATCATTACGGTCGCCGCCGCGGGCTGATTCTTACCCTTGGTCTGATGGCAATCGGCACGCTGGCAATCTCGGTGGTGCCGGGTTTCAGAACGATTGGCTACGTCGCCCCGATCGTCGTGGTTTGCGGTCGTCTCGTGCAGGGTCTGTCCGCGGGCGTCGAATTCGGTGGTGTTTCGATCTATCTGGCCGAAATTGCCCCGCCTGGCCATCGCGGCTTTTTCGTCAGTTTTCAATCGGTCAGCGTTCAGGCGGCGGTGATCGTCTCAGCGTTGTTTGGCATGGCCGTCAACAGGCTGCTGCCGCCCGAAGCCATGACCGATTGGGGATGGCGAGTGCCGCTATGGGTCGGCTGCGCCATCATCCCATTGCTGTTTCTCCTGCGGCGCACGCTACAGGAGACCGAAGAATTCGCCGAACGCACCCGTCACCCCAGTATCGGTGAGATCTGGCGCTCGCTCTTGGGCAGTTGGCGACTGGTTTTGACCGGTGTGTGTCTGGTCAGTCTGAGCAACGCCTCGTTCTACACGATCACGACGTATACGCCGACCTTTGGCAAGTCTGTGCTGCATCTGCGCGAGGGCGATGCCCTGTTGGTTACCTGCTGCGTCGGCTTGTCCAACCTTCTGTTGGTGCCGCTCGCCGGCGCCCTTTCGGACCGCTTAGGCCGCCGGCCGGTGCTATTGCTGTCCGCCGTGGCGATGGTGCTCTTGGCCTATCCGGCAATGACTTTTCTGATCGGCGCACCTAGCTTCGGCCATCTCCTGGGGATCGAATTGGGGTTGTCGTTGATCTATTCCGCTTACAATGGCGCACTGATCGTCTTCGTCACCGAGATCATGCCGTTCGAGGTCCGAACGGCCGGGTTCTCCCTGGCTTACAGCGTGTCGCAAGCCCTGTTCGGAGGTTTCACGCCGCTGATCTGCACCTGGCTGATCCATGCCACCGGTGACAAGGCCATCCCTGGTGCTTGGCTGTCGATGGTGGCTCTGTTGGCCATGGCGGGGCTGTTCTTTTGCCGCCAAACACAAAAGTCAGTTGATCTGGTCACTGGCTTGTCAGTTTAGTCGGACCTGGCCTCCGCTTTGGAAATCGGCGGCTCCGACGCCAACGATTTCCTATTGTTTGGTCGTCGCTTCGCCGAGCGGACTGATTTTAGTCGAGCTGCCGAATTTCTTGTAATTGCTATCGGCCACGTCGATTTCGACATTGAAGTTCTTCAGCAAGGCTACCCGGACATCGATCTTGACCGCCACATGCTGTTGCAGCCATACCTCGTCATTAACGCGGACAGTTTCTACCACTACGCGCGACCCTTTGTGGATGCGGGCCAGGAAAAGACCGAAGGAGACAGTGTCGATAAACACTACATCCATCTTCTTCATCTGACGGTCGTCTTTGTCGATCCAGACACGCCCTCGAGCTTTTGACAGAAACTTGGCTTCTTTCATGTGGGGCTGATAGTCTGGCTTGGGATCGCAGTCGATGACATAGTTGTCGCGCCCGTCGAGCGACTCAATGCCCGCAAACTTGAAGTTATAGGCGTCAGCGATCTCCTTGACGAACTGGCGGCCCTGCTCCCGTTCCTTTTCTTCTTTCTCCAGGCGCTTCCTGCGGTCGTCCTCTGATTCGTTCTTGCGCTTGTCGATCAGCTTCTGGATTTTCTCGTCTTCCTTTCTCGCGTCTTTTTCCGAAAGAGGCTTGTCATCCTTGGCGGTCAGCTTCTGCACCTGCTCGCCGAAGATTTCCATCACGTCATAAGTCTTTACTTCGGTGGACTTCACCTGCCCCTTGCCGTCGAGACGCCGCGTTTCCTCGCGCTCCACGTAGGTGTAGTTGCGCTGCATCTTGTCGTTTTCGAGGTCATTGTCGGCGGACTGGCGAATCAAGGCGCGGATCTGTTCCTCGGACAGGGTGGCCGGAGGGTTCTTGGAGGATAGGGCCGGTTCCTGGCCCAAAGCAGCAGTGGACAGGACAAGGCCAAGCGCGAAACAGAGCCAACGCATGTGCATGATTACGGAATTAGAACCCGTCTGGTTCAACCGAGTTGTGCGCAGTTTTCAAACCACCCCTATCGCTTTTCCGCCCGCCCCAGACACCCCGCCCGGAACGAGCGGTCGTCAAGGCGATGCAGCTTTTGGATCATGGCCGGCGTGAACAACCGGTGATGGCGGACAGTGAACAGATACTCAGCCACATACCAGAGATGTTCTTCCGTGACCATCCAGCCACGCGGGTCGAAACGGGCCATATTTACCGGCCGGGAAAAGGTCCGCAGGCTGCGCTCACGGCGCAGGTTGAAGTAGACGTCAAAGTAACTCAAGGCCAGTTCCCGCAAAGAACGGTACACAGGTTCACGATAGCGGCACCCGGTGTAGTTCGATTTAGCCACGGCACCCCAGTGGCCCTTGACGCGGTAGATGGCGATGACGTGGTCGGTGTCGTGGTCGGCTTCGAGGTCGAGAATCAGCGGGGGATAGCCGTTTGCCCGCAAGGCCGCCGCGGCAAACAGTGCGCCCTCGAAGCAGTGCGAAGTATTTTCCCGCAGCACACGGCGGGGCGACCAGGCGGTGTCGGCCAAGTGATACGGCATGTCATCGAGCATGCGCTGGATGCCGTGGGGATCTTTCAGGCTGCGAAGTTTGCGGAGTTCAGCGGGGGTGAATGCGTTGAGCGGTCTGTCCATCTGAGGCCAGTTTAGTCTATGGAGGCGCGAGAAGCGTTAACCACAGAGGCCACAGAGAGAGGAGAAAGAGAGGAGAAATGGCAAGACGGATCGCCTTATCACCGTGGAACGAAGGTCCTTGGACAACTCCGCACTACCCCTCCTCCTCTAAAATCGCGGAGTGCGCTGGAGGAGGTTCTATGCCGCGTTCCTTCTATGCCGCCGGGGCTGTCTTATTGCTACTCTTGCTGCCTCTGCTCCCTGCCCGCGCCGCAGTCGAGCCAGCGGAACAGGTAATCTACTCCTTTTCCGACTGCGCCGGACCGACCGCTCCATTAATCACCGATGGGATGGGAAACCTTTATGGCACCGCAACCGACGGGGGCTCCAATAAGGATGGGTGCGTCTTTGAGCTTTCTCCTAACCCCAATGGCAATTGGAGCGAAATCACTCTCCACACCTTTAGCGGGACCGATGGCTACTACCCGTCGGCAGCCCTGATCTTCGACAAGGCCGGGAATTTGTATGGAACAACCGGGGGTGGGGGAGCCTACAGCGGGGGCGTGGCCTACGAACTTAGCCCGGTCAATAGCGGATGGACCGAAACCGTCCTGTACAACTTCGGAAATGGCACTGACGGATTCGACCCGGCATCTAACCTCGTCTTCGACGCCGACGGGAATCTCTACGGAACCACCAACTCCGGCGGAACGCACTGGGGAGGCACTGTTTACAAATTAAGCCCTGGTCAGAACGGCTGGACCGAGACCGTCCTGTACGCGTTCTCTAATCAGGTCGGCGGGCCCGATGGCGACAGCCCTGTGGGCGGCGTTGTCATGGATAAAAGTGGGAGCCTCTATGGCGTCACCGCATTCGGCGGCGTCAACGGGTATGGTGCGGTGTATCGAGTAACGCCGAAAAGCGGAACCTATGTAGAGCAGATCATCCACTCGTTCAACGGGTATGACGGGCTTGAACCGACTTCGGGTCTGGCTGCGCACTCCGGCAACCTGTACGGAACCACCTCCTCTGGCGGGTCCGTGGGATACGGCACAGTCTACAAATTGACCAGAGGCATCAACGGCAAGTGGACGGAAAGCGTGCTGCATTCGCTCGACGACAAAGACGGCGGCTATGCTCTCGGGCCCGTGGTTTTCGATCGCGCCGGAAATCTTTACGCCGCTGCAATGACGGGCGGACAATATGAATTCGGTACTGTGTTCAAACTCACGCCCAACAGTAACGGCTTTTGGACCGACACCGTGCTTCACACTTTTTACTTCGGCAGCGACGGGCGTTCTCCCTATGCCGGTGTAACTCTCAGCCGGGAAAGGCTTTTTGGAACGACCTACACTGGAGGCGCTTACGATGAAGGGACGGTGTTTAGTATTTCGCCGCCCAACCCGGACTGAAAGACGCGCAGTGGCATGAGCGCGGACAACCGGGGGCGTAAGCCCCCCAAATCCCCGGTGCGTCTATCCCTGCGCCCGGCTTGGTTTTGATTTCCTACCGCCGCCACCGCCGCGTATGGCGTCGATGGCTATTGGACCCGCCCCCAGGAAAATGAGGGCAAAAGCGATGGTCGCCAGGGTCAGGGGAAGTTCGTAACCGCCTTTGCCGAACATGCCGTTTTTCCAGTGAATCTTCCAGATGGCCACAGCCATATCAATCAACATGGCCAGCGACAAAAAACGGACAAATAAGCCGGCGATCAGTAGAATGCCGCCGAAGAATTCGGTAAAAGCCGAGAGATAAGCCCACCAACTCGGCAGTCCGAGGCTGGCGACCAATTGCACATGATGAGCCAGGCCTCCGTGGAAGACCTTGCCATAGCCGTGGCCGATCATGACGGTTCCGAGAATCACCCGCAGTGCCAGGAGTGCGAGCGGTTGCAAACGATCAAGGATGCGCAAAGACCCCTCCTGAAAGAGGAAGACTACCGCAACAATGTGCGGTTGCAGAAGTAAGCAGGGAGTGTCGGGTAGTTTTGGTGGAATCGCCCTGAAAATAAAGGCGCTTTCCGCTCGTCCCGCGACCTTCGTACCGTCTGTAGTACTTTAGTTACGATTCTGAGATGCGGCCTTGATCTGGGAGTCAAACGACCCAACCAGTTGTAGCTTAGCCGATAAAATCCACAACCTATAGATTCGCTCTGCAAGCCTGTTTTGGTTACTTTCCAGAAAACGGGCATAAAACCCAACAAACCTCGGAGCCCTAAGGAAAATTCCGGTTGGGATATGCTCAGCACACCTGAATTCACTCGTAGGCATTTTATACGAGGAATTCTCTCTCCCAATTCTGCTCGTTGGCATGTAGGACAGGCTGTAAACGAGCTTCGGTTCTGTGAATAGGAAAAGGAACTATGGCCGACTCGCGTGAAGTGATGAACGTTCGCCAGGCTTCGCAGTACCTGGGAGTGAGTCCGGACACGCTTTACAAGTACGTCGGAGAACAAAAGATACCTGCTTTCAAGTTGGGAAACCGCTGGCGCTTCAAGAAGTCGAAGCTGGACCAGTGGATGGAAGAAAAGTCCACCCAAGTGGAGGCAAGGGGCAAGAAGAAAACGCAGGTGGCTGCCAAAGCCGCCGGACAAACGTAAAGGCGGGCACATGTTTGGTTTCGGATCGAAGACGATTGTTGGTCTGGATGTGGGCTCCTCGAGCATCAAGGCGGTGGAGCTGCGCAAGGGGCGCAATGGTCTGGAAGTGGCGCACCTGGGAGTGGAACCGCTGGGGCCGGATATCGTGGTGGATTCGATGATCGTAGATTCAGGCACAGTGTCCACCGCCATCTCGAAGTTGTTTACCGAGAACCAGATCAAAACCAAGGCAGTGGCCACGGCAGTCAGCGGGCACTCCGTGATCGTCAAGAAAATCTCCCTGCCCTCGATGAGCGACCAGGAACTGGCGGAAACCATCCAGAAGGAAGCAGCGCAGCATATTCCTTTCGACCTGGCGGATGTGAACCTCGACTACCAGATTCTTTCGGAAGACGCCGGCAGTCCGCAGATGGACGTGCTTCTGGTTGCGGTCAAGAAGGACAAGATTCTCAACTACACCAACGTACTCTCGATGGCGGGCAAGACTCCGGCTATTGTGGACATCGATGCCCTCGCCCTACAGAACTGTTACGAGTACAACTATGAGCCCGCGCCGGGCCAGGTGGTGGCGCTGTTGAACCTGGGCGCGAGTGTGATGAACATCAACATCGTAAAAGGCACCACCCCGCTGTTCCCGCGCGATGTGAGCGTAGGCGGTCACCAGTACACGGACTCGTTGCAGAAGGAGCTCGACCTGAGCTTCGACGACGCTGAGTCTCTGAAGCTGGGCAACAAAGTGGGCACGGTCAGCGAAGACGCGAAGACGCCGATTCTGCAGCAGGTGACCGAGATTATCGTGCTGGAAATTCAGAAGACATTCGACTTTTTCCGCGCCAGCGCGGCGGGAGAGCACATCGAGAAGATTTACCTGGCGGGAGGGTCGTCGACAGTTCCGGGTTTGATTGAAGCCTTGCGCCAGGAGTTCTCGCTGCCGGTGGAGATCTTCAATCCGTTTCAAAAGATCGCACCTCCGACGGAAGGGCCAGGAGTTGAGTTGATCGAGAAGAACGCCGGCCAGTTGGCTGTGGCAGTGGGTTTGGCGTTAAGGAGTTTTGAAAACCTATGATCCGAATCAACCTGCTGGGAACACCGAAAGCGAAAGGCAAGCGGGCGGCGGCATCGGCTGCGGCCGTACTGGAAACGGGAGAACCGGGTTCGCCGCAAATCAAAATTGCAATTGCACTGGTGCTGGCCGTGGGCTTCAACGGCTGGACCTGGCACCACCTGGACAAGGAGGCGATCACCATCGCCAAGAACATGCAGGTGGCGGAGCAGAAGAACCGCGAACTGGCCGAGGTTAAGGCCAAATATCTGGAGCGGCAGCGCCAGGCAGACAACTATAAGCGCCGGGTCGACGTAATTGACCAGTTGCGGGCCAACCAGTCCGGGCCGGTCGAATTGCTGAACACCATCGGTGACACCATCAACAATACCGAAGCGGTTTGGCTCAACACCATGAAGGACCAGGGTGCGAGCGTGGATATCGAGGGCATGGCGCTCAGCACGGATGCAGTGGCCTCACTGATCGAGAACCTGCAGAAAACCGGGCACTTCAAGAACATCGAGATCAAAGAGACCTATCAGGACGACAGCTATAAAGAAATGCAGGCGTTTCAATTCACTCTGACCTGCGAAAAGGCAAAGTCCTAAGAGGGCAGGAGACTATGGGGAACTTCGGCGAATTATCGGGGATCAAGCAGTGGGCAGCCCTGATGCTGGTAGCGGCGCTGATAAGCGCCGGGCTGCATTACACCCTGTTCAAATCCAAGCGCGAGGCCAACGACCAGGCGCAACAGAGCCTGCAGTCCAAGCTGCGCGAGAACGCAGAACTCGAGTCCTACCGGCCCAAGCTGAAGGACATGGAACGGCAAGTGGCCAATCTCAAACAGCAGTTGGAGATCGAGCGCCGGATCGTGCCGGATGACAAGGAAGTGAACAACTTCATCAAGGCCCTGGATGCCGAGGCGTTGAAGACCGGCATTGAAATCCGCCGTTACACCGCCAAGCCAGTCTCCAACCGCGAGTTCTACAGCGAAGTGCCGTTCGATCTGGAAATCGACGGGCCCTATTACTCGGTGCTCAATTTCTTTGACCGGGTGGGAAAGCTGGAGCGCATCGTCAACATATCCAATGTGCTGATTGCGACGGTGAAGAAGCCGGGAGAGGCCAAGACCAAGCACACTTATCAGTACGCACCGAATGAGAGCATCGTGGCCACTTGCCAGGCGTCGACATTTTTCAGTCATGACATAACGCCGCCCGCGAGCGCGCCGGCCAGAACCAGGGGGGCCTTATGAAACTGACGGTTGCAATTCTGGGGTTGGGACTGGGACTGAGCACTGCCTGGGCACAGAACCCGGACGTTATTGACAACACGCGCAACACGCTGCAGAACCTTCAGAAGAAGCAGACCATTGACCAGAATGCTGCATTGACAGCTTCAGGGCAGGGACAAAGCAGCGCCCCGGCCTCATCGCCCGCGGCGATGTCGGCGCCGGCGAAGTCGGTTCAGAGCAAGACTGCTCAGGGCACGCCGGCTGCCGCCAGCGTCAGCCCCGCCAGCGCGAAGCCGGGTAAGACTCCGGTGGTAAGCGTGACTCCGGCGAAGGCGAAGACCCCGGCTGCGAAGGGCAAAAAGAAATCGACCACTATCGCAGTTAAGCCTTCCGAACCCCAGCAGAAAGTGGCGGTGGAAGACAAGAAGGTTCCAGTCGAGCCCAAGAAAGAAGAGACCAAGAACTACAGCGCGAACGGACGGCGCGATCCCTTCATCAGCCCGGTGGTCAACCGCACCATGACGGGCTCGGGATGCAGCACCGGCAAACGCTGCCTGGCCATCGACCAGATCAACCTGCAGGGGATCGTGAAGTCGGATGCGGGCATGATCGCAGTGGTGGTTAATGCGCTGAACAAGGCATATTTCCTGCGCGAAAATGATCCCGTGTTCAACGGCTACGTGGTGAAGATCACGGGCGACTCGATCATCTTCAAAGAGACCCTCCAGGACAAGATGGGTAAGTCGTTCGAGCGGGAAGTTACCAAGAGAATTTCAACCCCGGCAGTGTAGTCGCACGGGGATGCCGGGTAACCGGTGCGATAAGAATTTGAGGACGAGATCACGAGGCGCGCCAAGCGGCGAGCCTGTGGGGAGAAGGGAAATGCGAAAGCAACTGCTGATTGTTTTGTTACCACTGCTGGTTCTGAGCGCGATTGGACAAACACCAACCGCTGCCACCGACGCCGCGAAGCACGCCACCCTGCAAAAGGTGGACGTGGTGCGCGGAAACGACGGGATCAGTGTGGAGATCACCTCCCGCGGGCAAATGACGCCCACGGTCAGCAAGCTGGAATCGCCGACTCGGGTTGTGGTGAGTCTGCCCAACACCGTGGCGGCCACCGCGCAGAATCATTTGAGCGTGGACAGCAGCGGCGTTAAGGGCGTGCGCATTGGCATGGACGGCCATGTGCCCCCGACCACCAGCGTGGTGATTGATCTGCTCGACGCCTGCAGCTATGAACTGCTCCCAGGCAGCGATGGCAAGGTCATCGTCAAATTGCACCCTGCGGCGGATTCGGCCAAGACGGCACAGCCGGCCAACGCGCCGCACGCCGTGATCGCGCCAGTGTCTATGCATCGTACGGCTTTGGCTCGGCCCGCGGTTTCGTCACCGGCGACGGTGGTCGCCCCTGCACTCCAGACCCCCGCACTCGAGCAGAAGCCTGCCGCGACGGCTTCCGCCCACGATTTTGTGTTCGTCGAGCCTTCCTACAAGACCAAGCCAGCCGGCCAAAGCAGTGACGCCGCCGTGACGGCGCCGCCAGCCCGGGTCGTGGAAGCGGCGGCAAAATTCGTGGATAAGCCGGAAGGTAGCCTACTGCCCGCGCCCAGCGCCGCGATGCAACAGACTTCGCAGGCGCCGAATACCACCACCATGCAACCCGCCGTGAATCTGGCGGCGGAGCAGAAGATCCAGTCGTCGCAAGTGATCTCGACTCCGGAGCCGAAGTACACCGGGGAACCGATTTCGGTAAATCTGAAGGATGTGGACCTCAAAGATTTCTTCCGTCTGATCCACGAGATCAGCGGGCTGAACGTGGTGTTGGATCCCAACGTGAAGGGGTCTTTGACCATCGTGCTGGACGATGTGCCGTGGGACCAGGCGCTCGATATCGTCCTCAAGAACAATGATCTGGCGCGCCAGTTGGATGGCAACGTATTGCGGATCGCTACCGTGGACACACTGCGTCACGAAGCCGAATCCCGTCGCGCGCAACATGATGCCGAAGCCCTGGCGGTCGACAAGATCACTTTCACCCGTTTCCTGAGCTATGCCCACGCCAAGGACCTGGTGATAACCTGCAAGAAATTCATTTCTTCTCGTGGCGATGTGATTGCCGACGAGCGGACTAACGCCATCATCGTCACCGACGTGCCTTCGGTGGTCCCGGCAATCGATAAACTGCTCACGCAACTGGACCGCAAAACGCAGCAGGTTGAAATCGAAGCCCGAGTCGTGGCCGCAACCCGGAGCTTTGCTCGTGACCTGGGCACGCAGTTGGGCTTTGGATGGGGCAACAACACCACGTCAGTAGGCGGAGCGAGCTCGGTCGGCACAACGCCGGTCGCGACCTTCGGGTTGACTCCCCACTATCCCATCATTGGAACCTCAGCCCCGACATCAAATACCGGCGTACAGATTCCGCTGTTCTCTAACTTGGGTTCAACCAGCCCAACCAGTGGTATCAACTTCACCAGCGCCAGCAATAACGTACGTCTCGATGCCATTCTGACCATGGCAGAGTCGCGCGGTCTGGTGAAGATCCTGTCCCGCCCGAGAGTAGTGACCCAGAACAACATTCAAGCGTTGGTCCGGCAGGGTGTACGCGTGCCCATCGTGACCCAGGCACAGTTAGGCGGTCCGCCCACCGTAACCTACGTGGACGCGTTCCTGCGCCTGACGGTCGTTCCGCAGATCACCTCGGAGGGTACGATCTTCCTGAACGTGGACGTGGAAAACACGACCCCAGACTTCGGGCAGTCCATCCAGGGCAACCCGACGTTGATCACCCAACAGGCCACCACGCAGGTCCTGGTCACCGACGGCGGCACGGTCGTGATCGGCGGCGTGATTCAGACCAACAACTCTGTCCAGGTCAGCCAGGTACCGTTGCTGGGGAACATCCCTTACCTGGGGAACTTGTTCAAGCATACGCAGGTCAGCACCACCAACCAGGAGCTGATTTTCTTCATCACTCCGCGGATCATCCAGACCTAGCAACCAGTTAGAAGTAAAGACAGCCGCCGGTCGCCTGCACAAGGCACCGGCGGTTTTGTCTTATGCGGTTAGCCATCTCGATTGTTAGACTTGGAAAATGGATCATCCAGGCCGACAGACGAGGTTGCGAGCGGTTCTTGAACGAAGCCGGCTGGATGCTCTTCTGGTCATCCACGCCCCGAACGTGCGGTATCTCTGCGGATTCACCGGCAGCGCGGGTGCGATTATTATCAGCGAAGGTAAAAGCGTCTTCTTCACTGATGGCCGCTATAAGGAGCAGGCCAGGGTTGAGGTTCAAGGCTCACGGATAGTCGTGGCCCACAAGTCGCCGCTGGCGGCCGCCGCTGAATGGCTGCTGGGGAACGTCAGAAAGCTGAGCCTGAAGACGCTGGGTATTGAGGGGGAGCATCTGAGCGTGGCTGAGCGTTCCCGGTTGGCAAAGGCGTTGCCATCTGGCTTGCGATTACGTGAGGCGCCGCCGCTGGTCGAACAGACCCGCGTGGTCAAGGACGTGGAGGAGATCAAGCGGCTACGCGCGGCGGTTCTTCTGGGATCCAGCTTGTTCGATGTGGTGCTGAAAGCAATACGTCCGGGCACGAGGGAGATCGAGGTGGCCGCCGAACTCGAATACGCGGCGCGTCGTGCTGGCGCGGACGGCATGTCATTTGACACTATTATTGCTTCGGGACCGCGCTCGGCGCTCCCGCACGGCCGCGCGTCGGAGGCTGTGATTCCAAGCAATGGGTTCGTGGTCTGCGACTTTGGTGTTATACTCGCGGGCTACTGTTCTGACATGACCCGCACTGTCCACGTGGGACAGCCTGGCGATGATATGCGGCGCGTTTATTCGGCCGTGCATGACGCGCAACAGGCGGCGATGGAGACGGTCAGACCAGGCGTCAGCACTGGCGAGGTTGATCGGTCAGCCCGTAAAGTGCTGCAAAAGAACGGGTTAGGCGGACGATTTACGCACTCGACAGGTCACGGAGTGGGCTTGGAAATCCACGAGAGTCCACGGCTTGCAGCGGGGCAGAAAGATGTCCTGCAACCGGGGATGGTGATCACGATTGAGCCCGGAGCCTACATTCCCGGAGTCGGGGGTGTTCGCATAGAAGACATGGTTGTGGTTACGGAACGGGGGTGCCAGATTCTGACCCCCACTGGTAAGGAACTGATAACGCTGTGAAGTGGTAACAATCTCCTGTGCCTCGAGCTATCCGGGGGAAGCAGGCGCAGTCCCACCGTCAACAATGAATCAAAAAGAGCTGAAGGAACTCATTGAGTTCTTAATTGAAAAAGACATTGCCGAATTTGAGTTGGAACGCGGCGACGTCAAAGTGCGCATCAGGCGTGCGGGTGAGCATGTAGTCTCGGTGGCGGCGCCGCACTTCGCGATGCACCCCGCGCCCGCCGCCGCGCCTCTCATCGGCACCGCTCCGGTCCCCGCCGCGCAACCGGCCAAGGAAACCCCTGCGCCGGTAGAGGAGGGATTGCATTCAGTACGGTCACCAATCGTGGGCACGTTCTACGAGTCACCATCGCCCGGGTCGCCGCCCTTCGTCAAGGCTGGAGACGCGGTTGAGGCGGGACAGGTGCTGTGCATCGTGGAAGCGATGAAGTTGATGAACGAGATTGAATCGGACGTGGCCGGGGAGGTCGTGAAGAAACTGGTCGCTAACGGCCAGCCCATTGAGTATGGGCAGGAACTGTTTGTGATTCGGCGGAAGTGAAGCCGGTTCGAGGGTCCTTCCACAAGATTTCTGAATGTTCAATAAGATTCTGATCGCCAACCGAGGAGAAATCGCCCTGCGGGTCATCTGTGCCTGCAAGGAGTTGGGCATTCGAACGGTTGCCATCTACAGCGAAGCCGATCGTCATTCGCTGCATGTGCGCTTTGCCGATGAAGCCATCTGCATCGGGCCCCCACAACTGGCGCAGAGTTATCTGAACATTCCGTCGGTGATCAGCGCGGCCGAAATCAGCAATGTGGACGCCATCCATCCCGGTTATGGGCTGCTGGCCGAGAACGCCAATTTTGCCGAAGTCGCCGAAACCAGCAACATAAAGTTTATCGGGCCTCCGCCAGAAGTGACGCGCATGATGGGGGAAAAAGAAAAAGCGCGGGCGGAGATGAAAAAGCACGGTGTGCCTATTTTGCCGGGATCAGATGGCATCCTGGCCAGTGAAGGCGAAGCCCTGGAATGGGCGAAGCAGGTCGGGTTTCCAGTCATCATAAAGGCCTCAGCCGGCGGCGGTGGGCGGGGCATGCGAATTGTACGCAGCGAGGCAGAATTGCCGGCCCTGTTCAAAGCGGCGCAATCGGAAGCTGCGGCGGCCTTTGGCAACGGCGATCTCTACATGGAGAAGTTCATAGAGCGTCCGCGCCACATTGAATTCCAGATTCTCGCGGACCAATACCGCAACGTCGTCAGCCTGGGGGAACGGGAGTGTTCCATTCAGCGGCGACACCAGAAATTGCTGGAAGAGTCGCCGTCGACCCAGGTGACTCCGGAACTGCGCAAGAAAATCGGAGGCATACTCGAGAAGACGCTTTCCGCCATCGGTTATGTGAATGCCGGAACCATTGAGTTCTTGATGGATGAAGATCACTCGCTGCACTTCATCGAGATGAACACTCGCATCCAGGTAGAGCATCCGGTCACGGAGATGGTGACCGACGTCGATCTTGTAAAAAGCCAGATTCGGCTGGCTGCGGGCGAACGCCTGGAAAGCGTATTGAACGGGCCAATTGTCCATCGCGGACATGCCATCGAGTGCCGGATTAACGCCGAGCACCCGGAAAAGTTCACACCCTCGGCAGGGAAGATAACAGCATTCAATCCACCCGGCGGGACAGGGGTTCGCATTGATACGGCTGCGTACGCCGAAGGGGTGATTCCGCCGTACTACGATTCGCTCATTGCGAAACTGGTAGTGCGCGGAAGAGACCGCGATGAAGCCTGCTCGCGAATGTCACGGGCGCTCGAAATGTTTATCGTCGAGGGAATCTTCACCACCATTCCCTTGCACCGCAAGATTCTGGCGGACCCGGATTTCAAAGCCGGAAATTTTGATACGACGTTCATTGAGCGGTTCCTGGTAAAAGGGACGAAGGAAAAGCATTGAGCCCGTGAATCCCCCTTCTGGGCCCGAGCCTGATTTAGCACAATGATTCCCATTTCAAAGCTCTATGCGATTCTTGACTCGTCGACCTTCCGAGAAGACCAAGCCATGTTTCGGGCGGCGATGGACCTTGCGGCCGCCGGTGTGGGCTTGATCCAATACCGCAATAAGTCCGGCAATGCCCGCCAGGTGCTGGATCACGCCCGGGAACTGAAACTTCGGCTGGGGAATTCCGTCAAACTCATCATGAACGACCGGGCAGACCTAACTCTGGTAGCTGGTTTTGACGGCGTACATGTTGGGCAAGAGGATTTGTCGCCCCCAGGGGCTCGAAGAGTCATCGGCGACGCGCTGTGGTTGGGAATCTCGACGCACAATATCGAGCAGGTAAGAATGGCTGACCAGACTTCCGCCGATTACATCGCCGTAGGTCCGGTATTTGCCACAGGCAGTAAGGCAAACCCAGATCCCGTCGTCGGTCTGGAAGGGGTGCGCCGGGCGCGAGCACTGACCGGCAAGCCGCTGGTCGCAATCGGAGGAATCACGCGTGCCAACTGCCGTTCGGTCATCGATGCTGGGGCCGACTCGGTGGCGGTGATATCTGACTTGTTACGGGAACCGGGTAAATCAGCAGAGGCATTTTTGCGCATCTTAGGATAAAGTAGCCGCCGAGGGCGAAACGCGCTCGAGGGCTGCCCGCGCCACACACACCAACTTGGGTACTGAAACCAAAATCCCGGCTGCAAAAAGCGTTACCAGCGACTGGGATCTCCACACTGGTCAGGACAAAGAGCTAGTGAAGGGCCTTGGACTCACCAGTTCCACCATGCTGGTGATGGGATCGATGATTGGTTCCGGCATCTTCATTGTATCGGCCGAGATCGCGCGGGAAGTAAATTCTCCGGCATTGTTGATCGGCGCCTGGCTGGTGACTGGCTTCATGACAATAGTGGGCGCGCTGAGCTACGGTGAACTCGCCGCTATGATGCCGAGAGCCGGCGGGCAGTATGTTTACCTGCGTGAGGCGCTTGGCCCGTTGTGGGGATTCCTTTACGGATGGACGCTGTTCCTGGTGATTCAGACCGGGACTATCGCTGCTGTCGGTGTGGCTTTCGGCAAGTTTCTTGGTGTCTTCTTTCCGTCGATTTCCTCCTCCAACTGGATTGTGCACTTCTGGAAAGTTCCCCCCGTTCACATCGGCCCCATGGTCCTGGGCGATATGGACGTGGGGCTGAGTACACAAAATCTTACGGCTATTCTTCTGGTTGTTGTGCTCTCGGTCATCAATATTTTCGGGATCAAGACAGGCGCCATCATCCAGAACATCTTCACTGCTGCCAAAGTCTCAGCCCTGTTTGGGTTGGTGCTTCTGGGAATCTTTCTGGGGCGCAATGCCCAGGCACTGGCCGCGAATTTTCATGGAAGCTTCTGGCACAACGCCGGCTTGGGTGCGATGCATGACATTGGCGGCGGAGTTCTGGTCAGCACGTTGACGATATTGGCGGTGGCCCAAGTGGGATCCCTATTTTCTGCCGATGCCTGGAACAATGTGACCTTCACGGCGGCGGAAGTTAAGAACCCCAGCCGCAACTTGCCGCTCTCCCTGGCGCTGGGTACGGGTGTGGTCATCGCTCTCTACATCGGCTGCAATCTCATTTATCTCAACGCGCTGCCGATGGACGGAATTCGCGGCGGCGCGACCATTCTGGAGCGCGGCATCAAGTACGCTACCGAAGATCGGGTCGCCACAGCGGTCATGAGCCAAATGTTTGGAAATGTGGGCGGTCTGTTGATGGCCGTCGCCATCATGTTGTCGAGCTTCGGCTGCAATAACGGGTTGATTCTCGCTGGAGCGCGGGTTTACTACGCAATGGCCAAGGACGGACTCTTCTTTCGGAGTGTGGCCAGGCTGAATCCGACCTACAAAACGCCGGCTGTTTCGCTAATGGCACAAATGGTCTGGACCTGTGTGTTGTGCATTTCGGGAAGCTATAACCAGTTGCTCAACTACGTTATTTTTGCGGTGCTGGTGTTTTATGTGCTCACTATTGTGGGATTGTTCGTGCTGCGGCGCACTCGCGCCGATGCCGAACGGCCGTATCGCGCCATTGGCTATCCAGTACTCCCGGCGATATATATTGTGATGGCCTTGTTCATCGATGTCGTACTATTACGCTACCTGCCGCAATTTACGTGGCCGGGGTTGATCATTGTGCTGCTGGGGATTCCGGTGTATTTCTTGTGGTCGCGGGCTTCGCACCAGGCAACCGCAAGCTTGTCAACTTAAGCTGAGGAGAAACCAAACGGATGGCAAATCTGCTGGCTACAAAGCCGCTGCACTTGCTGATGGAGGAAGCCCGGGAGACCGGTGACCACAGTCTGAAGCGCACTCTGGGTGTGTTTCAACTGACCGCTCTCGGTGTGGGCGCCATCATCGGGGCAGGAATCTTTGTGATGGTGGGGTTGGGAGCGCACTACGCGGGCCCGGGACTTACCCTGTCATTCGTGTTGTCCGGGCTGGGGTGCGCGTTTGCAGGCCTGTGCTATGCCGAGTTTGCGGCGATGATTCCTTTGGCGGGCAGCGCCTACACGTATGCCTATGCCACGCTGGGTGAATTACTGGCATGGATCATCGGCTGGGACTTGACGCTTGAATACGCCATGGGCGCCAGCACGGTGTCTTCGGGGTGGTCGAATCACTTCATCGAGCTGCTGAATATCTTCCACATCAAGATGCCGCTTTGGCTGGCTTACGATCACTGGACGGCCCTAAAGACCGCAGAGACGGTTATCGCGCGGCAAATGGCGTCGGCTTCGGGTTCCGATCTGGTACCGGGTTCGCAGCCGTTCCTCGACAAAGTTTCCGCCATCATGAGCGCCCAATCTCCCGAGTTGCTGCAGCGGGCGCGCGATCTGATGGGCGCGCCGCATTTATTTGGCTGGGAAGTGGGCTTTAACCTGCCTGCTTTCATCATTGCCCTGGTGATCACCGCGGTCCTGGTGATCGGAATCAAGGAGAGCGCGGAATTCAACACCGGAATCGTGGTGGTCAAGGTGTCCGTGGTGCTGTTCGTGATTGCATTGGGCTCTCGCTACATCGATCGCGGCAACTGGGGCATGGACTGGAGTTCGTTCGCTCCTCACGGTTTCGCGGGGATTGGGGCCGGTGCGGCGTACATATTTTTCGCTTACATCGGGTTCGATGCAGTCTCGACCACGGCCCAGGAGGCCAAGAATCCGCAGCGGGACTTGCCGATCGGGATGATCGCTTCTCTGGCCATCTGCACTGTCTTATACATTGCCGTGGCTGGCGTGCTGACAGGGATGGTGCATTGGCAACAGATCAACATTGAAGCGCCGGTGGCGCGTGCGTTTCTGGACCGGGGCCTGAACACTGCGTCCCACATCATCACGCTGGGCGCTTTGGCGGGGCTGACGAGCGTGATGCTGGTCATGCTTCTGGGGCAGACCCGCGTGCTCTACTCCATGGCGAACGATGGTTTGCTGCCCAAGAAATTCTTCGCTGATGTGCATCCGAAGTTTCGCACTCCCTGGAAGAACACGATTCTGGTGGGCCTGTTGGCGGCGATTGTCGGCAGCGTCACTCCTATCGACCAACTTGGAAGAATGGTGAACATCGGCACGCTGCTGGCGTTTGTGATTGTGTCGATCTCCGTGATGGTGTTGCGCTACACCAACCCCGGCCAGCCGCGGCCGTTTCGCACGCCCTGGGTGCCTTTGGTCCCCATTCTCGGCGTGGTTTCCAACGGCTACATGATGTACAAGCTGGGCTGGGTAAATTGGGCGAGGCTGATTATCTGGCTCGTCATTGGATTGGTCGTGTACTTCACCTACAGCGTAAAGCACAGCCGAGTGCAGGCCTTGGAAGCTGCCAAGAGCGGCGGGAAGAATTGACGTGAAGGAATAGGTCGGGCCAGATCTTTCGTGAGGCCTTCCGCGTACGCGGAGGGCCGTTTTGTTTTATAGTCGGTCGTAGACTGTCCCATGAAAATTGTTTCTGCTACCGAGATGCGCGAAATCGACCGCGTCACCAGCGAGCGCTTCGGTGTGGCCTCGCACGAATTGATGGAGAATGCCGGAAGCGCGGTGGTCGATTTTGTGTTGTCGGAGTATCCCTCGGCCAATCGTATCGGCGTAATTTGCGGCAAGGGTAATAACGGCGGCGACGGGTTCGTCGCTGCGCGCAAACTGGATGAGGCTGGCCGGGCAGTGCGAGTGCTCTTACTGGCAGAGCCCAAAGAGTTGCGCGGTGATGCGGCCCAGATGTTCGCTAGGCTAACGGGCACTCCGATCCTGGCGCGGACGTCTAACGAACTGAAGCAGGAATCGGCGCGCAGCGTCTTCGAGTCCGATCTTCTGATCGACGCCATCCTGGGAACCGGTTTTCGCCCTCCGGCGAGCGGGCTCTATGCGGAAGCAATTGCGGCGTTGAATGCCAGCCCTGCGACGGTGGTTGCGGTAGATATCCCTTCGGGAGCCGATGCCGACGTAATGGGTGAGCAGGTGGGCAGCGTCGCTCGTGCCGATGCAATTGTGACTTTCACCGCGCCGCGTCCTGCGCATGTTTTCGGGAATCTGACCGAGGGAACGACTTCGATTTCCCTGATCGGCTCGCCCGATGATGCTATTGTTTCTTCGTTGCGGTTGAATCTGATTACACCGCATCAGATTGCGCCCCTCATTGCCCCCAGGACCCCAGCATCGAACAAAGGAAATTTCGGCCATGCGCTGGTGATCGGCGGATCGCTTGGCAAGGCTGGCGCTGCCGCGATGGCAGGCATGGCGGTATTACGTAGTGGCGCGGGACTGTCGACAGTCGCTGTGCCAAGATCGATCCTGCCCACGGTTGCCGGATTTCATCCTGAGCTTATGACTGAGCCGTTGGCAGAGACTAAAGCCGGCAGCATCTCACAGCGCGCTCTGCGGAGTTTGGAGAAGCTGGCTGATGGCAAAACCGTATTGGCCGTTGGGCCGGGAATCTCGCGCATTTCCGAGACGTCAAAACTGGTGCGTGCCCTGGTCAAGAAGCCAGGGCTTCCGATCGTTCTCGATGCCGACGGGCTGAACGCATTCGCCGGCCACGGCACAGAGTTGAATGGAAAGGGAAGGTCCCTGGTGATTACGCCCCACCCGGGCGAGATGGCGCGGCTTCTGGGTTCGACGGTCACCGCGATTCAGCACGATCGCATCAACGTGGCTCGCAACTTTGCCCGTGGCCATTATGTCATTGTGGTCTTGAAGGGTCATCGGACTCTGATTGCCGACCCCGGCGGGGAAGTGTGGGTGAACACAACAGGAAATCCGGGTATGGCAACCGGTGGCACTGGCGACATCCTGACGGGAATGGTGGCTGGACTGGTAGCCCAGAATCCTGGGCGGATACTTGAGGCCGTAATCGCCGCAGTTTACCTCCACGGACTCGCGGGCGACGTGGCCCGGGAGCAAATGGGCGAGCATTCCCTGGTGGCAACCGACCTGCTCCGGGCGCTTCCAGAAGCTTTCCGGCTTATCCAACAATCGTCCAAGAACTCCGCGGTTGAGTTTGACAGTTAGTTACCCCCTGGCCATTCGGACATCTTCTAGCCGGGAAACAGTACTACTTCAACCTCCGCAGGTGTCTGATCCTGAGACTCTTTTGTAATCTCCCTGAGGTTACGGCTGCATGGCATAGTGGAAATCGCTATGACCCATTTTCCCCAACCGCATCCGCAACAGCGTGCAACCCGAGTGAAAATGGAGGCCACTGCCTCCGCCCTGGTGAAGCTGGAAGACGGTCAGCGCGCCAAGGCCAGAATTCAAACCGTGTCCGTGACCGGCGGACTTCTTCGCCTGGCGCGGGCCTTGGAGGAGGGCGGTTTTGTCGAAGTCGCTTTCCAGACGCAATCAGGCCCGGTGCATGGAATGGCGGAGATGCTGCATCCGAGGCGGATTTCCACCGAGGGAATCCTGCAGCCATTCCGCTTTATCGCGCTGGATGACAATGATCACCACACCCTGAGTTTCGCCGTGAACTCGACGACAGAGCGGAACTTCCTGCTGGGCGCCAAACAGTCTTCTCGAAAAATGTAGCCCTCCCCGTGAGTATTGATGAACTCTCGCTATACTGATCTCGCGATGGATCAGCGGGAGTTCATCACGCATTCGCCAGAGGAGACGATCGCGCTGGGGCGGACGTTGGTGGAAGTGCTTACGCCTCCGAAGATCGTACTGCTGCGCGGCGACCTGGGCGCCGGCAAGACCACGCTGGTGAAGGGAATTGCCGCCGGATTTCACGCGGCAGGGGAAGACGACGTAACCAGTCCGACGTTTACCCTGGTGCACGAATACTCCGGGCCGGCAGCGAATCTTTATCACATCGATTTGTATCGCGTGGACACGCCGCGCCAGCTTGAGACGCTGGGGTTGGATGATTTGATCTCGGAAAACAGCGTTCTGTTGATTGAGTGGGGAGAGAAGTTTCCGCGATTTGTTCGGGAGCGGGATTTGGAGATTATGCTGGAGCGGGTCGGAGAGAACGCAAGAAAAGTCAGCATTAGTTCCTAGCCAGGCTTTCTTTGCGAAATTAGCAAAGCCTTTGTGTGCTTTGCGTTCAAGAGCTTTAACCGCAAAGTGCGCAAAGATCAGCAAAGGCGCAAAGAAAACCAGCCCTTCTACCGGTGGTGATCTTACACCTACGGTTGCGAGTGAATCCCGTTTTGGCACTGCAAGTACAAGTTTGTTGACGGTCATGACTGTGCTTCGCGATATGAGTGTTAGTCTGGCGTCATCTGGCGTGTTTCGGAGAGTACTTTCAGTGGGGGTACTGAACACGCTTGAGACGCGTTGGACGGCTGCACTGGCAGCCCGAGAGGTTCGAATCCTCTACTCTCCGCCGGATCGTCCAACGCGGTTACCGAAGAGACTGTTGACAAGGCGAGGAAGCCGCAGTAGCCTAAAAGTGCGTCTCAAGCGTGTTCGATTTTTGCAAAGGCCCCGCGTAGCGGGGCCTTTTGCTTTGTCTGCCACCGTTCGTCGGCGCACTTTGTGAGCCGAGGTATAATTTTGGAAGCATTAGAAGAGGGGCGGTCCGCGGATTATGAGACATAGACGCAAAACAGGTTGGCGAGTGATAACACTGCTTAAGAGACAGGGCAGATCGTTCCAAGGTATGGAAACGCTCCGAGATGCGCACTATTTCTACAAAGGCACTTGGTACCAGCAACCTTCTTCGTTTCCCTGCGCTTACCTTGATTCCAACGGTTACGTTGCATTTCGGGATGAAAGCCACTTTTGCAGATGCGGCGGTCTCGACATTGGAGTCAACGTAAACGTGCCTCTGGGTATCTCATCGCTGCCGGATTACCAGCTGATTGAGCCACGCCCAATTACTTTATAGTTGCAGATAGCCGGGGAAAGAAGATCACCAGGAGCCTGTGGCGATCTGATACCTCACTTTCCCGTTCGGCGTGTAGATCACTAGCTCACCCTTATTTCGCTTCGCCTGATAGAAACCGAGGTTCGTGGTCACGCAAGTCGTGTTACCACCTGTGGCCTCACAGTTGGAGCGAGATTTCTCCGGCGCTAAGGGGGCAATTACGCCACATCCCTTATTCCACGGGAAACATACCAAGTTTGCGTGAGAGCCGTCTGGAAGAATTGCCTTGGCTCTGTGATTGAAGCTTGGCATTAGACCTGTAGTTGGTTCGGTCGCAGGCCTGACAGTGGTAGTGCAATTGCCGCTTGCTGTGTTTCCAACTGCACTTGCGTCGCAGTGTGTGTTGGTTTGCTCGGGCGTGCCCGGAAACGTGCGCGGCAACATCAGAACTTCGTCGGTAGTTTCAACAATCTCAACCCGAATCTTATCGGCCGCTGCCGCTGATCGACACAAACCACCAAGGAGGAGGCACGTCGTCAGAACCAACGGAGTGCGCCCGCTAAACGTCACCGGCCGATTCTACTCCTGGTCCACGGCGAACGGCTAGGCGAACTCTCGGTTGGCAACAGGTGATCCCACCGCCTGTAATTCGCAAGTCTGAAATCTAGGTTAATGTAACCTCAGAACCCCATAATGTTATAGCCACAGTCCACGTAAATGACCTCGCCGGTGATTCCGGAACTGGCGTCGGAAGCCAGAAATACCCCCGTAGCGCCGACTTCCGCCACATCCACGTTCCGCCCTAAGGGCGCGCGCTCGGCGTGTGTCTTGTGCATGTCACCGAAGCCGGCGATGCCACGCGCCGCTAAGGTCTTGATCGGGCCGGCAGAAATGGCGTTCACCCGAATGTTTTTCTTGCCCAGTTCAAAGGCCAAATAACGCACAGTGCATTCCAGACCGGCCTTGGCGACAGCCATCACGTTGTAACGGGGTACGACTTTCTCCGAGGCATAGTAGGTCATGGTCATGATGGACCCACCATCGTCCATCAGCGGTGCGGCGGCACGGGAGACTGCGATGAGCGAGTAAACGCTGACGTCTAGCGCCACGCGGAACCCCTCGCGAGTAGTGTTGATGAAGTCTCCCTTGAGTTCGTCTGCCGGAGCGAACGCCACGCTGTGCACCAGTGTGTGAAGTTTGCCGTAACGTTCTTTGAGCTTCGCGAACAGGCGATCGATCTCGGCGTCGTTCGAGACATCGCACATGAAAGCCTCGGCGCCAGGGAGGGACAGAATCAGGTCTTTCGCTTCCAGCTCCAGCCGTTCATTCTGGTAAGTGATAGCCAGCTTGGCGCCCGCGTTGTGCAATCCCTGGGCGATCGACCAGGCAATGCTGCGCTTGTTGGCAACTCCGAAGACGACGGCGTTACGGCCTGTAAGATCGAGTGACATTGGGTTCTCCCGATGAAATGGAAATTGTAAGGATAGCAGTCCGCAGTAAGGCTTTACCACAGAGACGCAGAGTCACAGAGGAAAGTATTGGCTTCCCAGTTTCAAGATATTGCTGTTCTCAGTGCCTCCGTGGTGGATTTTGCCTATTCCACGGGACTGACATCACCCGCAGGCACTGCCGCTTTCACCGGCCAGATGGCACTCACCAAGCCGATGGCGTAGACGATTCCAATGATGGAAAACCCGGCGACCAGATTAACTTGCGCGACCGCGCCCACCAGCAATGCCAGCACGATCTGTAGCGACGTGCCCACGAAGTAAAACGTATTCTGTACCCGTCCCATGAAGTGCGGTGGCACTTGCTCCATGAGGCTGGTATTCATGGCGATGCTGTTAATGCCGCGCGCCCATCCCATGATTCCATAAACCAAGACTGCCAGCGCGAGTACGGGGGCAAGTGGAGCACAGGTCATGCAGATTGCCAACAGTCCCATGGACACCGCGATCGAGCGCCGCGCCCCAATTGCCGCGATGATCTGGGGAGCAAATAGGGCGCTTAGGAACGCGCCTGTGCCCCATCCGCCGTTGAACCAGCCGTAGCCCACAGCGCCGGCGTGAAAGACTTGGTCACTGAGCGGTGCGGTCACAACTACTGCGGTCATCATCGCCCCCAGGAAGAGTGCCCAGGTGAGGCCCAAGAACATCAAATTGGGCCGAACGCGAAGAAACTGAAGACCTTCGCGAAGCTCACGCACAAAGCGGTCAAGAGCGGACTCGGCAGCGATGATGTCGGCGTGCAACTCGGCCGGTCGCGGGACCACGTGGCGTCCTTTGCGCACCCCGAAGTAGCAGAGGAATGAGACGACGTAGGTGGAGGCATCTATCAGCAGGACCCCACCCAGCCCGATATGGTTGTAGACGAATCCGACGATTGCGCCAGCGATCAGCCAGCCACCCTGGATCCCCGCCAGCAGGAAAGTATTAGCGTGGACGAACTCCTCGCCGGGTGTCAGCTCCTGAATCAACGCGGTGATGGTCGGCCAGAACATCCAGAAACCCGCCGCCACCAGCGTGTTCATCAGATAGAGCTGCCATAAATGGACGCGGTGCTGGAAGGCCAGAATGGCAACCGTGAGAATGATCAGGCCGCGGAGGGCGTCGAGCCACATGACCAGCCGCCGGCGGTCTTCCCGGTCGATGAGCACGCCGGTGAAGGGCAGCATGAGCATGGCGGGAATGGTCTGTAGAACGGCAAAGGTCCCCAGAGCGATTTCAGAATGGGTAGCTTGCAGAATGTACCAGGCAACGGCGGCGGCGTTCATGCCACTGCCCAGCATGGAAATGACGTTGGCGCCGAACACGAAGCGCAGCGCGGGTTTTTGCAGAATCGACCGCATAGTCTAATTTAAATGATTGCCGATGAGTCGCCAAATGACGGGCGTCAGAGTCGTGCGCGTGAAAACGGCCAGTGGATCTCGATCTTGCGAGACTCCGAGAACAAGTAGACGACGAACATCAGCATCACCGGTTCGATGGGGTGTTTGTAGCGCGGGAAGGGATTCACCAGGTAGTAAGGAAGCGGGTAAATCAGCAAGAGACAAGCCAGCAGAGGTCCTCCGGGTACGCGGTTACGAATCGTGAGCCATAGTCCGGCAAAGGCAAATAAAGCGGCTAGCAGAAAATTCACGTGCCGGGAAATCATGAGGTCGTAACCGGCAACGATGGCCGCCTGTGGCGGCGCGATCCAGAAGTAAACTGCCCGCTTCATCGTGAACCACACGAATCTCCCCGGGTGTTCACGGATGAACCGTTGCACCTCGACTTTCTTTTCATCCATGAATGCTACTTCGCCTAACTGCTGAAACCGGCGCATCGCGTCCGGATCATTGCCGGGATGCTCGCCACGGGTCCAAAGTCCCTCGGATTCGTCATTGTTGGCTTCGTACATTTCCAAAGAAAGATTGTCGCGAACGAACAAGAATCTGCCGAACTCATGGTGGTTGCGCACCAGCCAGGGAGTGACAAGAAGGGCTGAAGTCAATACGCATAAAAGGAGTCTTGAAACTCGCTTCGTATCGCGCGGCAAGCGGAACCACAACCAGATCAGGCAGCAGAGCATCAGGCTGACAACTGCGGTATTCGTCAGAATAATGAAGCCCCAAAGTGAGCCGAAAACGATCCAGTTGCGCAGCGGCGCTGGCCGGTCAGTCATGCGTAACGTCAGCAGCAGAGCCAGGCTCAGGAGAAACGTGGTGAAGCTAGTCTCCCAAACCACGCGCGTGGGCCAGTACAAAAAGTATGGAAAGACTGCCCAAGCCCAGGCCGAGGCCCGAGCTACGCCAATTCCGTATGTCTTCTCAGCGATGCGGTAGACAGTCAAGCAAGTTAGGGCCGCGAAGACGCTGTTGAACGCCAGGATTATCCAGGCTGAGGCGGCACTGTAAATCCCAAAGAGTTTGAATACTCCGGCCAGAATGTAAGGATAGATCGGCGGCGCCCAGGCGCTTGCTCCAGTCGTAAGGTCGGTGGGAGAGCTGAAACCCCGTCCGCTGGCAATGGAGCGGGCCAGGCGGCCCATTTCCCAACCAAATTGAAAATGATCGCGCCGGGGAGTGATGCGGTAAGTGTGCCCGATACCGATAACCGCTAGTCTCAGCAGCAACGCGACCAGGACGATGAACAGAATCGAATGGCAGAGAGGAGCTTTTTCTGATGGCGGGCCTATAGACACATTCGAAACTATCGCCGGCTGCTTCTCCTCACCACCCTTCATCGCCCAGACTATAGCACGGTGTTTCATTACCTCCAGCCGTTGGTAAATCGACGCTTGCAAGCCGATGCAATCGGAGCTACGATTCCGGCGCGAAGTCGGAGGTGGCTATGAAGCACCATCAAAGGTGTGCCCTCGCAGTGGCGGTATTGCAGGCATTCTGTCTCTTTGTACAGGCGCAGGTTGACAGGATCGAGATCCCGGCAGGAACGCCCGAAGATCAAGCGTTGACCGCGATCACCAATGAGCCGGACGCTCAGAAACGGCTGGCCATGTACCAGGACTTCGTGCAGAAGTTCTCGACGAACCCGGCGGCTGTGGCCTACGCGGACTGGCAGATTTCACAGGCGTATCAGAGTGCAGGGGACCTGGGGAAGGCGATGGAGTTCGGCGAAAAGGCGCTGGTGGGATCGCCCCGCAATCTCGACATCATCGTCTCGCAGGCCAACATCGCGCAGCAAATGAAAGAAAACGCCAAAGTGATGCAATACGCGGCCCAGGGGGGCGAAGTCTACAATTCGATTGCCAAGCAACCCAAGCCCGAGGGCGCGACTGACCAGGAGTTCGCTGCCCGTGTCGACGAGGAGAAAAAAGCGTCGCAAAGCTCCTACGAGTTCCTCGAAGCCGCCGCCTACAACTCGATTGCCGGAGAGAATAACGCCAAGACGCGGATGTCTTATATCGAGCGCTTTACGCCGGCGTTTCCGAATTCCCGCTTTGAGGAGTCGGTCACTACCTACGCGATGATGTCGTTGTCGGAATTGAAGGACACGGCGCGGATGATTGCTTACGGCGAGAAGGCGCTGGCGAGTAACCCTAACAGTTTGCCGACCCTACTGCTCATGGCTAATACGTATTCTGAAGATCCGAAGCCGGGCAGCCCCGCAAAAGCCGCGGCCTATGCTCAGAAGGCGATCGACGTGGCCAAAGCCGATGCACCGGACGCCGATCAATCGCGCAAACTGTCCGCCGGCGTAGCTTACTCCACACTGGGCTACGCGCTGATGAAACAGGACAAGACGGCTGCAGCAATTCCTGCCCTGAAGTCGGCAGTTTCTTTGCTTAAGGGCCAGGACGATCAATCCTATGCGGTTGCCGGCTACCGGTTGGGTTACGCGTATGCGAAACTGAGCAAGGTCAGCGAGGCGCGGGAGGTATTGACCGATGTGGCCAGGATTTCCGGACCGGTCCAGCAACTGGCGAAGGATCTCTTGCTGAAGGTGAATGCTGCGCGAGCCAAGGGAAATTAGCGCAGGCAGAACCCTATCAGTGCTTTACCAGGTCTCCCGAGAGCATCCTGGCTTTGTTGGCCAGGGTGTATGCCCGCTGTACGTCCCCGCTGTCGGCCGCTGTCTTGGACTGCTCCATGTAGCCCCTGATCTGCCTGACGGTGTCTTGCTGTCCGGCATTGAGAGGTCGGCTTTCGATGGTCTTGAGATTCTCATCCGTCATCGCCAGTAAGTGCTTCGTAGTGTCCCGTTGCTCTGAAAGCTGTTGCTCATTAGTGCCGGCAGAGATGGCAACGATTGGATCGGTGGTACCGCCATCGCGCACGACTTTCCGAGTTGGTCCAGCAGCTGCATCGGTGGTTGGTGGCTGGCGGCGTTTGTGCTTCTTGCTCTTGACGGGTGGCGTGCAGTTTGAGGAAGTTACCGGCGCCGAGGGCGCAGCCGTAGGACAGGGCTTTGGCGGCGCGGCGGTCGGGGACGCTGGGGCGCCAGTCGCGGGTGGTGCATTTGCCTGCGATGTTTGTTGCGCGGGAGCAGCTTGCGCGATCGCGTTACTTGACGCGGCAGGCGATGCTCCAGGCGCGAGCAACCATCCGATCATGAAGACGATTGTGACCGAACTCATTTGTCGATCCATTGCAAACTAAGAAACGGCAGGTGAACGAAGTTTACCTCCGGCCACCGCTTGTCCGTTTGCCTCGAGTTCTGTACGGGATTCGCTCAGTGGCAGCATCAGACGGAACGTCGTACCATGCCCGTCCACCGATGCGAAATCCACCGAGCCGTAGTGCCATTGCATGACCTGGTAAGTTTGCGCCAGGCCGATGCCGCTGCCACCGTGCTTGGTGGTGAAATACAGCTCAAAAATCTTCTCCTGGATATCCGGAGCAATTCCGCCGCCCTCGTCCCGAACCTCGGTCAAAACCTGGCCTTCCTCGCTGCGGGCGCAGATAGTGAGAGTCCCTCCCTGCGGCATCGCCTGTACCCCGTTGAGCACTACGTTCAGGATGGCCTGCTTCATGAAGTCGACGTCCACCTTTACGCCCAACGGGCCGGACACGAATTCGCGCACGATGGTGACGCCGTGCTGCTCCGCATCGGGAGTGGCCAACACCAGAACGTCATCCAACAAGCGCTTGAGGTCAATCTCTTCGATGTGTAAATCCCGCGGCCGGGTGAAGTCCACCAGAATCTGCACCACCCGGTCGAGGCGGTGGATTTCGTTTCCGATCACATCCATGTGGCGACGCGTATCCGGGTCAGCCTGTTGCAGTTTGCTCTGCAAGAGTTGCAAGTGCAGCACGATGGCGTTGATGGGGTTCTTCACTTCGTGGGCCACACCGCGCGTAAGCCGGCCGCTGGCCGACATGCGGCGTGACATTTCGATTTCATCGCCAATTTGCCGCACTGACTCAGCGTCGCGCAGGGTTAGTAAGGCGCCGATCGGGGTGCCGTGTTCGTGGATGAAATCAAGCGAGATCTGAACCCGCTTGCCGCTTGAAGATTCCAGTTCTGCCTGCGCGATTGGGCGCCGCAGATGAAACCCGTCCAGGATCAACCCGCCCAGTTCAGAGCCCGAGGTAAAAATCTCTCGGGCCGTGCGCCCCAGCAATTCTTGCCGCGGCCTTCCCAGAAAACGTTCCACCGAGGCGCTGACCAGCACCACGCGGGAATCCCGAGTGAACAGCATCAAGCCGTCCTGCAAGTTGGCCATGATCTGATCAACGTTGTCTTTCAGGGCGGAAAATATTTCTTTGGCATCGCGCATCTGCCTCCCCAGATGGGCGATCTTCAAAGTAACCAGGCCGTATTCGTCGCTGCCGGGTTGTTCTTCCGGAATGGGTTCTGGATTGCCTTCGGTAACGCTATCGAGACTGCGGCTGATGCGCTCCAGGGGGCCGAGTGCGAAGTTGGAAAGGGCGGCGGCGAGGAGCAGCGACAACAAGACCGCAATCCCAGAGAGAATGAGCGCATGACGCAATCGGGGAGTGGTTTCGTTTTTCAGGAATACCGTCGAGACGCCAACGCGGACGCTGCCGAACGGAGCTCCATTCAACTGCAAAGGCAAGCGCACTTCGTAAACCGTGGGCGGGTTGTAGAGCATGCGAAGTTGATCCTGAAAGCGGGCATCCTGGAGGTGCTGAAACTCAGGTCGCTCGACGACAGGGGAACCGATCAATTTGGGATCGGAATGCAAGATAGCCTTACCGTCGGCATCGACCACGGCCGCGTCGTAAATCGTCGGCCAATTGCCGACCACGGATTCCACCAGGACATTGAGGTCGGCGTCGGTGGAAAGGTAGTAGGCGATGGCGCGACGCACCGCCGCTGGATCGTTAGTGTTTACCCGCGTGCTGCCCAGGTCTGGGGCTGCCTGATCGGCCAGGTACGCGATTTGTGAAGTCAGCCGGTCGGCATTGTCGTGGGTGTTAAGGATTTGCTGGCGCAAAATCTCTGAAATATAGATGTAGGAAGCGCACAGCACGATCACAGTCACCATAAAAGTGACAGCCACCACGAGCTGGGTTTTTCGACGCATACTTCATTCTCGGCGCATCGCTAGATGGTGGTCCGGCGTTCTAGGCCGGCAGGTCGTCCTTATCGGCGGCTGCACTGCCATACTCCTTCAGCTTATTATGCAGGGTTTTCAAGCTAATGCCGAGAATCTCCGCGGCCCGCGTCTTATTGTTGCTGGTAGACTCGAGTGTCTTTAGGATCAGCAGCTTCTCGGCTTCTTCGACGGTCGTACCCACGTTCAGGTGCACGGCATCGGAATCGTCGGACGAAGTACGAAGAGTGGTTTGACCGAAGCCGGGTGGCAGGTGCTTGGTTTCAATCACCGGGCCATCGCAGACGATCACCGCGCGTTCCAGGGCGTTACGCAATTCTCGGACGTTGCCCGGCCAGGAGTAATTCTGAAATGAGTTCAAAACCGCGTCACTGACCGTTTTCACCGTGCGTCCGTGCTTGGCATTCATGTCTTTCAGCAGAGTCTCCACCAGCGTGGGAAGGTCGTCCTTGTGGTCCCGCAGGGGGGGCATGTGGATATTAAACACATTCAGGCGGTAGTAGAGATCGTTCCGGAGCTCGCCGCGAGCGACGGCTTCCTCTGGCACCTTGTTGGTGGCTGCCAGAACGCGAACGTCAACGGTAGTCTCCACCTTACTGCCCAGGCGTCGCAACTTGTGGTCCTCCAGCACGCGCAGCAGTTTGGCCTGGGTCGCGACTGGCATCTCACCGATCTCGTCGAGCAACAAGGTTCCGCCTTCCGCCAGTTCGAAGCAGCCCGTGCGGCGCTCCAGTGCGCCGGTGAACGCGCCCTTCTCGTGACCGAAGATTTCGCTCTCGATCAGGGTTTCTGGAATGGCGGCGCAGTTGATAGCAACGAACGCCTTGGTGCGCCGCGTACTTAAAGCGTGGATGGTGCGCGCCACCAGTTCTTTGCCGGTGCCGCTGGCTCCAGTGATCAGTACCGATGCGGTGCTGGGAGCGACCATTTCCGTCAAGCGGAAGATTTCCTGCATTTTCTTCGACGCCCCGACGAGTTGGCCGAGAGCCCCTTTGTCGCGTAGAGCCCGCCGGGTGACCTCGAGTTCGGTGCGAGCGCCGAGCAACTTGGTGGCGTTTTCCAGGATGGAGCGCAGGCGAGTAGTGTCGATGGGCTTCTCGATGTAGTCATACACTCCCAACCGCCCGGCGTGAAAAGCGCTATCAATCGTTTTCTGGGCCGTAACTACCACCACGGCGATGTTCTGGGAGAGTTCCGCGATACGCTCCACCAGTTCGAGACCGCCCATGCGCGGCATCTTAAGGTCGGTGACCACGATGGAGGGAGACCACCGGGTCACCTTCTCCAGACCCTCCACTCCGTCGCGGGCGGTTTCGGCACTGTATCCCCAGTCCGAGACTACCTCGGCCAAGCCCGTGCGTTCGTTTTCCTCATCCTCGACGATTAATACTTTTTCCGCACTCATATCGTGAATCATTATTGAAGCAGGGCATGCAGTCCTGCAAGCCGCCTACGCCCAGCTGAGGCTGGCCGAAGATCCCAGGTTGGTATCAACTTGAGACCAACAGGGACGGAAGTAGACGAAATTCGCGGTTGCCGGGTATGATGTTTTCTCCGTTTTTTCTAAATAACTGTGTCGTTGTTGGGTTGATTCCCAACGAACTGCATCTTAACAGTTCCGCATGCGGAGCCCCCAATTCTAGTTATGGAAGCGCACGGAAGATTTTCATCAATCGCGAAAGCTCGGAGGATGACAATGTTGGTTTTGCGCAGCAGGTTCGGTGGACGTGTAATCGCTGGCGGGTTATTGCTGGCACTGGCAGTGCTGCTGTCGACGATCAGCGTGGCGCAGCAGAGTGAGACCCCGAAATACGAAATCTTTACCGGTTATCAATGGTTGCATCCTGGCGGGACCGTCCCGGCGCCAGGCCAGAGTGCCAATGCCCCCATTGGGTTCGAGTTACAGAACTTGCCCGCCGGCGGCGGCGCCAGCTTCACTTATTTCTTCACGAACCATCTGGGGCTGGAGGGCGACTTTGGGCGGAACCAGAATGATAACTCCGACGAAACCACGCTCTCGATCGGGCCGCACCTCGAGTACCGGCACAGCCGGCTCAACCTGTTTGGGCACGCGATGGTGGGCTGGAATTATCTGACGACTCCAGGCTTGGCCGGCCGAAGCGGCATCGGCACTGTGGTTGGAGGCGGGTTGGATGTTCAAATCACCCGCTTGATCGGTATCCGCGTGGTTGAAGGGGATTGGGTTTGGGCGCACCAGAATTTTTCTGATGTAGTGGCCCCGCAATTCCCCGATTTGCGGCGCGTCAACCTCGAAGGCGCCCGGGTTCGCACCGGTATAGTGTGGAACCTCGGATATCCGAAAACGGAAACTCCGGCAGCAAATTGCTCGGTGCAGCCCAACGAAGTGATGGTCGGTGAGCCGATCACGGCCACAGCCACCGGCAGCCATTTCAATCCGAAACACACGTTGACATATACCTGGGAGACCAACGGAGGTAAGGTCACCGGCAAGGACAACACCGCCAGCATTGACACCAACGGCGTTGCCGGCGGCAGTTACGCCGTCACCGCGCACATTTCCGACCCCAAGACGAAGAACGGCGGAACTGCCAGTTGCTCGGCGAACTTTACCGTGAAAGAGCCACCCAAGAATCCACCCACCATGTCGTGCTCGGCTAGTCCTTCAACCTTGCAGGCGGGGGGCAGTTCAACCGTGACCTGCACTTGCACGAGCCCAGACAATGTTCCAGTGACCGTCAGTAGCTGGACTTCGACCGGCGGCAGCGTTTCGGGCAGCGGGTCAACCGCAACGCTCGACACTTCTGGAGCCTCGGCTGGACCGGTTTCCGTGAGTGCGACTTGCACGGATTCCCGTGGGCTCAATTCCCAGGCTTCCACGCAGGTGAATGTGGAGAACCCGCCACCACCGGCGCCGCCCCAGGCCCAAAAGCTGAGCCAGTGCGACTTCCCGAACAAGGTGAAACCGTGGCGCGTAGACAATACCTGCAAGGCAATCCTCGACGATGTTGCCAAGAACTTGCAGCAGAACGCCGAGGCCCGTTTGGTGGTTGTCGGCAATGCCGAAGCAGGGGAGAAGCGTCCGAACCTGGCGGCTGAGCGCGCCGTCAATTCCAAGGCTTATCTCACCAGCGGCGAAGCGCAGTTGGGAATTGATCCCAGCCGCATCGAGTCGCGCACCGGCAACACCGGCACCAAGACTGCCGAGTACTGGGTGGTTCCGGCAGGCGGAACCTACTCGGGCGAAGGCACGCAGGCTGTGGATGAATCCAAAGTGAAGGCAGTACCGGATCATCCGGCGGCGAAGAAAAAAGCCAAGGCGAATCAGTAGAGGTTCGCCACTAAATGAAGGACTCTATCCGGTCGAGCCGTGGGGCTCGACCGGTTTTTTGTTTCCTGACAACGTTTTAAGTTCCTAGTAGGTCAATTCAGTATGTGCTACTGTCCTTTCCCTTCGGTAACTTGCCCGTCACGTGTTACCCTGTCACGCTGGTGCCTCGGTGGAAATTCATCCATTGGGAGCGATTTCGTCTATGACTTCGGGAACACGCAACTCCGTTAACGGTAAGTTGTTGATTATTGTGTCACTTATCCTTCTCTGCGCCAGCGCCTCGGCAGGTCAATGGACAGCTTTGGGACCGGACGGCGGCGATGTCCGCAGCCTGACTTATGATCCCCACAATCCCGAGCACATCTTCCTCGGAACAAGTACCGGCACGATTTTCATGTCCACTAACGGCGGACAAGACTGGTCCCGCGTCGCTCACCTCGGTAGCGGCGATGACTACGTGATCGACCACATTGCGCTCGATCCGCAGAACTCGGAAAAAATGTACGCTGCGGTCTGGAGCGTCGAGAACCAGCAGGCCGGCGACCTGTTTCACTCGCACAACGGCGGCAAGAGCTGGGAGACTATCCCGGCCATGCACGGCCAATCGATCCGCGCCATGTCAGTCGCTGCTTCGGATTCCAAAGTCCTGACCGTCGGCACACTGGAAGGCGTGTTCCGCAGCAAGGACGCGGGCAAGAACTGGGAAAAGATTTCTTCCACCAACTCCGAAATCAAAAACATTGAATCCATCGCCGTCGATCCAAAAGATCCAAGCGTCATCTACGCAGGCACCTGGCACCTGGCGTGGAAGACTGCGGATGGCGGCGCGACCTGGCAGCACATCAACAAAGGCATGATCGACGACTCCGATGTGTTTTCGATTATTGTGGATTCGTCGAATTCTTCAGTTGTATTCGCCAGCGCCTGCTCGGGCATCTACAAGAGCCAGACTGCGGGCGACCAGTTCCAGAAGATACAGGGCATTCCGTTCTCGGCGCGCCGCACCCGCGTGCTGAAGCAGGATCCGAGCAATCCCGCAGTGGTCTACGCTGGAACGACCGAGGGTCTGTGGAAGACAGCGGATTCGGGTAAGACCTGGAAACAAGTGACCAGTCCCGAAGTCGTCATCAACGACATCATGGTCGATCCTCGCAACTCACAGCACGTGCTGTTGGCGACCGATCGCGCCGGGGTGTTGGCGAGCGACAATGGAGCCGCGAGCTTTACAGCTTCCAACCACGGTTATACCCATCGCTATGTCACCACCATCCTCGCGGACGCGAAGAATCCCGACACCATCTACGTTGGCGTGGTGAATGACCGCGAACTCGGCGGTGTATTCGCTTCGCACGATGGCGGACAGCACTGGACGCAGAAGAGCGCGGGTCTGGACGGCAGAGACGTATTTGTTCTGAAACAAGCCGCTGATGGCGACATCATCGCGGGTACTAATCGCGGCATGTTCGAACTGCGTCGAAATGCTTCCACCTGGAGCCCGATCAACAACGTGGTTGAAGAGAAAGGATCCAGAAAGACCAAGACTACGGTGCGCTCGGTGCTGACTGCCAAGGTCAGCGACCTCGAGATCACTTCCAAGCACTGGCTGGCGGCGACGGCAGCCGGGCTCTACACCAGTTCGAATGACGGTCAGAGTTGGAATGGTGGGCCGGTCAAGGGACAAAAGGACTTTGTCTCAGTACAAGCCGACGGCGAGCTGATTGCCGTGGCTACGCGCAGCAGCGTGCTGACTTCCACCAACGGCGGTGCGAGCTGGCAGGAGTCGAACACTCTGGCGCCTTTCGTCAGCAGCATTCGCAGCCTGACCATTACGCCCGACAAGCAGATCATGATTGCTTCCCGCGAAGGCGCCTTCCGCAGCCCGAATGCGGGTGGCGGCTGGGAGCACATGCAGAATGGCTTGCCGGACAAGAACATCAGCTCCATCACTTATGACCAGAGCAGCCATCGGCTGCTCGCTACCAGCACTGAAACCGGCGTTGTCTTCGAGAGTCAGGACAATGGCCAGAGCTGGCAGCGTGGGCCGGACACGGGATATCCGCTACGCCGCATCAGCGTGGTGCATGGACATTTCGTAGCTGCTACTCCGTTTGATGGCATCGTGGTTCAGCCGGATGGCGACCGCAGCGCGTCAGCGGGGGTGGGAAGTTCGACTAACTAACCTAGCCCCGATGGGACAGACAACGGAGCGGCTACGCCGCTCCGTTGTCTTTTGGGCGAAGGGACTTGCTTCGACCATCGTGGCGTTTGCCATGCGACCAAATGCGAGGCCTGCCGCGAGTTATACGCCGGACAACCGTGAATAAACTTCCATTTGCTGCCATCCGGCGTTCGTATCTCATTGATCCCTCGGGTCTGCCCGATGGCATCAGCCGTGCGACTTGCCTTCAGGCTGGGGGGCAGGCAGGATCAAGTCATGCAGCGGGGGCGGCGACCATGGTGGGTATTTCTCGGGCTGGCGCTGATGCTGTGCGCGGCTTGCGCACGTCAACCGGAGTCGCGGTCCTCGAATGCAAACGCCCAGAATGCACTCCCGTTTGACACGACTTCTCGCAGCGACGGAATCTCGCCGACGCAGGCATTTGCTTCCATATCAATTCCGGCCGGGACGGCCATCGCGATCCGGTTGCAATCCTCCTTATCCAGCGCCGAGTCCCATTCAGCAGACCAGTTTGAGGCGGTGTTGGATGATCCGATTGTGGTTCAGGGAAAGACCCTTGCCCCAACCGGGGCTGCGATTACAGGCACGGTGCTGGAAGCCAGGTCTTGCGGACCGCGAGAGCCAGGCTATCTGCGAGTGACACTCTCTTCGCTGGTCTTGAATGGCAAAACTGTGGAAGTGCATACTTCCAGCCTTTTTGCCAAAGGCGGTGCGCGGAAACTTGTCAGGTCAGGGGCGAGGCCCGCGAACGATGTCCAGTTTTCCACTGGCCGGCGGCTCACCTTCCGCTTGATCCAACCCCTGCCCATCCAGGGGTAGGTTTTGCGGTTCTTGCTCTCCATTGAAAAAGCGGGAGATAAGCTCAACAGCGATCTCCTCGACCGCTCCAAGTCCCGGTTTGGTCATCACTTCTGCTGTGTGACGGCAGTCCTAATCAGCCGCACGTGACACCGCCTAGACTTCCCGAATAGGGAGCTTGTTCAAAACGGACAGCCACGATTCAACGGGTTCCGGAACCGTTGTGTTCGCAACGCTCCAGTCAGATCTTAGCGTGCCCCATGAATGCACTTGCACACATTCCGCCCAATCTGGAATCGGTGGAGGCAGATGCCGAGCAGTCAAGGAATGCGCAAAAGATGGAGGCCATCGGCCGGCTGGTGAGCGGGGTGGCGCATGACTTCAACAATCTGCTCACCGGAGTGGTGTTGTGCTCGGACCTGTTGCTCGCCGGGCTTGAGCAACGCAGCCCATTGCGGCGCTACGCGCAGGAGATCCGCCTGGTCGCGTCGCACGGCACGGAGCTGATCCAGCAACTGCTGGCGGTGGGCCGGCAAGATGCAGTGACCGTGAGTGCGCTTTCGCTTAATGAGGTCATCTGCGGTTTGCGCAATTTGCTGGCGCGTTTGATCGGGGAGGACATCGAGTTGGTCACGAACCTGGCGAATGACTTGGGCCTGGTCACGATGGAGCCATCGCACTCGCGGCAGATCATTCTGAACCTGCTATTGAATGCCCGCGATGCCATGCCGGATGGCGGCCGCATCACTCTTATCACACGGAACTGCGGCGTCGCTGTCGGTGATCCGGAGCAGGCGGAGTCTCCAGTCGCGCAGGTTGAGTTGGAAGTGAACGATACCGGCTGCGGCATGGATGCTGAAACCCGTGCCCGCGCCTTCCGGCCTTTCTTCACGACCAAGAAGCCCGGCGCCGGCAGCGGGCTGGGGCTGGCTACGGTTTCCGGCATCGTGCAGCAATGCGGCGGAACCGTCGAGATGGAGAGCGAACCAGGGTTGGGTACGCGGGTAGTTGTCCGTCTGCCGGCGCAGTTCGCACCATCGCAGTTCGCACCATCAACGACGAGAGAAGCCGGCTCCAAGCCCGGTCCGGCGCTATCACCAAATCCTCAGACTCAAAGACAAGGAAAACAAGTATGAGCACTGCCACCGCGCCTGCTGTACATCCACACAAATCTGAAACCACCAATTTCTTGAACCTGGTGGTTGTTGACGACGAACGCGCCATTCGGGAAGCCTGCCGTGAAGTCGCTCGCGCACTGGGGTACAACGCCTTGGTGGCCGATTCGGCGGAGCACATCTACCGCCTGCTCGAGTCGCATGCCATCGATGTGATACTGCTTGACTTGAAGCTTCCGGGAACGGGTGGGATGGAGGCCCTGCATAAGATCAAGCAGGAGCGGCCGGACACCGAGGTCATTGTGGTGACCGGATGCGGCACCGTGCAGTCGGCAGTACAGGCGATGAAGAATGGCGCCTATGACTACGTGACTAAACCGTTCAGCATGGACGAACTGCGCATCCTGCTGGAGCGGGTTTCGACCCATTTGAAACTCAAGAGCGAAAACCGGATTCTGCGCGAGAGAATCAAGTCGAAGCAGGGTTTTTGCGGCATCGTTGGCACTTCACCAGACATGGAACGGTTGTACCGCATGATCGCCAAGGCGGCGCAAAGCCATCACCCGGTGCTGATACTGGGCGAGAGCGGCACCGGCAAAGAACTGGTGGCAAGGTCTATACACAACTCCGGCCCGTTTCGTGACAAGCCCTTTCTCCCCGTGGATTGTGGGTCGCTGGTGCCCACACTGATCGAGAGCGAACTGTTCGGCTACGTGAAAGGGGCATTCACCGGAGCGGTGCAGGCCAAGGACGGTCTGCTCAGCATGGCCGAGGGCGGCACGGTGTTCTTCGATGAAATCGGGGAGATGCCGGTCGACCTTCAGGCCAAGCTGCTGCGCGCAATTCAGGAAAAGGAGATACGGCCGGTGGGGAGCACGCGGCGCATCCCCATCAACGTACGAATTCTGGCTGCAACGAACCGTGATCTGGAGCAAGCCGTCGCCCAGGGAACTTTCCGCCGTGACTTGTACTTCCGGCTGAACGTTTTGAGTCTGAAGATTCCCGCGTTGCGAGAGCGGCGGCAAGACATACCGCTCCTGGCGGGACGCTTTCTTGATCGTGTGGCTCGCGACGGCGGACGAGAATGCACTTTAAGCGACGTCGCCCTGAAGGCTCTTCTGGCCTACGACTGGCCGGGGAATGTGCGCGAATTGGAGAATTGCCTCGAACGGGCCTGCGCCATGAATAGCGGGCCGGAAATCCAGTTGAGCGATCTGCCCACCGCAATGAACGGTGGCAACCTTCAGGCAACAATTGATAAGAACGGCTCCGCCAAGATCGTTCCGATGTCGGAACTGGAAAAGCAGACTATCTTGGGAACCATTCTTCAGCTCAATGGCGATAAACTGCTGGCGGCGCGCCTGCTGGGGATCGGCAAGACCACGCTGTATCGCAAGCTGAAAGAATATGGATCGCTGGAGTGTTGACTCGGGAATGGGGTTCCCGCTGGGGGAAAAGCACCGGTTTGTCCGCACACCAACCCTAGTATTTTCAATGGCATCTCTGTGGCAAGCGACCTGCAAGGGTTCTTGCATGATCTTGCTGATCAGTTGTGTAGCAAAAGCTCAAGATTGCGGCCAAGCGCTTCAGGAAGCCACCCACGAGCCGGTCATTGTGTGCGCTTCCCTGCAAGAGGCGATCACGCAATTGAAGGAAAAAGAGTTTTCGGCGGTCGTCTTCGACCTGCTGTTGCTGGATGCGCAGCCTGACGAAAGCGAAACCGTGCTGAAGCACCTGGGATCAGCGGTTCCCGTCTACCTGAACTTTGCCATTACCGGGACCACCCGCGCGGCGCGGGAAGTGCGCTGGGCCTTGCAACGGCGCAAGCGGGAAGTGCTGGCGGCGAAGAGCGAAGCCCAGCAAGGTCTACGCCACGAATTGAACGATACCCTGACCGCTCTGCTGCTTTCCTGCCAAATGGCGCTGCAAGTTCCGGAGCTTCCGGCACAGGCGGAAACCAAGATGCAGGCAGTGGAGGCTCTAGCCAGGGAGGTGAGCGTCAAGCTGGGGACGATCTAGGTTTTCGGCTAGACCACGGCTTCGCTGGCTTCCTCCAGCATCTCGCCCACTAGCTCATCAGGCTCGTCTTTCAGCATGAAGGCTAGGACCTCCTGCGGCACCGGGTTGCTCCACACCGGAGCAAACGATTGGCGGTGCAGGGGAGACGGCCCGTGCTGGCGCAGCGCGGCAAGATGATGCGGCGTGCTGTAGCCTTTATTCGACGCCAGCCGGTAGACAGGAAATACCGGGTCCCAATCGCAGATCATGCGGTCGCGTTCTACCTTGGCGATTATGGAAGCGGCGGCGATGGACGCGGACAGCGCGTCGCCGTGGATGATCGCCTGCTGCGGCAAATCACAATCCAAACGCATGGCGTCGATCAGCAAGTGATTCGCGCCCGGCTGCAACTTCATTACGGCTTCGCGCATGGCCACACGCGAAGCCTGGTAGATATTGATTTGATCGATGCGGGCAGCGTCCACGGCGGCGATTGCCCAGGCGATGGCATGTTCGCGAATGCGTTCCGCCAGAACTTCGCGGCGTTCGGCGGGGAGCAGCTTTGAATCTCTCAGACCTCGAATGCGATAGGCCGGATCAAGAATAACGGCGGCGGCGACTACCGGCCCGAACAGCGATCCGCGGCCGACTTCGTCCACGCCGGCTACTAGCTGCGCGCCGCAGTCCCACGCGCGCTTTTCGAACTTCAATGTACAGTGCAGGCGCTTTAGCAAGCGCAGCTTGGCTGCGGCAGGGGAAAGATTCTTCTCGCTGGCGAGTTTGAGTTTGCTAGCCACAGCTGCGTTTGGGATGTGAATGCATCTTCGCTGAGGCTGGGCCTGTGGAGCAAGGGGGAAATTGGGAGCTGGCAGGAGGGACACCGGCAGGACACAGCCCGCCCTTATTGGTGTCGCTTCAGGGCATTGCCTTAGGCAGTGATTAACGGAACCGCTTTTCACTCCGCGATGCAACCGCAACCCTTGCTCAGAACAAACTGTTAATATTGCTACTTAGTGATCATCAGTATCCCAACTACGTCCTCAATGTGCGTTGGCCCAATTCTGAACTCCCTGTCATAGCTATGGAACAAAAATGGTTCGAGATGACGGAAGTACGGAAGCGCCGTTTCGACAAGGCTGTCTGGATCCCGCTTCGCGCAACAGAAAATAGTGAGAACGGCAGGTTCGGCTCTCTTGGATACAGGTCGGAGTATTTTGCGGTGGGATCTCTGGCCGTCCCGCTCACAAAGCGTGAGTCGGTTGAAAAACTCAGTTGGATGGACCTTGGCCCTATCCATGACCATGGCGGTTACATGCATCGTACTTGGCCTGCTAAGGGTGGGCGCACGCGTAGCCGCTATGTTGCAACGGGCGAGTTCGAGGATGAACGGAAGGGCTGTGTTCCGCTCGTTCTCTCGCAGCGCGGTAATTCGGCAGAGCCATCTGTCTGGCATATCCACCCTGACCTTGTCATCACGCTTGGCCTGAAGCGCGAGGGAAACGTTTGGGTCGCGATGGATGAGGACTACGTCGAGGTTGCTCGCCTGAAACTAGAGGAAGACGGACGTCCGAGACTGTTGGAAGTGCGCGCTGACCACCTGAAAGATTATCTGTGCGCAAGACGAATGGCCTTGTTGGTTTCTTGGTACCGACACCGACTGGAGATCGTCGAAGTGGAGCCGCACTTCAAGTGGCCAACTCCAGATGGCTTGTACAAGGATGGTGAACGCTGGGAAGGACGAATTACCGCTATCCATGAAGGTGGCGAGCCCTTTGGTGAGTCCATGGCTGTTATGCACGTCACACGCACGAACTTAGACTTCGAAGAGGACGTTCCACGCATAGGGATCTCGGACGAATCGGCAACATCGAGCTTCACGCGACAACTTTCCGAGCGAAGGAGGCTATATCGAATTGACGGCGAGGTTTGGCGGCACGAATGGGTTGAGCCGGGTGCAAGAAGTACGCGCATTCGTCGCGACGACCCGGACCCTCCTATCGCTTTTATAGTGGACCCAGACGGAAAAAAACAGGTTGCGAAGAAGCTCGTTGATAGTGGTCGTTGGCTGTGGTTCAAACCCGATCTAATACCTGCCCTCTTAGCGCACCGCGGAGGTGCATTGGGGTGGTATACAAGAGAAACCGGCGGAGTTAAAGGATCACCGGATTACAACGTTCACTTTGGCGTCAACAGCCTTGGATTGGTAAACGCATACGCCAAAGATGTGGCCCTTCTTCCGGAGTGGCTCCAACGCATTTGGGCCGGATTCAATGTCAGCCCCGAAGGTAAAGTATCGGCGGAACTGTTTTCTGCGCAAGGGCAGGGTGTGCCAGCACGCACGCAAGCACCGGAACGATATCTTGGCGTCGGCATCAGAGTCCTGAACAAGGCCTTCGAGCAGCGCCTTGGCATACCGCTATTCCACCAGGACACTCCCGACGCGCTCAAACTATGCCATCGCTTCAGGGCGATGAATGAATCGGGCCTGTACGGACTCGCGAAGGATTTGGTGCGAGTGGTAATCGAGAACATCGATACCGTCGCACTTCACAAGATAGTGACTCCTCCTGACAAGGAGAAATGGGGTTCTTTGAAGTCGCTCGAGAAGGTTCTTGCCACGGTCGTCGGCGAAAGGAACGCACGCGTCGCACTTGGCCCGTTGCACGGCATCTACAATCTGCGATTGGCAGACGCCCACATTCCGAGCAACGACCTCGACGAGGCTTACGCATTGGCCCGTGTAGACAGAGCCTTACCCTTCGTGATGCAAGGACGAGATCTGTTGATTGGGTGTGTGACCTGCCTGCACCTGATCGCGGACGCATTCGAAGCGCAGAAGGGACTCTCCGTCGACTAGCAGTGTCCTGTAACCGACAAATGACGTGCATTCGCATGCTGGGGTGCGGTCATGCGGCTGAAACTGCTTGATGTGGCGCAAGCTCGGCGCCGGGAGTTCGTAATCGACGGGTCATCGGCCACACGCTCGATTCTCCTGCGGCAACAAACTGGCATAAACGTAATCCATCGCAGGTGTGGGGACTCCGCCCCGGTCGCCGAAGCGAACTACGGCGCCGATGATGGCTTCTAATTCAGAGGGTCGTCCCGCCGCCATATCTCGCTGCATCGACGCTGTGCCGCCAGCGGGGCTGGCGTCTACAAAGGCTAGCGTTCGCTTGACGACGTCTTCCGCGAGCCGAATGCCGCGGCTGCGGGCGACGGCGGCGACCTCTTCCATCAACTGTTGCAGAAGTTCGCGGGTCGGTGGGCAACTGCGCATCTCCCCGATCGTGGAACGTGCCACCGCGCCGGTGCCGCTTAGGGCGGCGATGAAGAGTAGCTTTTCCCATAGAGCTGCGTGAATGTCCGGAGGCGTCTGAACGGTGACGCCAGCGGCTTTGAGGGCATCCGCCAACGCAAGCGCATTCCCGGACAAAGCTGAGCCATCCGGCTCCCCGAGCGCTATCGTAGGATCGAGTCCGCCATGGCGAATGCACCCCGGCGACTCGATCGAAGCGATGATCCGGCAAAGGCCCATCAGCGAATGCTTAGGGCCAAGGACTTGCTGCACCTGCGCGGTTGCTTCTACGCCATTTTCCAGCGGCAGCACCCTGGTCATGGGCGTCACAAGAGGCAGCATCGCGCTGGCGGCCTCGGTGACCTGCCAGGCCTTGACGGCAAGAATCACGGCGTCCACCGGACCTATGTCTTCAGCTTTATCAGTGGCTTTCTCGACCGCAACGGTGAAATCGCCCTTGGGGCTTAGGATCCGCAGGCCGTCCCTGCGGATGGCCTCAAGATGCGGTCCGCGAGCCACCACCGAAACCGGGCAACCAGCCCGCGCCAGAACGGCGGCGAAGTACCCGCCAACCCCGCCAACGCCGACAACCGCGTATCTCATGGCTTGGAGGATGCGGCCCAGCGCTTGGTATCGTTGGATATGGCGGCGAAGTCGGCCCGCGCCATGATCTTGTCGTTGCCGGCCTCCTTGCGAATCTCGTCCAACAGACGCAGCGATTCGTGGTAATGGTCCAAAGCCAGCGAATTGCTTCCGCTGAGACGCGACACCGTCGCCAGCAAGTATTCCGCCCGCGCTTGCAGCGATCGCAACCCCAGCTTTTCGCTGCGGGTCTGCGCCCGCTCCAGTTCCAGACGCGCCTGTGGCAGGGCTTTGGTGTTGATCAGGGCCTCGCCCAGATTCAGCGAACACTCGACCGCCTCGTATTTGAGTCCCTGACTATCGGCTTGCTGTGCCAGGTTCTTGAACGCGGAAATGGCGGCTGAGGACCGTCCCTGCTGTAGATCGTTGCGCGCCAGTGCTAACTTGGCGAGCAGAATATTCTCGGCATCCTTGGCGCGAGCCGCCGATTGCAGCGACTGATCGTACAGTTCACGCGCTGCCTTGTAGTCGCCGCCGTAAGATACGCTGTCTCCCTGGTAGCGCAGGAGTTGAGCCACCAGACTGTCATTCTTGAGTTCGCGGGCCAGCGCCAAACCTTCATCCAGACTGGCTTTGGCTTCATCTCCCCGACCTGCCTGCACCAGGGACTCGCCGTAGCCACTCAAGATTTCACCCATCCAGTAAGTGCGATCCTGAAGTTCACGAAAGGTCTTCAGCGCTTCCTGACGCGCGTTCAGAGCGGCGCCGTAACGGCCCTGATACGCGAATACACTTCCCATATCGTAGGAAGCGAGTGCCGCGCCGCGCTTGTCGCCGCTGCTCCGGCGTAAGTCAAGCGCCTTCAAATACTGTGACAAGGCTTCGTCGTACTGGCCCAGCTTGGTATCAGTTACGGCCAGATTGCGGATGGTCTCGGCGATATCATCAGGAACTTTCAGTTTGTCTCTAAGCTGAAGCGCCTGCTGGTAGTAAGTCAGCGCATCCTGATATTGTCCTTTCGAGAGATACGAAGTCCCGATATTGTTCAGGATCATGGCCTGGCTGGACTCATCCGCCAGATCGCGGTTGCTCTGTAGCGCCTCCTTGTATAGCTTGAGCGCCTCGTCCGGTTGCGCCGCATCCTGGTAGAAATTCGCGAGATCGTTCAACGTGTCAGCAACGCCGCGTTTGTCGCCGATCTCACGCCGGATCTGGAGGGCGTCTTTGTAGCTGGCGAGCGCTGCTTCTCGTTGGCCCAGCATCACTTGAGCCTGGGCGCTCTCATTCAAGCTCACGGCGATGCCGCGCTTGTCGCCAATCTGTTTCTTGATTGCCATCGACTCTTGATAGTTGCGCAATGCTTCCTGGGGTTTGTCGGTGAGGCGGTAGGCGACGCCGATGGCTTGGAGAATAGCGGCTTTCTCTTCCTGGTTATCGAGTTGAATGGCCAGAGTCAGAGCGCGATTCAGAAAGTCCAGGCCATTTTGCGGATTGCCACTCTTGATCTCCACGCGGCCGCTGGCCAGGAGCGCATCCACGTACTTTGGATCTTGTTCCAACACTGTGGCCAGATGTAAACGTGCATTGTCGAAGTCGTTGGCATCTTCGTAGAGTGACGCCAGAGTAAATTGAACGTCCGGATCCTCCGGCGACACTTTCACAATATTCTGATATGCCGCGATGGCTTTCTGTGTGTCGTTTTGAATGCGAGCGTTGCTGGCCTCGATCAGATACTTTTCAGACGTCGGCAAGGGAGCGCTGAGTTCGACGGCGCGACGCGAATAGCGCTCGGCCTCGTTGTCGTATCCGAGGTTCGAGTAGGTTTGCGCCAGCCGGGAAAACGCCAGGGCAAACTCCGAATCTTCTTGAGTGGCGGAGTCAAACTTCTTTTGTGCCTCAAGATTATTCCCCTGACGCACCAGTTCAATCCCCTGGTTGTAATCCCGCAGCGCCTCAGTAGACTTTGACGACGGCCGGAAGGCCTGGGCCTGGAGTTCCTTGACGATCTCCGGTGAGAGCGCGAGGTTCTCGCGGATAGACTGGGCCAAACGGTCCACGGCCGCCAGCAAATCTTTTTCGGACTGCGCTTCCGCCTTCAGGCTGGAGGTGCGTTGCCGCTTCAGGTCCTGCAAGGTAGCATCAATTCGAATCTGATCGCCAATCTTGACGTATTGTCCCCAAACCAGCGTCTGCGCGTTGCTGAATTCCCCCAACTGCCGCAGCACTTGCGGATCGAGCTGCGAATTTGGGTTGACGTGCAGATCTTTTATGACCTGGTGCAAACGGTCAGACGACACTGTGCGCAGGCTGGCTGACTGTCCCACATCAGTGCTCAACATTTCGGCGAGGCTGGAGCCGAGCCAGTCGAGACTGGCGTCTCCCGAGGCATTGCGGAACGGCAGGATCGCCAGCGACGCCACCGGCCCATGCGCCTTCTTGCCCGCGCTGGGCAAGATCCGGCCACGCAGCATCCATCCTGCAACGGCGATCATGATTACAAGCACCGCTGTTGCCCACTTCCAGACTGGGAGAGACTTCGTTGCAGCAGGGAACGGGGCAGAGACCACCGACGCAGAAACCGGACGTTTCCCCTGCCAGGCATCAAGATCGTTGAGGATATCCTGCACGCTCTGGTAGCGCAGGTCCAGGTCGCGCTCCAAACACTTGCCCACAATGTCGCTCAATCCCTTGGAAATGGAGGGATCCATGTCCACCGCGGGAATTGCCCGTTCCTGGTTGCGTTTCAGCAGGCTGGCAATCGCAGTGTCCGCCTTATACGGAGTATTGCCGGTGAGTAACTCAAAGAACACCAATCCCAGCGCGAAGATGTCAGAACGCTGATCGAGTTCCTTGCCGATAGCCTGCTCGGGCGACATGTATTCCATGGTGCCGACCAGGGCGCCGGTGTTGGTCATGCCGTCCGACGAATCCACCGAGCGCGCAAGACCGAAGTCCATTACCAGCGTGCGCCCTTGCAGATCGCGCATGATGTTTTGCGGCTTAAGGTCGCGGTGGATCACACCGACGGAATGGGCTGCGTACAACGCGAAACATACCTGGCGGATGGTCTCCACCGCCTCTTCCGGAGTGAACTTGCCGCGCTCCATCAACAACCGGCGCAGGTCCGCACCCTCGACGAATTCCATGGTGATGAACTTCACGCCGTCCGCATCAGTGAGATCGTAGATGCGGATCACGTTCTTGTGAGTCACCTGATGGGACAGAAGAAGTTCCTGCTTGAAGCGGGCGACAATTGCAGCGTTGGAAGCCAGATCTCGGCGAATCACTTTCAGGGCAACAAAGCGATCCAGTTCGCGATCTTTGGCTTTGTACACTGCGCCCATGCCGCCTTCGCCCAGAAGCTGCAAAACTTCATAGCGTCCGCCGAGCACGTCGCCCAGTTCGAGAATGGCCGCGCTGACGAAGAGGCCCGCAGGAGTCCGGGTGGCCGGAGGGGGAGTGCGCACAATGTCGATCAATGTGGCGTCGAGATCGACAAGAGTAGCGTAAGGATCGTGAGGTGCCGGGCTTGCCGAATCAGGATTTGCCGGGATGTTACTCGAAGAACTCTCGCCTTTGAACGGCGCGCGCAAGCCCCGAGAGTTGGCGTCAGGAGCGGCGTCGCGCGGCGTTTTCGGTCCTTCCATGTGGTTGCCCCAGCAGGCACGCGGACTGCGAAAATTACATTAACTTCACCTGCCAAACCCAAGCTTCTAAAACTGAAAGTATATACCTGCGGCTGGTTACGACAGGAGGGGGAACCGTCATTATACTCGCCCCAGTAGGTGCTTGCCTATCCCGAAAATACGGTACAGTCCAAATAGGGCACTACCAAAATACCCAATGTGTCCGTGGAAAACGGCCTTCTGCGCATGTCCGGAAATGCGGCTGGCGGCTCGGCCAGGTCAGCGCCGAGCAGCCGCCGCGATGTAAAATCGGGCAGATATGCCGCGTGAGGGCGCGTAGCTCAAACGGATAGAGCATCGGATTTCTAATCCGAGGGTTGCAGGTTCAATTCCTGCCGCGCCTACCATTCTTCTAGCCAGCCTGCGGACGAATCCCGTCGCCGGCTTCGGGCCCTCTTTCACTCGTGGTTATCTTCCATGAGCTTCATGGCCAGCATGAGGTTGGCCTGCGTCCACAGCAGCGGAACATAGTCGTTGGAGACGTAACGCCCCCTCTGGGTATTAGAGTTGCGGGCAACGGAAGGCGGGTAAGCCGGTCTGATCTGCTGAGGTGAGCTGTCTCAAAGGCCGGTTCAGGTATTCTGTCTGTTTCGTCAAGTGTTCCGGCAACCGGGTCGACTTTGCCAGGCGGGAGCCGGCGTGCAATTTGCATCACAGGAAGTATGCCCGTGGAATTTGAAACGCCGAATTCCCGCGGATGCCAGTTTTCTTGCAAGGCCCCACGCCCAACAAGGTAGAGTGTAATATGCCGGCTGGAAATCCTTTGATTGCGAGTGTGGCGCTGGTACTGGCTTTGCTATTGTCTGCGCCGGCGGTGGGCACACTGCATGGCGGGCCGATAAACAGCAGTGGCACTCAAGCCGCGAGTGACCGTGACGGACGAGAGTTGCTGGACCTGGTGAACCGGGAACGCGCCGACGCACGGTTGCCACCTCTTATGTGGGACGCTGGGCTCGCCCGCGCGGCGCGCGCGCACGCTCTGGCCATGGCCGCGGCCCGTGAACTTTCGCACCAGTTGAGAAACGAACCGTCGATCCCAGCGCGCCTTACTGCCGCCAGCGCTCTGCGGATGGATGCCGAAGGCGAGAACGTTGCGCTTGATATAACGCTGGAAGGCGCGCACGAGAGCTTGATGCACTCGCCACCGCATCGCGCAAATATTCTGGATGCGCATTTCAACTACGCTGGTTTTGCCGTGGTGTGGGATAAGCGGCAACTGTGGGTGGTGGAGGACTTTGCCCATGCCATGCGCAACTATTCAGAAGAAGATGCGGAGGACCGAGTCGCCCGGACGATCGAGATGAACCGCGAGAGAGCCAAGCTTCAGCCGTTGCGGCGTCTCAGGGTTGACGGGCTCCACGATGCGGCGTGCGGTATGGCCCAGGCAGACAGCCTGCAAACCAGCGCCACCGGCAGCCTGGGACGCAAATACAACATCGTCACCTACACCCAGACGGATCCGGCGGTTTTCCCAGCGTCCAAAATGGCAGCGCGTGCGGATATCCACAATGTCTCGGTGGCGGTCTGTTTCGCGCGGACAGCAACTTACCCCGGTGGCGTGTATTGGGTGATTGTGTTGTTTTACTAATCGTCCGTCCCGCATGCGGTCGTCGCCGGCGTACCGAAACATCGTTATTCGATTCTTCTCCTCCCGGCTCAGTGCAGGCGAATGCCGCCGACTACGTCTTGCATATCGACGCCGTTGCTGCTGTCCATCCAGGCGGCGACGAAGTCTGGGCCTGCCCAGGTATTGCCGGTGTA
>Ga0210406_10000021_pt1 | contig 249084 bp, 216 predicted proteins | sample IncBWC30MmetaG_FD_155454 | JGI IMG/M metagenome (GOLD analysis project Ga0210406, IMG submission 155454) | Forest soil microbial communities from Barre Woods Harvard Forest LTER site, Petersham, Massachusetts, United States - Inc-BW-C-30-M | ecosystem: Environmental > Terrestrial > Soil >... | reverse complement strand
CGTTTGCCAAAAGCGGCGGGAGTTACTTAGCCCCACCTTTGCAGAGAACGCAAAGATGGGCCACCCCGAATGCCGATGTGGGGAGAGCGAAATCAGCCAGAGAAGACGATAGTTTGCGAAAAGGGCGGGAGTTACTTAGCCCCGCCTTTGCAGAGAGCGCAAATGTGGGCCACCCGAATGCCGATGTGGGGAGAGCGAAATCAAGCCAGAGAAGACGATAGTTTGCGAAAAGGGCGGGAGTTACTTAACCCCACCTTTGCAGAGAACGCAAAGGTGGGCCACCCCGAATGCCGATGTGGGGAGAGCGAAATCAAGCCAGAGAAGACGATAGTTTGCGAAAGGCGGCGGGAGTTACTTAGCCCCACCTTTGCAGAGAACGCAAAGGTGCGCCACCCGAATGCGAAAGTGGGGGGCGAAATCAAGCTAGCGAAGATGATTAGTTTGCGGAAAAGCGGCGTGAGCTAGTGATCCCCACCTTTGCAAAGAACGCAAAGGTGGGCCACCCCGGAAAGGCGGGCCATCCCGAACAAAACCTGTGGGGAGGGCGAGATTGTTCACTCGTCACATACTTCTGTCCAGTGCTGCGTTAGTGTCGGCTCATGCCGGGCCAACTCAAGCGCTACTACGGTAACGACCATCTGCACTACATCACCTGTACCTGCTACCACCGACAGCGTTGGCTGGGGAGCGCGAAAAGGCGTGACCTGTTCCTTACCGTGCTGGAACAAGTGCGGCGGCGTTACGGTTTCGTCGTGGTGGGATACGTGGTGATGCCGGAGCATATCCACCTGCTTATCGGGGAGCCGGAGAGGGGCGATCCGTCGCGCGTGATGCAGGCGATAAAGCAGGGCTTTGCGCGGCGTGTGCTGAAGCAGCTGCGGAAGCGCCGGGCGGCAGGGCAACGAGGATTGTTCGACGACGAGGCAGAGCACGTGTGGCAGCGTCGATTTTACGATTTCAATGTGTGGAGCAAGAAAAAGCGGATTGAAAAACTGAAGTATATCCATCGAAACCCGGTGAAGCGGGGACTGGTGACGGAGCCGGAGCAGTGGGCGTGGAGCAGCTATCGAAGCTATGCTTTCGGGGAGCCCGGGGTAGTTCGGATTAACGAAATCAAGCCAGCGAAGAGGATGGTTTTGCGGAAGGGCGGCGGGAGTTGTTGATCCCCACCTTTGCAAAGAACGCAAAGGTGGGCCACCCGCCCGCCATCCCCTCACTTCTTTATCGTCTGATCGTCGCGGGCTGTATTTCTTCCACATCCACTAAGTTGGTGGGATAGGAGCCGGTGTAGCAGGCGGTACAGTAAGTAGTCTTCTCGCCGTCGCCGCAGGCTTTTTTCAATCCGTCAAGCGAGAGGTAGGACAACGAATCGGCGCCGATGAACTGTCGAATCTCCTCGACTGACTTATTGGCGGCGATCAATTCCTTTTTGGATGGCGTGTCCACTCCATAAAAGCATGGCGAAATTGTCGGCGGGCAGGATACGCGCATGTGCACCGCTTTGGCTCCCGCACTGCGCACCATGCGGACGATCTTCCGGCTGGTGGTGCCGCGGACGATGGAGTCGTCGATCAACACCACGCGTTTGCCCTCAAGCAGGCTGCGAACCGGATTGAGTTTCAGCCGCACCCCGAAATCGCGTACCGTCTGGCGAGGCTCTATAAACGTGCGGCCGATATAGTGGTTGCGGATCAAGCCAAAGCGGAAAGGGATGCCGCTCTCGGCGGCATAGCCCATGGCGGCCGTGACGCCGGAATCGGGCACGGGGACCACAATGTCAGCTTCCGCCGGCGCTTCGCGCGCCAGCTGCCGGCCCAGTTCCTCCCGGCTTTGCTGCACCGCGCGGCCAAATACCAGGCTATCGGGCCGCGAAAAATAGACATGCTCAAAGATGCAGCTCGATTGCGCCAAAGGCGGTGAATAGATACGCGAGGTCACTCCCTCCGGGCCAACGACGATGAGTTCCCCCGGCTTGACGTCGCGCTCGAAGGTCGCGCCGATCAGGTCGAACGCGCTGGTTTCCGATGCGAAGACAACCGTATCCTGCTTCTCGCCCGACTGTGCCGCAATCCGCCCCATGGCCAGCGGCCGGAAGCCGCGCGGGTCGCGCGCCGCAAAAATCCGGTCCGGACTGATCATGACCAGGGAAAACGCGCCTTCCACCTGTCGCAGCGCATCCGCCATTGCTTCGGGCAGCGTCTGCTCCCGGGAGAGAGCGATCAGGTGAACGATCACTTCGGTGTCGCTGGTAGTCTGAAAAATCGATCCCTGGCTCTCGAGGCGGCCGCGAATCTCCTGCGCATTGACTAAGTTGCCGTTATGCGCCAGCGCCATCATGCCTTTGTTCGATTGCACCATGATGGGCTGCGCGTTCAGCAGCGCCGAATCGCCGGCGGTCGAGTAGCGGGTGTGGCCAATGGCCAGGGATCCTCGTAGCTGGGCCAGAACTTCTTCGACAAAAATATCCGCCACCAGGCCCATGGCCTTGTGAACGTGCAGAGCCATTCCGTCAGAAGTAACAATTCCCGCCGACTCCTGGCCGCGATGTTGCAGTGCGTGCAGGCCAAGGTAGGCGAGCTTCTCCGCCTCAGGATGGGAGTAGATGGCCACCACCCCGCACTCGTCGTGAAATTTGTCGGCAGTTGGCATTTGGCTCTTGCTTCTAGCGCATAGCTTTTCTTTGCGATCTCTGCGGCTTTTCTTTGCGACCTTTGCGGTTAAGAGCTTTTCTAATCCGCCGCGATCGATTCGGTCCTCAAAGCCGTCTCCAGCGCACTCTCATAAACTCCGCGCAACTCGCTGATCGGGGCTGAAACTACCGTCTTGCCGTCCAGCGTGATCTCCAGCTGCTCCGGCACGGTCTCCCCAATCACGTCTGCCGAGATGCCGTATTTTACCCCTAGCTGTTGGATTCGCGAGAGGTTACTTCGGTCGCATGAGATGAGTACTCGGCTGGCATCTTCGCCGAAGAGCACAAACTCCGCCGGCAGCCCTTGCGAGGCCAAATCCATCTTCGCACCCACGTCTTTGGCGAATGCTGACTCTGCCAGCGTCACTGCGATACCGCCTTCCGAGCAGTCGTGCGCGGAATCTACCAACCCCGCCCGGATCATCTCCACCAGCGCCTTTTGCAGCGCGGCTTCGCGTTCCAGTTCCAGAGCGGGTGGGAATCCCCAGAGAGCGCCCAGAATCTCCTTGGCATACTCTGAGGAGCCAAATTCCGACTCCGCGTCGACTCGATCCCCCGGATCTGACCCGCGCAGCAGGAGCAGCGCTCGCCCCGCCTCGCGGAAATGCGGGAAGACGGCCTTGTGAACGTCGTCGAGCGTGCCCACGATCCCGAGCACCGGGGTGGGATAAATTCCTTCGCCGAGCGTCTCGTTGTAAAAGCTGACGTTGCCTCCGGTGATGGGCACATCGAGCGCTTCACAGGCTTTGGTGATGCCGTCGACCACCTGCGAAAACTGCCACATGATTTGCGGCTTCTCGGGATTGCCGAAGTTCAAGCAGTTTGTCGCTCCCACCGGCGTAGCGCCGCAGCAGGCGACGTTGCGGGCTGCGTCGGCGACTGCATGCATGGCTCCCAGTTGAGGATCGAGATAGCACCAACGCCCGTTGCCATCGAGCGCCATCGCCAGGCCGCGCTGCGAACCTTTAATGCGGATGACGCCGGCATCGCCGGCACCCGGCCCTTCGACGGTGTTGGTCAGCACCATGTGATCGTATTGCTGCCACACCCAGCGCTTGCCGCAGATATTGGGGCTGGCCAGCAAATGCTTGAACTTTTGCGTCAGATCCCCGCCCGTCCCAAGCTGGATTCCCTGGGGCATTTCGCGCGGCACCGGTGGCTCCCAGCGCTCGAGCGGCCGCTTGTAAACCGGCGCGTCATCGGTCAGCACTTCGTTTGGAATCTCGGAGACGACTTTTCCGTGCTGAAGCACGCGCATCTTGCTGTCATTGGTGACGCGGCCGATTTCGACCGCATCGAGCCCCCACTTTTCGAATACGCGGAAGACTTCGTCCTCGCGCCCTTTTTTCGCAACCAATAACATGCGCTCCTGGGATTCGCTCAGCATGATCTCGTAAGGGCTCATGCCAGTCTCGCGCTGCGGCACGCGGTCGAGTTCAATCTCAGTGCCGACTTTGCCGCGCCCTCCCATCTCGCAAGTGGAGCAGGTCAGGCCGGCCGCACCCATGTCCTGGATGCCGATGATCGCCCCAGTCTGCATGGCTTCGAGGCATGCTTCCAGTAGGAGTTTTTCCAAAAAAGGATCTCCAACCTGAACATTCGGACGCTTGGCCTCGGAAGCTTCGCTGAATTCTTCGCTCGCCATAGTGGCCCCGTGAATGCCATCGCGCCCGGTCTTCGAGCCGACGTAAATTACGGGATTCCCCTCGCCCGCCGCCTTGGCGTAAAAAATCTGGTCGCGACGAACCAGGCCCAGAGCAAACGCGTTCACCAGCGGATTGCCGGAATAGCAGGGTTCAAACTTGGTCTCGCCCCCGAGATTGGGAACTCCGAAGCAGTTTCCGTAGGAGGCAACCCCGCTTACCACGCCTTCGACAATGGACTGATTCTTGTGAATCTCCGCTTGCATGGCGCCTTCTCCCGCGGCCTTTGGCGGGGTTATAGGCCCAAACCGCAGTGAGTCCATCACCGCCACCGGCCGCGCGCCCATGGTAAAAATGTCGCGCAGGATGCCGCCGACGCCCGTCGCCGCTCCCTGAAACGGCTCAATGAACGACGGATGATTGTGCGACTCGATCTTGAAGGCACAAGCCCAGCCGTCGCCAATGTCGATGATGCCGGCATTCTCTCCCGGCCCCTGCACCACGCTCTTGCTGCGCGTCGGCAACCGCCTAAGATGCACGCGAGAAGACTTATAGGAGCAGTGCTCGCTCCACATCACACTGAAGATGCCAAGCTCGGTGATGGTAGGCTCGCGCCCGCCGAGCAGTTGCTTCACTTTTTCGTATTCTTCAGGCGTAAGCCCGTGCTCCCGAACTAGTTCGGGAGTAATGGCAGGGGTGGCAGCAGTGGTCATGGGGAAGTACTATTGTCGCATTTTCCGCGATCTGCCGCATGTTCAATCGTCACATACCAGTTCCCTCAATTTTCTCATCCTGAGTGAAATTGCTCTCGCCCTTACGCGAGAGCAATGCCGCGAAGGACCTATGCATTCCCGCCGCGTCGCCAATAAGGCGAGCCTGTGCCTCCCCCAATGACAATCTTTTTACATCTTCCTGACAACTCAAGTTTTACAATGAGCCAGAATTCGCGCGTTCGGCTCCTAAGTCAAATCCCTACTGGAAGAAGGTTGCTTATGAAGTCCTCGAATCTGGTTCGCTTCGGTTTGCAGCTGTTGGTTGCTGCCACAGCTTCGCTGTGCTTTGCTCAGACTTACAGCATGGTCGATATCGGCGCACCTCCGGGTGACGGATTCGCGGCGCCGCGCGCGATCAATGCTGCGGGCCAGATCACCGGCGCGGCCGGCCCCGCCAATGGGGCAAAGAGCGGAGTGTTCGTGTACAGCAATGGCAAGTTCACCAGTCTCGGCACTCTCGGGGGCAATTCCGGGATCGGCAACGCCATCAATTCCTCCGGTCAGGTGTCGGGATATTCGACGAATTATGCAGGCACGTACCGCGCGTTCATCTCGAAGGGAGACACGCTGGTTGATATTGGTGACCTGGGCGGCGGTTCAGCCGTGGCTTATGGCATTAACGATGCGGGCGCGGTGATCGGCTCGGCGGTGACCTCTGACGGCAGCAATCACCCGTTTCTTTTCTACAAGGGCAAAATGATCGATCTTGGCACCCTCGGTTCCCCCCCAGGCGGAAGTTGGTGGAACAGCGCGGAGGGGATCAACAAGGCGGGAGTTGTGGTGGGATATTCCTATACGAACCAGAATGACGCACCCTTTCGGGGTTTCGCCTGGTTTAAGGGAAAGATGATTGAGATGGGGACGCTCGGCGGACCCTACAGCCAGGCATTCGCGATCAATAATCACATGCAAATCACTGGCATCGCGTACCTGGCAAACGGTGACGCCCACGCTTTCATCGCGGATCCTTCAGGAAAGATGAAGGACCTGGGTTCGCTCGTACAGTACGGCGCCTCCTGGGGTTTCGGTATCAATGACTCCGGAGTTGTGGTGGGCCAAGCCGCAGCAAATGGCGGCACCGATCATGCCTTCGTCTACAGCGGCGGAAAAATGCAGGACCTGAACTCTCTCATTCCGCCGGGCTCGGGGTTGACATTGATCGAAGCTGATGGCATCAACGACGCAGGGCAGATCGTGTGCACGGGCGAGGACAGCCAGGGAAACGACCACGCTGTCGTGCTGACGCCGCAGTAAAACAGTCGCATGCGTGCGCCGACGCGACGGCCACGGCCTTTAGTATCATGCCGTCAGGATGAAATCCGTCGTCGTCGGCACCGCTGGGCACATCGACCACGGCAAAACCGCGCTAGTCAAGGCCCTTACGGGCATCGACGCCGACCGCCTGGAAGAAGAGAAGCGCCGGGGTATTACCATCGACCTCGGCTTCGCTCACCTTGAACTTCCCGCGCCTGGCGGCGAAGTCCTACGTCTCGGCTTCGTCGATGTCCCCGGCCACGAGCGTTTCGTCCGTAATATGCTGGCAGGCATCGGCGGCATTGACCTGGTGCTGCTGGTCATTGCTGCTGACGAATCCATCAAGCCGCAGACCCGCGAGCACTTCGACATTTGCCGACTCCTCTCCGTTCGTCGTGGGATCACAGTGCTCACAAAGTCTGATCTTGTCGATCCGGAGACGCTTGACGTTGTTCGTCTGGAAGTCGAAGACTTCTTGCGAGGAACTTTCCTCGATCCCTCCCACGTCCCTGTCATAGCCGTCAGCTCACTTACCGGCGCCGGAATGGATGACCTGAAGCGCGCTCTTGTGCGCGTGGCTGCCGAAGTCCCGGCCCGCGATTCCACCAGCCTTGCCCGCCTACCCATCGACCGCGTCTTTTCCATGAAGGGTTTCGGGACGGTGGTTACCGGCACCCTGATTTCCGGGGCAATCAACAAGGAAGACGAACTCGAAGCTTTTCCAAAAGGCAAGCGTGTGCGGGTGCGCGGAATTCAAGTCCACGGGGCATCGTCCGAACAAGCAGTGGCCGGTCAACGCACCGCGCTGAATCTGGCGGGCGCAACCAAGGAAGATCTAACCCGCGGCATGACCCTGGCTCCGCCCTCAACGTTCAATGCCACCTCGCGCGTCGACGTACAACTCACGCTGTTGCCTTCTTCCAAACCACTCAAAGACCGCGCTCGAGTGCATTTTCATTCCTACACTTCTGAGACCATTGCGACTGTCGCGTTGTACGGCAAGAAGCAGGTTGCGCCCGGAGAAACCGCGTTTGCGCAGCTGCGGCTTGGGGACTTCACTCTGCTGCTCCCGGGCGACCGCTTTATCGTCCGCAAGTTTTCTCCCGTAGTCACCATCGGCGGCGGGATGGTAGTTGAGAACACCCCACCTCAGAAAGTAAGAGATGCGAACGCCTATGCCGCCCATCTTTCATTGCTCGGTTCAGAATCCCGGCCTGATGCGCTGCGAGCGCGGGTCGTCCTCGCCGGCGCACGCGGATTGAGTCTCGCCGAAGCGGTCGCCCGCACCGGCTGGACCGCAGATCAAGTAGCAAAGATAACCTTAGATCTGCCCGAGATCAGCCGGGTTAACGATTATTTCATTGCGAATTCTGCCTTGGAGATCGTGCGCAAGAATCTGATCGCGACGCTCGACTCTTTCCACGGCCAGAATCCCCTGGTGCCCGGGATGAGCCGGGAAGAGCTACGAAGCCATTTCTCCGACGCCTCACCGGGAATTTTCACCCACGTGCTTGACAATGTACTTAAAGAGAAGAAAATCGAGCTCTCCGGCGACTTCGTCCGTCTGTCTGGACGTGGCGTGGCCTTAAAAGACGAAGAAGCAGAATCCCAGAAACTTATCGAAAACTCTTTCGCCTCCGCCGGGCTGAAGGTCCCCGCTCTAAGAGATGTTCTGGCCGGACTAAAGGTGGACAAGGTCCGGGCACAGAAGATCGTTACCCTGCTGCTGCGATCCAAGGTTCTGGTCAAGGTTTCCGAAGACCTGGTGTTTCACCAGGACGCATTGGCAGATCTACGAAAGCGCATGGCCGCGCAAAAAGCCCAGTCTTCCAGGATCGACGTCGCCCGCTTCAAAGATCTGACCGGTGTGACCCGCAAGTATGCCATCCCGCTGCTCGAATACCTGGATCGCGAGCACGTAACCCGCCGCGTGGGGGATGAGCGAGTGATTTTATAGAGCCGTCGCTTTATCTGCGTTCATCCTCGCAAAATCTGCGGCGGAATTTATTGGAACGTACAATAGATTTATGCCGCCAGTCCGCATCATCGGCGCCGGGCTTGCCGGATCAGAGGCCGCCTGGCAGTGTGCCCGCCAGGGTGTTGCCGTCGAGTTGTTCGAGATGCGCCCCGTCTGTTCCACTCCTGCACATCAGACTGCCGATTTCGCTGAACTCGTCTGCTCCAACTCTCTGAAATCGGAGAGCGAGAACACCGCACCCTGGCTGCTCAAGGAGGAAATGCGGCGAGCGGGATCGCTCCTGCTCGAAATCGCGCGCCAGTGCGCGGTCCCAGCCGGTCACGCACTCGCCGTCGATCGCACGACTTTCGCCGCCAAAGTGACCGCTGCTATTTCGCGTGAGCCGTTGATCACCGTCCGCCGGGAAGAAGTCGCGCGTATAGCCGAAGACCATCTCACCATCGTCGCTACCGGGCCACTGACTTCGGATGCGCTCTCGCATGACGTCGCCCGCCTTAGCGGAGCGTCGCATCTGTATTTCTTCGATTCCATCAGCCCCATCGTCGAAGCCGACTCCATCGACATGGCCAAGGTCTACATGGCGGCTCGCTACGACAAAGGCACTGCCGACTACATTAACTGTCCCATGTCGAGGGACGACTATGAACTCTTCTACAACGCGCTGACCACCGCCGAGTCAGTCGAAGCGCACGATTGGGAAAAACTGAATTATTTTGAAGGCTGCCTTCCCATCGAGGAAATCGCTCGCCGTGGCCGTGACACGCTGCGCTTCGGCCCCATGAAGCCGGTGGGCCTCAAGGACCCGCGCACTGGAAAAATGCCCTATGCAGTGGTCCAACTCCGGCAAGAAAACCTGCGCGCGGATTCCTACAATCTCGTCGGCTTCCAAAATCATCTGAAGTTCGGCGAGCAGGCCCGCGTTCTGCGTTTGATTCCCGGCCTGGAGAACGCCCGCTTCCTCCGCTACGGACAAATCCACCGCAACACCTACATCAACGCTCCCACGCTGTTGCAAGAAACGCTGCAAATGAAGCGGCATCCGCAGGTTTTGTTTGCTGGACAGATTTGCGGCGTGGAAGGCTACGTTGAATCGATCGCTACCGGGCTGATGGCCGGACTCAACGCCGCCGCGCTGGCCAGCGGCGCCGATCCAGTCCCGCCCCCGCGAGCCACGGCGTTCGGCTCACTCACCCACTACATCACGCACGCCGACCCGGCCAAATTCCAGCCCGCGAACATCACTTTTGACCTGCTACGGCCGCTTGACCAGAAGATTCGTGACCGGAAAGAGAGGCATCGGTTGCAGTGTGGGGAGGCATTGCGAGAGTTTGACCAATGGATCGCCAGCCGCGCACTCCAGGAAACAAACCCTCAACGATGAACCAGTACCCACACTCCCGGTGCATGCGCTGCTACGGCAATGTCCATCCCTTCAAAAGGCCAGATCGCAGTAGCCCCTCCCATTCCGTAGGTCGCCGTGAACTCGGGTCGAGGCAGGGAATCGGGAACGGCATCGCCGGATGCGGCAGGCTGGGAACTGTGTTCATGGGGTGCTGAAGGTCAAGCGCGTCCACCATATTGTTTACGTCGGTGTCATTCGGACTGTCGCGTTTCGTCAGTGGCGGAATATTCCATCTCCACTCAATCAGTTTGAGAATCGACGTATGATCGTAGACTTCGCTGTTCACGCGCGGATTATTGGGATTGCCACGAGTAAATGGGGATGCAATCACCGTCGGAACTCGAAAGCCGAGCAAAGCCTTGCCATCGACAAGATCAGGATCAACGTTGTTGGGCGCGATCGCGCGCGGCGGCGGCACGTGCTCGAAGAAACCGCCCCATTCGTCGAAAGTCACAATGAACACCGTGCTGTCCCACACCGGGCTCTTGGCTACAGCATGAAAAGTCTGCGAGAGAAACGCGTCACCACGATGAATGTCATCATGCGGATGATCGTCGGTGCCCAAGTCAATATCCAGAATCGTGAAGGCCGGGTCTACATAGGAAACTGAGGGCAGAGTTCCGTTCTTCAAGTCCTCCATGAACTGGCTGTAGGTCTTCGTGATCGAGTTGTACTTCAGTCCCCACAGGCTGAGAAAGGGAACATTCGAATAGTAGTAGTTCGCACTCACTCCCGCCGCTTGCAGGTTGTCCCAGATGGTGGGAAGAAATGACGGGATGGGCGAATCGGTCAGCCGGTCAGTCTGCGCGGCGTGCATGAAGATGCGGTTGGGGAAGGTGGGACCAAGGATGGAAGGGTACGACTGGCTCAGCGTTGTGTAGTTCAGCGCCAGGTCCGCGTAGAACGGAATATTCTTTTGGCCGTAATAGCCGATGCAGTAAACGTCATTTGCGGTATCGAGCAGAAAGCCGTCCATTTTCCCGCCATCGTATTCCACCCGCGCGCCGTCATACGAGTGGTCGGGATCGAGGTGGCCGCAGCCTTTCCAGTCCGGGGCCAGCGGGTAAGTGCTGTGCGATTTGCCGTGCGGATCCAGATATTTCAACCCCGCCTGCATGCCATTGGTTCCCGGCACCCAGCCGAGAAAATGATCGAAGCTGCGGTTCTCCATGGTCACAACAATGATGTGTTCAATACCAGACTGGTGGGGCGACGGCAGGGCTCGGAGCCCGCCGCCGCTTTCGCTCGCGAATAGCCCTTTGGAACCAAAACCCGCTACTGACCCCGCCAGCGCAGCTCCAGAAACGCCAGCCACGCCCTTCAAGAAGTTTCTACGATTGATGGTCACAGGAACACCTCCGCATCAGGATGGACGAGGCGGTTCTTGAATTTTGCCGCTGGAGCGGTCATGGCGGTGTTAAATGATGATGAATTGTTACTGTAGAAGGTGTTCGCCTCGCGAAGTCAGTCGAGCCATGGTGTCGAGCGATAAGTAAGGACCTTGGGCCAGAACCGGCGGCCACCACCACATTCCATGGAACAAAGCCCCGTGGATCCACGTACTTAACCCCAAGACGCAGCTTGCCCCGGCTCACGTTCCGGCGGCCTGACCGTCCAATCTTCGGCCATGATCCTACGCGACCTCGTCGGCGACGTGCTTCGCACCCTCTGGTCGCATAAACTGCGCACGTTCCTGACCATGTTCGGCATTGCCTGGGGAATTGTTTCGATCGTCCTCATGACTGCTGCGGGCGAGGGTCTGCGCAAAGGCCAGGAAGTCCAGGCCCAGACTTTAGGTAAAGACGTCATGATCGTGTTTCACGGTCGCACCAGCCTCCAGGTCGGTGGAACCCGCGCGGGACGCACCGTGCACTGGGAAGACGCCGACATGGCCGCCATCCAGTCCCAGACTCCCGACTGCCAATACACGATCCCCGAGCTAGAACAGGAAGACGTGCGCACCCACAGCAATTACAACAACGCCGCTCTGCTGGTAACCGGTTCGCAGCCGCCTTTTCAAGACATTCGCAGTCTCGGCGTCGGGCAGGGGCGTTTCTACGACTGGGATGATACTCGCGAAGGCCGTCGCGTGGCCTTCCTGGGCAGTGACGCCGCCAAGCAGCTCTTCCCCGGTCGCAATGCCGTCGGCGAAAACATCTATCTCAACGATTTTCCCTACATCGTGATCGGTGTCATGGCCAAGAAAAAACAAGACTCCAGTTACGACGGCTGGGACGTGAACAAGATTTTCATTCCTTTCGGCGCCATGCGCCGAGACTTTCCGGACAAGCCTCCCGGCACTTCCACCACATTTGATCAGTTGCTGGTCACCCCAAAATCGTACGAGCAGCACGAGCTTTGCAAGCGCGAAGTCCGCGTCGCCCTGGGCCAGATGCACAATTTCGATCCCAACGACAAAGAAGCTTGTCCCATCTGGGACACGGTGCAGGAAGCCAAAGCTTTCCGCCAAATGACCGATGGCATGAAGTATTTTCTGGGCGCGGTCGGCGTGGTCACTCTATTTCTCGGCGGCCTCGGAGTCATGAACGTGATGATGGTGGCCGTGCGCGAGCGCACTCGCGAAATCGGCGTGCGCAAAGCATTAGGCGCGCCCGCGCAAACAATCTTGAAGCAATTTTTCTTTGAAGCGTTGCTAATCGCATGTCTCAGCGGCGGCGTTGGACTGGCAATCGCTTTCGGACTTTGTTTCCTGGTGGACTTGCTGCCCATGCCTGATTTCTTTGCCGGACTCTTGCCCACCTGGGAATCGGGTCTGCTGGCCTGCGGTTTGCTGGGTACGATCGCGGTGCTTTCAGCGCTCTACCCCGCACGCAAAGCGGCGTCGATCGATCCCATCGAAGCGCTGCGCTTCGAAGCAGGAGGATGATTCTCCGTGAACCTCCGTACTCTCTGTGGTTGAGCTTTTATGCTATTCGAAATCATTCGCGAAGCCTGGATCGCCCTGCGACGCAACTACACTCGCAGCTTGCTCACCATGCTGGGCATCGTTTGGGGCATCACCACGGTGACGCTGCTCATAGCCTACGGCAGTAGCTTCCGCGCCATCCTCGTCGGGGGATTCGACGCCTTCGGCAAGAGCGCAGTCATCTGCTGGCCACAGCAGACCAGCGAACAACCCGGGGGCCAACGCGCTGGCAAGAAAGTAGTGTTCGAACAAGCCGACCTCGATATGGTCAAAGAGACCGCTCCCCTGGTGAAACACGCTTGCCTCGAAACCGTGCGCCGTCCCGGCATCGCTTACGGAGACCGCATGGTCGGCACCGCTGCGGTCCGTGGCGTCTGTCCAGCTTACGGAGAGATGAGGAATGAGGTTCCGTCGGAGGGACGCTGGATTAACGAGAGCGACGAACTCGAACGCCGTCGCGTGGTGTTTCTCGGCGGACGCATCCGTGAGCAATTGTTCAGTGGACGTCCCGCCGTGGGTGAAGTCGTGCAGATCGGCGGTGTACGCTTCACGGTAATCGGTGTGATGGCCCGCAAGATCCAGCTCAGCAACTATTTCAGCAGCGACGATGAATCCAGCTGGATTCCCTATTCTGCCGCCGGTGATTTGTGGAACACAAAAGACGCTGCGGTTCTGATCTTCGAGCCAGTCGCTCCCCAATTCGAAAAACGAGCCATGGCCCAAGTTCTGGCAGCAGTGGCTACCCGCCAGGGCTTCTCGCCCACCGACCCCAAAGCCATTCAAATGTTTGGGCGCGATGAGTTCCGCCCTGTTATTGACGCACTGACCATAGGCCTGCAAGTGCTGCTGGCGTTCGTTGGGACTTTGACCCTTGGTATTGGTGGCGTAGGTGTGATGAACATCATGCTGGTTTCGGTCGACGAGCGCATCCGCGAAATCGGCTTACGCCGTGCCCTGGGCGCGCGCAAACGCCACATCAAATTTCAATTCCTGACTGAAACTCTTCTCATTATGCTTCTGGGGGGAGCTGTTGGAGTCCTGCTCTCTTATGGCATTGCGGCCGCTGTGGGAACTCTCCCGTTGATGGGCCCGCTCTTTGAGGATGACTCAGGCAAAGCCGATATTCATCTCCGCATTTCGCTGATGACCGTGACTCTGTCGACGATCGTGTTGTTGATCGTCGGCGTAATCAGCGGCCTTGTTCCTGCACTGCGCGCCTCGAAGCTCGATCCTGTCGAAGCCTTGCGATACGAGTAGCGGTCAGGACAACCAACTAGAAAATTTCATTTGACCTGCTCCCTTGGTAAGCAGTACCTTGCTCCCAGTCTCCCAGGACTCCGCGAGGTGTTGCTTGCCGATCTCCGCGATTGATGCCATTGGTCCAGCTTTTCAGCACACTAAACAGCAACTTCTGCAGCCGTTTCGCGTGACGCAATGGGCCAAGCTTGCCCTGGTAGGGCTTCTCGCCGGCGAACTCACCTCGGGAGGATGCAACGGTGGCAACTTCCATATGCCGTCCCATTCCAGTAATGGGCGGCAATTTGTAGATTCCGGTTTGCCAAACATCGATCCCCTGGTGCTCGTACCTCTAATTGGGCTGCTGATCGTGATCGGCACGATCTTGTGGATACTCTTTCTTTACCTGAGCAGCGTGATGCGCTTCGTCTTATTCGACAGCGTGATCGCAAAGCGCTGTGAAATCGGGACCTACTGGTCAAGACGACACCGGGCCGGGTTGCGCTACTTCGCCTGGCAACTTCTTTTTCTGCTTGCGATGGTGGCCGGTTTAACCATTCTGGTGGGGATTCCTGCCGCGCTTGCGTTCGCCGCTGGTTGGTTCAACAACCCACGGCAGCACGCGGTTCCACTCATTCTATGTGGCATTCTCCTTTTCTTTGTGCTTATGAGCTTCATCGTGCTTTCCCTGGTGGTTCATGTTCTGACCAAGGACTTTGTGATTCCGAAAATGGCCTTGGAAAACATCAGTGCGATCAGAGGGTGGCAGCAACTGTGGCCGATGCTGAAATCGGAGAAGGGCAGCTATGCCGGCTACATCGGAATGAAGATCGTAATGGCCCTGGGGACTGCGGTGGTGGTCGGGATCGCTACGGTTATTGCAATACTCATTCTGCTGATCCCAGTAGGCGGCTTCGGCGTTGCCGCTGTACTGGCTGGCAAGACCGCCGGCCTGACCTGGAACCTCTATACGATTACCCTGGCGGTGGTTGCGGGATGCATTGTGCTCGCAATACTCCTCTATGTGGTGTCTTTGATATCGGTGCCGGCGATTGTATTCTTCCCGGCTTATTCCATCTATTTCTTCGCATCGCGCTATCCGGCGCTGGATACGTTCCTGCATCCTCTGCCGCCCGTCACTCCCCAAGCTCCTCCGCCGTTCTTGCCGCCCGAAGCAGCGCCAGGGCTAGTCTGAGGACGCCGTTGTTGTCAGTTCGCACTTGTCGTGTGGGCGGTTTTCGAGCCGCGGCTCCACGAGAATCGCCGCCCCACAATGCATTTGATAATCAAATGGTCGGTCGAAGACGTCGCGCCCACTCCGACTCCGAAGTTGAACTCCCAGTTCGGCCCTAGATTGAGATCGATGGCCGGGACAAATTGCTGTTGCTGCTGATGCAACGGATCGAAACCCGTGATCGGCCCATACGAAGCGTAGTACTCCAGTCCTCCGGCGATCCGCTTGGTGAAGTCATAGCTGACCTTCGCATTGGGGGAAAACACTACGCCCTGATGTACGCTGGCGCCGTGAAAGGAGCGGTCGAGAGTTGGATTAAAACTCAGATACCAGGGCCCTATCTTCTTATCTACAATCGGGCGGATCTCCCACGTCCACGTGTCCAGCGAGAAGTCGCGGCGCTGATAGCCAATCTCATTCGAAAGACTCACACCCACCGGCCAGTGCCAGGATTCCGGCACGCGAACGCGCGGGCGAATGTGATCGCCCACCCACTGCCAACCGCCATCGGACTGAATGCTGGTGAAAACGTAGAATCCGACCTCGAACCAGTTGGTGATGCCCTGCGTGATTTCAAGCGTCTCATGTTCCGCGTGGTTCGAGGGCAACACACCGTCAGTCACCGTCTTGCTCCCCTCGACGGTGAAGTTGCTGTGTAGTTCCACCATGGTGTGATCAGGGGGGACTGTGTCGTAGGAGTAGACCTGAATCTCGTAGTTGTCTTGAGCGGAGCAGGGGGCCGGGGCGGAAACAGCCGCCGCGAGGGCTGCGAATCCGGAAAGCAAAAGGCGGCGTACGTTCATTGTGTCCGGTGCGCTCTCGAGCTACCACCGAATGTTTTTATCATGCACCGAGCAGGACGGCGGTGCAAGTATCGCAGGAACTTGTTTGCGCCTGCGGGTGTCCAATCTCTTTCAGACACGCGTGCCCGAGAGGAGCAATTCAAATGGCATTCTCCACGGCAGGCGGTGGTCCGTCCAATCCACAAATCAACGTTACTCCCCTGATCGATGTGCTGCTGGTGCTGATCATCGTGTTCATGGTGGTCGTATCCATGTCGAAGGGAAAAGGGCTGAACGCACAGATTCCTCAACCCGCACAGAACGATGCGCCTACCTTACCCGAACGAACCGTTGTCATCCAGGTTGCCTGGTCTCAACCCGACGAGCCGCCCGTTCTCAAGATCAATAACGAGGACGTGAAGTGGGAGGACTTGCAGACGCGACTACGTGACATCTTCAAGCTGCGTGCGGAGCGTGTGGCCTTTGTGTGCGGAGACGACGATGTTGACTTTCAATACGTCGCCGATGTGATTGACCTGGCGCACGGGGCCGGGGTAGAACGTGTCGGCTTGCTCACGCAGCAGCCCTAGGCAGCCGCTTGCACGCTCCCGCAACAAGACCAATAATGCTTGCATTACGCTAGGAGAATCGATGCACGCAGTCGAGCAGAAAGTACGGGACAGTTTCGGTCGCCAAGCCTTGATGGCAACAATCGGCGCCGAACTAACATCGGTCACGCCCGGTGCTGTCGAGATCAGATTACCTTTCGGCCGACATCTCACGCAGCAGAACGATTTTCTCCACGCTGGCATAATCGCCAGCATTCTGGACTCCGCCTGCGGCTACGCCGCGCTCAGTGTGGCCCCGGAAAGGGTCGAAGTCCTTAGCGTGGAGTTCAAGATTAATCTGCTGGCCCCGGCGGTCGGCGAAGCCTTCATCGCCCGCGCCCAAGTCAAACGCGCGGGAAAGACACTGACGGTTTGTACCGCCGACGCATTTGCGCTGAACCAGAGGAACGAAAAGTTAGTGGCGACGATGGTTGCGACAATAATGAATGTTTCGCAATAATTGCATACATGCAAACTAACTCGCCCGCGTCTTAATCCAGATCGGCGTGCCCACAAATCCAAATGCTTTCCGAATCTGGTTTTCCAGGAAGCGCTCATAAGAGAAATGCAGCTTCACCTTGCGGTCGGTGAAGAGAATGAATGTCGGCGGCGCCACCGTGGCTTGGGTCAGGTAGTAGATTCTGACACGCAGCTTGGCCGGTACTGAGGCGCGGTCGAAGTCGACATCCTTGAGAAAGCGGTTCATTTCCGCGGTCGGGATTCTCATTCGCCGTTCAGCAGCGACTTTTTCCAACAGCGGCAGAATCTTCTCTGTCCCTTTTCCTGTCGAGGCCGAGATGAACAATATAGGGGCATACTGTAGAAACTTGAGCCCGAGTCTCAGATTCTGCTCGTAGGCCACCCGTTCCGCGGGATGCTTGCTCGCCTTCATGCGCGCGTTCTTCGACTGGCCTACAGCCTTCTTCTGGCCGCTCATCACCAGGTCCCACTTGTTCACAATGATGATCACCGATCTGCCGCTCTCGTGTGCGTAGCCGGCGATGGCCGCATCGAGCGCGCTCACACCCTCCGTCTCATCAATCATGAGTAGAGCGATGTCGGCAGCTTCCAGATGTTTGCGGGCCATCACCACTGACAGCTTTTCCGCCATCAGGTAAGTCTTGCCCTTGCGCCGGATGCCGGCCGTGTCAATGAAGCGAAAGCGCCGGCCATCGTGCTCCACGACTTCGTCCACTGCATCGCGCGTGGTGCCGGGAATGGGTGAAACAATCGATCGCGCCGCTCCCGTCAGGCAATTCAGGAGCGTTGACTTACCAACGTTAGGATGACCGATGATCGCGACCTTGGTCTCCCGCGGCGTTTCCGCCTGATCATCTGTGTCCTCTGTGCTCTCTGTGGTTGGTTCCGGCGGCGGCAGCGCCTCGAAAACCGCGTCCAGCAAATCATCCAAGCCGCGTCCATGTTCGGAAGAAATGGGAAACATGCGCCGAATTCCCAGGCGATGGAATTCATTCACCCAGGCCTGTTGCTTGTCGGTGTCGATCTTGTTGACCGCCAGAAACAGCGGCTTACCCAGGCGGAGCAGCAAACGGGCGAGTTCGAGGTCGGGAGAGGTGAGTTCGCTGCGCCCATCCACCACCATAATGATCGCGGCGGCTTCTTCAAAAGCGACTCGCGCCTGGCGAAATATCTCCGAGGGAATGAATTCATGGTCATCGGGGATGATGCCGCCCGTATCTACGATGCGCAACTCGCGGCCGCGCCACTCGGCCTTCCCATACAGCCGGTCGCGAGTGATGCCGGGCTCATCGCCGACAATGGCGCGGCGCGAACCGACAATGCGGTTAAACAACGTGGATTTGCCCACGTTGGGGCGGCCGACGATGGCAAGGGTGGGGACGCCTGCCGCCGCCGGAAGGCTCATCGAATTAGAGTTGATTCGGGTCAATCCAACGGTTCGTGTGCCGAGGTGGGGTACAGACAGTATTATAGAGGTTCCCGTGGCTTCCACCTCCCAGCCCATGGTTCCAGCCAAGAAGCAGGGCACATCTCTGCATAACTTTTTTTCACCTGGTGGAGTGCTGTCACAAACCCATTCGGCCTACGAATTCCGCCGCGGACAATTGCAAATGGCGCAAGCCGTGGAGGAGGCGCTGGCGGAGAAGCGTCACTTAATCGTGGAAGCCGGAACGGGAACCGGCAAGACTTTGGCTTATCTGCTGCCCGTAATTCGTTCCGGCAAGCGGGTTATTATCTCCACCGGTACCAAGAATCTACAAGAGCAGCTCTTCAACAAAGACGTTCCCTTCCTGGAGCAAGCACTTTTCCCCAGCGGTGGAGGCAAGCTGAACGTCTGCTACATGAAGGGGCGCAACAACTATCTTTGCCGCAAGAAACTCTACGATCTCACCGACCAGCCGGTGTTAAGCGGCCTGGAAGAGATTGAGCACTACCGTGCCATCGCTGCCTGGGAGAAAGTTACGCGCACCGGAGATCGCGCCGAACTGGCCGGATTGCCCGAGGCAAGCATGCTCTGGCACAAACTCGACGCCCGCTCCGACACCTGCCTCGGTCAGAAATGCAGTTCATTCGACAAATGCTTTATCACGGAAATGCATCGTCGCGCGATGGAGAGCGACATCATCATCGTCAACCATCATCTTTTCTTTGCTGATCTGGCGATCAAGCAGCAATCTGAATACGCGCCCGATGCTGGAATCCTCCCTGAGGTTGGCGCAGTTGTATTCGATGAGGCACACGAACTGGAAGACGTTGCCGGCAGCTACTTCGGCGTGTCGGCCAGCAACTCGCGAGTAGAAGAATTGTGCCGTGACGTGGAAGCATCGCTTCAAAGGAATCACGCACTTTCGGCGTCGATTTCGGGGGCGGTGAAGAGCCTGCGTGAGCGGTCAATGTTCTTTTTTGCGTTGTTGCCGCAGGGCGAAGGCCGCTTTGCCTTTGAGAACCGTCGCGAGTTTCTGGAAGAAAACGGCGATGAATTTCTAGCCCTGCAGCAGTCGTTTACCCGCCTTGGATCGGAACTGGAGAACCTTCCTTCGAAGCCAGAAGAAGTCTTCAACTTTGTGCGCCGCGCGCAAGAACTGCAAGTGCAGCTCGGCTTCCTGATGGAGTCGGAAGATCGGAACACTGTCTTCTGGATCGAACGCCGACGCGGCGGACGGGACCGGCAGAATGTGTTCCTGCAAGCCACTCCTATTGACGTTGCCCCCATTCTGAAGACTTGCCTGTTCGACCAACTGGAATGCGCCATTCTAACCTCGGCCACTTTGGCCGTGGGCGGGGGTTTTGACTACATCCGAAAGCGTTTGGGGCTGGAACATGCGCGAGAAATAGTTCTGCCTTCACACTTCGACTATGAGAATCAGGCGCTTTTCTTCGTTCCTCCGGACTTACCGGACCCGCGCACGCCACAGTTTGCGGCCCAAGCAGCGGACTGCATTCGCCGCCTGCTGGAGATCAGCCGCGGCCGGGCGTTTGTCCTCTTCACCAGCTACGCTCAGATGAACGACGTTTACCAGCGATTGCTGGGCGACATCGACTTCCCCATGTTGCGCCAGGGTGACGCGCCCAAGAGCGCGCTGCTGGAAGAGTTTCGCATCACGCCCAACGCAGTGCTGTTCGCGACGTCATCCTTCTGGCAGGGCGTGGATGTACAAGGCGAGCAACTCAGTTGCGTGATTATCGACCGCTTGCCATTTGCCGTGCCGAGCGATCCGGTCGTCGCCGCGCGAGTGAAGTCTATCGACGCCGAGGGCGGGAACGCGTTTTTTCAATATCAGGTTCCGGCGGCGGTCATCACTTTGAAACAGGGCTTCGGGCGGCTGATTCGGTCGCTTCATGACCGTGGTCTGCTGGTGCTGCTCGACAATCGGATTCTTAAGAAGCAGTATGGGCGGGTGTTTGTGGAAAGCTTGCCGAATTATAGGAAGACGACGGACTTAGCACAGGTGGAGGAGTTTTTCGGGTCGAGTTGAAAATACCGGGCAGGAGTTCAAGGACTATCGGAGATGAAGGTGCAACACGCCACGAATCAGCTGCGCCAGCAGTAGAAAAACAAAGGCGAGTAACATCCAGCCGATGAGACGACCTGCCCGAACGTGTTGATCGGCCGTCGGTCGACCATAGCGTATTAGCCACTCTTTTTGGATCGGCGACTAGGCTCAATCCTTGCCTTGCGAAGACGACAAGCACAAAAGCGGCAGAATATGCCGATGTATTGTGCCGGACTCACCTAAGGTCCTCCTGGATATGGCACGTCATTCTAATTTCAATGCTTCAGTAGCTTCATCCCCGCGACCGCCGCCTTGCGGTCGAAAGTAACGGTGTACTCGCATTCCGCAGCATGGCACGAGCGCTCGATCAGACAATCGGCGAAATCGGAATTGCCACCGCCGAACTTCCGAAATGCCTGCCAGGCGATTTCCGCTCGCTCAACAACCAGTTCCTTACTCCTCAACAAAGTTTCTAAGACCTGCTGGAGTTCAAGCTTCTTGAGGCCGTAGGAAACCTCCAACACCCAGACTATCTCCACCATGACGACTAAAGAGAGGAATCCAGGCGAATCTGCGGTAAGCGAGTCCATCACCCTCAGAGCGGCAAGCGCTTGGGCAGGATCGTCCTGCGTGATATAGCGGACAAGAACATTGGTATCGAGGCCGATCACTGATTATCCGATCATCGGGATTCAGATGCCCGCCTCGCGATGGCAGCGTTCATTTCTTCAATCGATACCGGCTTGCTCCGCCTGCCACGGAAGAGGCCATTCAACTCCTGCACTGAGCGAGTGGCGGCAACGATGGCAAACCGCCCCTTCTCGACTTCCACAAACTCAATCCGATCGCCGGAGTCAATCCCCAAGGCAGCGCGTACCGGCTTAGGTATCGTGACCTGCCCTTTTGACGTCATGGTAGCGGTAGCCAATCTCAAGTCTCCTGTAACAATCTATATTTCCTTACTATAATGTAAGGAACAACAAATGTCAACGTTTGCGGAACGCCCGAAATTTAAGGCCCCGTGATCCCCTGTTCCCTCTGTGGTTTAGGATTTTGCCCGACAAGACCGCGATACAATGACAATCACCAGCATTTCTAGAGTGAATAGGCCATGTTCGAAGTCACCGTAGAAGACTCATTTGCCGCGGGACACTACCTCCGCAATTACAAGGGGAAGTGTGAGAACCCGCATGGGCACAACTACAAGATTCGCGTCACGCTGGCCGGCAAGGAACTCGACAAGGCAGGACTGTTGCTAGATTTCAAGGACCTGCGCGAAGTGATGAAGCATGTGATTGAGCGTCTCGATCATCAGATGATCAACGATGTGGAGCCGTTCACGACGCTGAATCCTTCGGCGGAAAATCTGGCCAAGTATTTTTATGATGAATCGAATGCCAAGCTTCAACGCGTGACCAACGGCCGCGTGCACATCAAGAACGTCACGGTGTTTGAAACCGACAGCACAACCGCTACTTATTCCGATTAGCGGTTTAGCTAAAAGCTGAAAGCCACGAGCTAAGAGCTCGATTTCCATGCAAATAACCGAAATTTACAAGTCGATCCAGGGCGAATCCACCTACGCTGGGTTGCCCTGCGTGTTCGTCCGCCTCACTGGCTGCAACCTGCGCTGTTCCTGGTGTGACAGCGAATACACTTTCACCGGCGGGCATCGCATGAGCATGGAAGAAGTCCTCGAAGAGGTGGAACGCCTTAGCCCCGGCGGTCTGGTCGAGATCACGGGCGGCGAGCCCATGCTGCAAGAGAAGGAAGTTGTGCCCCTCATGCGACGTCTGCTTGACGATGGTTACACCGTGCTGCTCGAGACGAGCGGCGAACGGCCTCTTCAGTCAGTCCCTAACGGCATAATCAAGATTGTCGATGTCAAATGTCCTAACTCCGGTGAACCCGATACCTTTGACCCGGAAAACCTGGAATCTCTCAGCTCCGGGGACGAAGTCAAGTTTGTGCTGAGCGACCGCGCCGATTACGAGTTCGCGAGAGACTTTACGGCCCGCCACGATTTGGCGCGCCGGGTTGCCGCAGTATTATTTTCCCCCGCCTTCGCCAAAGATGCGCGCGGCGGACGGAACACTTCGCACTGCCTGCTCGACCCGCGCGAATTGGCCGACTGGATGCTCGCCGATAACGTCCCCGCTCGCCTGGGGCTTCAGTTGCACAAGTTCATCTGGGACCCGGCGATGAAGGGAGTTTAGCCGCCCTCATCCATTATGCCGGCAACATCAACCCCATCTCGGTCAGTCGTCCTGTTGAGCGGAGGCATGGATTCCTGTGTCTGCGCTACGCTGGCAGTCCGAGACTTCAATGTTGCAGCGGTTCACGTCAGCTACGGGCAGCGTACCGAAGACCGCGAGCGTCGGGCATTCACCTCGATCTGCGACCGCCTGGGATTCCGCGATAGGCTGATCGTCCGCAATGACGCCCTTCGCGCCATAGGCGGATCGGCGCTTACCGACTCAACGATCCCCGTGCCTGAGTCTCATGCGATCGGCCGGAGCATTCCAGTCACCTATGTGCCTTTTCGCAACGCCCATTTCCTATCTGTCGCGGTCAGCTGGGCTGAAGTTCTAGGGGCTGAGAAGGTGTACATTGGAGCGGTCGAACAGGACAGTTCCGGATACCCCGACTGCCGGCCGGAGTATTATCAGGCGTTCAACCAGGTGGTGAAAGCCGGCACGAAGGATGGCCGTATACAGATCGTCACGCCTCTGATCGGCATGCGCAAGTTTGAGATCGTCAGGCTTGGCCTTGAATTGGGTGCGCCCTTGGATTTAACGTGGTCTTGCTACACTAAGGAAGATCGCGCCTGTGGAGTCTGCGATAGCTGCGTGCTTAGGCTGCGCGCTTTTCGTGAGGCTGGAACCGCCGATCCGATACAGTACGAGGGAGCAACCAGTAGAGTGTGAAGTGTTACTGTTTTCGCGTTCCAATGTCCGATCCTCGAATCCTGGGGTCGTAGATTGAAAGTCGAAACAATCAGTTGTTACTTCCTTGGAGGCAGCGATGAAACGACGATTCCTGGCAGCGGCGCTTTTTGGCCTGATGGCGGCTGCATGTTCACAGTTAGCCTTTGCCCAGGCCACCGTGAGGGGTTTGTGCACGGACGTCGATGGCAAACCCATCACCGGCGCAGTCGTACACTTGGCCGACGTCGACACCGGCCGTAAGTACGACCTGAAGACCAACGGCAAAGGCGAATACTTTTCTCTGGGAATCGCCGCCGGCAAGTACAACGCCACCTTGTTGAAAGATGGCAAGGAACTGTTCCACATCAATGGGGTCCAGGTCGGGGCGGACGAAGTGGTTCAGGATTTCGACCTGAAGAAAGCCCTTGCTGCGACCGGGGGGATGACGCCAGAGCAATTAAAGGCGCAGCAGGAACAGAATGAGAAGGTTGCCAAGGAAAATCTCACCATCAAGGCTTTGAATGAGAAGCTGGCCACGGCCAAACAGGCGGCAGATGCTGGAGATTTCGATACCGCCACCAAGACTCTTGCTGAAGCCACTCAGATGGATCCATCGAAGGATCTGCTATGGGCAAAACTGGGAGACTACACGCTCAGCTCCGCCGGTAAACAAACCGATAGCGCTGTCAAGACCAAGGATTACGAGGACGCGATCAGCGACTATCAAAAGGCAGTCGATCTGAAGCAGAAGGCTGTGGACGCCGATCCCACCAAGAAAACTCCGGACACCGCCAAGGTACTTGCCTCTTACTACAACAACCTGGGTAAAGCGGCGGCCTCTGATGGCAAAACCGATGATGCAGTTAAGGCTTATAACCAAGCTGCGCAGTTGGATCCTGCCTCCGCCGGAATGTACTTCTTCAATCTGGGCGGCACCTTGACCAACGCTAATCTGAAGAATGACCCCGCAATGCGTAAGGCTGCCGTGGAGGCTTTCGACAAGGCGATCGCAGCCGATCCCAACAGGGCCGACGCATACTACTGGAAAGGAACAAACCTCATCGGCGGCGCGACCTTGCAGGGTGACAAGATGGTCGCACCTCCAGGCACTGCCGAGGCATTTCAGAAATATCTCGACTTGGCGCCTACCGGAGCGCATGCTGAAGAAGCAAAATCAATGTTGGCCGCGGTTGGCGCGAAGGTCGAAACCAGTTACGGCAGCCAAAAGAAACCTAAGAAGTAGCTCAAACTGGTCCAACAGTCCAAAAAGGGCAGCCTAAGCGCTGCCCTTTCTTGTGGTTACCAAGGTATACGCAGTTGCCCGTTCTTCGTAGCACCCTGCCTCTGGTTTTCGCTAGATTAGTTATTGGTGCTCTCGCGCCTTTCGCGGGTTCACAAAGCGCGCACAAACCAAATGGCAGCTCCGGCTAACGCTCCTACTTCGCCCTTCTTTGAGCCTTCCGCCGGTTTCGACGCGGGGGCAACACCCGCACTGTTAGGTGCAATGCTCCGGGCCCACGAGCGAGTCAGTGATCTGATTTTTTCCCCGGGACGGCCGCCGCAAGTGGAAATTAACGGACGGCTGGTGGTTGTGCAAGCTCCCGGCTTTCGTGTCCTCAGCGCAGATGACACCCGCCGCATCGCCGCCGATCTCATTGGCAACAACAAGCAGGCCATCACTATTCTGCGAGAACAAGGTTCGTGCGATGTTTCCTATGGCCTGCCCGGACTGGCGCGTTTTCGCGTGAATGCCTTCATCCAGCGGGGAAGCTGCGCCGTGGTCATGCGCGTGATCCCTACCGCAATTCCGGATCTCGCTACGCTCGGCCTGCCCTCACAACTGTCAGAAATCGCGGCGCTCCGCGACGGCATGGTGCTGGTCACTGGACCCCGCGGATCGGGCAAGTCCTCCACCCTCGCTGCTCTGCTCGACCTTATCAATCAGCACCAGATTTGTCATATCATCACCATCGAAGATCCCATCGAGTTCCTGCACAACCACAAGTCGGCCACAGTCCACCAGCGCGAATTGCATAGTGACATTCCCAGCATTCCGCTGGCCCTTCGGGCTGCGCTGCGCCAGGCGCCCAATGTTGTTCTGGTTAGCGAATTGCGTGATCGCGAAACCATGGAAATGGTGTTGGAAGCGGCGGAGACCGGACACCTGGTTCTTTCCAGCTTGAACACGGTGGATGCGGCCAAGACCGTGGAGCGTATCTTGAGTTTGTTTCCAGCCACCGAACAGGCGGCCACCCGCGGCCGGCTGGCCAGATGCATTCGCCAGGTCGTCTCCCAGAAACTGATTCCACGACGCGACAATCGCGGTCGAGTGCCGGTGGTCGAGCTTCTCAAAGTCCTTCCCGGAACCCTGGAGTCGCTGGAGATCAGCAGCCCCGCATCGACCCACACGCTGTATTTTGATAGCGAAATCGAGAAGTTGGTCCGCGCGGGGGCGGTGGATCTGGAGACCGCCATCTTGCATGCCACCGATCCCGGGCAGCTGCGCCAGGACGTGGCTGACCTCCAATAAAATCGACCATCGAAATCTTCCTGCCGTCCCGTATCATCTCCTGCTGGGGAAGAATCTGGATGCCTGCACCCGAGCGAATCTTGAGTTTTGAAGATGCCCGCCATTGTGTGGAGGAACACGCCGTGCAGGTTCGCCCGCATGGCAAGGAGCTGGTGGAGTTGCTCGACAGCGCCGGCCACGTGCTTGCTGAAGTGGTATCGGCAGACCGGCATTTCCCGCCTTTTCCACGCGCTACTCGTGATGGGTACGCGGTGCACGCCGCGGATCTGGGACAGCTTCCTGCCGCTCTCCGCGTAATTGGCGAGATCAAAGCCGGAGCGCCCGATGCTCCTATCACAATAAAGCCTGGCGAGGCTGTCGCAATCATGACCGGCGCTCCGGCACCACCGGGCGCCGACGCCTTGGTTATGATCGAATACACATCGCGGAATGGCGATCGGGTCGAGATTACAAAAGGAATTGCCGCCGGCGACAACATCGTTCCCACCGCTGCCGAGGCCAAGCGCGGTGATCGCTTGCTCTTGCCCGGAATGCGCCTGGACCATGCCGCCATCTCCGTCGCCGCATCGGTTGGAAGATCTCGTCTGCTGGTCTACTCCAAGCCGCGAGTTGCCGTATTGTCCACTGGTGACGAGCTCGTGGAGATCGATGTGCCGCCGGCGCCAAACCAGATCCGCAATTCCAACAGCTACTCGTTGGCGGCACAAATTCAGATGGCCGGCGGGGAACCGGTGTTGCTGCCGATTGCTCCCGATGAGCCGGAGCGTCTGCGTGAATTGATTGCCGAGGGCTTGGAGGCAGACCTGCTCTTGCTCACCGGAGGCGTCTCCATGGGCAAGTATGACCTGGTGGAGCAGGCGTTGCGGGAATTGAAAGCGGAATTCTTCTTTACCGGTGCACGGATTCAGCCCGGTAAGCCGATTGTGTTCGGACGAATCCCCGACGGCGTTACCCACAAATACTTCTTCGGCCTGCCGGGAAACCCAGTCTCGACCATGGTTACATTCGAGTTGTTCGCCCGGCCGATGTTGGAGGCGCTCGCGGGAATGCAACCGCGAAAGCTTGTCTTTCTCGGCGCGAGGCTAAAATCCGAGATCAAAGCCAAACCTGGATTGAAGCGCTTCTTGCCGGCAGTTCTTTCCGGCGAATTCGAGGACGCGGAAGTTGAGTTGGTCCGCTGGCAAGGCTCGGGGGACATCGCTGCCACTGCTCGGGCCAATTGCTATGTCGTGGTGGATCGCGCCGATATTGCGGCTGGCGAGTGGGTGCCGGTGCTGAGAAGTGGGGACTGACATCAGGAACTGAGCTCAAGCAACCTTTCGGTTCGTCCCGGTCGATCCCTCGCGACAATGCTCCTACTTAGAGTGCGAAATATCGCTGCTGACGATATTTATGATCGATGTCGCGTGCGCCGCCGCAAACGGTTTCAGTTCCCCATAGGACTTCCACTCCGCAGGACGACCCACGCTGGAAGCGTCATTACTTAGTCCGACGAGTGGGTTCCAAGAAACGACGACGGCATAGGTGCCGGGATGGTTCGGCAGCCATCCTTCTCCTCCCAGTGTCTGTTCCAGAGGAACAACTCTACCCTTTGCATAAAGCATCAGTCCGACGGCATTGCCCACACAAACACGCCAGCCCGGAAAACGCTCGTTCGCGAGCAACGAATGCCCGTCGGCATCCTCAACCTCAATGCTGACGACATTGCAAGGTTTCCAGATGGGATTCGAGCCGTATACTGGTACCTCCGCATCGAAGTTCGCAATCGCCAAATGCAGAGGCACGTCTTCACCCAGGCGGTACGTATCCTTGTCGAGGGTTATATCGGCGGCGATTCCCTTAGTTCGCGCTCCCCATTTGCGAGTAATGGCTGACGGGTCGGCAATCTGGATTCGTAAGACGTTCGAGGAGCCAAAATGCAGCTCGGGCTCGTCGGCAGAACCTAGCAACCAGGACAGCTGCATAGCGTGTTCTCCGAGGCCGTTCCACCTGCGGCGGGCGCCGGAATCCAGTTCGAAGCCCGATTCCCAGTTGCCCGGCTGATGCCCAAGAACGGTGTTTGCCCAGTTTTTATAAAAACCCGCATATGTACGAGGTTGAACCTCGTCAATGCGGGTTTCACCATCGGGTGATCTTTGCTGTAGATAAAATGTAGGCTGGCTCTCTCGTTTTAACGACATCCCAGAGCTGCCCTGGATGACGGATACGTGCAGCGAGAAGTTCTCACCGTCGTAATACTTGCTCTTGCCGGACGTTAGTTGGAGCGTAGAGGTTTGGCCACCATCCCGCGGCTGACCCAAGATCAGAGAGGAGTCTGCGGGTGCGGCTAAGCTGAATAGACTAACGTCGATGTTCGAGCAGATCTTCTTCAGTAGCGAGGGTGCGGCGAGCAATACTGATCCACTCATCCAATTTGGCTGCACACATGACACCGCCTTATCCGTCGATGTGGTTTTCCAGCGAAATGTCTGCAGCGCGACCTGACCGGGGTTGAGAATCAACGGAGGGGTAACGGGATATGTTCCGTTTGGTAGCCGGTCTTTGCACCGGTAGCACAGAGTGAACGGGGGATTGTCGGCAACGTGATCGGGGGCAAAGCTGGCACCGTAAACCCCATCGAAAACGCACGCATGGTTGGAAACGTTGCGCTGGTTGACGGCGACCGTGTAGTAGTCTTCTGGGCCATTGATGAATTGGAAATACGCATCCAAATCAGCGCTCGTGCAATTCGAAGCACCGGTGAATTTGAAAGGTGCTCGCGCCGAGCTTGTCACCGACAGAGAGAACAAGCCGCAGATGGCGAGGAATCTAATGAGATCAAGCCATCCAGGTTGCACCGAGCGAGTCATCGCACCGCCGCATTCTCGTGCATCTTACGTGTATTGTAGCCGACTGCTGGCCGTGGTTGTTGTCGTCTTTACTTCGGATGTAATTCGCATAAAGCAGCCCAATGCGTCGCTGAGGTCTAATCAATCCCTCGAAAAAACATACGCTCCCTGTCGATCTCACCCTCCCTCGTTCGACTAACCAATAGAAACAAGAAAGACGAGGGTAGGGCGATGCAACACACATTCTTAGGACGCACGAAATCAACAACAGGAGCAGCCCTCATCGGGTTGGGGGTTTTTGTTCTCTATGAGAACCTTGATCAAGCCGCAATCCAGTTGAGCCAAGTCCTCGGCATTCCGGGGAATACATTCGGAATGCTGCCCACAGTCATCCTGGCAGCCATGCGGGTGTTGCAGGCCTATGCGGTTGATCACCAGCGCTTTGTGGCAGACCTCTCTCAGCACGCATTGGCAACCTTCTGGCCGCTGCTGCTGGTCATCGCCGGAACCGTATTGTCGCGCGATGCCTTCCCAGGCGATGCCGACACCATTACAAAAAAAGATTGTGGAATTGTCGATTTGACTGTCCGTCGTTCGACATTAAAGTAGAAGTTATTGCAGACTGAAAACTACTAGGGAGACACAACCATGCAATTCATGATGATAGTCAAGCATGCTGAGAAGCAGGGTCCGCCGCCCAAGGAGCTTATCGACGCCATTACGAAGATGAGCGAAGAGGCGGCCAAAGCCGGCACCATGCGCGGAAGCGGCGGGCTTGGCCCCACTGCTCAAGGCGCCCGCGTCCGGCTTTCAAAAGGGAAGCTGACCGTGATCGACGGGCCTTTTACCGAAGCCAAAGAGGTCGTTGGTGGATATGCGCAGTTCGAGTTGAGCTCGAAAGAAGAAGCGATCGAAGGAGCCCTGGCCTTCATGGAGCTTCACAAGAAATACTGGCCCGGCTGGGAGGGCGAAACCGAGATTCGCCAGATGATGGGGCCAGAAGGCTGCGCTGCCGAGCCGCAGCAGAAGGCGTAGTGCGGCAGTGGCGAAGCCCGCGTCAGTTTACGTGCGGGCTTCGCTACCGCCCGGCCTAAGACCGTCCGATCAGCGCCGTTTCTTGCCGGCGTGCGCGACCCTCGCCTTCACCAGTTCCTTAATCAGCGCGGTCGGCAGGGGCTTGTCTGTAGGGAAGTGGATCGTTCCTTTAGATGTGGAGAAGCCATCGAGCTCCTTCTTGTAAGCTTCAATGACTGAGGCTGTGGGGAACAAACTGCAGTGGTTCGAGAACGCAGCGAACCACACCAGCACTTTCTTGTGCTTAAACGCAGGAATGCGATAGCTGATGATCTCGGTCGCCTCCGGTGGCACCGCCGACCGAATCGTCGCGCGCATCTTCTTCAATGTGCTGCGCGCGGGTTCGGGGACACCGGCTATGTACTCCTCTACAGTCTTCGGAGCGGCAACTCTTTTCGCCACAGAAACACGGCCGCGAGATTTGCCGTTCTTCATGTGCGCGATGCTACAAGAACTCCCACTTCAAGTCCACGTTTCGGCCTTCCACACGCGTTGGCTGAATTGCTCCCAACCACTCAACTTCCTGCTCAGCGTAAAATAGGTGCCGTATTCGGAGGGGATGAAGATGGTTCGACGGACAGCTATTATCTGCCTGCTAACCTGCGTGTGGGTCTTGTGTGCTTCAACGGGATCGGCGTTCGCCGATGAGCCGGCGCATCATCACGATGCCACCGAAAAACTCGGCAACATTTCGTTTCCGGTCTCCTGCGCGCCCGATTCGCAGAAGCCCTTCGAGCGCGGTGTCGCGCTCATGCATTCTTTCGGCTACGAAGAGGCCCAGGCCCAGTTCGCCGAGATCACGAAGAAGGACCCCGCTTGCGCCATGGCGCACTGGGGAGTCGCGTTGAGTTTGTTTCACCAGATATGGGAACGCCCCGGCGAATCGATCTTGAAGCACGGCTGGGGCGAGATGGAACAAGCTCAGAAGCTGGACGCCAAGACCGACCGTGAGCGAGGCTATATTTCCGCGCTTTCAGAGTTCTATCGCGACTACGGCAGCCGGGACCATATGCAGCGCGTCGCTGCTTATTCGGACGCGATGGGGAAGCTCTACCAGCAATATCCCAACGACCTGGAGGTAGGCGCGTTTTACGGCCTGTCGTTGCTGGCCGCTGAACCTCCGGCCGACAAATCGCACGAGGCAAGAAAGAAAGCCGTCGCCGTGCTCAACCCGCTCTTCCTCCGGCAACCTGATCACCCGGGGCTGGCGCACTACATCATTCATGCCTGTGACTCTCCTGACATGGCTCCGTTGGGCCTCGACGCTGCCCGCCGCTATGCGGCCATCGCGTCCTCATCGGCGCATGCCGTTCATATGCCGAGCCACATCTTTGCCCGGCTCGGCCTCTGGCAGGAAGACATTGATGCCAACTTGAAATCGGTGGCGATGGCTGATCCATCCCACGAAATGTACATGCACGGCCACGAACTGCATGCCATGCATTTCCTCATTTATGCCTATCTACAGACCGGGCAGGACGAAGCAGCCCAGCGCGAGGTCGACGCTGCAAAACAGATTCTTGCCAGCACCCCCAAAACTGGCGACGATAATGGGATGCTCGAATACTTCGGCTACGCCACCGCTCACTTTCCAGCGCTTTACGCGTTAGAGATGCATCACTGGTCCGACGCAGCTGCCCTTGAGCCGGCAGCCGACGCAACTCCTGAGCTGCAAAGAATCACCTATTGGGCACGAACCATCGGAGCCGCACAACAGGGCGACGTCGAAGCGACCCGGCAAAACGCGCGGAAGTTCGATGCCGCAGAAGAAGCAACACGCAAGACCAAGGACGCCTACCTCCTCGACGGCCCAAACTTTCCTCGCGGAGAAGTCCACGCCTGGCTGGCCTTTGCCGAAAAGAAGAATGATGACGCGCTGCGCCAGATGCGCGAAATAGCCGATCTTCAGGACAAGGTGGGGAAACGCGAAGTTGACATTCCCGCCCGCGAGATGCTGGCCGAAATGCTACTCACGCTCAACCGGCCGCAGGAAGCTTTGGCCGAATATGAGAGCGCATTGAAAACCGATCCCAATCGCTTTAACGGACTCGCCGGCGCCGCTCGAGCCGCCGAATTGGCACACCAAACGGGAAAAGCCAATACCTACTACGGCCAGCTACTCAAGAATTGCAACGACGGCAGAACTTCCGATCGTCCCGACCTCGCCCGGGCCAAGGTCATGGTGTCAAAGAACGGAATGTAGGAAAGATCTCCTACCCTCTGTGAAATGGCGGAATAGCTTCTAGTAGGATAGTTTCTGCGGATGACTAAGAAGAAGCTCTCCCACTACGATCGTGCCGGACGCGCGAAAATGGTCGACGTTTCCCCAAAATCTCCCACCAAGCGTACCGCCGCCGCCAGCGCCTTCGTCGCCATGAAGCCCTCCGTACTCAAGGCATTGCCGAAAAATCCCAAAGGCGATGCGCTCGAAATAGCCCGTCTGGCAGGAATCATGGCCGCAAAACGTACATCCGAGCTGATTCCCATGTGCCATCCACTGCCGCTGGGTCACGTTGATGTGACTCTGAGGCTGTGCAAGAATGGCGTCGCCATCACTTCACAAGTTTCAACCACGGCCGTAACCGGCGTGGAGATGGAAGCCCTGACTGCTGTCAGCATCGCCGCGCTTACCGTGTACGATATGTGCAAGGCCCTCGATAAGGGCATCGAGATTCGCGAAATCGGGCTCGAACGCAAGAGTGGCGGCAAGAGCGGCGATTACATCCGCTCCCGTAAGAAAAAATAGTCTCATGTCGAACAACGTCAAAGTCCTGCTGGTTGACGACAATCCCATGATCCTGGGGATGCTGCGGGGTGCGCTCGCTCCGCTCGCCATGGTGTCAACCGCAGGCGACGCCGCCGATGCCCTGCTCAAAGCGGTGGATGATCCTCCCGATTTGTTGGTCTGCGACTACCGAATGCCCGGCATGGATGGTCGTCAACTGGTGGAGAAGCTCAGAAGCCGTCCGCGCACCGCCGCTGCCTCAGTCATTCTGCTCGCCGCAAAAGCTGACATCGCGGAGAAGTTAACGACGCCGGATCTGCCCATTGACGACTTTGTGGAGAAACCGTTCTTCCTGCGCGAAGCCACCCATCGTATCAAGCGGCTCATCGACAAAATCGCCCTCGAAAAGATGGCCAAGACCGCTCCTTCCGATGGCGTGCTGCGGGGCAGCCTGTTGCAGATGAATGTGATTGATCTGGTGCAGTCACTGGAGATGGGCCGCAAGAGCTGCGCTCTGACCCTGACCAGCAAAGACGAAAAATGTGAAGTTTATTTCAAGGAAGGCCAGGTCACTCATGCTGCTTATGGCACGCTGAACGGCGACCAGGCAGTATTCAAAGTGCTGCGCTGGACCGACGGCAACTTCCAGGTAAATTTCGAAGGCAAGACCACGAAACAGACCACGACGCTCAACACTCAAGGGCTGCTGATGGAAGGCTTACGGCTGCTGGACGAGTCTCAACGAGAAGGCGGCAAGGCTGGGGAGGAAGAAGAAGATGTCCTCCTCGACTCCTGAGCGATTGACCGCGGCCATCATCACCATTAGCGACTCCTGCGCCCGTGGTGAACGCACCGATCTTTCAGGACCCGCCGTCGCTGAGGTTCTCCGAAAACACGATTTTACGGTCGTCGGAACTGCGACGGTTCCCGACGATCAAGCCATCATTCAACGAGAGATGCTCTCATGGATCGATCGCGCCAGGTTGGTAGTAACCACCGGCGGGACCGGCTTGGCGCCGCGGGATGTTACTCCGGAAGCCACGCGCGCTATTTGCGAGCGCCTGATCGAAGGTGTCCCCGAGCGCATGCGTTCGGAGGGCGCCAAGAAAACTCCGTTGGCGGCCCTTAGCCGGGCTATTTGTGGAGTGCGCGGAGGGTCTGTGATCCTGAACCTGCCCGGAAGCCCGGCGGGGGCAGCCCAGTCGCTCGAATCAGTCATTGACTTGATGCCTCACGCTTTGCAGTTGGTCGGCGGGATTACGCAGCATGAGTGATGCCTCCCATAACGTACACTGCTAGATTCAGACCTTGCAGACGATCAAACACATTCTTAGTCGTTACACCGCGTTTTTGTGGGCGCTGCTCAAGCCATTGGGCGCATGGGGCGTCCTGGCTGCGGCCGCTCTCGATGGAAGCTTTCTCGGGTTGCCAGTCGACGCCGTCGTCGCCGGTTACGTCTATCAGGACCGCTCTCGTTTTTTGCTGTACGTGTTCATGGCGGCAACAGGATCGGCGCTGGGCAGCATCGTCATCTACATCATTGGTTACACCGGCGGAGAGGAATTCCTCCGCAAGCGAATGTCAGCTGAGCGCTTCGAAAAACTTCATTCCGCGTTTGACCACCACCCCTTCTGGGCGCTCATGTTCCCCGCGATGCTGCCTCCTCCCACCCCTTTCAAACTGTTTGTACTTGCGGCCGCCATCTCCGAGATGAGCTTTGTGCGTTTTCTCCTGGCTGTTTTCTGCGGGCGGACTGTCCGTTTTCTGATCCTGGGAATACTGACAATCAGATTCGGGCCGGACGTTGTGCGACTCACCGGGGAGCTCTTCGGACGTCACTACTACTGGATACTGGCCGCCGCCGTGATGGGACTGATCGTATGGTTGACACTACACAGAAAAAAGCAGCGTCGCAGTCGCAAAGCCGCGCAAGAATAAAGCTGGGGTAGGCTGTGGGTTGAATGCGAAAGTCAATCAAGTTCTGGAACAGGGAAGAACCCTACGCTGCGGCCGCGTGATCCGCCTTGCTGAGCATCTCGCTGACCGTCTTCAATAACGCCGGGGTCCCAAACATCGCAGCCGTAAAGAGCAGATCGCCTTCAACCGCATGGCGGAAGAAGGGTAGCCCTGCCGCGTACGACATCATCACTCCGCTCAGGCTCTTGGGGTACATATCCAGCCAAGCCCAGGCTGTTAGATTGGTCAGCAGGAAGAACGAAACCGAACTGGCCAGCGCCGCCCCCACAATCGGCAGCGGCCGGGCGTTATCCCGCAACTTGGTGCCCAGCCACAGCACTCCTGCATACCAGGCAAAGCTGGCAAAATGATCCAGCGTAAACGGGTAAGAATAAAACAGCTTGGTGAGCACTACGTCAGAGGCGGCCAGCGGCACGAACGGCACCCAGAGCTGGCGGCGTGATCCGCGGGCCCCGAAAAACAGCAGCGACCCCGTCACCGGAGTAAACATCCAGGGATGCGGAATGAACCGCACCGCCACTCCAAGGACCACAAAAATATAGGCCAGCATGAAGCCTCCTCACCGTCTTTGATTGTGGCGCGCCCAACCTGGGCTGTCAAGCCGGTGTGACAGCCTACCTTGCAGCTCCGGTCGGCAGTCGTTGACTTCGCCTTCCAACATTCTCCGCAATCACGTTCAGATTGCGGTCGAGTTCCACGCTCGATCCCAAAACGCTCCGTCCCGGACTGCCAGGATAGGCGTAGCGCAGGTCCCGGAAGCGTACTACATATCCCTCCGGCACTTGCTCCGTTTCCGTCAGCGGATACTGTGCCCAGTCCAGGTAGACCCGCCCGAGGTGCGAACGCTTCGCGGCCAGCGTCACCGGAGTCTCCTCCGGCTTATAAAAGACTTGCATTTCGCCGTTGGGATCGACCTCTGGAGTCAGCGAATCGACCATCATGACGGCAAAGAAATTCTGTGCCTCCACCACGCCGCTCCAGTGGACCGGACTCCACCAGTTGGGATAAGCGGAGACGCGGACAGGGTTCTCGCCCTGATAAGTGCGCGCTTCAAGCGCATTCACAGCCCGGCGATGCTCGTAGTCACGCACTGCCCAGAGGGCGACCAACCCGACCAGCGCTGCAATCGCGGCCCATCGGCCACGCGGGCCACGGCTTCGTACTCCCAGCTCTTTGTCGATCAGGCCAAAGAATGCAGGCAGCACCAGCCCACCGACCAGCAGGCCGAGGATCACAGGGTCCGCGATAAAAACTATGTCCCAGGAGTACCACTTCTCCGAAAACGGCCAGAAGGGGCGGACTCCATAGTTATTGGTGAAGTCGAGGAGAATATGAGTGAGTCCAGCCAGGTAGGCAAAGCCAAAGAGCAGCCCCCAGCGCGGAGGCAGTTTGGGATCTTTGACTTTTTCGCCTCGCAGCCGCCAGATCACATAAATAAAGCCAACTACCAAGGCTGATACCAACACCAAGCCGAGAAACGAATGCGTGAATCCGCGATGATGTCCAAAACCGGACACTGGCCCTTTCAAGCTTTCGAACACGTCGAGGTCCGGTGCCTCGGCGGCCAGCGTCATCGTGGCTGTGGCTAAGGCTGTCTTGCGATTGAATCCTGCTCGTCCTAGGCACGCGCCGGTCAGAAGGTGAGTTATAGGTTCCAAGGTCCGCGAAAAAGTATAGATGTAATTGTCAGCTTTGCCGATGCAACTCTTTGCCTGGACTAAACGGGCGGCGCCAGTATCGTTAACGCATCGGCTACCACGCTGATCTTAACCGGGAGTGTCCCCAACAATTCTCCATCGGCCTCCACGAAAATGCGGGACGACCGCGGCACCAACAGACTGCAATTCACCCGCGAGGCATGCAACAACTCAATTCCTGGGATCTGCCATTTCACGCCTAGGAGGCCTCGAAGGACATAGCCTAAATACGCGGCACGGCTTCGCGTGTGGAAAAGCACCAGGCGAAGATCATCGCGATCGAGCGACGCGCCCGGAGCCAGTTCCCGCAACACTCCACCGAAATGCCGGATTCGGACGGCCAACAATTGCGAGACTTCTGCACTTTTGGCGACATCACCCTCTAGTTCGACGGCAAAGTTCTCCATCCTGTGAGTGAGCCACAAGCGCGTGGCCTTGGCGTAATAGGCCGCCATCCCCAGATGCCGCTTGGCCATCGGATTCAACTTGTAAAAGAGATGAGCGTCCACTCCCACCCCAGCGGTGACTGTGAAGTAGCGTGCACTCTTCTCTCCTTGGAAGTTCTGGTACACGACTTGGCCCACGGCAATTCGGTGAGGTTTCGCCGTAAGGGCGACGCGCGCTGCGCTGGCCGGAGACTGTGGCAATCCGAGATCGTTCGCCAGAGAATTTGCAGTCCCCAGCGGAATTACGCCCAGCACCCCATCAGAACCCACCAACCCCTGCACCACGTCATGCACGGTGCCGTCGCCGCCGCACGCGAATACGGTGTCGCAACCTTCGCTTATCGCCTGTCTTACCTGCGAAGCAGCGTCGCTGGGACCTGCCGTGGGCGTGGAAGTCACGGTCACTCCGCCCGCTCGCAGTACCGCCTGCGCGCTCTCAACCTGGTTCAAACGCCGCCCCTGACGGGTGCCGGAAAGCGGGTTGTAGAGCAGCAGGGCCTTGCGCATCTCAGGGGATTCTACCGGAAGACGCGCTACGCTTTTCCTCTGGATCCCCACTCCCACATGCCGAACATGGCTTTCTGGGGCAGCGGATGCCCGACTTGCCGGGCCAGCATGCAAATCTGCCCACGATGATGCGCGTCATGCGCGACGAGATAGCCAAAGAACCCGGCCACATCCGGTTTGAATCCCTTCACCCGGCCATCGCTTTCCATCGCCGACCTGAGTACCATGCTCAGCGCGGCCCGGCTCTGCTCCAGCGCCTTCAAAGCCTGCACCTGAGTCACGCTACTTCGGTCGAGTTGGTCGGGAATCTTGCTGTCCTTGGCTGCGGCCTTCAGCCACATCACGCGCACGTTGTGGATATGAGCCACGATCGCTGCAATCGTTCGACCCTTGCCCTCGGGTGGCTCGGCCCGCCAGGCGTCCGCCGGAAGATTCTCAATCATGTACTGATTGATGCGGTCGTTGGTGTCAAATGCAGTAAGCAAGGATTCGGAAAGAACGAAGGTGACAGCGGCAGTCTTGGCCATCGAAGGTTCTCCAGAACTGAGGATTGTAGCTTACCCCAAGCAGGTTTTCTCCGCGTTCTCCGCGTGCCCTCTGCGTGCTCAACGAGTTGAGATTCTCGCCTATAATTTCTCTAATGTCCGCCAAAGACGATAAAAAGATCGAAGCCCTGCGCGACGAGATCCGGCATCACGAATATCGCTACTTCGTTATCGATGACCCTGAAATTTCCGACGCTCAATTCGATCAGCTCATGAACGAGCTCAAGAAGCTTGAGGCTGAGCACCCCACTCTCATTACTCCGGATTCTCCGACGCAACGGGTCGGCGGACAACCGCGTGAAGGAGTGGTCAAGGCGGCGCACTCTTCGCCCATGTTGTCGCTCGACAACACCTACAACCTGGACGATCTCCGCGATTGGGAGCGGCGCGTTCACGAGCTAAGCGGCCGCAAAGACATTGACTACGTTTGCGAACTGAAGCTCGACGGAATGTCTTTGGCGCTGATCTACGAGAACGGTAAACTGGTGCGCGGCGTCACTCGCGGAGATGGCACGGTAGGGGAAGACGTCACCTTGAATGTCCGTACTGTCCGCTCTGTTCCGCTGTCTATTCCCAAGGAGAAGCTGAAGGCCTCCGGCATTCCCGCTGATTTCGAAGTGCGTGGCGAAATGCTGATGCCCATTGCAGCGTTCAAGAGAATGAACGACGAGCGGGAAGAAAAAGGGCTTTCATTGTTCGCGAACCCACGCAATGCCACCGCTGGGACCGTTCGCCAGCTCGATGCCGGCATTACCGCGCAACGCCGCCTCGACTATTTTCCGTACATGCTTCTCAAAGACGGCCGCACGTATTTCGACCGTCACTGGAAGACTCTCGATGCGCTCGATGCCGCCGGATTCAAAGTGAACTCCAGCCGCAAACTCGCCAAGGACTTTGATGAGGTCTGGGAATTTATCGAGCAGCAGGAGGCCCGGCGCGAGAAACTACCCTACGAAATCGACGGCATCGTGATCAAAGTCGACCGTACTTCGTTGCAGGACGAACTTGGCTATACGGGGAAGGCTCCGCGCTGGGCCATCGCCTACAAATACGCAGCACGTTCCGGCGTCACGCAGATTGAAGACATCTTGGTCCAGGTGGGCCGCACGGGAAAACTCACACCCGTGGCGGCTCTGAAGCCGGTTTCCATCGGTGGCACCACTGTCAGCCGGGCGACCCTGCACAACATGGACGAGATCGAGCGCCTGGGGGTAAAAATTGGCGACTGGGTGGAGGTCGAACGCGGCGGCGATGTCATCCCCAAAGTCACGCGCGTGGTTGAGGACAAGCAACACCCCCGCGGTCACAAGTTGTTTCACATGCCGGAGAAGTGCCCAGTGTGCGGCACCAGGGTTGTCCGCAGCGAGGGTGAAGTCGACTACCGCTGTGTGAATGCGAACTGCCCCGCCAAGCTGCGTGAAACCATCCTGCACTTTGCCTCGCGCGGGGTTATGAATATCGACGGCATGGGCGACGCCCTGGTCAATCAGCTTACCGACCGCGGACTGGTCAGAAATGTCGCGGATATCTACAAGCTCAGCAAAGACAACTTGCTTTCGCTCGAACGCATGGGCGACAAGTCAGCGCAGAATGTGCTTGATGAGATTGAGGCTTCCAAAAAGCTCCCGCTCGAGCGTGTGATCTATGGGCTGGGCATTCGCATGGTAGGAGAACGCACTGCGCAGTTTCTCGCTGAGCATTTCGGATCGATGGACGCTCTCGTGGATGCAAGCGAAGAAGAACTGCAGAACGTCACCGAGGTTGGTCCGCGCATCGCGAACAGCATCGTCGAGTTCTTCCGCGAGCCCAACAATCGCAAATTGATTGACCGCCTGCGCGTCTCCGGCTTGACCTTCACCGGCAAGAAGAAACAACGCGGAATCAAACTCGCGGGGAAAATCTTCGTCTTGACCGGGACGCTCACTCGTCCCCGCGACCTAGTCAAGAAAACGCTCGAGGACGCAGGCGGGCGCGTCGCGGGATCTGTGAGCAAGAAAACGGACTATGTGGTAGCTGGCGCAGATGCCGGCTCCAAACTGGAGAAAGCTACGGAGTTGGGAGTTCGCGTGATCAGCGAAAAAGATATGGACCAACTGCTACAGAATTAGCGTGTTATGTTGACACCTCACTTCTCCTCAAAAATCTTTACCGTCTTTTGACATTCTTTTGACAAACGTCAGCCCCCAATCCCAGTAATCTTGCAGTGCGCTCCGCTGGCCTCTTCCTTTCAGTAGCTACTTACCGAGTCAGGCTTGCGGGCCGAGGGCATACCAGCCTCGCTTCGTTTGCCTTTATGAGAGATGGCGCACTGGGAGCATCGCGGCTCAGTCACTGAGCGTCGATTGTGCGCCTTCGTCGCGGCGTTCATCCTGGGTGGGGTTTCCGAGCCCTTCGAACCTCCGCTCAGGGTGACACCGACGATTTTATCTCGCGGCTGATTCTTTCGTAGGTAGTGTCCAGACTCTCCGGCAGGATTCGTGTCTCTCCTACAACTGACACAAAGTTTGAATCCGCGACCCAGCGCGGCAGCACGTGCATGTGAATGTGTCCCGCGACTCCCGCTCCCGCTGCTTTGCCAATGTTCATCCCCAGATTGACTCCGTCGGGTTTGTAAAGCTGGCGCAACACTTGTTCCATCTTCTGAGAAAGCTCCATCATTTCGTGAGCTGCCTCGACCGGGAGCTTTTGCAGTTCGTCAAGATGCGCAAACGGCACCACCATCACGTGCCCAGGAGTATAGGGATAAGTATTCAGCACGATGTAGCAGGACCGTCCGCGGTGGACGATGCGGGCCCGAACGTCGTCACCTGCCCTGGGCAGGTCACAAAAAATGCAGCCGGAAGTCTTTTCCGCCGCGGTAACGTAGGCGTAGCGCCAGGGAGTCCAAAGATAGTCCATCGCAGGGCAGAGTAGCAGATAGCTCGAAGTTTCGGAACCGGCACGGAGATCTCCGCGTCGGCGCACAGCGTGGCTCCGACGACCGCAAGTTGGAAACCAGCTTACGTGTTCCTAGTTTGTTCCTTCGCTAGTGGGACCCCGCCCCAGCTCCTCCAACCGTGGTGCGCAAGGTGGCGATGTAGTGCACCAGGTCCCAAATCTGATCTGGCTTCAGGGTGTCGGCAAATGAAGGCATGGGCGTGCCGTCGAGACCGGTGCTCAAGTCACGGAATATTCCGGAGTCCGAATCTGCGCACTTCAACCGTGTTCCACTGGTCAAATCAAAAGGTTGTATGGGATAGCCTTTGCTGTCGGTGAGTGAAAGCGCGGAAGGTCCGTGTCCGCGGCCGTCCTTCCCGTGACATTGCCAGCAGTTCTGGCTGACGAACAACTCCGAGCCGCGCTTCACACTGTCGACCGATGTGGGCGGCTCGGGCGGGATGGGCACCACTGGGCCGGGCTTTTCATCCCGGAACTTGGGTGAGAAGGCTTTTACGTAAGCCACGAGATCAGCGCGCTGTTGTTTGGTGAAGGTGTTCCAGATCGGCATGTTGGAGCGATCCAGACCCCGGCCGATGGTGTCATACAAGTCCTGGTCGGTGGGCAAGGTTCCTGTGGGCGTGGAACGGCACTTGAAGGCGCCCAAGGTGAAGTCACGTGGTTTGGGATCGACCCAGGCGGCATTTTCTCCGTTGCCGTCACCCAAATCGCCGTGGCAACCCACGCAATATCGCCGGTAGTCCTCCTTGGCGTTCTTGGCATGTCCGGTGATGTTGCCGATGTGGCTGTCGGTGTTGAGGCGGTTCTTTTCTTCGTCACTGGCGCCCTGGGCTTGCGCCATGGTCGCCAGCAGCAGGGCAGCTGTCACGGCAAACCAGGAGCACCTGAGTAGTTTGGTAGGCATCGCTGATCCCTTTCCTAGAAGTCGAAGTCAAAGCCGGACATGAAGCTACTGCTGGTTAAATCAGTTCCGGTCACTGGTGATCCTCCCACCGTCCGCAGCCACGAGTACTCGTTGTGCCAGGCGAATCCCGCCCGGCTGGTCATGATCGGGTACCAGCGCATCCCGAAGGTGTACATGTCGGTATTGCCTAAGCTAGAAGCATTGGTCGTCAGCGCTTGTTGCGACACCCGCTGCCACTCCGAGCGTTGAATGAAAACGATTTGCGGGTTATAGACGTAATGGGTTTCCAACAGGAACCCATTCCAGCTGGGAGCCCGAGCCGTGGCGGGAAGAGTACAGGCGCCGGGGACACAATTCGGTCCCACTCCGGAGGTTCCGTTCGACGGGTTGGCGGCATTGCCGAAACCCTGCCCGAACCAGGCGCTATCCGAGCCATGCTGGGTCACGACCAGGAAGTCCAGTTTCTTAAGGTAGAACAGTCCAACAAAACCCTCGCGACTGAAGCCTTTGTTTCCGGTCCCAGTTCCCGGAACCGGCACACCGCCGCTGGTTAGAAAAGTAATCGGAGCCTCCCCTACCATGGCGTAGAATCCCAGGCGCTGGACACCTAGTTTGCCGGTGTCGAAGGCCTGGCTGGCGGCGAAAAATCCGCTGTAGGAGTTAGTGCCGGAGGCCAGATTTACATTGCCGTCACTCGTGCTCAAGAGTGCGGCGGACACCCGGGTTCGATCGTTGGCGGAATGTCCCATGTACTCAATGCCGAGCTGGTTGTCGCCAATCTGGCCGTAAATGTTGGCGTCCCCAGGGGGAAGGAAGTGATAGGTCTGGTAGACACCCGAAATCGGTGTCAGAGTCACGATTCGCTTCTCTGAAACCAGGTTGTCAAGTTCGAACTTGCCCAGCTTCACGTTCAACCAGGGGCTGCCAAAAAGGTTATCCAACCGTGTCATCACCGTCTCGAAGTGAAAGGCTCCTGTGGGATCGGACGAAGGCAGCAGGTAGAAGGAAATATTCTTGTCCAGAGTGCCGCCGGTGTGGAAGTCGAGGCCGCTCAGGTCAAACCCGTGAGATGTGACTTGGGCCTCTCTGGCGGCACTGTTGGCATTTCCCGTCATCGAGTCAACCGACACCTTGTCGGTGCTTTCCCGATGCCAATAGGTGATCATGCGGAACGTAACCGGCCAGTACGAGGGATTCTGCCAGATGGGAGCGTCACGATCGTTCATCAACTGGTAGCCGTTGTCTTTGAACTTCTGACCGAAATAGTTCAGCATCGGCCAGGCTTCGTGACAGGCTGAGCAACGCAGACCATACTTGCGAGCAAACGCGGGGAGAGCATTCGCCGGCTGAACAACCGCCAACAGTACGCTCAATAACAATAGCCGTGTGCAAGTTCTCCTTATCACTGTGACGACTCCCAAGTTTCCTCCTCACCGTGCAGCGAATTGGTTATCTCGTTTAGCGCCAATCCTCCGTCCTCGTAACTTCCAGGGACGTTTCAGGGCTTGAGGGGTTGCAACGAGAAACGGCATGCGGAGGGAGAGTAGAGAAGATGGAAAGCGTGATTGTCACAAAATCGTCAAATCGATGTCATATATCTCCTAACCTTGGTAGTAATCACGCACTCGGATCATCGCGCAACAAATGTCACTGATTTCCGCCTGCCCTATCGTTCGCGTTTGGTCTTCTGCTCTTGCCGTTTTTGCTCCACCACGTCTTCCAAATCGCACATCAGGCGGTTGTGGACACCGTCAATTAAGTCCACCAAATATGAAAGCGCCAAGCGCGAGGTCCGGCTGCCCGCAAATACTTGTCGCACAGCCTCGACGATTTCCGCTTTTACCAGGTGCTCATGAGAAACACGCGCGGAATAGAAATAGACCTTCGAGCCTGGCATGCGAGATCGACTTGCAAGGCCCATGGTGCACAGTTGGTTGAGGGTCCAGGCAACTGTGCTGTACGGAAAATCTGAGCCCAGTTTGCTGCTTAACCTGTCAACCACCTGGCCCACGGTGCCTTCGCCGGAGGAGCAGAGTACCTCTAGCGCCTCGCATTGCAGGGCCCCACGCGGTAATCTCTGGTCGTGATGATGTTCAGGCATGCATAGATTCGCCCTGCACGGGTCTCTATCTAGATGCAACTGAGTTGCATGTACGCAAGCGTGTTTTTATGATCTCCCATGGTTGTTTGTGATGTCAATCTCCCTTCACGCTTTGTGTTGCAATCGAGATGCAACTACTTGCAATGATCAGACCCATTCCGCGCCAGCTCGAAGAGAGCGGGTGCGGAAGCACTTTATTGATTTCCCCGTGCATCGCCGCAGCGATCAGTGCAAGCGGGCCGATGCCGCCGCAAAACCGGGCAAGACTGATAAAATGGCGGCCAGTGACCGTATGGCAAATCTAACCAGCGCGCCCGCTTGGAGAATTCATCTGCGGGACTACTACGCGCTGACCAAGCCCGAAGTGAATCTGCTGATTCTGATGACAACTTCGGCCGGCTATGCGCTGGCTTCGCGCGCACCGTTTCGTATCTTCGGTTTGCTCAACACTCTTGCCGGCACTTTGCTGGTGGCCAGCGGAACCGCCACTTTGAACCAGTGGATGGAGCGGTTTTGGACGGCCGGATGCGGCGAACAGCTTCGCGACCGTTGCCTTCGGGCCGCGTGATTGCCCGCGATGCGCTGGGCTTCGGGTTGGCGCTGAGCATCTTGGGCGGACTGTACCTGGCGATCACAGTCAACCTGGTATCGGCTGGGTTGGCGATGGCGACTCTACTCTCATATCTCTTGATCTACACTCCGCTGAAGCGCAAGACGCCACTGTGTACGCTGCTGGGGGCGTTTCCGGGCGCAATGCCAACGCTGATCGGCTGGGCGGGAGCATCAGGAAAGATCGACCCGCGGGCGTGGTTTCTATTCGCCATTTTGTTTCTCTGGCAGTTCCCGCATTTTTTGGCGATCGCCCTGATGTACCGCGACGACTATGCGCGGGCTGGGTACAAGATGCTCCCAGCTTTCGACCGGGAGTCCCGGTTCACGCGAGCCGAGATTCTGGGGTTGACGCTGGTTCTGGTAGCGGTGACGCTGTTGCCGGCTGGCCGGGTTGGCCCGCTATATGGTGTGGCGATGGTTATGGCGGGAGCCTTCTTGCTGTACTACGTTGCCAAGCTCACCCGCTCGGCCTCCATAGTGCTGGCCAGCAAGTTGGTGCACGCCTCGGTGATCTATCTCCCTGTAGTTTTGGTGGCAATCGTGGCCGCGTTCAAGTCCTGAAATTCTCGTCCCTAACCGACTTCCAAGCCCCATCACTTGAGACTTTGTACATATGCCACCAAAGCCTTCATGTCGTCGTCCTTGAGGTCCGTCGTGGCAGGCATTCCTCCAGCCGTCATTTTGCTGTTCGGCTGTTTCAAAAGTGTTTCCAGCTTGGCACCGTCGTACTTGGCTCCGACGCCAATCAGCTTCGGCGCCGCGGCGGTTCCGACCCCGCCGTCCCCATGACAGGCGTTGCATCCTTGCTGCTCGAAGATGTCTTTTCCTTTGGCAGCGAGCGGGTTCGCGAGGGCTACGTTGGCAGCGGCCAGGGACGATCCGGCCAATTCAGGTTCGAACGGCGCTTTCATGAAGCTCACGACATCCTCGTGTTGCTTCGCCAATTGGGAAGCTACCGCCGGATCACGCAAATCATTGCGGTGGCTCAGTCCGCCCAGGACTCCCAGACCAATGAAAATGATGGCGTAGATGGTTAATGCGGCTGGTCGCTTCCAAGGGCGGCGTTCGGGACGCCGGTCAAGAAATGGCAACGCCACGAATAACAAGGCCACAAATCCTGGAATAACCAAGATGCCTACGATTGCGAGAGCACCCTCCCAATACTTCAACCATTGAAAAACCGGAATGTAATACCACTCCGGACGTGGCACATATTGTGTATCGGCGGGATTTGCCCTTGGACCGAGTTCGACCGGAGCAAAATGGGCCAGCAGACCGAGACCGCAAATAATGAGCAAGGCAAAGACTATGTCAAACAGAACTTGCCGCGGAAAGAACGGCTCGGCCGGTTGTTTCGGGGTTGCAGCATTCGCCTCGATTGGTCCTGCTGCCCCAGCCTTGCGAAAGAGGTAAACGTGAGCAGCAACTCCGGCGAAGATGAAAGCTGGAATCATGAACACGTGGAGGACAAAGAAGCGGGACAGTGTTAGAGTCCCCATTTCGGTTCCGCCGCGCAGCAAGCTCTTCAACGCATTGCCGACCAGTGGAATTTCGCTCAGAATATTGGTGCCTACGGTTGTGGCAAAGAAGGCTTTCTGGTCCCAAGGCAAAAGATAACCGGTGAACGACATTCCCAGCATCAGAGCGAATAGTACGCATCCGGCAAGCCAGAGAAGTTCCCGTTTTCCTTTGTAGGATCCATAAAGAAAAGTCTGTGTGATGTGCAGCAACAAAACGATCACGATAGCGCTTGAACCGTAGGCATGGATGCTGCGTATGAATGATCCCGCAGTCACTTCCTTGGTGATGTAAGCGATGGTGGTATGCGCGTGATCAGCGGAAGGAACGTAGTACAGCGCCAAGAACACGCCGGTGATGACCTGCGAGAGAAACAGAAACAGCAGCCCCGATCCGAATACATAGGCGAGGCTAGCGCCTCCGGGTATGGGTTCATCGAGTGCGGCACGAAGCAACGAGTCGATTCCGGTTCGGAGATCCAGCCAATGAAAGAATGTTCCGCGCTGGGACGGTGCGAGCCTTCCGCCCTGCTGCTTACGAGATGTCGATTGCTGTTCGTCCATTCGGATTGTTCAGGCAATGACTTCTTTGTCTGGAACGAGTTGCCGGAAATACTGGTAATGCACTTTCAAAATGCCTTCCTCGACCTTGGTTTCAAGGCGGTCCATTCCTCTCGGCGGTGGGCCTCCCAGGAGCTTCCCGTCGGCGGCAAAGCGCCCGCCGTGACACGGGCACAGGAACTCGTTATTTTCGGTATGCCAGGCGGCCGAGCATCCCAAGTGTGGGCAGATGGAAGAAAGCACGGTGAGCTGCCCGTTTGCTTGCTTGATCACATATACGGCTTTTTCCGAGACAATCTTGCGCCAGCCGTCCCGCTGCTCAACCGTAATCAGTTTCTTGACGGGCGATGCTGAGGCGGCAAGTTCGTCTACATTGCCGACTTCTGCCCACGAAAGAGGCGTAGTGATTCTGAGCAATGGATGAAGCACAAAGCGAAAGAGCGGCACCGAGAGCAGTGCGCCGACGCTGGCTGTGCCTACTGCGAGAAGAACTCCAAGAAAGGAGCGGCGAGCCGGAGAAGAAAGTAATGCGTCCCTGCTTGCCGCGGGAGGGGTTCCGGGCGAATTGCCAGCATTGCTTTCAAGCATGGCTCGGTCACACTCCTTACTCGCAGCTCACGGTTTCATTCCGCGGCGAACAGATGGCTACTTCTTGGGCAATTGCCGGATGTAATCGACCAGCGATTTGACCTTGTCCGCGGACAGCTTCGCTCCGAACGCGGGCATTTTTCCTTTTCCCTTGGCGATGACATCGGCGAGGTCAGCGTCCGCTTTCCCCTGCACTTCATCGGATCGCAGATCCTTAGCTTTCAGAGCCTTCCCGGTAGGCGAATTACCGCTGCCGTCCTCCGAATGGCACAACGTGCAGTTTGTCTTGAAGAGCTTGGCGGCATCGCTCTGCGCCTGCAAGCAAGCGGGGACTGCAACCATTGCGAGGCCAACCAAAACGACGGGTGCAAATCGCAAATCATTTCGTTGCATGCATTCTCCTTCTTTATCGACGCAGCAGTCGCCTGCAAGCCGGAAACGGATGGGTTCTCCACCAGCTTCCGGCTCAACATGCCAGCCGGCAGCAAAAACGCTGTCCACTCTATCAGAAAACAAATCGCATCAGCAGATAGGTGGAGCTGTTTGCCCCAGCGCTACGGCCAGCACCGTCGTAATTCGTGCCGGCTCCGTTGAACTTCACATAGCCCGTGTATTGGAATGCCAGATCAATGTTTTGCTGAGGCCACCAGGACACATTCAACAAGTAGCCGTTGCTGGCAGGACTCCCGCTGGCACTGCCTGAAACAGGGGCTTGGGCAAGCAACAACGGGTCCCGCGTTCCTGTGACATCGAAGTATCCGGCCGTGCCCGAAAAACGTGTCCCGAAATGGTATTCGATGTTGCCCTGAACGGTGTTGAGATGGTGTGGCACGAGGGACGCAGCTCCGCCCTCGAAGCTCGCCAGCAGAGAAGAATTCTCGCGAATGTAGGTCCCTCGGAACGACACGACATCATTCTTCCATTGCGGGATGACTCGATCATACTGAAAGTCGGCAGCCCAGTCTGTGTAACCGTCTTCCAGACCGGTGATCGTGCCGGGCGAGGTCTTCATGTGCATTCCGTAAGTGCCGATTTCAAGGTTGCTGTTAGGTGTGGAGGTCTGCCAGGCAAGGCGCCAATAGGGAGCCAGGCCGCGAATATTGAATCCGAAACCCGTTCCTGGGTTGGGTTGCGACCCGCCGATATGCTCAGAACGATAAAGCGTGCCCGCCAGATACAGATGATCGTTCCACATCGCGTATCCGCCCAATCCTGCTACATCCTGAGCCAATCCCCCATTAATGATGGCACCCGCAGCAGGTGAAGGCACGGCATTGCTCCCGACGAAGGGGTATCCCCACGCTGGCGTGCTGTTCCAAAGATCCTCGACAGTTGGATTGTTATTTAGTGTTGAACCGTAGGTGAGCGATTTGCCAAAAAGATGGCCATTGTTGCTCGCAAATCGAATGTCGGTGTTGTCCCAACTGAAATGATCGCCCTGAGCGTCGTATGTGACCTGCGCAAAGCTGCCCACATGACTGCCCCAACTGCCTGCCAGGAACAGCGAAACATCCTGGGGAAACTGGAAGTTGCCATTCTGGGTGCCAGGTACCGTGGCCCTGGTGGAAGTGAACGAAGTGTCAAACACCACTGAAAACGGGAAGGCTTCGAGGATGTTCAGACTGGAATTGTGGTCCTTCTTGTCATCGCTGATCTCCGGCTTGGTGGCGAAGGTGTAGCCTTCCAGTTTGAATTTTCTCCCGAAGGCGTTCAGCTCCGGAGGAGAGTAGTGACAGGAGGCACAAGGCAGTCCCGTCTGCCGCGAATAACTGGGAACAGCGCGTGCGTTGGTTACGGACAGAACAATCAAGCACAGCACCGCCAGCAACCTTCCTAGGATTCCGTTTGATGTATATCCAAGTACGAGAAGCATTGGTCCTCCTTGATTTCTTGAGCCAGAAACCGGCCTACAGGTAGTGATTTTCGCGTGCCAGGGAGATAGGCGCAGTGGCAAAGGTCACCTTGCTTTGTGACGAGGATCACAAATTGGGCACATGGCTACCGGTGGATGGGTAGTCGCTGCCTCGATCGAACGCGGCACTGCTGATGAGTTTCCTGGCGGATTCAGTAGGCATGTGGCTCGCCGCCATCCAGTTGGTTTGAATGCTTGCTCAGTTCGATCCTGGCTTCAAACTTCTGTACCCCGGAGAGTGCGCGCGAGACCAGGCACAACGTTTTGGCTTTTTGCAAGAGGCCGATCGCCCGCCCTCGGTTCTGCTCACCAGAGATTGTCAAACTGGGGCGGACGACGATCTCGCTGAAACAATAGCCCTTAGCCGTTCTTACGACGGTTCCCTTCGCTTCCACAGCCAGGTCTGTGTACTCGAATTTTGAGTATGCCGCGACCGTGTGAAAGGTGGTGGTAAAGCAACTTGCGAGCGCGCTCAACAACAGGTCTTCGGGCGTCCACCGGCCTTCGAGACCACCGAACCGCGCGGGCGCGCCAAAATGAATTGCGCTTGGGGCCGAATCGGACTTGGCGAGGCCGGCTTGTCCGGAGGTCCACCAAGCCACAACCCGATAAGCATGTTCCTTTTCCATTGGATACTCCGGATCCGGCTTCGAAACGTCCCGCTCACTCGGACGATTCTGCCGCAACGCATTCACGGAAATCCGTGGCCGCAGTCACGGTCGGTGGTGACACGAATCACAAATGCAGTGGTACAATCCGGCCATTGAAAGGTGCTACGTGCGTGCCCCTTACGGCTTAAACATCATCGATAACTGCCTTAGTTGTCCCGTACGTGAGGAGCACCTATTCTGCAATCTGCCTCTGCCTGCGATCCAACGGCTGAATGAAATCAAGTCCACCGCCGTATACCCGAAGGCCACAATGCTTTTTATCGAGGGACAACAGCCGCGCGGGGTATTTGTGCTTTGTTCAGGAAAGGCGAAACTCTACACCTCGGCGAGCGACGGCAAGACCATCATTACCAAGATTTCCGAGTCTGGAGATGTACTGGGCCTGAACGCGACCATCTCAAGCCGTCCTTATGAAGTAACGGCTGAAATGATTGAACCGGGTCAGGCCAATTTCATTGCCCGCGATGCGCTGCTGCAATTCCTGCGCCAGCATGGCGAGGTGGCACTACGGGTTGCAGAGCAACTGAGCCGCAACTACTACGCCGCCCACGACGAGATCCGCACTCTCGGACTTACAAATTCACCCGCGGAGAAGCTAGCCAAATTTCTGTTGTTTTGGTCGGATAGGGCGGAAAACAAGAAAGATCCTGCTCGGCTGAAATTGACACTGACTCACGAAGAAATAGCTGAGATGATCGGCATCACCCGCGAAACCGTAAGCCGCTTGTTCTCCGATTTCAAGAAGAAGAATCTGGCCGAACTGAAGGGCTCCACTCTGACCATACGGAATAAGCCAGCCTTGGAAAAAATGCTTCACTCCTGAGCAACGCGGCGTGGTTGTGAGGCCGCAAGGTGGCGATTGCGGCCCAGCGTCTCAGTGTCGATAGTAACCTGCGAGCCTTTTCATTTCATTGACTTACGCGAGACGGACTTGCTAGCTTCTAGCGACGACCAGTGCTGAGTGTTTGACGCCGGGGCTTTCTTGTATAGTTGGAGTTCGACCTTCCACATGGAATTATTGCTCAACCTGGTTTGGCTGACGCTGGCGCTTCCTGCTTTCTGGGTCTGGCGGCGCCAGGCAGCCCAAACGAAGTATGCGCGTGTCTACAGCCGGCTTCGTTCCTCTTTGCTCTTGATCTGCGGCCTCACATTGTTATTCCCAGTCGTCTCTGCCACAGATGATTTGCACCCCATGCGGACGGAGATGGATGAGTCCAGCCCCCTCAAGCGTGTAGTCAAGCAATCTAGTAGCTACGCTTCGGCAAGTTGGCTTTCCATTCCCAGCATTTTTCTCACTCGGTCTATTACGGACTCACGGATTTGTCTCAGCAGTGAGGTTTGCGCGCTCGTCTCACCCAGTTCGTTTATCTTCCCGGAACTACTCCCGTACGGCCAACGCGACTCCCGCCCGCCGCCTGCTCTTCTTCTTGGATGAAGAAGTTCTGCGTGCTTGGCAGGCGAAGTTCCAGTGCAAGAAGTAGATGGCTGTTGTTTACACTCGTTCCCGCGACGCGCGCAACGCACCCAGTCTGATGGACCACGGTGGAGTAAGTGATGCAAACGATACTTTGGCGTTATTTCGCACTGCTTTTTGGGCTCTGCTGGTCTTCAACCGCAGGCGCCCAGCAGGCTCTGACCTGGGAGCAGGTACGCCAACGTTTTGAACTGAGCAATCCGACGCTGCTGGCGGATGCGTTGAATATCAACGAATCGAAAGCGCAAGAGATCACTGCTTTCCTGCGACCGAACCCGACGCTCGATCTGTCCGCAGACGGGACCCAAATCGCTCCCGACCGCGGTGTCTGGCGGCCATTGGCTGGCACCTTTGAGTCGGCGAGCATCAGCTATCTGCTGGAGCGGGAGCACAAGCGGCAACTACGCCGCGAAAGCGCTACTAAAGGTACCTTGATTGCAGAATCTAATCACGCTGACCTCGAGAGGACCCTGCTCTTCAGTTTGCGCAGCGCGTTTATTTCAATACTGCAGGCGAAGGCAGCTCTTCGATTGGCCAAAGATAACCTTGCCTACTATGACCACGTGCTCGATATAAGCAGAAACCGCTTCCAGGCCGGCGATATTGCGCAACTCGACCTCGACCGGTTGGAACTCCAGCGGGTGCAGTACGAATCTGACGCGCAGACTGCGGAAGTGAATCTGCATACGGCGAAAATTGAACTCCTTGCTCTGCTGAACGACCGGACCCCGATTGAAGAATTCGATGTCAACGGGGTGTACGACTTCAACGATCAACTCCTGCCCCGCGACGAATTCAGGAAAATTGCACTGGATACTCGGCCCGATCTGAAAGCCGCCGCGGAAGGCATCGACAAGGCGCAAGCCGACCACAAGCTCGCGCTTGCGAACGGTTCCACGGATCCGACATTGAGCGCATGGTATACGCACAATTCATCCACCAATAATCCGTTTGCGATCGATACGCTGGGCATCAGCGTTAGCATTCCGTTGCGTATTTTCGACCGCAACCAGGGAGAGAAATTACGCACACAACTCGATATCGATCGCAATCAGCGGCTGCGAGACGCTGCCGAGGCGCAAGTCTTCAGTGATGTGGATACCGCTTACACGGCGCTGAACAGCGATGTGAATCTGCTGCGGTCCTACAAGCAGAAGTACCTTCAACAAGCAGTCCGCGTGCGGGATACCATTAGCTTCGCCTACCAGAACGGAGGAGCGTCGTTGCTCGATTTCTTGAACGCTCAAAACGACTACCGCACGGTTGAACTTAGCTACGTGAATGTGCTGGGTTCGTACTTGACGGCGGCAGCCCAACTGAATGAGGCGGTCGGTCGTGAGGTAATCCCATGATGATTCGTTCCTTTGCCACAATCTTGCTGGGACTGTTTCTGCTTTTGTTTGTGGCTGGATGTTCAGACAATACCAAGGCTGCCCCAACCAGGGCTGAAGTCACCGTCGATCCCAGCCTCTACAACGTTGACCACCCGGAACTATTCAAACTGGCTAATGTTGAAGCGCGCGATCTGCCAACGGTATTGACGGCCAATGGCAGCGTTACCCCTGATGTGAATCGCACCATTCATGTGACTTCGCAAGGCTCGGGGCGGGTCGTCGACTTGCGGGTGAAACTTGGCGACGCTGTAACGAAAGGCCAGGCGCTGCTTTCGATTTACAGTTCTGATCTGGCGGGAGCGTTTTCCGACTACCAGAAGGCGGTGGCGGACGAGCGGTTAACCTCAAAGGGATTGGATCGCGCGCAACTCCTCTATTCGCACGGCGCTCTCGCTCAGAAGGACCTGGAAGTCGCTCAGGACGCCGAGGACAAGGCCAAAGTGGATGTGAAGAACACCGAGCATCGCATCCGCTTATTGGGCGGTGATCCGGCCCATCCCGGCTCAGTAATTGAGCTGCGTTCTCCGATCGCCGGAACTATTGTCGAGCAGAACGTCGCAGGGTTCGAGGGAATCAAGAGTCTCGACAATAGCCCGAATCTGTTTGTCATTGCCGACCTTTCACAAGTGTGGGTGGTGTGCGACGTTTACGAAAACGATCTTTCCCAGGTGAGCGTGGGGGATCCAGTAGAGATCCGGCTCAATGCCTATCCCGACAAGGCCTACAAGGGTGCGATCGCCGACATTTCGCGCGTGCTCGATCCCAACCTGCGTTCAGCAAAAGTACGCATCGTTCTGGGGAATTCCGATGGATCTCTGCGGCCCAATATGTATGCGGTTGCCACGTTCCATTCGCGGAAATTGCGGTCACACCTTGTGATTCCTGCAACCGCCATGATGCGATTGCAGGATAAAGACTGGATTTTTCGCAAGGAGGGTCCAAAGCAATTTCGGAAAATTGAAGTACATGGCATTGGCGCGACCGCGGAGGGTTTCCAGGAACTGCAGGACGGTGTCCTGAAGTCTGGTGATCAGGTGGTGGCCAATGCTCTGGAATTTTCCAGCGCCATGGCGGAGAGCAAGGAATGATTCGTGGTCTCATCGATTTTGCGCTCCGCAATCGCATCCTTGTGTTGAGCGTGGCATTGGTCCTGTTTATCTGGGGCGTCTGGTCCTTTCGTAACCTGCCCATCGAAGCCTATCCCGATGTCGCCGACACCTACACCCAGATCATCACGCAGTGGCCGGGCCATGCCGCCGAAGAAGTTGAGCAGCAGATCACGGTGCCGCTCGAGGTGCAACTGAACGGCGTGCCGCACAAGACCCACCTGAGGTCCGTATCGCTGGCCGGCCTTTCGGTAGTCACCATCATTTACGACGACGACATCACCACCTTCACCGCCCGTCAGGAGGTTCTGGATCGTTTGGCGCAAGCCACCCTGCCGTCCAACGTCAACCCGGCGCTTGGCCCAGATTACAGCCCGACCGGGCAGATCATGTTCTACACGTTGACCAGCGCCAACCCCAAATATGACGTGATGGAACTGAAGACACTGCAGGATTGGTATGTGCTGAATCAGTTGAAGGCTGTGCCTAATGTTGTGGACGTGAACATCTTCGGCGGGCCCACACGTGAATACCAGGTTCAGCTTGATCCCGGCAAACTGGTTTCCTACGGCCTTTCCCTTAGCCAGGTGGAGCAGGCACTAGCTAACAATAATCTGAACGCCGGCGGGGGATTCATTGAGCGCGGCGAGCAAGCGCTCAACGTGCGCGCCGTCGGCCTAATGGCCGACACCGATGACGCCGGCGCCACCGTGGTCAAGGTGGTCAATGGTACGCCAGTGCGGGTACGTGATCTGGGCGCCGTCGTTCAGGCGCCCAAAGTGCGACTGGGGCAGTTGGGGAAAACCATCCGCCATGAGGATGGAACGGTCGTCAACAATGACGATGTAGTGGAAGGCATTGTCCTCCTTCGCAAAGGCGCCGAAGCTGACGCGACCCTCGAAGCCCTGCACAAGAAAGTCGCGGAACTGAACAATGGTTTATTGCCCCCGGGGGTGAAGTTGGTTCCTCATCTTGATCGCAGCGATCTGGTGCACTACACGACGCACACGGTGCTGCGAAACTTGACCGATGGCGTCCTGCTCGTCACCCTGATTCTCTTCTTGTTCCTGGGCAATGTGCGCAGCGCACTCATTGTCACCATCACGATTCCGTTTTCTTTGCTGTTTGCCGCGATCCTGCTGGACCTCAGCAAGATTCCGGCCAATCTGCTCTCCCTCGGAGCGCTTGACTTCGGCATGGTAGTGGACGGTTCCGTGGTGATGGTGGAAAACATCCTGCGTCACAGCGAGTATGGGCGGGGCAAGAAGACATTCCTGGAAATGATTGCGACCGCCGCGCACGAAGTACAGAAGCCGGTCTTCTTTGCTCGCATCATTATTATCGTCTCCTATCTCCCCATTTTTACTTTGCAACGGGTGGAGGGTCGCCTGTTCCGGCCCATGGCCTGGACGGTTGCTTTCGCACTGTTGGGAGCGTTGCTGTTTGCCCTGCTTATCGCCCCGGTACTGTGCACACTCTTGTTCAAGGACGTCATCCGGGAGCGGCGCAACCCCGTCCTTCATTTTCTGCAGCAACGCTATGCGCAGACGCTGGACTGGTGTTTCGATCACCTGAAGATTACGCTCAGCCTCGGTGCGGCCGCGGGAGCCTTGATGCTTTCTCTGTTTCTCAGCGGAGTCGTCGGCTCGGAGTTTTTACCGCATCTGGATGAAGGTGCCATCTGGGTTCGCGGCACGTTGGCTCCCAGCACAGGTCCTTCATCGAGCATCGCGCTTGCCCAGCAAGTTCGGCGTGTCCTGGCTGGCTTTCCCGAGGTGAAGCAGGTGGTCAGCCAAGTCGGACGGCCGGACGATGGAAGCGATGCCAGCGGCTTCTACAACACCGAGTTCTTTGTCGATCTCCTGCCGCGCTCAGAGTGGCGTTCGCAGTTCAGCACCAAGGAAAAACTGATCGCCGAGATGGACAAAGAGCTGAGTAAATTTCCAGGCGTGGATTGGAACTTTTCTCAGCCGATTTCCGACAACGTGGAAGAAGCGGTCAGCGGTGTCAAAGGCGAACTGGCGGTTAAGCTGTTCGGCAAGGATCTGAAGGTACTGGAGCAGAAGGCCGATGAGATGCAAGAAGTAATGGGCAAGATTCGCGGCGTCGCTGATCTCGGTACCTTCCAGGTACGCGGGCAGCCCAACGTGAACCTGATCGTCAACCGGGATGCCGCCGATCGGTTCGGGATCAACGTCAGCGACGTGCAGGACGCGATCGAAACCGCGGTTGGGGGCAAGGCCGTCAGCCAGATCCTTATCGGCGAACAGCGTTATGACCTGACCGTCCGCTACCAGCCGCAATTCCGTAAGACGGTTGAAGATATTTCCAGTATCCGTATCCTCGCGCCTTCGGGTGAACGCGTAGCGCTGAGCCAACTCTGCGATATCAAGCTTGAAGATGGCGCTTCCACTATTTACCGGGAAGAAAATTCCCGCTACATCGCCATCAAGTACAGCGTCCGCGGCCGCGATTTAGGCAGCACGGTGCGCGAAGCCATTGAGGAGGTACATCAGAAGGTGCAACTTCCAGAAGGCTATCACCTTGACTGGACTGGCGAATACGAGAGCCAGCAGCGTGCCAATCGCCGTCTTGCCTTCATCCTCCCGCTTACTTTGCTGTTGATGTCGTTCATTCTGTACTCCGCCTTCGATTCCTGGAAGTGGGTTGGACTGATCCTGGCTGTCGTGGCACTGTCACCGCTGGGGGGCTTGTTCAGCCTGCTGCTGACACACACTCATTTTTCGGTGTCATCCGGATTGGGATTCCTGGCTCTGATTGGTGTGTCGGTAGAGATCGGGGTCATCATGGTGGAATATATCAATCAACTCCGCACGCGTGGGATGAACCCCCGCGACGCCGCAAAAGAAGGTGCTTTGTTGCGGCTTCGGCCCATCATGATGACCATGCTGGTGGCGACCTTAGGACTTTTGCCGGCCGCCATGTCGCACGATATCGGCTCCGACTCACAACGGCCTTTTGCCATAGTGATTGTGGGGGGGCTGATCGTCGAACTCTTTATCAGCATTGTTATGCTGCCCGCGCTTTATGTCTGTTGGGCGCGTCCTGGCGACAAACTTCCGCCGCCCGAGCTAGGCTTCGTTGAGGAAGGCGAGCACGTGGACTAGGACCAACCCGTCAATTTGCCTGGCAAGACAGGAAGTTAAGGCTTTTGCGGCTTCAGGCTGCAGTCTTTGCGAACCAAAGCAAGGTCGAGACCCGAGGGGGTAAACTCCGCGATTTGCGGACCGCGAGGAGTGTCGAATTCGACCTTGAAAATCTTGGCTCCGATCAACTCGCGAACCGTGTCTTTGTCCATGGCGAGGAAATTGCCGTTTACCCAGTTCCAGCTATGGCGACTGCTGGAATTGTCAACGCGAACGCGTACCCGCATTTGAGGCTTCCCTTCCCAAAAACTTGCGCGGTTCGGAGGGCCGATTCTAAGGTTCGGCCGGAAGTCGCCGAGAGCCAACTTTCCGTTCACACAGAAAAGGATGACTCTAGCTTTCGCGTCGCTGTCCGGGAGAAGAGTGTCGGCTTCGAGCTCAAAGCGAATTTTCTTGGCCGCAGTCATCTTGTCCTCAGACTGAAACTCTTTCCAGTTCCCGCCAGCGGGGATGCCGGTATCCTGCTTTCCAACCGCGGGCATACTGCCCTGTGCATACGTTGCAGGCACAGTGCACAGAAAACCGAGGCATCCTGCGAGCAGGTTCAAAAGGAATAGCGTTGGCAGGCCGCGTTCAAGACTGCGACGAAGGATTGTCATTTCGACTCCTACCATATCAAACCCATAATAGAGGCGAAAGTTTCGCCTGACGGTTGGGCCGGATAATGCCGTAATGCTTTTAGGGTTGAGACCATCTGCTAGTTGTGATCAGCGACGGCTGCGGCTGGGATTGCGGAGTTAATCAGGATCATAGATCGCGTTACCGTACCCCTTGCGCCTGATATTTTCCTGCATTTGGTCGAGCCGGATTTTTTCCTGGCCGAGTTGACGCTGCGACGCGTCGTACTGTGCTTTCAGGTTCCGCCCTGTGTCGCACCAATCCTTGTAATACGGCGAAGTATAAGATGAGGTCCAGCACAGAGGGGCTTCGTCGTCCTGGGAGTATTCGGCGCTCCACGCGGCAAACTGATCCTTGAGGCTTGCGATGTGGTCTTGGATACCGGTGATCCTTCCCTTTTCCATCAGAATCTGAGTCTTGAAAAACTTCGCCTGTGCCTCAAAAGCTCTGTCTATTTGGATCTCCTCGTCAGCGGTTTGCACAGCCGGGTGAGGAGCCGGAAGAGAATCGGTCTGAGTGACCGCAGGCTGAACGGGTGGATTCACAGCAGCGCTGGGCCCCGCGCTCAGACTACCGGAGTCCGCCGGGTTCTTCACATCCTTGTTTCTGTAGACCCTGACTGTGGGCGACGACGCCTGCAAGTGGCTTGAGGCACGAGCTGCCTCCGCCACGGACTGTGGAGTGTTGGGCTGGGGCTTGGGCGCAGTTGCACCGGGTGACTGCTGGGTAGCCTGTTGACCGGTGGATTGCTGCCTAGCGACTGATTGGCCAGCTTGGCCAAATGCCAGGGCGCCCGCCAGAAGTGCTGCGCTCAACACCAGCCTCGGCCTGGAAAAGGCAGCCATAACTGCTTAAATCATAGCGCGCTGCAAGTCTGCGGGCGCAGCCGGCTTCCACACCGAAGTTGTTGTCCGGTCGGGGCAAAGGGCACACAGATTCCCTGCGGCTGGACTTTCTTCTCCTTGCCTTCGGCGTCAATTTGCGGTAGCTTTGCGGTTCTCATGGGTGACTCCAGAATGGACAGCATCTACCGGTTCCTGGGAAGATCCCCGAAAGCCCAACTCGGGCCCCTCGAGCAACAATTGCTGGAGGAATTATGGAAGTGTAAGAGTGCAACCGTTCGTGAGTTGCTTGATCACAGCGATCTCAAGCTGGCATACACCACGGTAATGACCACCCTCGACCGGCTTTACAAGAAGCAACTGCTGGACCGCGTGGCAGAAGGGCGAGCATTTCGCTACTCTCCGCGGCACACGCAAGAGGAGATCAAGAAAGCCGCCGCTGGAGAGACTATCCGCCAGCTATTGAGTTCCAGTCCCGCCGGCTCGCTTCCCCTTTCTTACCTGGTGGAAGCGGTCAGTGAACATGACGCAGGCTTGCTGGACGAGTTACAGCAACTGCTGGATCAGAAACGCCGTGAGCGCAACCGGGAGACACGTTGATGTTTGTTGCCCGTTGCACCGCCATTTCCCTGGCCTTGTTCGTTCTGTTGTATATGCCCGTCTCGCTTGCAATCTCACGAGGATGGGGGCTGCTACCGCAGCTGCTCAAGCCACGAACGGCACGAGGCTCGGCTGACTTGCTCTTCGCGCTGCGCGTGCTGCCGTTTGCGTTAGCAGCCATTTTTACCCTCGTATTTACGCTGCCATCGCTCCTGTTGCTCGAACCTCGTTCGACGAACGAGGCCGTCGGAACTGCCCCGCTGATGTTGGGCCTGTGCTGCATCGTCGTTCTGCTTGCAGGGATTGTCCGGGCGGTATCAGCTCAGATCAGAACCTCGCGCGTGCTCACGAAGTGGTTGGATGGCTCGACTGTCATGGATCCAGGGGCGCCTGTGCCTGTCTTTGTTACCTCCAGAGACGCGGCTGCCACCAAACATGCGCCCTCTCTGACCGTGGCAGGCGTGCGCGACCCCAAAGTGTTCGTGTCGGAAGATGCCATCGCCGCCTTGACACCGCCGGAGCTGCGAATCGCTCTGAGGCACGAAGCAGCACACGCCCGGTCCTACGATAACTTGAAGAAGCTACTGTTCCGTTTTTCGGTATTCCCCGGAATGGCTGGGTTGGAGCGCTCCTGGTCTGAACAGAGCGAATTAGCTGCGGACGACGCGGCGGTTTCCTGCGTCCGCGATGCGCTGGATCTCGCCGGGGCACTAATCAAGGTTTCGCGATTGGGCACAGCGCCGCAGGCAGAACTCGCCACGGGATTGCTACACAGCTCGACTGCACTGGGGACACGAGTGCAGCGGCTGATTGCTTGGAAGAAAATCTCGGCAGCACCCGGCAAGTACTCGCGGTACGCTTTGCCGTCTTTGTGCGGAACTCTTTTTGTTCTGGCGGCAACCTATGGCTCATTCCTCACCGGGCTGCACGTGGTGACGGAATGGCTGATGCACTGATCCGCTATCGATTGCCCAGCAGTCCGTAAACCGATAGCTGAGTTGCCGTCGGCACATACACCTTGCCGTTGACCACAGTCGGGACCGTGAACTTCACCGCAATCCCCGGCTGGTCACGCGAGCTGTTCTGATTACTGTTGTAGAACTCTGTGGCGATGTTGTTGGCGTCGTAGGCATGCAGGATTGCCTGGCCATTGTTTCCGTAGCTATCCACCTGCAAGGTCCAAACAATCGCATTGTTGGTTCCATTCGCCGAAATTGAGGGCGTAGGGCCGGGGAATCCCGAGTAAGTCCCCGTCGCCACCGCCGAGTTCGACAACAGACCGGTGGACGAGTTGAAAGTGTATTGCCTCAGGTAGTCATTGCTTCCGCCAAAGTAGACGTTGTTGTTCCACCAGGCCGGGGTAGCCCATAAGCCACCGATCGCATTCTCCAAATCCTGTACGATCTGACTGTTGTTGTTGGGGTTGTAACGTCCCATGTGGTCGCGATCGATCAAGTAGATTGACCCGCTCTTGCCCACCTGGACCAACAGATACCGGTGCGGAGCTCCTTGGCCCTGATCGGGCAACAGCATTACGCCTCCCGAGCCCACGTCGGTGTCGCCATCGGACAACGTTCCCTGGTCATAGGGGGTGAAATAGTCAAAGGGATGCACCAGATGAGATGTGGCGGGGCCCTTCAGCACGCTGTCAGCGAAATCCGAACCGCCCTTGGGGCCATCGTAGCTGCCGTTGCCAGTGGCAAAAAAGATGTACGAGCCATCAGAGGCAACGCCGCCGCCGCTTTGCCAAACTCCCCCCAGCCCACCATTGGGAGTGGAGTTCCACACCGCGGTCTGCTTCAGACTGGACTCGTTATATTCCATCACCCAGCCGTGATATGGGCTGTTGTCGCAATGGGATGCCCAGGCAATGAAAAGCGTGCCGTTCACCAGCAATAGTCCCGGCCGCTGTGCTTCGTGCAAGGGATCAAACTTGACGATTCCATTGACCGACCCGTCGCCGTTCCCTTTCACCTGCGCATGAATGACCACGGGAGAGCCGGGTTGATCTTTTCCGGTGAAAATGTTGATTGCATGCAAAACGTGGAAGAACTGTCCATTGTCTTTTATCTTGGTCACCACGAACATGGTGCCCGCGGTGGTGTCGATTACCGGTGTGCTGGTAATCCCAATCTCGGGGACCAGGTCGGTGCAACTCACGTCGTTGCTGGACACAGTGGTGATGCCGCGTGACGGATCGATGAGGCTGGTCTGCCACAGAGGAGACGCATTCATTCCGGTATTGTTGTCGGCATCGAAGGCGTAAACGCTGTCGTGCTCGGTGGCCACGTACACTACATTGTGGGTGCCCATGCCGGGAATGTTCACGTTGGGCACATAGAGAGGCTGGGCGTACACATAGCCATCCACCGGTTGCGAAAACAGCTTGCCAAACTGACTTACATTGACATTGCCGGGGGTGAGAATGGTTTCGCTCAAGTTCTGGCCATCGCGCATATTGTCGTTGCGCGAAGTGGTGACGCTGACTTGTGCATGGGCGGACAATAACGCCAGACCGCACACCAAAACTGCCAGGACGCGTGACTTCATAAGTCTCCTCAGAATGGTTGCGCTGTGAACCAACGCCGTACGGGCCTGCTGATGCCCCTTTCGGGGCGAAGAGCGCGACAACAGTTTTCTATGCATAGCCGACAGCTGTCAAGTTGCTTGGCGGGCAGGAGCCTTTCTACTCACGTGCCTCCTCCGGCCAGCCAATGGCCACGGACATCGCGCAGGAGTTTGCCATGGAAAGGTTTGGGGATATGCCTTGCGCTGGTTTTGTTTCTTTTCTCCGCGATGGCGGGTCAGACCGCATCCCAGCCCAGGCTTCGCTACCAGGTGTTCGAAATACCTGTGAAGCCCTGGCACCTGAGCGACTCGGGTGAGGTGACCGGCAAAACCAAGAAGAATCAGGCCGCGATCTGGAGCCGGCGACGGGGCCTGCGATTGTTGCCCATGCTCAAGGGATTGTCCGAGGGTGAAGCCCGAGGTTCAAACGCTTCCGGCTATGTCGTGGGATTTGCGACCAGCAGTGGTCAAGTCGCAGCTTTCGGCTACAAGAATGGTCAGCTGATCCGGTTCCCCGGCAAGAATTCCAAAGCGCTCGCGGTCAACGATGCCGGCGATGTTGTGGGTGAGTCGGAGATCGAGGGCAAGGCGCCGGTTGTGGCCGCGCTTTGGAACAACCGGCAAGTGACCCGGCTCGGAGGATGTTGCGGCGGGGTGGCGAGAGGAATCAACAACCACGGGCAAATTGTCGGGGATCTCTATGATCAGGCCGGACGATATCGGGCCTTTCTGTGGGACGGCGTCCGTGGGATTGAATTTCTTGGCCCAGCTGGCGGTTACAGTTCTGCAATTGCGATCAATGACGCCGGGCATGTGCTGTTGCAGGAGTTGGAGCGTGGCATGTCTGTCTATCGCAGCCCCGAGACAACCATTCACATCGAGATTCCCGGCCGTGAACCTGGCGACGGTCGCGCCATCAACAACGCCGACGAAGTTGTTGGTGCCTTTGGACCATACTTTGACGCTGACCACGCTTTTCTGTGGAGCGAAAAAGATGGATTCCGCGATCTCAACGACTTGATTCCCGCCAACTCAGGGTGGAAGCTGCAAGTCGCTACCGGAATAAACGACCGTGGCGAGATTGTCGGCTTCGGCACCCATAGCGGAGAAGATGTGCCTGGCTTTCTCCTGATTCCAGAGAGAAAATAGAGTCGCTCTATCTTCGCGCCGCGGGTACCTTGGCCGGCTCCGGAGCCGGGCTGGGCATGGTGGTGACGCGCGCTCCTGAAGCCGCAGCTGGAGATGACGCTGCGGTTGCCGGCGCAGCCGGAATCAGTCCCAACTGTTTGCGCACTTCGGCCTCGAGCTTCGCCAACGTGTCCTTGTTGTCTTTCAGGAACTGGCGGGCATTTTCGCGGCCCTGCCCGATGCGTTCTCCTTTGTAGCTAAACCAGGAACCGGATTTCTCCACGATTTCCTTAGCCGCTGCCAGATCAAGCAGGTCGCCTTCGCGCGAGATTCCCTCGCCATACATAATGTCGAATTCGGCCTCGCGGAACGGCGCTGCGACTTTATTCTTCACTACCTTAATCTTGGTGCGCGAGCCGGTGACGACATCGCCTTCCTTAATGGCCGCGATGCGGCGAATATCGATCCGCACTGAGGAATAAAACTTCAGCGCCCGGCCGCCGGTCGTAGTCTCGGGGTTGCCGAACATCACGCCGATTTTCTCGCGGATCTGGTTGATGAAAATCAGGCAGGTGCGCGACTTGGAAACCGTCCCCGTCAGTTTGCGCAGAGCTTGTGACATTAACCGCGCCTGGAGACCCATGTGGCTGTCGCCCATTTCACCGTCGAGCTCAGCTTTGGGCACGAGCGCCGCGACGGAATCGACCACCAGCACATCAATCGCGCCGGAGCGTACCAGCGCTTCGGTGATTTCGAGCGCCTGCTCGCCATAATCGGGCTGCGAGACTAGCAGATTATCCACATCGACGCCCAGCTTCTTGGCGTAGCCCGGATCGAGTGCGTGTTCCGCATCTACAAACGCAGCCATGCCACCCGTCTTCTGCGCTTCGGCGATCACTTGCAGGGCGATCGTAGTTTTCCCTGACGACTCAGGTCCGAAGATTTCAACTACGCGGCCGCGTGGGAAGCCGCCCACACCGAGCGCTGCGTCGAACGAAATCGCGCCGGTAGAAATCACTGCGATGGGGACGATGGCTTCCTTCGATCCCAGGCGCATGATCGAGCCCTTGCCAAACTGCTTTTCGATTTGCGCAAACGCCAGATCAATCGCCTTGGATCGGTCATCGGCCATGTGAACAGCTCCTTTTGAAATTGCAGGATGTGTCTACCGCCGAATTATATACTTGGAGTACAGCGAAGAAAAGGCGAATCTTAAGAAGATTAGTGGAAAACGTTCCCAAATTGGTGCGGGCTGGTGCGGGCAGCGGTGTGAACAAGTTGCTTTTCGCGTGTTGGAAGATGGACCGCCATAGACTCAAAAGACTCTATGGGGAAATCGGATATAGGAATACACTGACCCGCGCGGATGCTCGAGAGGTGAGAATGAAAGTCTTGCTAGCTTCGGTGGTTCTGGTCTGTCTCTGCGGTTTGGCTTTCGCCGAGCCTTCCTACACAGTCTTGTATAACTTCGGCTCGTTTCCGGGAGACGGTGTCAGTCCGGCCGGTGGGCTTGTTTCCGATGCTGCAGGCAATCTATACGGCATAACAATTGGCGGTGGTGCATACTGCCAGGACATTGGAGGGTGCGGAACGGCTTATGAATTGAGTCCATCGGTAGGCGGGATCTGGACGGAGACGGTTCTGTACAGTTTCTGTACCACGGGAAACCAATTAACCTGTCCTGATGGCTCGGTTCCCGATGCGGGGCTGATGATGGACAAGTCGGGTAACCTCTATGGTACCACTGACTCAGGAGGCACCGGCGGGGCCGGAGTCGTCTTTCGTCTGAGTCCCCCTCAGGGTGGGAGCGGGAATTGGAGCGAAAGTGTGTTATGGAATTTCTCTGAGAACAGCAAGAAGAATGGTTTTCGTCCTGGCTTCGGGAAATTAAATGTGGATATCGGGGGGAACCTCTATGGCACAACCCAATCGGGCGGCGCAAGTAACAAAGGCATCGTCTATCAGCTCGCTGCAGGAGGGGGTACTTACACGTTCTCGATTTTGCACAGTTTCTCTGGGCCTGATGGCGCAGATCCGCAGTACGGTGTTGGTATCGACAACGTCGGTAACCTCTATGGCACGACCGATGAGGGCGGCAAGAGCAATACTAACTGTGCCGGGCAGTGTGGTCTTGTGTATGAGTTGACCCTATCGAGCGGTACTTGGAAAGAAAGGGTGCTCTACGAATTCAACGGAGGCAACGGTGGAAACCCGGTTGCGCCGATTTCAATCGATACGGCCGGAAACTTGTACGGCACATTGGTTACCGGGGGGATCGGGAGTTGCGCGTTCGGCGGTTGTGGCGGGGTGTTCAAGCTAGTGCCGAAAACAGGAGGAAGTGGAAACGCATATACATTTCTTTTCAATGGTCAGAACGGTGGAGCACCCATGGGCGGGGTGCTCGTTCCACCCGGAGGTGTCGTTTATGGAACGACGACCAATCTCGGCGGCAACGTGTTCAGCTTACGCGGCAAGTCCGAAACCGTTCTTTACACGTTCTGCTCGCTTCCGGGATGTGCTGATGGCGCGAAGCCCGCAACTGGAACCCTAATTGAGCATGGCGGCGCTCTGTACGGTGCGACATTTTCCGGCGGCCTCAATAATAGCGGCGTCGTTTACGTCGTTACACCGTAAGGGGCTTTGACACTTCTACAAACGAAAGTAACTCCACATGTACGTCGAACGCTCCAGTCTCCACTCGGCCGGTTGAATTGGACAAAAGAGACGGTAAATCACCGGTTTCGGAGAAGCCGTGGGGGAAAGACACTTCTGGCGATAGCGACGCACGGGCCATAGGTTGTGACGGAAGATTACTTGCCGTTCTCAAAATTGCTGGATTCCGTTGATTCCGAAACGCTATACTCAGCCAGCTTTCCTGGAGGTTAATGATGAAACGTTCACTCCGTGTTGTGGTTGCGATCCTGGCCCTTAGCTGGATTTGTGTTGCTCAGACCAGCCCTGCCGATTCTCCCGCTACGAAGGAAGACGTCGAAAAATACCTTCAGGTGGTCCGTTCTCACGACATGATGAAAAAGATGGCTGTGGCCATGTCCCAAGGTATGCATCAGATGTTTCACCAGCAATACCTAAAGCACAAAGACGATCTGCCCGCAGACTATGAATCGAAGATGACCGCAAGGATGGATGACATGTTCGAGAACATGCCTTGGGATGAAATGATGCAGGCTGTGTCTCCGGTGTACCAAAAGCATTTCACCAAAGGCGATATCGACAGTTTGGTTGCGTTTTACTCCTCGCCCACTGGCGAGAAGATGTTGCGAGAGATGCCTACCATCATGACCGAGGCGATGCAAAATATGACGCCGATCATGACCAAGTATATGGAGACCGTCCAACAGCGGCTGCAAAAAGAAACTGACGTTATGATTGCCCAGTCCAAGAAAGCATCTAGCCCAAACACTCCAGCTACACACAACTGAGCCAGCTCACAACCGCTTCATCTCACTCGACGTGGGCGTCGAACACTCCTGTCTCTACTCGCCCGGCGCGCTTGACTTGGACGAAGAGACGGTAATTACCAGCTTTGGGAAAGCCGTAGGGGAAAGACACTTCTGGCGACACGGATGCCTGAGGCATGGCCATATCCGAAGCCATGGAAGCCTGCGTCAGTCCTTCGTATGACGGCAGGCCTGCTTGAGCCAACTCGAGCGCTGCCATGGGCGCAGAGCCCGCCGGATGCACATGAGCAAAAACGCTCAGGTCGGAGCGCACAAATTCCGCATGAGCTGCCATGCCCATATAAGGCTCCAGGTTCTGCACCGGTTTTCCGTCGGCATCTTCAACGCGAAAACGGAAATCGGCGGCCACTCCAGCTTTCAGTGGAGCGGTGGGCCCTTCCCAGATCATCTGACTGCCGTCGGGAAGTGAGGACTTTGTGGCCGCGTTTGCCCCCGCCGAAATGCCCGCGCCATTCCACTCGGAATCGTCGCCAGCAACGGGCCGGCTGGAAATGTCCGGCAGTTCCACTTCGCCGACCATCGTCGTCGGGAACCCGGTTTGATGAACTACGTCAGCGAAAATCTGGTAGCGGCCGGCTGGCAGGTTGGGCAATTGGACCACGAATTGGCCGCTGTCGGTTCCCTCGGGATGCAAGTGCAGAAAGCGATCCATCTGTGGAAGGCGGATCAAGAACAGGTGCATAAGGTGGTTGTGATCGGGAATGAGGTCGGCCAAATAATCGGAAGGCACCCATCCTCGTGGCAGCTCGCTAGTGCGCGATTTCGTTGGCCGCAGACTCAAGAGCAGCCGCTCGCCGGGTTCGAGAGTGCCGGACACTTGCGGAACCTGGTAGACATTTGCGTTCGCCACTAATTCCTCGGCGTCCCACCAGCGTTTGCCACCGTACAGCAAACCCAAACAAAAGATGCCCGCCACGACCATCACCATGTGGGCTCGGCGACGATCGTTATCCGCCGGCCTGGCTCCCGGAACCAACTCAGCCTCGCGCGCGGCCGCTGTAGCGATGGCCACTGCCCCGAACGCCAGTACGATGGTCAAACCAAAAAGTACTCCGCCTAAAGGCCGTGACATGCGCATGGTGCGCTGGGAAATCGCCGGGACCGGCACAGAAAGTTCACCCTTGCCGCGCGCGCCATCCACCTGTACGCGTATCTGAATCGAGCCAAATTCCATCAGCCAAAGATTGCCGGTAAAAAACTGCGGGTCTTGCTGTGACCGCGTGGTGGGCTCGGGGGATGGCGGGTATTTGGCTCCAGCCCCGGTGAGGGCAAGGGCCAGAATCCCCACCTGAGTAACATCGTTCGCCTGACTCCGAATCTCGACTTCCGCCACGCCGGGGACTACCTGCGGCACGCGCACCGTAACGAAAAGATGGTAAGGTCCGGCATCACCTTCATAGAAGACGTCGGGGCTGCCCACGTGGGCTCCAGCCGGAAACGCGGCCAGCAACACGAATAGCAGAAGATAGTGCGCGTACCGCGATCGGGTCGCGCGACCGATGGGAGAAACATTTATTCTTGGTTGCATTTGCACTGCGATTCTTAATCTCCCTTAGCGGCGGACTTTGCGCAACCAGCCTCCGCAACCCAATCCGATCCGCGTAGTCACAATGGCAAGACCCAGTGCCGCCGCCATCACCAGCCAGAACTGCATGCGGCTGGCGGCAGCCGGATAGAACTGGTTCATGGCCGTATGTGACGTGGGCTGAGTGAAATAAGGTATGTAGCCAGTGCCAAAAAACCAGTTGCGAGACCAGGGCGAAAGCAGAAAGTCGGCGAAGGGCCACTGCACTGCGATGAAACCGGCAAGAAAGACAATTCCCAGGATCACGGCCAGCAGCCATCGGTTCGCATCCGGCAGCTTCGCGCGAACATGGTCCCAGAGGAATGCAGGGACAATGATCAGCAGGGGAAAGTCCAGCGGAATGAGATGGGTGACGTGCTGGTAAACCGGACCCAACTTGGGCGTGGCAGGAAACAGAGGAAAGATCCAGACGTTTGCCATGGCAAAAATGGTGTACATGGCGGCCATGGTCGTACATGCCCAACGACGGCCAGATGCGACGGCCATGGCGATCAGTATCCCCGGCACTGCTCCGCACACCGCGGCATAGCATATGGCGCTATGCTCAAGAATACGGTGATTGGCCAGAATGAGATGCAGCAGGATGATGGTTGCGCCTAGGTACAGGAAAAGAAATTCAAGCCTTTTCCTTGCCGCCGCCGAACTGCGGTTCATGGTTCCTGCCAGCAGAACGATGCCGCCCAACTGTACACCAGTAACTCCGATCACCAAAGCCCAGTGGGGAGGGCTGTTCAGCTTGGCGTCCAGGCCATAGGCAGCGTGCCACCAATTGTCGAAACCGGCTGAACTCAGCATCACGATTCCGCCCCAAGCCGCGATGAAAGCCCCTAGTGGAGCATGGAATCCCCAAACCTGGACAGACGCTGCGCGGTCGGATGGAACGGGGAGGAAGGTCGTCCGTAGGATCATGTATCCGCAGGAAATCCCGGCCAGAATTCCGCAGAGGTAAATCACCATGTGCGCGGGAGTCCAGAAGCTGTCACGGCCAATGGTTTGGTGCCAGGCGATGTCCCAATACATTCCGACGGTGAAGCAGGTTGCCGCGCCCACCACTCCCAGCACAGGCCACGGAACTGATGTCAAGAGACCTGTTTGGCCTGTAGTCTCCGAGACAACATGACGGTCAATAACAACGGAACCTGCCATTTTTTGGAACCCACCCGAAGCATGAAGCGTCCGTATTATATCTCACGCGATCATTGGTTCCCGCCGACGGAATCACCGATCAGGCCTAACTTTCGGCCACTTCGAGAACATGCCAAACGTATGGAGACCTAAGACACACTGCACAAGTGCACGAGCGATTCTTCGTCACCTCCAGCCCCGTTTTGTAGTAACATTTTCGGCGTCAACCTGGTGCTGGGCGAACGGGCCTGGCACTGACGCTTTTCAAGTCTGGAGGGTTCGATGGAGCATCGGGCTGCAAGTAATTCCCCGGGCAATGCGCCAGGAACTGATTCTTCCCAAACACCGCATCATGAGGGTCGTGGAGCTTGGGTACTGACTGCATATGGCATCTCAGGCCTGGCGTTGTTCGGCGTTCTTATCTATTACTTCTCGGTTTACGTGACCCGGTAGCGGGGTTATGCGCCGCTGATTTCGCCGGTTTGCATGCAGACGCAGGTGTGTCTGCAAACGTGCTAGAATTGCCCCGCTCGCACGTGAGCGCTTCTTCTAGAAAAACCTGACGGTTTCCCGGCAGCCCAAGAAACGGAATCAGAGACGGATTGACTGTGGCCCAAACTCCCTCGAATACCGCCACCATAACCTACGCCGATGCGGGCGTGGACATCGACCGCGCCAACCGCACCAAGAAGCGCATCAAGTACCTCGCCCACAAAACTTTCACCCGCGGCGTGCTAAGCGAAATCGGCGGTTTTGGCGGGCTGTTCTCCATTGACCGGGACAAATATCTTGATCCAGTGTTGGTTTCGAGTGTGGACGGGGTAGGCACCAAGCTCAAGGTGGCGTTCGAAATGAAGATGCATTACACCATCGGAGCCGACCTGGTGAACCATTGCGTGAACGATATCGCCGTACAGGGCGCGGCCCCGCTATTCTTTATGGACTACCTGGCTACGGGCAGACTGGATCCTGAAGCGGCGGAAAAGGTGGTCGAGGGACTGGCTGACGCGTGCAAACAAAACGGATGCGCACTGATCGGAGGAGAGACTGCCGAAATGCCCGGCTTTTATCCCGACGGCGAATATGACTTGGCCGGCTTTATTGTCGGAGTCGTCGAGCGCGAACGCATCATCACAGGAAAAGCCGTACAACCGGGCGACATCATCCTGGGCTTGGCGTCGAATGGCCTGCACACCAACGGATATTCGCTAGCCCGCAAGCTGCTGTTTGAAATCGCCCACTACACGCCCGACTCCTACGTGAACGAACTTAAGGGCAAAGTTGGCAACGAGCTGATGCACACCCATCGCAGTTATTGGCCGATCATCAAGAAACTGGTCAACGCCGATTGCGTCTCAGCTCTCGCCCACATCACCGGCGGCGGCATCACGGAAAACCTGCCGCGCGTGCTACCTCGCGGCGTAGCGGCGGTGATTGAGATGGGAACCTGGCCGGTGTTGCCGATCTTCGAGCATCTGCAAAAACTTGGCAATGTCCCGCCGGATGAAATGCTCCGCACCTTCAACATGGGTCTCGGGATGCTGCTGGTGGTTCCCGCCGTCAAGTTCAAGAAAGCCCAGAGCGTACTCGACAAGATCGGCGAGAAAGCCTACACCGTGGGCAGGATTGTGAAGGGCGATCGGAAGGTGATGTACACGTAGCTGAGCGATTCAGCCCTCTCTATTGATCCAAAGAAACCAGGCGCAGGCCCTCGACCTGTTGAAAGTGTTTCCGATTGCGGGTGAGTAGCTGTAACCCATTTGCCAGGGCAATACCGGCGATCAAGCTGTCTCCCATCCCAATCGGCAACCCTCTCGCAGCGAGGTCTCTGCGGACGCCGGCCGCCCGGGCAGCGGACTCAAGATCCAGCGGAAGTACCGGTAAAGTTGAGATAAGGCGCCGGACTTCCTCATTTTGTTTGCCCTGGTCCGCCCCGCTCAGCAGTTCAAAACAACTCACAGCACTCGTGCGTAGAGATTGTGCAGCAGCGTAGGATCTGATGCGCTCGGCTGCTGGCTGAATTCCTTTGAGATAATCAATCAGTACGTCAGTATCAGCCAGTATCAACGCCAACTCCCGCGCAGTGCGGTCGTGACTTCGCGAAGGTTGTCCGCATCTTCAGCCGAAAGAGAACCTTCCAAAGAAAGAAAGTCCTTGAGCCGCTGACTTCGTTCTTTATTGCCACGCAGGTACTCTTCGATGGCCTCGGCCAAGACCCCGGAAAAGCCTTTCTCTCCGCGACGCGCCGCCAAGGCAAGAAGGGCGCTGCGATGTTCGGTCTTCATTTCCACCGTTGTTCTCATGCGTCCTATTGTAACATGCATGTGCATGTCATATTTAAATATATGATACAAAACGACTTACTGCAAGACTCTCGATCTTCTCAACGAAGTCTTATCGAAGAAACCACAAACACAGATGGAACCGACAGCAACAAGGCCAGCAGCGCGTGAAGGCGATTGCTTGGTTTTATCAAGTCTCGGACTAAGAACACCAAAGTTGCCAACAGCAGCAAAGGCACAAGAACCATCTCGACCACAATTGCTGCGTCAGGGTGATTTATGTGAATGAGACTCCAGAAAACTCCGACCAAAAACAAATTCAGCGACGCCAGGACTAGAGAAGTCGCGATCTTCATTTCTTTTGACACTCCTGTTTGCACCGGATGCAGGATGTCACTCTTCCATGTGTTTTCGGGTGACGAGTCGCTACCGTTTCAGCAGATCCACCGGCTCCCTTACATCAGTCACGCGGAAATACTTCGAAAGCGCGGGATGTTTCTTCGTCACGGCTGCAAACATCGCGTACGCCACATTGCGATAGGACGCGTGTCCGGCGGGAGTCGTTCTCAGCTCGGAGATGTACACCACCTCCGCGAAATCCATCTTGAACAACGTTCGCTTGCGAAAGCCTAGAGGAATCGCATACTGGGCATTCTCCGTCGCCTCGGCTCCCGGCTGCCGAGACAACTGCTCGACCGCTTCCGCCGTCCGCTGCATAGCCTCGTCGTAGGCTTCACGGGCTCCCGCGCTTTCCAGTTCCGGCGGAGTGTCGTAGCCATGACGGGTGGTGAACTCCTGCCCAATCTGAACGCATCGCCGGTGACGGTGCATGTCCCGGAACCCACCGACGTCCATCAAGATGTCGAAGCGAAACTGCTGCCCGGCACAGAATGCGCGCTGCATCTCGTCATGTTTGCCGCGATGCCGCAGGCCGACGTCGATGATCTCTCTCCGGATGCGTTCTCCCGCCGCCTCCACTGCCATGCGAATCTGCCGGTAAGGATAGTGGCTGTGTTCGTAAACCAGTGTTGCTGCCAGTTCAACTTCGAGTGGTTCTTCGTCGAGCAGATCCACGAGCGGGGCCGGCGCAACCGGCCAGCTTCCCATCAACTCCTTCGCGATCAGCCTTAGTTCCCGTCTAGTGTCCATTTCATAGCGCTTTGGATCGGCATATTTGACCAGTGTCGGCGCGACTCGAACCTCGCGCAGTAATTCCTGTTCCGCCCGCGCGCCCAGTTCAGGCGAAACCGCGCGGATCTGGCTCACCAACTCCTGCATGGCCTCGTGATTCACGTTGTAGGCCGGCGAAATGGCGGCGCGCTTCAATAAGTCTCCCAGATGACGCACTTCGCCATGAGTGTGCGACAGCAAATGCGAGACCTGGCTCTCGAGCGTGCGTGCGTTGACGATTTCCCCCAGCGAAGTATTGGTCGCAAGGGGTAAGAGATAACGCGAAATGTCGAAGGCGCGCGCACGCAGGGTTCGTTCGTAAGCCTCCTGCTTCATGTCGTCAGGTTTGGGAGTGATGCTGGCGAGATATAGCGCCATGCGGTCTGAGAGCGACTCGTACTGCGTGAACAAATCCTGGATGGTCTGCTTGTACAGGGTCCGCGCCAGTTGGTCGTCGCCGAAGTCGGGGGTGAAGTAGCCGCTCTTATTGAAATCCTGATAGCGAGTGGACCGCTCCTGGCCGTCCCAACGTTGCTCGTCTGCGACGGCAATGGCCGCGAGGATCGAGAGCTTTTCGATAGCCAGTGCGACGTGTGCCAAATCCGCGATCGAACGATGTCCGTACTGAAAGTAGAACGTGTTGAGGAATTTCTCGGCTTTTTGCTGGCTGATTTCCCGAAGAGATTCCTTCATGGACAGTGCCGAACGGGAATACTTGGCCATGGCGTAAGCCTGGATTTCGGGCTCCGCGCCGTAAACGGCATAGACTTCGACAGACGGCTCATTCGTCAGCCCCTGACTGCCGTTCGCAGGATTGATCGTCTCACTGACCTCAGGCATCGCTGACCCTCAGAATTTTTCGGTCTTGGAATCTTAACAGGTTGGAACTCAGAATCTTAGGGTGTTTAACCCGCGTGGTTCAATCTGTCGAATCTTTCCTTTTTTGAAATGAATCAGATAGTGTAAGTGCTTGATTTCCGCATGAAGCGCACGGTTCTTACAATCTGTGGCCTAATTCTCTGCCTGGCAGGATGGGTAGCCGCCCAGTCTGGCGCGCCTTCCGTTGGGGCCAGCCAGCCCCCGTCGGATCTTCTCTTGGACGACTCGCCGGCTTCGCCGCCAGTGCAGGCTGAAGACCGCACGCCTACAGTCCTGATCGCTCCAGCCGCTTTGCCACGCATGTCACCCGAACTCACTCTGCAGGCTTATCGCGATCGGGTCACTCAACAGGCCGCGCGGCTATCTTCATACTCGGCTAATTCGGTGATCCTGGCCCAACTTCCCGCGACTCAGCAGTTCGGGGAATGCGACTTGCAGCGGCTCTATTCCTCACCACACACGCTGGAGTTCAAGTCGGTCCGCTTCGTGGGAGACGGTTTTGTTAAGAGCAACGTGATTCTCCGCCTGCTGCAGTCCGAAGTGGATCACGTGCAGAAAGACGATCCTGCCGCCACCGCGCTCAGCGACGACAATTACAGGTTTTCCTACAAAGGCACCACGCAATTGCAGAACCGCCTGGTCCACGTTTTTCAGGTGAAACCGCAGACCAATCGGCCCGGCCTGTTCAAGGGGAAGGTCTATCTCGACGCGCATACCGGAAGCATGGTGCGGGCCGAAGGCAGAGTGGCGAAATCACCCTCTTTGTTCATCAAGAGAATCGAGTTTGTGCAGGATTACAAAGAAGTAGGAGCTTTCACTTTTCCGGTGCATATTCACTCCGAGGCCCGGACCCGCCTGGTGGGACGCGCAATCGTCGACATCTACCATTACGACTACCAGCCGATTCCCAGCACGCAAACTGCAAAGTTGGAGACCTCCCGATAGCTGAGTTTTTTCTCCAGCCCGCCCATGCGCACGACGAGCCAAGCCCGGCTATAATTCCGCTTCGACAACTCAAGGAGAACTCATGAGCCTCTCGGGCCGGATCGCGCTGGTCACCGGTGCATCTCAGGGCATTGGCCGCGCCTGTGCTCTCAAACTCGCCGCTGCCGGAGCTGCCGTCGCCGTCGCTGCCCGCAATCAGGAGAAGTTGAACGAGTTGGTGCAGCAGATCACCTCGCTTGGCGGGAAGGCCGCAGCTTTTTCCATGGACGTGGCGGAGGAGGAGCAGATCAAGTCCACTTTCAAAGCTGCGCTCGCTCAATTCGGCAAGATCGACATCTTGGTCAACAACGCCGGCATCACTCGCGATCAACTGGTAATGCGCATGAAACGTGCCGACTGGGATGCCGTCCTCAACACCAACCTGACTTCGGCCTATCTTTGCACCCAGCAGGTGATGAGTTCCATGCTGAAGCAGCGCTGGGGACGCATTGTGAACATAACTTCTGTCTTCGGTCAGATGGGCCAGGCGGGGCAAGCGAACTACGCCTCCTCGAAGGCAGGACTGATCGGATTGACCATGGCCATCGCGCGCGAAGTGGGATCGCGTAACATTACCTGCAACGCAGTAGCGCCGGGCTTCATCGAAACCGCTATGACCTCCACCCTGGGAGAAGATTTCAAGCAGATGGCAATAAAAAATATTCCTCTGGGACGCGTGGGCTCGCCGGAGGATGTGGCTAGTGCGGTCGCGTTTTTGGCGTCCGATGAGGCTTCCTACATCACCGGTCACGTATTGAGCGTGAACGGCGGCATGCTGATGGGGTAGGAATTCCTCACCACGGAGTTCACAGGAGGTAATCATGACCAAGACAACAGAACCGTCCTCCTCTGTGTCCCCTGTGCCCGCGGTGGTGAAAGATTTCGTACTTCTGCAGGCAGTAGCTCCGGCGCGGATCACCCAGGCTCGCGAGCTCTTCCTCGAATACGCCCAATCCCTCGGTTTCAGTCTCTGCTTCCAGAATTTCGATCAGGAACTCGCAGGATTGCCGGGCGATTACGCGCCTCCTGGCGGTCGCCTTCTTCTGGCAGAATTCCAGAGCGAGCTCGCAGGCTGCGTGGCCCTGCACAAGCTCGAGCCTGAAATCTGCGAGATGAAGCGGCTTTACTTGCGCACCAAGTTTCGTGGTAAAGGCTTGGGCCGGATTCTGGCCGAGGCGATCATCCATGAAGCCTGCCAGATCGGTTATCGACGCATGCGACTCGACACTGTCGGTCCAGTGATGAAAGACGCCGTAGCTATGTATCGCAGGCTGGGCTTTCGCGAGATCGCGCCCTATCGTGCGAATCCGATGGCCGGCACGCTCTATCTGGAGTTAATGCTGTGATGTCGGTACGGTGATATTCTAGACATCCGGGTCTAGACATCCAAGGAACAAACCATGAAAAACGCCATTCTTTGTCTTCTTCTCTTATCCATCTCCGCCGCCGCAGCTACCTCCAAAACCGTTTCCTACAAAAGCGGCGATGAAACTGTGCAGGGCGTTCTTTACACGCCCGAGGGCAAGGGCCCGTTTCCCGGCATCATTGTGATTCACGAGTGGTGGGGACTCAGCGATTGGGTGAAAGACCAGGCCTCGACACTTTCCGATCAGGGCTACGTCACTCTGGCCATCGATCTTTACCGCGGCAAGGTTGCCACGACCGCCGAGGTTGCTCACGAACTGATGAACGGACTGCCGGAAGACCGCGCCAAGCGCGACCTTCATGCCGCATTCGAATACCTGTCCTCACAACCGAACGTAAAAAAGGACCGCCTTGGCTCCATCGGTTGGTGTATGGGCGGAGGGTTCTCGCTGGATGTTGCCCTTCAGGAGCCGACTCTGCGCGCAGTCGTTATCAACTACGGTCACCTGGTCACCGACCCGCAGTCCCTGAAACAAATTAACGCCTCTGTGCTCGGGCTGTTTGGCGCTCATGATCAGGGCATTACGCCGAGTGTTCCCAAATTCGAGAGCGGTCTTAAGGAGCTCGGCAAGAGTGTCGATATCACGATTTATCCCGATGCCGGTCACGGCTTCGAAAACCCTGTCAACAAAGACGGCTACCGTCCTGACGATGCTGCCGACGCCTGGAAGCGCACAGTTAAGTTCTTTGCCGCCACGCTGAAGTAGCAAATACTCCAAGCGCTTGATTCCTTAGCGTCCGGGTCGACTTGTTGCTGCAAGGCTTAGATGCTTGCTCTCGGGCGACGAAATTCCACTTGCCAGACCGTACTACTCTGGTTACTATTCAGCATCGCGGAGAACCCACTTTGGCTTCCTTCTCAATGAATATCGGTGAGACCATCCGGAACTACCGGCTGCAAAAGGGAATGTCACAAGGCGATATCGAAAAGCGCACCGGGCTGCTGCGTTGTTATCTCTCGCGAGTGGAAAACGGCCACACCATCCCCTCGCTCGATACTCTTTCCAAGATTGCAGGGGCCATGGAACTGCCTCTGTCCCAGTTCTTTTCCGAAGCGGGGCACACTAACGGCGGCAAAGGTTTGCCGCAACTCTCGGACGATGAAGTCCGCTTCCTCAGCCAAATCCGCCGCTATTCCGTCAGCCTGAATGACAGCGATCGCAAGCTGGTCCTGGCCATGGTGAAGAAAATGGCCGCCAACGCGAAATAGCCTCCCCTCAATGGTGACCTTCGTACTATCTTTGCCGATGACCCACCGGTACCTCGCCCCCAGCCCCGGTAGAATCTAGACTGTTCGTTGGAGAACTCTCGGTGACCATTGACGAAGAACTGACCCACCTCGAGACCCAGCTGCGCCGGCTCAAGATTGAGTACGAAGTCTATTTCAGCAATCCGACCAAGAAACCACCCACAGATGTCGAGTGGAAGGTCCTCAGTTTGCTCCGCAAGTTCAGCGACGGAGGGCGGATGACTTTTTCGCAGCGTTATCGCTACAACGAAATGGCGCAACGCTACGCCATCTACAGTGACCTATGGCGCAAGAAGGCCCGCATTCGAGAGGAGGGTTATCGCCGTCCCCAGGATGCGCTGCTTTCAGTGCAGGGAGTTCGTCCGGCAGAAGGAATTGAACCAGAGAGCCACCCGGTGCAGGGTTCAGGTCAAGTCGGCGGCGCAGCGGGAACCGCGGTCGCTACAGCGAGAGCGAAAGAACAGCCACTCACTGTGCAATGCTCCGATCCCGCTGCCGAACGCGATCAAGTGGAAAAGCTCTACCAAGCTCTTACCGAGGCCAAGAAAAAAAGCGGGGAGTCCGTTGCCGGCAACCTCGACAGTTTTGCTTCTTTTGTCCAGAAGAAGACGGCGCAGATCCGCCAGGAAAACGGTTGTCAGGCCGTTGAATACACGGTTGAAATGCAAGACGGACAAGTCAAACTGAAAGCTCGGGCCAAGGTATAATTTTCCGGAACGACGCGTTGGAGGGGCCCGACTTGATCTGAGTCGAAGGCAGTTCTTAGAGACTCCAGCACGGCTGGGACTTCCCAGACCTCAACGCCTCGGGAGCGTTTCATTCCCGTCTTGTGCCCGCGTCGCAGCCCGCCACTGATAGAATTTCCAGTTGCTTTCAGAGGCCCTTAATGTCGAAAATCCAGCGAGCTATTCTCAGCGTTACCGACAAGACCGGGTTGGCCGAGTTCGCTCGCAAGCTTTCCGACTTGGGGGTGGAATTAATCTCAACCGGCGGCACGGCAAAGCTACTTCGCGATTCCGGCATTCCGGTGAAAGATATTTCCGAGCTGACCGGCTTCCCTGAAATGCTGGACGGGCGGGTCAAGACGCTCCATCCCAAAGTGCATGGTGGCATCCTGCATCGCCGGGAGAACCCAGCCCACTGCGCCGCGGTGGCCGAGCACGGCATCAAGCCGATCGACATGGTGGTGGTGAATCTCTACGCTTTTGAGAAGACCGCCGCCAAGCCGGGAGTATCTTTTGACGAGCTGATCGAAAACATTGACATTGGCGGGCCCTCAATGATTCGCTCCGCCGCGAAGAATTTCCAGGATGTTGCCGTCGTGACCTCACCAGCCGACTATCCCGCGATTGCAGAGGAGATGGCGCAGTCTGGCGGCCAGTTGTCGCTCGCAACCAAGTGGCGGCTGGCGCAGAAAGCATTCGCCACCACCGCCGCCTATGATTCGGCAATTGCGTCAACGCTGGAATGTGTCAGCCCCAGCGGGGAAAGAACCATCCCGGATAAAAGCTTCCCGCTGAATCTCCGGCTATCGTTCAGGAAAATCATGGATCTGCGCTACGGGGAGAATCCGCATCAGAAGGCCGCCATGTACTCCGATGGCTCGGGCCAGGGTGTGGCCAACGGCCGGCAGATTCAGGGCAAGGAACTCTCCTACAACAACATCGTGGATCTGCAAGCGGCGTGGGACTTGGCTCAGGAATTCGACGAGCCGGTCTGCGCAATTATTAAACATACCAATCCTGCCGGCGCGGCAACCGGAAAGACCTTGGCCGAGGCTTACAAGAAAGCGCTCGAGTGTGATCCAGTATCGGCCTTCGGCGGAGTGATTGGTGTGAATCGCCCGATCGATGCTACGGCTGCCGGAGAAATGGCCAAGTTATTTCTGGAAGTCATCGCGGCGCCGAGCTTCGAAGACTCCGCCAAGGCAATATTCAGCGCCAAGAAAAATCTTCGGTTGGTCGAAATCATCGATGCCCCGCAAGAATGGGTGTTGAAGAACGTTTCTGGAGGAATCCTGCTCCAGGACGCCGATGTCCGCGCGCTGCATGAGAGCGACCTTAAAGTCGTGACTAAACGCCCGCCCACAGCCGAAGAAAAGCGCTCTCTATTATTCGCCTGGAAGGTCTGTAAGCACGTCAAATCCAATGCCATCCTTTACGCGCGCGACGGGCAAACTGTGGGCGTGGGCGCTGGCCAAATGAGCCGCGTGGATTCGTGCAAAATGGGCGCCATGAAAGCCGTTTTACCGCTGCAAGGTACGGTCGTGGCTTCCGACGCCTTTTTCCCATTCCCCGATGGAGTCGAAGAGATCGCCAAAGCCGGGGCCACTGCCATTATTCAGCCGGGCGGCTCGGTTCGCGACCAGGAAGTCATCGATGCCGCCGACCGGCATGGTTTGGCCATGATCTTCACGGGAGTACGTCATTTCCGGCATTGACAAGAATCGGCCCGCGGAAACGGCTAACAGGCCTTGTACCTCCGAATGTGCGTATAACTGCTTCCAGGCACCGTTTTACCCAATCTTCGATGACGAGGGTTTACAATATTCCGAGCACCCGCTGGCAGCGATTTCGCATCCAAAACGCTGTAGCTCGAGTGACTGAAGGCCTTTAATGAAAAGCATTTACTCTGCGGTTTTGGTTTTGTTCATCGCCATGAGTGCATGGATGGTGAGTGCAGGGGCGCAAGCGTCAGCCCCGTCCGGTTCCGAACCTGTGAATTCCGCGCCGCCTAAAGCTGCCACTCCAGCGGTGCCGCGAAAGGTTGATCGCGCTGCCGCCTACTATCATTACACCCTGGCTCATCTCTATGAGGAGCAGGTGGCGATGTATGGCCGCAGTGAGCTAGTCACCAAGGCCATTGAAGAGTACCGCCAGGCCATTGAGGCTGATCCTACCTCGGAATACCTCACTTCGGCCCTGGCTGAGCTCTATACCCGGGCCGGACGAATCCGTGATGCCGTGCTGGAAGCGCAGGACATTCTCAAGCGTGATCCCGGCAACCTGGAGGCCCACAAACTGCTGGGCCGCATTTATCTGAAATCTCTTGGTGATGTTCAAGCCGGGACTGCCTCGGACAGCGTGCTCAAACTGGCCATCGAGCAGTGGGAACAAATCGTAAAGCTGGAACCTGACAGCGTGGACGACCGCTTGCTGTTGGGCCGGCTGTACAAAGTCAACAACGACCTTCGTAAGGCCGAAGAACAGTTCAAGACAGCCGTGAAGTTGCAGCCCGACTCCGAAGATGCGGTTACAACGCTGGCGCTGTTTTACACCGAAGAGGGAGACTCCACCCGCGCCGCCGAAGTGTTGAGTTCCGTGCCCGATGCCGCGCGTTCCGCCAAGCTGTACTCCGTGCTGGGCTATGCGTACGAACAGCAAAAAGAATACAAGAAAGCGATTGACGCCTATAGCAAAGCTGCCGAGCTTGATCGCGACAATCTCGATGCGATCCGCGGCCTGGCTGAGAATTTGATGAACGACGGGCAGGCCGAGGCTGCACTCCAGCAATACAAGATTATCGCCGACGCCAACCCCGACGATGCTCAAACCTACCTGCGCATGGCGGAGATCTACCGCCGCCAGGGACAATTCGACCTCGCCCTCACCAACCTGAGCAAGGCCGAGTCCATGGTGCAGGACTCCATGGAAGTGCCCTACAACCGGGCCGCTGTCTATCAGGCCCAGGGGCGCTACGACGAAGCGGCGCAAATTCTGCAAGACCTGCTAAAAAAGACCGACAAGACCGACAACAACTACTCGCAAGGCGAGAAGAACAACCGCGCTTTGTTTCTTGAGCGGCTGGGGACCGTCTACCGCGATAACAGCAACACCACGCTGGCAATTGAAACTTTTCGCAAGATGCTGACCCTTGGCGACGAAAACGCTGAGCGCGGGTATCAGCAGATCATCGACAGCTACCGCGAAGCCAAGCAATGGCAGCAGGCTACCGACACGGCCAAGGAAGCCGTGCAGAAGTTGCCCAACGACCGCGACCTGAAGATGGTGTACGCCGCACAACTCAGCGACATGGGGCAGCCTGACGAGGCGCTGGATCAAGTGAAGTCGCTGCTCAAGGGCACTGCGGAAGATCGCGATGTCTACATCCGGCTGGCCCAGATCGACAGCCGTCTGAAACGCTGGCAAGATGCCGAGGACAGCCTCAACAAGGCAGCCCAGCTTTCCACCAAGGACGAAGATCAAAAATACGTTGATTTTCTGCGCGGTTCCAACTACGAGCGCCAGAAAAAATACGATCAAGCGGAACAAGTATTCCGCAAGCTCCTGGTCGCCGATCCGCAGAATGCCGCCGTTCTCAATTACCTTGGCTACATGCTGGCCGACCGTGGCATGAAGCTCGACGAAGCCCTGATCATGATCAAGAAGGCGGTTGAGCTGGATCCCGCCAACGGCGCATATCTCGACTCGCTGGGCTGGGCTTATTTCAAGCTCGGCAAGTATGAGCTGGCGGAAGATAACCTGACCCGCGCCTCGCAGCACATGGGAGCCGATCCCACGGTGCAGGCCCATCTCGGTGATCTTTACCAGAAAACCGGACGCCTGAAGCTGGCGGTGGCGCATTGGGACCGAGCCATTCAAGAATGGAGCAAGACCGTCGCCGCCGAAGTCGATGGCGACGAATTGGCGAAAACCCAGAAGGATCTTGAGTCCGCCAAAGTCAAGCTGGCGAAAGAAAACTCCGAGCAGAAGTAGTCGCCGTCGCAAACACGCTGGAAGGTATTTGAGCGCGGGCCTAGCCTAAAAGCCGGCCACCGCCTCAGTCACGGTTGGGTCCCAGCCGACAACCTTATCGATACCAGTAATCTTCAAGATGTGTTCGATGTGGCTGTTGACCCCGGCCAGCCGCAGCTCTCCACCCGCTTCCTTCACCTCGCCGGCGGAGGTGACGATGATTCCGATTCCGGTGCTGTCAATGTGGGTCACACCCGTCAGGTCAAAGATGATCTTTTTCTTTTTCTCTTTTACCAGGCTCTCCGTGGTCCACTCCAGGTGCTGGCAGTCTCTGCCGATGGTGATTTTACCCATTATTTCCAGCACGACAACGTCGGGCGGCAGCTGTTTGGTTTGGATTTCCAGCATGACGACGCTCCTTGTCTGCGAACCACTCTTTTACGGAAACCGCCGAGCATGTCATCGGCGCGACCATCTTAGGGGCGCGCTAGCGTCAAGTCAATGCAGACGAGGACGTTAGGGTGGTTGTTTTATAGTGCCAGCAATGCTAGCATTGACATCATGGCGACGTTAACCATTCGGCAACTGGACGAGAAAACCAAGACGCGCCTGAGAGTGCGCGCAGCCCATCACGGCCGCTCGATGGAAGAAGAAGCCAGAGAGATCCTCCGCTCTGCGCTGGTCACCCAGCCCAACCTCAATCTCGCCGACATTGTGCGCCGCCGATTTGCACCTCTGGGCGGGGTTGAACTTGAGCTGCCCCCGCGAGACCCTATTCGCAAACCCCCTGACTTCTCGGAATGATCATCCTCGACACCAATGTTCTGTCCGAGTTGATGAAGAACCGTCCATCGCCTAAGGTTACAGCGTGGTTTCACGAACACCCATTGATTGATCTCTACACCACGGCGATCACAGAGGCGGAAATATTTTATGGAATTGAATTGCTCGAGGATGGGACTCGGAGGCAAAAGCTGCTGCTGGCGGCCGAATCCCTGTTCGATATTGACCTGAGAGATCGCGTGATCGGTTTTGACGGTGACGCGGCGCGAATCTTCTCCCAGATCGCCGCCCACCGCCGTCTGCAAGGCAAGCCTATCAGCAACCCAGATGCGCAGATTGCGGCCATCGCGCAAATGCACAGCGCCACGGTTGCGACCCGCGATATTGGCGATTTTCACGACTGCGGGGTCGAGGTGGTCGACCCTTGGGATGAGTCCTAGCCCTTGCTTGCGGGTCACTCCCGAGCGACTTGGCACCGGTTCCAGACTGTGCGACAAAAGAATATGCGTCCGCAAGCCCTTCCAAAGCTCGCCGTCCTTTTTCTTGGTTGCCTGCCGGCGCTGTTAACTGCGCAAAAGAACTCCCCGGACGGAGACAAGATTCTCGCCCTTGAAAAAACATGGACAGAGAGTTACAAGCACCGCGACGTGACACTTTTGTCGTCTTTGCTGGCTGAGGACTTCATCATCACCATCGAGGATGGCAGTACCTACGGAAAAGTAGGGTACATCAGCCACAGCGCCGATTCTTCCGTTCACGTGGACGTGGCCGAGCTATCCGAGCTCAAGGTACGCATGCACGGAGATACAGCCATTGTGACCGGCGCCTATCACGAGACCGGCGAGTCCAAGGGCAAGCGTTACGAATACCGCGATCGCCTAACCGATGTCTGGATGAAAAAGGATGGCAAGTGGCGGGTGATCGCATCCCATTACAGTGTGCCGCTGAAGTAGTAACAAGAATTACTTGATCACGTGGAACGGCACATTGCTAGTCAGCGTGCCGCTGGGCGTGGTCACGGTGACATAGCCGGTTGTCGCGCCTGCAGGAACCGTGGCACGTATGAAGGTGTTGGAAACAACCGTGAAGCTCGCCGGGATTCCGTTTAGCGAGACGCTGGTGGTTCCGGTGAATCCTTGGCCGAGAATGGGGCCGGTCTGGCCGACTTTGCCTGCGGGAAGGACAAAACTAACGAACGGGCCGAGGCCCATATCGAGGCGGAATACCGTGCCATCGCCATACCTTCCGCCTTGTCTCGTAGTAGCGTAAAAGCTTCCGTTGGTAGCTTGAAACAAACCACCGTCAGGGTTCGCACCGTCCTTCATCTGGAAGGTGTGCAGTGTAGTCAGCGTACCTCCGAGACCAATCTCGTAAATAGTTCCGCAACTGTACGGAGGAGTATTGCACGCGGTGTCATTTCCCCCATACACCGTGGCGCCGTAGAGATTTCCGTCCGTGCCTTGAACCAGCATGCCGGGCAAGTACCCATCGACGCAGTTGGGTTGGGAACAAAACGTATACACCGTCGTAACGCCGCCGTGGATGTTGAACCGGACAATGGTCCCGCATCCATCGTTTTCAGGACAATTGCTATTATTACCTCCTTCTTCGCGTGTCCCGTATAAATTACCGTCGCTGGCTTGAATCAGTCCACCGCTGGTTCGAGTGCCTTCAGCGTAACTGAAATCGTGTAACGTCGTGAATGCACCTCCTGGAGTAATCTTGAAGATCGTTCCGCAGCCAAGAAAACAATCAGAACCGCTACCGCCAGCTCCCGTCAAGCCGTAGAATGCCCCATCAGTAGCCTGAACCAGCGAGCTAGGGCCAAGACCATCGGCGCCAGTAGCGTCGAAATTATGCAGGACTGTAAAATTTCCAGCTAGGCCTATCTTGAAAACGGTTCCGTTTCCGCCGCTTCCGCCATTCTGCGTTGTCCCATAAAGGTTCCCGTCGATGCCTTCGACAAGCGGCATGGGGAGAGTCACCCCGTCAGTCAATTCGAATTGATGCAGTGTGGTAAGCGTCCCCGATGGTGTGAGTTTGAATATGGTTCCGCATCCGTAGGGAGGGTTACAAGTCAGATCGCCCCCGTGGTAAGTATCTCCGTAGAAGCTCCCGTCGGTCGCTAGGATCAATCCGGTAAAGGAACCGCCGAGGTTCGATTCGAAATTATGGAGAGTCCTGAGTCCCTCCGTGGAAAGTTTGAAGATTGTTCCACAGCCGAATGGTGCGTTGCAGGTTAGATCCCCACCTTGCCAGGCTGTTCCGTAAAGGCGTCCATCCGTGCCCTGCAGAAGTGTCTCGAACTCCGGGTCATCCCCATTCGTTCCCGCAAAGTTAATCAGATTCGAAAAACGTCTGCGCCTGCGATCCAATCGCGCTTGCAGCACAAAGCACAAACACGGCACCGTGTTTCTTCCACCCGCTAAGGTTACGCATACCTACCCCTTTCAGCGGCGATGGCAGTTTACTCCTGAGTTAGACAATGGCCAATAGGGACAAGGGTATGCCCTCCGATTCTCGTTAATCTCATCTGTCCGGCGACTGAGTGCTGAATGCTGACGGCTGACTTCACGAATGCTAAACTTTCCTATGCTCGCCGACTACGCGGTGTATGCGGACCAGTCCCGCGGACGCCGTTTCCCCGAGCCGCAGCATCCCTACCGCAACGACTTTCAGCGCGACCGCGACCGCGTCATCCATTCCCGCGCCTTTCGCCGTCTCGAGGCCAAGACACAGGTCTTCACCCGCCGCTACTCCGACCACTTCCGCAATCGACTGACGCACACGCTCGAAGTGGCGCAGATTGCTCGCACCATCGCTGCCCAACTCGGCCTCAATGTCGATCTGGTAGAGGCGCTGGCTTTGGTCCACGACGTCGGCCATCCCCCGTTCGGCCACGCCGGAGAAAAGGCCCTCGACAGCATCATGCGGTCGCACGGTTTCGTCTTCGATCACAATCTGCATGCGCTGCGTATTGTCGAGGACTTCGAGCTTCGCTACGCGGCGTTTCGCGGACTGAATCTGACCTTCGAAGTGCGCGAAGGCATCATCAAACATTCGCACGATTACAGTCCCAACGAATTCGCCGAGCTTGCCGAATATTTGCTCGACCGCCGGCCGCCGCTCGAAGCCCAGCTTATCGATTTGGCCGACGAAATTGCCTACAGCACCGCCGACCTCGATGACGGCTACGAAGCCCGCCTGCTGACGTTGGAAACAATCCGCGACGGCGTACCCGTGTTCGCGCGCTTCTACGCAGACGCTGAACGAACCTATCCAGATGTGATCGAGAAACTGAAATTCAACGAAGCCATCAAGCACGTGCTCGACCGCTGGGTGGGGGATTTGATCCGAAACACAAGAGAACAGATCGTCAAAGCTGGCGTCCATAGCCTTGAAGAGGTGCGTGCCAGTCCGCGGCGGTTGGTTGGGTTAAGTCCAGAAGTCGAGGAAGAACGCCGCCAGACTAAGGCGTTCCTCTACAGCACGCTCTACTACAGCCCGACGCTCGATCCTGAAAAAGAAGACGCGGAACAGATCATCACCCGGCTATTTGACTTCTGGATGGGCAGTCCCGACCAACTTCCTTCCAGCTATCGGGAGTCCGCCGCTCACACGCCGCTGCCGCGAGTAATCTGCGACTACATTGCCGGCATGACTGACAACTATATCTACGAGCAGTATGAGAAGTATCGTCGGTAGAAACCGGTCGGTTTATTCCGGCTTCGCCGCAACTCTTGTCACCACGTCAAACATCACGCGAAACCCGCGCTGCACTTCTTCCACCCGAATGCGCTCATCGTTGCCGTGTTCGGTGTCGTTTTCTTCTTGAGTGGCCGTATAGGGATTGAATCCATAGGAATAAATCCCCAGCGGACGATACCGCTGGTTCTCGTCGTAGCCGCTGGTCAGCAACGGAGCGACGGGAGCACCGGAGAAGTAGCGCGCGGTTACCTGGCGGACGGCCTTATACAGGGCGGTATCGGTGGGTGAGTAATTGGCCTCACGGAAATCTGTAGTCTGCGGTTCCACGGTCACTTTGGGATCATTGACCACCCGGCGAATGGTTTCGAGAAACGCCTTTGGACTTCCCCCTGGCAGCAGCCGCACATCGAGGTTCGCCCAGGCCTCGGAAGGAATTACGTTAGTCTGCTCGGAGCCGCCCAGCATGGTCAGCGAAATCGTGTCACGCAGCAGGTAATTCAGGTTTTCATCGGCTTCAATCTGCCGCCGAAGCTTCGGATTGTCCAGACTGCGGCGAATGTTGCGCAGCATCGCGGCCCGTGCCGGGGGTTCGTCGGGCGCGATGGTTTTCAAAAACTCTTCCACCACCGGGAGTACTCGAAGCGGCGTTTTATAAGCCAGAATTCGCTCCAGGGCCCGCACCAGCCGGTTGGGAGCCGAATCGCTATTCGGACGCGAACCATGTCCCGGCTGTCCATGCGCTACCACGTGCAGCCATAATGGCGATTTCTCTCCCACGTCCACACCGACATACTTCAGGCGGCCGTCGGGCCGCAGAATGTTTTCTCCTCCTTCGTTGATCATGAACTCCGCGTTGCCCAGCAAATCGCGTTGGTGCGCGATGAACCAGTCGGTGCCTGTACCATCGGCCTCTTCGTCGCTGACCGCCAGGAAGATGACGTCGCGATCCAGCGCTATCTTCTCGCGTTGCAGCATCACCATGACCATCAAGTGCGCCAGCCCTTCGCTCTTCATGTCCTGCGCGCCGCGGCCGTATATGGCGCCATCCACGATTTGCGCGCTGAAGGGCGGAACTTTCCAATGCGCTGGGTCACTGGTTACTACATCCATGTGGTTCAGCAGAACAAACGGACGCCGGGGTGTGGTGCTGGTATGCGGAATCCTTGCCCACAGATCGGCGCGGCCGGGAGCATACTCAAAGACGCGGTTTTCGATTCCCTCATCGTCAAGGATCTTCTTGAAGAAGGTCGCCGTGAGCATCTCGTTTCCCGGCGGATTGGTGCTGTCGATGCGCAGGTAGTCACGTTCCCAGTCCACCGCCTGGTCGGCATATTGCTTCATGCGATCGGCCGAAATCCGGTCCGAAGCCAGAGCTGGCTTGCCAATGTCCTGGGCGCAAAGCCGACTGCTTGTTAGAATCACTGCCGGAAGGAGCACAAACAGGCAAACCGCACAGGCACTTCGGAGCATTCGGTCTCCAGGTAATCGATTACGAGGGTGCACGCAATTTTTATACCAGCTTTTGCCAAAATTACTGCCACTCGTGGCCGGCAGAGACTACAATATCATTGTTAGCCAAGCACTTAGCTCCAGGTCGGTTTGGCATCGAACCTGTTCTAGAAGGCAGAGGAGGCGGGCATTAGGCTGTCGTCGCGAGTTGAGAGGCTTTCGCCCACAACGGATCGGACAGCTGCCGCATCTGACCCTATTCTTGAAAATGCGCCACGCCCGCTAATGGCGTGTTGGAGTGGAGCTCCCAGGAAGCTCCCTACCACCCCGGAGGAAGCAAAATGAAGAATCGTGTTCTCACCGCGTTGCTGATTGCAGTGTTAGCCCTGCCAGCCTTAGCGCAAACCAGTTCTGCTCCATCCACCGATCAAAACCAAACCCAGGCCCCGGCCCCGGCCCAAGGCACAGCCAGTCAACCAACCGCTGTGCCCTCTGAGAGTGCCACCGGAAAGCCTTTGCAACCGCCCGCGCGCGAGGGATTTTGGGGCCGCATCAACCCCTGGGCTCGCAAAAGCTATGTAAAGCGGCAGGTCGAGCCCATTCGTGACCGGAACAATGAACTCGATGAGCTCACTGCCTCGAACAGCAAGATGATCAAAGATGTGGATGCGCGCGCCCAACAGGGCATTCAGCTCGCTTCCACCCGGGCCAGTGAAGCCGACCAGCACGCCATCGACGCCGGCAACAAAGCTCAAGCCGCGCAGCAGACGGCCACTCAGGCCAATACGCGACTTTCCACGGTGGAGCAGGTGGTCGGTAACATCGACCAATACAAGGCCACCAACCAGACCGAGATCCGCTTCCGTCCCGGCCAGAGTGTGTTGAGCAAGAACGCAAAGGCCGCGCTCGACGAACTTGCGACGCCTCTGAAGAGCCAGCGCGGATACATCATCGAAGTACAAGGCTTCTCTTCGGGTCGCGGACAGACTGCCATAGCCGCCTCGCAGAAGATGGCGGACTCGGTGGTACGGTACCTCGTGCTGAACCACGAAATCCCTGTCTACCGCATTTATGTGGTGGGGATGGGCAACGCTCCGGCGAGTACGGACGAACCTAAGACCGCCAAGCGCACCAGCGGCGGCCGCGTGGAAATCAGCTTGCTGAAAAACGACCTGGAGCAGCTTTCTGCCAGTTCGGCCCCTGTGGCAGCGCCCCAACAGTAGAGTTCTGGAACGCCGCCGAGCTCATGGCCCGGCGGCCCTCCCCCAGAAAAAGGCCCCTCCAGCGCGAGGGGCTTTTTGTTGAATGGCGTGCTCCGCCTAAAGTAATCCTCGGGCCCTTCCGGCTTGCAACTTCTGCAGGGAAAATTGACACTGGACGGCATGAAAGCGATTGCCGTCATTCCGGCCAGGCTGGCCTCCACGCGGTTGCCGCGAAAAATGCTGCGCCAGATTGGCGGAGAAACGCTGTTAGCGCGCGTATACACGGGCGTGAGAGCTTGTTCGCTGCTCGATGCCGTCATCGTGGCTACCGACTCGGAGGAGATCATGCAGCTTTGCCGCCAGAACGGCTGGCATGCGCAGATGACCTCAACCACTCACCGCAGCGGTACCGAGCGCGTACATGAGATCTCTCAGTCAGTTGCAGCCGACGTTTACCTCAACGTTCAAGGTGATGAGCCCATGACCAGGGCGGAGCACATCGCCGCGATGCTCGACCTTATGAAAGATCCGAAGGTCCAGGTGGGAACGCTGAAAACCCCGGCGTCGGCGGAAGACATTCCTAATCCCAACGCGGTCAAGGTGGTAACCGACGCCGCCGGACGGGCACTGTATTTTTCACGTGGGACCATTCCTTACGATCGTGATGGCTCAAAGCCCCGATACTTCAAACATCTTGGATTCTACGCGTACCGCAAAGCGGCGCTCGACCGCTTCTGCGCACTGGCGGAATCTTCGCTGGAACGCAGTGAGCGCCTGGAACAGTTGCGTTTTCTGGAGAATGGAATTCCCATTCACGTGGCGGAGACGCCGTACGACACCATCGGCGTAGACACTGAGGAAGATCTGCAAAGAGTGGAGAAAGTGCTGCGCGGGCTCTAGTGGGCAGCAGCCGTTGTATTCCGACTCGCCCAGGCCTCTGCCGCGGCCACTCGCCGCGAAATCGCAGGATGGGAATGAAAAAGCAGTTCCACCCACTTCGAAGGAGAACGCTCAGAGAGATTCTGATCGGCGAGCTTGTTCATCGATGAGATGAACGGCTGTGTGCTGGCGATCGACTGAAAAGCATAGCGGTCAGCCTGTCGTTCGTTGTAGCGGGAGAAAGCATTGAGGGCCGGGAGCAAAGCGAGCGACAGCGCTGTCGAAACCAGCACCAGCAGCGGCAAGTTGGCGAAGTCAGAAAGAGTATCGAAGAAGTGGCGGCGTTCCATAGCGTAGTGCAGGATCCAGTTGGCCGCCCAAAATCCCGCCAAGGTGACCCCCGCCTGCACTGCAATGCTCTTCAGAATATGTTTGTGCACGTGATGGCCTAGCTCGTGGGCCAGCACCGCCTCTATTTCATCGGGTGAATAGTGTTCCAGAAGAGTGTCGGCGAGAATGATGCGGCGCGTGTTGCCGAGTCCGGTGAGGGCCGCATTCGCCTTCTTGCTTTTCTCCGACAGATTCCACTTGTAAACGCCCCGCACTTGCGTTCCCGCCCCCTCGCTGAGTTTGACCAGGCGCGATTTCAATTCCTCATTCTGCAAGGGCTCGAACTTAAAAAAGATGGGAAAGAGGATTACGGGAGCGAGTTGCGCCAGCAGCACAAACAGTCCAAGGAAGGCTGCCCAGGCTATGAGCCACCAGTATTGGGGAGTCTGGCGGATGATGAAGTAAAGTAACTCAACCACAATCGTCCCCAGGACTATTCCCACGAGAAGCCCCTTGGTTTCGTCCCAAGCCCAGGCCCGCAGCTTCTGGTTGGTGAGATTGAAGCTGTGCTCCAGCCGGAAGCCGTAGTAGTCCAGGCCGAGCCCGAGCGCTTTCCCAATCAACATCAGCAGGAGGACGTAAACGAAGACCTGCACCGTATACCACGACGAGGCAGAATAGGCGATGTCCCGCAGACCGCCATTCCACCCCGTGAACAACAATACGATGAGGAATAGCGGGCTTAGTACGAAGTCGGCAATGCTAAGCCACCTCCTTATGCGGTTATAGCGGCGCGCCTCCGGCGAATCAACTGGAGGGTTGAGTATGGATGCGGGGGAGTTCATCTATAAGACATTGTACTCAGCGGCGAGGCGGCAGATGTCCAAAAAAATGACGCCTCGGGGCAGGAATGGGGACGTCGGTGATAGGGGCTACGCGGTCGAGTGAACGAACAACTCCGCGGAGGCCAGAATCTCGTTCACCAGCTCCGGCGAAGCTGCCTCGGCATAGATGCGCAGCAGCGGTTCAGTGCCGGACGCCCGAAACAAGATCCAGGCCTCTGCTCCCTTGTCGGGCGTCGGCGCGTCGAGAAAGAATTTCACACCGTCCACGGTCTCCTTTTTCAGGATTGAGTATCGGCCCGAGTGCGTGGTCTTATCGGAACGAGCTCGCTGGATGGCGCTTTGTTTTGTCTCTTCCGGAATGTGGAGATCGCGCCGGCCATAGTAATGAGGACCATACTCCCGTTGCAGATCGGCCACCAGTTGGCCGAGTGGCTTGCCTTCCTCGGCCATGGCGTTAGCCAGCAACAGGGCGTTCAGGATGCCATCACGTTCGGGCAAGAACCGCGAGTAACCGATCCCGCCAGATTCTTCGCCCCCAATCAGAATGTCGCGTTCCATCATCAGGTCGGCAATGTACTTGAAGCCGATCGGGCATTCGACCAGGGTACGTCCGTAGCGCGCACAGATGCGGTCCAGCATGCGGGTGGTGTTGAATGCCCGGACTACGTCTCCCGGCCATTTCTTGCGCTCGAGCAGCCAGCGCAGCAGAACCGAGAAGATCTTGTGGGCGTCGACAAAGCTGCCATCTTCGGCCACGGCGCCGATGCGGTCGGCGTCTCCATCGCTGGCGAACCCTGCGTGGCACCCTTCTTTCACCACCGCCTGTTGGAGCATGGCAATATGCGGCTCAATGGGCTCTGGGTTAATGCAGGGGAACAGCGGATTCAGCTCCTGGCGAAGCGCGATGTGGGCGATGCCGTGGTCTGCGAAGATCTTCGCCAACACGCCGCGTCCCGAGCCATACATTGAATCAACCGCGAACTTGAATCCGGCCTTGGCGATCAGATCGAGATCGGCGAACTGGCAGATCGTCTCGATGTAGGCACGCTTGAGGTCCACTTCCTTAATCGCTGCTTTTTTACCATTCGAGCTCGTGCCCGCGTGCAGCTCATTCTCAATGCCCTTGATGATTTGTGGCGTTGCCGATCCGCCAAATCTGCCCTTGAACTTCACTCCGTTCCAATTCCAGGGGTTATGACTCGATGTAATGACCACGCCGCCAGCCGCACCCAACTGTTTTACGGCCAGTGAGATGGCCGGCGTGGGGGAATAGTCGTTGGCCAGCTCGATAGGAATCCCGGCACCGGCGAGCGCCTCAGCAGCAACCCGAGCGAAACGTTGAGAACCGAAACGGGTGTCGTAGCCTACGATAAGGCCGCGCCGAGCGTCTTCATGCTTAAGGGTGTAGGCGGCGATGGCAGCCGCCACCCGGCGGACATTTTCGTAGGTAAAGTCGTCGGCAATTACGCCGCGCCAGCCGTCGGTGCCGAATTTGATGGCAGTGACCATTGCTTAACGGCCTACACCAGCTTGTGAAGCTTTTTCTCGTCTAAGTGCTTCACGACTTGCCCGACATTCTGCGCTTGCTCGCGGGAGGTGATCAGCAGAGCGTCCTCGGTTTCGACGACCACTAAATCATTGACACCGATGGCGGCAACAAACTTCCCCGGGACGTGAACATAGTTGCCCCGAGCATTCAGGGTAAACACGCCGGCACTCGATATCAGGTTGTCATGGTGCGGCTTCTGCCTGGCCACGTGGTGTTCGTGCAATGCCGTCCACGAGCCCAGATCATTCCAGCCGAAACTTGCCGGCAGGCAAAAAATATTCGACCCTTGTTCACCTTTCGAAGAACGGGGTTCGAGAACGGCGTAGTCAACGCTGATGTTCTCGCACTTCGGATACAGCCGGCGCAACACCTGGCCAAACTTTCTGCTTCCAAACGTAGCTGCGATCTCCTCCAGAATAGGCGCGGTCTTCGGCAGATGTTCCCGCAATGCATCGGCGACAGTGCGAACGCTCCATAGAAACATGCCGCTGTTCCAGTAATAGTTGCCGGCTTGCAGGAACTTCGCGGCACGTTCGGCATCCGGTTTTTCGGTGAAGCGGCGAACCCGGAAAACGTCATCCGAGCTTGCGGCCCCCGCTTCAATATACCCGTAGCCGGTTTCGGCCCGCGTGGGAGCAATTCCAATCACCACAATGTTCTCGCCGGCCGCAGCGATGGCAGCTCCTTTCTGGAGGAGCTTACGAAAGCGTGTTTCATCTGCGATAACGTGATCCGATGGAAACAGTCCGATCACTGCCGCCGGATCCTGCCGCAGCAGAATGAAAGCCGCTAGCCCGATAGCCGGGGCAGTGTTTCTGCCGATGGGTTCGGCGATGATTTGCGATGGACGCAGCCGTGGAACCTGGCGAATGATCTCACGGCGCAGATCCTGGTTGGTTATGATCCACCCGTGACTCGGCGGGGCCAGGGGCGATAGGCGGGCGACAGTCTGCTGGATCATCGTCTGCTTGCCGGCCAGGGCCAACAGCTGTTTGGCCTTGCGCTTGCGGCTCAGCGGCCAGAAGCGCGTTCCACGGCCACCGGCGAGAATCACGGGATAGAAATTGGAGTTGGTTTTCGCCACAGTTCGAAAATCGCAATCCGGCTACGCGTTACATTCTAACTGTTGGTTCGGGCATCGACTCGCCGGGCAAGTATGACTTCAAGAATTCCACTGACCATTGCGGGCGAACGCTGAACCGCCCGGTGGCCGCCGGAATCACAACCGCATCGCCTCTGGCCAGGGTCACGGGTTCGGTTCCAGCGGCCTCGACTACGCCGCAACCCTCAACCGCGGTCAGAATCTGCACCGAACTCTTGCCGGGGCCGTCTGTGATTTGAAAGTCCTGCGAATCCTTGAGCTCGAACATTTCGACCACAAAATAAGGCGACGCCACCAGCGCAGCCCGGCGGTTTCTGGTGCCAGTAATTTCCCTGGGCGGGGGACGAAGCACTTTCCCTGCACCGGTCGTTTCTTTCATGACAGACAGACCTTGCTCTAGATGCAATTCGCGGCCCCGGCCATAGTCATACAGGCGATAGGTTGTGTCCGATTGCTGCTGGGTTTCTAGCAGGATGGAGCCGGGGCCGAGCGTATGTACGGTACCAGCAGCGATGTAAATCATCTCGCCGGGGAAGATGTTGATCCAGTTCAAAAACTCTTCTGCGCGCTTCTGTTGGATTGCCTGCTCAAACTCTTGCCGCGTGGTTCCTGGCTTCAGTCCCAGCGCGACTTGAGCGCCCGGACTGGCGTGGGCTACGTACCAGCATTCGTTCTTCCCGCAGGGTTCGCCGGCGCGACGGGCAGCAGCGTCATCCGGATGAACCTGGACCGAAAGTTTCTCATGCGGAAATAGAAACTTTGTGAGCAAAGGAAAGCGGCTGGGATCTGTAGCGGCCTCTCCTACCAGGGCGCAGCCATATTGCGTGGTCAGCTCAGCAAGGGACTTTCCTCTTAAATGGCCGTTTGCTACCTTGCCGTTCTCTCCGGTCAGCCATGACTCCCCAATCTTCTCGTCAAAGCGACGATCGGGATAGACCGGGGACAGATCCAGAGTTCCCCAGGGACGGGGATCGAAGACCGGCGACATTAGCAGAGGGTAAAGATCACTCATGCGGGCAGAAAATAGTTCAGAGCTACAATTAGAGATCAGAGCCGGTAGCTCCGTTGCCTTGTGTGCGAAATGCGGGCGAGCACGCCCCACGAAAGCGCCGGGACGGCGACACTACTTCAATACGGCGTTACAGCGCCCCCAAAAACCTGCGCATGCGCTCCAGCCCCCGGTCGAGGTCTTTCACCGAAGTCGCATACGAGACCCGGATGTGATCGCGGGTGCCGAAGCCCTCGCCCGGAACCGTGGCCACATGAGCTTCGCGTAGAAGTTTGCCGGCAAGATCCGATGCAGACTTCATGCCGCTTCGGCCCAGATAAGCCGAGATATTCGGATAAGCATAGAACGCACCCTCCGGCATGGTGCAGCGGACGCCGGGAATCGACCGCAGGCCTTTGACCACATGATCGCGCAACTGGATGTATTCGGCGCGCATGTCCGCGACGCACTGTTGCGATCCGGTCAGAGCGGCCACAGCGGCTTTTTGAACAATCGACGTTGGATTCGACGTGGATTGACTCTGCAGTTTTTGCATCGCGCTGATCACCGGAGCGGGTGCAAGTGCGTAGCCCAGGCGCCATCCCGTCATGGCGTATGTTTTGGAAAGTGAACCGACAATCACCATGTGCTCGCGGAAATCGCCCAACGCGCCTATCGAAAAGAGTTTGCCCGTGTAATTGAGGTAGACGTAACATTCATCCGAAATCACCCAGATGCCACGCTCATGAGCCAGGCTTACCACTTCCTCAAGATCTTCGGGGGACATTACCGCGCCCGAAGGATTCGATGGCGAATTCAGAATGATGAGCTTGGTGCGCGGCGTGACCAGCCGTTCAATCATTTCCGCGGTCACCCGGAAGCCCTGGTCCTCGTCGGTTTCCAGCAATACGCACTTGCCTCCGGCGTAGCGCACGATGTCTTTGAAAGAAACCCAATAAGGTACAGGCAGGATCACCTCGTCGCCATGGTCAACCAGAACCTGGATGGCGTTGAACAATGCATGTTTGCCGCCCACGGAGGCGATTGATTCCTCGCGCCGGTAGCCGGAATCGAAATCCTGGCTGTGACGCTTGACAATGGCGTCACGCAGCTCGGTGGTGCCGCCTACCGCCGTGTACTTGGTGAAATTGGCCTGGATGGCAGCGATGGCCGCGTCCTTGATGTGCTGCGGCGTGGCGAAGTGGGGCTCGCCTGCTCCGAAGTCAACCACGTCGACCCCCTGCTGGCGCAGCTTGTCGGCCTCGGCCACGACTGCCATGGTGGCCGAAGGCTCGATACGATTGATTCGGTCGGTCAGTTTCAGGGCGGCGGCGACTTCAGTCACTGGGGTCATCCTCGTTTCCTTTTCTTCGTAGGATTTCTTGCATGTTGCAACTTGACGGCCGGGTCGAGCTTGTCCTTGATACGCTGCTCCACCATCTCCGGAACCAGATCGCGGATCGACCCTCCCAACTGCGCAATCTCGCGTACCAGTCGCGAACTAAGATAAGAATACTGCTCTGCGGGCATCATGAATACCGTTTCCAGCTCCGGATGCAGTTTGCGGTTCATCAATGCCATCTGCAATTCGTATTCATAGTCGCTGATGGCACGAATGCCGCGCAACACCGCGTCGGCTTTGACTTTGGCCGCATACTCGACCATGAGTCCGTCGAAAGTGGCGACCTCCACGTTCTTGAACTCGGTAGTCATGGCCTCAAGCATTAACACCCGTTCCGGCAAGCCGAACAACGGGGCCTTGTCGGCATTTCGCAGGATGGCCACGATTAACTGGTCGAAAATCTTGCTGCCCCGCGCGATCAGGTCGAGATGTCCGTTGGTCGGAGGGTCGAACGAACCGGGATAGATGGCGACAATCTTTTTCAATGATCCTCGGGAAAAACGGGAGTTCGATAACCAAGGATTCTAAGCGTCCGGCGGAGCTTAAGGCAATTGTTGTTTCAGAGCAGCCGAACGTCAGCGCTTTGATCAGGATACGGCGTCAAAGCAGAATCCCAACACTGACGCAGTTCACAACTTTTTACGTCTTTTTACCCTGAATTGACACCCATCTCGGCAGATTTGACTATGGTGTTTCAAGGCAGAACAGCCCACTCGAACCAATGCACCCGAAACGCCCAAGGAACGAACGGACCCGGCTGATGCTCACACTCGAGCTCGCCGTAGTATTGCCGGCTGCAGCCTTGGTCATTCTAAGCGCCCTCCACCTGAAGTCGATCGAGCGTGATCGGGGTGTGCAGGCTGCGTTTCAGCGTGATTTTACCCAGGTCCTTGCCATTTCCGAGAAGCAGATCAACCAGAAAGCATATGAGTTGATCGACGATGTACGGGACCAGTTTCCGGCTTCCGGCCCGGCGTGCACTGAAACCATGGATCGCATCCTCGCGACCCACCCCTACGTATCGCACCTTTTTGTATACGACCCGGCAACCGGCATAGTGTTTCGTTCCCAGCCCGGTCTGAGCAATTCGCCGGCGTCTCATTCCGAGCATGATTACCTCTCTTCCATGTTCTCAGGCTGGATTCAAACGGAGTATGGAGACATGGAGAAGAGTCTGGAAGAGCTGGACAAGAAAGGCAGGCGATATCCATTCTCGGACTGGGTACCGCGTGGCGACAAACACGTCTACATCGCTGGGCAGTTTTTCTTGACCTCGGGCGCGGGACCTAAGAAGGCTATCGCCGGAATGGTGTTTGATGCCGACTATCTGCATGATCAGTTCTTCCCCGAGATGCTGAATGCGGTCTTGAGCCACCAGGAAGAAAAGGGAGAGAAGAACCGCGTGGCGATCATGCTGCGACCCAAGTACGACTACACCCCTCTGGCGACATCCTCCGGCTGGGATGGTGGCAATGCCGAAGTGGAGCGTAACCTCGAGGGTGCATTTCAAACTTTGACGCTCGCCATCAAATTACCCGGAACCACTCTGGCAGCGATGGAGCAGCACTTTGTCCGCACCAGCTTCCTGATTTTAGGGGTGATTTCGTTGCTCCTCACCGGAGGACTCATTCTGACCCATCGCAATATTTCACGCGAAATGGCTCTGGCGAAGTTGAAGTCTGATTTTGTGTCCAACGTTTCGCACGAACTGCGGACGCCGCTCTCGCTGATCCGCCTTTACGCCGAGACGCTCGAAATGGGCCGGTTAAAGTCAGAGGAGAAATATCAGGAGTATTACTGCATTATCCGCAAAGAGAGCGAAAGGCTGACAGCTCTGATTAACAATATCCTGGATTTTTCGCGGATCGAGGCGGGACGGAAGGAATATGACTTCCGCGAAACCGACATGCGGGAATTGGTGCATAACACGCTGGATTCTTACCGTTTCCAGATCGAGCAGAACGGCTTTGCCTTCGAGGAGAAGATTGCCGAAGATGTGCCTCCTTTGCGCGTGGACCGCGAGGCTATGGCGCGCTCCTTATTGAACCTGGTCAACAACGCCCTCAAGTATTCACAGGACCAGAAGTTCATCGGCGTAAACCTTTTTCGTTACAACGGTTCGGTGAAGCTGGAAGTCGTGGACCATGGTATTGGCATTCCCAGCGAAGAACAGAACAAGATTTTTGAGAAGTTTTACCGGGTTGGCGACCCGCTGGTACACAACACCAAGGGCAGCGGGTTGGGGCTTTCTCTGGTGCGTCACATTGTGCAGGCGCACGGCGGAGAAGTGGCAGTCGACAGCAGTCCGGGACGCGGCAGTAAGTTCACCATCACGTTGCCGCTGAATCCCAAGGTCAATGGGCACAAGATAGCGACGGCGTGAAGTTCGGGGACGGGAGAGCATGGCCAAGATCCTGATTGTCGAAGACGAACCCAATATGGTGGCGGGGTTGCGGGACAACTTCGAATTCGAGGGATATCAGGTGCTGACCGCGCCCGATGGAGTTGCGGGCCTGGAACGGGCTCTCAGCGAGTCGCCGGACCTCGTGATCCTCGACGTGATGATGCCGCGCATGAGCGGTTTGGACGTGTGCAAACAGCTCAAGGCCAGAAAGCCGTCGATGCCGATCATCATGCTCACGGCGCGGGGACAGGAAGTGGACAAGGTAGTCGGACTGGAGTTGGGCGCCGACGACTACGTCACCAAGCCTTTTTCCATTCGCGAGTTGTTGGCCCGAGTTAAAGCTGTACTGCGCAGGGCAGGCACGATTCCGAAACAAGGCGAAAAATATGCGTTCGGCGAGGTCGAAGTGAATCTGCGCAACTGCCAAGTTTCACGTAAAGGCAAATCGCTCGAATTCTCGTCGAAGGAATTCGAGCTGTTGAAGTACTTCCTCAATCATCCGGGAGAGACACTGAGCCGTGATCGGTTGCTGGAGGACGTGTGGGGTTACGACCGTTTTCCCACGACGCGCACCGTGGACGCACACATTGTCCGGCTGCGGCAGAAGCTGGAACCCAAGCCCGATGATCCGCGTTTCATATTGACCGTGCATGGGACGGGTTACAAGTTCGTTGGTTGAAAGAGTTGCAGGAGACCAGGGTGGAAAAAGCTTTACAGCTTCGGGGACAACAGCGAACCAAGGTGGGTCCGGCGCGCGTCGACGATGCGCTGCTCATCCGAGAAGCGCAGATGGGCAACGCCGCTGCCTTCGAAGAGTTGGTGCGACAGTACGACCGCCCTGTCCTGCGCTTGGCGGTCCATCTTACCGGCTCCCAGGAAGATGGTCAGGACATCTATCAGGAAGCTTTTCTCCGCGCTTACATTAATTTAGGCAGGTTCCGTTTCGAGTGCTCGTTCTATACATGGATCTACCGGATTGTTACCAATCTGTGCCTCGACCACTTGCGCAAGAAATCCTCACGTGCGCGCGATCTGACGACCACCATCTCGCCCGACGGTGAAGAGGAGCAGGTGCTGGATCGTTTGCCCGACCAGCGGGCCGGAACCAGTCCGGAGCGCAGTCTGATCAGCCGCGAATTACGAAAATGCATCTCGCGCGCGATGGAACGACTCTCGCCGCGTGAGCGGGTGGTGTTCGAATTGAAACATTATCACGGCCTGCGACTGCGCACGGTAGCCGGCATTCTGAACACAAGTGAAGGCACCATCAAGAACACCCTCTTTCGTGCCACCCACAAGCTGCGCGCTCAATTGGCCGAGGTGAGGTGATTCCCTGGTTTGGAGCGCCACCCATGAGGACTAAGTACAAACTGGCTCTGGCCGTGCTAGTCGGCTTCTCGATCGGCGTGGCGGGCAACAAGGCTATTCATGCGCAACAGGTTAAGACGCCACCCGGGTACGTCATCGCGGAAGTCGACGTAACCGACCTCCCTGCCATGCAGAAATACGGAGAGAAAGTGCCGGGAACGCTGGCCCCGTTCAACTACCGGTATCTCGCGCGAAGCAGCAAGATCCAGCCTCTCGAGGGCGAACCGCCGAAGGGCGGCGTCGTGATAATCGGTTTCGATAGTGCGGAGAAAGCGCGTGAGTGGTACGACTCGCCAGCCTATGCTGCAATTAGGCCGATCCGGCAAAGCGCAGCGAAGAGCCGCATATTCATCGTCGAAGGCGTCGCTCCGCAGTGACCGGACGAGTCGGGCCGCGTTCCCAGTAAGTGCTGTAGTTTCAGTTCCATAGTGAAGAATCGAATTGCTGGTTACCGGCGACGGATCTCCCCAAACAGTCCTGCGGAAAACTGCATCAAACAGGCTATAATGAGTTCAGTTCTGCAGAAAGCAATGTCTCTTTCCGGGAAGAACAATCACGATGTCGAATAAAGTTAAGGCTGCAATTCTGGTACCTTCGGCCGCCGTTCTGCTGTTCATGGTCGTGGGCGGCATGGACGGAGTACGGGCTTCCAGCAACGACGGTGCGTATCGCCAACTTCAGGTGTACAGCGAAGTTCTGTCGCGAGTGCGCGCGGAGTATGTTGAGGACCCAAACCTTCCCGCGGTCACCGATGGAGCCCTCCACGGGTTGCTGGAATCGCTGGACGCCAATTCCAGTTATCTGAGCGCTCCCGAATACAAAGAGTACAAGGCCCACTTGACTGGGGCCAAAGCCGACATCGGCGCCGCAGTCTCGAAACGACTGGGTTACGCAGCTGTGATCTCAGTAATACGCGGTGGTCCCGGAGACAAGGCTGGGTTGCAGGATGGCGACATTCTTGAAGCCATAGAAAGTAAGAGCACCCGCGAGATGTCTCTGGCGGAGATCCACAACATGCTGGCCGGGCAACCAGGTTCAAACGTGACCGTTTCGGTGGTACGTGCTCGCCGCGCCGAGCCTGAGAAGCTCGTGATCACGCGCGATGTCGTCGTCATTCCTCCCGTATCAGACAAAATGATGAGCGATGGTATCGGCGAAATCCAGGTGGATGCATTTCCCAAAGGCAAAACACAGGAAATTGCCAACAAGATTAAGGCCCTGCAAAAGGATGGAGCCAAGAAGCTGATCCTGGACCTGCGCAACTGCGGCGAGGGCGAGGAATCTGAGGGCGTCGCGACTGCGAACCTGTTCCTGAATCACGGGATCATCACCTATCTTCAAGGGCAGAAGTACGCGCGTGAGGCATTCAATGCCGACCCCGCCAAGACCATAACCAGCCTTCCGCTGGTGGTGTTGGTGAACAAAGGCACGGCGGGACCCGCAGAGATTGTGGCGGCTGCGGTCCTGGAAAACGCGCGCGGGGACGTGGTTGGAGATAAAACTTTTGGCGATGGGTCGGTGCAGAAAGTGATTGAGTTGGGTGATGGATCCGCTCTGATTCTGTCAGTGGCGAAGTATTACGCGCCCAGCGGTAAAGCCATCCAGGACGCAGCCGTGACCCCCAACGTTCTGGTTGCTGACGAAGACGACGAGACGCCCTTGCCCGATGAGGACGAGAATGCGGCGCCGTCAGACCAGACAACGAAACCACAACCTCCGCAGCAAGATGAGCAAATGCAGAAGGCGATAGAGGTTCTGAAGAGCCGGACCAGTTAAGCTGGCATCGTCGGTTGCAGGATCGAATTCCTTATACGCTGTACGCGGCGTAGTCCCCAACCGCGCAGCCCCCCGGCTTTTGGTTGTTTGCTGTCCGCCCGCCGGAACGACCATGTCATTCCCCAGGAATAGAACGCGATGATCAACAGCACGTCAACGGGCATGGCGAAGACGATGTACAGTACCGGCATGAAGAGCACGCTCTTTTGCAGCACCATAGCTTGCGCCAGGACCTGAAAAGGCAGAAAAATGGCGAGATACGCCATCGTCATCCCGGTTAGAGCCGCTTTCCTCAAGAGGCCGAAATCGAAAATGTAGTAAGTGAATGCGAGCAGCAACGGGATCACCGAAATCAAGCCGATTCCAGAGGCGACCAGCGCTTCCATGTAACTGTCCGGGGTGTGAGGGAAGCTGGTTGGCCAAAGCGCGAAATAGATCAGCGACGTCGCCTGGATCAGCAGAACGCCGCGAGCCAAATAGATCACCGGGACCAACTGCTTGGATAGAAAGAAGGTGCCGATGAAGAGTAGCAACGTGACCGCACAGACTAGAGACCAGGTCTGAAGGTCGGGCAGGATGGGCTCCATCCGCAAGTAGGGAATTGGCAGGTGCAGAAAGCGGAAATGGTGCTCGGCCACATCCAGCCTGGCTTTCAGAGGCAAGACATCAAGGCCCACAGCCAAGGCACGGTTCCACATCCCGCAAAGCCAGGGCAGTGCGGCTAACCAGATCGACGAAAATAACAAGAACAAAGCGATCGATATGATGACGTTGATCGGGCCCAGGCGGAAGTGGGTCAGTGCGCGGTGCATCGCGATCACGCCTCCACGGTGACCGCGGAACTGTACCGGATCCGGCACTCTCGGCTGCCCCGGGTTGTGCGCGACAGGCTCGCGCATTTCAGAACTCCTTGAAAAAGCCGAACGTGCTCCCGCCTCGCAAGTAAAACGGACTGTGGTAGTAATCGCCCACAAAATTGAAGCCCCAGTTCGGGCCCATCCATTTTCGCCAGGTGATGGTCAAGGTTTCACTGTTGAATTGTGAAAGAGTTGCGGCGGGTCCAATCAGCTGGTAGGCCTCTTCTCCAAAGCCAGCGCGGACCGTGACGTATTGCTGTTTGTTGTGGCCCTGCGTCACGGCCACAAAGCCGGCTGGAGCAAAGACCGCTCCGGGATGGCTAAGGTTGAAGTAAATTCCTTCTTCTACAATCCATGGCTTTTCAAAATAGTAGGTAGTCCCGGCGTAAACCGTGTGGTCGCGATGATCATCTTTGGCCATGACATAGCTGAGACCGGCGGTGGTGATCCACTGTTTGCGCCGCAGCCACTTCTTGTTGATAAATCCGTCGGTACGGAAACGAGGCCAGAAAAATCCGCCGGCGCTCGAACCTACCGTGAGCGCCCCGTACCAGTCTGGGTTGAAGTTGTAAGTGTCTCCGGCGGCGAAGTAAACGCCGCCATCTCCGAATTCGTGCTGCCCGCTTATTTCCGCGTTCCAAATGTTTCTACCCTGCTCATAGACGCCGCGAGTGTAGCCGCCGTTCCAGGAACCGAAGCCGTTGGTCAGGGTCATGTAGTCGGCGCCGGTTTCCACAAAGTTAGTTAACGGCTTGGTCTGAGCCTCCGGCTGTGTGGTGACCACGGCGGGCGCTACCGCCGGGTCCGGTTCTGCCGCCGCCGATAGAGTCTGGCCCCTCGCCGGGAACGTAAAGGCAAGGCTCGCCAGAAGCAGCAGCGCTTTGGGCCGATGGTGCCCTAGTTTTGCGACAATCATTTGCTCACCCTCGTCACTTATTCACCTTCGTGATTTCGAAGCGAAGTTCTTTCCCTTCCCCAGCGATTACCATCCAGGCATCGTTGTCGCGCACCACCTGTGCCAAGCCCTCCGTCACAACGGGTGCGGAGAAGCCGACCGCCGGAATACGCCAGGTGTCGTGAGCTAGGCTGACGGGATGCGTGGCCTTGATAGTGAGGCGGTCTCCATCCTGGAACGTGCTCCAGGCGACCAGTTTGCGGGAGTTCAGAAACGTCGCAAGCTGGGTCATGGTGTACCAGCGGTAGCGCCCTTCGGTTCGCAGCCGGCCCGTGTGTTCCATCCACTGATCCACGAGATCGCGGTATTCCATAATTCCGGGAGGATGAAAATATACGAGCCTCACGGTGTGATGTTCGACGGCAAAGTCAGTAACTGCTTCCAGCCAATGCTCAATCTCAGGGCCGGAGTATCCTTCGCTGGCCATCTCTTCAAACGCAGCGGACTGATTCAGGTGCACGATGGGAAAAGCCCAGAGGTCGCTCCCTTCACGCAGGCCGTCGCGATACCCTTGCGTGGGCGCCATTCCGCTGTTCCCGGTGAAGTAGTACGCCAAGAATCCATGGGATTGCAGCCACGCCGTGACCCACGAAGGCTGATTGCCGTCTGGCGCGGAATATTCCAGCACCGGCCTACCGGTCGTTTTTTCCAGTGCCGTCTTATTCCACACCAGGAATTTTTCCAGGTCCCCGGGACTATCTTTGTCGACGTGAGCGGCGAAATAGTCGTGAATCCAGCCACCATGGCTGCCGATCGCGTGCCCCTGGCCAGAAAGGCGGCGAATCAGCTGCTGGCTGAGGGGGTTGTGTTCGATGTTGAACCCTTCCTTGTCGCCGATCCGCATGGCATCTGGACCGGCAGTCACGTGAATCGAGTAAGGGCCCTGCTGCATGAGTGACCACGAGGTTATTTCCTGTAGAGGCTTGATCGCAGCGTTGGAATCGACGTGCCAGTTCAGTACCAGTCCTCCCACTCCGTCGGGGACCGCCATCAGCGAAGGCAAAGCCAGGGAATGTTCAGCAAAATACTTCAGAAAGGCATGCAGCAAGAGTCCATCGGTGTTGGCCTTAAGATATCCCAGAGGCAGATTGACGAACAGTACCGAACCGTTGCCGTAGACGTGTTCGTTAGCGACGATGCCGTCGCCGGAGTGAAAGAGTTCATGCCCGGCGTTCTTGCCGGAGGTCACGAAGCTGGGATATTGGAGGTCGCCGAACTTGTAGCGGCGGAGCTGAACATCGAAGTCTGACTCGGATCCCGCGGCGGGCTGGAAAGGGTAGTACTTACCCGGCGGGATTTCCAGTTGGCGCACCACAGCCAGCTTTCCGGACACGTTTCCCCAGCGGATGGTGTCATTGTGCAGATGGTCGTATAAGGCGTAGTCCACGCCTGCAAGGTCCGACAAACGCGACCAGCCGCGGGCGTACTTGCCGTCGGGCGACAGTGTGCCGGCGTCATACACCAGCAGCAGCTTGCCTCCAGCAGTGACGAAGCGGCGAAGGGAAGCGATGAACAAATCACTGGCCGGCTGGTGCACTGTATCGGGGAGAATTATTCCTGCGCACTTGGGCTGTCCGAAGAAGGGGCGGATAAACTCGGAGTCACGCATGGGGACAATGTGAATCCCCTCTTCGCTCGCCGCATCCAGCCAGACGGTTACACCGTAGTCGGAAAAACTGACGCCATCGGGAACGAGCAACAGCAAGCGGTCGGCATCGGCCTCGGAGTGCCCGCGTGAGGACCAGGCTCCGCCGATGAACGCCAGCAGCAAAATGCTGGTTCCGAGAATTATCCAGCGGTACTTCATAGACTGGCCACCGCCTGTCCGTGATCGCGGGCCCACAAAGTCCCGAAAACCACCACGCCCTGCTCCACTTGAATGTCCGGCGCGCTCACGGTGGTGGGGTTTCCCACAGTTCCGCAGTGGGTGCCCTTCCTTATCAAAACCATGCGTTCGGCAATGACTGGACCACGAATTCTGCAACCCGAACCAATTTGCATGATGCTGGCGCTGATCAGACTTCCCTCGATCGACGCGCCGGGTTCAAGCACCAGCGCCTTCCCAGCCTTGACACTGCCGCAAACCCGCGCTCCGGCCCCGATGCGTAACCGGCCTCTTACAACCAGATTGCCCCGAAAGACTTCTCCAGCCGGGATCTCAAAGTCACCCTCGTGGAACAAACGTTGATGGGTTGTGGTGTCTGCGGGGATCGGCAATGAGGTCAACGCCGGATCTGCTTCCTCACCCATCGCGATGAAGGGAGCATTCAAGCGCAGGAAACTGCATTCCCGCGATAACCGGATGCCGGCGTCGGAGGAGACGCGGCCATACAAGCGACAGCCCGCATCCGCGCTGAACTCCCCGACCGCGTGGACCCAGCGCATAACGCTGCTCTCACTGCCCAAGCGAATGTCCTTTTCCGCCAGAATCGCGCGGTAATGATTGTTCGTACCGCCCATGACGCTGCCAGCTGAATAAATGTCCTTGGAGAAACTGGTCTCCGGCGGCAACAGCAGATCACTGCCCGAAGCGATCATGACCGGCCGAAATTCGTTTCGTTCCCGAAAAGGCAGGAGTAAGGCTTCCTCCCCGCGGCCCAGTACAAGATATTCAGAGCCATCCGGCATGGTGCCGGTGGTATGGCCGCCGGACCTCACACATTCCCCTAGAACCGGTTCCAAACCCTTTATGTAGCTGCGAAATCCATCGGCAAAAAAACGGATCTCGCCAGTGTGTTGTTGAATCACGCTAAGGGGCAAAGCGTCCGATTTGCCGTGCAATTCAGTGAAGGCCGGCACCAGCGGCAACACCATTAGCGCCACGGTGAGCAGGATCAGACCCACGACGGAAACAAAGGGGTTCATGACGCCGCCTTTCGAAAACGCTCGGTCTTGTCCCAATGGAATTCAGCGCCGGTAAGGGCGTCTTTCACCTGAGAAACCGCGGCCCAGGAGACGGCGAAAATGCTGACAGCAAAACCCAAAATCAGGAAAGGCACGAGGCATATTCGTTTGCGGGAACCATCCAGCCGTACCGCCGCGGCGATCTCGAAGAACGCCGCCAAATTTCCGATGGCCGCATATGCGGTCACCGAGAGGATAGCCACGATCCCGTGCAGTGGAGCCACGCCCCGGTAGAACACTCCCAGGGCCAGCGCCCAGCCCACCAGGGTGAAAGGGGCCATGACGTAGACACCAAGCAACAGTGTCCCGTCAATCCGCTCGCGCAGGCTGGCGCGATGTTTGCCCAGGAGCAGATGCAGGCCGTAGGTCACCATTGCCTGGTTGTGCCCCTTGGCCCAGCGCTTGATTTGCTTGATCCGAACCGGCCAGGTCTCCGGTACTTCTTCGTAGCATTCTGACCGGTTCTGATACACCGTCTTCCAGCCATTCAGGAGCAGGCGATAGGTCAGGTCGGTGTCCTCGGTCAGCGAGGTATCGTTCCATCCACCAATTTCGCGCAGGGCACTCAGGCGGACTCCGGCGACGGTTCCACCATGTTGGGGAACCAGGCGAAGATTCATGCGGGCTTGCTGATCCACCTGATAGCCGCCGGATCGCTCCAGATCGAGAAGGCGAGTCAGCAGATTGGTTCCACAGTTCATGGGCACCACGCGCCCCATGACTCCACCCACTTCCGGATCGAAGAAAGGCGCGGTGAGTTGCTTCACCAAGCCGGCGCCAGGGATGTAGTCGGCGTCAAAAATCAGAATGACTTCGGTCTCGACTAATTCCATGGCGTCCTTCAGGGCCGCCGCTTTGCCGCCCTTTCCATCCTTGCGGTGAAAAGGCTGAATGCGGCCCGGAAAGCGTTCCACAAACTCGTCAATAATCTCTCGCGTGCGGTCGGTGGAACGATCGTTGACGGGGATCACCAGCATCTTGTTCTCGGGATACTTGACCGTCATCAGCGCGCTGAGAATGTTGGCGACAACCTTCTCTTCGTTGTGCGCCGCGACCAGCACCGTGACCGGCGGCCAGTCTGCGGTATCGATATCAATGTAGGGGTGGCGCTGGAACCCAAAAAGACGGTTCAGTGTGAACCAGTAATGGCGCGCGGTGTAGATACAGATGACGGAGACAATAACGTAGAGTGCATAGATCATGGCGCGCCATTGCGATCGTGATCGGAGGCTGTCACTCCTTGCCCGCGGCTGCGGTTTTTGCAGCAGCCACTTCAAGATCGCTCTTCCGCCGCCGGGGTTGCGGCCTTGGCGGCAGCTTGAACTGTTTATCGGCATCCAACAAGGGTGTCTTTTTCTGATGCCAGCGGAACACCGCCTCCACGATTCGCTCGGAACTATGTCCGTCCCCATAGGGGTTCTCGCCCTCTGACATGTCCTCATAAGCGTCGGTATCGGTGAGCAGGCGATCGGCCTCGCTAACGATTGCTTCGCGCGACATTCCGATAATCTTCGCCATGCCAAACTGAGAAGCTTCCGGCCGCTCCGTGACCTTGCGCAGCACCAATACCGGTTTGCGGAACGTCGGCGCTTCCTCCTGGATGCCGCCAGAATCGGTCAATACCAGGAAGCAGCTTCGCAGCAAGCTGACGAAGTCGATGTAACCCAAGGGTTCGGTCAGATGGATGCGCTCCGTACCTTGCAGCAGGGCGTTCACCGTGCTGCGCACGTTCGGGTTCATGTGTACGGGATAGACCACGCGAATGTCGGGATGTCTCTTGACCAGATCCTTCAAGGCCAGGCACATGTTTTCCTGATCGGATCCCCAGGATTCGCGACGATGGGAAGTCACCAAGACCAGACGGCCATCGTCGCGCGGAATGCCGGCCAGCGGCGTGTTTTCCCAGGAATGAGGCAAGTCGCTCAGGGCTCGCAGGGTGTCGACGACCGTGTTTCCGGTTACGACGATTTTTTCCGCCGGAACACCTTCAGCCAATAGGTTGTCACGTGACAGGGCAGTAGGAGCGAAGTGAATGTCCGTCAGCACCGAGGCCAGACGGCGGTTGCCTTCTTCCGGGAATGGGTTGTAGAGGTCGCCGCTGCGCAAACCGGCTTCGATGTGGCCGACTGCAACCTTGCAATAGTAAGCCGCCAATGCCGAGGCGAATGCTGTAGTTGTATCCCCTTGAACCAGCACGATGTTAGGCTCGAATTGGTGGCAGGCATTCTCGACCGTATCCAAGACCCGCCCGGTTAGGGAACTCAGGGTTTGATTGGGCCGCATCACGTCCAGCAGGAAGTCGGGTTTGATCTTGAAGAGTTTGAGAGCGTTGTCGAGCATGGTCCGATGCTGCCCGGTATGTACGACGGCGGTTTCAAATTCCTCGGAACGCTGGCGCAATTGGTGGATCACCAGCGCCAGCTTGATTGCCTCCGGGCGCGTGCCTAGAACCGCAATGACTCGACACTTCATCAGCTTTTCACCTGCAACTTCAGGATGGATCTGAAGACCGGCCTGCCTAACCTGAGTCTGCAAACACGTAGTCGGCTCCTCAGCGGCTCTGAGTTAAGCTGCTGCTGCCTGTCTGGCGGTGAGAGCGAACTACCATAGATTCTAGTGAGTGGGTAATTTCCGTAAAGATTACCAACGTTACCTTCGGAGTCTGGAAAGCGGCCCGCGAGGCACTGAGGGTCTGGGAAGTGTCTTAAATTGACACAGATCAGGCGGTTGAACAGACCCGGTTAGCTAGATGCCTACGGTTCCTTGTTAACTCTGCGCAAAGCCCCCGCCGAATTTGCAGACATTGAGCTCGCGTTGGGCGATGCGTCCGGGAGGTTCGAGGCCGCTGTGGAAAAATCCTGCGATTTTATGCATCGCAGTGTAGGAGGGGAGCATCGTAAGAGTTTCACAGTGCACGCCAGCGGTTTGGGAAGAAACTGGCAGACACAGTTGACAGAAAAACGAGGCGCGTGCAAGACTCTTTTTCTTAAAATTCAGTTCATCCTGATTACGAGGAGAACCCCATGCCTGCCCTTCAGGAAAAGCACGGAGAAAGCGATGCCCCCTCCACGTTTCGCCTGGATGTCCAACTGCACGAATTGCTGACCAAATCTCCTGCGCCTAAGCCGTTCCTAGTACCCAGCGCAGGAAGCGGCAAGTTTCCCGAACCGGTTTTTCCGCAACATCCGGACCTGCTCGCCCAGGACGACAACTACGAAGAGAACCTGGCACTCGCCAAGGCGGGAAACCGCCGCTGGAATGCCCCACTGGTGTACCGCGCGATGAACGGCTGGTTATTCCCTTACATGAAGTCGCGGGTCCTGCCGGGTCCGTTTCACCCCATTATTGCGTACTTGTTCACGGAGTGGAAATGCAACCTCGACTGCCACTACTGCTGGGCATTTGACAACAGCGTAAAGGGCATGACCGAAGAAGTGGCTAAGCGCTCCATCGATTGGTTGCACTCGACTACCTGCCGCGTGCTCGCGTTTATGGGCGGCGAGCCGCTGTTACGTCCACAGTTGATCCACAAAGCGGCCTACTACGCTGCCAAGAAGGGCTTCTGGATCTACCTGCCGACCAACGCGCGGCTATTGCGTCCGGACGTGATCGACCGGCTGGCGGACTCCGGCGTGGCGATTTTCAACTTCGCGGTTGACGCAGTAGATGAGAAGCCAGGACTTGCCAAAGCCCTGACGCCGGTGCGCAAATACTTCGATTACCTGATACAGAAGCAATACAAATACGGCTATGCGGTGTTTTTCAACATCAATATTTGCCGTAACAATCTCGAGGACGTGAAGCAGTTGACTGAGATCGCCCGCGAACACGGCATCGCCACCGACTACCACCTCAACGAATCTCCCATGATCGAGCAGAACCACTTCAAACACTACGATGAGAACGACACCTTCATCCATCCGGAAGACTTTCCGAAAGTCGATGAACTGGTGGACTGGCTGATCGAGAAGAACAAGGCCGGATACAAGATGGTGAACTCGGTCAAACGGCTGCAAGACATGAAGGATTTTATGCGCGGGAAAGTGGAACCGTGGAATTGCCGTGCCGGACAGAACTCGATCATCATCCGCGTCGACGGCACCTTGGCCCCCTGCTTCCCGATGTACTCGGCAACACATGACTGGGGTGTTATTGAGAACCACAAGTTCGAAGTTCCCCAACTGAACGAGATGAAGAAGTCGTGCCAGACGCACTGCTTCTCCACCCTGAACCACAACCTCGGCTTCTGCTACAACGACACCCGAGTCTTGAAGTGGGTCATGAAGCAGGCTGCGCACGGGTTCCAGGGAGTCAGCGGAAGTTTCGCGTAAAGTTCTGTGTGGGGGTGTTTTATTTGGCAGCCATTTCGGGTTAGAATACCGGAATTGTTACCTCTGTGTGCTGAGTACGGCGCCGCGAGTTTCGCTGTTAGGCGATGCTCGACGGTGTAAGACATCGAACCTCCTCGGGGAAGTTGCAGGAGTTTTTGATGAGTTCTAATCGCCGGATGAATGGCCTCGAACACGCATTCGAGGGTGCTCCCGCGATATCCCTGCGTGTTTTCGACAGCCCGTTCCTGCAGAAGGTCGTCCGACCTTCTGTTTCCCCACATCACAAGATCGCTAACAACCATACGCCGGAGGAAAACAATGGCCACACACCTGGTTCAGATTGAAGATGACGTAGAGATCAAGCAGCGCCTGGCTGCGGAACGCGCGCGCCTGCGTAAGATCGCTGGCCTAGACACGCCCGACCATTTTCACCGTCCGGTGGAGCGTGCGTTTACCGCCGAGGAGCGCAGCAAGGTCACAATTCTTTTCGGCGGCTTTACGTGGAAGCACGAGGACTTGATCCGTGCCGTCTTCCAAGGCTGCGGCTATCGCTGTGAGAAGTTGCCGGTACCGGATGTGCCAGCCTTCCAGATCGGCAAAGAGTACGGGAACAACGGCCAATGCAATCCAACGTATTTTACGGTGGGCAATTTGGTGCAGTATCTCCAGTTCCTGGAGAAGGAAGGCATTCCGCGCCAGAAGATTCTCGACAACTACGTTTTCTTTACCGCCGGCTCCTGTGGTCCCTGCCGCTTCGGCATGTATGAGGCGGAATATCGCTTCGCGCTGAAGAATGCCGGGTTCGACGGCTTCCGTGTGTTGCTCTTCAAGGACAGCGACGGAATCAAGGCTGCGTCAGGCGAGCCCGGGTTGAAGTTCACCATCGACTTTGGGTTCGGCATGCTGAACGCCATGCACTTGGGCGATGTGTTCAACGACTTGATCTATCAGATCCGCCCCTACGAAGTGAACAAAGGCGAGACGGACCGCGTTTTCCATGAGGCCGTTGATGGCTTGTGCGAGGACCTCCGTAATCGCAAGAGCTTCGAGATCGAGGAGCGGGCGCCAAACTGGGCCAAGCCGAAGTTCAAGAGCAACAAAGTTCTCCGCAACACCGCCAATGTGCTCGGAAAATGGCACGAGAACATGTGGGGCAAGGATTATCTCAGCGCGCTGGATACTGCCCGAAAGCGGATGGACTCAATCGAAGTTGACCGCACCAAGGTAAAGCCGATGGTGAAAATCACCGGCGAATTCTGGGCGCAGATCACCGAAGGCGACGGCAACTTCCACATGTTCAATTTCCTGGAGCGCGAAGGCGCGCAGGTAATCGTGGAACCCATCGCCACCTGGGTGGCGTACTTGATGTATCAAGCGAAGGCACATGCCATTGCCAAATGGCCGGTGAACCGTCCACACCGCAATCCCGAGTGGTACGAGGCGAAGAAAAACTTCGCCAACTACATCGGCTTGCACAAGAAGCTGTGGGGCATCGGCTTCGGGGAGAAGGCGTGGCGATTCTTCTATCACCGCACCATCAAGCACCTGGGCGGAATTACCCACGAACTGGTTCCGCAGAACGAACTTGCCGACATGGCCCACCCCTTCTACAACCAATTCGCACGGGGCGGCGAAGGCCATCTGGAAGTCGGCAAGAATGTTTACTACACAGTACATAAACTGTGCCATATGGTGCTGGCGCTGAAACCGTTCGGTTGCATGCCGTCGTCGCAGTCCGACGGAGTGCAATCCGCCGTAGTCAACAAGTTTAAGGACATGATATTCCTGCCGATCGAAACCTCCGGTGAAGGCGAGGTGAACGCCCATAGCCGTGTACAAATGGCGCTGGGCGAAGCCAAAGTCAAGGCCAAAACCGAGTTCGAGCAGTGTCTGAAATCAACCGGGAAAAGCATTGAGCAGATTCGGGAGTACATCGCGGAGCATCCAGAGTTGCGGCGGCCTTTCTATCACGTGCCGCACCGCGAGGGCGTTGCGGGCACCGCTGCCCAGTTCATTTTGCACGTAAATGATCGCATCAAGAAAGATACGCATCTTTGGAAGCGTTCGCGCGTTCCGGGCATCGCAGTGCCGGCAGCGGCTAGCGGAGACTGAGTGCTGAGAACTGACAGGCCGGCAACTAGTTTCTTATCCTAGTTCCCGTCGGATTGGAACTGTAAACAGAGGTATGAAGGGGACGGAATGCACGACCATTCAGGGCAAACCAAGAAGCCAGATCTTCTCCAGATAGCTCCAGCGCCTCCACAAAGGCCGCACGACCATCACACCGAGTTCCTGGTCGGGCTGGATGTTGGCTCGACCACGGTCAAGGCAACGGTGGCGGACGCAGCGACTGACAAGGTTCTGTGGCAGGACTACCAACGCCACGAAACCAAGCAGCCGGAGAAGACGCTGGAATTCCTGCGCCGCATGGAAGCCGAAGTTGGCATCAACCGCCACAACACTCGCATGTTCATGACCGGGTCGGGCGGCGGAGGGATCGCTGACCAGATCGGCGCCAAATTCGTACAGGAAGTGACCGCGGTTTCACTCGCCGTCGAGAAGATGCATCCCGAGGTGTATTCGGTCATCGAGCTTGGCGGCCAAGACGCTAAGATCATCGTTTTCAAAGACGATGATGAGACCGGGCGCAAGAAGAAAATCCCTTCCATGAATGACAAGTGCGCTGGCGGCACGGGCGCGGTCATCGACAAGATCAACGCCAAACTGAAAATCCCGACGGCCGAGCTTGCTCTGCAGGGATACAACGGGATCAAACTCCACAAAGTTGCCGGCAAATGCGGCGTGTTCGCCGAGACCGACATCAACAGCCTGCAAAAAGTCGGCACACCCGGCGACGAATTGATGGCCTCGCTGTTTGAAGCGATCGTATTGCAAAACCTGAGCGTTCTAACTCGCGGACACACCCTTCGCCCTCACGTTCTGCTGCTGGGTGGACCGAACAGCTTCATCAAAGGCATGCGCGAAGCCTGGCAAGCGAACATCCCGCGTATGTGGCAGGAGCGCAAGGTCCAAATTCCGGATGGAGCCAAACCCGAAGATTTGATCAAAGTCCCGCAAAATGCGCAGTACTTCGCTGCTATGGGAGCAATTGAATTCGGCAAGACCGAAGAGGACTGCGTCGGCTGCTATCGTGGCTACGACCAGTTGGTGCACTACATCGAATTCGGACGTCAGGAAGAAAAAGCCAAGTCTGGCGCCAAAGGGCTAACCACCAGCGACCACGAGCTGGATGGATTTAAAGAGAGCTACCGCCGCAAGAAGTTTATCCCAGCTACCTTCAGCATCAACCAGACGGTCGGAGGATTCATCGGCATCGATGGTGGCTCGACTTCGACCAAGGCTGTGCTGCTCAACGAAAACGGCGACATTCTTTGCAAGTCCTACCAGCTCTCGAACGGGAACCCCATCCAGGACACGATCGAAATGTTCGAGAACCTGCGCAGCCAGGTAGAAGCGCAGAAAGCGAAGCTCGAGGTTTTGGGCGTCGCTACCACCGGTTATGCGAAAGATATTCTGAAAGATGTGCTGCATGCGGACGTGGCGCTGGTTGAGACTGTGGCCCATACCGAATCGGCGCTCAAGTTTTACGAAGACCCACATGTGATCGTGGATGTGGGCGGGCAGGATATCAAGATCATCATCCTGCACAAAGGCCGAGTCAAAGATTTTAAGCTCAACACACAGTGCTCGGCGGGAAATGGTTATTTCCTGCAATCCACGGCCGAAGGTTTTGGCTTAGGTGTCGAGCAATATGCCGATCTCGCGTTCTCGGCGCAGTCCATGCCGGTTTTCGGCTACGGATGTGCTGTTTTCATGCAATCGGACATTGTTAATTTCCAGCGTCAGGGCTGGCGGGCGGAGGAGATTCTGGCCGGCCTGGCGGCCGTGCTTCCCAAGAATGTGTTCCTCTACGTGGCCAGCATCCCCAATCTCGCGGCGCTGGGAACGCGTTTTGTGCTTCAGGGCGGGACGCAAAACAATATGGCCGTAGTGAAGGCCGAAGTTGACTTCATCAATAACAGCTTCCGTGCGGCCGGTAAGAAGCCGGAGATCATCGTTCACGAATTCTGCGGCGAGTCGGGGGCCATCGGTGCGGCGGTCGAGTCTGTTCGGCTTTGGAAGAACGGCCTGCAGACTTCGTTTGTAGGCCTTGAGGCAGTTCGCAAGATCGAATATCGCACCACCCGTAACGAATCCACGCGTTGCAATTTCTGTAAGAACAATTGCCTGCGTACATTCATCGATATCCGCACCGTTCCCAAAGATGAGAAGAGTTTCATTCCGATTCAGAAGGTCACGAAGGTTCCACTGATGCACGGTGAGCAGCGGCTGATCATTGCCACATGCGAAAAGGGCTTGGTGGAAGATGTCAACGACATGAAGGACATCAAGGCCGGCCTCGACGAGATCAAAGAGAAATATCTCAATTTCGTGGACATCGCTGCCCACGAGGTCTTCCGCTCGATCAGCCCAAAGAGCGTCGCCGATCCTGTCCCGGTGGCGAAATTCTGGAACAAGGAAGCCAAAGAGCGCATCCCGCTGATGGAGAGCAGAAAGAAACTGCGGGTGGGCATTCCGCGGGTGTTAAACATCTACACCTACGCACCGCTCTTCAATGGCTATCTGGAAAGCCTGGGGGTGCAGCCGGAGAACATCATTTACTCCGACTACACCAGTTCTGATCTCTACCGCGCGGGCGCCAGCCGCGGAGCGATTGATCCGTGTTTCCCGGCGAAGATCGGCATTTCGCACGTTTACAACCTGATTCAGGAAAAGCATCGTAAGAAGCCGCTGAATGTAATCTTCTTCCCGATGTACGATGTGCTGACCTCGCCGCTGGTGAACATAGTGGGCGCCAACGCGTGCCCGACGGTGACGGCGACGCCGGAAACGGTGAAGGCTGCTTTCACCAAAGAGAACGACGTTTTTGCCGAGCACAACGTCAAGTACGTTGATCCGGTATTGAACTTCGCCGACCGCAAGCTGTTTGCCCACCAGATGCTGCAGGCCTGGCAGCCCATCCTGGGTTTGTCACAGGAAGAGAACGACCGCGCAGTCGAAGTTGGTTACCAGGCGCTGGCGGACTATGAAGCCAGCATCCGCAAACGCGCCCGTCAAGTGATGGACCAGCTTGAACGCGAAGATCGCATCGGCATTGTCATGCTAGGTCGTCCATACCACCATGACCCGGGTCTGAATCACGAGATCATGGAAGAGTTCCAGAAGCTGGGCTATCCCATCTTTTCCCAGAACACACTTCCACTCGATGAGGACCTGCTGGAGCGTCTATTTGGCGACGAGGTTCGCGCCGGGATCACCAGTCACCCGCTCGACATCACCGACGCCTGGAAGAATTCTTACTCTTGCAGCACCAATCACAAAGTCTGGGCGGCAAAGTTCACCGCGCGGCACCCCAATCTGGTGGCGCTCGAAATTTCCAGCTTCAAGTGCGGCCACGACGCGCCCATTTATGGCGTGGTCGAGGGCATCATCGAGCAGTCGGGAACGCCCTACTTCTGCTTCAAAGATCTCGACGAAAACAAGCCGACCGGTTCCATCAGGATTCGCGTCGAGACCATCGATTATTTCCTGCGGCGTTACCGCGAAGAGGTCATCCGCAAGCGCAAGGCGAACGAGGAGATTGAGGCGCAACTTGCCGCACTAGAGGCGGAACTGCGGGGACAAATGATTTCTGAGACTGCCGCGTTCGAGCCGCCACAACTTGCGCACGAGGCGGAGAGCATGGCGGCTGACTAGGGGACCGTGGTCAGTCTGACAATTGGAGTGCGTCCAACATTTATCTCCAATTGAGTCATTGCAGGGTCGATGAGCGGCCACCGGGCAGTTGGAAATCTACGCCGCGAGCGTCATTCGCTTTAATCGTCGCCGAGACATCCAGATCAGAAAGAGGGACTCTCCTTGCCTGACGGCCATCGAAAATCCAAAATGTTTGGCCGGCAATAGCGTAGTTCTCCACTTCCTGTGTGTGCTTATCCCGAAATACCAGCTCAGTAAACGAATGCGCGCCAGCGTCAGAGGGAGTTGGGGCATTCGCTGAAGACGCGCGCTCCTGCCGAAGCCGGTCGACTTCGTCTTCCAGACGGTTGATCTCCGCTTGTTGCTGCTCTTGATCTTGTTGCTCTGGAGCGTAGGTGCGATCATCTGCGTAATTGTCGGACGGGTAGTAGTCGCCGTCATCGTAATAGGAGGGGTATCCATAATATGGATATCCGTAAAACCCACCGTACCCGAAATGGCGCCTGCGAGTGACGAAGTGGGGATGGTGGAAGGATGGCCGAGTGAATCCACCCCCGAAGTGAGGATTGCGAAGGGAGCCTGAAAAACCAAATCCCCGGTTGACCGCCATTCCGCCGCGGCCCGCAAACGTACCGTGCGAGGCAAATCCGGGATGGCCCCCGAAGCCTCCGGCGCTTCCACCGCGCCGTTGTCCCAATGCCGGAGCGGCAAGCAAAGCCGTGCCCACAGCCGCAACTGCCAGCCAGCGGTACATACTCAAATTATAACTCCATTGCCTTCCTGTTTGTTCCAAGTGCCCTGGCTGCGGTTTTCGGCTTGACAGTTTTTAGGGAATGTATAAGTATGTATGAATAGTTATGCATGCAATTGCATAAATATGCACAATGAATAAACTTCTAAGACAGCGGGCCATTCTGGAATTAGTGAAGCATGGGCGGGTGGCAAACCAGGAAGACCTGCAGAAGGCTTTGCGCAAGCGGGGAGTGAGAGTGGGCCAGGCGACACTCTCGCGCGACATCCGCGACCTGGGCCTCAGCAAGACCGCGCAAGGATATGCGCTGTCCCATGGGGACGGACCCTCGTTTCCCGCATTGCCGCCGGTGTCGCGCCTCGTCCGCGAGTTTGTTCTTGAGGTGCGCGTGGCCCAGAACCTTCTGGTCATCAAGACCAGTGTAGGCAGCGCCCAGCCGGTGGCCGCGGCGTTGGATGACGAGAGTTGGCCGGAGACCGTGGGCACGGTGGCGGGCGATGACACGATTTTGATTGTTTGCCCGGACAACAAAGATGCCAACAGGCTGGCCGCGCGAATTCAGGAGATGCTCGCATGAAACCGGCAAAACTCAAGACCGCGGTGGTCGGGGCCACTGGTTACACAGGTCTCGAATTAACCAGGCTACTTCTGCGTCATCCCCGGTTGGATAGGCCGGTACTACTGAGTCGCGAGAATGGCGATCAGGCCGCGAACCTTGGGGATGTTTTTCCTGCATTTCCAGGCAACGGAGGCCATAGGCTACAGCCGCTCTCGTGGGAGCGCGTGAAACAAGAAGGCGTGAAACTGATTTTCCTGGCAACACCACATGGGATCTCCCGGTCGCTGGTGCCGCAGGCTGCGGAACGGGGTCTTCGCGTGATTGATCTGAGCGGGGCCTGGCGGCTCAAGCAGGCGCAGCATCGCGCCGTGTACGACTTTGACGAGGCAGACTCGGTGACCGCCGCCGAACTCACCGATAAGGCGGTTTATGGTCTGCCGGAATTGAATGCCGACCGAATCGCAAGCGCGGCTTTGGTGGCGAATCCGGGATGTTACGCGACTTCGGTAATTCTGGCCGTCGCGCCCTTGTTGAAGGCGCGCATTGTCGACCGCAAGCGCGGAATCATTTCCGATTCGAAGTCCGGTGTGTCGGGAGCGGGCAAGGAACCGAACGCGCGCACTCATTTTGTCTCGGTGGCTGACAATCTTTCCGCCTACTCGGTGTTTGGACACCGCCATGTGGGTGAGATCGTGGAGCAGTTGAAGCTGAACGCGGGCGAATTGACATTCACGCCGCATTTGCTGCCGATTCCACGGGGAATATTGTCAACGGTTTATGTCTACTTGAACCGCAGGATGATCGCGACGGAAGTAGAGGCCTGCTTCCGCCAGTTCTATGCCGGCAAACCTTGGGTACGGGTTTTTGCCAACCCACAACTCCCGCAGATTCAGTTTTCTCTGCACACCAACTATTGCGACCTTGGTTTTTGCCTGGCCGAGGATGGACGGCGGTTGGTTCTGGTCTCGTGCGTGGACAACCTGCTCAAGGGTGCCGCCGGCCAGGCGGTGCAGAACATGAATCTGATGTACGGATGGAAAGAAGAAGAGGGCCTTCAGTGAAAATCATAGTGAAGATCGGCGGCTCGGCGCTAGAGGACAAAGCCACTTTGTGCAAATGCGCCCAAGGGATCGTGGAGTTAGCCGGAGACGGCCACCGCGTCGCAGTTGTGCACGGCGGGGGCAGCACACTCACCCGCACCCTGAAACGATTCGGTAAGCACAGTGAGTTTGTGAATGGGCTTCGCATCACGGATGGCGAGACCCGCGACATCGCTTTGATGGTTCTGGCCGGACTCGTGAACAAGAACCTGGTGGCGGCAATCGTAGCCGCGGGGCTGCCGGCAATCGGGCTTTGTGGTGGAGATGGCATGGCTTTCCGCGCGCGCAAGAAGCAGTTGCCCGGTTGTGACCTCGGGTTTGTCGGTGAGATCTGTACGGCCGATCCGCGGTGGCTGGAGGCGATCTGGGGGGCGGATGGCATTCCGGTTTTGGCCTCGCTAGCCCTTGGCGCAGACGGCGAGTACTACAACATCAATGCCGATCAGATGGCTGCGGCCTGCGCCGCGGCATGTCATGCCGACTCCCTGATCTTCCTGACGGATGTGCCGGGAGTAAAGGACGCAGCAGGCGTGGTGATTCCGTGGCTCACGACTAAAGAGGTGGGAACTCTCGTTGCCGATGCCGTTGTCGGCGGCGGCATGCTTCCAAAACTGGAGGCGTGTCGCCAGGCATTGAACAAGGGTGTGGGACGAGTGCGGATCTTGCCGGCGGCACGTGCCGAGATCCTGTCTCAGTTCTACTTCACCAAGTTGTTGTGCGGAACGGAGGTGACCTGCGCATGAGCCTCGCTTCGGTCATTCGTTCCGAACACAAACTGCTGCTGCCGACCTACGACCGTCACAAGATATTGTTTGAACGTGGGCGCGGGGTCTACCTCTGGGATTCGCGTGGACGCCGATACCTCGACTTCTTGAGCGGCATCGGGGTAAACGCCCTCGGTCACGGGCACCAGGCGATCCAGACGACGCTGAAGCGCCAGGCCGGCCGCCTGATTCACACCTCGAATTTGTTCTTCCATGAATATCAGGCGGAGCTTGCTGCGCGGTTGACGCGAATCTCGGAGCTTGATCGGGCCTTCTTCTGCAATAGCGGGACCGAAGCTTGGGAGGGCGCACTCAAACTGGCTCGTTCTTATGCGCGGGTGCACAACAGCAACGGCCACAAACCGAAGTGGCGCATTCTCGCTCTCGAAAATTCATTTCATGGACGAACCTTCGGTTCGTTGGCGACCACGGGTCAGGCGAAATATCGCGATCCGTTTGTGCCGCTGCTGCCGGGGGTGAGCTTCGTCAAATTTAACGACACCGAAGATTTGCGGCGGCAATTCGATGGCAGTGTGTGTGCCATCTGCCTGGAGACGATTCAGGGCGAAGGAGGAATTCGCCCCATCAGTCCCGAATTTCTGTACCTCGCCCGCCAACTGACTAGGGACATGGACGCGCTGCTCATCTTGGACGAAATCCAATGCGGGCTCGGCCGTACCGGCCGCCATTTCGCGTATCAACACTAGGGAATTCAGCCCGACATAGCGACTGTGGCGAAGCCTCTGGCGGCAGGGCTGCCACTAGGGGCGATTCTCACCACTGACCGCGTTGCCACCGCGATACACGCCGGTATGCATGGAACCACGTTTGGCGGTGGCCCTCTGGCATGTGCCGTCGCAAACCAATTCCTGCGTCAGATGGAAAAGCTTCTTCCGCATGTGCGCGACGTCAGCAAATACTTTCGCGCCCAACTCGATGCTCTGAAAGTTCGGCACACTTCCATCCGCGAAATTCGCGGGATGGGACTCATGTTAGGCGTGGAAATGAACTCGGCCGACTTAGCCAAACAAGTGGTAAGCCAACTCATGGAGCGCGGAATCCTGATCAACCGCACCAATGAAGCCGTCCTTCGATTTCTGCCTCCCTACATCATCGAAAAGAAGCATATCGACCTAGTGATCCGGGAGCTGGACGCAGCGCTTTCTTCCGCCAGCTCAGGACCGCTCGGTAGTCAGACTCACAAGTCCACTGCAAGGAGTCAAAGTTGAACAGCCAGTTATTGAATGCAAAACCAGCCGCCACGCCGCGGGCGCCCAAGGTCTTCTGGTGCCCTGACTTCGTATCTACCCGTGATTTTGGCCCAAACGGAGTCGAAGCTGTGCTTCACCTCGCCGGAGTTATGAAGTCGCGTCCCGCCGATTTTCGCAAGGCACTGGCCGGCAAGCAGGTCGCAATGTTCTTCGAAAAGCCGTCTCTGCGGACCCGCCTGACCTTCGAAACCGGCATGGGCAGCATGGGAGGCAACGCGTACTTCGTCGATCAGACGCACAGCCGCATTGATGCGCGCGAAAAGTTAAGTGATATCGCTCATAACCTGGAGCGCTGGGTGGATGGCATCATATTGCGCACGTTCTCCCAGGAAACCATCCAGGGAATGGCCGAGCACGCGTCCGTGCCGGTGATTAACGCGCTGAGCGATCTCGAACATCCCTGTCAGGCTCTGGCTGACTATTTCACCCTACAGAACCACTTCGGTGACCTCAAGAATTTGTCTCTGGCCTATGTCGGGGACGGGAACAACGTTGCTCACTCGTTGTTGCTCACCGCCGCCTGCCTGGGATCGGATATCCGTATCGCCACGCCGCAGGGGTATGAGCCCAACCCGGAAATTGTCCGCGATGCTCGGCGGCTTGCCCGGCAGACTGGTGCGGCGATCACAATTCTCCGCAATCCATATGAAGCGGTCGCCGGAGCGGACGCAGTTTATACCGACGCGTGGGCGAGTATGGGCCAGGAACACGAAGCCGAAAAGAGAGCGCAGATTTTTCCGCCCTATCAATTAAACGAGTCACTGGCGGCTGCCGCCGCCCCCCATGCCGTTTTCATGCACTGCCTGCCCGCCCGCCGTGGCGAGGAAATCACCGACGAAGTTATCGACTCGGCCCGGTCGGTAGTTTTCGATCAGGCGGAGAACCGCTTGCACGTTCAGAAGGCAATTCTATATTTACTGCTTGGCAGCGGAGACCGCACTCTGCCGGCGAGGAGCGCACATGCGTGAGAAAGTTGTGTTGGCGTATTCCGGAGGCCTGGATACTTCGATCATCATTCCCTGGTTGAAGGAGAACTACGACTATGACGTGATTGCCATGGTGGGCGACGTCGGCCAAGGCGATGATATCGAAGCAGTGGTAAAAAAAGCCTATGCTACCGGCGCGAGCAACGTCCTGGTCGAAGACTTGCGCGAGGAGTTCCTCACTGGATACGTATTCCCGGCTCTGAAAGCGGGCGCAGTGTATGAGCATAAGTATCTGCTGGGGACATCGCTGGCACGGCCGGTCATCGCCAGGCACCAGGTAGAGGTTGCCCTGCGCGAAGGCGCAACCGTCGTTGCCCACGGATGCACGGGTAAGGGCAACGACCAGGTACGCTTCGAAATGGCGTACCAAGCCCTGGCTCCAGAGCTGAAAGTAATTGCGCCGTGGCGCGAGTGGTCACTGAAGTCGCGCGAGGACTGCCTTGACTACGCCGCGCAGCACGGAATCCCGGTAGAGGCAAGCCGGCAGAAGATTCACAGCCGCGACCGCAATCTGTGGCACGTCAGCCATGAAGGCGGCGAGCTGGAGGACGCGGCCAATGCGCCCTTGCCCAGCACGTGGCAGTGGACCTGCTCACCGCAGGATGCACCCAATCAGCCCGAGGAAGTGAAGATTGGCTTTGTGCAGGGAGGCCCGGTTTCGATCAACGGTGCAGCGCTTGATCCGGTCTCCCTGGTTGAGATGCTCAATGAAATCGGCGCTCGCAATGCGATCGGTCGAGTGGACCTGGTCGAAAATCGCTTCGTCGGAATCAAGTCCCGGGGATGCTACGAGACTCCGGGAGGCACTCTGCTGATGACTGCGCACCGCGAACTGGAAGCACTCTGCCTGGAGCGTGACGTGGTGCACTTCAAGCAGCACATCGCCCTCAAGTATGCGGAGCTGACTTATTTCGGCCTTTGGTTTACGCCGTTGCGCGAGGCGCTCGACGCTTTCGTCGAGACCACGCAACGGGATATGACCGGCACCGTGACTCTCTCCTTGTATAAGGGCAACGTGTCCGTGGTAAGCCGCCAGTCGGACTATTCACTCTATCGCACAGATCTGTCGTCTTTTACCATGGGCGACAGCTACGACCAGAAGGATGCAGCGGGCTTCATCCGCATCCTGGGGCTGCCGGCTCGCTCGCGGGCTCGCTCGCGCGTGGAGGTCGTAAAATGAAAATGTGGTCAGGGCGTTTTCGGCAGGCGTTGGATACTGATTTCGAGCGCTGGCAACGTTCTTTTGAGTTCGATCAGCGCCTCCTAGAACACGAGCTTGCAGCCAGTGGCGCCCATGCGCGAGCGCTGAAAGACGCGGGAGTCCTGTCAGCGGACGAACTTATTGCGGTTCTTGAAGGCCTGGATAAGATTGGCGACCTGGCGGCCTCCCCAGAATTTCTTCAGGACAGCGAAGCCGAAGACGTGCACCACTTCGTAGAGAAACAGTTGGTCGCGCTTATCGGCGATACAGGCCTCAAGCTGCACAGCGGACGCAGCCGCAATGAGCAGATTGCCACGGATCTGCGGTTGTACGTTCGGGCCGCAATTGATCGGCAGCGAATAGATTTGGCAGATCTGGCCGGCGTGCTGCTGGAAAAGGCCGAACAGGCCGGCGATGCGGCGATCCCCGCTTACACACATCTACAGCGCGCCGAGCCAGTCCTTGTCTCTCACTGGCTGCTGGCATATATGGAGATGTTCCTGCGCGACTCCGACCGCCTGGCCGACTGCCGCAAACGGGTGAATGTTTGCCCGTTGGGGTCGGGGGCGGTTGCGGGCGCCACAGTAGCTCTCGATCGTCGAGCGATGGCAACTGGCCTTGAGTTCGACGCTCCAACCGCGAACAGCATCGACGCTACCAGTGATCGCGATTTTGTCCTGGAGTTCGTGAACACGCTCTCTCTGCTGGCCCTGCATCTGAGCCGCTGGGCGGAGGAGATGATCCTGTTTTCCACTCAGGAATTCGGATTTGTCCAATTGCCTGAGGCCTACTCCACGGGCAGTAGTGCGATGCCGCAGAAGAAGAACCCAGACTTACTCGAGCTGACTCGTGGCAAGGCCGGGCGAGTGATCGGAAATGCGACCGCTGTGATGATCGCGCTCAAGGGACTGCCGTTGGCCTACAACAAAGACCTGCAAGAGACGCAGGAGCCTCTGTTTGACTCGTGTGAAACGGTGCTGACGCTGGTTCCCCTCGTGACAGGTTGGATGAAGGCAGCCGAGTTCAACTACGCGCGCATGCAGCACGCGGCACAGTCGGGTTTCATGAATGCCTGGGCAGCGGCCACCTACCTGGTGCAACGCGGAGTGCCATCTCGAACGGCACATGAGCAGGTCGGAAGAATCGTACAGAAATGCGTCGAAAGAGGCTGCGAGATCCAGGACGTTCCCCTAGACGAATTGAGGTCGATGAACCCTTTGTTCGACCAGGACTTGTATACCCACTTAACGTTGGATGCTGTGCTGGCAATTCACGATGTGCAGGGAGGCACCGCTCCTGCGCGGGTGCGCCAGGCAATCGCAGAAGCCAAGCTCAGGATTGAAGCCATTTCCGAGGAAGCTCATGCGCACCCGTAAAGCTATTCTTCCGGATGCCGAGCAAATCCACGACCTGATCTCCGCCTACTCGGGCGATGGCACGCTTCTGACGCGAACGCTCGCCGAGATCTGTGAGAATGTACGGGATTTTGTCGTATTGGAGGACAACGCCCGCGTCATTGGTTGCGGCGCGCTCCATTTGTACGGGACACACCTCGCCGAAATTCGCTCCATCACCGTCTTGCCCTCACGGCAACGCCAGGGCGGGGGACAACGCCTGGTAAAGGCATTGTTGGCGGAGGCGAAGAAGCATCGGGTTAGCTGTATCTGCTTATTCACCCGAGCGCCGAAATTCTTTTCCGGCCTTGGTTTTGAAATGGCGCAGCGCGAAGACTTGCCGGACAAGATTCACAAAGACTGCTGGGTCTGCCCCCGCTTCCACAGCTGCGACGAATTCGCTATGGTGCGCGGACAACTGCCAAAGTTCGCGATCCTGCCCGAGCCGACGAATTGGCTGGTAAAACTCCAGGCATGACCGTGCAGTCTGACAGCGCAATTCATCTGCCCAAGGGGTTCACGTTTTCTGCCCTTGCCGCGGGAATCAAGGCCAGCGGGCGGCCTGATCTCGCACTCGTCGAAGCTGCTCCCGGCACAGCCGCCTCGGCACTGTTCACCAGGAACCTGGTCGTCGCTGCCCCTGTTGAGGTCGGCCGGGTGCATTTATCGAGAGCCAGAGGGCGAATACGCGCGGTCATCGTCAACTCTGGCAACGCGAATTGTGCCACTGGGACAGCAGGGCTCCGGGCGTGCAGGCAGGTCTGCGAGCGTGTAGCCAAGAAGCTTGGTATTTGCCCTGAACAAGTCCTCCCGTCTTCCACGGGAATCATTGGTGTCCCGCTTCCATCTGGGAAGATTATCGCGAAGCTACCTGAACTGATTGCGGGTCGTGAGCCAACCCCGGCCGCGTTCGATCGGTTCGCCCGAGCCATCATGACCACTGATACCCGCAAAAAGTCTGCGTCGGCGGGATTCAGCGCGGGTGGTTCGGACGTCAAGTTGTTGGGTGTCGCGAAAGGCTCAGGGATGATTCACCCGCAGCTTGCGACCATGCTGGTTTACTTGTTCACCGATGTTGCTGCCACGTCTGTCGAACTGAAGCCGCTGCTGCGCGACGCGTGCGACCACAGTTTCGACAGCATTTCAGTCGATGGTGACACATCGACCAACGATACCGTCTTACTGCTTGCGTCGGGCCAGAGTGGGATTCGACTGACGGAGGCCGGAGTCCGCAAGAAGTTTGCGAAAGCGTTGTCTGAAGTCTGTCAATCACTCGCCGAACAGATCGTCGCGGACGGCGAAGGCGTGCAGCACGTGATTCATCTCTCCATCGAAGAAGTGAAGAATAGACACGAAGGACTGCAGGTGGCTAGAGCGATCGCGCACTCCTTATTGGTTAAGACCGCTTGGGCAGGTACCGATCCCAACTGGGGACGCATTCTGGCGGCCGTGGGACGAAGCGGCATCAACCTGAATCCCAGACGGGTGAACATCTATATCGGGGATCAGATGGTCTGCAAGGGCGGCGCGGGTTGCCAATTTGACGAAGCTAAGGCCCATCAAGCTCTCGAACAGCCGAACTGTGATATCCGAGTGCGCCTCGGCCGCGGACGCGGCCGTGTGGCCTTCATCACTTGTGACTTAACAGCTGAGTACGTCCGAATCAATGCAGACTACTCCACATAATGTTCGCGTTGTCCCAGAGCTTGTTCCCAGAACGCACGGTGACGCCTAAATAATCCATTGCTGGCCTGCAAGATGGGCGGCACCAGGGTGGAGAGATGGCTGTTCCAAGTGTAACAATAGGGACTATTATGGGGCGGTTGATTTTGCCCAAAACGATGGTACCCTGCAACCGTCGGCGAGGTTCAATACTTCGGTTGACAGGCCGGGTTCGTGTTGAACTGATTCAGTCGAAGGTGGAGGAAGGATATGCAACTAACGGCAAGGTTTTCTACGTTCACTGTTCTGCCGCGACACTCCCGTTTCCGTTCGCACATCTGGCTGGCGTCGGTTCTTGTTCTAGCCTTATGCAGTGCTGTTGCTGAAGCTCAGGAAACAGTTGTCCTAGTAGGTTCTGGATCGAGTGTCCCAGCGCCCCTTTATGCCCGCTGGGCGCAGGAGTACGGCAAGCGTAACCCCCATATCCAGATGAGATACGTCCCCTTGGGTACGAGCGAAGGCATCAAACAAATCTCTCACGGCAGCGGCGACTTCGGCGCCGGTGAAGTCTTGCTTACTGCCAAGGAAAGAGCAGACGAGGCACTCATTGAACTGCCGGCTGTACTCATCGCAATTGTTCCCATCTATAACCTTCCCGGCGCCGGCCGCGACCTTCGGCTTTCTGGCGAAGTACTTGCCGATATCTTCATGGGCGACGTGAAGACATGGAACGCACCACAGATTGTCAAACTCAATCCAGGCGCGGCCCTGCCGAACCTGCCGATTCAGGTGATCAATCGCCCCCCTGGCAAAGGCTCGAACTACGTGTTCACTGACTTTCTCTCCAAGACAAGTTCCAAATTTCGCGCTCAAATCGGCATCAGCCCCTCACCCAATTGGCCGGTCGGAGCGGCGGCGGAACGCAGTTCCGACATGGCAGACAAAGTAAGAAGTGAACCCGGCAGCATCGGGTTTGTAGAACTTCAGTACGCGCTGAAGAACAATATTTCTCAAGTCGCGGTTCTGAACTCAGCCGGCAAGTTTGTCAAAGCCTCCGGCCAGAGCATAGCTGCAGCATGTCAGGCGGCGGAGGAACCACGGTGGGATAATTTTTCAGCGTCGTTGACCGACGCGTCGGGAGCAGATTCCTTTCCCATTGCCAGTTTTACCTGGATCTACCTGCGAGCCAAATCCTCTGATTCCACCCGCGCGGCTGAATTAGACGATTTCCTCGGTTGGGTGTATGGGGAGGGCCAGCAATTTGCCAGCCAGGAAGGGTACACTGAGCTGCCTCCACCCCTGCTCGCGGCACTGAGAAAAAAGATAAAAGCTCTGCGCTAATAACTTTGATCAATGAACCTGGAAGATTGGCAGTGTTTGACCTGAGATTGTTTGAGTGAGGAAGAGATGCAAAATCGATCCGTCTGCGCTTGCATTGTTTGGCTGACCTCTCTCGTGTTCGCACAACCGGCAACGCTGCCGACGAGTGGTGGAAGCGGACAAGCTGGCAGCGCTTCAAGCGAATTGAACCTGAAGGATTTGTTTCAATCGAAGATCAAGATTGAGTGGGAAGCTCTGAAAACCAAGGACAAGAAGGCTTATGGAGAGTTGCTCGCTGATGACTACCAGGGAGTGGAAGTCGATGGCCGGGGAGAACGGAACAAGATTCAGGCGATCAACGAAATGGTGGACACCAATGTTTTCAACTACACGTTGTGGGGTTACAAGCTGATTCCGCTGGGACCCGATGCCGCCTTCGTAATCTACGAAGTCACACTGCAATTTCCACCCAAATCCGTTGTACGTTTTTCCAGGGTTTATATCACCGAGCTCTGGGTCAAACGTGGAGCAGAATGGAAAGAGTTGCACTATCAGGAGACACACGTTAAATAGGGTCCCCGGTCAGGGCAGCGCTTCGGGCAACTGGAAGCATCTAAGTGCGTATACTGGCCGCAAATAGGGGGCAAATATGGGGAAAGCCACAGTCTTCCTCGCGGTGTTGTACATGAGTGTTTCGGCAGCGGCGCAAGCAGGCAATGCGAATCAGCAGAACGCCGATCAGCACACGAAAGCTAAGGACGAAATCACAGTCCGAGGCTGCCTTAGCAGATCAAACACCGATTACATTTTGATACAGCCCGAGCAGGGAAACAGTTACGAACTGGAGCGTTCGCGCAGATTGAGATTGGGCCCGTACCTCGGACAGGAAGTAGAAGTAACCGGCTCGGAATCACCTTCGATGAGCACCAGTTCCGATTTCCTGGCGCGATCAGGTTCCGCCAGCCCAGTCACGATCAGGGTGAAAACGATCAAGACAATCCAAAAGCAGTGCTCCCAGGGCTGAATTCTTCCTTGACGAGTGGAAGCCCGAAGATCAGTCGCAGTCCGGGGGCATGGCCATGATTTCCGAGTTGGAGTCGCATGGCGGCTTTTTCTTGGATGGCTCCAACAAGCTCGGCCGGTTGTAGCGGAGAACCCACAAACCTTCAGTGTTGGTCAGATAGATCAGGCCGTGCCCACCATCTGGGAGTAGGCTTGTCACCCCGGCAAATTCCTGCAAGGTCTTCGGCTTGCGTGGATCGGCCAAATCCAGGACACGCACGGTCTCGGTCGGATGGTTTGTGCTCGTGAGGGTGGTTGGCGTTTTTTCCGGCGACTGTGCGATGGCCACATTGGGAGTGACCATTTCCAGATTTCCAGCTGTGGCTTGATTGGGCTCAGCGGTTCGTTTCAGCAAGTTCGGCTTCTCCGGCCGGGTGACGTCCACAACCATGAAACCCTGTTGGGAAGCCTGCTGCACGTAAAGATAATCTTTCCCGTTTTCCCTCTGTAACAGCATCTGGGTCCCGGTGGATTGGGGAAGCGCCAGATGCGCAATGACCGTAGCCGGCACATCAGTCGGTTTCTTCGGCGGGGCGTCCTTTGCCTGCGCGCCACCAGCAAGAAGCGAAAGAAAAGCTAACGTGCCAACGGACTTAAGAACGTTGCGAAACGTCTTCATATCGCTTCACCTGCTTCAGACGAACCGGGTACAGCCCAACTATACCACCCGGCATTGGCCGCAGCTTAGATTGGTTTGCGAAGCCCGGATGACGTGTCCAGCCGGGCTTCCACATCGAGTTCCGTTTTCTCACTGTTCAGCGAACACGCCGATACAGCCGTTGCTGCTCTGCGAAGTACATATTCCCCCAGCCTGCAAGGGTACGAATGCATGGTTGTTGCTCGAATCAACTGCAATGCTGTGCGAATTGGAGTTGGTGGTAACGTTCTCCAGCCAAGTGTTCGTAGCGGCGTCGATCACGCCCATAACTGGCCCGTTGGGCATATCTCTCGCTGCCAGGTAGTACTTGTTATCACCTGGGTTGTACCAAGTCTCATCAACCCCGCCCACCTGGGTGATTTCGACGAGGATCTTGCCGGTGGATCCATCTATCACATACATATTCGGCGGGAATGCCTCGCCATCGTGATCAGCACAGCCAACCAGGAAATTATTCCCCGGCCCCTGAACAACGCTGGTCGGCATGCAGTTGGGTGTGACAAAACTGTTAATCACAACCGGCCCGTTAGGATTTCCAAGCCGAGGATCGATCTCGTCGACGCTGCCAATGTTGGTGATGCCGATCGAATTTCCGTTCGACTGCAACAGATGGCCGGTGTTTGAATTCCATACCATGCCCCCCAAGCCAGCCAATGCGACAGCGCCGGAGCAATTGCCGCCGGGGGCAGCTTGGTTACAAAACGTTCCCAGCGTCTGATCGACAATCGGCCCGTGATGACACGGGATGGTGTACGACTTCCCACTTGGAGTTATCCCGAAACCTGGAAGCCCCAAGGGGCCGTCCGCCGCTTGGGATCCGGAAACGCCGCTGAACACATGCGGGTTGGAGGGATCGGGACACGGGAAAGTAGCTCCTACATTGTCGACGGGAACGGTTGAACTGAGCCCAACTCCGCCTGAGGCGCCGCCTCCCGCGCCGTCGTAGTAGATCTGTCCGATAATACAGCTGGGCGGGTTAAACGATGTCCCGGCATTTCCCGGATCCAACGTAGGTGACGGTTGGGGAAGTCCGCTGCCGCTTCCTTGAAGTGGATAGGCAGCAGCAGTGTATCCGACCGGGTAGGGGCCGTAGGCCAGCGTTGAGTCAAGCGGTAAGCAGTGCTGCTGCGCCAGTGTCCCGGTTTTATTGACGATGTGGGACATGTCGATAAACGTGACAAACGGTAATCCTGGATCGCCGTTAATCACCGCGAGGACCTGATGAGCGGGGTCGTACGCCATTTCGTCAGCCCGATCATCCCCGCAATCCGCGGCCGAGCCCGCCTCGCCGTTCCAGGAGGCGACACAAGGTGCGATACCGAGAGGGCCGTCGTAGTCACCGGAGACGCCGGTGGGAATCATGGCGATCACGGTGGGTGGGGATGGGGGACTCTTAGTTAGATCCATCGTGCTCAGATCAAAGACCGCGACGGTCGCATTTCCGACCGCCGTGAATAGGGTCTTTCCATCCGGTGTTACTTCCTCGCCGTCCGGCCCCGACATCGGATTGACGCCGTTGGCACGCGCTGCGCAGCACTGGGCGCCGGGAAACCCACCGAAGTGGTGGTTAGCGCCGAAACCCGAGATCAGATGGAAGGTGGGACCTGCTGGCGTAGCCGTGGACAGATCTGTTCTGCATCCGAAGCGGGTGAAGTTGCCGAAGACATCGACGGTAGGAGGAATAATATCGTTTCCCGCTGCATCCGTCGCGCACGGACTCGCCTGATTTCCCGCTCCGGTCACGGCGTTTGACCCCTGAATCGCATTCACCGCGATGTTGTTGATGGTGTCGAATACAACCACCGCCAATCCGATGCGATCCGAAGTGTAGCCGAGATGGGTGGGCGTATTGACCCAGCTTATATCGAACGAATTGAATGGACCGCCAGGCTCGCCGGTGGGATTGTGCTCTGGCACCGTGATGTTCACAATGTCGACATAGCCGTCGGCCTTGGTCGTGCCGCACACGGGGCAACCTGCGACGCTGCCGCAGCCGGTCGCGATCACAAACAACCCAGCGAGAAGAATAGTCAGTAGAATCCTGGATCTCATCGAATCTCCTCCTAACAATTTCCCTTTAGCGCCAAGGCTGCTGCCAGCCCGGCGTCTAACAGATCTGTTGACCGCGACAGCTCTTAGGCAAACTCTCAGAACCGGAATTGCAGCTCCTGCATCAGCACGGTGAAATTCTGCGGCAACTGCCCGGTCGTACTGGGCTGTTCCAGCCGGTCGATATTGACGTTGAACTGGTACTTAACCCAGTAATTGAGGTACCAGTTGAGGCCGAATGTGAACTGGTCGGTGTGATAGTCGAACTGGCTCACAAATCCCGGCGTAAAAAAGCCCAGGAAGTTTGCGGCGGGCGCGTTCGCCTGAATGCCCGAATAGCGAACTCCGACTTCCCAAGCTCCCCAGCCTCGTCCGGTTCCACCCGGAGTGTCCGGACCGAACAGTGGATGCTTCACCCGAGGAGTACCGTTCTCCGGCCTCTTTTCGCCAGTTAGCAGATAAGTGGCCCCGATATTCCAAGCCTTGGCTCCGATTCCGGGCAGAGTCAGAAAGCCCAAGCCGCCGAGTTGCTCGGTGCCAACTCCATCGCGCTGCTCTTGCATCTGCACATATTCCGCACGTAGCGCGAAGCCACTCTTGATATAGGTGAATTCACCTTCATAGCGCTCAATTGGGCCATTAATCCTCAACTGCGGGAAGAAGGTGTATGCAGCATCGGGTAAGAGTCCACTAAAGCTCATGTCGTTGGACAGGCCTCGGGAGCGGCTATGTGCGATGGACCCGCCAAAGGCGAACTGTTTCAACCACTCGTTCTTGCTCTTGCGCCAGGGGTAAAACCGCACTCTCCCCACAAACTCCGGCTCATTCGTAACGTTGGCGGTAACCCCGTTGCGGCCATTGAACGCTCCGGCCCACCACTGCATTACGCCACCGTCAATATCTCCGTGAAGTGTGATGCCAGGGCAGCGATAAGCGGTTCCTGAGCACGGATAGAGCAGCGACTGCAGTCCGCGTTCGACAAAGTCGAGGTTAGTGGCGCCAATGCCAGTCTCCTGTGCGAAAGGCTCTTTGAATTGCCCGGCCTGGAACTGGAACTCAGGCCGGACCCGGACGTTTAGGTAAACATCGCGGACTATCGCTCCAGTGGTGGAATTAGCATCGGTCAGCAGCGCGAAGTCGAAGTGGGAACCGTAGTTGCCCTGGAAGCCGAAACGTGCGCGGCGCACCAGAAAGGTGTCTGCGGGGGCGCCATCGCCCTTGTAGGCGCGGTAGTCAGTGTCGACGTAGCCATAGGGGCTGATACTGAACTGGCCGTCGGGACTCTTGATGAAGAAATGCTCACCGTTCCATCCGGCGGTCAGGGGGGTATCTTTCTTGGGTGCCGCTGCTGGCGCTTGCGCCTGATCAAGCAGCACCGTATTCACCAGATGGGCATCGTCCCCGCCTGACACCGGTGTCACCTCCGCCCGACTCGAGGAAGCTGCGGTCGGTTCAAGGCGCAGAGGGTCCGCCGCTGGGGCTTGCCCCTTGCTTTCGGCCAGCTTCTGCACCATCGCCTTCAGTTCCTCAATAGTCTTGCGTTGCGCCGCTACCTCGCTGCGCAACTCATTCACCTCCGCTTTACTCGCGGCCGCCGATGCCGACGCGCCGGTTTTGTCGGCAGGTTCCTGAGTTTGAGCCAGCGACTGTGAGGTTGCGAAGAACATCAGCAAAACGATGTAGATTGTCAGCCAGCGCATGGTGTCCTCTCCAATAATGATTTGCAAAAGCGGCCTGTTCCCAAGGCATACGGACACACAGGCCGCACGCTGCCCTGTTCGTTCGGGCCACGAACCGAAAGATGTCTAATATTGCGTATGATTCTTGTCCGGTATGAAAAGCGGACCAGTTGGGCGGTTTACCATATCAAAATGGAATCTGTCAAGAAAACTTTTTCCAGCCTTCCATGGAGATAACTCTGACATCAACTATCTGTCCATGGGGAAGTTTAGTCGGGAGTAAACGGCGGCCACACTGACGCTGAAGTCCCAGCAGGGAAGAAACAACTCATCAATAGTGGCGGAAGACCGATCGCTTCGGCCACTGCCAGGCCTCACGGATCATTCGTGCAATCAGCCGTTGGGATTCTGGAGATTTTACCCTCCTGTGCCGTAATATCTAGCTCTAGTCACTAATCTTCGTTAGAAACGAGTCGTATGAGCGCCATCGAACGGAACGTTTCATCTACGAACCTATTTTCTCCATTGCAACCGCCTCGCCGTTTCCTGTTCGGCCCCGGACCCAGCATGGTGGATCCCCGCGTTTATGAAGCCCTTTCGAAACCGATTGTTGGGCACCTCGATCCATATTTCATTCAGGTAATGGGAGACATTCAACAATTGTTGAAAGTAGCTTTCGGCACCGCGCACGGAGCCACGTTGGTGATCTCTGGCACTGGCAGTGCGGGCATGGAGGCTGCGGTTGCCAACTTCGTGGAACCGGAAGCAAAGTTCGCCGTGTTCGCCAATGGTTATTTTTCCGACCGCATCACTGAGATGGCAAAGCGCCATGGTGCTCACATCGTTCGCTTTGAGAAGCCCTGGGGCGAGACTTTCGGGGATGAAGAATCAGTAGAGTTCATACGTCGCGAAAAACCCAAGGTTGTGGCGTTCGTTCATGCCGAGACGTCGACTGGGGCGTTACAGCCCGGCCGGTCGATCTGTTCCGCAGCTCACGATATGGGCGCTCTGGTGATCGCCGATTGCGTTACCTCGCTCGGCGCATTGCCTGTGGATTTCGATCAGACTGGCATCGACGTCGCGTACAGTTGTACGCAGAAGGGCCTAAGTTGCCCCCCGGGCTTGTCTCCGATGGCCATTTCGTCAGCGGCCATGGACTGGCTGCGGGCTCGAACTTCCCAGGTGCGCAGTTGGTATCTGGATCTGAAGCTGATTCACGATTACTCCACGGTGTCACATCGCTACCATCACACTGCGCCGATTTCGATGTTTTACGCGTTGCGAGAGGCGCTATTGGTCATCGCGCAAGAAGGCATAGAGAACCGCTGGGAGCGGCATCGCCGTTGCCATCAGCTCTTCGTCAAAGGCGTGGAGGCCATGGGGCTGCATCTTCACGTTCCTGCCGGATTTCGAATTCCAACCCTCAACACGGTGGTCGTTCCTGATGATGTTGACGAGGCCAAAGTGCGGAAGTGTCTTTTGGATGAGGTTGGCATTGAGATCGCGGGGGGCTTCGGTCCGCTGGCGGGCAAAGTCTTCCGCATCGGGGTTATGGGCCCATTGGCGACCGAAGAAAATGTCCAGTTTTTTCTGAAAGAGTTTGGCAAAGCACTGACCTCCGAGGGCTACTCAATTTGAGCTCAGCAGGGTTCTTCACTCGCTGGGCGTGACGGGGCATGAAGAGTGCAATCACAATCCTTTTGCCCCGTGTACAACGGGCAAGTATGGTCCTTCATCCCAGGACTCAGGGCAGAGGCGACAACGAATGACACTGAAGCCGGTGGAAACGCTTCTTGATGTCTTACATTTCGCAGACAGCCAAACCGCAATCATCGTTCCCGAGCTTGGAATCCGGGTCACCTACGATTTGCTCCGGCAGCAGGTCTTGGCCATGGCGAACGCCTTGGCCTCCGCCGGCATTCGACGCGGCGACGTTGTGGCCATTGCGTTGCCGAACGGATTGCCAGCGATTGTAACCTTCCTGGCCGCCTCAATCGCTGGGACAGCGGCCCCTTTGAACCCTGCTTATCCCTATGAGGAGTTTCTCTTCTTCCTGGGAGACACCAACGCTAAGGTTTTACTTTGTCCGCCGGTCGGCGCGGAGTTCGCGCGCAGTGCGGCTGCGGACCGCAAGATCCCCGTGGTTTCGGTTGAAATGAGCCAACGGGGAGACGTCCACCTGGCAAACGCGCCCAGCGGAGTCTCGGCAACTGAGCCCACCCCTGACGACATTGCCCTGGTTCTGCACACCAGCGGAAGTACGGGGCGGCCCAAACGTGTGCCCTTGCGGCATTTCAATCTGGCGGTTTCTTCGGCCAATGTCGCGAACACCTATGCTCTCTCTCAAGAAGATGTCTCCCTATGCATCATGCCGCTGTTCCACATTCACGGGTTGATTGGCTCAATCATGTCAACTCTGCTGAGCGGCGGGACGGTAGTGGTTCCCAACAAGTTCAATGCCCTTTCCTTCTGGCGGACGGTTCGCGATCACCGGGTGACCTGGTATTCGGGAGTGCCGACGATGCATCAGCTCTTATTGTCCCGGACTCGCCAGAAACCGCCAGAGGCTGACTCTCTGCGCTTTATACGGTCCTGCAGCGCGCCTTTCTCTCCAGAGCTGATTCACAAGATCGAAGATCTGTTTGGCGTGCCATTCGTCGAAGCCTATGGAATGACCGAAGCTGCCCACCAGATGACCTCGAATCCTTTGCCCCCGCGATATCGGAAAGCAGGTTCGGTTGGCGTGGGCGCGGGGCTGCGTATCAGCATCATGGACAAGCAGGGCAATCACCTCGGAACGAACCAGCGGGGCGAGGTCGCCATTCAGGGAGCAAATGTATTTCGCGGGTACGAAAACAACCCCGAGGCCAACGCTCGCGCCTTTGTGAACGGATGGTTTCGTACCGGCGACGAAGGATACCTTGACGCCGATTGCTATTTGTATTTGACGGGCAGAATAAAAGACATCATCATTCGCGCGGGCGAGAATATTGCTCCTCACGAAGTCGATGAAGTCTTGCTGAGGCATTCTGCGGTTGCGGCAGCGGTCACCTTTGGCTGCGCACACCCCACGTTGGGGGAGGAGGTGGCGGCAGCCGTCGTCTTGCATGAGCCGCGAAGCGTCGCCGAATCAGCGCTCATCGAGCACTGCCGTGAGTCCCTGGCGGAATACAAGTGTCCAACCAGGATTTACCTGGTAGAAAGCATTCCAACCACGGCGACGGGAAAGATCCGCCGTCGCGCCGTCGCGGCCGCTCTCCTGGATGACCAGCGTGGGTGACCGGCCATGAAATTCCTGATCGCGGGAGCCGGAGCCATCGGAGCCTATATCGGCGCCCGCATGGCCAAAGCCGGGTTCGACGTCACTCTCTACGCGCGCGGGCCGCACCTACGTGCGATGCAGGAGCACGGTGTGCAGGTGAAGTCTGCCGAGGCAGATTTCGTTGCACGGCCCAGGATAGCGGGGTCCCTAGGCGAAGTAGGCCCAGTGGACGTCATTTTCCTCGGCGTGAAGGCGCATGGCCTGACGCAACTCGCGCCCCAGTTGCGACCGGTATTGGGGCCCGAGACCACAGTCGTCAGCACCCAGAATGGAATTCCCTGGTGGTACTTCCAGGGAATTGGCGGCGCCTACGAAGGAATGCGCCTCGAGCATGTCGATCCCGGTGGCGTGATCTCATCGGCCATTGAGCCCCACCGGGTAGTCGGGTCCATTGTTTATTTCGCGACCGAGATTACTGGGCCGGGGGTAATTCAACACATCGAGGGAGACCGCGTCAGCCTCGGTGAACCGGGCGGCACGCGCTCTGATCGCTGCCGTCGAATTGCCGAGGCGCTCATCGCCTCCGGCTTGCGGTGCCCGGTTACAACTCGAATCCGCCATGAGATTTGGGTAAAGCTTCTGGGCAACGCTTCGTTGAATCCAATCAGCGCTCTGACGCGTTCCACATTAGGTGAAATGCTGCGCGATCCGGGGGTTCGTTCGCTGATCCGAAACATCATGCTGGAGATCGAAGCGCTCGCCAACAAACTGGGCATGGAGTTGCCGGTCTCTGTCGACCAGCGAATTGCCGGCGCGGAAAAGGTTGGGGAGCACAAAACCTCAATGATGCAGGATCTGGAAGCGGGCCGGCCGATAGAACTGGAAGCGCTTGTGGGCGCGGTCGTGGAGCTCGGCGAGCGTGTCGGGATGCCTATGTCCTACACTCGAACTGTATACAGCTGTACTAGTTTGCTGGCCCAGCATCCAGGCTACCGAAAATAGGCGGGCAATCACCGACCGTCGTGCTGCCGCCAGCGATCCTTGCATTGCCCCCACTACAGCCGGATTCGACTGCTCAGAAATTTCCACCGGCCTTTTTCATCTCCGGCAAAAATACTTGCTAGGATCTTGCCTGCGGAGCTATACTCCCGTTTGTTGTCTGGTCCACTTATCAGACCACTTGGAGATTGCAGTGCCAGCAGGAATCAAATCCGACTTTGAAGTAATCCGCAGGAACAAGGTCTACGAAGAAGTTGCCCAGCAGATTGAACGTCTGATTCTGAAAAAACTGCGTCCTGGCGACAAGTTGCCCTCCGAGCGCGAACTGGCGGAGATGCTGCATGTAAGCCGCAGCTCGATTCGCGATGCGATTCGCGGTCTGGAACTGATGGGCATGGTTGAGCCCCGTCAAGGCGCGGGGACAATCGTTCGCGAAATCTCGAGTGACTCGGTAATGAATCCCTTCTCCGGCGCCCTGAAGCGCCGGCGGGAATCGGTGACGGAGCTTCTTGACTTTCGCAAGATGCTCGAACCGCCGCTGGCAGCGCGGGCTGCGACGCATGCGTCTGCCGACGAAGTTTCCGAGATGGAAGAGATTCTGCAACGGCAAGAGGCGAAACAGGCGAAGGGTGAGTCCACTGTGGCCGAGGACTCGGAATTCCACTACAGCGTCGCTCTGGCTTCCGGTAACAGTGTTGTGCTCAAAGTCCTCGATATCCTCATGGACCTGCTGCGCGACACGCGTGAGCGCTCTTTGCAGGTGGCCGGACGCCCGCAGAAGTCGATCGCTGGCCATCGGCGCATACTGGCTGCGATCAAGCGCCACGATGCCGAAGGCGCAAAGTCCGCGATGCGGCGGCACATTGAGGACGTCGAAGAGATCGTACTCGACGGGTTTTGACCCCGCAGTTTTGGTTGGGAGATCTTCGCTGTGAGTTGGGGGCAAGCAGATTGCCAGACCTGGGAAATGAAGTGAGCCGAAGGGCCATCGTGTCTAGCGAACCGGACGGAGTGGAGGACGGGAAGAGGGTGAAACTCTTCGACGGAATGGCCCGTCCCGCACCAGTCACAACGCAGGGCACGATGGCAAGCTCGGCATCTCCTGTGGTGTCCCTTGGGTTGCGGGTCGCGGAGGCGCGTGTCGAAGACGTCGGTCACGCCGTTGCGCGACTGGCGCCTGCCGACATGCAGCGCATGGGGGCCCGCGCTGGCGATATTTTGAAGATCACCGGAAGCGCAATCGGTGTTGCGCGTGCCGAGCTTTCTGATGAAGCCACGAAGGCATGGTCCAGATCGACGGCACCTGCCGCAGTAACTGCAACGCGGGGCTCCAGGAGCAGGTGAGCGTGATGCCCATCGCGCGCGAGCAGGCTGTGGCAGTTCGATTCGCGCCGTTATGGGTCGGGGCGGCGCCGGCGAGCATCGCGCCCGAGCGGATGCTCGGGGATCTGGAGGGAGTTCCCGTCATTGCGGGGTGCGTGGTGCGGGTGCCGACGTTCGCCAAAGCGGTGAACTTTCAGGTCGTGCGTACCATCCCGTCCGGGCCTGTGGTGATCGGGAAGCGGACCGACATCCGGGTTGTGGAGGGCGAGCAGACGGCGGCCCGCGCTCCGGCGGTGTCCTACGAAGATATCGGCGGGTTGGAACGCGAAGTGGCACGAGTGCGGGAAATCGTTGAGTTGCCGCTGAAATATCCCCGCATCTTTGAACGGTTGGGAATTCTCGCGCCGAAGGGCGTTCTGTTGTATGGACCTCCGGGAACGGGCAAGACCTTGCTAGCGCGCGCCGTCGCAGCCGAAAGCCGCGTGCACTTCATTCATCTGAACGGTCCCGAGATCATGCGGAAATTCTACGGAGAGAGCGAGGCCAAGCTCCGCGAGGTCTTCGAGGAAGCGGCGCGTCACGCCCCGGCGATTCTATTCATCGACGAGATTGACGCCGTGGCTCCGAAGCGCACCGAAGTGGTGGGCGAAGTTGAAAAGCGTGTGGTGGCACAACTTCTCAGCTTGATGGATGGTTTTGTCGCACGCGGACAGGTCATCGTCATCGGTGCGACCAACATTCCCGAGGTTCTTGACCCGGCCCTGCGGCGACCCGGCCGTTTCGATCGCGAAATCGAAATCGGTGTTCCGAATACCCAGGCGCGATTGCAAATCCTGCGCATACATACCCGCGCCATGCCGCTCGCGCTCGACGTCAACTTGCAGGAAATCGCTGAGCATTCGCACGGTTTTGTCGGCGCTGACCTCGAGGCTTTGGGGCAGGAAGTAGGCATGATTGCCCTGCGCGGTTTTCTCTCAGCCTTCCCCTTCGACACCGAGAGCGCAACCTCGATTGGTTTGGAAGCCTTGCAGGTTACCCACCGCGACTTTCTCGCCGGATTGAAAGAAGTTGAACCCAGTGCGACCCGCGAATTCCTGATTGAGAGGAGCCCGTCGACGTTTGCGTCGCTTGGGGGTCTCAACGAAGTGAAGCGTTTGCTCGATGGAGTCATCGAGCATTCCCACATGCGCGACGATATTTACGAGCAGGTCGGGTTGACGCCGCCCCGGGGCATCCTGTTGGTCGGGGCGTCGGGCACGGGCAAGACCGCGATGGCACGAGCGCTCTCAGGCGAAAAGCAGATTCCGCTCATCGCCGTGGACGGCCCGCTACTGTACTCGAAATGGTTGGGCGAATCGGAGCGGGCGCTACGCGAAGTTTTCAAGAAGGCAAGGCGGGCAGCACCCTGCATCTTGTTCTTCGATACCATTGACGCAGTCGCGCCCAAGTTCAGCGGCGATCAATTCGGCAGCGACGTATATCAGCGGATTCTCAGCCAACTGCTGCGTGAGATCGACAATCTGCGTGACGTCAAGGGCGTCATCCTGTTGGGGGCCACAAATCGCCCCGAGCGAATCGATCCGGCGCTGTTGCGGAGCGGGCGCTTCGATTACTTGTTGCAGTTCACCAAGCCAGACGTAACCGAACGGGCGGCGATCCTGCGGCTGTGCTGCCGGCAGGTACCCCTGGCGGCCGATGTGGATCTCGACGAGTTCTCCCGCCAGACCGAGGGCTTTACCGGCGCCGATATCGAAAGCTTGTGCAAGAAGGCAACTCTATTGGCGATCGTGGAATTTCAGGCCGGCCCCCGTATTCCGCCTTTTATCGTCTCGCGGAAGCATCTCCTGGCCGTGCTTGATTGCGATCGTGGCGGTCCAAAGCAAGTAACAATGAGCGACTCTGCTGCCGGAACTTCCAAGGCACCTTCACAGTGATGAACGAGGATTGATCATGTACACAGAACTTACAGTTTGGACGCGCGGCATCATCATGGACAAAGAGGGCCGCGACATTGTCAATTCGATCTCCGCGTCAGCGCGCACCGAGGGAAAGTATGCGCAAGCGATGGAAAACTATGTCGACAATCCTGACCGCACCAATGCCCCGACACGTAAGTATTGCCGCGTGAGCGACAACATCCTCGAGAATGAGCTCACCTACGAAAATGAGGAACCGAATATCGTCGTGCTGGTCGAGGGGACGATGGTCAAGGGGTGGGATTACATGCGTGGCATGCCTCCGGGCGGAACGCTCGTGATCAACACTCACTACACGCCGGAGTACATGATTCGTTTCGTGCCCGGCGCCGATCGGCTGGCCCAACTCGTCTGTGTTGATGCCGCCAAGATCGCCGATCACAAGTGGCTCTATTATCGGCTGGGCGAATTGGGCCTCGACCGCCTATCGACCGAAGGTGCGGCCGAACGAAACAAATCCATCGCACCCGATATCGCTGCTCCACTGATTGCAGCCGTAGTGAAAGCGACGGGCATCGTCAAAATGGCAACAATTGAGCCGATGATTGCGAACAAACATGCGTTCGAAGTGGCGCTAAAAGAATTGCATATCATGCCGCTGAACCCGGTGGCAGTGTAGGGAAGGAATCATAATGTCGACTAAAGGCACACGTATTCCAGAGCGACTCCAGATCCCCTTCGCCGGCATCACCCCGGCGCCATCGCAGGAGAAGGGGCAAGATCTCTTCCCCACCGGCAACTGGCGTTCCATTCGGCCGGTGTACCGGGACAAACTGCCACCCTGCAACAACGCCTGCGGGACCAACGAAAAGATCCAGGGGTATCTCGACCTGGTGAAGCGCGGCAAGTATCTGGATGCTTACGCGCTCATCAAAGAGGACATGCCCTTTCCATCGGTCACTGGCCGAGTGTGCTACCACCCATGCGAACAAGCTTGCAACCGCGGACAGTATGACGAAGCGATTTCGATTCGCGCCGTCGAGCGGTTTCTGGGCGATCTAGGACAGGCGCTGACTCATGACGTGGTCAAAGCCGGAAAGCCTAACGGAAAGAAAGTAGCCGTCGTGGGATCCGGTCCGGCTGGCCACAGCGCCGCGTATCAGCTTGCACGTCTGGGTTACAAAGTGACCATCCTTGAGAAATCGCCGAAAGCCGGTGGACTGAATCGCGGCGGTATTCCGGATTGGGTGCTTCCGCAGGACGTACTCGATCGCGAGATCGAAAGGCTCGTCGAGCTTGGGATCACCATCAAAACCAGCGTCGAAGTCGGAAAAGACGTGACCTGGGACGACTTGAAAAAGAACTACGACGCCTGCGTGCTGGCCGTGGGCCTCACTGAACCCAATAGCGTGCGAGCGGAGGGGGAGAACAAGACTGGTGTGCTCTACGGACTTCCTTTCCTCCGCGATATTGGCATGGGCACATCCAAGGTGAAGGTGGGTGCTCGGGTCGCCGTCATCGGCGGCGGAAATACCGCGATCGATTGCGCTCGCGAAGCGCTGCGGCAAGGAGCCGTGGAAGTGACCATGATCACCGTGGAGTCCAACCCCAAGGAGATGCCGGCAGTGCCGGAAGATCTGCACGATATGGTCGAAGAGGGCGTTGAACTGTTGCACGGGCGGGCCGTGACGGCGGTGCTCGGCAACGGCAAGGTGGAAGCTCTGCAACTGCACCCGGCGCGCTTTTCCGGCACAATTAACGCCTCGCCGATCACGGTTAATAAAGAAGCTCCGGCGGAGAAATTTGTGGTCGACAACGTCATTATCGCTGTGGGACAGCACGCGTCTCTTGCGTGGTTGCCGGCCGAGTTCAAGAACGAGCGCGGTACCATCAAGATTGACCGGTTCGGGCGTCTTGGCGATACGAATTTTTTCGCGGCAGGCGACATCGTGCAACTGGGCTCGGGTCAACCCCTGATGGTGGTGAACGCGGTAGGCGATGGGAAGCGTGTCGCATTCAATCTGGACAAAGTGCTGCGCGGCGAAGCGTTGCAACCGCGGACCATTCCTATCGATGTGATCGTCGATTTGAATCGCATGAATATGACTTATTTTCCGCACTTCCCGCGCGTGCAGCAGACGTTGCTGCCGCCGGTGAGTCGTCGTAGAACACAGGATGAAGTAATTCAGGCCTTTACGGAAGAACAGGCGGTCGAGGAGGCCAGCCGCTGTTTCAGTTGCGGTACCTGCAACGCCTGCGACAACTGTTATCTGGTCTGTCCTGAACCCTGCATCGCGCGCCCGGAGCGCTCAAATGGCCTTTATAAGATTTTGATCGACTACTGCAAGGGCTGTCGCGTGTGCATTGAAGAATGTCCGACGGGTTGTCTCGAAGGTGTGCCCGAACTCGATTTCGATACCGGCGTGGTGCGAATGGATACTGCCTTCGCCATTTCACCCGGGCTTCACGGCCGGCAGGCGGAAGAGCTGCGAAAGCTGGGCGACCGGCCGGCCAAGAACATTTAGGATCGGAGTAAAACATGGCAACGACTACTGCAAGCAAGAAGAGAATGGTCCGCATCAACGGCTGCGTCGCCTCGGCCCAGGCGGCCAAGTATGCCGATGTTGATGTAATTGCGGCGTACCCGATCCGGCCTTACACGGCGACCATGATGGCGCTTGCCCAAATGGTGGCCAACGGAGAACTCGATGCCGAATATATCGTGGCCGATAGCGAGCACTCGCAGTTGAGCATCGCTCACGGCGCCGCGTCTTGCGGTGCACGGGTTTTCACCGGCAGCTCAGGTGTGGGCGTGCAGTTCGCCTACGAACTCTATTCACCGATCTCAGGCAGCCGTATGCCGGTACAAATGATGATCGCCGACCGCACGCTCGATCCCCCCGGTGATTTTGGTTCTGAGCATACCGAAGCGCTGTCGACGCGCGACATGGGGTGGATCATGGGCTGGTCCTGCGATGCGCAGGAAGCCTTCGACAATCACCTGATTGCCTATCGAATCGGCGAAGACCCGCGCGTACTCCTGCCGCAGATGGTCTGCCAGGATGGTTTCTTCGTGTCCCATATCACCGGCGACGTGGAGTTGCCGGATGCGGGCCAGGTAAAGGAATTTCTTCCGCCCTACAAACATCCCTATCCGCTCGATCCGCGCCACCCCGTCTCGCACGGTCCCCAAATCATGCCGGAACAAGGGCCACCGCTACAGTTGGAGCGTGCTCGCGCCATGGAAGACTCGATGCCAGTGATTGAGCAGGTCCACGAAGAGTTCGCGAAAATATTCGGACGAAAATATGATCCCTACATCGAAGAGTTCAAGACCGACGATGCTGAGGTCGTCTTTTTCATGCAAGGCGCCCACGCGGTCACGGCCCGCTTCGCAATTCAGCACATGCGTGAAAAGGGCTTGAAAGTCGGTCTGGTACGGCTGCGGACCATCCGGCCATATCCCACTGATCGTGTGAACGAAGTGCTCAGTAAGTTCAAGGTCGTCGGCGTGATCGAAACCAACATGGGACTCGGCAGCGTCAGCAGCGGCGGGTCGCTCTATGCTGAGGCCTGCGCGGCTCTTTACGAAAGCCAAAAGCGCCCGTTGGTGATGTCGTTTATGGCCGGCATGGGCGGTGAGGCCATCGTGCTGAAAGAATTTTATTGGATGACCCAAAAAATGATTGATGCGCAAAAGCGCGGCAAGATCGAAAAGCGCACGCATTGGGTCGGGTTCGAAGAATAAAGATTTTTGTTTTTGGAGGAACTGATATGGCGACCATTGAAGTGCAGCGGCAAATACTGCCGATTCTCGACAGCCCGAACCAGGGCGCGCGTTTTTATAACCCGGAGTTGCCGTCGAGCGAGCCGTTCGTACCCGGGCACCGCACCTGTGCCGGCTGTGGACCATCCATCCAGTACCGGATGACCAGCAAGGCAGCGGGAGACAATACCATCCTGGTCGGGCCGACCGGTTGCATGTACGTGGCGAACAGTTCGTATTTATGTACGCCGTACAACGTGCCCTGGGCGCACACCCAGATTGGCAGCGCGGGCAGCTTCACCGCGGGCGTCGCGGCAGCCTATGAAGCCATGATCCGCAAGGGCAAGTGGAAAGGCGCGTTTCCAAATATTATTTGCGAAGCCGGCGACGGCAGTGCATCCGACATCGGCCTGGCTTCGATTTCAGGCGCGCTCTATCGTAATCACGACTGTCTGATCATCTGCTACGACAACGAGCAGTATGCAAACACCGGCATTCAGGCATCGTCGCGCACGCCCTATGGCGGCATGACCACGTTCTCGCCTCCCGGTCCGCTCGTTCCGGAAGGAAAGAAACTGTTTCCCAAAGACCTCGCCCGCATGATGGCGGCAGGGCATCCGCACTGCTATGTGGCGACGGCGAGCGTCGGTTATCCCATCGATCTGATGAACAAAGTTCGCAAGGGACTCAACCACAAAGGCGCCGCGTATCTCATGGTCTATACGCCCTGCCAGAAGGGCTTCGTGTATGAGACACCACGGTCAATCGATCTCGGCCGTCTGGTGGTCGAATGCGGACTCTATCCCATGTGGGAGTGGAGCCCCGAGAAGCGGGAATACGATTACAGCTTCCGCCCGGCCAGCATGCGGCCGGTGTCCGAGTACCTGAAACTGCAAGGACGCTTCGGCCACCTTCACGCGGAACACATTGCCGCCTTGCAGAAATTCGCCAACGAGCAATGGCGGATGATGGGAGTTCAACTACCTGAGGCTTTAGTCCAGGCAGCGGATGCGAAGAACCTGGTCAACATGGCCTCTGCGGCACAGGCCGAGGCGGTGGCGCAAACTATATGAACACTAAAACTAATACTCCCGCTGCGCCCGTGGAGCCTGAAGTCGAACCTGAGGGACAGGAAAGCTATATTGTCACCGAAGGCAAGAAGCGCGGTGCTACGCGAGACGTACGTCCGGAAGCGGCGTTCGACCGCTACTACACCGTGTTGCGCGTGCATGGAGGTGACGCCATCCTGACCGACAACTGGCACACCAATGAAGTGCTCGACCACGCGCGCAACAATTTCGAGGGTGTCACATTTGCCATGCGCACGCTCGAGGCGTGGGGCGCAATGATCGAGAACGACCGCCGCGCCTACTACACCGCTGGCGGACGTGTCTGGGTCATGGACCTGGAGCCCAGCGAAGGCAAGAAGAAGCGGCTGCCCGGCACCGGACCTGGCAAGAAGTAGGATACGGTTGCGCCGCGTCCTGCTCATTGACGACACGCCGGAGATCGCCGAGCTACTTACATTCGCTCTGCGTGACCGCGGCTACCATGTCTTCGCGACCGGGTATACCCCCGCTGTCAGCGACCTGATTGTGGAGCAGCGCGCCGATGCGCTGGTGCTCGATTGCTCCGCCTACGACATGAGCGAGGCGCTGTTCGATATGGTGCGCCACCATCCGAATCAGGCAGAGCTTCCCGTCGTTATCATCAGTGACACGCCCGAGCTGGCTGACGTCAGCCTTCGCTCGCGGAAAGCAAAAAGAGTCCTGCTGGTGCCGAAACCATTTACCGGATCGCAGGTCGCAAACGCGATCGACCAGTTGCTGGGATAAAGATAGATATGCCGTTGTGGAGCATGGACGAGTGGCAGTACGTTGAACGTGAGGTCATTACTGACCCGAAGGGCAGGCGATGGACGGTAGCGTTGATGGACGTGCTGGGACAGAAAGGCGATCCCGACATGCCGAACAAAATGCTCGAGCTGCAGTATTCATCCGGCCGGTATTTCACGCTCATCTACTCTGACACCGGCGCGCTCCAGCGGGAACGTGGCTACCCCTCACTGGATGAAGCAACCACCGCGTACGGGCACCTAGTGGTCGCGGTGGTCGATGGTACTCTCGATCCATCCCAACCGGTGTTTCGGCAGGATTTGGAAGACTGACGTACGTTCGCGGTACGCCGCACGGAACCGACTACTTCCCCGGACGATGGAATTTGCCTCGAACCGCGCTTTTCCAAGCACCGAGCGGAAGCTCCGGAATATCCGAAGTATCGATTTGACGGTCCGGAAGTGCGGCCAGAGCCGCCAGTTCTCGCTTCTGTCTCGGAGTGAGCGCCCGCCCAGACAGTCCTATCACTTCCCGATCCTTAGTCGCTTTGCTCTTAGATGTCATCATTCCACAAACTACTCGAAAGCCTTCGATGCACGTCCATACCGGGTTTGTGGCAGGGTGAAGATGGTAATCACCGCGATGAGGGCCAGGACCGCAAGGATGAAGATGCTGCCTTCGGGACCGGTTGTCCCGCCGCTCAGGATGGGTTTACCGACGGGGTGAGTGGCGAAAAGATGGTGTTGCACCATGATCCCGCTGTCAGCCACTCCATATAGGAAAGACTGGCCCCAGTCCCACGAAGTGTGTAAGCCGATCGCCCACCAGAGCGAACCGGTGCGCCAGAGGCTGAAGCAGAAGACCATGGCGGCCAGACCTGCGGAGAGCAGTCCGACGGGTGATTCGCCCGGATTGCTCTTGTGGCCGAGGCCGAAAAGAATAGAAATGAGAATGGCCGAGGTCCAAAAGCCCAAAGTTGCGCTGTGACGGGTCTTGAAAGCCCACTGGTAAATACTGGCAAGGCCGCGGGTGAGCGTGTATTGGACATAGCCGCGGGTGAGGTACTCCTCAAGCAATCCAACCAGCAGAAAACCAAAAAGCCAGATAGCTCCGTAGCGGAGGATGTCGCCGCCAAACAGCAGACGGCTGTCGAAGACCAGGAGCCCGGTCTTCCAGAGGGTGAAGATGAGGAGCGAGAGACAGACAATTCCCCAGGCCATGCCGCTGAAGAAGTGCGAGAACTTGCGGCTGTCACCGAGGCCATAGACCGAGATGGGACGGCGCTCGATCTTCGACATGATCCAAGAGACGAGAACTACGATAATAAAGGGGATGGCCTCGGCGATGATCCCGAACAGCGGGGACATCTCTGCGCCGGGCTTTGGATCAGGCGCATGGAGCTTATGGGCGATGCGGTTTGCACAGAAACCAATGGCGGCGACTATCGCAAGGAAGATCAGCAGGCTCCAACCGGCGCGCAGGCCATCTTCACCGATAAAGATCTTACGCAGAGTGGAGGGCCTTGCCGGAATTACTTGGTCGACAGGAGTCGCTCCTTCGCCATGAAGCAGGGATGGGGATTCCGCAGGATTGTTCAAGTTAGTCCCTTCGTGTACGCTCAACACCTAACTATACGTGGGATTTTGTGCGATTGTTCCAGGTATTGTCCTACCGCCCAGGATCCAGGTCTCTCATCACGACATGCAGCACCTGTCCAGCCCTGCGCGCGTCATTCTCGGAAACCGCCGGCTTCGAGCCATTCTCACCCTCATCCCGGTACGCCCACGCAATTGCCGGCAGGCGAGCGCACCCGCCGCGAATGAGACCCGCCTTCTCTGCCACGGCAAGGCGCGTCGCGAACGACCAATCGGCAATTTTCCCCGCGGGCACGCTCGAGGTTGCCAGCGCACTCAGCCCTTTGTGCTCCAGGGCGTCGGTCACAATGGCCTCCAGTATTCCGCAAGAAGTGAGCAGGGCGTGATCGTAGTCCCCCCGATCAAACGCGTCCCGGCTGTCGATGTATGCTTGCTCGAGCACCGGCCGGAGGTCAGGATTATGCACGAAGTCGAACCGATGAAGAGGAGGCTGCGCCGACGAGGCAGAAATTACCGGTCCGTCGTCTCTTCCTGAGAGCGATGCAACGGCCCGGTCGAGAACACCTAACAGGCGCGCCACAATGTCGGCAGGCGCCGCGCCTTCGATTGCCTGCCCGCCTTCTGAGCGCAGCAGAAACGCCTCGCTAAACGAGCGGGCAAGCCAGTGGGTTTTGCTCCCCCCCGACAATTGATTGATCGTGATCCCGCAGTCTTCCTGCCAGGCGCGAACGGCAGCGATCGACGGCCCGTCAGCAGGGTTTGCGGTCAAGCGGTCTCGAAGCTGAAACCCGCGGCGGATCAGGGCCTCGAGGTGGGAAAGGTAAGTCTCGATCTGGTCTCGCAGGCTTTGATCCATGGATTATGTTTCGAGCCCCTTGACAGTCCGGGGCTGGAATGTTAAATTTCCCGGCGCAAGTGGTTCGGTCATCGGACCAGTATATCAACAAGTCTGGCGCCGTCACGGAGCTTAGCCTATGGCTGCATCTTCCGCCTCGTTGATTCACCCTTCGCGAATTCCCAATCGTTGGATCCAGTTGGTGGCCGGCATCATCGCAATGATGGCCATCGCAAACCTGCAATATGCCTGGACCCTTTTCACCAAACCCATGCAGACCCACTTGAACGTGTCTCTGGCGGCAATCCAGGGGATATTTAGCCTCTTCATCATCCTGGAGACCTGGCTGGTTCCGTTTGAAGGATACTTAGTGGACCGGATCGGACCACGCTTAATGCTGGGCGTCGGCGCCATTCTGGTTGGTCTGAGCTGGATCTTCGCCGGCTACGCCGATACTCTGGGCAGCTTGTATTTTTGGTACTGCCTGGGGGGAGTTGGCGCTGGAATCGTGTACGGAGGAGTCATTGGAAACGCCTTGAAATGGTTTCCTGACCACCGCGGTCTCTGCGTGGGTCTGAGTGCCGGCGCCTACGGCATTGGAACAGCGCTGACGGTTTCTCCGATTGCCGCCATGATCAAAGCTTCCGGTTATCAGCACACATTGATCTTTTGGGGAATCATTCAGGGCATCGTAGTCCTGTTTACCGCTCTCTTCCTGGCGCGGCCGCCAGTCGGTTGGACGCCCCCCAACTGGAAGGAAAAAGAAGCGAAGATCCGGGAACGCGTGCGCAGTTCGGCCGTGGACATGACTCCGTGGCAGATGCTGCGGCAGCCTTCCTTCTATGTCATCTACCTGATGATGACTATGTTGTCATTTGGCGGCCTGGTAGTCACCGCCCAACTGAACCCCATGGCGGTCTCTTACCACGTGGACAAGGTCGTTGTCGCCTGGGGAATGACAGCCCTGGTGATGGCGATCACGGTCGATCGGTACCTGAACGGGCTGACACGCCCCTTCTGGGGTTGGGTGTCGGACCACATCGGGCGGGAAAACACCATGTTCATCGCCTTTACCCTGGAGGCGATCGCGGTATTCGCCCTGCTTCAAATGATCAGCCGTCCGGTCTGGTTCATTGCGCTCTCGGGCCTGTGCTTCTTTGCCTGGGGAGAGATCTTTTCCCTGTTCCCATCCATCACCGGGGACCTGTTTGGGAAAACCTGGGCGACTACTAATTACGGCATTGTCTATACCGCCAAAGGAACCGGCGCGATCTTTGCTGGCTTTGGCGCTGCCTGGTTGTTTGAAAAAACCGGCTCCTGGACCAAAGTCTTCTGGGCGATGATTGCCTGCGACTTGATTGCCGCGTTCCTGGCCTTGCTTTGGCTGAAACCGGTGGCTGCGCGTACGATCGCGGAATCGAACAGTGGCCTGCATGGAGTCAATATGGGTGCACCGGCAAAAGCAAGAGGAGTGGCATAGACAGGGGTTTTCGAGATTTACTGCATTCCGCTAAGGGCTCCCTCCCGCGGGGAGCCTTTTTCGCTTGCACTCTTTCAATCTGACGGGTGCTTACCGGCCAAAACGGAATCAAGAGCAGGCCCATACCGAAGGCGATGGACGTACTGAGAGTGCGCAGCGGCGTCGAAACAATCTATTTCGTTCTTCCACCTTCGACCTTCAGTTTATCGCTGGCACCGGCTTGCGCCGCTGCCAGCCGCGCTGTCAGCACTCGAAACGGCGAACAAGCTACATAATCCATCCCGACCTGGTGGCAGAACTCAACCGACGAAGGATCACCGCCATGCTCGCCGCAAATGCCCACTTCAAGGCCAGGGCGGGTCTTGCGTCCGCGTTCGATTCCGATGCGAACCAACTCGCCCACGCCGTCGCGATCAATCACCGCGAAGGGGTCCTGTTTGATGATGCCTTCGGCGAGATAGGTCGGCAGGATCTTATTCACGTCGTCGCGTGAGAAGCCGAATGTCGTCTGCGTGAGATCATTGGTGCCGAAGCTGAAGAATTCGGCTTCCTTGGCAATCTCATCGGCGATCAGGCAGGCGCGGGGTAACTCGATCATTGTTCCGACCAGGTAATGCACTTTCTTGCCTTTCTCACGGAAGACTTCCTCCGCCACACGCCGCACAATCGCTGCCTGGTTCTCCATTTCCTTCACAGTCGCAATAAGCGGGATCATCACCTCCGCATGGGTTTTCACTCCCTCCGCCTCCACTGCAACCGCCGCCTCGAAAATTGCACGCGACTGCATCTCCGTAATCTCGGGATAAGTGATGCCCAGACGGCATCCGCGATGCCCGAGCATTGGGTTGAACTCGTGTAGTTCCTCAACGCGGCGAAGCAGTGCCCTCAGCTCCTTCAACTTAGGCGAGCGGGGTTTTGATGTTTCGAGCACTGCGATCTGAACCATCAGATCTTCGCGCTTGGGCAAGAACTCGTGCAGCGGCGGATCCAGCAACCGGATGGTGACCGGCAGGGCATCCATTGCGCGGAACAGACCGATGAAGTCGGCCCGCTGCATGGGCAGCAACTTTTTTAACGCAACGCGTCGATCTTTCTCGTTATCCGCCAGAATCATGGTACGCATGTGCGGAATCCGGTCTTCGGCGAAGAACATGTGCTCGGTGCGGCAGAGACCGATGCCCTCGGCGCCGAACGCGCGCGCCTGTTTCGCGTCGCGTGGAATGTCCGCGTTGGCACGCACACCGATCTTGCGAAACGGTTCCGCCCAGGCCATGAATTCCATCAGTTCAGGCTCGTCAGGTTTTGCGTCGAGGGTATCGAGCTTGCCCTTGATCACTCGGCCGGTGGTCCCGTCCAGCGAAATCCAATCGCCTGACCTGAACACCTGGCCTTTCACTCGCATTTCACCGGCTCTTTCATTGACCGAAATATCTCCCGCACCTGCGACACAGCACTTGCCCATGCCGCGAGTCACGACCGCCGCATGACTAGTCATGCCTCCCCGTGAGGTCAGAATGCCGGCGGCGACTTCCATGCCGTGAATATCTTCAGGAGTGGTTTCTGCTCTGACTAAGATGACTGGTTTTCTCTGGTTACTAGGGCCTGCCTTTTCCACAGCCTCATCGGCTGTGAATACTATCTGGCCCACGGCTGCGCCCGGAGATGCAGGCAGACCGGTTGCCAGAACTTCGACCTTTGCTCTCTTTTCATCCAACCGCGGAACCAGAAAGTCATACAACTGATTGGGCTCGACGCGAAAGATGGCTTCCTCTTTCGTAATCAGTCCTTCTTCGACCATCTGGATGGCCACACGCACGGCAGCAAGTCCAGTGCGTTTGCCATTACGCGTCTGCAGCATGTAGAGCTTGCCTTCCTGGATGGTGAACTCGAAATCCTGCATATCGCGATAGTGTCTTTCCAGGCGACTGGTGATTTCGCGGAGTTGCCGGTAGACATCCGGCATGATCTTCTCCAGTTCGAGGATGGGAACCGGGGTACGGATGCCGGCCACCACATCCTCGCCCTGCGCATTCATAAGAAATTCGCCATAAAACTCTTTCGAGCCGATGGCAGGATTACGCGTGAACCCAACGCCCGTGCCGCTGGTGTCGCCCAGATTGCCGAAGACCATCGCCTGCACATTCACCGCAGTGCCCAGGTCGTCGGAGATGTTGTTGATCCGGCGGTAGTGTTTGGCGCGATCGTTCTGCCAGGAGCGGAAAACGGCATCGCGTGCCATGATGAGTTGTTCGTGTGCATCCTGCGGGAAGTCGTGCTTCGTGTGTTTCTTGACCACCCTCTTGTACTCTTCGATGACTTCCTTTAGTGCTTTGGCGTCCAGGTCCGTATCGAGTTTGGCCTTTTTCTGTTGCTTCTTCTTGTCGAAGACTTCGTCGAACGCCGACTTCGGAATCTCCAGTACCACGTTGCCGAACATCTGAATCAGGCGGCGGTAGGAATCGTAGGCGAAGCGCGGATTCCGGCTGCGTTTTGCCAGCGCCTCCACGCTTTGATCGTTAAGGCCAAGATTGAGGATCGTATCCATCATGCCCGGCATGGAGAACTTTGCCCCCGAGCGGACGCTGACCAGCAGCGGGTTTTCACCTTTGCCAAGCTTCTGGCCCTGCAGTTTCTCGAGCTCGGCCAGTGCCTTTTCCATCTCACGGTCCACCGCCTTCGAAACCCCTCCATGCTGCATGTATTCGCGACACGCCTCGGTCTGAACGGTGAAGCCGGGGGGCACTGGCAGTCCGGCATTGGTCATTTCGGCGAGGCCCGCGCCTTTTCCGCCGAGTTCATCTTTCATTTTGCCGTTGCCATCAGCCTTGCCGCCGCCGAAAAAATATACATATTGGAGAGGGTTCAGAATGGCTCGCGGTTCGTGTGTTTCAGGAAGTATGGAAGTGCTCACGGATTTGCCCTCACTTGTGAAACGAAGTTATGTGGAGTCTCATGCCGATCTTCCGCAACGTCGGCTATAAAGGACTTCGAAAGACCATCCAGGAGAACACTTCAGTCTACCCGATTTCTCGCCGCGAAATGATCGGTTTATGCCTCTCCAGTTTTGGCTGCCAATGTTCCCACCACCCCCATGTTTGGGCGGCGATTCCTGTAACGTGGGATGGAAATGTACCTCAGAGCGACACGGTGTCGGCGGCGAGAAAGAGGCGGGACATCCAGGGTGCGATCACAGCGAACTAAATCACTGCAGCAGGGCTGCTCCCAGTCGCTGCAAAGACGTCTTCGATTTCCTGCCCGGCGATCTCGATGAAAGCTTGAACGACAAGGGGGTCAAACTGGTTGCCGCTGCCTGCCGTCAGCCGACGTACCGCTTCTTCATGCGGAAGCCCTTTGCGATAGCAGCGATTCGAGATCATGGCGTCGTAGGCGTCGATGACCGACACAATGCGCGAACCGATGGGAATTTCCTCACCTTTCAAGCCCCCCGGGTAGCCCTGCCCGTCGTAGCTTTCGTGGTGGTGAAGGGCGTAGAGGCTGGCTTTGTCCAAGCCTGGGAACAAGCGCAGGATTGACCAACTGTATTCCGGATGTTTATTCATCAGGGCGCGTTCTTCATCAGTGAGCTTGCTGTCTTTCTTTAGAATGGAGTCGGGTACGCCAATCTTGCCGATGTCGTGAAGAAGAGCGGCAACCTCGAGTTGATAAAAGTCCGTTTCTTCAATGTGGAGTTTTCTAGCGACGCGAACGGCCCACTCCGCCAACCGGGTGCTGTGCACTCCGGTGTTGAGGTCGCGCAGATCGAGCAGCTGATTGAAAGCGCAGATGGCAGACTTGAGGAGCGCCCGCTGTTGCTCCTCAAGTTCCTTCACCCGTAACAGAGGTTCCATGCCTGACGCTCCTGTCAACCAATCCTGCCGCTGCGTCGCCATAGAATCTCCTTTTCTGCCGGTATCAATCCGGCTAGTTCAACCCCATGCTGCTGCGCCAAGCCTGCACGGCCAGGTAAGTATCCAAGCGGCCGTGTCCCATCTGAGGGTCGGAAAGGGCATCCGTGTGCGCCAATGCGTTCGCGGCTTGGGGTTGAGTACTGGCGCTCGAGAGTGAACCCAGCAGTGATCCCAGCAGTCCACCAGTTCCTGAGGTGGACTTGCTGTTGTACGACGCAACCAGAAGTGCTGTCGTGCCGGACACCAGCGGGGTAGAGAAAGATGTACCCCAGCCCGCTGCGTAGGTACCGAAAGGATACGTAGTCATCACGCCTTCTCCGGGAGCAGCCAGCCAGACCGGTGGCGCTCCGTAGTTTGAGAAAGTTGAAGGAGTATCGCTGTTGCTCGTGGATGCTACGTCAATCACGCCCTTGATCGCGGCGGGATAGACGGTGGCTTGTTGGCCACTGTTCCCGGCTGCCGCCACGCAGATTACGCCGTTCGCCGTAGCGTAGTTGACCGCATTCGCCAACTCCTGCGAGTAGCTGGTGTAGTTGAAGCTCATGTTGATGACCTTGGCGCCGTGACCGACGGCATAGTAGATCGCGCGCAGGATGTCCGAGTTATAGCCGCTCCCATTTGCCTGGAATGACTTGAGCGGAAGGATCTTAGCCTGCGGCGCGACCAGGTGGATAATGCCTGCCGTCATGGTGCCGTGTCCGAAGGATGCGTACTGTGGGCCATCCAGCACCGCCACTGTGGATTGGTCGAGCACCGCCACGGTGGATTGGCTAACCTGCGCGGATTGTCCATCCAGCACCGCCACCGTGGATTGGCTTACATCGCTCATTTCGGATCCGCCAGTCTGATTACGAGTGAAATCGTAACCAGTGAGCAAAGCGCCTTTTAACACGGGATGATTTGGGTCCACGCCGGTATCGATGTCGGCGACGATTACACCAGACCCCGCCGTGTTGAAGGCAGACTGGGTTGTGCTGGTGCGAATGATGGTATTGGCGGGCTGATAAACGTAGCCATGCCAAACTGTAGTTCCGTAATAGCTGAACGGCGCCCGATCGTTAAGATACGACGGAACGGAAGTGGCGAGAGCGCCCTGGGTCTGCACCACCTGGTCGGTCTCGATCGTAACGAGCCCTAGCACGGATAGGTTCAGCAACGAGGTCAGGGGAGCGAGTTGCGACGGAATCTGGATCATGAAAAGCTGGCCTTTGGGATCGCCCAGTCCCTGGACCGTGGAGCAACCCAGCAGCCAGCAGAGGTTCAACAGACCCGACAGGCCGAGGCTATCCCGCACCACCAGCCGTGTCTGTGGAGCGGGTTGAGAGGCTGAGGCGTAAGCTGGCAGACTCTGAGCGGCAAAACAAGCCAGCAGCAGAAGCACACAAAGTCTCCGTGGATAGCTGCTGTTCAGGTTGCCAGTTTTCTTGGTTCTCATCGATCCCCCTATGACTCTTAATGAGTCTACGAAAAATTTGAAGTTCCCAAAACTTACACCCGTAATTCGCCCGGGTTACTGTTTGTGATTACTTTCAGGCCACCCGGCCCGAGTGCGGTGTTAGTCCAAGTCTTTGTGTTTCAATGGCTTAACCTGAACTCCATACAGGGGAAGGATGATTTCGTGGGCTTCGCCGCGGCTGATCGACAACCACAGGCTGCCGGCAGCTGCAAACTCCAGCTGGAATTCTCCAAACTCGTTGGTGGAGGTATGCGCGATTGGCTGCGATCCTCCCTGTAAACGGACAGCCAATCCTGGTGCGTTGCGATCAGCTCCAGTCCGGTTCAAGACTTGGCCAATCAGGCAGGCATTATCGGCCTGCGCCCGCGGCTCGAGACGAAGGTCAATGTAATAATCATCGGTTTCGTACAGGAACTGCCGGGCGGCTACCGAGCCTCGGGTTCCTGCCGTCAGCGGTTGCAGCATTGAATCGAACACCAAACGAACCCCGCTGCTCGCGTCCGGCTGGACGGCGGCAAATTGGCTCTTGACCACGCGCACTGTATCGTCGGGTGGGGTGAAAGAGCTTTCCCTATCTGCAATGGACGAAACACCCTGCCAAATCCGCAGCGCATCGGAGCACTCCTCGCATCCCCCGTCGAGGTGTTGTCGCATCGCCGCTCTTTCCTTCGGTGGCGTAAGGTTCCGCACAAAATCTGCCGATTGCGCTTCGCTAAAGTGTTTCACCAGTCATCCCCGGTAGGAGTAAGCCAGAACCCAAAACCGGCTGCTACCTACTTTTCAATTCATGGAATAAGGGCGTCAACGGGCAGAAAAAATATAGGGGGAGAAAAGATTTTTCTGGCGCGTCTAGACCTTGCCGACCAGAATGAACGGAGCCCATTGATAACAATGGGGATAGCGAGTTCGCAGTTCGATGATAGCGGCCCGCAGCGCGACCGCTTTGGTCTTTCCCTGTTGTAGCAGACGATAGAAAGCCGCCATAAACTCTGCCGTGCTCCGATCGTGCACGTCCCAAAGACTGAGAATCAGGGACTGCGCGCCTGCGTGAAGCAGGCCGCGCGCCAGGCCAACTAACTCATCACCCGCTGCAACTACATTAAGCCCGGTGGAGCATCCGCTCAACGTAATCAATTCAACCGGCAGTTTGAGCTGGTACAGATCGAACAAACTGAGGAAAGAATCGCCCAGCCGGATGGCGGAGAACATAGGGTTATCCTGCCGAAAACGCCCATGGGTGGCAATGTGAATGAGACGGCTTCCCGGTCCCTTGCTGCGCAAAACCTCTTCCGTCGCCTGCTGGCCGACGAACAAGTCCGGCCGGTCGAGAACACCGTTGAGAGCTTGAACCTCGTCAAGAATTGCGGGGGCCTGGGGGTCTGGGATACCGAATATCAGCGAGCCTCCGGAGGAATTCGCGCTCCTGGTCTGGCACAGCGAAAAAATGCTCGCGCTCGGCGAATAGGAAATCGTATAGCGGTCAATCATGTGCTCTGAACCACTGAACAACGCATGAAATGGAACATAATGGAGCAAACCATGAGGCACAAAGATCAGGTGGCTGGCCTTTAATCGGAGAGCAATGGGGGCAATGAGTTCGTCATAGAGTTCCTTTAGGTGTGCCTGCGTTGCTTGGACCAACGAACTATGAAAGGTTTCCAGGTATTGCGGGTTCAGATGAAACTTTGAGAGTTGAAATTGCAGCAGACGCAGCAGGCCGGCAACCCTGGTTTCAAGAGTAACGGGAAGAATTTCGAGTGATTCCGGCCCAAGCACGCAGACCAGAATTCGGTTGCGAATCCGGAAGTACTCTATAAGGAGCGTGTCTGCTGGGATGGCCGCGCGAATGTTGGCAAGAGGAACGTGGCTGGGAGTTTGCAATCCGGCCTGGGTGGCATCGGTTTCCGTCGCCTCCTGCAATACCCGCACTAACTCTTTTTCGCGGTGGCGCGCTTGTTTTTGAAGGGTCGCGATCCGCTGTGGAGACCGCTCCTCGGGCTGAAGCTGTTCCCGTTCGATCAGGTTGTAGTACCAGTTCAACTCCTCCCGTAAATCTTTGATGGATCGAACCAGTTCGCTCTGGCCCGGCGCATTCTCGGCAAGTGCCGACGCAGGGCTGACGAACATATCCATCAAACTGCGAGACTTGGCTTGCTCCACATAAGTGAATGCCTCTTCGGCTGCGGCCGCATCGTTTGGGCGAGCCAGACACAGCTCAACCAGGTGTTCGTACACTTCCAGCCGATTTTTTATGAAGGCAATCTTCAGCTCTTCGCCGCGCAGGTTCCCGCGAAGCTTTTCCAGTGACTCCCGCGCATGCTGGTACGAGGCATAGGCTCTCTCACCATCTCCTCTTACCGAATACACATTTCCCAAAAGAAGATGCGCCTGGTAGGTGAGGACGGGCGAATCCAGTTCCCGTACTCCCTCAAGAGCGGCGCTGGCGTCCTTGAAGGCTTGGTCGGGGTTGTCGGTCCGCAGAGCAATTCTGGCCAACAAGAGCTGCGCCAGAACCGACTTGTTCGCCAGCTTTAATGCGTTGAACGATTCGAGTGCTTCGTTGCAGTGCCGGCGTGCTTCAAACAACCGGCCTTCATTAAAGAAGACAAGAGCACGGTACAAGTCGATGAGAGAAGGCCAGACCTGGTTCTTTTCCTTGACGAACATTTCTCGCGCCTGTGAAAAGAGCTTCAGCCCCTCAAAGCCGTGCCCCTGCTGGCCGGCTGCCATCGCCGAGAATGCCAGGCACTTCGCGCTCTCATACCCCATGCCCAGTTTGCGAAAGCCTTCATAGCCCTGGTGCGAAAGTTCAGCCGCCTCCGAACTGAGGTTCAACTCCAGGTAGAGCTCCGCCAGGTCCAAATTGCATAGCGCGTGGTGGTAAGCGTCGCCAACTTTCTTGGAATTGACGCGCGTAGCCCGAAGCATTTCAATGGCCCGGCTGTATTCGCCCCGTTGGTAGTGAAGATAAGCAATGTTGTAGTCCGCCTGGGTTACCAGGACGGGCATGTCGTGCTCCGCACAGAACTGGCGGGCCTTCTGGTAGGATTCCAGCGCTTTTGAAAATGCACCCAGGCTGATGTAGCAGGTCGCCATGTTGCTGAGAACTGCGGCAATCCCTTCTGGATCTTGTTGCGCCGGCAATCCCTGATATGCACGCTCATAGCAAGCCAGCGCTTCGGCAAAGCGGTCTTGCCGGTAATAGATGTTGCCGATGTTGATCTCGAGGCGAGCCAGTCTCCAGTTGTTGCCTTCGGCCGCAAAGATGGCTCGCGCACGTTCCCCGGCGGCGAAAGCGCGGTTGTATTCACCCATCAGGAGCAGGGGCTGGATTGATCCGCTCAGGGTACGCGCGACCTCATGAGTTTCACCGACCGCGTCGAAAAGAGCCGCCGCCTGCTCATGAAGATCAACGGCAGAAGCATGCTCCCCTTTGGCGTAAAGAGCGTTTGCCTTGGCGCGCAGCGCCCTGGCGAGATTCCCTTTGTCATCTAGCTTGCGGGCAATGCTGAGAGCAGCGTCGGCCAGTCGAAGCGCCTGCTGCACGTCTACCCGAACCTGCTCTCGAACCTGCTCGGTGAGTTTAATGACGAGTTCTGGGCGAACCAGGGAGCGGTTGCGCGATAAGAAGGCGGCTCGGCGGGCATCGTCGTCGAGAGCCAGCAGCTTTTCTACGGAAGTCTGCTCACTAGGCGGACGACGCGGAGTCACCGGAAACCCTTTCCTTCCAGCATCTGCCGCAGCTTCTTCAAACATCTGCCTCGGATAAAGCCGATGGAGCCGGTGGCCAGTTGAAGCTGCTTCGCGACTTCTTCATACGGACGGGGCGGATCTTCGAAAAACAGCATCACTACCATCTGGTTGCATCGTGCGGGCAGGGCGGCAATCGCTTCTCGCATGCCCTGCTCTCGCTGCACCTGACTTAGCAACTCCTCGGGCAATTCTTGGTGGTTGGCTTCCAGTCGTTCCTCGATTTCCTGTGCGTCGTCGAGAAGGTTCAGGCGGTCGCGTTTCCAGCGCAGGCATTGGTGATAAGTAGTTTGCATAAGCCACTTAGGCAGCGCCTTCGGCTCACGTAGTTTGGGCAACCCAGCCAGCAGTTCGAGGCACACCGCCTGGAACACGTCGGCGGCGTCCTCGCGTGATAAACCAAACTTGATGGGAATTGAGAAAATGAGGTTCTTGTATTTCTCAATCAAGGCAGACCACGCGTCCTGGCTGCCTTTGCAGCACTCCCGAACCAACCGCCCGTCCGGCCAGGTGATCTGGCTGACAGAGCTCGCCGGACTCACGGCTTTCCACCGGCGGGAGTTCCGTTACCGGGCAGGAAATACAGCTGTTCGACATTCCACAGAGTATTTGGATCCAGGACCGCGGGCCTGAAGTTTCCCACGGTTTTCTTGGCACCCACCAGGACATTCGGGGTGGCCAGAAAGACGAACGGAACATTGGCCGCGACCGTCTCCTGCACCTGGTCATAAAGGCGCTTGCGTTCTTTATACTTGAGCTGCACCATTTGCTTCCCCATGGACTGGTCGATCTGCGCCTCCCAGTCCGTGGCAGGCTTGGGCTCGCCCAGGTGCCAGAGATGCGTGCCTCCGCTCGACAGCCATACGTTCATCTCTGGGTTTGGATCGGCATCGCCGCCGCCCAGCGCCATGATGCTGGCCTCGTAGTCGTAGGTCTGGAAGACCCGGTCGAGCACTGCGCGAAATTCCAGCGGGACCACGTGAACGTTCATCCCCAGCTTGCTCAAGTCGTCCTGAACCAGAGTTGCCATTTTCGTGCGCTGCGCATTGGAAGTGCTGGTGATAATCGAGAACTCCACGGCTTTCCCTTGCCGATCGAAGAGTGCGCCATCCGCGTGCCAGGAGAAGCCCTCAGACTTGAGCAATTCTCGCGCCCGATCAAGAGATCGTGGAGGATGAGGAAGCGTTTGGTCCACCCACAGCTTGTTTGAAGGGCTCACGTTCCCCCAGAGGGCTGCTCCGTGCCCGGCGTAGACCAGTCTCACAATGGAGTCGCGGTCAATGGCGGAGGAGACGGCCTGGCGGAACTTTACGTCCTGAAACCACGCCTGCTTAGCGGCGATGTTGTCGGTATCCTTTTTGAGATCATTGAGATTGAACACCAGAAAGTCGTACTCGAGACTTGGCCCCAGATCGAAGAATTGAGTTCCGCGACTGGCCGCGTCTTTGGACAGTAACGCGTAGTTCTCCGCGCCGAGGCGGCTAATGATGTCCGTTTCGCCGGCCTGGAAACGAATGACTTGGGCATCTTCATTCCCCACGAAAAGGAATGCCAGTTCGTCTAAATAAGGCAGGCGGTTCTTGTGCTGGTCAGTTTTCCAGTAGTACGGATTTCGTTCAAGCACGATCTTTTGACCTGCAACGTATTCCTTCACGCGGAACGGCCCCATACCCGCCATTTCCGATGGGGGCGTGGTCAAGGTCCAAACTTGGGAAAACCGGCCTTGCCCATAAGGTTTTTCCAGGAGATGCCGGGGCATCATGGCCAGGCTGTCGAAAATCCGTTCGGCGGCGGCATATGGCTGCGCCAGCGTGAATCGCACCGTGTATTGATCAATCTTCTGCACTTCGATTGGTCTACCGCCTACTACCAGCAGGTCGCGCTGCGAGGAATGAACTTTCTCGTCAAGGTAAACCTGGAAAGAAAACACCACATCGTCGGCGTCAAAAGGCTGACCGTCGGAGAAACGCAAACCATGGCGTAACTTGACGATGAAAACCTTTCCGTCTTGGGAAATGCTCCAGGATCTGGCCAAGGCGGGCTCAGTCTGCTGGGAGGCCCGGTTGATGTGAATCAAATCCGCCGTCAGCCGGCCGATAACCTCCCGCGAAGGCGCATCTGCTGCCGTGACCGGATTCAGCGTCTTCGGCTCGCTCCGTTGCGCAACAATCAACGTGCCGCCGTAATGGCCTATCTGATTGTCTGTAGTCTGCACGTCTTCGCCGCGTTGGAGCGACTGGGGAGATGAAGCCGCGAAACAGATATAGCCGCAGGCAAGTACTAGAGTGGTAACAGAACTCCATCGATGCACAAAGGTCTCCACACGGCTCACCTTCAGGTTGAGCCAGATTGTAACTCGTGAACTGTGTTGGCCATCTGAAGGTAACCAAGAGAGACAATCACCAGAGCGAGAGCCGGTGCAAACATCCACCAATAGGAAACCAGCACGTTGTATTGCTGCAAGTTCGCCAGCAGGTTTCCCCAACTTGGCGCCGGTTCGCTGAGGCCTAGTCCAAGAAATGACAGCGTGACTTCGGCGACCACGTATTGAGGTACCAACAAGGCAGCTTGCGTGAACAAAATGCCGTAGGTATGGGGTAAAACATGACGCCGCAGAATGTACCAGTCGGACGCTCCAAAACCCCGGCTGGCGAGCACATATTTTCGGCTCCTGGCGCTAAGTACGATGCCTCGCACCAACCGCGCTGGGCGCGCCCATCCGATGGTTCCAATCACCGTAACCAGTAAAAAGAAGGTTTGCGCCGGGCTGATATGAAGCGGCAGGAATGAGCGTACCGCCAGCAGGAAGTAAAGCCAGGGCAAGACCAGGAAGAGTTCCACCAGGCGCATTGCGGATTCGTCGATCCATCCGCCGTAAAAACCCGAAACGCAGCCCACTACCAGTCCGAGGAACAATGAGATCCCTGTAGCGAGAAGGCCCGCCGCCAACGATATTTGCCCGCCATACAAGATCCTCGAGAACTGATCGCGCCCGTAGGCGTCCGTACCCGCCAGAAAGATCTGCGCCGGGGCATCCGCTCCGAAGAGATGAACATGCGATCGCAGCACGCCGGCAAGCCTGTATTCCGGACCTTGGATGAAGAAGCGAACCGGGTAACTCTTGTCGTGCGCTTCGTCATATTCGTTGAAGCTGTCAGGACGCGCCTTCCATTGATAAATGAAAGGAACGAGGTGTAGGTGACCGCGCGAGTCCACAAAATGAATTCGGGTGGGAGGGACGAACGGCAAATCTCGATTCAGTGCTGCCGGATCACTCGGCGCGACAAATCCCGCGAGCAGGATGGCAGCGTGCAGGCCCAGCAGCAATAGCACAGCCGCTACGAGTCTCGACTTTTTCCTCATGTCGAACCCAGCCTGACCCGTGGATCCACGACGACCAGCAAGATATCGGCCACAACGCTTCCCGCAATCATGAATAGAGTGGAGGCCATGACCGCTCCGATCACAACGTAGACGTCACGGGCCAGGGAGGCTTCAAGTAAGAGCGGTCCCAAGCCGGGCCATCCTGTAATCACCTCCACTAGAAGCGAACCACTGAGGAGACCTCCGAGTGAAAGGCCGAATAGAGAGCTCAACGGATTCGCGGCGGCTGGCAGCACATATCGAAACAACAGTCTTCCACTTCCAATGCCGTGCGCTCGTGCCGCTTGAACAAATGGCGCCTGTAATACCTCGATTACACTGGCCCGGATGTGCCTCACCAACGGTGGCAGACTAGCAAGCACGAGAGTCGCCACTGGGATGACCAGATGCGACGCTAGGTCAATCAGTTGCGCTCGTCTCCCAAGACCGCCAAAACCCACGGAGACCATGCCTCCCAGCGGCAAGGCGCGCGTGCGCACCGCCGAATACAGAAGGACCAGTGCAACTACAAGTTCGGGCACCGAGAGAAGCAATGAGGTTCCGGCCAGGGACAGTCGGTCATCCCATCGCCCGCGCCGGCTGGCAGTCCAAACCCCCAGCGGAAGAGCGATCAGCCACGCCATCAGAGTTGCTGCTGTAGTCAGGAGCAGTGTGTTACGCGCCCGTACCATCAACAGACTTCTGACCGGACAGTTGTATGCGAAGGAATAGCCCCATTCTCCACGGAAAACCGACTCTACCCAACGACCGTACCGCACGGCTAGCGGTTGATCGGTTCCGTACTGGGACCGCAGCGCGGCAACCGTAGCTGGTGAAATCTGCGGGTTGAGCTTCATTTCGTCGAAGAAGTCGCCCGGAGCCATAGCGCCAAACGTAAAGCAGAGGACGGAAACTCCAGCCAGAAGCAGCATTCCATGAATGATGCGCCGCTCCAGATAATTCACTGCAGACCTCCCGCCTGCGCCGTCCGAAAGGCGGATTCGGCCAACCGAACCGAACCCAGCAACTCCCGCGTGTGAGGGTGACGAGGGTCGGCGAAAATATCTTGCCGGGCGCCGCGCTCGACAATTCTGCCTCGATACATCACCGCAACCGAGTCCGCGATCTGCCCAACCAGGCTGAGATCATGCGAGATCAGTAGATACGTCAAAGAGTGAGCTTTTTGAAGATCCAGCAACAGGTTCAAAATCTGGGCTTGAGTCGACAGATCGAGGCCAGACAGAGATTCGTCAAAAATAAGGAAAGCCGGCTTCAGGGCGATCGCCCGCGCGATTGCCAGGCGCTGTCGTTGTCCGCCGCTGAACTCCAGTGGATGCCGGTCTACCCAACTCGCGGGCAGTCCGACTTCCTCCATCAATTCGCAAACCCGCGAGCGTAATCCCTGGCCGTTTTCCCGCCGCTGAATCTCCAGTGGCTCAGCGATGATTTGCGCCGCGGTGAAGCGTGGATTCAGCGCACCCGCGGAATCCTGATGGACCATCTGAATCCTGGACCGCAAACCGGCCAACTCGCCGCTGCTGGCTCGCGATATTTCCTGGCCTTCGAACCAAATTTCTCCGTGGTCTGGTTTTTCCAGCGCCGCCATGCAGCGGGCCAGGGTGGATTTCCCAGAACCCGACTCGCCCACGAGGGCAGTCAGGGTTGCCGGAGCGACCTCCAGCTCAACATCCCGGAGCGCGTCAACCAGGAACCTCTTTCGTGAAAACGGCGTTCGCTGTGCGTAGCTTTTGCTTAGCCCGACGGCTCGGATGAGCGCGGGCGTAAGCGCGCGCGAGGCTGCGTCTTCAGTTCTCATAGTTGAAGCAACTCACACGGCGGCCTTCATCCGGCACAACCTCGGCCGGGAATTGACTTTGGCAAATGTCAGTTCTCGCCGAGCAGCGCGATGCGAAGCTGCAGCCGGAACTCCGATGATCATGATCTGTGAGGGCTCCGGGAAGTGCGGGCAGATGCTGTCCGCGCACCCTGCCTGGATTTTGTAACGAAGCGGGCACTAGCTGGAGCAATCCTTTTGTGTATGGATGTAGCGGACGGCTAAATACGCGTGATACTGGGCCTTCTTCGACAATGCGGCCGGCATACATCACGATGACGCGATGGGCGAATCCGACCAGCAGCCCCGGATTGTGCGTAATAAAGATGAACGCGCACCCGAAATGTCGATTGGTTTCCTTCAGTAGGGCCAGAATCTCGGTCTGCCGGGTGACGTCAAGAGATCGAGTGGGCTCGTCGGCAATGATCACGTCCGGGCGGCAGGCCAGAGCCTGCGCCACGGCAACTCGCTGAAGTTCCCCTCCACTCAGTTGGTGCGGGTAAGCTTTGTAGATTCGCTCAGCCGGGGAGAGCCCGACATCTGCGAGGGCCGCCTCGACCCGCTGCTTGCTGTGATTGCCTCGCCCTTGCCGGTGGGCACGGAGCACCTCCGCGATTTGACTGCCCACGCGCATCACCGGGCTTAGTGAGAGTCCAGGCTCCTGAAACACCATTGCAATGCGAGCGCCGCGAAGGCCTCGCCAGGCTGACTGGTCGAATCGCAGCAAATCTTTGCCTTCGAAACGGAGTGAGCCGGCAACGTCAGCGGATTCGGGCAGCAACCCGAGAAGTGACAGAGCCAGCGTGCTCTTACCCGATCCTGATTCGCCGAGGATGCCTACGATCTCTCCAGGCTCGATGTCGAAGTCAATACCCCGTAGGGCGTGAGGGGATGGCTCCCCCGAAGAGGCGTAGCGTACGGTCAATCCACGGACACTCAGCAGGGGCGGGGAAGACGACGACTGCGCGTGCGCCTTTGCTCGCTCTGAGTAGTCGGACAAGGTACGCATGTAACAAATTGTGACGGATAATCGCGGGACTACTAAGTTACCGAGGTAATTCGGTTCCGCAAGGGGGGAAATCGCCAAGGCTGGCCGACGGAACGAGGACTGAGGCGGTTCGAATATAATGACGGGTGCCCATGCCATGACCCCCTGGCACGAAACTCCCTCACGAAAACGCACTCTCAACTGGGGGCAGGCAGCACGAACGATGGATCGCATGAAGATGACTGCCACCGCCGATAGCGAACGCTTCCAGGACGGAGCCAGCCAGTACGCAGCCTACCTCGAGACCCCAGAGGGCCGGTTGCGCTCCGACTTGGCATTTGCCAACCTGCTGGATCTTCTTCCCCGGCAGACCGAGCCTTCGTGGTGTGCGCTTGATCTCGGGTGCGGCACTGGAGCCACCGCTGTCCGCCTGGCACGACTGGGCATTCACGTGACGCTGCTGGACTCCTCTCCGACGATGCTGGATATTGCGAAGCGCGCAGCACATGAAGCAGGAGTGACAAACAAGGTCACTCTACAACACGGCGACGCCACACAATTAGAGAACCTCTTCCAGACTCGACCGTTCGATGTAATTCTCTGCCATAACATTCTGGAATATTGCGAGGACCCGGTTGCTGTGTTGCGCGGTGCGGCTAACGCCTTGCGGGATCCATCGGCAATATTGTCGGTCCTAGTCCGTAACCGAGCCGGGGAAGTATTCAGGGCCGCTATCCAGGCAGGCGATTTGACCGCGGCGGAAAAAGCTCTGACCACTGAGTGGGGACAGGAATCCCTCTACGGAGGCCGAGTGCGACTATTTACTTCAGATAGCTTGCGAGCCATGCTGGCCGAAGCGTCGCTGGAGATCATTGCCGAACGAGGAGTACGCGTCCTGGCGGATTATTTGCCGCCACGGATTTCTCGCAGCGCCGACTACGAACGAATCCTCGAATTGGAGCGGAAACTGGGCAGCCGGCCAGAGTACGCTTCAGTCGCGCGCTACACACAATGCTTCGCACATTTGGCGGGATGATGGATGGAGGATGGTTCATGAAGAACGTCATCGCCAAATCCTCATCCCTCCCGTCCGGTGCAAGGCCGCCTGATGCCACGATTTCACTCGGCCTCGGGCTCACCAATGAGTGCAATCTCTCCTGCGCTTTTTGCTACCGCGATCCAGCCCGCACTGACCGCCTCTCTCTGGATCAAGTGAAGGCCGTAGTTGAACGACTGCCGCTCCGTTCAGTAAATCTCGGCACCGGCGAGAACGGTATGCATCCCGAGTTTAGAGCGATTCTGGAATACCTGCGCAAGAGGCCCATCAAGCTGACTATCACTTCCAATGGCCACAGCGTCGCTGTCTTGGAAGACAACGAATTACGCGCCTTTCACGATATTGAGTTCTCTCTCGATTACTCCACGCAAGCGGAACAGGATGCGCAGCGCGGCAACGGCAATTGGGAACTGATTCACCGGCAAGCGGAACGTTGCGCCCGGCTCGGCGTGCCCGTAACCATCATCGCGGTCATGATGAAGGCGAACTATCTTCGTTTGGCGGAAGTCGCCCGAGTCGCTAAAAAGTTCGGTGCTCCCCTGCGTGTGAACGTGTATCAGGCGGTGCGATCCGACGTCTATGCGTTGTCCTACGAAGAGTATTGGGAAGGGTTCCGGCGTCTATTTGAAGAGACAGACGTGATCGCCATTGGCGAGCCGCTGGTTCGCGCAATGGCGGGCCTCCCGCCGATGCGCGGAGGATGCGGCGTAAGCACCGTGAGGGTTACGCCGCGCGCCACAACACAGCCTTGCGTTTATTGGCCGGGAACGGGGGAGCCGTTGTCGGATTTGATCTCAATGGGGCTCGACATTCTAGACTCTGCGCCATTTGATCAGGCGCGCGCGCTTCCCGACGCATGCCGGCCCTGCGAATTTCGGGACACATGCCACGGCGGATGTGCCGGACGGCGACGCTTGCAGGGCGCACTGCTGACGCCCGATTATTATTGTCCAATCGTTCGCGGGGAACGCCGTCGCCTGGAGATCCGCATGGCAGCGGCCCGAGATCTGCCCAAGATTAGCAGTTCGTGCACCACCGTAGTGATCTCCAGGTAGAGACTCGCCGCTTACTTCGCCTCCATCCATTTGTCCGAGCCTGTCATCTTAACTGCCACGTCAGAAATGGAGATGTGCAAGGGTTTGCCATCGGCCGTTCCGCGGTGCTCGGTTGAAATAAGCAGAGGACCTGCCTTTTTGTAGCCTGTCCAGGTTGCTTTGACGAGGCTTGGCTTCTTGTCCCCGCCGTGTTGGAAGACCAGGTACTCGACGCGATTGTCTTTCCCGACGTACAGGTTCCAGGTGTCACCGGGCGTGTAGCCGCCGAGTGCCGCTCCATACTTCACCGAGACCAGCGTACCTGAACCGGCGCCCGCCGGCAGTTTCTTCATACCTTCATCGGTCACAGTGGCGCTGGTGTCCCAGTAAGCGTGTAACGGGAACAGCAGCCAATAATTATCGTTGGTGAATCCCGCATCGGCCTGCTTCTTCGCCTCGTCGGCCTGCGCATTGATCTCCGAGCGCATATATGTAACCTTGACCGGCTTTCCGTCTTTGTCCTTTCCCTCAAAGGAGACCTTGCCGGTCTTGGGCTCCCACTCCCACGTCCGGGAGGCTTTGAAGAGTCCGGTGATTTCCCCGTTCCAGGTGTAACGAATTGCTTCGACCTGCCCGAACGAGTCCAGACCATACGTTTTGGCAACCTGTTCGAGAATTGGCGGGCGCTGTTGCGCCCAGGAGGTTGCGGGAAGGCCCAGCACTCCGCAAAGCAGAAGACCCATCATGGTTAAACGGCGGGCATTTCTCATAGAGTTCGCTCCTCGGTGAAATTTGACGGATGCTGTGTTGGATGACGGTCAAAAGCGCGGGGATACAGGAGTTGCACAACGGCGCAAACCCTTAACCACGTCAGCCAGTCACATTTGCTTGGTTGGCTGCGAATTATACCGCACATCCGGGGCGGCGCGCCGACGCGCAATAACCGCAGCGGCCATTGCTGCGGCCCCGTATTCCAGCAGCATAATCCAGCCAGGAACCAGCCACGGACGGCCCAGCGTTCGCAGATGCCAGACGTAGTAACTCGGGATGATGCTGACTGTCCAGACGATGATCGGCACCGTCGAAGCTGACCGCAGGAACGGCAGCATCCACAGCAAGTACCACGGATATACGACCGGAGCAGATAAAAGCGATGCCGCCATGGGCCAGGCAAACGCTTCGGCGGACTCCTGAGCCCTGGTTCTCATCCAGATTGCAGTAAGAAAGCCGACGAGCGCTGCCAGTCCGGCCACGATTTGCGGAGCCGCTACTCGTTCAAGCGTTGCAAACACTGGATCATTGAAGCGGAAACTCCGCGCGTAGGTGCCGAGCGAGCCAATCGGAATCCGTCCGTGATTGAGAAATGGTACGTAAAGGAGCCCGACCACAACTGCCGCCAGCGCGGCATCGCGGATACGCACACGTTTCCAGTAAAGCGGCACCAGCACAATCGGGAGCAATTTGACCGCAACCGCCAGCCCAAAAGTCACGGCGGCAACCGCACGCCAGCGCCGTCCTAAGCCGGCGAAAGAGACCAATAGCAGCAACACGCCGACAATATCGATATGCCCGCTGCCCGCCACTTCTACTGCCAGGAGTGGGTTCCAGGCATAAGCCAGGACCCAATGCGCTCCCTGCCCACTGCGCCGCAATACATCGAGCAAAACGAGGACGATCGCAACATCGCAAACTACGAATGCTACCTTGATCGCAAAAACAGATTCATGAATCGCAGTTACGGCGCGGAAGAAAAACTGAGCGCCGGCTGGATACGGGCTGGGTAAATCCGGATGGTTTAGCGTGCGGGTCTCGGCGGTGTGCAGCCCGGCATACGCAGGATCGCTGGGGACGACAACGTAGGGGTTATAGCCAAGCCGCTGCACGCGGCCATCCCAAACATAGCGATGAATGTCATCATCCGGACCGGGCGGCGTCAGGAGAAATGAAAGATGCCACAGCGCAGCCAACGCGAGCCCGATGACGATGACGCGCTTCGGGAATTTCGGTGTGGAGAAGAACTCACGAACGGCGAGGAGGTATGCGATGCCCGCAATTGTTAAAGAGGAAATGAAGTACGGTCCGCCCCGATCACCGAAATTGCGTGAGCAGATCGTCAGCGCCACGCACAACGTGGCGCCGAGGATAAACACCCTCCACGCGGGTGTGATCTTCACAGCTCTCCCGTGCCCGTCCGCAACAGCGCCACCGTCCGCCCCCACTCTTTCAGCCACGCCGCCGTGCGTGGCGCCCTTGCCGGAGCCAGCCGCAACTCCTCTGCCAACCGAGTCAGGTCGTCCGCTACATCAATATCGTAAAAAGGCGCTGCGAAACCTACGGATAGCTCGAGAGTTCGTGCTCGCGCCAGGAATCTCTCCAGCGCACTGCTGGTGCCCATTCCGTCGCCTGCGAAAAGCGTAGGATGCGAAGCCTTTGCCCCGACGAGATAGTAACCTCCGTCATGCGTTGGTCCCACGACAACGTCATGTGCGGACAGCGTTTCGAACGCGTCTTCGAGAACAGAACGCGGCAGGTGCGGGCTGTCGCTGTTGAAGGCAATGGTGCGTCGCTGGTGAGGTTCCGCGAAGTGCGCAAACACCGAATCGAGGCCTGCGGCAAGCCCTTCGCCTTTCTGTGCGACTACGCTGGCTTGGTTGCCTGCCAACCGCGCCAGTTCGTCTACGTCGTTCTCGGGGCACATGATCGCAACTTCCACATCGTCCAATGACCGCGCCAGCGCCAGCGTGTCGTCTAGAAGACAGCAATAGAAAGCAGTGACCGCTTCGGGGGAAAGGCTGGGCGTCAGGCGGGTTTTGACCTCGCCTGGCCGGGGCGCTTTCGCCATCACAACGAGCGTCCGACCATCGTTGTGGGACCGTTTCTTATTCTGGCTGGGCGGTTCCATAGCAGATCGTTTTTGGAGGCGTGCGATCGATCCAGCGCTTTTCTAAGCCGAGTATTGAGTCGCTAAAGGATATACGCAGCTTCACAGCTGAGTAATAATCTCATGCATCTTTAGAAGCTGTGTAAGAGAAAGTCGCGTGCGCTCGCGAGCACTCCCGCTCGTGCCGCCGGGTCTGGCAGGATTCGGGCGATTGCGACGGCTCCGATCATTGTTGAAAAGATCGCCGAGAATGCGCGTTCTTTGTCAGCGGCCCATCGGCCCGGCATCAAGGGCAGCATTCGACTTTTGTACTTGATCAACTCCCTACGGATCGGCGCCTTCATTGCGCCGTCGGCCCGCGCCAACTCAGGTGCAAGTGCCGCCAACGGACACCCGGACTCGGCATGATCGCAGTGTTCCGGGCTCAGGTAGGCTTTCACAATCGCCTTCCACGCCGTCCCAGGTTTGGACTTTTCGGCGACTTGAGTCAGGCGATCGGCCATTTCTCGGAATGCCTCGCTTAACGACTGGGTAAGCAGGTCATCCTTGCTGCCGAAGTGCTTGTAAAAGCCTCCGTTGGTCAAGCCAGCGTCGCGCATAACGGATGAAACCGCGGCGCCAGCGAGGCCTTCAGCGCGAACCCGCCGAGAGGCGTCCTCAAGAATCTTCCGATGAACTTCGACTTTGTGCTCGGGCCGGTAACGCATGACTGATTATAGGATGCAGCCCGGCATCTCATCGGTGCAATTGTCGGCTTTCTTGTTGAAATCAGGTTGCAAAAGGAAGAAAATTGTGAATCCATAGGATTACGCAAATAATCCTATGGTGAAAAGGAGGACCAATGTCATCCCAAACCCTCTTCAATTTGCAGCTTGTTCTAGGCTATGTCGCATGGCTGCTTTGCTTCCGTGTGTACATCCTGCCCAGGCTCCAGTCGATTGGCGGCTTCGAGGCGCAACGCGCCATAGCTACTCTGCACAGCTTCCGTTTCTTCGGGCTGGTCTTCATCCTTCCCGGCTTCGTCGGCCCGAATCTGCCGGTTAGTTTTGCCACGTTCGCCGCTTACTGGGACCTGGCAACGGGAGTGTTGGCCATGCTGGCGCTTCTCACGGTACGGATACGCCCGCTCTTTTGGCTGTTCGTGGTCGCCTTCAATCTCGTGGGGGCGGTCGACCTCATCCTCGACTATTACCACGCTGTCAGGGTTGGGCTTCCTGCTATGGCAGGGCAGTTGGGCGCCGGATACGCAATCCCGGTAATCTATGTGCCAATTCTGATGATCACGCACGTCGTCGCACTCTATTGGCTGGTGCGTCCTCAGCCCAAGGCTGCTCGGACCCTCGCCAGGGCGGCGGCCGCGGCTTAGATCGGATTGCTGCGTCTTAATTACGGGTATGGTTTGCTATGCCGGGACCTACGCTGGCCGTGGTGTCCCGGCTTTTCGATGTCGAAAATAATAGCGCACGATCAAACTGAGGATGAACCACGCCGCGCCAACCGTGCCCTTGAGCGTCCCGCCAATCTTCGATTTGCCAATGCGCGGATAATAGCTCACCGGCACCTCGACGATGCGGAATCCGGCGAGGGCGCCTTTGAGGATCATCTCAACCGCCCAGCCATAGGTGGTTTCTTCGAGAGCGAGCGCGCGTAGCACATCTGCCCGTGCGGCGCGGAACGGCCCGAGGTCGCTGATCTTTACACCGTACAAAAGCCTGATCAGTCCAGCGGCCAGACGATTGCCAAACACCTGATGCCTGGGCAATGCCCCACGAACTCTCTGCTTTCCCAGACGCGAACCGAGCGTGATGTCGGCACGGCCATCGATAATTGGAGCCAACAGAAGCGGCAGCTCAGCGGGCCGATCACTGTAGTCGCCGTCGAGGAAGACTACAACGTCCGGGCTACTCGCAGCAGCCAGTCCGGTCAAACAGGCGCGACCGTATCCGCGCCGAGGTTCATGGAGGACGCGGGCCCCCATATTTGAGGCGATCTCGGGAGTTCCGTCGGTTGAATTGCTGTCTACAACCAAGACCTCAGTGACAAGATCGGCGGGGAGATCAGCCAGGACACGGCCTATGGACTGCGCTTCATTGTGAGTAGGAATGACGACCGACACGCGTACCTGGTGTTGGCCCAATTTACCACCATGGGGAAGACGGCCAGCGCCGCGCTAGCCAGGCGTCGACGCCCCACGCTCGACCGGCATGTCCCACCGCGACCCCGAGCGCCGCGAGCACGGAAACCAGCAGTTCCCAAATCCACGACGTGCCCCACTCCGATACCCAAAGACTGCCCAGGTAGAGAAAGGCTACAAAGGCGGCCGGGCGCGTCAGCAGACCAACCACCAGCAGGATCCCGAGAGAAATCTCGGTCAGCGCCTGCATGGGCGCCGCCATCGCGGCGTGACTCGCCGCCAGCGCCATCACTGCCTTCCACGCGGCCGGCGAGTGACTGTTCTTTATGTAATAGTTGATCAGGCCTGCGTAGCCCCCTGGAGTGTAGAGGCCCTTCCCAAGATTTTCGAAGAACACCCACACCAGCATCGCGCCGATTGTGACACGAACTATCGCCAGCCCACTTGCCGCAGGCGATTGGTTGGCCATATTTTGTGTTGGGCTTGCATTCGTCATCATCGTGAACCTCGGACCCAATAGATGCCGTGACAGTTTCCGACGGAAAGAGTGGAAGCGGATATATTAAACGGTTCCTCCTCCTCTTTCTAGTGGATGCAGGATATTGGTTGTGTCCTGGAAAATTAGCTACCGGAGACCTCCTGGGTGGCCGGCAACTGGAGAATTACGATAATCGGATGCGAGGCCGGTCTTGCCGACAACAAACAGAATCATTGTCTCCGGCGTGCGGCGTCTCCGGTTGACACGATTGTTAATTGTTTTATAATAATTCTTATCCGATAATCATGCGCCTCCCCCATGAACAGTTCCGCGAGCTGGCCGCGAAGCACGGTTTGGCGGTGACGCACCAGCGTCAGGTGGTCTATGAGGCCGTCATTGCTTCCCACGGGCACTATTCGCCGGAAGAGATTTACGCCACGGTCCGGCGCCGCATTCCATCCATTTCTCTCGCCACGGTCTATAACAATCTACGGCTTTTCATCGAGTGTGGGATGCTGCGAGAGGTCAGTCCTCATTCGACCACGTTGCGCGTGGACGGCAATCTCAAACCTCATCACCACCTGGTCTGCTCCCGCTGCAAATCGGTGCAGGACATTGAAGGAGAGTTTATCGATTTCAAACGGCTGTCGCGGCATCTGCCGGATGGCTTTGATCTGACGCAGCCGCTGGTCGAGGTCTTTGGTCTCTGCCGCCGGTGCAGCGCCAGGAAATAATTCTTGTTTCAAGCAATACTCAATCACGAAGGACGGAAACGTATATGGAAAACGCGCTCGCGAGTTCATCAGGAACTGTTGTCCCCGAAGTTAAGGAAAAAAACACCGCAACCGAATCGAAGTGCCCGGTAGCGCACGGCGTTCGCAAATCCTACACGAATGTTGATTGGTGGCCGAATCAGGTAAACGTGAACATCCTCCACCAGCATTCTCCCCTGTCCGATCCTATGGACAAGGAGTTCAACTACGCGGAAGAATTCAAGAGCCTCGACCTCAATGCCGTGATCAAGGACCTGCATGCCTTGATGACGGACTCGCAGGATTGGTGGCCGGCCGACTTTGGCCACTATGGGCCGCTTTTTATTCGTATGGCGTGGCACAGCGCCGGTACGTACCGCATCGGCGACGGCCGCGGCGGGGCCGGAGCCGGGCAGCAGCGCTTCGCGCCACTCAATAGCTGGCCGGACAACGTGAACCTGGACAAGGCGCGCCGGCTGCTGTGGCCGATCAAGCAGAAATACGGCCGGAAAATCTCCTGGGCTGACCTTATGATTCTTGCCGGCAACGTCGCCCTCGAGTCCATGGGCTTTAAGACGTTCGGCTTCGGCGGCGGGCGCGAGGACGTCTGGGAGCCCGAAGAACTCAATTGGGGCCCCGAAAGCAAGTGGCTGGCGGATGAACGCTACAGCGGCGACCGAGATCTTCAGAAGCCGCTCGGTGCCGTGCAAATGGGCCTCATCTATGTGAATCCAGAAGGGCCGAATGGAAAGCCGGATCCGCTTGCTGCGGCACGTGATATCCGCGAGACTTTCGCCCGCATGGCGATGAATGATGAGGAGACGGTTGCGCTCATTGCCGGCGGACACACCTTCGGCAAAACCCACGGCGCCGGCATTCCCGCTAACTATGTAGGCGCCGATCCGGAGGCTGCCAACATTGAAGATCAAGGTCTGGGATGGAAGAATAAACTCGGCAAAGGTCATAGTGGTGACACTATCGGCAGCGGTTTAGAGGTCACTTGGACCACGACGCCTACGAAGTGGAGCAATAACTTCTTCACCAACCTGTTCAGCTACGAATGGGAATTGACCAAGAGTCCGGCTGGTGCGCACCAGTGGACACCGAAAAATGGCGCAGGCAACGGTACGGTGCCGGATGCGCACAATTCCTCCAAGCGGCACGCGCCATCCATGCTGACCACTGACCTCGCCTTGCGGTTCGACCCGGCTTACGGCAAGATTTCACGGCGTTTCTACGAGCATCCGGATGAGCTCGCAGATGCGTTTGCGCGGGCGTGGTTCAAGCTGACGCACCGTGACATGGGGCCGATCTCGCGCTATCTTGGCCCGCTCGTTCCGAAAGAGACTCTGGTGTGGCAAGACCCTGTTCCCGCCGTGGATCATAAATTGATCGGGGAGAAGGACATTGCCGGACTGAAGGCGAAGATCCTGAAATCCGGATTGTCGATCTCCCAGTTGGTCACGACAGCCTGGGCATCGGCGGCGTCGTTCCGCGGCTCCGACAAGCGCGGTGGGGCGAACGGCGCGCGCATTCGCCTGGCGCCACAAAAAGATTGGCAAGTGAACCAACCGGCCGCACTGGCGAAGGTTCTCAAGAAGCTGGAGGCGATCCAACAGGAATTCAACGGCTCGCCATCCAACGGGAACAAGTCTAACGGGAGCAAAGGCCGGAGCAAGGGAAAGCAGGTCTCGCTTGCAGACCTGATCGTTCTTGGCGGCTGCGCAGCGGTCGAGGAAGCTGCGAAAAAGGCGGGGCACAACGTGAAGATTCCCTTCACCCCGGGACGCACGGATGCTTCGCAGAAGCAGACGGACGTGCACTCATTCGCAGTAATGGAACCGGTTGCGGACGGTTTCCGCAACTATCTTCGCAGCGGACAGACACTGTCGGCCGAGGAGTTGCTGGTGGATCGGGCGCAGTTGCTGACCCTGACTGCCCCCGAGATGACGGTTCTCATCGGCGGCCTGCGCGCCCTGAATGCGAACTTCGGGCAGGCCAAACACGGCGTCCTCACCAATCGGCCAGAGACGCTGACCAATGATTTCTTCGTCAACCTGCTCGACATGAATACGAAGTGGCAACCCTCCACTGCATCCGACGGGGTGTTTGAAGGGCGCGATCGGGTGACGGACAAGATCAAATGGACCGGCACACGCGTCGATCTCCTCTTCGGTTCGAACTCCCAGCTCCGGGCCATCGCAGAAGTCTATGCCAGTGACGACTCGAAGAAGGCGTTTGCGAAGGACTTCGCGGCTGCTTGGAGCAAGGTAATGAACCTTGATCGTTACGACCTTGCCTGAGTCTCGGCGAAAAAGAAAGCGCGGGGCGCATCGCGCCCCGCGCTTTCTAACACCCGGAGCGCAGCCAAAGAAAACTACTTGGGAGCAAAGACCGGGAAGGCTGCGTCCTGGTCTGTTAGCTGGACTGGTTTTTGCCTTGGATCGAACGCCGAGGTAATAAAAACCCTGCGTACACACCCGCTTGGTTTCCCGGAATGTCCGCCAACCCCGGCACCACAGGGCGCCGACGCCGAGCGGCAGTAGAACGCAATCTTTTCGCCTCTATGGGACCAGGAAGGCGCTGAACACTCCCAGTTGTAGTCCGTCGTGAGTTGGCACTGGCGAGAACCATCTGCGTCCATCGTGAAAATCTCTCGCAATCCGTGGCCTTCGGTGGAAGCTTCGTACGCGATATGCCTCCCGTCGGGTGACCACGATGGACTACTGGCATTGAGGCTCGGGTCAGTGAGCTGAACTTCCCCCGAACCGTCCACCTGAGAAACGTGAACCGCCCAGCGGCTACCTGGCAGATGCACCGAGAATGCAACACGGTTTCCGTCCGGCGACCACGCCGGCGTGAAGGCGTCTCGGAATAAAAGGTGGGGCTCACTTTGACCATCCAGTGGGAATAGGAATAGACCGGGAATTGGCTGTTTTGTGGGATCTTCTGGCATTGCCCCAGGGCCCGCCGACCTGCCCGGCAAAAACGCTGCGGTCGCTGCGACCATCTTGCCGTCAGGCGACAAAGAAGCTTGGAGAATTGGGGTCTCGAATCGTCTGACCAGGTGCGGGCTGCTTCCATCGCGGTTCATTATGTACAGCTCGACGGGATGATGTGACTCGGTCTCGGCAGTTAGGTGGTAAGGCGGCTTCGTATGTAACTTGCCATCATGAATGAAGAGAATGTGTTGTCCATCGCCCGACCAACTTGGGGTGTGACTGTGGCCGTCCTTGGTGAGTGGCCTTGGATTTTTGTTGTCGGTGTCGAGCGAATAGATGTCCAGCATTGGCCAAGGGGCGTGTTCGTCCGGCGCATGCTCATAAACGATGGTGTCTAGCTTGTCGGCGGACGAAGGACCGTAAATGGGAGAAACTGCCACGACAACGACGGCCAAAATCGCGAACGTCGGGCAACCCCCGAAGCGCCCGCGTTTGTCCTGAAGCACGGCCATTTCTGTGCCATCTTACACGCTCAAAGCGCGTGAGCGACCGGTGCGTTCGCCTTGTCGGGGGTTTGCTGACTCCGAACCATTGACCACAGCGCCATCCCGGCCTACCAGAGATCACACCCGCGGGCGGCGAATCCAAGTCGTTCGCCTTATGTTCGTCCAGTACAAACCCGATTCCGAACGGAATCTATCTTTTGGCATCATCCTCGGCGAGACTGTTTCTACAATGTTTTTCGATTTGCAATCATGGCGCGAGCGGTTCGAGCAGGCGAGAGCCGATAAGGATGCGCCGCGTCTGCGTGAATTGCTGGATGAGGTTGCGACGGCGTATCAGAAGATGTCCTACGAAAAGGTCAACGGCGTTTTCGCGCGATTCGTGACATAGCATTCCCCCAGACCCGAGCCGTCACGGCGCGGAACCATCAGCTTCCCCGAGAGCTGGTGGTTTTTTTATTGCATAAGAAACCCGCCATTGTGGGGAGTGGCGGGCCGTCGGGTGAAGGGAGAATGGGCACGGGTCGTGCCGGACTCCATCAGTCTTTCTTGAGCTTATTTGCAAGCTTCTTTATCTCTTTTTCCCGGTCGATATTCACGATTCCTTTTGCATCGTCGTAGAGACTTTCGTGCAAAAGGTTGATGAGCCGAGATTTGAGCTTCGCTCGCGCAGCGAGCGGTTGCGGGACGACAATCTTTTCCTTCTCTGAGGACGAACATGTCAGAGGGCGCCCAACAAACGGAGTCGCGATACCAGGGAACGTTTCTCTCGGCGTCTGTCCAATCGCGTTCGGAGCGAAGAGGAGAAGCGCGAGAACAACAGAGAGTGTGCCAATGCCAGTTTTTGCCACATCTCTACCTCCAATTTCTCATGTGAAGCCAACGGAAGCGATGCGCTGATCGTTGCCATGGCGCAATTAGGTGAAGTCAGACGAGCGATGGTTGGCTGATACCGGAAAGCGGAATTGGGGTTACGGTGTTATCAGTAGAGGAGCGTTTTTAGTCGGAAGCGAAATGCGCCAGGGAGCTCGTCGGGGCCCCCAGGTACACGCTGAATTCAAACTAGTGGCTTTCGACAACGAAAACCGTGTCGCGCTGGTGCGAGGAAGCTGCCCTAACGGAAATTCCTCGTCATTTCCATTGTTATGGGCCGCCGTCTCAGTGCGTCAGCGGTTGGACGATCAGATCCTGCGGACCCGTGACCGCGTATGGCGATCCTGGAGCCATAGCGATCTTGGTCGGAGTAACGGTGCCAACGTAGAGTTTGCCGGCACTGCTGATAGCGTAGAGATGGTTGCTGTTATCCCAAAACATCTGCGTGATCGGATCTTTTGTGAGCAGACCCGTGTAATGGGTGACGGGATTTGCGCCGTTGAAATGGAACACCTGTAGACCCTCTTGACCCGCCACGGCGAGCAGTTGGCCCGAAGGCGACATCTTCATGTCAGAAGGGTTCTTGATCAAGGTCGGCGGCATATCCTTATAGGTGCTGTTGGTGTGGAGGTTGCCGTTCGCGTCGGCGGTGTAAACGGCGATCTGCAAAGGCCCTGCGGCACAATCGGGCGCATTAGTGGGCTGCTCGAGAAACGCAAGATTATTGTTGGGATCAGCCACCGTCAGGTCCGGATAATAGACGTGAACTCCCGGGGGAGGTTTCGGCACGTTGAATTGAGTGTTGATGAGGTTGAGAAATCCGCTGCTCTCACGCTGAAATCCGTAAATGGCAGGGTACATACAGGCAGACTGATCGGCCGAATACGCATAAACGTTATCGCCGATAAAAAAGGTGCCCGTGTAGTCGCCTGGAAACGTGCCGGTGACAGTGTTACCCAGATAGTTGAGGGCTCCCGAAGCTTTATCCAGGGCGAAAGATTCCGTGTCGTCATTGTCATTGCCGTCGACCTCCATCACGTAAACATCACTGCCGGTATGGTCAAAGAATACGTTGAATACCGCCAGGCACCCGTTACCTGCCTGATCACAGGAGGTTGAAGTTACGAAGGTCAATGCGCCGTTCGATCCGATCTGCAAAGTGTCAATGTTCGGAGGGGTCGAATTGTTCACTGCCATCAGATATTTCCCGTTCACCGCCATGGAACCGACGTTCTGCTGGAACGGCGAGCCAGGGATGGGGGTGAGCGCGCCGTTCGAGGTTGCAGAATATCCGACGATAACGTTCGGTTCTCCGTTTCCGGGAGAGCTGGCCACATAAACGTAAGCTACTGGGCCGCCGCTGGATAGATTGGATTGTGAACCGGTCGACGGCGAAACTTGCGCGGAAACGGATGCTGCGCTCAATGCGGCGACGAGGCAAAGGATTGTGAAGGGTTTAAACATCGGAAGCGACTCCTGCTGTAGCGTTAGCCTGTTCGGTGACTTCGATGGTAGGGGGTAAATGGCCGGTTGCCTCCGCTTCTACCATGTGGCGCAACGTCTTGTCTTTTTGTCTTTGCAGTCTTTGTACAAGACTCGACGTACAAGACTCGACAATTCGATCGGTCATCAAGCGAATGCGGTACTGCGCAATAGGTCGCCTGACGTATTGCCCTGCGTGCTCGCAGTTTTCACACGAAATACTGACTGTATGGCGGACGCGCGCAGTCAGGTGCTAAGCCTTCTCCGACGAGAATTCCCCTGGTAGAGCAGTTCTACCTACGCTTGGGCAGCCCGAAATACTGTATAGGCTGTATATCTGGTAAGGCATTACCCCTAGCGACCAACTGCAATTGCCAACCAGATCATCTGAAGGGTGGCTGCTCTAAGGGACGCTCCTTTTTTCTCAGGAAATGCAGGCGAAGTCGGGATCATTTTTGTACGAGTGTACGACGCGGATGCCAAGGAGCGACCTTCGCTGATAGTCATTTCTCAACCTGGGAGCCGCGAAACGATGCCCCTTCAAGCGCAGCCTATTGTGTGGCCCGGCCGCCCTTACCCCTTGGGATCGAACTGGGACGGTGAGGGGGTTAACTTCGCTCTCTACTCCGAGCATGCGGAAAAAGTGGAGCTTTGTCTGTTTGACGATGCCGGCCGGCGCGAAACCCTTCGCGTCCCGCTACCCGAGCAAACTGACATGGTGTGGCATGGCTATCTCCCGGAGGTTCGCCCAGGCCAGTTGTATGGATACCGGGTGTACGGCCCTTATGCTCCTGACCAAGGGCATCGTTTTAATCATCACAAGCTCCTCCTCGACCCGTATGGCAAACAAATTCAGGGAGCCTTTCGCTGGAGTGACTCTCATTTCGGATATAAAGTTGGACACAAGCAGGAGGATTTGTCGTTCGATCGGCGCGATGATGCCGCCGGAATGCCGAAGAACCGGGTGATTGACTCGGCTTTTACCTGGGGGACTGACAAGTCGCCCCGCATCCCTTGGCACGAAACCGTGATCTATGAGCTTCATGTGAAGGGATTCACCATGTGTCACCCCGATGTCCCGGCCCAATTACGCGGAACATACGCCGGACTGGCCACTGCCCCTGTAATCGAGTACCTCACCCGCCTGGGGGTGACCTCGATCGAACTGATGCCCGTACACGCTTTCGTTGACGACCGCCAACTCGTGGAACGTGGTCTGCGCAATTACTGGGGTTACAACTCGATTGGTTTTCTTGCGGTCGAACCCCGCTATCTGGCGACAGACTCAATCCGCGAATTCAAGACCATGGTCAAGACCTTGCACTCGGCAGGACTGGAAGTCATTCTTGACGTGGTTTACAACCATACTGCGGAGGGTAATCACCTCGGCCCGACACTCTCTCTGAAGGGTATCGATAACAGCACCTACTACCGCCTCGCACCCGACAATCCTCGCTATTACAAGGACTACACCGGCACGGGCAACACGTTGAACATGGTTCATCCGCGGGTACTGCAGCTGATCATGGACAGCCTGCGGTACTGGGTCCTGGAGATGCACGTGGATGGTTTCCGCTTCGATCTCGCCGCGACCCTTGCGCGCGAATTGCATGAAGTGAATCGTCTGGGCGCATTTCTAGACATCATCCATCAAGATCCCGTACTCTCGCAGGTGAAGCTGATTGCCGAACCCTGGGACCTCGGTGAAGGCGGCTATCAGGTCGGAAACTTCCCCATTGGCTGGGCGGAATGGAACGATCGCTACCGCGATACTGTGCGTGCCTACTGGAAGGGAGACGGAGGCTTATTGGGCGACCTAGCCTATCGTATCACCGGCTCCAGCGATTTGTATGCTCATAGCGGCCGCCGCCCCTACGCCAGTATTAATTTCGTCACTGCCCATGACGGCTTCACGCTACAGGATCTGGTCAGCTACAACGAAAAACACAACCAAGCCAACGGCGAAGACAATCGGGACGGCAACAACAACAACTTGAGCTGGAATTGTGGAGCCGAAGGTCCTACCGAAGATCCCGACATTCAGGCGTTGCGCGCCAAGCAGAAGCGGAATCTGCTGGCGACTCTGCTGTTGTCCCAGGGCGTACCCATGATTTACGCGGGAGACGCGATTGGGCACACGCAGATGGGCAACAACAACGCCTACTGCCAGGACAATTCCACCAGTTGGTTGAGTTGGAATCTGCAACCCCAGGACAGGGATTTACTGGCATTTGTCCAACGGATCATCAACCTGCGCAAAAAGCACCCGGTATTTCATCGTCGTCACTTTTTTCAGGGCCGGCCTATTAAAGGCGTAAATATCAAAGACGTCTTATGGCTCAAGCCAGACGGCGGTGAGATGAGCGAGGACGAATGGCGCGAGCCGTCAGTTCGCCGTGTGGGCATGTTTCTCTCTGGACAGGGGCTGGGTGAGACCGACGAGCGCGGCCGAAAGCTCAGAGATGAAAACTTCCTCGTGCTTCTGAACGCTCACCACGAGGATGTGGAATTTACCTTGCCAGGGTTCAATACCGGAGCACGCTGGAGCGCCTGGATGGACACATCGCGAGAGGGCGGGTTGCGTCCCGTCGACACCTATGACTCCGGAACAACCTACCCGTTGCAGGCCCGGTCCATGGTGGTTTTGATGGAACGTCGAACCAACGGCAAGAAGGAAGAGCCGAATGAAGCGCCGTCATAACATGCCGTTCGGCGCCGAGTGCGTGGATGGCGAAAGCGTGCGATTTCGTCTCTGGGCTCCCGCTGCGCATCTGGTTGAGCTTTGCCTTGCGAACACACTCGGGCCGTTGTGTCTTCCGCTGGAGCGACATGAACGTGGTTGGTTCGAGTTGACTACGCACCAAGCCACTCCTGGATCTCAATACTCATATCGGATCGACGGTGTCCGGCAAGTACCTGATCCAGCTTCGCGATTTCAACCTCACGATGTGCATGGACCCAGCGAGGTTGTGGATCCCAACACCTTCGACTGGCGGGACCACTCGTGGCGCGGCCGCCGCTGGGAAGAAGCCGTCATCTATGAACTCCAGGTTGGGACCTTCACAACGCTTGGAACCTTTTCCGCCGTGTGCGACCGTCTCGATTATTTAGCGGATCTGGGAATCACCGCTTTGGAGTTGATGCCGGTTGCCGACTTCCCCGGCAAGCGCAACTGGGGATACGACGGCGTCTTGCCCTTTGCGCCAGACAGTATTTACGGTCGCCCCGAAGATCTGAAGAATTTGGTTCAAAGTGCGCATGAGCGCGAAATGATGGTTTTCCTTGATGTTGTTTACAACCATTTTGGCCCGGAAGGAAACTATCTTCGCGCCTATGCACCACAGTTCTTTACCGACCGACACAAAACTCCCTGGGGCGACGCCATAAACTTCGATGGGCCTGAAAGCCGCACGGTTCGCGACTTCTTCATACACAATGCTCTGTATTGGTTGATCGAATATCACTTCGACGGTCTGAGACTGGACGCGACCCACGCCATCTTTGACGATTCCACGCCCGACATTCTCACGGAATTGGCCGAAAGAGTCCGAAGCGCTGTCGAACCCGGCCGCTCGATACACCTCGTTCTGGAAAACGATCATAATCAGGCCTCCTACCTCCAACGGACACAGAGCTGCCAGATTCAGGGCTACAATGCCCAGTGGAATGACGACATCCATCATGCATTGCACGTGCTGATCACGGGAGAGCAGGACGGTTACTACTTGGACTACTCAAATCGCCCTATCGATCGGCTGGGGCGGTGTCTGGCTGAAGGATTCGCCTACCAGGGAGAAGCGTCGCTTCACAGGAATGGACGGGCGCGTGGTGAACCAACCGCTGACCTGCCGCCGGGCGCGTTTGTTTCTTTCCTCCAGAATCACGACCAAATCGGAAATCGTGCATTTGGAGAGCGAATCGTTAAGATTGCGGAAGAACCCGCTATACGTGCCGCCGCGGCAACACTACTATTGGCGCCGTCTCAACCACTGCTTTTCATGGGTGAAGAGTTCGGCGCCGAAACACCCTTTCTCTTCTTCTGTGATTTCGAAAAAGACCTGGCCGCAGCGGTTACCGCCGGACGGCGAAATGAGTTTGCGCGGTTCTCTCGATTCAACGACCCAGCAAAACGTGATTTAATTCCGGACCCCAATCTCGCCAGCACTTTTGAGGCCTCGAGGCTGAATTGGGATACGATTGAGCAACCAACCCATCAAGACTGGCTGCGTTTCTATCGGCGCTTGTTAAAACTCCGGTTCCAGCACACCGTTCCACGTATTCTAGGCGCATGCGTCCGCAAGACAGGTTACGAAGTCCATGGAGATCGCGGGCTGGTGGCATATTGGGAGTTTCCAAACCGTTCGAGACTCACGCTGCTGACAAATCTGGGCAATGCCACCATCTCCGGCGTAACGTTCCCTGGTCCACAGATCATCTATGCCAGTGAAGAAATGGACGCCCACTCTTTAGAGCGGCAAATACTGCCAGCGTGGGCGGTAGTGTGGTTTCTGCAATCATGAACTCACACTCGCACATTCCTCGCGCCACCTATCGTCTGCAGCTCAATCGGGACTTTACGTTCAATCAGGCTCGTGAGATCGTCCCCTACCTCGCGGCACTCGGCATTAGTCATTGCTACGTCTCGCCATGCCTGAAGGCCCGCGCCGGTAGTATGCACGGGTACGATATCGTGGACCACAATTCGCTGAACCCGGAAATCGGGAGCCCGGAGGACTTCGATCTCTTCGTTGATGCCCTACACCAGCACAGTATGGGATTGATACTCGACATAGTGCCCAACCACATGGGAGTGATGGGCAGCGATAACACGTGGTGGCTCGATGTCCTGGAGAATGGCGAGTCTTCCGTCTACGCGAGTTTTTTCGATATTGACTGGCATCCCCTGAAAAATGATCTCGACGGAAAAGTGCTGGTACCGATCCTGCATGATCATTATGGAGCCGTCCTGGAAAGTGGGGAACTGAAGCTGGTCTTCGATTCCGCGCATGGCGAATTCAACATTTTCTATCGCGAAAATCGTTTCCCGATCGATCCCAGGGAATATCCGCGAATTTTGCAGCGTTGCAGTGACGCTCTGACCGGAAGACTCGGCGAACAGAATGGCGATGTCTTGGAGTTTCAAAGCCTCATCACCGCATTCAGTCACTTGCCGGAAAGGGGGGACATCAGCAAAGATCACATCGCCGAGCGCAATCGCGACAAAGAAATACATAAACACCGGCTAGCTGAACTCTGTGCCCGCGCCCCTGAGATTGCCGCCTGCATCACCCCGGGGGTCAATGCAATGAATGGCGACCCTGCCGATCTCTCGAGCTTCGAGAAATTGCACGGATTAATTAAGGCACAGGCCTTCCGCCTGGCTAATTGGAGGGTTGCCTCTGATGACATTAATTATCGGCGCTTTTTCGACACCAACGACCTGGCAGGTATTTGTGTCGAGAACGAAGCGGTATTTCAGGCAACGCATGGGTTCGTTCTTAGGCTGATGGCTGACCGCAAGGTCGATGGCTTACGGATTGACCACCCTGACGGCCTGTACAACCCTGGCCAATATTTCAAACGGCTCAAGGACGAGATCGCTAAAACCACCAACGCCATTCCGACTACGGAAGACAGCCCGCGCTACGTGATCATTGAGAAAATTCTTACTGGCTCGGAACGTTTGCCGGCCGAATGGCCGGTCTGTGGGACGACCGGGTACGACTTCGCGAATCTCGTCAACGGCCTTTTTGTGGAACCAGATGCTATGAAGCGCCTGGACAGCATTTATCGAAACTTTATCGACGACGAAATCAATGTCGACGATCTTGCCTATCGCTGCCGAAAACTGATAATCCGGGTTGCGCTAGCAAGTGAATTGAACGTCCTGGCGAATCACCTCAGCCGAATCGCCCTGTCCAAACGGCGCACCTGCGACTTCACTCTCAACAGTCTGCGCGATGCCTTGACCGAAGTGGTCGCCAGCTTTCCTGTCTACCGCACCTACCTCAACCCTTCCGGCATGTCAGATAAAGACGCTCTCTACATAAGGATCGCGGTCGCGTCCGCTAAGCGGCGGAGCCCTGCCGCTGATAGCAGTATTTTCGATTTCTTGGGCGATGTTCTTCTTACCCGTATTGCTGAAAACCAGGACGCTGCCTACCGCAGTGCGGTGACCACGTTTGCCATGAGGTTCCAGCAATTTACCAGCCCGGTAATGGCCAAGGGACTCGAAGACACGGCGTTTTATCGATACAACCGCCTGGTCTCGTTAAATGAGGTCGGAAGCGATTTTCACCGCTTCGAAACCAGTCTCCCTGATTTTCACCATGCTAACCAGCAGCGCTTGCGCGACTGGCCGTACACCATGCTGGCTACCAGTACCCATGACTCGAAACGATCCGAAGATGTGCGCGCCCGCATAAACGTACTTTCTGAGATACCGGCGTTGTGGGGACTTCGAGTGCGGGAATGGAGACGCTTCAACCGTACCCATAAACGCCTCGTCGAAAGCCGGCTTGCGCCGTCACCGAATGACGAGTACTTGCTTTATCAAACTTTGGTAGGCGTATGGCCACTAGAGATCGCGAATGAGTCAGATGACTGGAACGGCTTCTGCGCGCGAATGGAAGCCTACATGTTAAAAGCCATCCGCGAAGCCAAGAAGAATACCAGTTGGCTCAATCGAAATGCGGAGTACGAGGACTCGGTTTCTTCATTTGTAAGAGCGTTGCTGAAGCCGGGTCGTGAAAACCGATTCCTCAACGACTTTCTGCCCTTCCAACGTCGAGTGGCTCGCATTGGGTTCTGGAACAGTCTGTCGCAGACCCTGCTCAAATTGACATGTCCGGGTGTGCCCGACATCTACCAGGGCACTGAACTCTGGGATTTTAGCCTGGTTGATCCGGACAATCGACGTCCCGTCGACTATTCTCTCCGCCGGAGAATGTTTGAGTACGTCCACGAGCAGGCTAACCTTTCCCGCCCGCCTGCAATAGGAGACTTGCTGGAGGCTCCCGAGGACGGTCGACTCAAGCTGTATTTAATCTGGAAGACCCTCTGCTTACGTAAACAGCAACCAGGTGTTTTCCAGCAGGGCGAGTATGTGCCGGTGGAAGTTCAAGGTGCGAAAGCCGACCATGTGGTGACATTTATCAGGAAGTATGAAAATACCAGCGTCCTAGTGGTTGCTTCGCGGCTAGTAGCCGTCTTGCTCAATGAGATCGACGTCCCGCCTGTGGGATCTCGAGTTTGGGAGGACACTCGCATCACACTCCCGACCAAAGCTGGCCAAAACAAGTGCCGCAGCGTGCTGACCGGGAAGACTCTGGATGCCGCTCACGAGATTCGTGTCTCTGAAGCTTTAGCGGAACTCCCGGTCGCGCTTTGCGTACTGGGTTAGACACACCGTTTCGTTGGGATGCATAATTGCTTACTGATTCGGAGAGGCCCCACGAGCGCGAGGCGTCGCAAGCAGACGGTCCATTTCTTTCATGAGCTCACATGCATTGATGGGCTTCGACAGATAGCCATCAAACCCAGAGGCTAGCACCTTTTCGCGGTCGCCCTGCATGGCATACGCAGTCACGGCGAGCACCGGCATCGAAGCCAGCCCAGGGGTTGCGCGGATCTTGCGGACAGTGGCAAACCCGTCCAGAACCGGCATATCGAGATCGATCAACAAGATGTCGGAGGGCGATTTCTCGAGCAAATCCAAGGCCTGCTGACCATCGCAAGCTTCGGTCACGGAATGGCCGTGGATTTCGAGCAACTCGCGAAGCAGTTCGCGGTTGACCGGGTTGTCTTCGGCGATCAGGACTTTGCTCATGATTGCCCCGCCGCCTTTCCGCGTTCACGTTTGCGAACCAAACGGTCGACCTCGACCAGAAGTTGTTGATGCCAGGACCCGCTCTTCTGGAACATGGCTTGGGTTTCGCGATTGAGAAGCGTGCATTCCTCCGGGGTCAGAGCTTTGGCGGTCATTATGAAGACCGGCAGATCCTTCAAGTTGGGAGCCTGGCGAATATGGCGAATGACCTCGAAGCCGTTCATGCCCGGCATCAAGAGGTCCAGCATCACCGCTCCCACAAGTTTGGAAGATAGTACCTCCAGCGCTCGAGCGCCGCTGCGCACGCTTTGCGTCTCGTATCCGGCAGAGCGGAGAGTCTCCTCCAGCAATTCCAGAGTTTGGGGGTCATCGTCCACCAGTAGAATGGCCAGGTCATCATCGGATTGCGGCGGCGTGTGTTTGCGAATGGTTTCGAGCAGCTGCGGCTTGCGAATTGGCTTGACCAGGTAGTCGGCCGCACCTAAGGCAAATCCCACCTGCTTTTGGTCCACGATGGATACGATGATGACCGGGATGGCAGCAGTTTCTGGGTCTTTTCTCAAGGCCACCAGAGTCTCGAAGCCGTTACCCTCGGACATCAACACATCCAAGGTGATCGCATCTGGGCGCAATTCCCTGGCCTTCGTGATCGCTTCCGCGCCCGACGCCGCCAATACGGTTCGATATTCGGGGTCGAGGTAACTGGAGATCAGTTCCCGAGCCGGAACCTCGTCGTCCACAACCAGGATCAAGGGTTTCCCGAGGCCAGTGGCGGCGGTAGGCGGGAGGGGCGGGTGAGGAGCCACGCCAGCGCTGGTCCCAGTAGGAAGGGTAAAGGTGAAGCTGCTGCCTTTGCCCAATTCGCTCTGCACGGAGATCCTGCCGCCTTGTTGTTCGACCAGCCGCCTGGTGATGGCGAGGCCCAAGCCAGTGCCTTGCTGCGCGGCCGCCGAACTTCCCTCGACTTGCCGAAACTCTTCGAAGATCATTCGCTGATCTTCAGGTCGGATTCCAATACCGCTATCGGTAACCGAAAGTTCCACCTGGGTTCCGGCCTCGTGACATTCAATGGAGATGGAGCCGTCTTTTGGTGTGAACTTCACCGCGTTGCTCAGCAGGTTATAGAGGATTTGCTTGAAGCGAATGCGATCCGCATGGAGGGATGTTTCGTTCTGCATTGTCTGCTGAACCTGGATGTTTTTTGCCATCGCCAGCGGGCGGATGGTGGACAGTACTTCTGGCAAGGCATCGCTGACCTTGAAATCTTCACAGTGGAGTTCGAGCTGGCCAGCCTCGATTTTGGAAAGATCCAGAATGTCATTGATGAGCTGAAGGAGATGCGCTGAGCCTTGCTTGATGTGATTCACAAAACGCTTCTGTTTGTCGTTGAGTTGGCCCGGCGTGCCTTCGGCCAGGAGGTCTGAAAAACCCACAATTGCATTTAAAGGGGTCCGCAGTTCGTGGCTCATGCTGGCCAGAAACTTGCTCTTCAGCTTGGTGGCACGCTCGACTTCACGATTGCGAAGGTCGAGCTCTTGATTGGTGGCTTCCAGGCGTTTCATGAATTGGCGCTTGTCTTCTTCGTCCCGCTTTCTCTGGGTCACGTCCACCGCGACGATGACTTCCGCCGGCCGCCCGGAAAAATTGAGCGAGTAAGATGTGATCTCGACATCAATAATGGATCCGTCCTTGCGGCGATGCCGCCAAGTGCTGACTCTCTCGCTTCCCTCAGGGACATCCGAAACTTCTTGGAGAAGAGCGGGAACATCCTCGGGTGGGCGAATGTCTTTGATGGTCATCTCCGAAAATTCGCGGCTGGAGTATCCGTACTTGCGCACGGCCGCGGCATTCACGGCGAGAAAACGGAGCGTCTCCCGGTCATACACCCAGGTGGGGTGGGGATTGTTGTCAAATAACTTGCGATGCCGCTCTTCACTTTCCAGCAGCATCTGCTTTGCACGCTTCTGCTCGCTGATGTCACGAGTGACCTTCGAGAAACCCCGCAGTTTGCCCTTGTCATCGCGGAGAGCGGTAATGACCACATCCGCCCAGAAGCGCGATCCGTCTTTTCGGAGTCGCCAACCTTCTTCTTGATAGCTGCCGCTCTGGATCGCTATTTCGAGTTCGCGCGCCGGCTTGCCGCTTTGGACATCTTCGGAAGGATAGAAACTGGAGAAATGGCGGCCTACGATCTCGTTCGCTTTATAGCCCTTGATGCGCTGGGCCCCCTCATTCCAGCTGGCCACGTTTCCTGCGGAGTCAAGCATGAGGATGGCGTAGTCTCGGACGCCGCTGACCAGAGTGCGAAAACGCTCCTCACTCTCCCCTAACGCCTCTTCCACCTGTTTGCGTCCGGTAATATCGCGTGCGACGGCGTAGATCAGGTTTTGCTCGGGGACAGACACAGCATTCCACAACATCCACTTGTAAGAGCCGTCCTGGCAGCGATAGCGGTTCTCGAAGGCAAAGGTGACCTCCCGGTTCTGCAACCGGATGTCCTCAGCTATGGTCTTGGCTCGATCTTCGGGATGAATGAATTCCAGGTAGGGCTTGGCCAGAAGCTCCTGCCTAGTAAAGCCGAGTGCCTTCTCCCAACTCGGGTTCAGGCTCTTGAAGTAGCCATCGAAGCCCGCAGTGCAGAACATGTCAATCGACAGGTTCATGAAACGATTGCCGGTTTCCATCCGGTTGTAGAGCGAACCCATGAATGCGCTCACCCCCAGCCCCACGACAACAAACGCAAAACCCAGCAACCACACGCGCCTTTCCACCACCGCGACACTGCGGTGCAGGACAGATGCAGGCTGCTCAACCAAGACGCCCCAGCCGTAAGGCTGCACGGGTTCGTAATGCACTGCAAATGTGTCGCGGCCGCGGGCAAAAATGCCGTAGCCGGACCCACCGCCCTCCATGCGTTTGACAGGCTCGTAGCTGCTCAGATCAACCGCAGCCGCATGAGAATCTATGTTGGGACGGGCGGACAGATGACCGCGTTGGTCCACCAGTGAAATGGTCCACCCGTTTTCCAGTTTGGTCCCCACCAGCTGGCGGCTCATGGTATCGACCGGACAGGGGGCCATGAGAATCGCGATTGGTTCGCCTCCGTCGTCTCTCAAGGGAACCGCAATCGCAACCACCAGTTGGTTGGGGTAGACCGAAGATTGGTAGACTTCGGACACATAGGGATCCCATCGCCGGGCTACGCCCTTATACCAGTCGCGGTATGCGAAATTCTTGCCAAGCAGATTCGGCTGAGGTGGATAGATGGCGCGCAGATTCCCATCCAAGTCGAACACACTCACGAACGAGAAGTCCGGACGCAAGGCCCGCGCCTCCGCGAGATTGAGTTCCACCATGTCCTGATCGCCCAACATCCAGGCCGTTCGGAAGGAGGGGCGTCCGACGATCGACTCCAGAAAGGCTGCGCTCTGCCGGAAATGTTCTCCCACCAGCGTTGCGGAGACGTGTGCGATTTGGGCGCTCTCAGTCACGGCGTGAGTCTGAACTTGATTGCGCAACAACCGACCGACCGAATAAGCGAAAATCGCTATGGGAAGAAGCATTAACAGGACGAGCAAAATGTGGATGCGCCACCGTCCCTTTGATATCCATTGCCCGATTCTGGCTGAATGTGTCATTCGACCCTCATGTTTCATGCAGGTCGGCCTCCGAAAGCGGCTCGACCACCATCCGCCGCCATGCTGAGAGCTGCCAGCTTGGGAACGCGGACACTTGCCATCTCCTGTACACCTCGAACTGTCTCAAAATTCCCTAGTCGCTCAATCCACGTCCGCGTAAGAACAGTTCCCTCCCTGAGGATTATCAGATTCCCGTCCTGGCTCAGAATGTCCTCGTTGAGAACCATCCCAGTGTGAAGCTTCCGGATGGGCAGTCTGTGCACTTCGAACTCCGCTCGTTCGGGAAAATAGTCCTTGAGGGCATCCAACAAATGAGGGTCGAATCTGTTCGACATTCTGAGCTGGGCGATTGCGGATTGAAGCGCGATGCCCCGGTAAACCTTTTGATCCAATTCCAACGCCAAGTGGAGCATGCAAGCGCCCTGGCTTATCTGCTCCGCGACGGACGGTTCTGAATCAGGTCTCTGTTGTCTGCGGATCATTTCCGCTACGATCTCCAATCGCGGAATGTTTGAGAGAAGTTGGGCGGCGCTCTCGGGATGAGCGCAAAACATCCGATCCTCATCCGGCGTCAAATCTCCACCGCTGTAGGCTTTTTCGAAAACTTCCTCAGGCAGTGCCATACAACCCACTAAGCACAGCCTCGCGGCGAGTTCGTACTGCCAGGGGTCCGCCACCACCATCTGTTTCGTCATCCGAAGCACGATATCTCGAAGGGCGCGAGATCGCACCGCCAACGCCGGCGATGTGAGCTCGACCAACTCCCAAAGAGTGCCAACCGCCCCGCTGAGCGTCTTCTCTAGCAAGTCGTGTTCTGCTTGCTGCGCACGGCGCAATTTAAGGTGGGTCTCGACGCGGGCTTGCACTTCTTCGAACTGGATGGGCTTGGAGATGTAATCGACACCTCCCGAACGGAACCCCTTCACCTTGTCTTCGGTCGCGTCCAGGGCGCTGATAAAAATCACCGGAATGCCTGAAAGTGAGGGCATGGACTTCAATCGCTCGCACACTTCATAGCCGTTCATTTCAGGCATATTGATGTCCAGCAAAAAAAGGTCGGGCGGTTCCTGCAACGCCGCCGCAAGCGCCGCTTTTCCCGCGGTCAACGACCGTACTGTATAGTCCCTGTGCCGAAGCATTTCCTCGAGCAGTTCGAGGTTCGTGGGATTATCATCCACGACGATAATGTTGCCCCGAGGCACTGACTGCTCCGTTATCGGTGGCATGTTTCCTCCAGCGTTTCGATCTGGGCGACGGCCCCCATGCTTCTCGGCAAAACTTAGTGACCGGCTCCAGCGCTCTTTGACAGAAGGTCGGCCATGCCGCTTCTGACCAGCCGTTCAAATTCGTCGAAGATTTGCGGGTCCCACCACCCTTTAGCTACTTCCTGCTTCATGGTGTGTAGAGCGTCGGTCGTTGAAAAAGCGGCCTTGTAAGGCCGCTTGGTCGTGAGGGCGTCATACACATCCACTATTTGCAGGATTCTGGCGGTAACCGGGATGGCGTCTCCACACAGCCCGTCGGGGTATCCCGAACCGTCAAGTTTTTCGTGGTGGTGGCGGATGACAGGAAGTACAGCACGGAAAGACTTCAGGGGCGCGCAGATGCGTTCGCCCACCACGGGATGTTCCTGCATCTGCTTCCATTCTTCATGAGTAAGCTTGCCGGGTTTCAGAAGGATCGCGTCGGGTACCGCAACCTTGCCAATGTCGTGGACAATGCCGGCGCGCCGCAAAGCAACAACCTGCTCATCGGGCAGTCCCAGATGCTCGCCCAGGCTACTGGAATAGGACATAAGTCGTTCGCAGTGACCGTGAGTATAGGGATCCTTGCCCTCGATGCTGCGGGCCAGACTGAACAGAACGGACTCCGCCCGCTCCAACTCGTCGGTATGATGTTTGAGCTTCAGCAACGACCGGACACGCGTGAGCAATTCAGTCCGATCCACGGGGCGACTCAGGAAGTCGTCCGCGCCCGCGCGGATGCCTTCGATACGGTCTTCTTTGTCGGAAAGTGAGGTTACTAGAACTACTGGAATCAGGTATGTATCGGGGTTGGCCTTGATCCTGGTGCACACCTCAAAACCATTAAGCTCGGGCATCATCACGTCGAGCAGTACTAAGTCGATGTTGACCAGGTTCAAATGCTCGAGGGCGGAGGCACCGTCGGCGGCGGTGAGAACATTGAATCCTTGGGAGCTGAGGAGTTCGTCGAGCAATTCGCGGTTCGCTGCTTGATCGTCTGCGACCAAGATCGTCCCGCTGACATATTGATGCGAACTCAACATTACTGCCTCGTTCAATTAGTGTGGATAGACTCAGGGTCACATAAAGAGAAAGGGCAAGCTAGGTTACGGAAGTTTCCTCTCGAAGACCGCGATAGGAAGCGAAGGCATTAGGTGAACGTTCCGGTTTGCTCCGTGCTTTTCTCGAACTCAATCCCCAGGTTTCGTTCTTGCACAACTGGCACAATGAGCTCATCGCAGCAAAGCTCGAGGGTTGTTTTCGCGGCGGAATCCGGTCGGTTGATTATCAACCTGCCGCTAGGGTCGCTAAAATCCCACGCGGTCGCAGTTGCTTTCCCGCCTTACGTTTGTTGAGCAAAAATCGTTAGGCTCAATCGGTCCGCTGGTCGACTCTTGAGATCACTTTCCGTCGACGGCTTGTGCGATGTGTGGGTGGCGCTGTCGTGTACTGGCTCGTGGTTCGAGCGCTCGCTGCATGTGCCGCGCCAGCTTTCGTCGTGCGCGTGCCAGTTGAGCCTTTACTGTTCCGTGGGGGACTCCCAAAACTCGCGCTGTCTCAAAGATCGAGAGACCGTCCACGACGCGCAACTGAAATGTTCTTCGCAAGCTGGGCGAAAGCAGGGCGGTACACTTCCTTAGGTGCGCAGAGAGTTCAGAGGTTCGGCACTCGTCTTCAGGGCTGGGCCCAACGTCCGGCAGTCTTTCCCAGATCAGGTATCTCTGCTCCTCGCCAATCCACTCATCCAACGGCATATGGATGTGGCGTTGCCGTCTGCGCAATTGCATTCGGGCGCAGTTGCAGACAATCGTCGTCAGCCAAGTGGACATCTGCGCCTGTCCCCGGAATTGGTGCAGATGTTTGTAGGCGGCCAACAGTGCCTCCTGCACCGCATCCTCTGCGTCAGCTCTATTCCCCAGAAGACGCAAAGCACAACGATAAAAAGATGGTGACCTGAGCGAGACCACTCTCTGCAGTTCGTGGGCTGCGCTCTGATCGTCGGTTGCGTCTAGGTCGTGAACATCATGTGTAGCTGCGTCTGCGTCCGGCATGTTCTTGCGTCCCACGAAGAGAAAAAGCACGTCACTTGCCAAAAGCCTATGCATCATGACCCCGCTGTACGCGCAACCATTCCGAAGCAATGGTGTCACTCGCGTTCCCAAGTGACGCGTGTCCGAAGGTTGACACTGCGCCCATGATCTCCTCGCTTGGCGGTAAGAGGAAAGCTACATTCCATTGCAGTACTTCAGGTTTTGGGGTTCACTGCAACGGCTCAATTCCGTTTGGCCGTTTTAACATCTGTTAGGCCACTTTGGCATCTGGCGTGCCTTTGTCAGATTGCGGGAAGGAATGAAGGACTTTGGAGGACATATGGCAGAGATAATCGAGTTCTACATACCGCGAAGGTTTCGCAAGGCTTCAAAGTGGTTCCCCCCAGCCGACCGTGGCAAGCTGCTGGCATTTCCACTGGCGGAACGAAAATCGGCGTGACCCGGTGCTGATGGCCCGCGCCCTGATGTCAACTACCTGCTGGCAACGATTCAGTAGCAGGTTCGTGAAGCCGTATTTTCACTGGCTCACGCATCAGCTGATCCGCATAGTAACCACTTCACTATCAAATCCTGCATGTGCCAGTTCCTTTCCATTCCCCAGCACTTGCGGAAATGGCCCAGCTCACGTGGCGCGCCGCCTCCCTCGGCGGGAGATGACCCGTCACTACTGTGACAGGAAGCCCGAAGTCAACAGAATGACGCACTACGCTCTACGGGCCTGAGGTTCAACGTTGGCGCACATTGCCCGCTCCCACTCCTGACGCCAGTCGCTGCGACAGTGACCGAGACATCGAAACTCCATCATGCTTGCTCCGCAGAGCGGACAGACCAGGTTACGGATAGCCGAAATCAAACTATTGTTGGTGTCTCTAACTACGGCAAACGCAGCCATAATATCCCTCTTTATTGTTCCGGCGGTTTTCTACCGCGGAGTGCACAGAAACCCTAAGCGCGGGGCCGCAGGCGCGTTTTGGGGAGAGCGCTCGCTGGATGGGGAGTTGCGGCCCCTCGCTTCGGATTCACACTTAAGAGCAACTGTGTCGCCAAATGTTTTGCCTGGAAAGTATCGGACCGCCGTCCAGTATGACTTTTGAAAGAGATCAAGCGACTACTCCGCTGTGCGCGACACTGGCTTGGACTGTGTGTGCTTTTCGGCAGGTTTTTGGCTTTCTATGGGCACGTCATATGATTGACCTATGATGTCGTTATAGGTAATTGTGTTTTTCTTCACGAGTACCAGCAGGTCACGACCCGCAGAATATTTCACGGTCACGTCGCCCAGTACCGGGGTATATAACACTACGTAAACGGTGTCGCCTACTTTGACGGAAACGTCATAGCTCGCGGTGTCAGAGGCGCCACTTCCGGCCGCCTGATGAACCTTGACTTCAGTGATGGTGCCCACTTGATACTTCGAAGTGGACTGGCCAAAGGCCGACGGTATCGTCAAAAAGATAAGAAACAGACCCACTCGCCTCAGCATCATGTGCTCCTCTAGTGCGCTCCCGTGGAGAACCCTTTATCCCAAAGCCGAATTGCAATCGATCTGCCAATTGGCGTCGGGGTGAGCTTGCCAGCCTTGCGTTCGCCGTCGCGAAACATCTCCTCCACTACTCTTGGACTAGCCTCTATTAGGGCGTCTTATCGCGTTCTTGGCGCCGCGCACGCCCAATGTTGCGGTCTAGGGCGTGACTTTGTCGTGTCACCCGTCATGACGGAGATGCCATGTCTGGTGACATTGGAGCTGCCATCTCCGTGATCAGTCATCCTCAACAAGAGCCAAACAAATGGCGCGTCTGGCGGTGAGCGGTTGTGGAAGATCGCATGCAAACAGCAGATTGTCCCGAGCAGGAAAACTCTGACTCAGGATCGCGAGGGCTCTTATCCGTGCGCGTTCTTCGTTGTCCATATCGATTCAAGGAGTTTGGTGGTGAATTGGTTCCTGCGCGATGGTCTCAGTGTTCACGCAGGCGAATGGCTCGCGTTTGCACTGGCGATCTTGATCTTATTCGCGTTATGCGTCGCGTTGTTAAGGCTTGCCTTCGGTTTCTTTAAGCGCAAAGGTGACCCAGACGCAAGCGAGAGGGACTATTGGCGCATACACGGAGGATGAGCCAACACCGTATGGAATGGAAGCAAACGCCGGAGTCAATCTTGACGCAGAAACTGACAATGAAGAATTGAAGTCGGATTTACTGCATCAGGTATCTCCTCTGGCGGTACGTTCCCTGGAAAACTTCATCCGGAGCCGAGTTCTCCCTTAGCCGAGTTCTCCCTTGGGATGTCAAGTGTCAAGTGTCAAGGGTGACGTGTCACGGCTTTTCCAGCGCGAAAAGCGAATGTACTGGTGTTGACAGCACAAATGACTGATTTGCGATGGTTTGTGTCCCCGTGCGATTGGAAATGCAGTTGCTTGAACGAAGTCATGGAAAATCCAGCACTTCGAGATCTCTTGGCACCCAAGGAGCAAACTTAATGTCCACCTCGCCAGTGTCTACCGGATCCGCGAAACCCGCACCGACACCGGAGCCGCCAAAGATCAGTACGGATGAGGCCGTTCTTCGCCGAGGTGCGAGATGGCAGAGCTACGCAACCCCAATTCTCGTGGTGATTCTCGCGTTGGCCATTGTGATCACCATTACTCGTAACTGGAATACGTGGGAAGGTGGCAAGGTTGAACAGGTCACAGATGATGCCTATGTTCGCGGTGACCTGACTCCGCTCAGTACCAAGGTAGCGGGAATCGTGCGCGCGGTGGATGTGGCTGACTACCAACAGGTACACAAGGGCGACCTCCTCGTCGAGTTGCAGGACGATGATTATCGAGCACAAGTTGATCAAGCCGACGCCGCAGTTGCGGCTGCGCGTGCGGGTATTGAGGAAAATCTTCGCCAGCGGCAGTTGGCGGATGCGCGCATCGCGAAAGCGCTGTCCGGTATCGATCAGGCAAAGGCGCAGATTGCAGCAGCCGAGGCAGGCAAGGACGCCGTCCAGGCTGAGTTGATTCGGGCTCGCTCTGAACGTAGGCGCCAGGAAGGTCTTTATGAGAGTCATTCGGCTACTCAACAGAGCCTCGAAGCCGCCGTTGCCTCGGAAGGAAACCTGTCAGGCCAATTTGCCAGCCGGGATGCTGATCTCAATCAGGCCCGGACCATTTTGCGCAGCAGTGAACTCGCCGCCGAAGCCGAACGCCGCAGCAAAGCCGTCCTCGAATCCCAAGAGATGCAAGTTCAAGCCGACCTGCGCGCCAAGCAGGCGAACCTTGCGGTAGCCTCGGTGAACATTGGTTACACCAGAATCTACGCTCCGGGCGACGGCACCGTGGGCGAACGGCAAGTTCGGCCTGGACAACTTGTCTCTCCCGGCACGGAGGTGATTTCGTTCGTTGCTCTCACAAAGTGGGTGCAGGCGAACTTCCGCGAAACCCAGTTGACCAACGTGAAAGTCGGTGATCCTGCCGAACTTCGCATTGACCAATATCCCGGGCAACTCATTCGCGGCAGAGTGGTCGAGATTGCACCAGCCAGCGGATCACAATTCGCTTTGTTGCCGCCCGACAACGCCACTGGCAACTTCACGAAAGTCGTGCAGCGTATTCCGGTCAAGATCGCGCTGGAGGATTCGACGTTCGCGACGAAACTGCGTCCCGGAATTTCGGTGATTGCAACTGTTCGCACGAGACGGTGAGCTAGAGCCTATGTCAGCTTCGAGCATCGCAGTTCACCCCTCCCCGATCACTATCGCGCGTGCTGCAGCGGCCGCGATGCCTGCGGAGGTTTCGACCAAGCCACTGTTGGGGATTCTGGGCGTAGTTACGGGCGCAGGAGTTGTCACGCTTACCAGTCGCATGATCTCCCTCGGCTTGCCCGATTTCCGCGGCCTCCATGGATTTGGATATGACGACAGCGCGTGGGTTGGCACCGCCTTCGATTTCGGCCTGATGTTTATCGGCCCGTTCACGGTGTATCTCGGTGGTCTGATGGGACCGCGGCGCATCTTGCTCACAGCCGCCGCGCTTTTCACCATGCTGCTTATCTTCCTGCCCCTCGTGCACAGCTACAGCCTGGTGATTGCAATAGTGCTTCTGGCTGGCCTGACCTCCGGCACGTTTTATCCACTCACACTTACGTTCGCGCTTCGCAACATTCCGCTGCGATATCTTCCTTTCACACTTGCCCTGTACGCAACCTTCGTGGACGGTGCGGTGAACATCGCGCCTTCGCTCTACGGCTGGTATAGAGACCATCTTTCGTCGAATTGGATGTTTTGGAATTCGGCGGTCATCACGCCTCTGATGATGATTTGTATCTATTACGGGATACCTAAGGCCAGCTCAGCAAAGAAATCCGGGGAAGCGCCGAGCTTCGCAGGGTTTTTGTTCGCTAGCTTGGGCCTCGCTCTGTTGCTGGCCGCCTGCGAACAAGGCGAAAGGCTCGACTGGTGGCGCTCCGGAGTATTCAACGCATTGTTCGCCGGCGGGGTGTTGTTAGTGTTGTGCTCGCTGGTTCGGAGGCTACTCAGTCCCAATCCTTTGGTTGCGCTGCCTTATCTGCTGAAGTGGAACACCATACTATTAGGCTGCCTGCTCTTCTGGTTCCGGTTCACGCTCTGCACGACTATTATCCTGGTCCCGCAGGCGCTGGCAATCCGCGGGTTCGAACCCGACCAGATTGGGCCCGCGATTATCTGGAGCGCGATTCCACTGATTCCCCTCGCCTTCACGGCTGCGCTTTTGTTGCTGCGCAAATTTGATTCGCGTCTCCTCCTCGCCATCGGCCTTGCTTGTACTGCCTTTGCAGCCTGGTTGAATTCTCAGTACAGCAGCACTTGGGCAGCCGAAAATTTCTACCGCACCGAATTGCTCACCGGCGTAGGGCAGGCATTTGCCTTCATCGGGCTTGTCGGCTGCATTGTGCTGCAAGCGATCTTCGCGGGGGCTCTGGCCAAACCTGAGTGGGTCTTGAGCTTTTCAGCTTTCTTTCACACCATCCGTATATTCGGCGGCACTGCAGGCGCCATCTACATGGGCCACTTTGTAGCGCAACGGGAAAAACTGCACTCAAACCTCCTGGGGCTCCACGTCGGCGGTGGCGACTGGATCACCAATCAGAACATTCATGCCATGTCGGCTGGTCTCTATGCCAAATCGTCCGGCATGGCCGCCGCAGGAGCTCGCGCGGTCGATCTGGTTGCAGCCCGACTGCGTTTACAGGCCTACAGCTTGAGCGTCAATGACGGATTCCTACTGATCGCCTGGAGTTGCGCCTGCGCATTGATCTTTGTCGCTCTCTTACGACGTTCGCCCCTGGACTATGCCGACCTGAGCGCGCAACAGCAGATACCAGCCTCCGCGAAGGAGTCGAAACAATGAAACGCAACGCTGCAATCGTTCTAATAACGGCGCTACTAATGGCGGTTTCCTTCTTGTCCTGCCTTGTGGACGCCGAGGAAACAGGCAATGCGCCGTCCTCGCGCCGCATGACGCTGCAAGACGCCGTTCAGATGGCGCTTAAGCACAACCACGACATTCGCATTGCCGGCTATACGGTCGATGAGAAACAGCACGCGAAGGAGGCCGCCAAGAGTTCATATTTTCCCTCCATACGAAACGACAGCAGCTTTATGCACGCGACAGATACTGAGTTGATTCAGATTAGGTCCGGTAGCCTCGGCGTCGCCGGGGGAACGTCAATTCCACCTGTGAACGCGATCATCAGCCAGGGCGGCAAGAACTTTACGACCAGCGGAACCCAGATCACTCAGCCGTTGACGACCCTGCTCAAGATCAAACGGGAAAACGATCTGGCCCAAGCCGAGTTGATGGCCTCGCGTGAGAAGGCACACCTTACTGGAAACGATGTCGTGCTTGCGGTCCATCAGATCTATTACAAGATCCTGATTGCTCAAGCGCATCGTAGCGCCACTGATGCGAGAATAAAAGCCTCCGAAGATCTTCAGCGCGAGCGCGTCGAGCAAGTGAAATTCGGCAGCGCCCTAGAACAGGAGTTGATCGATAGCCGCGCGCAATTGCTGCAGGCCAACCAAGAAATACTGACAACCGACCTTCAGCTGTCAGATCTAGAGCTGAAGCTCAATGACTTGACAGGCCTGCCGCTAACCACCACCTTAGAGCTGGACCCTGCTGTTCCTGAATTTCAGGAGACTTGCCCGCGCGAGCAGTGTGTCAACGCGGCCATGGCCTCTCATCCGGAAATCCTTGCGGCTCGTGCTGAGGAGCAGAAAGCTGAGGCCGCGGTCCGTTTGTCGAAGACAGATGCGTGGGTCCCCGATGTTGAGGCGTTTGCCCGCCATAGCTACCAGGAAAATGTCCCGTTCTTGGCGCGCAACTTCGGTACCTTCGGTGTTCACTTCGGCTACGACGTGTTCGACTCCGGTCGCAAGAAGGCCTTGGTCCACGAACGTCAGGCGCAGTTGTCTCAAGCGAAAGAAAACCTCGCGAAGCTAACGGATGAGGTCGAACTTGCAGTCGAAACTGCATACAACAAGCTTGACCGGACCCAGCAGATGTTGAAGGTCTCCGAAGAAGTCGTGGCTCTGCGCACCGAGTCTAACCGCGTACTACAGCAGAAACTGTTACAGGGAGCCGCGCTGAATTCGCAGGCTACCATCGCAACTGCCCAACAATACGATGCAAAGGCGCTCCTACTGCAGTCACAGCTAGACTTCTTGCAAGCTCACGACGAGCTCCTAAATGCGATTGGCCGGACACCCGAATAGTATTTTGTCCGAAAAGTTGTCGGACGGCCCTAATTCTTTACGTTCACAGATTGAAGATTCTGCGCACTATCGCGAGAAGAAAGACACCCTGATTGCCCGCGCCGGCGTTCTTTAGCATGGCCATTGGCGCCCGTAGCACCCGTTCGATGAGGGCATGACTCAGCGAATCGATAGCATTCTCTTGGTCGGGACTCAATTTCCCGAGGCGTCCGCGTACGCGGTTAATTTCACCGCGCCGTACCGCCTCAAAACGCTCTCGTAGCGAAACAAGCGTTGCCGAGACCTCGAATTCAGAAGCTTGAGACGTGTCGATGCTGCTCATAACTTGTCTCCTGAAGTTTTGGGAAGCAACCCGGTCGCCACACCGACTGGCTCCGCAACAGATGCGGACAGAGTGCTGCGACAAGAACCAGCCGCTGTCAAAGCCATGACACTGTGTCACGGGGAAGCAGGGAACCCTCTTCGGAGACGATCAGCCAAATCATATTGCCTTCCGCTTCGAGCGCACTTCGCTTGCAAAGTGATGGAGATGAAATTGCAACGACTGAAGAGATAGAGGAGCGATTGCGGCAGATTGAAACGGCATGGATAAGAGCACACAACATGGCGGCATCCGTAGGGTGGTCTCCACTCACCTGCCTACGGTTTTTGGCGCCTTCGACCTAATCGGCTTTGAGCGAGCAAACAAGGTCAAAGGCGAGCATGAAACTGCCTTGGTGATGAGGATTGGCGACCTGCAAGACCAGGTGCCTTTGTTACGCATTCATTCGCAATGCCTCACCGGCGAAGTGCTTGGGTCTCTGCGGTGTGATTGCCGAGGCCAGCTGGAAGTCGCGATGTCCACTATTGCGGAAGAAGGGTTTGGTCTAGTCATCTACTTACACCAGGAGGGCCGTGGCATTGGCCTGATGGCGAAGCTACAAGCCTACGCCTTGCAGGATCAGGGCCTCGATACCATCGAAGCGAACGAAGCTCTGGGTTTTGACGCTGACTGCCGTGAGTTCAGTCTGGCGGTGGCTGTTCTGCGTGAGCTTAAGGTCCGGCAGGTCCGCCTGATGTCGAACAACCCGCAAAAAGTTGAAGCATTAGAAAAGGGTGGAATCGAAGTTATCGAACTAATTGCCTGCGAAGCACCGCCAAGCCCTTATGCATTGTCGTACTTGCGGACCAAGAAGAAACGGATGGGCCACTCGCTCACGATCATGTGAAGCTTGATCATCTGAGCGACTGGAGGAGTTGCCAGTAATCGGAGCATCTATGTCTAGTCAGCAGCCTGTGGTGGACCTACTTGAGGAAGTTTCGCGTGTGTCTGGCGGTGTTGAGTCCCCTCATGTGGCCAAAGCTGTGAAGTTCGCCGAGATCGAGAAGTCGCTTAGGGAGTTGCGATCAGGGCGCATGATCGTGATTGCCGATGATGAGGACCGTGAGAATGAAGGTGATGTGGTGATCGCGGCAGAGATGGTGACTCCTGAAGTGATCAATTTCATGGCCACCTATGCGCGGGGTTTGATCTGTCTTGCGATGACCGGCGAGCGGCTTGACCAGTTGGAATTGGGCCCGATGGTGCCCCACAACACCGCGAGCCTTGGCACCGCGTTTACCGTCTCGATCGATGCACGAGGAAGGGGTGTAACCACCGGAATCTCGTCGTACGATCGTGCGCAAACCATCTTGGCTGCTGTCGACCCCCGAACCCGTCCTGAAGACCTGGCACGCCCTGGTCATGTGTTTCCCCTGCGCTCCCGGCCCGATGGCGTTCTCGAGAGACGCGGCCAAACAGAAGCGTCGGTTGACCTCGCACGATTGGCAGGGCTGCATCACGCCGCAGTGATCTGCGAAATCATGAACGGTGATGGCAGCATGGCCCGCGGCTCCGATCTAGCAAGTTTCTGCTCAGAGTATGGCTTCACGATGGTGACTGTGGCTCAACTCGTTCGCTACAGGCTCGAAACAGAATTAGACCAACCTCCCGGCCTGGATGCACCCGGGGCATATGGGCACGGTGCAGGCTGGAAGAAATTCTTGAAGGAAGATGCGATGCACGGAAATTCACGTACTGGAGACCTGAGATGAGTGACATTCTTACGGACCGCTCTGGAAACATCCTGAGCATTCAACTGAATCGCCCCGCAAAGAAGAACGCGATGACTTCGAGCATGTACGTCACGATGGCAGAATTGCTCAACGGGGCAGCAAAAGACGATCAGATACGCGTCGTGCTTTGGCATGGTGCAGGAACTTCGTTTAGTGCGGGCAACGATATTGAGGACTTTATCAAGAACCCGCCAGCAGCGGGAGAAAGTCCTCAGGCGCAATTGATCCAGGCGTTGATCAATTTCGATAAGCCGCTGGTGGCCGCGGTGCAAGGCGTAGCCATTGGGGGCGGAACGACCATGTTGGCTCACTGTGACTTCGTGTACGCAGGGGAGAGCGCGAAGTTTCAACTGCCTTTCGTGAACTTGGGGCTCGTCCCGGAATTTGGCAGCAGCTACTTGCTTCCTCTGCGTTTCGGATATGTCCGCGCAGCCGAGTTGATCCTGCTGGGTGGGCCATTTGGTGCCGCGCGGGCAGCGGAGCTTGGACTGGTCACACAGGTTGTGCCTGATCAGAGCGTTCTAGCGGCGGCAACTGAAACTGCACAGACTCTGGCCAAGAAGTCCGCTGCTGCGCTGCAGGCTTCCAAACGCCTAATGAAGCGCGCTTCACTTGAACAACTGGAGCTAGCGGTGAAACTTGAGAACGAGGTGTTCGCGGAGCGAGTGAGGTCCGATGATGCGAAGCAGGCGTTCACGGCGTTCTTCGCGAGGCGGCAGTCGGCATGATACTCCCCAAGCAATTCGAGGCTCCCTCCAGCTTACTGATTGAAGTAATGAATGAGAGAAACCATGTCGATGAGAGCGTGTGCCACGTGCAGGAAGTTACTTTTCAAACTTCGCTTGGCCGAGAACGTGCGCTGCCGGTGTGCGTGGGAATGGGGTGGCTAGGCACCGAGAGTGGGGAAGCCCAATCCAAGTTTGGCCCCTGCGGTCGGCGGAATATTAAGCTCTTTCCACACGCGAGTAGGTCGCGCTCTGTGACACCGGCATTTGACACTGATCTATGGATGACACTGATTCACTCATACACGGCTCTTTTCAAACTGCAACTCGCTTCTTTTCAGCAAGGAAGTTCCGGATAGGTTTGGTGGTCCGTTTGCTTTATGTGAAGTGTCGCGAGCATCGAGACAAAACAATAATGAAGAGAGGTTCTAATGGCAAGCCCTGCAAAAGATAGAAAGCCTGCGCCGCTACCCGCACCCAATAGCGACTTCTATCAACTCATCGAAACACTACCGGCTGAAGAGTTGGCGGTTGTGAAACAAGTGCGCACTTTCATGGAGACGAAAGTCGCTCCCATCATCACCAAGTACTGGGTCGAAGATGCTTTCCCATTCGAAATCTTGCCCGCAATCAAAGAACTCAACATAGGCGGTGTTGGCATGCAGGGCTACGGCTGCAGAGGCGGAAGTGTGCAACTGTTTGGTTTGATCGCCATGGAGATGGCGCGCTTCGACTCGTCAATCGCGACATTCTTCGGTGTGCACGACGGTCTGGCAATGGGCTCGATCTACTTGGGCGGATCAGAGGAACAAAAGCAGAAATGGCTGCCACCGATGGCACGCTGGGAAAAAATCGGCTGCTTCGGCCTGACTGAACCGCTCGTTGGGTCAGGAACCTCGGGCGGAATGTTGACGACTGCCAAACGGGATGGAGACACCTGGATCCTCAATGGTCAGAAGAAGTGGATCGGCAACGCTCCGTGGTGCGACATTTCTATTATCTGGGCTCGCGACCTTGCGGACAACCAGGTCAAAGCATTCATCGTGGAGAACAAGACCACGCCTGGCTTCAGAGTAGAGAAGATCCAAAACAAGATCGCCCTCAAAGTGGTCCAGAACGGGCTGATCACGATGGAAAACTGCCGGATACCGGAAGCGAACCGTTTGCAGCAAGATCAGTCGTTCCGCGACACCGCCCGCGTCCTGAAGATGACGCGCTTCATGGTTGGCTGGGAGGCGACTGGATGCGCCATGGGCGCCTACGAGAACGCACTCAAGTATTGTCAGGAACGCCTTCAGTTCGGAAAGCCCATCGCCTCCTTCCAGATGGTGCAGGACCTCCTGGCCAAGATGCTCGCTAACATCACCGCTTCGCAGTGCCTGCTGGTCCGCATGGCCCAGTTGCAGGCAGAAGGCAAGCTCACGGATGCGCATGCGTCTCTGGCCAAGGCATTCACTACCGCCAAGTGCCGCGAGACGGTCGCTTGGGCGCGGGAACTCTTGGGTGGTAATGGCATCGCCGCAGACTACAACGTTGGCCGCTTTTTTGCCGATGCGGAGGCGCTCTATTCCTACGAAGGCACCTTCCAGATACAGAACCTGATTCTCGGTAAAGCCATAACGGGGTTCAGCGCCTTCGTGTAGCGGAAGGAATCGAACTGCGGTTTCTCATTCGATCTGTCAGCAAAACCTGAAGTGATAAAGGAGCGAAGGAATCATGGCTGTTAAGACCTCTAAATCTGAAATCAAGAAAGCCCCAGCAAAGGCCGCGACGGCTCGCTTGTTCTTTCTGAGTGCGAGCAGTGGTCAGGTGTTTTCCGCGAATCCCGACGGGTCCGACCTTAAGGTCATCGTAAGTGAGGGAAGACGGATTCCCGACGGCATTGTTGTGGACGTCGAAGCAGGTCACCTCTATTGGACCAACATGGGCAACCCCACCGCCAACGACGGTTCCATCGAGCGTTCGGATTTTGACGGAAAAAATCTTACCCACATTGTTCCGCCGGGCGGAACTTTCACGCCCAAACAATTGCAGCTCGATAAGAAGAACCGGAAGCTCTACTGGTGCGATCGTGAAGGGATGCGGGTCATGCGTGCCAACTTGGACGGTTCCAACATCGAAACCCTTGTCGATACCAGCGAAGGCGACCCGCGCCCTGGTAAAGAGATTAGGAAACAGTGCGTTGGCATCGCGCTCGACGTCGAAGGGGGGAAAGTTTATTGGACTCAGAAGGGCCCGGCCAATGGCGGCGACGGACGTATCTTTCGTGCCAATCTCGAGATTCCCAAAGGCCAAAGCGCCACCAATCGCAAAGACATCGAACTCCTCTATGAGGGCCTGCCAGAGCCGATAGACCTCGAACTGGACCTCGCTAACCGGACAATCTACTGGACGGATCGCGGCGATCCACCACGCGGCAACACGGTGAATCGGGCGCCCATGGAACCGGCTCAGGGGGATGGCAAGAAAGAACCGGTGATTATTTTCGACCATTTGGAGGAAGGAATCGGCATCGCTTTGGACCTGAAAAGCAGCCGCATGTTTCTGACCGACTTGGGTGGATCCATCTACAGCGCCAATCTCGATGGCTCGAACCGGAAGACGATCCTCGGGGCGGAAGGGAACCTGACCGGCATCGTGTACGCCGAGATTCCTGCCGCGTAATGGCGACACCCCCATACCCCTTAACGATTAATAAGGAGAAGGAAATGAGTTCGTTAGCTTCTGCTCTGAATCTCGAGAACGTTGTGTACGAAAAGAAAGGGCCTATTGCCTATGTGACGCTGAATCGGCCCAAAGTCCTGAACGCGTTGAACAAGGCGACGATCAAGGAACTGCGGGCAGCGTTCGAGGACGCTCGGGATGATTCGGCCGTCCGTGGAGTCATCCTCACGGGTATCGGTGAGAAAGCATTTGCTGCCGGCGCCGACATCGCGGAGATCGCCAACAACACAGCTGTAGAAGCGGAAGAGGCAACTCGTCGGGGACAGGCATTGACCGACCTCATCGAGAACCTTGGCAAACCGGTCGTCGCCGCAGTCAACGGCTTCGCCCTGGGAGGAGGGTGCGAATTGGCAATGGCGTGCGCCATCAGGGTCGCTTCCGAGAGCGCGAAATTCGGCCAGCCAGAAGTGAAGCTTGGAGTCATACCCGGCTATGGAGGCACGCAGCGCATGCCTCGTTTGGTGGGAAGAGGCCGAGCGCTTAAGCTCATCCTCTCTGGCGACATCATCGATGCGGCAGAGGCTTATCGCATTGGCCTGGTCGATGAGCTAGTGCCGGCCACCTCCTTGATCGAGCGTGCGGAAATTACGTTGAAGAAGATCATTGCGAACGCTCCCCTCAGCGTGAAGTACGCGCTTGAGGCGGTCAACAAAGGGCTGGAGACGAGTGTGGCTGAAGGTCTACTGATCGAAGCCTCACTTTTCGCAGTCTGCGCCTCGACCGACGACAAGAAAGAAGGTACGTCGGCGTTTCTCGAGAAACGTGCGCCGAACTTTCAGGGAAAGTAAGAAGTTTGCGTGCCACTTCGAAGTTTCAAATGCCTCGCTACCTCAAGTTGCAATCGTGAAGAAGGAGATGAAAATGGCAGAAGACAACATATTTTCCGGATTGAAGGTCGTGGATCTGTCGAGCTTCATTGCCGGGCCGAGCGCTGCAACGATCTTGTCCGATTTCGGCGCCAACGTCGTCAAAGTCGAGCCGCCCGAGGGAGAGCTGTGGAGAATCGGGCAGAAGATCCCTCCCCAGCCGCATTCGGAACAACCGTATCCCTTCCAATTGGCCAATCGAAACAAGCGCGGCGTTGCGCTCAATCTGAAAGCTGCGAGCGCGCAGCAAGTTCTCGAGCGGTTAGCCAAGTGGGCCGACGTGTTCATTGTCAACACACCGCATGCCGCGCGAAAGAAATTGAAGCTCGAATATGATGATGTTGCTCGGTGGAATCCGCGTCTGATCTATGCCGATCTCACTGGCTTCGGCGAGAAGGGGCCGGACGCAGATCTTCCGGGGTTCGATCTCACTGCCTTCTGGGCGCGAAGCGGTTTGTTATTCATGACGCGCGATGCTGGAGAGCCGCCGACCTGGCCAGTGTCAGGCAGCGGAGACAATGCGACTGCGGTCTGCATTTACGCGGCGATTCTGACCGCGCTTTATCGTCGGGAACGCACCGATAAAGGATCCTACGTCACGACTTCGCTTCTCGCAGCGGGTGTCTGGTCGGCCAGCGTCTACATCCAGGCCGCTCTATGTGGTGCGAATTTCTATGGGCTGCACGATCGAACCCATCCCGCAAACGCAGCTTTGAACACGTATCGCTCTTCCGATGGCACCTGGTTCGTTGTTGTAGCCACTCCGGACAAGATACCCGCGGTTCTGAAGGCAATGAATCGTGAGGATATCCTCTCGGATCCGCGGTTCTCAGATGCTACCAAGCTGGCGCAGAACCGGCCGCAACTGACGGCAATACTCGATGAGATCTTTGGTTCGCAGCCAATGTCGCATTGGTATGAAGTCTTCAATGGTGTTCACGTCCCCTTCGGCGCAGTGCGTGAGCCGCAGGAAGTTGTTAATGATCCGCAATTGCGGGCGAATGACATCGTCGTTCCGCTGGAAGGAGCCGGCGAGAAGTTGACCTCGACTATCAGCAGTCCTATTCAAGTGCACGGTGTTTCGAAGGTACCTGCAAAGCGTGCGCCGCGAATCGGCGAACACAACGATGAAGTCCTGAAAGAGCTCGGTTTTGGAGTTGACGAAATCGCCGCTCTGCGTACTAGCGGTGCGATCCCGGGTGCACAACCAGGCAAAAACGTCGAAGTGGCAGTCCGAGCCAGCTAGGTTTCGGAGCAAGCAAGCGATTGAATCAAGTGAACTTATTGGAGGAGCAAAATGGCAAAAAGCCGTGAAATTAAGAATGTAGCGATTGTTGGGACGGGAGTCATTGGCGCGAGTTGGGCTGCTCTGTACCTGGCGCGAGGCCTTAACGTTGTTGCCACGGATCCGGCGCCAAACGCCGAAGCGAATCTGCGGGGATACATCGATGCGGCATGGAAGGACTTGACAGCGATTGGAATTTCACCCAACGGCTCACGCGATCATTTGCGGTTTACCGTCGATATGAAGGAAGCCGTTGCCGGCGCTGATCTAGTGCAGGAAAACGGACCCGAACGCAAGGACTTCAAAGTCAAATTGTTCGCTGACATGGATGCCGCCGCGCCGAAGGATTCTATCATCGCTTCAAGTTCGTCCGGTCTGACGATGAGTGTGATGCAATCGGCCTGCAAGTATCCGGAGCGGTGCGTGATCGGTCACCCGTTCAATCCTCCGCACATCGTTCCTCTGGTCGAGGTCGTCGCAGGTGCAAAGACATCGCCAGAGACCGTCGAGCGAGCCATCTCCTTCTACACCTCGATCGGCAAGAAACCGATCCATGTGAGGAAGGAAGTTGTCGGACATGTCGCAAACCGCCTTCAGGCCGCTCTCTACCGCGAGGTCGTCTACCTCATCGAGCAGGGTGTATTGGATGTCGCTGACTCGGACACGGCCGTGTGCTGGGGACCTGGCCTGCGTTGGGGCCTGATGGGCCCAAATCTGCTGTTCCATCTGGGTGGTGGTCCAGGCGGAATCCAGCATTTCATGGAGCAGTTCACAGGGCCACTGGCCACGTGGTGGAAAGATCTCGGCACGATCACTGAGTTCAGTCCCGAGGTGAAGCAAACCATTGTCGACGGCGTATTGAAAGAAGCTAATGGCCGCTCGATCGCGGAACTCGAACGCGAGCGTGACGAAATGCTGCTGGAATTGCTTGCGACCCGTTCGAAAGCGGATGAAGCCGAACACGCCGGCGCAAACACTGCGGCCGATTAGGTTTGTTTCGCCTCAGGCGCGAAGCGCAGAAAATGAGAACACAAGATGATCTATGTTCATTCTCTCGGCCGGGCATTGCAATTCTATCCCGGCCGAGCCGCGCTTTCTCGCGACGGCCGGTCCTTGACCTTTCGCGAACTCCACACTCGCGTTGAAGGCATCGCAGGAACGCTCACCAGCCACGGTTTTGGAGTGGGAGACCGCCTTGCTTTATTGTTGCCTAACGGGCCCGACTACCTCGAACTCATGTATGCGTGCAGCATGCTCGGCGTGATCGCCGTTCCGCTGAACACCCGCCTATCGACCAAAGAGATCGACCGAGTGTTGGAGAATGCGCGTCCGCGTGGGATCGTCCGCCATTCGTCCCTCGCAGTCCCTGGAGTACAGTTGGGTTGGCAACAGGTGGTCGACGAGGAACCGCTTCCAATTCGCAGCGACCCTGCTCTGAAAGTGTTTTATGACCCCGAGGCCGTCTTGGGCCTTATCTACACAAGCGGTACGACGGGGCAGCCAAAAGGCGTCATGGTGACGCATGAGAATGTCCTTGCTGACATCCACAACTTCAACTACTGGATGCGCTACACCGAAGCGGGGACCTACCTGCACTCCGCTCCGATCTTCCACATCGCGGACTTTCCCAGCATCTTCGCGGCCCCGGCGTTCGGCGCCAGGCAAATCACGATTCCGAAATTCAGCGCACAGACTTTCTGCGAGACGGTTGAACGGGAGCACGTGACTCACACCGTGCTCGTACCCACGATGATCAATTTGCTGACCCAATTTATCGAGACGAAACCATACGACTTGAGCAGCCTGGAAGTGTTGGCATATGGCGGTTCACCTATGGCGCCGGAACTCGTCCGTCGGACGCGGAAACTGCTGCCAAGGGTCAAATTGATTCAGGTATATGGGTTGAGCGAGACCGGTTTTCTTACGGGCTTGCAGGACCAGGAGCACACCGAAGACCAGTTAACGTCGTGCGGACGGCCTTGCCCTGGTGTCGATCTGCGATTGACCGACACTTCAGGGAAACAAGTCGAGCCGGGACAGGCAGGCGAATTGATCGTACGAGGCGCCAACGTCATGCGGGGCTATTGGAACAATCCGGAAGAAACGGCTAAAGCGTTTCGTGACGGATTCTTTCGTACGGGAGATATCGGCCGTCAGGACACTACGGGATACTTTTACATCCTGGACCGGCTTAAGGACATGATTGTCACCGGCGGCGAGAACGTTTATTCGGGAGAGGTGGAAGCTGTGATCTACGGGCATCCCGCCGTTCGTGAAGTAGCCGTCTTCGGCGTACCCGATCTGCAATGGGGCGAACTCGTGATGGCGTGCGTAGTCTTGAAGCCGGATGCAACGCTTGCCGCCGACGATCTGATTGCGTTCTGCCGCCAAAGCCTTGCGAGCTACAAGCTTCCCAGGCGCGTCGAGTTTTCTGAAACGGATCTGCCCAAGAACGGTTCCGGCAAGATACTGAAGAAAACTCTGCGCGAGCGTTTCTGGGTGCATCAGCAACGCGCCGTGAGCTGACGCAAAGCTGACTCCCTCAAATCGTGGGCAGGTACGTGCAAGCTGAGATTCACGTTCATTTATGCGAGCGGGAAAAAACCGAGACCAAGAACCAAGGGGAAAAGAAATGAGCAAAGGCGCGAGTCAGCCGTCAACCAATACCTTAAGGAGCGTCGTTGATCTTTTGGTAGAGCACAGAATCAAACTTGATGCGTTGGAGTATGTTCTGAAGGAGACAAATCCACCTGTTCATGAACTTTACGTTGGCACGATTGAGACTCTGCAAGCCCAAAGAAGTGCTGGATTGAAAAAAGTACTCGCTGAGAGGCTCAAGTGAAAGCTGAGCGAAGGCTAAGGGAGAAAGCGCAAGTCGACAACTCTGTCATCCAAAGATGACCATCTTCCCGTCGTATGCCCGCGGGAGCCAGCGAGCACGCCTGTTTCTTCCGGATGGAGAGGCCGGAAGATCCCCAGCCTTCTCATCTTGGCCAGCAGCGTGGTTCGCTTCAGTCCCAGTTTCGCCGCTGCGCCGCGTGGTCCACCAACGATCCAGCCAGCCCGCTCCAGCGTTTCAACGATCAGAGCACGGTCTGAATCTACTAATGTCATCGATGATGGACAAGCAGGGAACCAATGTTGAATGGGAGGCATGGCCTCTGTCTGCCTTTTGTACAATGGGTTTGGGAGCACGCCGTCCCGCGAAAGGATAACGGCGCGCTCCACCAAGTTCTGCAACTCGCGAATATTGCCAGGCCAAGGGTACTCCTGGAAGGCAGCCATGGTCTCCGGCGCAATGCTGTCGACTTGCTTCCCCATGCGGCGGCTAAAAATCCTCACAAAATGCGTGACTAGGGCGGGAACGTCTTCCCGACGCTCTCTTAATGCAGGCAAGACGATCGGAAAGACGTTCAAACGATAGTACAGATCATTGCGAAATTGCCCGCGAGTCACCATCCTGACTAGATCCCGGTTGGTCGCTGCCACCAGCCGGACGTCCACTTTGTGGGTGCGTCCGCTGCCCAGCCGCTCGAATTCCTGTTCTTGCAGAACACGCAGCAATTTCGGCTGCATCGCGGGAGGGATGTCGCCTACCTCGTCCAAAAACAGCGTGCCTTTATCAACCATTTCGAAGCGCCCGATCTTCTGCGCGATGGCTCCGGTAAAAGCGCCCTTTTCATGACCGAACAATTCGCTTTCCAGCAGATCCAAGGGAATCGCCGCACAATTCAGCTTGATAAATGGGCATCCGCAACGCTGACTGGCGTTATGAATGGCATGTGCGATGAGTTCCTTGCCTGTTCCGGTTTCCCCCTCGATGAGGACAGTCGAGTCGGTGGGGGCAACCTGCTCCACTTGCTCGAGAACACATTCCAGAGCGGCGCTATTGCCGATGATCCGATCGAATCTACGCTCGGCTTGGTCCGCCCCAGGGTACATAACTGTTGCACAATCCGCCACAAGATACTCCTTTCCAGACACCCCATACGACGCTATGACCTGTTTGCTCACATATCGAGGGCAGCTCGCAGCGTTTTGAGCAACAATTGATAATCGAGTGGTTTCGCGAGGAACTCAACTGCACCCTCTCTCATCGCTCGAATTCTCATCCTGGCATCTCCATGAGCCGTGATGAAGATGATCGGAATATTGCATTCCGCTTCTTTCAGCCTGGCCTGCAGCTCCAGCCCGGACATCTTCGGCATACGGATATCAACAATTAGGCACGCAGCCCGAGTATGCGAATCGGATTCAAGGAACTCTTTCGCCGATCCAAAGCACCGCGCCACGAGCCCAGTCGACTCGATCAAGTCCTGTAGCGAGTCTTGCATCGATTCATCGTCATCGATGATCGCGATCATCTTGGACGTGTGGCCTCCGGCATGCTGCGGACTGCACATCATTGATCAATCACGCCTGTGGTGGACTGCTTACCGTAAGAGCGAGCGGGTGTAAATGGGATAGCGGTGACTTTGCGGTGAAATCGGAGTGAAAATCTCCAACCTGTTGATATATAAGGATGTTATCTGTCAGCCTGATGGTAGCCTTCACCTTTACTTCGATGGTAGAGTTCTTTACTCTGTGTCCACGTACGGTTCCCTATGCCCACCATCCCCTCAGGACGTGTTCGGTTCGGAGCCTTTGACCTCGACCTCACCACCGGCGAATTGCGATCGACTGAGACGCCGGATCCTAACCATAAAATTCTCCTCAGAGAACAAGTGTTTCAGGTTTTGCGGATGCTCGTTGAACGTGAGGGCAAGATTGTGACCCGCGAGGAAATCAAGGGGAGGCTTTGGGCGAATGATACGGTCGTCGATTTCGACCAGAGCATCAATGCAACCATTAAGGCCCTACGCCGTGCCCTTGGCGATTCAGCGGACAGCCCCCGCTACATCGAGACCTTGGGACGGCGTGGCTATCGATTGATGCCAGCCATTGAATGCTCGGCGCCGGCGCCGGGAACCGCACCGGAAGACGTCACCGCGACAGCGTATCCAATAAGGGGACGGCGGACGTGGCGGGCGGTGGCGGCGGGTGCGCTGCTCGTGGTTAGTGGGATTACTGTCTGGCGCTACGAAGTTTACCGTCATCGCATCACTCTCGCTCCCACTGACACAATCGTTCTTGCCGACGTCGACAACCGAACCAACGATCCTGTTTTCGACGATGCTTTGAGTACTGCATTGCGCTCTGAAATGGGGCAGACGCCATACTTGAACCTCCTGGGATTCGATAAAACGTACGCCACCATGGGGCAACTGAAGCTTCCACCGACCACCAGGATCACCGCAGAGATAGCACGCCAGATTTGCAATAAGACCAATAGCAAGATGGAGATCGCTGATTCCATCGCCGACGCCGGTAATGGATATTACCTGGAGATCAGGGCACTCGACTGCGGATCCGGAGCGACCTTGGCTAGGGAAGGGACCGACATTAGCTCTCGTAATCAGATCGTCCATGAATTGGGAGCGACGGCAGTGCGCCTTCGGAGGAAGCTTGGTGAGCCCGCCGAATCGCTGGCACGGTTCAATCAGCCTCTCGAAATAGCGACGAGCGCCTCCCTGGAGGTACTGCAAACGGGCACCGAGGGAAGAAAGCTCTTTCAAGCCGGCAACCCACAGGCAGCGCTCCCCCTGTTTCAGAGGGGAATCGAACTGGACCCTGATTTTGCGCTGCTGTATGAAGAGATTGGCAGAGCCAACGGAGCTCTCAGTCATTATGACCTGATGACCAGGGGGATGATGCGCGCCTACCAACTTCGCGACCGAATGACGGAAAAGAACAGGCTGAATACTGAGTATCTCTATTACAGTCACGCCACCGGCGAGCTCGACAAGGCGTACTCCGCTCTGCTTCGTGCGCTGCAAATATTTCCTCGCGATGTATCCTTTCATAACAATCTGGCGCACACGCTGCTTGCACTCGGCCAGCCCGCGCGTGCGGCTGACGTAGAGGATGAGACTGCGCGGCTACAGCCCAGTCCGCTGTATTTTTCCTCGGCCGCCGGTGCCAACCTAAACGCAAGCAGATTCAATGAAGCGGGGTCATGGCTGGCTCGGGCCGAAGCCTCTAAGTTTGACAGCCCCGACCTGAGGATGTGGAAGGCGCGGCTGGCATTCATTCAAGGTAATCGGGAAGCTCTCGACCAGGTCTTCAATCGCGAAGCGCATGTCCCGGATCGAGTCGTTGTCCTGCGTGAGCGATATGAAGCTCAGCAGGGTCAGTTTGGTTCCTCCGATCATTGGCGACTTCAGGCGTCGAAGCTGTTTTCGCATCCGGTAGATATGTCCCGGGGCCTCATTTCTTCGGCCCTTGAGAACGCGGAGGCGGGCAGGCTAGTCCAAGCGCGCAAAATCGAGGACCGGATGCTTCAGGGCGACTTAGAGCGTGACGAAAGAATGGCTTTAGCTCTAGCGCTTGCCCGATCGGGGAGAACCGACGAAGCCAACCGGCTCGCAGACCAAGTCAGCCAGGAAGCGCCATTGGACACTATTGTGCAGAAGTATCTTGTTCCCACAGTTCGCGCTGCGGTCAAATTGCAGAGCCACGATCCCAACGCTGCCATCGGTCTGCTGCGCGAGACTGTTCAGTACGACCTCGCGTACACCCAGTCGTTCGATTTTGTCTACCCGGCCTACATCCGTGGCCTGGCCTACCTGGACTCAGGTGATGGCCAATCGGCAGCGCGCGAATTCCAAAAGCTGATCGACAATCCCGGTTTGTGCTGGGAATTTATCACCGGCCCACTGGCGCGGCTTCAACTCGGTCGGGCAGCGAGGCTGATGGGCAATAACGCAGCCGCCCGCGAATCCTACGAAGAATTCCTCAACATTTGGAAAGATGCCGACCCCGACGTTCCCATCTATCGACAAGCCAAAGCCGAGTACGCCCAACTCAAGAATCTAGGCAACCAAACTCGATGACTACGGCACCTCCAGCGTTATTTCGACAATTCCATGTCGCATTGGTACAGTTTCTTGCTCTATATTCTGCATACGGTTCCCATGCACACTCCTCCCTCAGGGCGCGTTCGATTCGGGGCCTTTGAACTCGACCTCACCACTGGCGAACTGCGGTCACCCGAGACGCGAGATCCTAACCATCGGGTTCTCCTCAGGGAGCAAGTGTTTCAAGTCTTGCGGATGCTTGTGGAACGTGAGGGTAAGCTTGTCACCCGCGAGGAAATCAAGAGCAGGCTGTGGGCGGATGATACGGTCGTCGATTTCAACCAAAGCATCAACGCGACCATCAAGGCCCTACGCCGTTCCCTGGGGGATTCAGCGGACAACCCTCGGTACATCGAGACGATAGGGCGGCGCGGCTATCGATTGATGCCGCTCATTGAATGCCCGGTGTTGGCGCCGAGAATCGTGCCCGGACAGGACGATCTCAAGCCAATCATGCGGGAGATCAATCCGCCAACCCGACGGACGTGGCGGGCGTTAGCGGCGGGCGCGCTGCTGGCAATCTGTGCGCTAAGTGTCTGGCGCTATGAAGTTTACCGCCATCGCATCACTCTCGCCCCCACCGACACAATCGTTCTTGCCGACGTCGACAACCGAACCAACGACACTGCTTTCGACGACGCCTTGAGTACTGCGCTGCGCTATGAAATGGAGCAGACGCCGTACCTGAACCTGCTGGGATTAGGCAAAACGTACGCCACCATGGCGCAAATGAAACTTGCGCCGACCACCAAGATCACCCCGGAGATCGCACGCCAGATTTGCAGTAAGACCAACAGCAAGATGGCGATCTCTGATTCCGTCGCTGACGCCGGTAACGGATATCGCCTGGAGATGAGGGCACTCAACTGCGGGTCAGGAGCGACCTTGGCTAAAGAAGGGACCGACATTAGCTCTCGCAATGAGATCGTCCATGAGTTGGGAGCGACGGCCGCGCGCCTGCGGAGGAAGCTCGGGGAGCCCGCCGAATCGCTAGCGCGTTTCAATCAGCCTCTGGAAAAAGCCACCAGCACCTCTTTGGAAGCGCTCCAGACGGGCGCTGAGGGAACCAAGCTCTTCCTCGCTGGCGACCCGGAGGCAGCGCTCTCCCTGTATCAGAGGGGTATCGAACTTGACCCTGAGCTTGCGCTCACTTACGAAGGAATTGGCGCGGCCAACGAAGCTCTCGGTCGTTACGACCTCATGCTGGCTTCATACGCGCGCGCCTATCAACTGCGCGACCGAATGACGGAAAAGGACAGGCTGAACGTCGAGTATCTCTATTACTATTCCGCGACTGGCGAACTCGACAAGGCCTACTCCGTTCTAGTTCGGTCGCTAGAACTCTTTCCTCGCGACGTATTCTTCCATAATAATCTGGCGATGACGCTGCGTAGACTCGGCCACCTCAAGCGTATGGCCGATGTAGAGGATGAGATGGCAGGGCTGGGGCCAAGTCCACTTTACTTTTCCTTGGCGGCCACTGCCAACATAATCGCTAGTAGGTTCAAGGAGGCGAGGTCATGGCTGGCTCAAGCGGATGCCCTTAAATTTGACAACCTGGACCTGAGGATCGATAGATTGCAACTGGCATTCATTGAAGGTGATCGGGGCACTCTCGACCGGATCTTCGATGGCGAAGCACATGGCCCGAATCGAGTCGTCTTCCTGCGCGAGCGATCGACATTTGAAGCTCAGCAGGGTCACTTTGATTCCGCAGATCGCTTACAACTGGAAGCATCGAAGCTCTCTTCTGACTCGGGGGACATTTCCTTGGCCCTTGTTTTTTCGGCCCTTCGGAACGCAGAGGCGGGCAGGGCAATCCAAGCGCGCAAGGCCCAGACCCAGGCACTTCAGAGTAAATTGGAGCGAAACCGAAGAATGATTGTGGCTCTCTCGCTTGCCCGGTCGGGAAGAACCGACGAAGCCAGCCGGCTCGCAGACCAAGTCAGCCAGGAAGCGCCATTGGACACTATTGTGCAGAAGTATCTTGCTCCCACAGTTCGCGCCGCGGTCAAGTTGCACCAGCACGACCCTCAAGCCGCCATCGATCTGCTCCGCGAAACCGTGAAGTATGACCTCGCAGACACCGAGTCGTTCGATTATCTCTACCCGGCCTACATTCGTGGCCTGGCCTATCTGGAGTCAGGCGATGGCCGATCCGCAACGGGCGAGTTCCAAAAGCTCATCGACAATCCCGGTTTGTGCAGGGAATTTATTACCTGCCCACTGGCCCGGCTTCAACTTGGCCGGGCCGAGAGACTGATGGGCAATAACGCAGCCGCTCGGGAATCCTACGAAGAATTCCTCAACCTTTGGAAAGGTGCCGACCCCGATGTTCCCATCTATCGACAAGCCAAAGCCGAATACGCCCAGCTCAAGAGCCTAGGCAACCAAGGGCGATGACTCCGTCGTCTGTATCGGCAAGGTGAAATGAAAGGTCGCACCTCGTCCGTCATTGGCGGTGGCCCACAACTGCCCGCCATGCGATTCGACAATGGATCGACTGATGGCCAATCCCATGCCGCTGCCCTGCGGCTTGGTGGTAAAGAATGCGGAAAAGATCTGATCCACCTTCTCAGCTGGCAATCCCACGCCGTTGTCACTGACCGAGAATCGGAGTTGACAGTCCTGCAGTTGCGACTTCACCATAAGCCCTCCACCCGAGTCCTTCATGGCTTCGATGGCGTTTAGCATGAGGTTCATGAACACCTGCTGCAGTTGCACCCGGTCTACCTTGATTTCAGGGAGTTCAGCGGAAAGGTCCGTGCCCATAACAACCGAGCATCTACAGGCCTCATCTTGCAGCAGTATGAGGATTTCCTGAACGATGCCATTCACGTCGACCAACTCACGTTGTGGAGGAGACTTCTTGTAGAACGAACGTATATGGTCGATGATTTCAGCCGCACGATTCCCATACTTATCGATTCTGGATGCTGCCGCCCGGGCCCGGTCAAGATTGGGCGGTTCGTGCGCAAGCCATTCAATGCAACTGTTGGCGCTGGTGATGGCGGCAGCTATGGGCTGCTTGATTTCGTGCGCCAAAGAGGCGGCCATGACTCCTAACATGCTCACGCGGTTAACGTGCGCCAGCTCGGCCTCCAGTTGGAGCAATCTTTCCCGCATGCCGTACTGCCGTGCCAACTGCCGCAGCCGGAACATGTAGAGCATGTACATGAGCGCAATTGCGCTGACAACGCACAGTGTTATGAACCAACTGGTCTGGTAAAAGGCCGGAAGAATCGTGAACTCCATTGTGGCAACCGCGTCAGACCACGCCCCGTCTGTGTCACTGGAATTGACGGTGAAGTGATACAAGCCGGGAGCAAGGTTGCGATAGCTCACAGGGCCGGCGGCGGACACCTCGTGCCAGCCTTTGTCAGTTTCCTGCAGTTTGTAGCGAAACCGGATCGTCTCCGGGTCGGACAGGCTCACCGCCGCATAGTTGATCTGTACGCTCGCCGTGTGGGCAGGAAATGTTAAAGCCGAGGCAAGCGGATAGTTCTTCTCATCGGCAGATACCGACTGAAGCGTGATCGGCGGCGGTGGGGACTTATCTTCAGACCGCACCGGGTCAAGCCACGCCACTCCAGCGCTCCCGGTAAACCATAATCTTCCATCGCTGCCCTCGACTGCGGTGTTGAGAGGACGCAGATAAAATGCTGTGCCGGGGACCCCCTCCCGCCGGCCGAAATGCTCCCCTTTCACCTGATAAGTTGAGTTCCTGAGTGCTTCGGACAGCTCGGATCGGTGAATGTGGGAAACACCGCCGAGACCGTTAAGCCACAAATCTCCGTTCGCCGTTTCCACGATTCCAGAGATTCCACGCAGCCATTCCTCATCTGCGGCACGGATCGCATGGAAGCGTCCGTGGTCAAACTGCTGTAATCCGAAGTCACCTCCGATCCAGATCTCGGACCCGCGCCCGTAAACCGCAGTGATGTTGCCGATTCGAAGGCCATCGTTGGAGCCAAATACTCGCACCTGCTCGCCATCAAGCATGGCTAGGGTGTTCTTGGTATACCCGAACCACACGCGGCCAAGGCTGTCCGTAAATTCAATCACCACGCCTGTCTTGGGAAGGTCGTCGTGACCACCATAGGCGGTCCAAGCGCCATCAGCCAGACGGTACAGGCCATGACGCCCAAAGGATACCCACATTCCTCCTTTACGATCCTGGGTAATGGTTTGAAGAAAATGGCTTTTATCACTCATGCCCATGGGAAGCTCAACTCGCCGCCAATCACCTCCGGCCAGATGCCAGAGGCCAGCTTCCCCGCCGAGCCAGACTGTCGTGTCAGGACTGCGATAAGCGAATCCTATCAATGCGCTTATTAAGCCTGGCGCCTTCCGAAGTTTTACTCCATCTTCGTCGACACGATAAATGCTGGAGGGCTTCGCCACATCCCCTGCTACGATCCACACCGCTCCGCCTGCGTCTGCGGTTACCGTAAAAAAATGAAAATCAAAGGCTCTCTTTGGCAATACCTGACCTGTCAGCGGACTGTAGAAAAATCGATGAAGGCCCTTCGGATCGCCAAACCAGATATTACCTTCGCGATCTACCAGGTTTGCGGTATTGAATGGATTTACATTAAACGTTTCAGAATTGCTGGGAGATACATTGTTAAGGGCCTCGGATAGCCGACCCCCTGCAGGTACCCGAATAATGCCGGGGAGCTTGGGGACAATCCAGACGCTCTTGGTTCGATCAATGATTTGCGCGGAATCTTTCCTGAGCACCGGATACTCATGAGAGCGATCGACTGAATCGTCGTGGAACGTCCGATTTTCGGGGCTGGTCACGACCTTTCCGTCGGCATCCAGAGTAAATCCGTCGACAGAGATGTCACTCTCAGCTGTCTGGAAGCTACTGCTGCCGGGTCGAAGGTACAGAAGCTTCGCAGGGAGGGTTGAACTTCGGACACCTTGCAAAGCCCAGAGCGTCCCGTGCTGATCGAACCTTGCCTCACTGATGGGTCCGGCTTCCAGACTTGATTCAACGCCGGCGTGTTGCCAGTGAGAACCATCGAATCTCCACAAGCCGCTGTTGCCGGTTGCCCACACAGTTCCTTCGAGGCTTTGGGCAAAGTTCCAAACCGTGCCGGTTGCGGAGGCGATCTCGCCGCCATAGTTTGTCACTCTTCCGTCTTTCAGGAAACTGAAGCCTCCAAATGTGTATGCGATCCACAGGCCGCCAGACGGAGGACCAAAAAGCGCGGACACGTTCGTCGAGAGGAGCGAATCGCCGAAACGAGAATGAAACAACTCAAAACGTGTGCCATCAAAGCGAAACAATCCGGTGGGAGTCCCAAGCCAGAGAAACCCATCGCTCGATTGTGCCAATGCGACCACATTTTCCGGCGCCCCCTCTTTGAACCCCCAGAAATCGTGCGCGACCTGCGAGTTCGCTGGTTTAACTGTTTGTCCAAACGAAGGGGCCCAAAAACAGGCAACGACCATTAAGATCGCAATCCAGCAATTTGTCGAGCCAGTCGTACGAATGCCGGAAATCCCAGCGCAAACCAGCCGACTACTGAATTCAGCGACCCTTGGCAGTCCATCAGGACCGCGGGGGGATTCGACCGCCCAGGTTGGCTGCGAATCACCCGTCAAGGAATATTCATGTTCCATCAGTTTCTCCAGCGGCTAATCGAGAAGACTCCCTCACTCGGGCAGGGAAGGTAAAGTGAGATGAAAAGTTGCGCCCCTTCCACCGTTGGCGGTGGCCCACAACCGGCCGCCATGCGATTCCACAATTGAACGGCTGATGGCCAATCCCATGCCGCTGCCCTGCGGTTTAGTCGTAAAAAATGCAGAAAACATTTGGTCCACTCCTTCAATTGGCAGCCCCACGCCTGTGTCACTGACGGAGAACTGGAGTTGGCCGTCCTGTAGTTGCGACTTCACCGTAAGCTCTCCGCCTGAGTCCTTCATGGCTTCGATGGCGTTGAGCATGAGGTTCATGAACACTTGCTGCAGCTGCACTCGGTCTACCATGATTTTAGGCAGTTCGGCGGAAAGGTCAGTGCTCGTAACAATTGAGGATCGCGTAGCCTCACCAGTCAGCAGCGTGAGCATTTCCTCGATGATCCCGTTCACGTCGACCAACTCACGCTGTGGAGGTGACTTCTTGTAGAGCGAACGTATACGGTCGATGATTTCAGCCGCACGATTCCCATACTTATCGATTCTGGCTGCTGCCGCCCTGGCCCGGTCAAGATTGGGCGGTTCGTGCGCCAACCATTCAACGCAGCTGTTGGCGCTGGTGATGGCGGCGGCGATTGGCTGCTTGATTTCATGCGCCAGAGAGGCGGCCATTTCCCCCAAAGTGCTCACGCGATTGATGTGGGCAAGATCGTCCTCTAGCTGTCGCAGTTTTTCACGCTCTTGCTCGGCAGCTTTGAGCTCCGTGATGTCGGTCGAGCTGCCTACGAACTGCTCCAAATCTTCGGTGCTGGAAAGGACGGGATGTCCAACAGTGCGGATCCACTTCACCCTCCCATTCGGTAGAAGAATACGGAACTCCTGCCCGTAATCGCCTTTTTCCACAATTGCCCGTTCGATAATAGCCGCCCAATTAAGGCGATCCTCCGGATGGACGCGTTCGAAATATTCTTCCCAAGTCGGCGCTCCCTCAGCTGGATCGAAGCCGTAAATCCGGTACCACTCCTCGGAGAGGTGCACCGTCTTCCGATCCGGCAAGCGCCAAGCCCAGCTGCCCGTGCGGGTCAGCTTTTGCGCCTCGGTCAAGTGTGCTTGCTGGCGCTCCAGTTCTCGGGTCAGCAGTTCTTGCTCGGTGATATCGATCGCAGTGCCGAAAAACCCCTCGAGGACTTCGCCTTCGACAACAGGAATTCCAACGCAGCGAATGTAGCGTAGCTCGCCGTGGGGGAGAACAATTCTCTTTTTCAGATCGCAGCCACTGCGTTCCGCAACCATCCTCTTTATGGTGTTAGCCATAAAGTCGCGGTCTTGCGGGTGAATGGTGGCCAGATACTGTTCAAGTGTTGGGGCTCCCCTCTGCGGATCGAGCCCGTAAATTCGAAAGAGCTCCTCAGACCAGTAATTAAAAAAACCTGCAGGGTTGAATGCCCAACTTCCCATGTGCGCCAGGCGCTGCCCCTCACTGAGATACTGCTCACTCAGGCGCAGTTTCTCCGTTAGTCGCTCTTGATCGGTAACGTCCATCCCTGTCCCAAGGAAGCCGTGGAAAATCCCTCCTTCGATGACGGGAACACCCACACAACGTACGTGACGAATCTCTCCGCCAGGCCGCACAATTCGTTTTATGAAGTCGAATGCGCGACGTTCGGCCAACATGTTCGTAATTCCTTGTTGCATGAACCCGCGATCTTCCGGGTGTACAAGAGCCAGGTATTCTTCTATTGTTGGCGGCATGCCATTCGGATCAAGACCATAGATTCGAAACAACTCGGCGGACCAATAACTGAATCCGGTAGCGCTGAATGCCCAGCTGCCCATATGGGCGACGCGCTGCCCTTCATTGATATAGAACTGACTTCGCCTTAAGGCTTCATCGGCGCGTTTACGGTCGGTTATGTCCTGGACAGTACCGAACATCTTATAGGGCCGGCCCGACGCATCTTTCTTTACATCGCCCTGACTATGCACCGTGCGCACTTCGCCGCTGGGACGGATGATCCGGTGTTCTACGTCCGTGCGCGATCCTCCGCCAACGGCCCCCTCGGCCACTCGGAATACAGATTCTACGTCTTCGGGGTGGATCATTCTCCGCACGCCAGCTATATCTATGGGATACTCCTGGGGTCGCAGCCCATAGATGCGGTAGGTCTCGTCTGACCAAGTCACGCGATTCGACGTCAGGTCCCACTCCCAGTAACCAACATGTGCAATCCGTTGGGCTTCTTCAAGCTTGGCTTTGCTGTCCTGCAAGTCGCTGGACACCAACTGCAGGGCCGCCTCGGCGCGCTTGCGATCTTCGATGTCGGTCGTAACCCCATACCACTTGACGATGTTTCCTTCTTCATCTCGCAGCGGCACGCCGCGGTCCAACTGCCAGCGATATTGCCCATCCGCGCGGCGGGAACGCACCTCATTTTCGTGAGGCTTGCCGGTAGCAAGCGCTTCCCTCCAGTGAGCTGCATGTCGCTCAAGATCATCAGGGTGAACTAGCGCCTGCCACCCTGATCCAGCCGTCTGTTCTACCGATGAACCCGTGTACTCCACAAATCGCCTGTTAACGTAAGTATTGGAGCCGTCAGGCAGAGTACTCCACACCAATGCCGGAATCGTATCAATCACATCGCGAAGCTCTTTTTCACTCTTGCGAAGAGCATCCCGCTGACGCTCCAAATGGCCGAGCCGGAGGCGATAGAGTGCAGCAAGAACCGCCAAGAATAGAACCACGCCTAGAGAGCGAAACCATAGGGTCTGGTAATAGGCTGGAGCGACGAAGAAGTCCAGGGACGCGCCGGCTTCGTTCCATACGCCGCTGTTATTGCAAGCCTTCACCCGGAAGGTGTAATTGCGTGGTGGAAGGGTGCTGTAGAAAGCTTGCCTTCGAGTTCCGGCATCCTGCCAATCGCGGTCATAGCCTTCCAGCTTGTACTGGAAATGCACCTTCTGAGGGACGACAAAGCTCAGAGCCGTATAGTCAATCTCAAGATCACGCGTAAGGGCTGGAAGAAGGAGACCGTTCTGGGGGGAATATGCCTTGCGATCAGCGATAGCGTCTTCAATATGGACGGGCGGCGGGATGGGGTTTCTGAGCGCGCCATCCGGATCAACCATCTGAGCCACGGTGTCATTTGCGAACCATAAGCGTCCGTCGTTGGATCGTGTTGCAACCGGGCGAAAAGGAGGCAGATAGGGCTGGGCGCCGTCGAAGGCATCGAACAGATCGAACTTTACCTTTAGCTCGGGATGTTCGCGCCATCGTTGCAGGTCGTCTGACTTGATCTCAATCAGTCCACACTCGGCATATAGCCAAAGATCGGAGTGTTTGTCGGTCACGAGGCCGTAGATTCGTTTACAGGGCAAGCCGTCGAGGGTATGCTGAACATCACCTCGCAGCTCCGCCAGGCCGTGGTCGCTTGCCGCCAATACCGAGCCGTCGGAATTTGCCAGCACTTGACTAACTCGCGCGTTTGCGTTCTTGAGGGGAAAGATTTGCACTTGATCGTTTTGATATCGAGCCAGGCCATCTCGAATCAAGCCTAACCACAAACCACCCTGCGGGTCGGCTGCCAGAGAAACGATGTCTAGTCCTAGGTCTGAAATCTCCTTGACGAATCTGCCGTCTCGAAAACAAATCAATCTTGTGGGGCGTCCGGGTGGATTGCGGATTACCGAGGCCCAAACATTGTGGTCGATGTCCTCGGTCATCGCCAAAACGATCCCTACGGATCCACCGTCGGGACGGTGAACGGGTGTGAACCTGCCATGCTCGTAGACAAAGAGTCCATTGTCTGCTCCCACCCAAAGCCGGCCAGCGTCATCTTCGAATAGCGAGGTGACGAGATCGGCGCGGAGCCCCTGCTTTGGGCTGATGGATGAAACAACGTTCCCGCGCACAAAATCCAACTCTCCATGGTTCCCGATCCAGACGGTCCCATCACGAGCAGCAAATATGGATTTGACGGCATCGCCTGCACCGAGTCCCTCATGTACAGAGAAGGTGACAACTGGAATGCTGCGGAAACAATCCACGCCCCCGCTCGTAGTCAGCCATAAGTTACCTTCTCTGTCTTCGAAATAGCTCTCGACGGTATCGCTCGAGAGGCCATCCGCACTTGCAAAATGATCCACGTTACCATCGTGAACCCGGTAGATGCCGGTTTCGTAAGTCGCAATCCACAATGCGTTATGCCGATCCACATGCAAGCTGCTAACACGCAGCTTACTGCCGTCAAGTGTCGGCGTGCTGAATGCCTTCCAGGAACTATTTACTAATTGTTCCAGGCCCAGGCCCCGGCCGGAATGCCAGAGGCCCGCCCAAACCGATCCGTCAGGAGCGAGAGCGAGGTCTGATATACCAGCCAAGTCTCGATTTGCCTTTAGCCCCGGCACATCGTATGAAATGGAAGAACCCGGTTTCCACCGGACAATCCCAGTGGAATGTCCAATCAAGAAAAATCCAAGATTGTCTTTGATCAATACGTTGGCATTGGGCGGTACTCCATCATTCGGTGTGTAACATGTTGCTACAGACACCGCGACCTTACAGACACCTCCAGCGTCAGTTCGTGAACGTGCGATCCAAATCGTGCCATCACCATCCTCATAGATCGAGTTCACGCGGCCGGCTGTCTCCTTGAAAGTGAACAATTGACCGTTTTTCCACTGGGCCAGGCCGGACGCTGTTCCAATCCACAGGCTTCCGTCAGTCGCGCCCAAGAGTGAAATCACGGCTGGGTTGGGAAGCTGCTGTCCGGCAGGCGGAGCAAAGGGTACGAAGCGAACCCCGTCGAAGCGCACTAATCCCGCATGGGTCCCAATCCACATATATCCATCGGTTGTTTGGGTGATTCCAGACGGTTCTCCGGCGAAGGCGCCGTCGCGCACGCGCCAGGCAGTATGGGCATACTGAGAAATCCGTCGGTCAGGATCAAGCGCGAGCGCACGGGGAAGCGCTACGAGCAACAAACTCACCAACACGGTGCCCAACACGAAAACGCCTCGTGCCCGTATTCGGACGATCATCGCTTTGTTCCACATTTGTTGCAGAACGGTCATCACCAGCCTACGCCCAAGCCATTACACTCACTTACCCAATAATCGAGTCACACCTTACCGCTGCCGCGGAGCTGGAATCCACCAAGAGCGATGCAGTGTTCTGTCCCATAGTTAAAGACGGAAGACAGCGTTAGACGGCCAGACGCATTGATCCCGACGCCTCGGTCGGCAAGGTGAACTGAAAAGTTGCACCCTGTCGGCCGTTAGAAGCCGCCCACAACCGGCCGCCATGCGACTCCACGATGGAACGGCTAATGGCCAACCCCATCCCGCTGCCTTGCGGCTTGGTGGTGAAGAAGGCAGAAAAGATCTGTTCCACCTTCTCTGTGGGCAGCCCCACGCCCGTGTCACTAACCAAAAACAGCACTTGCGAATGCTGCATCTGGGACTTCACCATAAGCTCGCCACCCGAGTCCTTCATGGCTTCGATGGCGTTGAGCATAAGGTTCATGAACACCTGTTGCAGCTGCACGGGGTCTGCCATGATTTTTGGACGTTCGGAGGCAAGTTCCGCGCGCATGGCAACTGAGTATCGATTGGCCTCGCCTTTTAGCAGCGTGAGCATGTCCTGGATAATTCCGTTTACGTCAACCAGCTCACGTTGTGGAGGAGACTTCTTGTATAGGGACCGCACGCGGTCAATGATCTCCGCCGCACGGTTCCCATACTTATCGATTTTGACTGCTGCGGCGCGGGCCCGATCAAGGTTGGGAGGTTCGTGCGCCAGCCACTCGATGCAGCTGTTGGCACTGGTCATTGCGGCGGCAATCGGCTGTTTGATTTCGTGAGCGAGTGATGCGGCCATTTCTCCCATCATGCTCACACGATTGATATGAGCAATGTCTGCCTCCAGCTCACGCAATTTCTCGCGCTCTTGCTCGGTACGTTTGCGATCTTCGATGTCGGTCAAGGTCCCGTACCATTTAACAATTTTGCCCCGCTGGTCCCGAAGTGCGACACAACGCACCAGAAAGCAACGATATTCCCCGTCAGCGGCGCGACGGAAGCGCGCCTCGTCTTCGAAAGGCTGTCCGGTTGCAACGGAGATGCGCCACCTTTCGGAATGACGCACAAGATCTTCAGGATGGATCGCACGCTGCCAACCCGCGCCCGAAGTCTTTTCGACGGAAAGCCCGGTGTATTCGGTCCAGCGCTTGTTCACAAACGTATTGGAGCCGTCAGACGATGTGGTGAAAGTAAGGGCTGGAATTGTTTCAACAGCCTCTCGCAGACGCCTTTCCTGGCATTTGAGTTGATGAACGCGCCATCGATAAAGCGCCCAAAGCAGCGCAATGAAGATGGCGACACAAAAGACTCGGAACCAGTTCGTCTGGTAGTAGGCTGGCAGTACATTAAAATCCAGCGATGCGCCGGTTTGATTCCAAACGCCCTGGCTGTTGCACGCGGTCACTCGAAAACGGTAGTGCCCGGGTTTAAGGTCGGTATAGAAGGCTTGGCGCCGCGTCCCCGCATCCTGCCATTCCCGGTCCCGGCCCTCCAGAATGTAGCGGAAGCGAACCTTCTGAGGGACCGAAAAACTGGGGGCGGTGTAGTCAATTTCGAGGTCGCGACTCAGGGCAGGGACTTTGACAAATGATGTTGCGTCGAACCGCTTGTGGTCCGCCACAACGCCTCCTATATAAACCGAAGGCGGCAGTGGGTTCTCGTAGAGGCGGTCCGGATCCAGCACTTGTACTGAGACGCCGGTTTGGAACCACAGTCGGCCGTTTGGTGCTTGGGAGGAGTTCGGCTGGGAGGACCCCCCGGTCCCAGCCTGCGCTCCATCGAGAGCGTCCAGAATCATAACGGGCACCGCAACGTGGGGACTCTCGATCCACTTCGCCCATTGGGGCTCGGCGATCCTGACTAAGCCGCATCGCGTATAGATCCAAAGAGCAGCGTGGTTATCCCTAATCACGTTGAAGGCCTCAGGGCAGGGCAAGCCATTGTCGCTGCTGAAGAGGGTCACCTGCCCATGGTTGAGCCTGTAGAGGCCCTGCGAACTCGGGACGATGAGAGAGTTGTCAGAGTCCACGAACGGTGCGCGAATACTCACCGGGCCCCGGGGAGAACTCAGCGACGTAGTCTGCAAACGTCCGTCGCGGAAGTAAGAAATAGTACCGTTTGGGGTGCCGAGCCAAAGACCGCCCTTCGGGTCTGCCACCAGATATTTCTGCCGGCCGAGTCCGTCATCGAGCGAGGCTTGCTTCTTAATTTTGCCTCGGACAATGTTGAATAACTGCCCTCTGGGAGTAAGAAGCCAAATCGTTCCGTCCGAGTCTTCCGCAATACCCGACACTCCGCCCAAGCTCGCGAACCGCTGCCGTTCCACTTCTCGAAAACGGCCATTCTGAAACCGCATGAGAGCCAAACCCACTCCCAGCCAAACCGCGCTGCTGTGGTCTTCGAGCATTGGCCCGAGCGATTGGCCCGATAGTTTTCGATCGAAAATGGCGGTTTTTCCGTCTTGTTTTCGCAAAATGTTAACGCCACCCTCGGTGCCGATCCACACCGCACCGTTGCGTAACGCCATCACCGATTGGAATTGAGAGTCCGACACTCCCTGCCGTGTCGTGTAACTAATCAGGGCCGTGTCGCGAAACATATCGAGGCCCCCATCGGTGACGACCCAGATGTTTCCTTCTCGGTCCTCAAAAAGGAGCCCCACGTCGTTGCCTGACAGCCCATCAGACACGGCATAATGGTCGGCGACACCGCCGTAAATGCGGTAGACTCCGTCATCTATTGTGCCAACCCAAAGTGACCCTCGGCGATCGACCAGCAGAGACCCAGAACGGACTCTTGCCCCGTTGAATCCCGGGACAGCATAGCTCGTCCACCTACCCCCAGAGTAATACCGCACACCAAGTTGCGGTCCCGTTCCATCTAAGGTCGCCCATACCGTGCCTGACGGACCCAGCGCGACATCGATGACCCCTTCGGTTTTCGCAAGTTCAGCAATTTCACCAAAATATGTTGTAGCCGGCGTGCCGGGCCGCCAGCGAACCAGCACTTTGGACCCGAACCAAATATTGCCCTCGCTGTCGCGAGTCAACCCGAGGCCGTAGCCGACGGGGATACCGTCCTTTTTCCCGAAGCAGCGCAGCATCTCTTCGCTGATGCTGCACAACGGCGCTTGGCGTGCATTAGGCCCATAGCGAGTCGCCCATATTGTCCCGGAGACGTCCTCGAAAATAGCGCCTATAGCGGCGGGATGCTCCAAGTCCGTGTAGGTTCGCAGTTGGCCGTCCCGCCAGCGAGCCAAACCGCCTATGGTACCGATCCAGAGGCTGCCGTCGCGAGAACCGAGCAAAGCCGAAAAATGTGTGCTGGGCAGATTCTGTCCCTGGGGAGGCTGCCACGGCATGAACCGGACTCCATCGAAACGCATGAGCCCTTGCGCAGTTCCTACCCAGAGAAACCCGTCAGTGGTTTGAGCAATAGTGGTACCGGGAGAGATGGCGCCATCCTGGATGCGCCACACAGTGTGGCCATATTGTGAGATTCGCCGGTCTGGGTCAAGCGCGAGCGCACGGGGAAGCGCTACAAGCGACAGACTCGCCAACACGGTGCTCAACACGAAGACGCGTCGTGACATTACTCGGGCGACCAGTGCCTTGTCTCGTATTGTTCGTAGAACAGTCATCACACGCGTATACCTGGGGACGGCTAACTCGGAATCGGGTCGATACGGTTTGCCGCTCGAGCCGTTCGCGCTTGCTGACTTGCAAATTTATTCCATTGTGCGGCTGACAGTTCCACCCTCAAATCGGGCTATCTTGTTAAGCGACCCCGGGAACGCTGGTTCCTTCCTGAGGGATAGGCCGCGAGATACCCAACCTTCTCATCTTGGCAAGCAACGTGGTTCGTTTCAGTCCCAGTTTCGCCGCCGCGCCGCGTGGCCCACCAACGATCCAGCCGGCCTGCTCAAGTGTTTCCAAAATCAAAGCGCGATCTGAGTCTTCCAAGGTCATCGATGAGTGGAAAGTTCGGGTGCGATGCAGACTCGGGATCATGAGCTCGGTTTGCTTTTTGTGCAGTGGGTTGGGGAGCACACCATCCCGCGAAAGGATCACCGAGCGTTCCACTAAGTTCTGCAACTCGCGAATGTTGCCCGGCCACAAATACCACTGGAAGGCAGCCATAGTTTCCGGAGGAACCGACTCGACTTGCTTTCCCATGCGACGGCTAAACACCTTCACAAAATGTGTCACAAGGGCGGGAATGTCTTCCCGACGCTCTCTTAGTGGAGGCAACACGATCGGGAAGACGTTCAGACGATAATACAAGTCACTGCGAAATTGCCCGCGTGCCACCATCTTGACCAGATCCCGATTGGTGGCCGCTACCAGCCGGACATCCACTTTGTGCGTGCGGCCGCTCCCTAAACGCTCGAATTCCTGTTCTTGCAACACACGCAGCAACTTCGGCTGCAGCGCCGGGGGGATGTCGCCTACTTCGTCCAGGAACAGCGTGCCTTTGTCGGCCATTTCGAAGCGCCCGATCTTCTGAGCAATCGCGCCGGTAAAAGCACCCTTCTCGTGACCGAACAATTCGCTTTCCAGCAGATCCAGCGGAATGGCCGCGCAATTGAGCTTTATGAAAGCGCGCCCGCAACGTTGACTGGCGTTATGAATGGCGTGAGCGATGAGCTCTTTTCCCGTGCCGGTTTCCCCCTCGATGAGGACAGTCGAGTCGGTGGGCGCAACCTGTTCCACTTGCTCGAGAACAGATTCGAGGGCAGCGCTATTGCCGATGATCCGCTCGAACGTACGTTCGGTCTGCTGATCCAGCCCAGCGTTCGCGACTATTGCGTAATCTCCCAAGACCACCTCTACACTTAAGGCTCCCCACGCGACTGCAATAGCAGAGGTTGCTCACATTTCAAGTGCGGCACGGACCCTTTTGAGCAACAGATGATGATCGAACGGTTTTGCAAGGAACTCAACTGCACCCTCTCTCATCGCTCGAATTCTCATCCTGGCATCTCCATGAGCCGTGATGAAGATGATAGGAATATTGCACTCCTCTTCTTTCAGCTTGGCTTGCAACTGCAGCCCGGACATCTTCGGCATGCGGATATCAACAATTAGGCACGCGGCCCGAGTACGCAAGTCGGATTCAAGGAATTCTTCCGCGGATCCAAAGCACTGTGCGACCAGTCCAGCAGCCTCCATCAGGTCGCGGAGTGAATCTTGCATGGCCTCGTCGTCATCAACTATCGCTATCAATCTGGACGTTCGATCCACCGGCATGCGGCTAGGTTAACGAGAGTACCTGACTCGAAGCAATCAAACTTTAGGCTGACTGAACCAGACTTTAGGAGGGTAGATCCTTACTAATTGATAATCCGGGGGACATCGATTTACGCAAAGTCGGCTATGTAATGGACTTGAGCTTGTCCGCCATTCTGACCAGCTCAGGCAAGGATTTAGCCTGCATCTTTTTCATTGCCTGGCTCCGATGCATTTTGACAGTGGCTTCACTGGCGCCGAGTTCCGCCGCAATTTGCTTATTGAGCAAGCCGGAAACGACGAGGCTCATCACCTCGCGCTCACGGACGCCTAGCGTGCTGTATCGCTGTTGCAGTTCAGCAGTGTCCTGCCGCCTTTCGCGGACGATGCGATCCCGAGTGAGTGATCGCTGAACTGCATCGAGCAAATCCTGTTGCCGGAATGGTTTGGTGAGAAACTCAACCGCGCCCGACTTCATAGCCTTGACCGACATTGGAACGTCCGCATGTGCTGTGAGAAAAATGATTGGAATGCTTGCTCTACCTTTCTTCAGCTCATGCTGAAGGTCCAGGCCGCTAATGCCGGGAAGCCTCACGTCAAGAATCAGGCAACTGGGACTGTCACTGCGTGGACTCGACAAGAACTCCTGTGCGCTCCCGAAAGACTTAGAATGCAAGCCGACGGATTCCAGCAACTCCTGGAGAGACTCACGCACATCTCTATCATCATCGACAATGAATACGGTTGGCACATCCTGCGTGCTCATAGCGACGCGCCTCAATCAGAAGGAAAGTCAAAATCAAAATGCCGCGAGCTTCGTTGTGTTGTCCCCGATCAAGCCGGTTGACAACGCCGGATAGATTGTATCGGATGATGCAATGCGGAAGCCGCATAAGGCCTCGACATAGGGGAACTCGAGGATGACTGGCGCTGACGCTCACCCGAATTCCATGCCTTACGCGCTCGAGACATCTGCGCCGACGGAGTAGGGCAGCCCGGAACGTCAACCTGGGGTATTTACCGATTCACGCTTGATTTCAGAGAGTTCTTTAGAGAAATCGAAATCCGTGGGAGCCGTGCCGGTGATCAAGCGTGCACCGCGACTGAACGTCAGATCCTGAATTGCCCATTGAACGAAAACCAGGATGCGACTCTGGAACGAAACCAGATAGGTTATATGGATAAAAGCCCAAACCAGCCAAGCTAAGAACCCCGAAATGTGAAGACCGAAAACATCCGCCACTGCGGCCGCGCGTCCAATCACTGCCAGAGTCCCTTTGTCGAAGTAATGAAAGGGTGGAAGCTTCCGCTGACCCTTTACTTTTCGCAAGATCGCCTTTGCTGCATAGGCTCCTCCCTGCATGGCAACCTGGGCCACTCCAGGCAGAGGTTTCCCCTTTTTGTCCATGGCTGAAGCCAGATCGCCAACGACGTAGAGGTCCGGGTAATTGGGAATGGTGAAATCAGGTTGTACTTTAACCCTTCCTCCTTTATCGATTTCATCTTTTGTCCGACTGGCCAAGAGTTTCCCCAGCGGCGACGCTGTGATGCCACCCGCCCAGATCACAGTCTTCGCGGCGATTGAATCAGTGCGCCCGCCGGAATCAATCGTCAAACCCTCTTTGTCCAAATGTTTCACCATTGCACCGCACCTCACCTCGACTCCCAGCTTGGCAAGCGAACGGCTTGCCTTTTCGGCCAGGTCGGCAGGGAAGGGCATCAGTACTCGAGGGGCGCCATCCAGCAGGATGATCTGAGCCTCCTCGGGATGAATGGAACGAAAGTCATTCTTTAGTGTTTGGCGGGCGATCTCGGCAATCGCTCCACAGAGTTCCACGCCAGTCGGCCCCGCACCGACAACCACGAAGGTGAGCCAACTTCGGCGCTGCACGGGATCCGAAAGGCGCTCGGCCACTTCGAATGCATAAAGAATTTTGTGGCGGATGGCCGTGGCTTCTTCAACACTCTTCATGCCAGGCGCCCACTCTTGCCACTCGTTGTGCCCGAAGTAGGAGGTCTGTGAGCCAGCGGCGACGATCAGCGAATCGTAAGGAACAATGGCCCCATCAGCCAGAAAGACGCGTTTGGAATCAGGGTCGACGTTCGCGACGGTTCCCAACCAAACGCGAGTATTCTTCTGTCGGCTTAGGACGCTCCGAAGGGGCGAGGCAACCTCTCCCGCCGAAAGCGAGCCGGTCGCGACTTGATAGAGTAGTGGTTGGAAAAGGTGATAGTTCCGCCGATCGATAAGCGTCACGTCCACCAGATCTGAGTTCAAGTGCTGGGCCGCAGAAAGCCCGCCGAACCCTCCGCCTATGATGACTACCTTCCAGCGTTCGCTCATTCTTTCCTCCTAGTCGCTCAGACAATTTCCCGACTGCGACCAGGGACCAGCGTCGGCGCAGGCCGGCCGTTCAACACCGCATCAACATTGTCCAGGGCCAGCATGCCCATGGCGGTACGGGTTTCGATCGTCGCGCTGCCGATATGCGGTAATAGGAACGTATTTTTCAGCGAAACGTATTCGGGGTTAAGTGTTGGCTCGCCTTCAAATACGTCGAGTCCGGCAGCGGCGACCCGCCCGCTCTTGAGGGCAGCGATAAGGTCCTCGTCGACCACCAATCCGCCGCGCGCCGTGTTCACCACGACGGCCCCTGGCGGAAGGAGGCTTATTGCTTTCGAGTTCAAGAAATGCTGGGTCTGAGGAGTCTCCGGAGCGTGCAGGCTCAAGAACTGGCTTACGCGAAGCAGGTCCGACGGATCATTGTGATAGACGGCATCGCCTGCGATTTCAGCAGGTAACTCCGAAGTGTCGTAATAGTGAATCTTCATTCCGAACCCTCGGGCTCGACGCGCCACGGCCTGTCCCACGCGCCCCATACCCAAAACGCCGAGGACTTTGCCACCTACTTGCCATCCCAACAGCATGTCGGGGCTCAGGGGCTTCCACGCTCGAGTTCGAACCAGTTCCTGAGCCTCATAAGCGCGACGCGAAGCTCCCAGCAAGAGCAGCATGGCAATGTCGGCTGTTGCTTCACTGTTGACGCCGGGCGTATAGGCGACCGGAATGTTTCTGCGAGCGGCGCCTTCGAGATCGATATGTTCAAAACCCACCGAGTACGTGGCGATGATTCTTACCGTTGGTGAGACCTTCTGGAAAAACCCAGAGTCCAGCCGGTCTGCCGGCGTGATAAACAGGGCGTCGGCTCCTTCGGCCGCAGAGAGCAACTTCTCCTCGCTGAAAAGAGACTGGTTCGGGTTTCGTCGGGCGGTGTAGTCGCGGTCGATACGGTCTTCAACTTCCTTCGTATAACGGCTGGTTACCACCAGAATGGGTTTTGTCATACTCAACAAGTCCTTCTACCTGCCGAGAGCGATGCAAGGTGGCTCGGTTGAATGTCGATAGCTACGACAGTCATGGGAGGGCAGCTTAGACGATTCCCACGTTGCGCCCGATCTCCTTGATCACCGTATCCAGCCTGCCGTTCAGCACCTGCCTGGCGAAACTGAGAGTGAACCCCTTGACGGTGTGGAATGGTGAATGGGACGGCATGGCGAGCGCCAGGGGATCTACGACTGCGTCGACCACAACGGGGCCATCTTTGTACGCGAGAGCTTCAGCCAGGCCTTCTCGAACGTCCTCGGGCTCCTCGATACGAATCCCTTTCGCCCCCATGGCCTCAGCCACTTTGGCGAAATTTGGATTCTTGAACTCCACGCCAAAGGGAATGAAGCCAGCCTCTTGTTGCTCGATATGGACGAAGTCGAACTTCTCGTTGTTGAGAATGATTTGAACTACGGGAGTTCGTCGTTCTATCTGCGTCAGCAGATCGCCCAGTCCCAGCATCGTGAAGCCTCCATCGCCGCATAACGCAATGCACTGTCTGCCGGGATATGCCAGAGCACATCCGAACGCGTTCGGTGCAGCATTGGCCATAGACGCCCACGAGAATGAGCCAAAGAGCCTGCGGTTTGTTCCACCGTAGATGTGTCTCGCAAGCCAGAGACAGGCCGTCCCCGTGTCCGCAAAAAACATTGCGTCATCCGCAGCGAGCTCGCTGAGCGTCGCGACGAGGAATTCAGGGCGTATCGGTTTTATCGCGGGTCCCTTTTCGACGTAGTGCTGCAGCAGTCTGTGGAAGGATTCCGTGTTCGCAATCTGCTTTGCTAGGAATTCTCCATCCGTCTTTTCACGCACGGCGGGAAGCAATGCACTGACCGTCGACTTGATATCGCCGACCAGACCGAGATCTAGCGCTGTACGGCGGCCGATGTGCTTCGGGTTCTTGTCAATCTGAACCTTTTTCACACTGGCGCCGGGCAGAAATTCGGAGAACGGAAAATCCGTGCCCAGCAGGAGCAAGAGGTCGGCTTCATGGAGAGCGTTATACGCTCCCCCATAACCCATCAGCCCGGTCATGCCAACGGCGTTAGGGTTCTCATGCTCCAGCCATTGCTTCCCACGGAAGGAATAGCCGACGGGCGCCTTCAACTTGGACGCCAATTCAATCACTTCATCGCGACCCTCTCTGCAACCTTCCCCGCCAAAGATCGCTACCGTGTTCGCTTCATCGATCATCCTCACCAATTTGTCGAAGTCTGTATTGGAAGGTCTGACTATAGCTGGCGCGGGAATCGTCAAGTCGGTAGGCTGGTCCGGAGCATCGGCGGACGCGACATCGCCAGGTATGGAAAGCACCGTGGGACCCTTTTCGAGAACAGCCGTGAGGATGGCGGTGCTGATGACCGCGCGGGCCTGTTCCGGGTTCACCAGCCGTGCCGTATAGAGAGAAGCCGCCTCGAAAAACTTGTACGGGTTCAGCTCCTCGAGCGCGGATGTGTCAATGATGCTCGACTCTACGTCCCCGGCGATGGCGATAATGGGAGCTCCTTCTTTCCGCGCGTCCATCAATCCGTTGAATAAATGGACGACTCCAGGCCCCGCAGTTCCGCACACCACCACGGGGTTACCCGTGAAATAAGCCTCCGCGACCGCGGCGAATACTCCGTACTCCTCATGCCGAACCGGGATAAACTCGATTGCGCCATTGCGGCGCAGTGCGTCCACTACCGGGTTCAGAGCGTCTCCGACGATTCCATAACAGCGTTTAACACCAGCCTTCGCCAGCATCTCCCACAACACGTCTGCGACTTTCTTCGACATAAGAACCTTCCTGATTTCCTTGGGGACCCGATATCGGTGCCGCGCAATTCACACCCTGAGTTTACGTCGTCGTTATGATCGCCCAGCAACTTCCGAGCAATCCTGTATTTCGGTGTTCACGTCACCGAGTCCATGCAATTGCCGTGCCATAACTCGCAGGCACAAACTATGGCTTCATCTACGCCCGACCGGTCTGCTCCTGCAATTGCGTGACAACCCAGATGACACTTGACGCAAGAGGCACCGAAATGACACTGCCGCCCCGGCATGTGTATTAACCACCGGCAGTTAATGATCGAGATTTCGTGAGCATTGCCCTTCAACGCAATAGCCATGAAGGAAATACAAGCGCCTGTGTATTTGGTAGCACGCTTGCTCTCCATTCAATCGAATTGGGCGGTAAAATTGTGGCGCACGCCTTGCAATAGGAATGAGCAGAGATTGCGAAGGCTGGTGACACCGCGCATATCGGAAGTGGGGAACGGAAGAAGAGAAATGTCGATATTAAGAATGACATCTTCGACGTTGCGGTTTCTTGCGCGGACCGTACTCCTACTCTTTTGGTCTGCGGTGGCGGCATGGGCAAGCGAGCCAACAAATTCGACTTCTCACGGCACCAACATCTTCACTCCCTCCTCAACCCCAGCCAAATCAATCGCCGACTTGTCCGTCTTTGTACTTGTGATTACCGGAATCATTTTTGTCGTGGTTTTTGCGCTACTGGTCTATTCGGTCGTCAAGTTCCGTGGCCGGGCGGTGGATGCCGGCCGCGAGCCGGCTCAGGTGTACGGAAGCACGCAGATTGAGCTGGCCTGGACGATCATTCCAATTCTGATTGTCGTCGTCCTGTTCCTGGCCACGGCGCGAGTGATCCACGCGATTCAGGATGCTCCAGAACCGGCGGGCGCAGTACAGGTCACCGCGATTGGACATCAATACTGGTGGGAGTTTCGCTATCCGAGGTTGGGAATCGTCACCGCCAACGAATTGCACATCCCGGTGAGCGATCCCAGTCATCCGACACCAACGTTTCTGCAGTTGCTTTCGACCGATACCGACCACAGCTTTTGGGTGCCGGAGCTTGCTGGCAAGACAGACCTCATTCCCAATCACCCCAACAGAATGTGGATGGATCCTCAGCGCACCGGCGTCTTTCTTGGCCAGTGCGCGCAGTACTGCGGAACCCAGCACGCGAAGATGCTGCTACGCGTTTCTGTAGATGGGCCGGAGGATTTTGCCAGCTGGGTCCGAGCGCAGCAGAAACCCGCAGTCGAAGACGCAAGCGCAATCGCAGGCAGGTGGGTGTTTGAACGCAATGCCTGCATGAACTGCCATGGGGTGGGCGGCACTCCCGCGGATGGACGCTTTGGTCCTGACCTGACGCATTTGATGAGCCGCGCCACGATTGCCGCAGGCGCCGCTGAAAACACTCACGACAATCTCCGTCTTTGGATCCAGGACCCCAGCGCAATCAAACCCGGTTCGCTGATGCCAGCCATGAAGCTGAGTGACGCGGACCTGAATGCGGTTGTGAATTACATGGAGACGCTGCGCTAGACGCTCAGAAAAATACCTATGTCCTCGAACGCGATCACCATTCCCGGCACCCAGATAGAAACCAGACCATGGGTCGACGAGCTCCATCAGTGGCTGACCACGGTCGATCACAAACGGCTGGGAATCTTCTACATTCTCTCGGCTCTGTTGTTTCTCGCGATCGGCGGAGTCGAGGCTCTCATCATTCGCATTCAGCTGATGCATTCGCACAACACCTTCGTTTCGCCAGAAGTTTTCAACCGTATGTTCACCATGCATGGGACGACCATGATTTTTTTCGTGGCTATGCCAGTCCTATTTGGATTTGCCAATTACCTCGTTCCGCTGATGATTGGTGCGCGGGACATGGCCTTCCCGCGCCTGAACGCCTTCAGTTTTTGGCTGTCGTTTCTTGGAGGACTACTTCTTTATTTCAGTTTTTTCGGAGGAAGCGGCTTGTACGGGGCGGGAAGCGCGCCGGACGTGGGTTGGTGGTCGTACGCGCCCTTGGGTGCGCGAGCCTTCTCGCCTGGGCATAGTTCCGACTATTGGACTCTCTCGCTGCTGGTCTCCGGGTTTGGAAGCATCGGGACGGCCATCAATATCATCGCGACAATTCTGTGCCTGCGATGCCCAGGTATGAAGCTCAATCGTATGCCCCTGCTCGTGTGGATGAACCTTGTGATGGCAGGAATGGTGTTGCTTGCGATTACACCCTTATCCGCCGCTCAAATCATGCTGCTCATCGATCGATACCTTGGTGGCCATTTCTTCGATACTCAGGCCGGCGGCTCCGCTGTCCTCTGGATGCACTTCTTCTGGATATTCGGACATCCGGAAGTCTACGTTCTGATCATTCCTTGCTTTGCCTTCATGTCGGAAATCATTCCAGTATTTTCACGCAAACCGATCTTCGGATATCCGGTGATGGTTGCCGCAACCGTCTGCATCGCCTTCGTGAGCATGAGCGTTTGGGCGCACCACATGTTTACCATCGGAATGAACTCCTACGCCAACAGCTTTTTCACCCTGACCACGATGGCTGTAGGAGTTCCCACGGGAATCAAGATTTTCAATTGGATCGGCACGATGTGGGGCGGAAGGATTCAGTTCAAAACGGCGATGCTGTTCAGCATCGGGTTTCTATTCCAATTTCTCATTGCAGGCCTGACCGGCATCATGATGGCCGCCTCGCCGTTCGATTGGCAGCTTAGTCTGTCCTACTTTGTAGTGGCCCATTTTCACTACGTGATCGTGGGCGGAATTCTGTTCGCGCTCTTCGGCGCGTTTTACTACTGGTATCCAAAAATGACTGGCCGAATGCTGAGCGAGCGTCTCGGCAAATGGCATTTCTGGCTGTTCTTGATTGGTTTTCACCTGACGTTCGACGTCATGCACATCCCCGGCATTCTCGGGATGCCGCGCCGGATCTATACCTACGAGCCCGGGCGCGGTTGGGACACCTTGAACTTGATCATCACTATAGGCGCGTTCATTCAGGCAATCGCGATTCTCGTATTTCTAGCAAACCTCGTAATTTCTTATTTCAAGGGAGCCAGGGCCGGTAACGACCCGTGGGACGCGTGGACGCTGGAGTGGTCCATCAGTTCACCGCCCCCGGCGTATAACTTTGCGACCGTTCCGACGGTCGCCAGCCGCCGCCCCTTGTGGGACCTGAAGCATCCTGAAGATCCCGATAGCCGCTATGAGTGAAGGCTAAATCATATGAGCGCAGTGACAACTTCATTTCCGAACCCAGCAGCGGCGTGGCATCTGCCACCTCGCGGGAAGGTGGCGATGGCCGGTCTCATCATCGCCGAATCGGCGATCTTCACCATCTTCGTCGTCGCCTATCTCTTTTACTTGGGGAAGAGTCTGACGGGGCCGACACCGCGCGACGTCCTTGAAACCCCCATCTTCTACACGATTTGCTTATTGTCCAGCAGTTTGACCATTCACTTCGCCGCGAAGTGTCTGGCACGGGGCATTGAATTCGCATTCCATGGATTCTGGCTGCTCACCATCGCGCTGGGTGGTTTGTTTCTCTATGGCACGGCGCAGGAATGGCACCGGCTGATCTACGAACACGGTCTGACGATCTCGACCAACCTGTTCGGGACAACATACTACTCGCTTGTCGGACTGCACGCGTTTCACGTCACCGCAGGTCTCATCATGCTCGTAATTGTGGCGGTGTTCGGCATGTTCGGCCGTATAGGAGTGAAGCAGTCTGGTCGCATCGAAGTGCTCTCGATGTACTGGCATTTCGTCGACGCCGTATGGGTTGTGGTTTTTACCGTAGTTTACGTTCTCGGGCGCTGAGGTATACATGGCAACAATATTGGCATCGGACAAATTGAGCGAAACTTCTCGACGTCCCCGCACGATCAAGGTGCCGGCGCCGACCGTCTGGCCATTTTTCTTGGCTTTTGGGGCGACACTCCTATTCGCAGGGCTGGTGACGAGCATGTCGGTGAGCGTTCTTGGCGCCGTCCTCGCGCTGGCGGGGTGCGTCGGATGGTTCCGTGAAGTCCTTCCGCAAGAGCACGAAGAGGTTGTACCGCTTCTTCCCGAAGACATTCGCTTGACCACAGATCGCCAAGTCGTGGAACGGATTCCAGTCCTTCCCGATCAACTGCGAGCATGGCTTCCGGTCCGCACCTATCCCATCTCCTCGGGGGTGAAGGGCGGATTGGCGGGCAGCATCGCAATGGCAGTGTTGGCTTGTGCTTACGGTGTGCTGAAGGCCGGCAGCATCTGGTATCCCATCAATCTCCTCGCCGCAGTTGCATATCGGGAATCCCTACAACTCGGGCCCGCACAGCTGAATTCATTTCATGCTGATGCTTTCGCGATCGCCTTTGGTCTCCACGCCCTCGTGTCCATCTTTGTTGGGCTGCTCTACGGCGCGATGCTGCCCATGTTCCCACGTCGTCCGATTGTGCTGGGAGGGCTTATTGCGCCAGTGCTGTGGTCGGGGCTACTGTACACGATTCTTGGGCTACTGAATCCACTGCTAGCCAGCCATATCGATTGGTTCTGGTTCGTTGCCTCGCAAGTGGCCTTTGGAATTGTGGCTGGCTTCGTAGTTGTGGGCCAGGAGAGCATTCCTACTCGAGAGAATGTGTCGTTTATTCTACGGGCAGGAATCGAAGCTCCCGGAACTATTCCACCAGGAAAGAGCGGAGAGGAGCGCCGATGAGCCGGATCCCGTATCTGTCTGCATTCGCCGTTCTCCCTCTGGTATTGCTCTCGGCTTGCAGCACTCCAAACGGTCAACCGCAGAAGGGTTCGGAGCCAGTGGCGCCGAATCAGGTTGTGGACTTCGGCACTCTCTACGCGCAGAACTGCGCTGCATGCCATGGCGCGGAAGGGCGTGGAGGAGCCTCGATCGCCCTTGCCAATCCGGTGTATCTCGCCATTGTCGATGAAAATGCGATGCACAACGTTGTTTCCAACGGCGTCCGCGGAACGTCGATGCCTGCGTTTGCGCAGAGTGCCGGAGGATTGCTGACCGACGAACAGGTCAATGTGATTACGAGCGGAATTATTTCACGTTGGGGACGCAAGGGAATTCTCGACGGAACGAGTCCACCCTCATACGCTGCAAAGACCGCGGGGGATGCCGCCCGTGGTGAGATCGCGTTCGGAACGTATTGCGCGTCCTGCCATGGATCTGAGGGTCAAGGTGGATCCAAAGCCAGCGCCATCACAAACGATTCGTTTCTTGCGCTGGTCAGCGATCAAGGACTGCGCACGATCGTGATCACCGGCAGACCGGACTTGCGGGCGCCCGACTGGCGTGGAAACGTTCCCGGAAGGCCCATGTCAGACCAGGAAATCACAGATGTAGTTGCCTGGCTGGCATCGCGACGCGTGCAGAGTCCCGGTCAGCCTTATTCCGCTTCGAATTATGCGCAGCACCATGATGTGGAACACCTGGAGAAATGAAAATGTCAACTACGCCTGTGACGACGCCGTCCACTGAAGCTACGCTTTCCCGACGCGGCTTTTTCATGAAGCTTGGAATCTTGTTCAACGGACTCGCTGCAATGGTGCTGGCCGTACCGATTGGGCGCTTTCTTCTTTCATCTGTAGCCCGTGGTCAAGGTAAGGGGTACTTGTCGTGGGTGCCGCTAGGAAATGTCAGCAGCTTTCCCGAAGGAGAGACGCGGATGGCGACGTTCCGCAATCCATTCGTGATGCCTACGGACGGAAAGACCGTTGATACTGCATGCTGGGTGCGGCGCGTTTCAGGCAATCAATTCCAGGTGTTCGCCATCAACTGCGCACATCTCGGCTGCCCTGTCCGCTGGTTTCCCCAATCCGGCCTCTTCATGTGTCCTTGCCATGGTGGTGCGTATTATCGCGATGGCTCGCGCGCCTCAGGGCCTCCGGAACGCGGGCTCTTCGAATATCCATACAAGATCGAAAACGGTGTGCTGACGATCGATGCTGGCCAGTTGCCAACACCTGGCGACCCGGTGGCAAGTCTGTCTGCGGAGAAGCCACCATGCGCGTGATCACGAAAATCGGGGAATGGTTCGATCATCGTTTGCAGCTCGCGGCTCCGATTCGCGAAGCCGTGGAGCATCCAGTGCCGCGAGATACAGCAAGCTGGTTTTACGTCTTCGGCAGCGCCGCGCTCACAGTTTTTCTTTTGCAACTGGTGACCGGAATACTGTTGGCATTCATTTATGTACCCTCGGGCGGCGAGGCCTGGAGCAGTTTGCAGGCCCTGAATCATCAGGTCACGCTTGGATGGTTCATCCGCGCCATGCATGGATGGGGTTCCAACTTCATGGTGGCCATTGTCCTTATTCATATGACGCAGGTATTTCTGTTCGGAGCCCACAAATTTCCCCGCGAACTGACCTGGATCATCGGTGTCTTTCTCTTATTGATGACTCTCGGCATGGCCTTTACCGGTCAAGTCATGCGTTTCGATCAGGACGCTTACTGGGGGTTGGGAATCGGAGCCTCGATCGCCAGCCGGGTTCCGATTATCGGCCCTGCGGTCGTGAAAATGATGTTGGGCGGGCCCATCATCGCTGGCGCGACCCTCTCCCGATTCTTCGCGCTCCACGTCTTCGTAATTCCCGGATTGCTGATCGCTTTCGTCGGTCTTCACGTCTTAATGGTGTTGAAGCTGGGGATCAACGAGTGGCCGATGCCGGGTCGCATCGTAAAGCGAGCGACCTATGAAGCCGAGTATCACGAGCTGACCAAGAGCGATGGCGCACCCTTCCTGCCCTATGCAATTTGGAAAGACATGTTTTTCGCGGCATTTATCATTTTGGCAATTGCCGCGTGCGCTTACTACTTTGGCCCATTTGGGCCGACCGGGCAGCCCGATCCGACAATCATCCAGACCGCGCCTAAACCGGACTACTTTTTTCTTTGGCTCTATGCTTTGCTTTCGCTTCTTCCTCCATCACTTGAGACGCCGTTCCTTCTCATCTGCCCGCCTTTAGTAATTCTTGGATTGATTCTTCTGCCGTTTCTTTCCGGTGAAGGGGAAAAGAGTTGGAAGCGCAGACCGATTGCGGTTGTTACCGTTCTCATGATCGCGATCACGCTCGGCACGTTTACACGCATGGCCCAGTTCACGCCGTGGAGTCCGCACATGAACGCCTGGAGCGGCGATCCCGTACCTGATCGATACGTACATGGCACGACGGCGCTGGAGCGGCAAGGTGCGCTCGTGTTTCAGGTCAAGCAATGTCGCAACTGCCACTCCCTAGGTGATACGGGGGGACAAAGAGGACCGGCTTTGGATAGCGTTGCCGTGCGACTGACGCAGGACCAGCTCATCCGCCAGGTGATCCAGGGCGGTGGCAATATGCCTGCCTATGGAAACAACTTGAGCCCAGCGGAAACCACAGCGCTCGTGGCCTTTCTTGAGACCCTGCATCCGCCCGCGCAGAGGCCTGCGAGCGATGCCGCGCGGGAATTGGTGCTTAACGATCGCAAACCGCAGAGGGCTTCTCAGCCCTGAGGGCGCAGATCGATGTCACACGATCATTATCTTTCGGTCGGGTCGTTCTTGATTTCGGGCACTTTGTTTCTCATTGGGCTTGTGTACCTGCGTCAATGGATGCGCGTTGCCTGGCTTGTTCCGGGCGGCGTCAAGGGCTGGCGCGCTTGTACTTTCTTTGTGGGACTACTGTTGGTGTGGGTTTCACTAGGCACATCTTTAGCTGTCCTCGATCACCGCTCGCTTACTGCGCACATGGTGCAACATCTACTTCTCATGACGGTGGCGCCTCCTTTAGTCCTGCTCGGCGCCCCGTGGAAGCTATTGCCGCAACGCCCGGCGCCAGGACTCCTAGAGGTGATTGCTCGAGCGCTCCGCTCGGCACCCCTGCGGCAACTCCGTAACACATTGTCGCACCCGGTGGTTGGCTGGCTTGGAGCGACTGCCGCATTGATCGTATGGCATTTACCTGCGGTCTTTACTGTCGGATTAACGTCGGAGCTGTGGCATGGGATTGAGGCAGCGTCTTTTCTCGCCGCCGGAATTCTTTTCTGGTGGCCAGTAGTTGAACCTTCGCGAAATTCTTTAAGAATGCCAGAGTCGTCGATACTTTTGTATCTGTTTTTGGCGACACTACCGTGCGACATTCTTTCCGGATTCTTGGTCTTCTGCGACCGTGTGGTTTATCCGGTCTACTTTTCTTCATCACAGCCGTTCGGCTTGTCGGCTTTAGAGGACCAGCAATGCGCGGGTGCGTTGATGTGGACTTGCGTTACCGTGGTTTACTTGATTGCTGCGGCAGTTGTCACGGCACGTTTACTCTCGCCACATCCGGCGAAAGAGAGTTCGACCTTGCAAATCGAGTTGGAACGTAGCGCGGACCCGTTGCGGATGGGGGCTGTCTGAATGTCGGGCCGGCTCATTACTGGCGAATTCGCTTCCTCTGCCGCGAAGGCGCGGCGTTCTGCGGGCTTCACGTCGTTTTCGGATTACTGGGCGCTGACGAAGCCGGAAGTCAATTTCCTTATTCTGATCACGACTGGTGTCGGTTTTTATTTGGGTTGCAGAAATGAAGCACGACCGCTGTCATTCCTGGTGTTGCTCAACACTCTGCTTGGAACGTTGTTGGTCGCAAGTGGGACAGGCACATTAAACCAATACATTGAACGAAAGTTCGATGCGCAAATGCGCCGCACGGCGCGCCGTCCTGCCGCAGCGGGCCGTCTCCAGCCGGCTGCCGTCCTGACATTCGGAATTGCACTGGCAGGGGCAGGAAGCGTGTATCTCGCCGTCGCTGTCAATCCGCTTGCAAGTGTCCTCGCGGCTTTGACATTGTTGACCTATCTGTTTCTGTACACCCCACTAAAACGGAAAACGCCGCTCTGCGTTCTCGTCGGGGCTTTCCCGGGTGCGATGCCTCCTCTGATCGGTTGGGCCGGCGCCTGCGGTCGATTGAATATGGAAGCATGGGTGCTGTACGCCATCGTTTTCCTGTGGCAGTTCCCGCATTTCATGGCAATCGCATGGATGTACCGCGAAGACTACGACCGAGCAGGCTATCTGGTCTTGCCCAAAGGCAATGCGAGAGTTCTTGTCGCGACGCTGGAAACCGTGCTTCCGCTGCTTGTCCTTGTGGCGGTTAGCATGGCGCAACTCCCGGCACGGCACGCGGCCATTTTCTACTGCGGCGGAGCAGTGCTGAGTCTCGGGTTCCTCTATTGTGGATTGGAATTCATTCGGCAACGGTCGCGGGCGGCCGCCCGGCGACTGCTCGCGGCATCGATCGTTTACCTTCCGCTGGTGTTTGCACTAAGCGCAACATTGTGCGACCAGGCCAGAACGTAAGACCACGGTACGCCAATGGGCCAGAATGCGAAGGGTAGCCTCCCGACCTGGATCCACCGCGGCTTTAGTCGCGAATGAATCGATCAATCAGCACTTCAAGTCTCCTGCGGAGAACCTTTGTCGCTGGTAGATCCCGAGTGAGCCCGTCTACAGCGAGCATGAAGACCTTCGAGACCTCTTCAGTGCCAAGCACAGACTGCGTGTACTTGAGCTGCATCTTTCTGCGGCTTTCGTTAATGTCAGGCGTGATCCGACCGCATGTCTCAAAGAATTCCGCGCCCATCGGAGCATCCACGATCAGCTCCTTCCACGGGTCAAGCAGTAGAGCTTCATAGAGCGACATAAGCCTTTGCCGCCTGCTTCCTGGCCTTGCGAGAGCGTGTTCTGCGGCCCGATACTGCGTTTCGAAAAGGTCCTCCAGAAAGGCGCCATATATCTCTTCCTTGCTCTTGAATTTCCGGTAGATCAGCGGGCGCGATACGGCTGCCTGTTTGGCGATATCTTCGAGCGAGCTCTTCGCATAGCCGAATTTAAGGATGCACTCCCGGGCAGCATCGAGGATAACCCGGCGCCGTGCTGCATCTCGGTCCCAAGTTTTTTTCTGCATATTTTGAATCGTTACATATTATACATAATCTGTAACATTGTAACAATGGCGGAATGACCCTTCCGCCACATTCGCACATAGCTTACCAAGTGTCGTGGCTCTTGGGCGCCAGTAACTGGATTGCGAGGAAATGAACGATGAAGAAGAAATTCTTGGCGGGATTCATTGGGGCAGCATTGTTATCAAGTTCGCTTGGCTGCAGCAACAGCAACGTCCGAGCGTCGACCAGTCCTCCACCACCTAAGGTCGGAGTCGCACCGGTCATTCAAAAGGATGTACCGGTTCAGGGCGAGTGGATAGGAACGCTCGAAGGCTACGTCAACGCACAAATCTCTCCGCAAGTGAACGGTTACCTCGTTCGCCAGGATTATCACGAAGGGGCATTCGTCAAAAAGGGTCAAGTGCTATTTGAGATTGACCCGCGCCCGTTTCAGGCGGTGCTCGATCAGGCCAAAGCGCAACTGGCGCAGGCTGAGGCGCAGATGGCGAACGCCGAAACGAACGTGAAGCGTGATGTTCCCGAAGCAGAGGCTCACGCCATTCCCCAAAGTCAGTTGGATACGGACACGCAGTCGCTCCGTGGGGCGAAGGCGGCAGTTGAGGCCGCCCAGGCGTTGGTCGAACAGGCCGAACTGAATTTGGGCTACACGAGAGTTGTGTCCTTAGTTGACGGAATCGCCGGCATCAACATAGTGCAGGTGGGCAACCTGGTGGGACCGTCCACTGTCCTTACTGCAGTTTCGCAGGTAAGTCCGATCAAAGCTTACTTCCCCATCAGCGAACAGGAATACCTGCGTATGGCGGACGGCGGTGGTCCGGGCAGCGTGGACTTTCTGACGCACGCCTCACGAATCCCGTTGCAGCTAACCTTGGCCGACGGGAGTGCCTACCCGCATCCGGGCAGAATCATCTTCGCGGACCGCCAGGTAAACACGCAGACCGGAACCATCCAGATCGTGGGCGAGTTTCCCAACTCCAAGAACCTGTTGCGACCGGGCCAATATGCACGCATTCAGACGCCTACCGGAAACATCACGGGAGCGCTGCTTGTGCCACAGGCGGCGGTGAATCAGCAGCAAGGAACCTATCAGGTAACAGTGGTCGGAGCCGACAACCGCGCACAGCTCCGCACGGTACAGGTCGGACCGAGAGTGGGCACGCTCTGGGTGATCACAGCGGGCCTGAAGCCGGGAGAACGCGTCGTGGCAGTTGGCGCAGAAAAGGCAAAAGAAGGCGAACTGGTGAATCCCACACCGTACAAAGAAACCGAGGAGCGCTAATTATGGCGAGTTTTTTCATCCGACGCCCCATCGTCGCGATTGTGATCGCGATCCTTACCGTAATCGTTGGCGCGATCTCGATTGCGCTTTTGCCGATCGCACAATTTCCGAACATTGCGCCACCGGAAATCTGGTTGCAGGCTAACTACCCCGGTGCCGACGCAAAGACTCTCGAGCAGTCCGTCGCTACCCCGATCGAACAACAAGTTACCGGTGTGGACAACATGGAATACATGTATTCCGTGAACACCACGAATGGGTCGCAAACGTCTCTGCTCGTTGATTTTGATCTCAAGACTGATCCAAACACGGATCTCGTGCTTACGCAATCGCGACAGCAACTGGCAAACGGTCAACTTCCGCCCGAGGTAACGAGTTATGGGATTAGCTTGCGAAAGTCGGCCACGGCTCCTTTCATGCTGGTCGGCCTCTACTCGCCGCACGGCACCCGCGATGCTGCGTTTCTCTCTAACTATGCGTACATCAACCTCAACGACCCCATCGGCCGCTCCTATGGAGTCGGCCGGTCGGAGGTCTTCGGAGCCGGCCAGTATGCCATGCGGCTCTGGATAAAGCCCGATCAGCTGGCGAAACTGGGCATTACCGTCACGGACATTACTAACGCCATCCAGGCTCAGAACAAAGTAAATCCAGCTGGCCAGATAGGTGGCGAGCCAGCCCAGAAGAACCAGCAGTTCACCTACGCATTGCTGGCGAAGGGGCGCCTGAGATCTCCGGAACAATTCGGCAACATTGTTGTTCGCGAATCCCCGAATGGCGGAACCGTGCGCGTGAAAGACGTGGCGCGGGTGGAGCTGGGCCAGCAGGACTACAGCACGATCAGCCGTCTAAATGGGAAGCCCACCGCAATCATTGCCATCTACCAGCTGCCCGGATCTAACGCGCTTCAAACTGCGCAAGGCATCCGCAAGCTGATGGCCCAGATGAAGGATCGCCTTCCCGAAGATGTCGATTATGCGATATCGCTGGACCAAACATTGCCGGTCAGCGAAGGCATGAGGGAAGTTGTCGAAACCCTGGTGATTGCGATTTTACTGGTCATCCTTGTGGTGTACCTCTTCTTGCAAGACTGGCGGGCCACGCTGATTCCTATGCTGGCAGTCCCGGTTTCGCTCGTCGGGACGTTTGTCCTTTTCCCGCTATTCGGCTTTTCAATCAACACACTTTCGATGTTGGGCCTTGTCCTGGCAATCGGTCTGGTAGTTGACGATGCAATTGTGGTGGTTGAGGGCGTGCAACACCATATCGAAGAGGGATTGGCTCCGAAGGACGCGGCTCTCAAAGCGATGGAGGAGCTCTCCGGGCCCGTTGTGGGGATTGCCCTGGTGCTGGCTTCGGTGTTCGTGCCTACAGCGTTCATCCCAGGCATTACCGGGAGGCTTTATCAGCAATTCGCCCTCACCATCGCCATTTCTGTGATCCTCTCTGCCTTCAATGCGCTCACGCTCAGCCCGGCGCTCGCTGGTCTATTGCTGCGGCCAAAATCAGAGGAAGGCACCCACAAGCACCGCGGACCTCTCGGGAAAGTTTTTGACGCATTCAATCGCTATTGGGAACGCAGTACCAATGGTTTTGTGCGCTGGTCCCACGCGGTAATTCGCAAGGGCGCGCTCGTGATGGTGCTGCTCGTTCTCTTCGGTCTGGGCGCGTTTTTCTTTGGTAACCGCCTGCCGTCAAGCTTTATGCCCGATGAAGACCAGGGCTACCTCTACG